>Ga0213839_1000028_pt1 | contig 512156 bp, 469 predicted proteins | sample SWPATP21_FD_160075 | JGI IMG/M metagenome (GOLD analysis project Ga0213839, IMG submission 160075) | Coastal seawater microbial communities from Marineland, Florida, United States - SWPA TP2 #1 | ecosystem: Environmental > Aquatic > Marine > Coastal | place: USA: Florida | collected 2016-08-14
GATAAGATCAAGATGACAGCGGAACTTATAGCACCAGTTGCTATGGATGAAGGTCTTCGTTTTGCTATTCGAGAAGGTGGCAGAACTGTTGGCGCGGGTGTTGTTACAAAAATTATTGAATAATTTTTTAAAATAATGTATAAGAGCTCATCAGTGAATCTTGTAGAGCAATTTCAAGTTAGGTAAGGTAATGCAGAATCAAACTATACGAATCAGTTTAAAAGCTTTTGATCACCGTATTTTAGATCAATCGGTGCTGGAAATCGTGAACACTGCTAAGCGCACAAGTGCTGTTGTTCATGGTCCTATTCCTTTGCCGACAAGTATTGAAAGCTTTACTGTTAATCGCTCTCCTCACATTGATAAAAAGTCTCGTGAGCAGTTTGAAATTCGTACACATAAACGTGTTTTGGATATATCAGATTGGACTCCTCAGACGGTTGATGCTTTGATGAAATTAGATCTTGCCTCTGGTGTAGATATTCAAATTAAACTTTAAAGAACAAAGGTAAAGTAAAGGAAATGCGTACAGGATTAATAGCCAAAAAATCAGGAATGACCTGCTTGTTTACTAAGGAGGGTAAATTTGTTCCTGTTACCATGCTTTCTGTTGATAACTGTGTTGTTGTGGGTAAGAAAACCAGGGATAAGGATGGTTATGACGCTCTTGTTATGGGGTTTAATGCCGTTTCTAAGCCTCGTTTTTCTAAGTCTGAGTCGGGTGTTTTTCAAAAGCATAAATTAGAGCCTAAAAAAACTATAAAAGAATTTCGCGTAGATTCTAATTCTTCTCATGAAGTGGGAGAAAGTTTTTCTGTTGAGCATTTTGAAGAAGGACAATTTGTTGATGTGACGGCTGTGAGTAAGGGTAAAGGTTTTGCTGGTGCTATGAAACGTCATAACTTTGGTGGTTTGAGAGCTTCTCATGGTGTTTCTGTTTCTCACCGTAGTCATGGTTCCACAGGGCAGTGCCAAGATCCAGGAAAAGTCTTTAAAGGAAAGAAGATGGCGGGTCATTTGGGGTCAGAGAAAGTAACAGTACAGAGCCTGGAAATTATTAAGGTGGATTCTGAGAATGGGCAGATTTTTGTTAAAGGAGGAGTCCCTGGAAGCAGGGGCTCCGTTGTTTTTATCAAAGATGCTGTAAAAAAGTTTAAGCGGTTAGAAAGTTAGGCAAATGAAAGTATCTGTATTAGGTCTTGATGGTAAAAAGAAAAAGGAAATAGAGGTGAATTCTTCTATTTTTGGAGCTGATGTTCGTGAGGATATAATGTCTCGTGTTGTTCATTGGCAGTTGGCTAGAGCGCGTAGTTTATCTACGTCTACAAAAACTGTTTCTGATGTTTCTGGTACAGGGAAGAAGCCTTTTAAGCAAAAAGGTACAGGTTCGGCGCGAAGAGGAACAAATAGAGCTGTTCAACATAGGGGAGGAGCTGTTTCACATGGCCCTGTTGTTCGTTCTTATGAATATAGTTTGCAAAAAAAGGTGCGTCAATTAGGTTTAAAATCTGCTTTGTCGGCAAAGGCAAAGGCTGGTGACTTGATTGTTGTTGATTTTGAGGGGTTTAAAAAGCCTTCAACAAAGGAAATGAAAAAAGTTTTAAAGAATTTAAAGTGTGATGCTGCTTTGATAATTGATGGTGAATCTGTGAATGAGAATATTGCGCGTTCTGTTTCAAATATTCCATTGGTTGATATGTTGCCTCAGCAAGGGTTAAATGTATACAGCATCTTAAGGCGTCAAAAGCTTGTTTTAACGGTGGATGCTATTCATCATATAGAGGCAAGATTGCACTAAAAGGGATAGAAAGAGTTATCTATGGAACGTAAGTATGATATTTTAAAAAACCCGGTGGTTACGGAAAAATCTATGGTGATGGTAGAGGCTAATCAATATGTTTTTGATATTGATAAAACAGCTACTAAAACTGAGGTTAAAGATGCTATAGAAAAGATATTTAAGGTAAATGTTCTTTCTGTTCAAGTTAATAACCGCAAAGGTAAAGTTAAGCGTTTCCGAGGGGTTCTTGGGAAAAGAAATGATAAAAAACGTGCTATTGTTCGTCTTAAAGAGGGACAGAAGCTAGATGTTTTGCCAAACTAAGGTGATAGAGGATGACACTAAAGAAATATAAGCCTACAACCCCTGGTCAACGACAGCTTGTTTTAGTTGATAAGAAAGAGCTTTGGAGTGGTAAGCCTGAAAAAAGTCTAACCTTTGGCCTTAAGAAGAAGGCTGGAAGAAATAATGATGGTCGCATAACCACTCGTCACAAGGGTGGGGGGCACAAACGTCGTTATAGGCTTGTTGATTTTAAGCGCACACACGTTGATGAGGCAGGTGTTGTTCTTCGTATCGAATATGATCCTAATAGAACAGCTTTCATAGCATTAGTAGAGTATGAGAAATCTTCTCATCGTTCATATATTATAGCTCCGCAACGTCTTGAAGTCGGAGATAGAATAATCTCTGCAGATAAAGCAGATGTTAAACCGGGAAACTGCATGCCGATGAAGAATATGCCAATTGGTACAATTATTCATAATATTGAGATGAAGCCAGGTAAAGGTGGGCAACTAGCTAGATCAGCAGGTACTTTTGCTCAGCTTGTTGGTCGTGATGGGGCATATGCTCAGATTAAGCTATCTTCAGGTGAGTTGAGGTTGGTGCCTTCTGTTTGTAGGGCTACTGTAGGGGCTGTATCAAATCCTGATCAAAAGAATATTAATTTAGGAAAGGCTGGGCGTAAGCGCTGGCTGGGTGTTCGCCCGACAGTGCGTGGTGTGGTTATGAACCCTGTTGACCATCCTCACGGAGGTGGAGAGGGTAAGACTTCTGGTGGTCGTCATCCTGTAACACCTTGGGGTTTTTCAACTAAGGGAAGAAAGACGCGTAACAATAAGGTTACGGATAAGTATATAATTAAGCGTAGAAAAAAGTAAGATCAAGAGAGTGAGGGTAAGTTGACACGTTCGGTTTGGAAAGGTCCTTTTGTGGATAGGCATCTTTTGAAGAAGGCTGAGAAAGCTCAGGCATCGGGGCGTCATGATGTGATAAAAACGTGGTCTCGTCGTTCGACGATTATGCCTCAGTTTGTTGGAGTTACATTTGGTGTTCATAATGGTAAAAAGTTTGTTCCTGTTTTTGTTTCTGAGGAAATGGTAGGGCATAAATTCGGTGAGTTTTCGCCAACTCGCACTTATTATGGTCATGGTGCCGATAAAAAAGCGAAAAGGGGTTAGTTTATGGGTAAGATTTCTAGATCTCGTGTTTTGGATGAGGTGCAGGCATCAGCTTCTCAGCGTATTATGAAAACATCTCCGCAGAAGTTAAATCTTGTGGCTGGTTTAATTCGTGGAAAGCGTGTGGCAGATGCTTTGAGTATACTTCACTTTTCTCAAAAGCGCATAGCTGGTGATGTTCGAAAAGTATTGTATGCTGCAATATCTAATGCTGAAAATAATCATAGTCTAGATATTGATAATTTGTTCGTGGATGAGGCTTACGTGGGGAAATCTATGACATTAAAGCGTTTTCGTGTGCGTGGTCGTGGTCGTGTTGCCCCAGTAAAAAAACATTTTTCTAATTTAAAAATTATCGTTGGAGAGAGGGAGTTAGCGTAATGGGTCAAAAAGTTAATCCCATAGGAATGCGTCTGGGTATTAATAAAACTTGGAGTTCTCGCTGGTATTCGGATAAAGATTACCAGGCTTTTTTGCATGAAGATATTGCCATTAGGAAGTATATTCGCAAGAATCTTAAGCAGGCAGGTATCTCTGAGGTTGTTATCGAGCGTACAGCAAAAAAGCCTCGTGTAACTATCTATGCAGCCCGACCAGGTGTTATTATTGGCAAAAGAGGTTCTGATATTAATAGTTTAAAGCAAGCTATTAATAAGATTGTTAATCAAGAGGTTGTGCTGAATATTCATGAGGTAAGAAAACCGGAGTCTGATGCTAAGCTTGTTGCAGAAAGTATTGCTCTTCAGCTGGAGCGTCGAGTTTCTTTCCGAAGGGCTATGAAGAAAGCTATGCAATCAGCCATGCGTGTTGGTGCTTTGGGTATTCGTGTGAATTGCTCAGGAAGGCTTGGCGGTGCAGAGATTGCACGAATGGAATGGTATAGAGAGGGAAATGTTCCTCTTCATACGCTGCGTGCTGATGTCGATTATGGTATTGCGGCTGCGCATACTACCTATGGAGCAATAGGCGTTAAAGTTTGGATTTACAAGGGTGAGGCTTCTCTGCCTCATGTTAAGGAAGTTCAGGAATCTAAAAGATAATACTTGATATTTATAAGAGGTAAAGTTATGTTGTCACCTCGACACACAAAATATAGAAAAGCTTTTAAGGGACGTATTCATGGAAATGCAAAAGGTGGTGCATCCTTGAGTTTTGGTTCATTTGGTTTGAAGGCGCTGGAGCCTTCTAGGATTACTTCTCGTCAAATTGAGGCAGCTCGTCGTGCTATTACTCGTTGCATGAAGCGTTCTGGTCGTGTTTGGATTCGTATTTATCCTGATGTCCCTGTGTCATCTAAACCAGCTGAGGTGAGAATGGGGTCAGGAAAAGGTAGTGTTGACTATTGGGCTGCTCGTGTCAAACCTGGTCGAATCATGTTTGAAATTGATGGGGTTGATAGAAGTGTTGCAGAAGAGGCTTTGGCTCTTGCATCGGAGAAATTGCCCATTAAGTGTAAATTAGTTGCGCGCTTAGGTGTTTGATATGGTGAAAAAAGAAATGAAAAAAGGTAAGGAATTAAGGGAGTTGGACCTTAAGGAATTAAAAAACAAGGTAGAAGAAACAAAAAAAGAGCTTATGAATCTAAGGTTTCAAAAATCTACTGGGCAGTTAGAGGCAACGGATAGCTTTAAGAAGTTGAGGCGTGAGGTTGCTAGAATTAAAACAGTAATAAATCAAAAAATGAAGTCAGTATAGGTTAGAGATGCCAGGACGTATTTTAGAAGGTACCGTAGTTAGTAATAAAATGGATAAAAGTGTTGTTGTTCGTGTAGAACGGTATGAGCGACATCCCATCTATAAGAAATTTGTAAAGCTCCATAAGAAATATCATGCTCATGATGAAAAAAATATTTGTCAAGAGGGTGACTCTGTGAGGATAGCTGAAACTGCCCCAATTTCAAAAAAGAAAAGCTGGACAGTTTTAGATGATAAGTTGGGAAAAGCGTAAAGTATATATAGGGTCTAAATTATGATTCAGATGCAAACAGTCTTGAATGTTGCTGATAATTCAGGGGCTAAAAAAGTTCAGTGTATAAAGGTTTTAGGTGGTTCTAAGCGCATGTCTGCTAATATAGGTGATATTATTGTGGTCAGTGTAAAAAACGCTATTCCTCGTGGAAAAGTTACTCCTGGTGAAGTGATGAGAGCTGTCATTGTGAGATCTAAAAAAGGCCTTAAAAGAGATGATGGGTCGGCTATTCGTTTTGATGGGAATGCCGTTGTTCTTTTAAATAAGCAGGGTGAACCAATTGGCACACGTATTTTTGGTCCTGTTACACGTGAACTGCGTGGAAAAGGTTTTATGAAAATTGTTTCACTAGCTCCTGAGGTTTTGTAATAATGCAAAAAAAGATTAGACTTAAAAAAGGTGACAAAGTTATTGTTCTTGCTGGAAAAGATAAGGGCAAATCTGGTGTTGTAAAAGAGGTTATGCCCAAAGTATCTAAATTGATTGTTGAGGGTGTTAACATTAAGACAATGCACAAAAAACCTTCTGCTGCTGGAAATGGCGGGATTGTTAAGCAAGAAGCACCTATTCACGTATCAAATGTTTCTTACTTTAGTGAAGAGAGCAAGAAAGCAGAAAAAATTGGTTATCGCTTTGAAAAAGAACAAAAGGTTCGTTTTTTGAAGAAGTCCGGGAATATAATTGAAGCGTAGAGATGTGATGAAAATGCCAAGATTAAAAGAAGTATATAAGACGGAAGTTTCCTCTCTTTTAAAGAAGAAGTTTTCTTATAAGAGTGCCATGGAGGTGCCTAAGTTAGTAAAGATTGTTATTAACATGGGTGTTGGGGCAGCGGCTAGTGATCAGAAAAAAATAAAAGGAGCTGTTGAGGACTTAACTCTTATATCTGCGCAAAAGCCAGTTGTTACTAATGCTCGCAGGGCTATTGCTGGTTTTAAGGTTCGTGAAAAAATGAAGCTTGGCTGCAAAGTTACTTTGCGCTCTGATCGCATGTATGAATTTTTTGATCGCCTTGTTAATATTGCGCTTCCAAGAGTTCGTGACTTTAGAGGGTTGTCGCCTAAAAGTTTTGATGGACGAGGCAACTATAATTTTGGTATTAAAGAACAAATTGTATTTCAAGAAATTGATTATGATAAAGTTGACCAAATTAGGGGTATGGATATATCTATAGAAACTTCAGCAAAAACTGATGAAGAAGCTAAGTCTTTGTTGGAAAATATGGGGTTGCCCTTTATAAAGGTAAAAAATTAAGGATTTATTTATGGCTAAAGTTAGTTCCATTCAAAAAAACAAAAATCGTCAGCGCCTTTGCGATAAATATGCGTCTAAGCGTCTGGCTTTGAAGAAAATTGTTAATAATAAAGAGTTGCCTCTGGAAGAAAGATTTAAGGCACAGTTAATGCTTTCAGAGCTTCCTCGGAATAGTTCTAAAATTCGCCTGAGAAATCGTTGTGAAGTAACAGGTCGTCCACGTGGTTATTACAGAAAGTTTAAGCTTTCTCGTAATATGGTGCGTGAGATGGGTTCGTTTGGTTTAGTGCCAGGCTTAACAAAAGCTAGTTGGTAGAGGTATTTAAGATGTCTATGTCAGATCCTATTGCAGATATGTTAACGCGCATTCGTAATGCGTTGATGGTTCGTAAAAAAATGGTAGAAATACCTGCGTCTAAGCTTAAAAAGAGCTTGCTAAAGATTTTTGAGGAAGAAGGATATATAAAGGGTTTTTCTGAGCGCAAGGTTAGAGAAAATATATCTGTTATTGATGTAAAGCTAAAATATCACGAAGGACGTCCGGCTATTTTTGAAATCTCAAAGGTTTCTCGTCCTGGTCAGCGTATATATAAAGAATCAATAGATTTGCCACAGGTAAAAGGTGGTTTAGGTGTAGCAGTTATTTCCACTTCAAAGGGGTTGATGACGGATGCAAAGGCTCGTCAGTCTAACTTGGGTGGTGAAGTGCTATGTTATTTGTATTAGGTTAAAAGTAGGGACTTTATAAAATGTCACGCGTTGGAAGATCTTTAATAAAAACACCACCTGGAGTTACTCTTGATTTGAAGGGGGCGCATGTTACTGTAAAGGGTAAAAATGGTGCTGAACATTTTGCCTTGCCAGATAGTTTGCGTTTAGAAGAGAAGGAAGGTTCGTATGTCATAGCTCCTGCAAATGATGATACGCGAACACGTGCTTTGTGGGGCACTTATAGTCGTTTGCTTCAAAATGCTATACAAGGCGTTAGCGAGGGGTTTAAGATTGAATTGGAAATTAATGGTGTTGGTTATAGAGCTAGCGTAAAAGGCAAAAATCTTGTTATGCAGCTGGGTTATAGTCATGATGTTATTTTTCCTATTCCAGAAGATGTTAACATAAAATGTGAAAAGCCTACTGCAGTTACTGTGACGGGTCTTTCAAAGCAACGTGTTGGCCAGGTGGCTGCAGAGATTCGTTCAAAGCGTCTGCCGGAACCATATAAGGGCAAAGGAATTAAATATTCTACAGAGGTTATTCGTCGAAAGGAAGGCAAAAAGAAATGATTGCAGCTAAACTATCGTCTGTTCAAAAGAGAAAATTACGCGTTCGTCGTCATATTAAATCGGTCTCTGTTGGTCAAATTCGTTTGACAGTTCATCGTTCTAATCAGCATACTTATGCTCAAGTTATTGACGATAGTAATAGCCGTACATTAGTTTCTGCATCTACTTTAGAACAAGATTTTAGGGCTAATAACAAATCGCTTTCTTCTAAGAAGGCTGCGGAAAAAATTGGAGAGTTAATTGCTAAGCGTGCTATGGAAAAAGGGATAAAAAGCGTCGTTTTTGATAGAGGACAATTTTTATACCATGGACGAGTAAAAGCTTTAGCAGAAGGGGCTCGAAATAAAGGATTACAGTTTTAAAGGAAATAGAATATGTCTCGCACAACGAAAGAACGTACTAACGAACCAGAATTAATAGAAAAACTTGTAAATGTAAACCGTGTTGCAAAAGTTGTAAAAGGTGGAAAACGCTTTGGTTTTTCTGCTCTTGTGGTTGTTGGTGATGGAAGAGGGCGTGTTGGTCATGGTCATGCTCGAGCACGAGAGGTTCCTGAGGCTGTTAAGAAGGCAACGCATCAAGCTAAAAGATCAATGGTTCGTATCTCTCTTCGTCAGGGTAGGACTTTGCATCATGATGTTAAGGGAAACTTTGGAGCAGGGTCTGTTGTTTTGCGTTCAGCTCCATCAGGTACGGGTATTATTGCTGGTGGACCAATGAGAGCTGTCTTTGAGGCTTTGGGCGTTCAAGATGTTGTTACTAAGTCTGTTCGTTCTTCTAATCCCCACAATTTAATAAGAGCAACATTTGAAGCTCTGAAGTCTATTTCTTCTCCAAAAGAGGTGGCCGAGCGTCGTGGTATTAAGATTTCTGATTTGGTGAAAAATAGAGGCAATCTATAAATAAATTAAAAGGTTTGATGATGAGTAAGGGAAAGATTAAGGTTAGACAAATAGCAAGCCCGATAGGTCGTCAAGCGTATCAGGCGGCTACTTTAAGGGGACTTGGTCTCAGAAAAATAAACGAAGAGAGAGAGCTTGAAGATACAAAGTCTGTTCGTGGAATGATTGATCGTGTGTCGCATTTAGTAAAAATTGTATCGTAAGTAGTAAAGGTAACCTGAGTAATGCTAAATTTTATCCGTGATAATGCTGGAGCTAGAAAGAATCGTACCCGTGTGGGAAGAGGTATAGGGTCTGGAAAGGGAAAGACTTGTGGTCGTGGTGTTAAGGGACAAAAAGCCCGTTCGGGTGTTTCTATTAAAGGCTTTGAAGGTGGGCAAATGCCTCTTTATCAAAGACTACCTAAGCGTGGTTTTAACAGCCGAAGAAATAAAAAAGAGATTGCCACAGTCAATTTGTGCAATATTCAATCTTTGATTGATACAGGAAAGTTTGATTCAAAGGCAACTTTGACATTAGGTCTTTTGCAAAAAGCAGGTGTTATACCATTAAAAGCGAAGGAGCTCAGAGTTTTGGGTTCTGGAGAAATAAAAACGGCTCTGTCTATTGAAGTGCATCATGTGACAGAAAGTGCAAGGAAAAAGCTTGAAAAAGCAAAAAGTTCTATAAAACTCTTAAATAGCTAAGTGAAAAGGATAGGTCATGGCCTCTATAGCTGAACAGTTGGCTTCAAATTTTACTTTTAAGTCGTTTTCAAATGCTCAAGATCTTAAAAAACGCCTCTGGTTTACCTTAGGCGTTTTGATTGTGTATCGTTTTGGCACATATATTCCTTTGCCAGGAATTGATGCACAATTGATGGCGAATCTTGTTAAGAGCAATGGTTCTGGTTTGCTTGGCATGTTTGACATGTTAAGTGGTGGTGCTTTAGGTCGCATGAGTATTTTTGCCCTAAATATTATGCCTTATATTACAGCCAGCATTATTATGCAGTTGATGACCTCTCTTTATAAGCCCTTGGAGGCCATGAAAAAAGAAGGAGGACAGGGACGCATACGGATTAACCAGTATACACGTTATGGTACTGTTGTGCTTGCTGCTGTTCAAGCCTACGGAATAGCTGCAGCTTTGGAAATGATGCCGGACTCTCCTGTTATCATGCCTGGCTTTTTGTTTCGCTTAATTTCTGTTATTACAATTACTTGTTCTACAATTTTTCTTATGTGGCTGGGAGAGCAAATAACGGCTCGAGGCATAGGTAATGGAATATCTCTTATAATTTATGCAGGTATAGTTGCTAACTTGCCTCAAGCTATTATTGGGACGTTAGAATTTGGCCGCACTGGAGCTTTATCCATTGTTGCTATTTTAGCTGTTACAATTATTGTGATTAGTGCTATTGCCTTTATTGTTTTTATGGAAAGAGCACAGCGGCGAGTGTTAGTGCAGTACCCAAAACGCCAAGTTGGTAGTAAGCTATATGCTGGAGAAAAAAGCCATTTACCTTTGAAAATAAACAGTGCAGGGGTTATACCACCAATTTTCGCCGGTTCATTATTGGGTTTTCCTGCAACCTTGGGGTCTTTATTGAAGAATGATGGCACAGAGTGGTATAGTAGCATAGCAGGCTTTTTAGTGCCTGGTAGCTGGACGTTTATATTGATTTATTCTGCCTTGATAGCTTTTTTTGCTTTTTTCTATACAGCTATTGTTTTTAATCCAGAAGAGACAGCAGATAACTTGAAGAAGTCTAATGGCTTTATCCTTGGTATTAGGCCTGGAGAGAAAACAGCTGAATTTTTTGATTTTGTTTTAACAAGGCTAACAGTTGTGGGTGCGGCCTACCTTGTTAGTATTTGTATTTTGCCAGAGCTTTTAAAAGCATATTTTGGCCCACTTCCTTTTTATTTTGGTGGTACCAGTATTCTAATCGTTGTTGGTGTTACTATGGATACTGTAGCTCAGGTGCATTCTCACCTTGTTGCATATCAGTATGAGGGATTATTAAAGAAAAATTCTGGTCGAGGCAGAAGGTAGTATGTTTAATATTGTACTCTTTGGCCCTCCTGGTGTTGGCAAGGGAACGCAAGCTGCTCTTTTGAAGGAAGAGGGGTACGAGCAGTTGTCCACAGGAGATCTTTTGAGAAGCGAGATAAGATCTTCTTCTGATTTGGGGAAAAAGGTTAAAGATATAGTAGAGAGGGGGGATTTTCCTAAAGATGATTTAATCATGCAGATGGTTAAGATATTTATCCAGGGGAATTTGTCAGCATTTGGTGTTTTATACGACGGTATTCCCAGAACACTACATCAGGCTATTATGTTGGATAGCATTCTGAAAGACTTAGGGCAGCAAGTGAATATTGTTGTTAGTTTAACTTATGATGTTAAAGAACTCAGGGAGCGGATTGTTAGCCGTCGATTGTGTAAAACCTGTGGTGCAATTTCTAGTGCGCAAGCAAATGAAAAAAAGAAGATGGGAGCTTGTCCTAAGTGCGAAGGGACACTTGTTCAGCGTGCTGATGATACAGATGAGGTTTTTAGTCAGCGCATGGAGCTTTATAAAAAAAATGTAGGCCCTTTAGTTGATTTTTATAAAGAAAAGGGCGTTTTAGTTGAGGTAGATGGTATGGGGAGTATAGAAGAAGTTCATAAAAATATTTATAAAAATCTTCAATACGTGATAAGAAAACTTGACGTGGGATAAAAGCAACGTTAAAAAGACTCATCGTACCTTGTGTATTTTTAAGACCAAAAAGGAGAAAAAAACGTGGCTCGTATAGCTGGTGTTAACATTCCAATGAATAAGCAACTTGCTGTGTCTTTAACCTATATATATGGCATAGGTTTAGCGACAGCTAAGAAAATTTGTAAAAAAGCGGGCATTGATCCTACTGAACGCGTTAGTAGATTAGGAGATGATCAAGTAGTTAAGTTGCGTGAGATTATTGACGAAGACTATCAAGTAGAGGGTGAGCTGCGGCGTGGTGTAGCCATGAGCATAAAAAGGCTTATGGACTTGAAAACTTATCGAGGGCTGAGGCATAGACGCAATCTTCCGGTTAGAGGCCAGCGTACATCTTCTAATGCTCGTACGCGTAAAGGTCCTGCAAAAGCCATTGCTGGTAAGAAGTAAAACTAGAAATATAGAGTAAGGTACATGGGAAAAGAATTGAAAAGTCGTACTCGTCGCCGAGATAGGAAAAATATAGCTACTGGTGTTGTTCATATTAGTGCTACATTTAACAATACTAAAGTTATGATTACAGATGATCAGGGTAATGCTCTTGCTTGGTCAACAGCTGGTGCCAACGGGTTTAAAGGCTCTCGCAAATCAACACCTTATGCGGCACAAATTGCAGCTACTGAGGCTGTAAAAAAGGCTCAGGAGCATGGTTTTAAAAGTGCTCGGGTCGAAGTGTGTGGACCGGGAACAGGACGAGAGTCTGCTTTGCGTGCACTGCAAGCAGCGGGCTTAGTTGTTACTTCTATTAAAGATGTTACGCCTATTCCGCATAATGGCTGTCGCCCACCAAAGCGTCGTCGTGTGTAGTTTATAAGCTAAATATCTATCTGCTTAAATAAAGGAACATAAACCGTGATACAAAAAAATTGGCAAACACTGATCAAACCTGGAAAAATTAAAGTTGATCAAGACGAAAAAACATTCAAGGGCACTATGGTAGCGGAACCGCTTGAGAGGGGCTATGGCTATACTATAGGGAATTCTTTGCGTCGCGTTCTATTGTCTTCACTGCAAGGTGCTGCTGTAACAAGTATAAAAATTGAAGGTGTTCTTCATGAGTTTTCTACCATACCGGGTGTAATGGAAGATGTTACAGAAATTATTTTGAATGTTAAACAGTTGGCATTAGTTTGCCATGAAGAGGGTGTTAAGCGTATTACACTAGATGTAAAAGGGCCGTGTGATGTGACAGCTGGCATGATTGAATGTCCTTCTTCAGTTGAGGTAATGAATAAGGATCTTAAGATTTGCACGTTAGACAGCAAAGCTCATTTTATTATGGAAATGGTAGTGGAAACGGGTCGTGGTTATGTTAGTGCCCACGAGAATAGAAAAGAAGACCAGCCGATAGGTCAAATTGCTATAGATTCGCTTTTTAGTCCAGTAAAGCGTGTTATGTATAAAGTTGAGAATGCTCGTGTTGGTCAGATTACAAACTATGACAAACTTTTACTAGATGTGGAGACAAATGGTGTCGTTACACCAGAGGATGCTATTGCTTTTGCTTCAAGGATTTTGCAAGATCAGTTCCAGCCGTTTATTAACTTTGACGAACCTGAGGTTATCGAGGAAGTTAAGGAAGAAGAAGAAGAAAATACCTTAATGAAAAACCTTCTTAAGCGTGTTGAAGAACTTGAGTTATCTGTTCGTTCTGCCAACTGTTTAAAGAATGAGAATATTGTTTATATTGGTGATCTTGTGCAAAAAACAGAAGGAGAGTTGTTACGTACTCCAAATTTTGGTCGTAAGTCACTGAATGAAATAAAAATAGTGCTAGAAGAACTAGGTTTGTTCTTAGGTATGGAAGTGGCTGTTTGGCCGCCTGAAAATATAGAAGAGCTTTCAAAACGTTTTGAAGAGCCTTTTTAGTTTAAACTTAATTGCTAAGGAGCGTTGACCCATGCGTCATTTACATAGTGGTAGAAAATTAAATCGTACGAAATCACATCGTAAAGCATTGTTTGCTAATTTAGCAACGGCACTTGTGGAACATGAAAAAATAAAAACGACTTTACCCAAAGCAAAGGATTTAAGGCCTATCGTGGAAAAGTACGTTACACTGGCAAAGCGTGGTGATTTGAGTTCTTATCGCATGCTTATTGGACGTTTAAGGTCTCAAGAAGCAGCAAAAAAACTAATGGAGAATCTAGCAGCGCGTTATAAAGATCGTCAAGGTGGTTATCTTCGTATAGTAAAAGCTGGTTTTCGTTATGGTGATAATGCGCCTATGGCTGTAATTGAATTTGTTGATCGTAGTCAAAGTGAAGGTGCTCAGCCTGTAGATAAAAAGGTTGAAGAGTCATCTCAAGAAGAGGTATCTGTGGATGCTCAACCTGCAAAGGCTTCTGCTAGTGAGGGAAAGAAAAAGGAAAAAAACGTTAAAGCTTGAGGTTTGCTTTGAGCTTAGTATTTTGTAATAAAGTTTTTTTTCTTAACTGTCTTGCATAGGTTTTTGAGAGTTAAATATAATAGTGGCAATTTAAGGTTAGATCATTTAGGCTGGTTTTTTGTCTTAGTTAAGTAAAAAGGTTCGTCCACGAGGGTTCGTGCACGGATCATTTTTGTTGTTTTGGGACAAGTTATAGAAAGTAAGAAATAAAAAATGTTAAACTCTCTAAGTGAAAAATTAAACAATGTTTTTGACAAACTTCGCAAGCGAGGGAGTCTTTCAGAAAAAGATATAGATCTTGCTTTGCGTGAGATTAGAGTCGCACTTTTAGAAGCAGATGTTGCTTTACCTGTCATTCGTTCTTTTACCCAAGATGTTAAAAAAAAGGCGCTGGGAGAGGAGGTTGTCAGGAGTGTTACACCTGGCCAAATGGTTGTCAAAATTGTTAGTGATGCTCTTATTAGTGTTTTAACCAGTGAGGGTTCTTCAGAGATAGATTTGGCAGCCAGGCCACCGGTTGTCATTATGTTAGTAGGGCTTCAGGGAGCTGGAAAAACAACGACTTGTGCTAAGCTTGCTAAATTTTTAAAAGAGAAAAAACATAAAAATGTTATGATGGTATCTTTAGATACCCAACGCCCAGCTGCTCGTGAGCAGCTGAGGATTTTAGGCAAGCAAGTTGGCATTGACACTTTTCCCATAGATAAAGGTGAAAATCCTGAAGAAATTGCAGCGTATGCTTTTGAAGAATCAAAGCTAAAAGGGTATGATGTTCTTTTAGTAGATACAGCTGGCAGACTTCATATAGATGATGCTCTGATGGCAGAAGTTGCTAAAGTTAAAAAGCAATTACTGCCTAAAGAAACAATTTTAGTTGCAGATGCTATGACTGGTCAAGATGCTGCACAGGTAGCTAAGTCTTTTCAGGATGTCATAGGGGTAACAGGCCTTATATTAAGTCGTATGGATGGTGATGCTCGTGGAGGAGCTGCGCTTTCTATGCGGGCGATAGCTAATGTTCCTATTAAGTTTATGGGAACTGGCGAAAAAATGGACCAGTTGGAAAGTTTTGATGCACAGCGTGTTGCTAATAGAATTTTGGATATGGGGGATGTTGTTGCGCTAGTTGAAAAGGCGGCTGATGCAATTTCTGAAGAAGAAACCCAAAAGCTAGCTAAACGGATGGAGGCTGGTAAATTTGATTTAAATGACATGCAAGCTCAGATTATACAAATGAATAAGATGGGTGGTATGAACTCTTTTATGGGTATGATGCCTGGTATGAAGAAAATAAAAGAGAAAATTAGTGAGTCTGGGCTGGATGATAAGGTTATTAATAGGCAAGTTGCTATTATTCAATCCATGACTCCCGGCGAAAAAAGAAAGCCAGATATGTTGAATGCATCTAGAAAGAGACGTATTGCAGCGGGATGTGGTATGTCCGTGCAGGATGTAAATAGACTATTAAAACAGTGGAAAGATATGAGTTCGATGATGAAAAAATTCAAGAAACTTGGTAAAAAAGGGTTACTTCGTCAAGGTATATCGGGCTTAATGTCTCGATAGTTTTTGTTAATTAAAGTTTAGAAAGGAAAAAATTATGGCTTTAAAAATTCGTTTAGCTCGTGGAGGGTCAAAGAAACGCCCATTTTATCGTATTGTTGTTGCTGAAGTAACAGCTCCCAGGGACGGACGCTTTATTGAAAAATTAGGTACATATAATCCGCTACTTCCTCGTGAAAGTGAAGAGCGTGTAAAGCTTAATATTGAAAGAATTCAATACTGGCTTTCTACGGGTGCTTTGCCAACAGATCGTGTAGCTAGATTTTTAGGAGAAGCTAAGATTATAGATATGCCAAAGCAAACAGATAAGCCTAAAAAGTCACAGCCAAAAGCTAAAGCTCAAGAGCGCTTAAAGGAAAAAGAAAAAGCGTCTGAAGAGAAAAAAGAGGAAGGTTCCTCTGAATCTGAAGCTAGCTAGTTTTCACAGTAGCTTATAAGGTTTTTTTTAGGAAGCTCCAGTATGTCACTCAATGATAAACTAGTATGTGTTGGTATTATTAGCAAAGTCCATGGTGTTCGTGGTGATGTGATTATTAAGTCTTTCACAGAAAGCCCAGAAGATTTATTAAACTATACGCCTATTTATGATAGAACAAAAAATAAGACTTTTTCTTTTAAATTGAAAAGAGTGGATAAAAAAGGGTTAGTAGTTCACATAAAAGGTGTTGATGATAGAAATACAGCTGAGACTTTGCGTCAGACTGAACTATATGTAGAAAGGGGGAGTTTTAAGCCTGAAGAGGAAGAAGAGTTTTACTTTGTGGACCTTGAAGGCTTAGAAGTCATATCTTTGGAGGGAGAAACTTTGGGAACAGTGAAGTCAGTTCAGGATTTGGGTGCGGGTGTTTATTTAGATTGCATAAATTCAGTGGATCAACTGTTTTCAATTCCTTTTCGAAAAGTTGCTGTTCCAGAAGTTTTTATTGATAAAGGGTTTTTAAGAGTAAATACTTCTTTTATTTTGAGAAGTTGGGATAATAAAGAAGAAGAGACTTAGAAAATGCAAAATCCTTGGCAGTCTTGTATTCTTTCATTATTTCCGGAAGTTTTTCCAGGTCCATTGGGTGTTTCTCTTACAGGAAGGGCACTAGAGAAAAGACTATGGACTTTGTCCACTATTTCGTTGCGTGATTTTGCTGCTGATAAACATGGAACAGTTGATGATGCGCCCTTTGGTGGTGGAGCTGGAATGCTAATTCGTCCAGATGTTGTAGATGGAGCTTTAAAAAAATCAAAAGAGCTTTTTCCAAAGAACCGTCTTATATATTTATCTCCCAGAGGGCGGCCTTTAACACAAAGCCTTGTTGAAGATTTATCAAAATCCCAGGGTGTAACTCTTTTATGTGGCAGGTACGAAGGTGTTGACCAAAGAGTTATTGACAGTTGGGAAATGGAAGAAATTTCTATAGGAGATTATGTTCTTTGTGGAGGGGAAGTAGCTGCTATGACTCTTTTGGAGGCCTGTGTTCGTTGGCTTCCTGATATTGTGGGTGATAGAAGTTCTCTGGAATCGGATAGTTTTCAAACTTTTTTACTGGAACATCCTCACTATACAAGACCTAAAATTTGGCGTGGACAAAAGGTGCCAGACGTGCTAACTTCCGGTCACCATGAAAAAATTTCTATTTGGCGACAAAGAGAGTCAGAAAGGATAACGAAGGAACGGCGACCGGATCTTTGGAAAAAGTATGCCGATAAAAGATAGTACTAGAATTTTACCTAGCGAATAGGGTATACCTTGAGCAAGTAGAAAATAAGGAATTTTGTAATGAATAGCATTAGTGCATATGAGCAAAAAGAAATAGAACGTTTAACTGGAGAGAACCCTGTGCCAGAATTTGCACCGGGAGATACCTTGCGTGTGTTGGTGACAGTTGTTGAGGGAAGCCGGAAACGTAAGCAGGCTTATGAAGGTGTTTGTATAGCAAGGAAAAACGCAGGTCTTGGTTCGGCTTTTACAGTTAGAAAAGTTTCTTCAGGTGAAGGCGTTGAGCGTGTTTTTCCTCTTTATTCTCCTTTGATCAATATAGAAGTGGTGCGTCGTGGAGCTGTACGTCGTGCTAAACTGTATTACTTGAGAAACTTAACAGGTAAGGCTGCTAGAATTAAAGAAAAGAGAGATAATACTCCAAAGCAAAAAGCTGAAAAGAAGGCTGCTAAAAATTAAGAACGCTCTTGTTTGTACTGATTTAACAATACATAAAGATAGCTCCTATTTTTGGGAGCTTTTTTTATAAGTAATATCTTATTATAAGAAGCTATTTTTACTAATAGGTGTAATTTTCCACTTTTCTTCACCAAGAGTCGGTTCTAAATAAACGAGACCACAGTTTGCTAGTTTTAGTGGGGTATGCCCCAGATAGTTACTGATGAGAGTCATAAAGACGCCGCCATGGGACACAAAAAGCGGAGTAGAATCACAGGCTTGTAAACACTCATTAAACGTGGTTTTTATTCGTTTGGAAAAACAAGCATGAGATTCTCCTTTATGAGATTCTTCTCCTTTGAGCCATTTTTGTATAATTTTTTGACTTTCTGAGGTCATTTTTTGTTTTTCGAGTCTTCCAAGGTCACACTCTTTTAGACCTTCTTTTTGTATAAGTAGAGGGGAAATGCTTTCAGTAGCTATTACAGCTGTACTTTTTGCTCTTCTTAAAGGAGAGAAAAAGGCATATTGTATAGTATGTTGGATGTTTAATAAGTGGTGAGATATTTCAGCTGCTTGCTTTTCACCCAGTGTACTTAAAGGACAGTCATATGAACCACAAAACAGACCATCTGCATTTGCCTTTGTCTCTCCATGTCGTAAGAAGTAAAACGGTTTTTTTATAATCATTGTTTAGGTTTTAAATTTTTATTTTTTATATTATATAGTCTTTTTTTAATTTGTGGAGCCTTAGTCATTCTCGTTTTATGACTTGGTAGGAAAGGCATTGGAGTCTAAGAAGTTTAAACTTTTTTTCTCTATACTATTTTTTAGTTTTTCTAAAAAAATTTCACCAGTGTTTGTTTTAACGGGGGGTAAAATTTTCAGGTGGCAAATGCCTGAATATTTAAAAAAACTTCTTTTTGGCCATATTTGTCCCGTATTTAAAGCAATGGGATAAATAGGGATTTTGGGAAAATTTTCATGTATTCTTTCAATACCTTTTCGATACTTTACTGTATGACCTGGTATTGTCCTGGATCCTTCTGGAAAAATAATAAGTTGTTGATTGTTACTAAGGACTTTTTCTACTTGTGGGAAAAGATTCTTTAACATATTTTTTTTCCTTACAGCTATCATACCAAGTTTTCTTAAGAATAAGCCAAAAAGTGGTATATGCAGAAGTTGATTTTTTAGAATAAAAACAGGATTTTTTAGTTTTTTCACCAGAATAATTGTTTCAAGAGCTGATTGGTGTTTTGATGCAATAATAAAGGGGGTAGAGGGCAGCATTTCAAATCCCTCAAGATAAAAATTTACGCCAATGATATACTTTAAGGCTAAAAGACAAACATTGGCCCAAATTTTAGCTAATGATAAAGATATACTTTTGGGAAAAACCAGAGAGGGCAAGCTAAGAAAGGTAATTAAAAAAGTCCAGGTTAAGAAAAAAATATTGAAAATAGTAGATCGAATGAGCGTCATATAAAATACCTAATTTTTAAAACCTGAATAAATGATCCCAAGTATTTTATATATTCATAAGACAGAGTTTTTATGGTTTGGATCCAGTCTTCTAGAGTTAATGGGGGATGAGAAGGGTGTACAGAAATTGGAATAATAGTGGCTTTCGGGAGAGCTGATTTCATCAGATGGAAGCTGCGAGGCATGTGGTAGTAGGATGTTATAAGATAGAAGGTAGAAATATTATTTTTTTCTAACCATTCTTTAGTTTCAAGAGCATTTTCCAGTGTGTTTTTAGCTTTATAACCTAGATTTACTCTTGTCTGGTTGTTTTTATTTTTTGCATAGAATAATAAAAGGCGCTTTGGGTGAACGCAGTGATTAACACCAGAAATAAAAATATCTTGAATAGGTTTCTTTTTTAAAAGATGCAGAGATGCATGAAGTCTTTTTGATGTTCCTGAGAAAACAACAACTGTAGAGATGTTTTTAAGAGAGAGGGCTTTCTTATTTATAGGAGGGCACGTTGAGATTTTATATACAAAAATACAAAACCCAAGGGATAGAAATAAAGGCAGAGCAACTAAAAGAGTTATTGTACCAAGACGTATTCTAGACAAAGTGATTCTCCATTAACCACTTTACAGCAGAAAAAAGATTTGTATGTACCATAGCTTGGGGAAATTTTTCTTTAACGTTTTGTTCTTGGGCTCGTCCATGTCCTGTTAAAACAAAGTGTCCGGGGCATCCCGTCTTTTCTGCTGCTTGCAAGTCTATGATATTGTCACCAACAAAGGGAACATTATGAGCCTCAGCTCCAAAATCTTGAAGGGCTTCTAATAACATACCATTGCCAGGTTTTCTTCTGTTGGTTGCTTTTTCTGGGTGGTCGGGGCAAAAGTAGATAGCATCAATTGAAGCATTATGAGTTTTCCACAAGTCATCTTGTAATTTCTCGTGAATAGAAGAAAGTTGGTTTTCTGATAGTAGACCTCGTCCAATGGGTGATTGGTTTGTGGCAACTACTACTTTTATATTTGCAGAATTTAGGGTAAATATAGCTTTAGCTGCATCTTGCTCCAGTATAAGATCTTTAGGGTCTAAGATCCATCCACAGGATTTATTAATAACACCATCGCGATCAAGAATAATAATTTTTTTCATAAACTAAAAAAGTTCCTCAAGAGTTTTGATAACACAACGTTTAGTGGAGGCTAGCATAATAAAAATTGTTATAAGAGGTGTTAGAATAAAAAAAATTATTTTCCAACTTAGTAAGTGCCATAGAACTCTTCCTAAAAGGTGATGGTCAAATTCATATGTTGCCCACCAGATAAAACCAACTGTTATCATTAGGCCTATTAGTGCTTTTGATAAGGACTCTAGGGCAATTTGCAATGTTTTTTTCTTGTAACGATTGGCTATAAAGCTATCTGTAGCACCTAGTAGAGTTAACAGTTCTATAATACTTTTTTGCATTAGCATATTGGTGCGCGTTATGAAGGAAATAGTACCCGAGGCGGCCAGTAGTATTAAGACAAGTAATCCTGATATAAAAAACTGAATTTTTATAGAGCTTTGTTCTACAATAGATTGCCAGGACATCTGTTTTAAAAATTTTGTTTTTGGTTCTATGGTGCGAAGTTTCTTTAAGAGTTCTTGTTCATTAAAGGTGCCTCTTGTGGTATTAACTTGTATATTTATTAGTGTGGGTAGGGCTATATCATAGGCATTTATTTTTTTTCCAAACCAAGGGGTTAAGAGTCGTTGCATTTCCAGCTCAGATAAAAGGGATACTTGCACAACTTTAGGGGTCTCAGATATGATGTCTATTACATTGGCAATACGTTTTTCTGTATATGCCTCTTGGCTTTGGCCTTGTAGACGGGAGGCTTTTTTAAAGGGTACAGATATAGTGAGCGTTTTGGTAGCTCCTGGATTTTCATAATCTATAAAGGCGAAAAGCACTAGAGCACAAAAACTTGCCAGTAGTGAAATATATAAAATAAAGGCTAAAATCCAGGAAGCGTAGGGACTTGTTGCTTCTTGCTCAAAGGGAATAGTAGGGGGTAGACGATTAAATAAAGTAGAGTCACTCATTATCCCTTGCTTCCTGGTTGTTTGGTTGTAGATGAAGTATTTTGGGGGTTCGTAGTTGTGGGAGAAGATTTTGGCTTATAAGATATTCCATCTTTTGTTAGGTAGTACTCTGGCCATTTATATTTTTTTGTGAGACTAAAGTCATGTGTTGCTACAATGACAGTTGTGCCAATTTTATTGAGTTCTTCAAAAAGGTAGAGGATGCGTTTGGCATTTTCATCATCAACGTTACCTGTTGGTTCATCAGCTAAAAGTAGTTGTGGACGTGAAATAACAGCACGTGCTATAGCAACTCGTTGTTGCTCTCCACCAGAAAGCATAGGAGGGAAGTAGAAGTAGCTATTTTCTAGCCCAACCCAGCTAAGAAGTTCTGCAGCTTTTTGTCTGGATTCTTTAATATCGACACCTTTTATGTAGAGAGAAAGAGCAACGTTATCTAAAATATTGATGTGGTTTATAAGTCGAAAATCTTGGAAAACAAGGCTAACATGGTTTCTTAGAACAGCAAGTTCCCATCTTGCAATTTCATAAGTATCTCTACCAAATAGACGAACTGACCCAGTAAAGGGAACAAGACTTAGGTGAATAAGCTTCAAAAGTGTTGACTTTCCAACACCGCTAGAGCCTGTTAAAAAGGAAAAAGAGTGAGGTTCAATAGAAAACGACACGTCACGAAAGACGTCACTTCCTTGAACGTAGCGCATAGTTACATGTTGAAATTCTACGATGGGTGCTGATTTCTTTCCCATCATCCCATCCTATTTTCTATTTTTGACTTTTATTATTCCATCATATCGATATTATGTAATGTCACAAGTTAAAAAGGATAGGAAATTTTTATATATGATTATTCAGTGTCCCTCATGTCACAGTGAGTTTTTTGTGGAAAGAAACCTTCTGAATAAAGATGGTAGAAAAGTTAAATGTAGCCAGTGTGGTTTTTTATGGTTTCAAAAGCCAGAAGAAAGTAGCAAACAAAAGCCCAGGTTTTCCAGTTTGGATTTGCGAGCAGGACTCCCACAAGAGGCAAGAGATAGGAAAAGAAGGAAAAAGGACAGAAGTTCTAAAAAAAAGAATAGGAAATTTATTTTTATAATATTGATGCTTTTTACTTTTCTTATGTCATATATCTTTGTTTTTTCTTCAGAAGAATATGCTATAAGAATGGGAGGTTTTTTTAGTGAGTTATGGGATGGAAAAAAAGCAACACCTATTATTGATGCTTTGAAGAGAGAGAAAGTACAAATTGTAGAAGAGAAAGTTGATGGTGAAAAAAAGTTGGTCCTAAAAGCTCAATTAAGCAATGTGGCCGATTATTCCTTCCGCTTATCTATGATTACTTTAACTTTTTACAACAAGGAAAATTGTTTGCGTAGTTGTTGTGAAATAGACAAAGTAGTAATAAAGACGTCTAGTCATGGAAGGCCGTTAGAAGTTGGTCCTCATTCGACATACCATCTTAAATATCCCTTAACAAAATCACTTCCACAAGATGCGAAAGCTGTGGTGGTAAAATTTGGAATAATAGCTAAAGATTAGTGTGGTAACATAATGGTATTTTTTCAAGATCTTAAAGAATCTTTAAAGACAATAAATGTGCTCTGTGTGGGAGATGTGGTTTTAGATAGGTATGTGATGGGAGAAGCACATCGACTATCTCCAGAAGCCCCTGTAGCTGTGTTACATGCATCTAAAGAAAAAAATAAACTGGGTGGGGCAGGTAATGTTATCCATAATTTATCTGCTCTAGGTGTGCCGTGTTGCTTACATGGTTTAATTGGCAAGGATGAAGCAGGACAAGAGATCTGTTCTTTGTTAGATAAACTGGAGAGTTGTTCATACTATATGCCTTCTATAAGCAACTGGAGGACTGTTGAAAAAACGCGTTTCATGACAAATTCAAAACATATGCTTCGGGTAGATTTTGAGGAAAAGCTTCCTGTAACAGAGGCCCACATAGTTGAGTTATTTGAAAGCCATTGGAGAGAAATGCTGAAGAAAGTGGACGTGCTAATACTTTCTGACTATGGAAAAGGATATTTGCGCCCCTCTTGTACCAAAAAAATAATTGAAATAGCTAGAGAAATGATGGTGCCAGTTATTGTTGATCCAAAGGGAATTGATTTTAGAAAATATACAGGCGCAGATATTATTACACCTAATAAATCTGAACTTTCTTTGGCTACTGGCGGTTTGCCTGTGGATACAATGGAAGACTGCTTGAAAGCAGCCAGGCAAGTTTTAGAAACAGTTGACATTAAGGGCATTTTGGTTACACGAGGTGCTGATGGCATGGCTTATATAACTAAAACTGGCTTGCAGAAAAGTTTAGGTGCAAAAGTTCGTGAGGTTCATGATGTGTCAGGAGCTGGTGATACAGTTGTAGCTGTTACCGGTATAGGTATGGCTCTTGGCTGGCCAATGGAAAAAACAATGGAACTTTCAACAGTTTGTGCTGGTAAAGTTGTTGGTAAGGTAGGCACAGCTGTAATAGAGATGAATGAACTAGATGAGTTATTAAAGGTGAGGTCTCAGGGGTATAACAAGTCCTGTGACGTCGTTTTAAACCAGGTAAGAAAATGGCAGCAGGAAGGCCTTGTTGTAGGTTTTACGAATGGTTGTTTTGATATTATACACAAAGGACACTTATCTTTATTAGATTTTGCTAAATCCAAATGTGATAAGTTAGTTGTCGGTCTTAATTCAGATTTATCTGTAAAAAACTTAAAGGGGCCTAAGAGGCCTGTTCAGGATGAGCATATAAGGGGCCGAGTACTTAGCTCTCTTCATGAAGTTGATGGTGTTGTTTTATTTGAAGAAGAAACACCGTACGAGCTTATTAAGAGATTGCAGCCTGACGTGCTTATTAAAGGTCAAGATTATAAAGTGGAGGAAATAGCAGGTTCTGATATAGTCCTTGGAAGAGGAGGGCATGTTTACCTGGCACCTATTTTGGAGGGTTATAGCACAACAGGGTCTCTTAATAATTTATAGCATAGTAATGGCGGTAGAATGTTTCTGGTTTGAAGCATGGTATTTTTTATGCTGGATTTTTGAGATCTTAATAAAAGTTCACGATATGGAAGGTTGTATTGCCAAGACAAGGGCATATTTTCCACTTGAAGCTTTTAATATCCTTTGATGAATATGTTGTAGTGGTTTTTTTATAAAAATATTCTTTGTTGATATTAAATATTACATAAGGCTAGCTAAGTTTGTAAGGTAAAACATTAGGCCAAGCAATCACTTGTTAATTTTTTCATACATTCAAAGTATAAAAAGCATATATTAAGCATTAAGAAGGTTAATTTTTCCTTTACCTATGAAGTCTTGATAAAATAGCCTTAAGTTTACGCCGGCGATCAAGCAGATTTTCTCTCAAGCTTTCGGTTAGAAGTTTAATTATTGGATATGGTTTTTTACCTTCGGATTCAAGACGCTTATTATTTTTTTGGTTTGCGATAAGACCTAAGTAAGAGCGATATATCTCATCGGATAATGTTACTATTTCTTCATGGGAAGTTCCTGCTGCTGAATATTGTTGTTCACTAAAACCTAAAGAGTCTGCAAAAGCCTTTGCTGTATTTTTTGCAAATGCTATACCCTCGTGGTTCGTGGAGCCTGCACTATGGGTATGGGAGGCTATTTTATCAGTTATAGAAATTGCTTGTTGCTTATAATGGTTATTTTTAAGAAGGAAGTCCATTGCTGGATTAGGTGTATGACAATATGCTGTATGTATATATAGAACACTAAACAGAGTAACAATTAAAGATAATATAAGTTTCATTTTTCTACCTTTTTTATTTTCTACTCTATTGTGTCCTATGAGCTTACTTTTGTAAACATACGTGGGTAATGCCTTTTTTGATATACTAGAGGGTTATTAAGAAGGTGAGACTCAATTCAGAAAAGGTTATCAGGGCGAATAGATCTGTCCTTTTTTACTAAAGACGTATATAACAATTAAAAGTTTGCCTGCGAAGCCTTGATAAAATAGTGTCAAGTTTACGCTGGCTGTCATCTAGACTCTTTTTAAAGAGTTTATTGGTTTGTATGATCATGGGATGTGTATCTTTACCTTTGAGCTTGTCGCGTTTTTCAGTTTTTTGGTTTACCAGCAGACCTAAATAACAACGATATATGTCAGCGGCTAGAAGGAATAATTCTTCCTTTGATGTTTCTGCTCTTAAATATTGTGTTTCACTAAAACCCAAAGAACCTTCAAAAGCTCTTGCTATTTCATTGGCACATGCTAGACCTTCTTGTTCCTCAGGTTTTGAATTGCCAGAGGCTATTTTATCAGTAATAGAAATTGCTTGTCGTTTATAATGGTCATTTTTAATAAGGAAACTCATTGCTGGTTTTGAAGAAGTATAGCAATAAGCTGTATGCAAAGATAGAAGCATAAATAGAGTAATAAATAGTGTCATTACCAAGAACGATTTTGTTTTAATTTTCTTTAACATTATTTTTGTCCATTAATAGATAAGGTCTGTAGAAAAAATAGAGAAACAAGAAATATTGTGGTTATTTCTTTCAAGTGAAAAATACTACTTTTTTTTATACTCAGGACTTGTTTGTCTGTATAGCTATAGATTATAAAAAAGCTTCCCAAGCCTAAAATGAGATCAAAGAAAGCTTTTTGCTGCATAATTTCAGCGGGGTAATAGTTCATAAAATTTTTGTCGACATTGTATATATAGGTATTAAAAAAGATTTTTCAAGGGGGAGATAAACAATCTATTTTTTCCCTAGAAACAAAGATAGTTGGAGTAAAAGGTCGCTAATTTATTAGGTAGGAGAGGACGTTAAATATAGCTCCCTCTTAAAAGGCGATCATTTATGGCCTTTCCGATATTTTTATGAGGGATAGGCATAACACCTATGGAATTAAATTTAGGTGTATGATTATCTGCAATGTGTAAAGTGCTAAAGAGGTTTTTTGCAGCTTCTTCTAAGTTTTCATTTATGGAAAGGGGAAATATTTTTGTGTTATGAGGCAATTCAGTAAAGGTAGGATTACCAAAAGTTATGAATGCCTGATTTTCTAGAGGTTTTTTTTGGTTTAGGTATAGGGGAAGCTTTGGGGCATAGTGGCGCAGAAGCATGCCGGGTGCTTTTATAGGATCAGTATTTTTTGATGTTTTTGGTGTTAAGCCGGTATATTTTTCTATTAAATCTTCTGTTATTGCTCCATATCGCAGGATAACAGGGTGATTTTGCGTACAATCAATGATAGTTGATTCAAGACCTACAGTACTTATTTCTGGGCAATCTAGAATAGGAACAGTGTTATCAAATAATGAGGTGACGTGCAAAGATGATGTGGCGCTTAATCTACCTGAGGGATTAGCGCTTGGTGCAACGAGAGGATATCCTACGGCACTAATGAGTTTTTGTGCTTGGGGGTGGTTTGGAATGCGAATAGCCAAGGTTTGAAGTCCAGCTGTGGCAGCTGGAGATATACTATTACATCTTTTTTCTACGATTAAAGTCATTGGGCCTGGCCATAATTGTTTAGCTAGCTGTAAGGCTAGTTTATTAAATTTACCATATTTAAGAGCTTGTTGGAGATTGGCAGTATGTAAAATCAAAGGGTTAAAGAAGGGTCTTTGTTTTTTCTTGTAAATTTTTAAAATTGCCTCAGTATTTGTAGCAATAGCGCCCAGTCCGTAAACTGTCTCTGTTGGAAAAGCAATGATCTCTCCTTTTTTCAGCAAGGCTACAGCCTCTTCAAAGTTTATAAATGCCATAAGAAATCCTTGGGCTTTATTTCTTGTTATTGTCTTATAAATCAAAAGTTACTAGCTGCGTTAATTTCTAAAGTTAAACACAGTTTTAGAAAAAACTTATTTCTTGTTTGAAAGTCTTTCTAAAGAGGTAGAACACAAGTAAAAGTTTTATATGTACTTTTTAACAAAAGCGCTAAGCTTTGTCATAGTTTTTTTTTGTGGGAGGATATTGCCTGGGAGCTTTGAGAATTAGCTTTTTACTATGCTCCCAGGTAAAATAATTCTATGCTAGAATACAACTATTTTTAAAAAGTTTTTCTAATGACTTTATTTTTTATCTTGTGTATTTTTTTTGTCTACAACATTGAGTGCCATTTTAGATAAAGAAGAAATCATATTATTGCGCGCTTCAGCAGCTCCTTCATAGTTTTTATAATACAAGTTTGCAATCCAGGCATCAAAATTTACTTGAGCCTCTGCCATTAATTTTGGATAGCGGGTATGAAGGTTGCTTTTATAAGCTTGATGCAGGAGTTGACGAGCTTCTGCTAACTCTTGAATCTTTGCAGCAGGAACGTCCCAGTTTGCGATGCTATCTGCAAAAATAGTCTCGCCTCCCGATGCGCGGAGGCCCTTTTCTGAAAGAAACTCTGAAACGAGATAGTCCATATTTTCAGATTCTTCACTGGCTTTATATAAATAAGTTTTTGCCAGAATTTGTGTGTAGTGGCTTCCAAATGGCTTTGTTTCTTTCAGTTCATGAAGATTTGTGGTGCAGGCGCTAACTAGCAGAAAAGTTAAAGGCATTAGTCGTAGAATAATTGCTTTCATTTTTATCTCCAAAGTTGTGTTTTTAATGGTGCCAAGCTAAAGGGCAGCAAAATATTTTTTTATAAAATGATCAGATGTGCTCTGAAATTTATTATATCGCATAAGGAAGAAAAATATAGTAAGGATTTTAAAATAATTTGGTAAAAAAGCAAGTTACCAAAGAAAAAATTAACAAGTTGGATAATTATGTAGATGAGATTAGTTTTTTTGTAACAAGGTGGAAATATTTAGGGGAAAAATGCTATAAGGAGCATTCCTTATTTTGGAAAAACATGCTATGTTCGCCGGACTTTCTATTATGTGATTTCTAGAAAAGGCAGAGGTATTGTTGTCACTTTGAGGAGTGTTATAATTACGTGACTTGCAGGATTTTCTAATTTGACTGGGTTTTAAAGGCGGGCGAATTGAGGGTAGTTTGGAAATATTAGCGCTTTAGGTGTGCTAGGAGCATTTGCATTTTTGTTAAATATCGGCAACAATTAAGATACATGGGCAGTCAACGTAGATGCAACTAATTTTTCTAAAATTTTTTGTATGAAAGAGGAAACAAAGATTTATTAAAAATGATTTTTGCAAAAATAAAAAAAAGATATTTTTTCATTGTAGTTCTTGTTCTTGTGTCATCAAGCTATAGGGCTAGCTGTTCTAGTTTTGAGAAAGTTTTGATACACCTTTATAGGACGAGCTTAGAGCTCAAAGCTCAAAGGGCGGGATTAGAAGCAGCAATGCAAGAGCTGCCGTTAGTTCAATCCAGTTATAGGCCAAGTGTTGATCTACAGGGTACGTACAATAGGACAAATAACAATTACCAGGGAACAACAGGCAGATCTCAAAGTGAAACGGCAGGCGCTTCTGCTGAGCTAACGCAAAAGGTTATAGAACCTAAATATGCGCCATCTGTTCGAAAGGTACGCCATACTATTGCATCGGAAGAATTTTCTTTAATGGATGCGGAACAAAGTATTTTTTTAAGTGCGATAGAGGCATATATGAACCTCTATCGAGATTTACAAGTCTTAGAAGTTCAGCGTGCCAATACAGCGTTTATGGAAAAAAATCTAGAGTTTATACAAGCAAGATATGACATAGGAGATGCAACGCTTACAGACTTATCACAGGTTAAAAGTAGGCTAGCAGAATCTAAGGCAGATCTAGCTCATGCACAGGGTCAGGTGGAAGGTGCAAGAGCGACATATGTACGTACTATAGGCTTAGAACCTCAAAGAATGGCCAAGGTTTTATTGCCCAAGAGCATGGTGACATCAAGAGAAGAGCTCCTAGTAGAAACACTACAAAAAAATCCAGTTTTAAGAAAAGCTAAAATGCAGGAAAAAGCTTCTTTTGAAGAAGTAAGAGTAATAGAAAATGAATTTTTACCATCTGTTAAGGTTGTGGCATCAGCAGGACGAAATGCAGAAAGGCTAGGAGATCCAAAATATCGGCTGGATAGTGCAAGTGTAAAGGCAGTGCTGTCTGTTCCATTTGATCTGGCAGGTGTGCTGCAAGCAAGGTTAATTAAGGCACATCATCTTTTTGTAAAGGCTACTTTGGAAAGAAAAACAGCAGAGAGAAAGGTCAAAGAGGAGGCAAAAATAGCTTGGAGCAGTTTTCTTTCATCTAGAAAAAGGTATAATGAATTTAGTAGGGAAATTAGGCAGTCAGCTATTGCTCTTCAAAGTGTTCAGCTGGAACTAGAAGCGGGATCTAGGAATGTTGCAGATGTGTTGGAGGCTAGGAAAGAGCTTCTGAAGGCACAGGTGGCACAGGTTAAAACATATAGAGATCTTATGGTTGCAGCTTACAATATTTTAAAATCTCAAGGAAAATTAACAGCGAAAAGTTTAAACCTTCCAGTTAAGTACTATGATTCCAAACGTTTTCTGCAAAGGGCCGATGGCAAGTGGTGGGGACTTGGATCAGCTCTATCAAAACCAAAAAGTTTTATGTTAAGAAACCCAAGACCAGAGGGACAGAAGTAGTTGTCTGATAAGAAAGATTCTAATTTAGTTGCTTCAGAGGAGCAAAAAAGTGAAGAGAGTATAGATGAGGTAATTTTATCTATTCAGGATCTTATGAACAGGGAGGAGTCTAGAAAAGAAGACAAGAATTTAAACTCTCTTACGTTAAAGACAATAGAGTGTGAAGATGGATATGGCAATTGTGGAAAAAACGCTGGTTTTTTTGTAGAGGAAGAAAAAGAAGCTCAGGAAAAGAAGATGGATAAAGATACACAAAAAGAAACATTGGAGAAAAGAGGTGAAAAAAAAGAGGGAAGATCTGCTTCTAATTTGGATACTTCCAATGAAGCGATTTCTTCTAAAAATGAAGATGTGTTAGAGCTAACAGATTTGCTGAAGAAGGGAGAGGCTGATAACGAGCATGAAGTTAGCCAAGAGGGGGTTAAAGAAGAAATTGAAGGTGATATTTCGAAACAAGAGGGTTTTTCCGCTGGAGAGGTTGGCTGTGTACAATCAAGTAACTTAAAAAAATCTGAGGAAAACCCTGATGATTTTTCAGATTTAATGGATTTGTTGAAAGAAGAAGAGAAAACACCATCTCTTGAAAAAGATGAATCGTTAGATGTTGAAACCCGTCAAGATACTGGTGGAAAAAAAGAGGAAGACTCCAGTGAAAAAAAAGAAATATTTCCAAAGAGTGAAGAAAAAATACAGGATGGTGATATAAGTGAAAACAACCAGGCAGTGTCTGAGGAAAAGCTTGAGCTTAATCAGCAAAACAAAGGAGAGAGCGAAGATTCTGTAGAGGATGAATCCTCCAGGGAAGATAAAGAAGTTAGTGTGCTGGATAAGGATATTGCTGATTCCAGAGAGAAACTTATTGAAAATATAAGAGCTTCTCTAGCTGATATTCAAAACAAACAAGATGTTTCAGAAAATGATATGCCACAACAGAAAAAAGAGCAGAGTTCAACTGATGCTACGCCCAGCAAAGACGGGGGAGGCAACAATAAAGAGCTGCTCTTGTCAGATGAGTCACAAAACGGTGTTATTAGTGATTTAAATAATTTAGTTGAAGCTGTAAAAAAAGAGAAAGAGGTAGAGATTCTAAAGAGCCTTAGTGATGAAACTGTTCAGGATATAGCAAGACCTATTATAAAAGCGTGGCTTGAAAGAAATTTAGAAAAAATTGTTCATGAAATGGTTGAGAAAGAAATTAAAAATATAATTTCACAAATAAAATAATTAAGAAAAACAAAATAAATTTATAGAGTTATTTATGCAAGAGAAGAATTATAATGTTACGAAAACAGAAGAAATACTTTCTGAAAAATGGGCAAGAAATAATTTTTTTAAACGAGCTGAAAAAGAGAAGAAAGCAGAACCTTTTTGTATTATGATGCCTCCAGCTAATGTTACGGGGTCTCTTCATATAGGACATGCTTTAACGTATACACTTCAAGATATAATAGTACGATTTAACCGCATGTGTGGTCGAGATGTTTTATGGCAGCCGGGGGTTGATCATGCAGGTATTGCCACACAAATGGTGGTGGAACGGCAGTTAGAAAAAAAAGGTATAGAAAAATCAAGTTTAAGCAGAGAAGATTTTTTGCGGCATGTGTGGTCTTGGAAAGAAGAGTCGGGAGGATTAATTGTAGATCAATTAAAACGACTGGGCGCTTCTGCTAACTGGGACAGATCACGGTTTACTATGGACGACAGGTTCAACAAAGCTGTGAATAAATGTTTTATTACGCTGTTTGAAAAGAATCTTATTTATAGGGACAAACGGCTAGTTAATTGGGACGTAAAGCTTCAAACAGCTATTTCAGATCTAGAGGTGGAAGTTAAGGAAGAAAAAGGAACTTTGTGGTATATAAAGTATCCATTGGCAGATGATCCAACTGTTTTTGTCATAGTGGCTACGACTAGGCCAGAAACATTATTTGGTGATACAGCTGTTGCTGTTCATAAGGATGATGAGCGGTATAAGAAGCTTATAGGAAAGTGCTTGCAGCTGCCTTTAACACACAAAAAGATTCCTATAATAGCAGATGAGCATTGTGACCCAGGGAAAGGGAGTGGTGCTGTAAAAATTACACCGGCTCATGACTTTAATGATTTTCAGGTGTCAAAACGTCATAATCTTGATATTATTAATATATTGGATAGTAAAGCTTGTCTCAATGAAGAGGTTCCAGAGGCGTATAGAGGGTTGGAAAGGTTTTGTGCTCGAAAAGAAGTGCTAAAAGAACTTTCAGAATTAGGTTTGCTGGAGAAAGAGGAAGAAATTATCCATGGTGTTCCTTATGGTGATAGGTCTGGTACTGTTATTGAGCCATGGATGACAGATCAGTGGTTTGTGAATGCCAAAGAGCTATCTGTTGCAGCAATAGAAGCTGTGGAGAATAAAAAGACGAAATTTATACCCGAGAAATGGAAAGCAGTATATTTTGAATGGTTAAAGAACATAGAACCTTGGTGTATTTCTCGGCAAATTTGGTGGGGACATCAAGTGCCTGCTTGGCATGGACCAGATGGGAAGATTTTTGTAGGAGCCTCAGAAGATGAAGTGAGGCATCAAGCAAGAAAATACTATGGCAGTGAGAATTTTGCTTTAAATAGAGATACAGATGTACTGGATACTTGGTTTTCTTCAGCACTGTGGCCATTTGTTACGTTGGGATGGCCTGAGAAAACAGAGGATTTAGATTTTTATTATCCCACACAGGTTTTAATCACAGGCTCAGATTTGATTTTCTTTTGGGTGGCGAGAATGATGATGATGGGTCTGTATTTTATGAAAGATGTTCCTTTTTCTAAAGTATATATGCACCCTCTTGTTCTGGATGAAAAAGGCCAGAAAATGTCAAAATCTAAGGGAAATGTTATTAATCCCTTACAACTTATTGATGAGTATGGTGCGGATGCTTTAAGATGTACTATTTCATCTCTTTCTGCACAAGGAAAGAATATAAGGCTATCAGAAAAACAAATAGAAGGTTCTAGGAATTTTGCTACTAAAATTTGGAACACTTCTAGATATTTAGCTATGAATGGCTGTGAGTATGATGACTCTTTTAATCCTTGTGAAGTGAAGGTTTCTGTCAATCGGTGGATTGTATATAAACTGGAAAAGTTGGTTGCAAAAGTTACATTAGCTTTTCAGGCGTATAAATTTAACGAATCTTCTTATTGTCTTTATCAATTCATATGGGGAACTTTTTGCGATTGGTATGTGGAGTTTAGCAAGCCAATCATTAATGGTAGCTGTCAAAAGCAAAAGGAAGAAACAAAAAAATGTTTAGCTTGGTGCTTTATGATTATTTTAAAGCTTATGCATCCCATTATGCCTTTCATAACAGACAAACTTGCAATGCAGCTTTTAAATATTGATATCACAGGTGACTTTTCATTATCTAAAGAAGACTGGCCATCACTTGAAGAAAAAATAGAATTCAAGGAAGCAGCAGATGACATAGATTGGGTGTGCAATTTTGTAACAGAGATTAGAGTTTTGCGTATGCAAAGTAATATAGCTCCAAAGGTTATGTTAACTGCCAATATTTTAGAAGCAAGTGATAGTCATAAAAGCAGGGTAAACAGGTGTAGAGATCTTATTTTAACCCTTGCCAAGGTCGAGAAAATTAATTTTGTAGAGAAACTCCCACCGGGGTGTATACAGTTGATACAAGATGGAATAACTGTTGGTATACCTATGCAGGGAGTTATAGATGTAGATAAAGAGCGCCAGAGACTTATAGGTACTATGGAAAAACTAGAAGTTGAGTTAAATAGTTTAAAAAAGAAACTTGATAACGAAGAGTTTATGAAAAAAGCGCCTCAAAGTATCATAGAAGAGCAGCATAGACGCCAAGATATGGCGATGGCTAAGCTTTCTTCAACGCGGCATGCATTAGAGCGTTTGGAAAGTATTTAGTTTTTTAGGATTACAGAAAAATTATTAAATATACTACAGTAGTATTTTATAAATATTTATACCCAGCTTATATTGGTACAATAACAGCTGTCTTTATAAGTTAGTTAAAAGAGGTGAAATATAAATAAGGAGTTACGTAGATGCTCTATAATGCAATATGCTGTACTAGTTTTTTAGCTTAAGAAGTATAATGTTGTAGATATATTTCAAACATTATCGTTTTGTTTTTTCTTGGGAAAAAACCTTGACAATAATTGGGGAAAATTGTAACTCTACTTGCATACGATAACCTGGTTTTAGGGGGTGTAGCTCAGCTGGTTAGAGCGCCGGCCTGTCACGCCGGAGGCCGCGGGTTCGAGTCCCGTCACTCCCGCCATTTTATTGTTTCTCTATTTTTTACTGTGGTTAATGTGATCAGTTGCTTTATATAGAAGCAAATTGTGACTTGGGATAATTGAGTCAATATTTCCTACTAATACTAAACATAAAACAAGGTATCCATTATTGTACCCCTTTGATAAAGAGGGTATAATTAAGAGGATAAAAGCAGGTGCTTAAAAAACAGGAGGTTAAGGTGAAAAAATTTAAATCTATAGGTTTTTTTTTAGCAGGATTTGTTCTTCTTTTTGCAAGTTTAGAAGATGCTACTGCTCGACTACTTGCTGCAGAAGAGCCAAAGACGGTCAGCGCTAAAGATGAGACAGACAGGCAGAGAATTGAAGTATATCAGAAGAAAAGGAAAGAAGCGAGAGAAAGAAGAATAAGGAAAATGCAGAATATAGGTGATTGGAGAATTTGTGGAGATTGCCATAGATGCCAAAACGTATCCCGTAAAACTCCTTTAGGTGATGAAATAACAAGGGATTTTACTTGTTACCCTAAAGTGTATAAAAACCAATACGCCTGTCAAAGCGCTGCTAAAAGAATAAAATGGATAACAGGTCACCCAAAACCTTGCTAAGGTTTTTTTTTACGTGGCTGCTTATATTTTTCTAGAAGTTGAGAGCTAGGAGGAGGAAGTCTTTTCATAGACAACACTATCTTTTAACGCTCGAAGGTAGAAAAAAATATGGAAAGCTTTATTTCTTCTTTTATATGAGGAGCTTTCTTCATTTTTGGAGCTATTTCTTTCCCTGGTATAGAAAACAATATTTCTCCAGCAGAAAGTATAGCAGAGGAAAAATATGACCAGGAAGGAGGCGGTCTGTATTACTTTTCTTTCTTTTTAGAAGATTCAAGTTTTTTTAGCGCATCTTCTTCTAGAGTGTCTATAGCTTTCAAAAGTTCTTTTAATGTTACTTTTTTATCAGTGAACGTTACTTTTTTCAGAGCTTCATCAACAACGGCATCTTCATAAAGAGGAGCCTGAAATTCCATTAAAGCTTGTTTATTGGAGGTAATAGTTTTGAATATATGTTCTTCTTGGCCTGGATACTGCTGCGCATAGCGCATAAGCTCATTTTCTACAACTTTTTTATCAAGTTGTACATTTAGTGTATTGCCCAGTTCTGCCAGTGCTAAGCCAAGTAAGATACGGCTTTTGGCAAGGTGCAAATTTTTCTTCTTAAAATCTTCTTCAGATATTTTTTCTAGAGATTTATCTGACAGGCGTGCTCTTTCATACTCGCTCCAGATGGCTTTTGATTCACGATCTAGCATATCTTGGGGCACAGATCCTTTTAGGTTTTCAGATATAGCTACCAAAAGTTGTCGTTTAAGATAACGACGTTCTGTATTCTGTGCATCTTCGCGCAGATGTTTTTTCATAGCGTCTTTTAGGTCATCTAGAGTTTTAAAACCAGATTTTTTAGCAAGCTCTTCGTTAACCTCTGCTGGATGTGATTCTTTTAGATCTGTTAGCGTCACTTTAAAGGTGGAGTCTTTTCCTGCCAAATTTTTAGCATGATAGTTTTTTGGAAAAGAGACATTAACATCAAAAGACTCTCCTTTTTTCTTTCCAACAATTTGGTCTTCAAATCCTGGTATGAATTGGCCAGATCCTAATTTCAGAGGGTGATCTTTTCCTTTTCCTCCATCAAAAGCCTTTCCATCTACAAAGCCTTCGAAGTCTATTACAGCAACATCATTTAACTTAGCTGGCCGTTGTTTTTTTAGAGGTTTTTCTACACTATGTTGTTTAGCAAAGACTAACATTGCATCGTCCAACCGTTCTTCGGGATTTTCAACTATTAGTCTTTGCAGTTTAATCTTCTCAAGTTTAGGTAGGTCTAATTCTGGTAATAAGTCAAACTCTACTGTGATATCTAGTCCTTTTTTTTCATCATAGGCATCTAAGGTTATTTTAGGTTGGCCGGCAACTTTTAGTTTGTGCTCATGTACGTAAGCATCAACTCCAGAAGAGACAACTTCTTCAAATACAGAGCTCATAACTTGCTGTCCATATTTTTGACGCAGAATGCTCAAGGGAGCATGGCCTTTTCTAAAGCCTGTTATAACGGCTGTTTTGCCTTTTTCTTGAAGTTTCTTATCAACTTGGGGTCCTATATCTTTACTTGGTATGTGCGCTTTAATTTTACGCTTTAAATCGCTTGTTTCTTGATTTTTGATATCCATGATACAAGATGCCCTTTATAAGTTTTTATGAGATTTATACTGGTGCGGGCGGAGGGACTTGAACCCCCACGATCTAAGATCACTAGGACCTAAACCTAGCGTGTCTACCAATTCCACCACGCCCGCAGGCAGAAACCAACCTATAACATAAAAAAAATTAAGAAAAAAGGGGTAATATTATTTTTTGACAGCCTGTCCCACCTAAAGTGGTTATTTCTAAGCTTGTTAATAGTTTAAAAGGTGTTTAGAGTCGTCGAATGGGACAAGATTCATTTATATATCCATCAACCCTACTGGAAAGGTGTTCTTTTCTCTCACAGCTATTTTGCTGGAAGTTGTGGAAGGGCTCTCCTCATCATATATACAAAAATAAAATGCTCCTGCTTAGCGGTTTATAGCCTCTTCTTTAGGAAAGAGATTTTACACCGTGGGGCGGTAAATGTTTTTTTATGAACTACCGAACTAGCAGGCAGAAAAAGAGGAAATAGTTTTAAGAAATTTCTAAATTAATTTTTATTCAGTGGACTCTTTTTTGGGGTATGTTTCCTTCATAAAGAAACCCAAGAGAACGGCGGCAATTAGGCAGAGTGGAATAGCCGTGAGTCCAAAAGTGTAGTCAGCTGCTGAGTAGCAGGGTACACCATTTTTGAGAGTTCCATCGAAATGCCAAGAAATAAGGAAGCCAAGGAGTGGCTGGAAAAGAACACCACTTAACATACAAAACATGTTGGTAAATCCAACAGTTGTTCCGCTAATTGCAGGGGAGTTTACTTCACAAGCTGCAGGGAAGCAAAGAATTTTTCCACCCACAAAAAAACCAACAATAAACATAAGAATAAAGAGCAAATATATAGGGACTTTTACGTAAAGAACCAATGATAGAGCTACAAGAACAAAAAAGGCAGAAGTGTACATAGGAACTCTGCGTGTTTGGTATCTTTCAGAAATAAAAGCAAAAACAGGGCCTCCCAAAGCCAGCCCTATATAGATACTTGATGTAATGGCACCAGCAAGGGGGCGTTCTATATTGTAAGCTGCTTGTAAATAGGGAATACACCATAAATCGGAAAAGGAGGAGAGGACAACATAAGTACAGGCACCATAGCAGGCAATTAGCCATATTTGTCCGTTAGAGAGAATTTTTTTCAAACCAGATAGAAGACCTTCTTGTTTGGGGGAAGATTCATCATAAGTGTCCAAAGGTTTTTTTCGGTTGCGTACAACAGACCATATTAAAATACCTAGAATAAATCCAAATATACTAAGAATTCGAATAGATGATCTCCAGCCAAGCTGCTCTACCATAAGTGTTAGTGGAGCACTACCACCCATAGCACCAACTGTACCAACCATAACAGTAAAGCTTGAAAGAACGGCAAACATATGGTGAGGAAACCATAGAGAGACTACTTTTAGTGTTCCAAGGAATACACCAGCCGCTCCTGTTCCAATAAGGAATCTACCAATTTGTGCTAACAGTAGGCTTTCTGCAATGGAAAAAATATACGCTCCTGCTGTTAAAAGCAGGCAAGCAGCTGTAAGAATTTTTCTGGGCCCATATTTGTCAAGAATGATGCCTAAAGGCAATTGGAACATACAATAGGCATAATAGTAAAAGGCAGATAAGATGCCAAGGTTTTGAGCATTAACGGAAAAATCACGCATGAGATCAGATACCATGACGCTTGGGGATACACGCAGGGCAAACTGGTATCCGTAGAGAGATGCTCCCAATATCCACATGAACCACGGTGACCAACCAAGAAATTTGGGTGATGCAGAAGGCTTGCCATTTTGGCAAGGAATAGAGTCAGGTTTATGCAAAAATAAAGGCTCCGTGCTTTTCATATGATGGCAAAAATACCATGAAATAAGTTACGTATTTTATAAAAATAGAGAATTTCGTCAACCCTTAGTTGTGAAGTGTATAAGAGAAAAGAAATTATAACAACTAAAGAAAAGTAGAAAATTTAAGAAACATGTATTTATAGGTAAAATTACAGCAGATATTGATATGTTAGAAATATTCTTCAATTTAATTAATAAATAATATAGTCATCTAGATGCTAATATGAGCACTAATGTAGATTTTGTATCTTTTAATCTGAGAAAAGAACAGTTAGTAATGATATTTCTTCCTATAGGCAATATATATAGCTTGTAAAAGCATAAAAGAAATTAAAACTATACTTGCCTTGGTTAAAATAAACATTGATTCGGTATGGTAGGTGATGCATTTTAGGAAAATTAAGAGTATTATTTAGCTTATTTTTATCAACAATTAGTATGCTCCATTTATGGAAAGAAGAGATGGAGAGAATGATGTGCTGGATGATAGGGTACATATTGTTTATCTAACCCTTTAATACCTGCAACAGAACTATAGAGATAAGTAGATGATTTTTCATGACAGTTTGTAGAAGATTGTGAAACAAGCTAGGGTGTAAGGTATGTCCTTATGTTTGGGTGCATAAGCAAGCTTGGATATTTTTGTGCATCTTACAATATAACTCATCTTTGCTAACAATTAAAAATAGGGGATTATTACATATTTATATAAAAAAAATTCTATTGTAGTTTGAGTACATAATATGTTTGGAGGTAAAAGTGAGTTTTTCACAAGTATATTTTAATTATAGTAATTTTTTTTATTTGATACTATCCATAGTTCTTTTATTTTCTTTTTCTCATTTTTTTTCCTACCTTTTTAAGATGATGAAATGTCCTCAGGTAATAGGAGAGATTCTATCTGGTATCATTCTTGGGCCTTCAATACTAGGTTTTATAAAACCTGAAGTTTACCAGAATATATTTTCGAATTTTAAAGGACAGGATCAGGTGTTATCACTGTTTTATTGGACAGGATTAATACTTTTGATGTTTTGCTCAGGTTTTAAAATAAAAAACAAAGTTAATATTCAAGATAGAAAGATAATTTTATATCTTCTTATAAGTTCTACCATATTGCCTTTTATAGGAAGCTATATATACACAAAGTGTTATGATTTTACCTCATACCAGGGAATAAATGCTAATAATTTAAATTTATACTTATTAGTAGCAACAGCGGTTTCTGTTACTTCCATACCTGTTATTTCTAGAATATTTATAGATATTAATATTATTAAAAGTCATTTTGCAAAGATTGTGATATTTACTGCAACTATTCAGGATATATTTTTATGGGTAATTTTATCATTTGTAACAAAGGAAATTACTAACTCACAAACACCTATTATTAGCACTGCTATTTTTACAATATTTTTTATTACTTTTTTTCTGACAATAGGTGTTAAAATATTTAACAAGATAAAATTTGACTCCTTTTTAAAAATTCCCTCTACAATATATATTTTGACTATTTGTTTTATAATATGTGCAATTTCATATTCATTGGGAATGAATCTTATTTTTGGTGCTCTTATTGCAGGTATCATAGTTGGAAATTTTAGGGAAAAGAAATTTATAGAAGCAAAAAAAAATATAAATAAAATTGCTCTTTCTTTTTTTATTCCTGTTTATTTTTCAATAGTAGGTCTAAAAATAAATATGAGTTTACATTTTGATTATGCTTTTTTCCTAAGTTTTATTAGTATCTCTACTCTTCTAGAATTTTCTTGTATTTTTTTGACATTGCTACTTCTTAAACAAACGCTTCTAACAAGCTTTAATTTTTCTGTAGCTATGAATACGAGAGGAGGGCCTGGAATAGTTTTAGCTTGTGTAGCACTTGATTATAAAATCATAAATGAAACTTTTTTTGTTACCTTAGTATTATCTGCTATTTTAACGTCTTTTTTATCAGGGCTATGGTTTAATTACTGCGTAAATAAAAAATTAGTTTTATATGATAAATATAATGAGGTTAATAAATTACTCAAAAATAAAAGATCTATAAAAATATAGTTGATTATGTTTGAAAACTTATATATGTAAAATATGTAGTATAAATATAGTAATCTTTTATAAAAACTATATAAAAGATGCTTTGATTTTAATAAAATATTATAAGTAATTGTCGTTTACATGTATTGGATGAGAGAAAAAATGAAAACACTTTTAATAACAGTAATGATGTTAATTTCTTTTGTATCAAATAAGTCTGAAGCTCTAAAAGAGGCAAGCATTAGCTTAATAACTTTAAATATATGGGGAGGACATGTAGAGGCTCCTCTTATGGATTTTATATCTAAAAATAAAGATATTGATATTTTTTGCTTTCAAGAAGTTTATGAGTCTGCAAAAAACAAAATTTCGACAAATGATGATAAAGTAGTTTTAGATATTAATAATAAAATAGGAAATGTTCTTTCTAACCACTATAGTTATTTTGCTCCGGTTGTTAATGGCATATATGGGTTAAGTATATTTTTTAAAAAAGATATAAAGGTTGTAAGCCACGGAGTGTACACTATTCATAAAAATGATAATTACCCAGGTAGAGGTCCTACTCATTCCAGGATTCTCCAATGGATAAAAATTTCGAAAAACAATAAAATATATACCATAGCTAATGTTCATGGACTGTGGAATGGTAAGGGAAAATCAGACTCTCCTAACAGGTTAAAACAGTCTAGAAAAATAAGAGAATTTGTTGATAAAAGTAAAAATCCTGTCATTTTGTGTGGAGATTTCAATTTAACACCCGATACAGAGAGCCTTAAGATAATATCAGAAAATATGGTTGATTTAATTAAAGAAAATAAGATCTCTTCTACAAGAACAAGTTTTTATAAAAAACCTATAAGATATGCAGACTATATCTTTACTTCTGCAGGTGTAACGGTTGAAAAATTTAAAGTTCTTGAAGATGAAGTATCAGATCATAGTCCTATATTTTTAAAGTTTTTCTAAAAAACATAGAGTCATTAAATGAAAATATTTAATATATTTCAAAAAAAATATATTATTGTCACTATAGTGTCTTTGATTTTTTTTCATGATTTTTTTCAAATGACTTTTTTAGGAACGGTGGGTGAACATATTATAAGTTTTTATAACTTAACATCTTATCAATATGGTCAGGTTAGTTCATTTTATTTTTGTGCAACAGCTTTGTTTTTAATACCGGCTAGTATTTTATTAGATAGAATACCTGCTAGAAAAATATTTATATCTGTGATGAGTATATATACGATTTGTCCACTTATATATGCATATTTACCTGGTATTCATTTTTTGTATTTTGGGCGAATATTATCAGGAGCTGCAGGAGCTTTTTGTCTTATAGGTTGTATAGTCATGATAAAAAGATGGATCTCTTCTGAACATATCTATACCTTGATTAATCTCTCTATTGTATTTGGATTATTAGGAGGTATTGCTTCTCAGGTACCATTTTTATTTATAGTACAGAAATTTGGGTGGCAAACTTCCCTTTTTTTTATTTCCTTGAAAGGTTTGTTCATCCTTTTTTTAGTTTTACTATTTGTGCAAGACCCTCCTAACTCAGAAAAAGCTATAAATAAAAAAGAAAAATTTTTTATTTATATTAAAGAGGTATACTCGAATAAGAAATTATGGATGACTGCTATTTGTGCGAGTATCTTAAATCTTCCTATCCCTGTATTAGGTGCTACATGGGGTAATATATATCTAAAAGAGACTTCAAGTTTGACTAATAATGAGTGTTCGCAAATTGTAGTAGGTATATATTTTGGTATGATTTTAGGAGCTCTGATATCTATTAAGTATAAGAATATTCTATCTAATATTTCTAGAAGCTTTCTTTTAAGTGGCATTTTTACTAGTACAATCTTATTTTTAACTACTTTTAATAAGAACTATACATTTTTGATTATTTCTTTCTTATTAATTGGTGTAAGCTGCAGTATCCATTTGATTGTCTATACTTTTGTAGCTAATATGCTATCAACTAAAAATGTAGGTGCAGGTGAAGGGCTTGTTGCAACTCTTATAATGGCAATAGGTGCAGGCTTCCAAATTATAGGAGGAGCTATAATATACTATTTATCAGGTAGTATTTTTTCAAGTTACAATATATTTATATATTTTGTATGTTTTATAACTATAGCTATTTCTAGTATATTTTTTTTATTATTCAAAAGTTCGTAATTTCCATAAAATCTTTAAAAAAATTTAGGAAAGGAACTCTAAGAAAACTATATCTTTGTGGTGTTTTTTTTCCAATTTTTATAGGGACTTTTAAAAATATTAACATTATAATACTTTGAATCATTTGTTACTTCGTGGCCTATCCAGTCTGGTTTTATGATACTAGATTTTTCACTTTCTACCTCTACTTCAGCAAGGATAAGCCCTTCATTATCTCCTTCAAAAAAATCTATTTCCCAAGTATACCCTTCGAACTTATACTTATATCGTATTTTTTTTATTGGTTTTTGAAGTTCGCAAGTGTGCATTAATCTTATCCCGTCATCAAGAGGGATATTATATTCAAACTCTTCCCTTGATATGGTGTTTTTTCCTATCTTTATAGTTAACTTGCATGTATTTTTTGAAATCCTTACTCTTATTTCTTTGTTCTCTGCATAGCTTAAATAGCTTTGCTCTATATGAGTACCTTTCTCAAAAATAGGATGCTTTTTTTTTACAAGAAATTTTCTTTCAATTTCTATACTATATCCACTTTTGCAGCTCATTTTTTTCCTTTCACATGGTGTTATTAATAAAAGAATAGTTGTTGTGCATTTCAATAGCTGTTAGACTGCCTCCCCAAACACATCCTGAGTCACAGCATATAATATTTTTATATTTATATGTTCCTAAAGAGGCCCAGTGCCCAAAAATTATTTTATACTTAGAACTATTTATAAAAGAAAACCAAGGTGTTATGTTTTTAGGGGCACTATTTGGATGTTTCTGGAAAGTAGCATTAAAAGAATATTTATTATAACAATATTTCATTTTTGTGAGGCCAAATATAGAAAATTGTATAATTTCCTCTAATGTCATTTTTTTTTTCCAGAAAATATCTTTATCATACCTTACTAGCTTTATGAGAGACTGCATGCCAAATTTTTCTCTATAACTTATAATTAAATTATTATATTTTTTGATAACCTCAATAGATTCCCAATTTGGTGGTATGCCTGCATGGGAAATAAAAACAGGGTGTTTTTTATCTATATGAAGAAAATTTTTTTTGGAAAGCCACTTTTTGTAGCTGTATAGTAGCTGGGAATTTTCAAATAATTCAACCATATCCGGAGTAACTTCTAGATAGTGATAAACCTGAGAAAGAAATTTTATCTCATGATTTCCTAAAAGAGTGATTGCTGAGTCTCCTAAATTCATAACAAAGTTAATAACCTCTTTAGATCTAGGTCCTCTGCCTATAAGGTCTCCTACAAAAATAGCTTTGTCATAGTGTTTATTAAATTTAATTTTATTAAATAAAGTTTCTAATTCTGAGTAACAACCATGAATATCACCAATTACATATGTTTTCATCTGCTTTTCTCCAAATTTTTATGGATAAGCTCATTGAATATTTTTAACTCATTTTGCCCTTCTTTTAAAGAAGAAGACATATGAATTCCATTTGTAGAGGAAGTGATTTTATCTGATTGGTAAAAATGCTGAAAAAGAAAAAGATGCTTTCTAACAGTATTGATATGATCTAATGATCCCTCATAGCTGCCTTGAAAATTTTCTTTTAGGTCTTTTAAATTATTTTTTGTATAAAAGGAGAGGTAAATAATTTTACTGGAAGAATTTTTATATTTCTCTAGTTGGTATGGAAAAAATCCATTACAAAGTAATATTCGTCGTTCTAATAACTGACAGGAAATATAATAAATGTCTTTTTTTAATTTTTTTATATTTTTAGATTTTTGCCATAAATCCAAAAGGTATTTTGCGGAGTAACCTTCTTTTAACAGTGAAAGACTTCCTAATATTTCGGTGCACTTATTTTCTTTTAGTACATTCTTATATGCAAGAGGTATACAAGAATCTTTTAATGTGTACTTAATCTTAGATCCATTTTTAATACCTATATAATTTTTGGAAAAAATATCTTCTTTTAAGAGAGCTTCACCTTTTAAAATATAAATTTCTTTTATATGTATAGAGTGTATAGAGAGCATATTAAGAAAATATTTTAAGAAAATTAGAAGCTTATCTGAGGGCATAATACAAACTTCTGGTTTTAAGAATATAATACCTGTAGTTGCGGAATATGTATTATTTGAAAAAGCTTTTGCAATAAGTTTTTTTCTATTATCTACTTCTTGAGCTATTCTAACTATTTTTTTTGCGACACCAATCATTTTTTAACTTCTTAGAATATTTGGAATGAAAGAGGTATCATTTAGGTAACTAATATGCCATCTATGTCTGTGCCAACTTATTTGGGTAATAGAGCAGTTGTTTATTGTATAACAAAGAGAGTCATTATCTTGTAAAATTCTCAGAATTGTCTTAATTACCCCTCCATGAGTATATATATATACATCACTGTTTTCTGGGAGTGTTACAAGTTTTTGCATAAAATTGATTAGTGTACACTTAAAGGATTTATAACTTTGTTCGCTACATTTTTTTCTAGTATACAGCATAGGTTTATCATATTTAGGGAGGGTAGATGCTACATGAAAAGGTGCCTCTTTCAAACTTTCATCTATTATATATGGCAGCTCTAAACTATTAATTGTTTCTAGAGCTCTTTTTAATGGGCTAGTATAGATTAATTTTTTTGAGTTGGGTTTTTCATGAAAAAAATTTTTTATATGATTATTTAGAAGAATAGATTGTTTTTTACCTAAATACGATAATGAACTGTCTTTGCTCAAGTCTTCTTTAGTTTGCCATTGAGACTGAGCATGTCTAATAAAAAAAATATTCATTTACTTAATGCCTAGTAACTGAGCTCCTCTTTGATATTTTATGTCATATATTACTTCAGTATTAAAATCACTACAGAGAGAATCTACTAAAAATTCTATTAACTCTACGACACGTGGATCTTTATCAATTTCACTTGATATTCTGGGGTAAATAGATATTTCAACTTCTCTAAAAGTTTTTTTATTTTTCTCTTCTTTATCATTTCTGTAGTCAAAAACAGTAGATCTATCGATAGAACACCTTAAAACATCATATCCGTCAACTTTGACAAAAAAAGTGGATCTTTTTCCAAATAATACAAGTGCAGGAGATAGTTCTTCAGAGGAAATGTTGTACTCTTTTTTTAAAAAAATACCTGGATGGTCTATATCATGGCGGTTCAATAATTTTTTAACAATATGTATAGATTCTGTAGAGTAGGGATATTTTTGAATAGTTTCCTTGTTTTTTCCTTCAAAAACATGCCGTCTGTCTAGTCTATTTCCATGCTCATCCTCTGGCAGTTTAAAGGCACAAAAAGCATGTGTTAAAATGCTGCAAGATGTTCTTAACAATGCTCCTTCGTGTAATAATTTATAATCGGTAGTATCATAATAAACAGCTGTGTTTACGGGAGGGTTTTCTCTAACACCTTCTTTTTCAAGAAATTCAACATTAGGTATTTTCTTTGGGGTCTCTTTAGAAACTTTATCTAGCCATTTAAAGTAAAGACTATCGCTTACTTTATCCATATTTATCTTAACAGCCAATTGGTTAAAGACATTATGTCCTTTATTTTTAGTAAAAACTTTTTTTTCTTCATTGTTTGTATTTACTTTAAGCTTTTTCATTTTTTTGATCTCCTAGGATAGTTGTTAAAAGTTGCATAAGGCGCTCTTCAGACATCATTGGAACATTGCTTTCTATACCTCTGTCTGGGTAAAAGGTATTATAGGTATTAGTAAACTCTCTTTTTCTTGGTCCTCGCAACACTATCGTACACAAGCTTTGCTTTCTTGGAAGAACAACTCTATGAGTTGTTTTATAGTTTAGATAGTAAGTATCTCCTGCTTCATAGAAAGTTGTTTCTAATTTAGAAAGTTGTACGTCGCTATCGTATTGACAGCTGTGGATGTTTCCCGTTTTAGAAGGTCTATAAACATATTTCTTAAAATCTTTTTTTTCTACAGATTTTTGATTTGATTCTATAAAGTTTTCGGAAAGAATGGCACCTCTATAAATATGAGACCAGAAACTAAATCTATGGTTATGAATTAATTCTTGCTCTCTTATTTCATCGCCTACGTTGCAGTCCCAATAGTGGATTGTTAGCCTATAGCCTTGAGGGTTTTTATTATCTATGAGAACTATTTTATAGAAATGATTAACATGTTTATAAGACCTATTAGCAACTTCTTTTAATAATTTAGGATTATTTATTACCTCCCTTATTAAAGATGTGAAAAAATTCTCCTCTGCAAAGAATTTCATTAAAGCGGTATTTTCTTTTTTTATCTGAGAAGTTTCATCATTTGGTGATAAATTTAAAAGCAATTTTTCTATAAAAGTATGTATAGAAAAAGATTTATTTTCCCCGCATAGAGAAAGGTAATAGTTTTTATAACTCTGGATATCTGAGTTTATAGAATGATTTAGCATTTGCGTATTCCCATTATTTAACTAAATTCAACCTAATAATGATTTTGCTTATTTAAAATAAGTAAAAATTCCGCAGAAAAAGGAATTAGAGGTCTATAAAAAGCTTGTTTACTCCAATTTTTCTGGCTTTAGCAAGAAGATCTGTCTTATAATTGGCAGATAATTTATCTTTGCAAGATTGTAAGTATGCTTCAACGGTCCTTGGGGAAATATTTAGAAGAGTACCGATGTTTTTCATAGAGCATCCATTACATATATAAAATAAGGTTTTATATTCTTGCTTTGTTAAATAAAGGTTTGTATTTTCTTTTTCACTAGAAATAAAAAACTTCTTTATTTCTGGCATTTCCTCTTTATCTATAGTCTGTGTTGGTAGGTTTTTTAGATAGCTAACATTAAAAGGAAGTAGGTTATTATTTTTTTGTGACAAAATATCCTGACATTCTGATTCAAAATATTTTACAAAGTGGTGCAAGATCTCGGGGTTATTTATTGTTACACTGAGTAAGTTATTAGGTTTAGAGGAAGAAGCAAATCCAATATTTTTAATAAGGTTTCCTTCTTTATAAATGATAGACAGGCCTGATTTTATACCCATGCTTCTCAGAGATTTACCTACTAAGTTATTTTTTTCAATAATGTCTGGCCAAATAAAAACCCCCCTATCTTCACTAATTTCATTATGTAAGAAATGATTATGCTCCTCACTAAAAGAGCCTATATTTAATATAGCCTCGGTTGCTTGGAAATTATTGGATATCATATAAATTTTTTCAATATTCGGATATAGCTCAGCATAAAAAACATAGTCTATATCTATAAATGGTTTTATAGTTTGTACAACTTTTTCTATATGACTTGAGTAAGAATAATATCTTTGAAAAATTTCTTGTTTTTTCATAACACTTCTCCCTAACAGTTAAAGGCAACTCCCGTTTAATAGATAGTAAAAAAATACTTAAGTAAATAAAAAATAGTATTTTTACTTTGAATACCGTATTTTTTACGTATTTTTACTTGATGATTTTTTGTAGTATTTTGCAAAAATTAGAAAAGGCATGTATTATGTTAAGTAAAAACCTAAAGAATATGATAGATTATTCTAATAATGTAAGAAAAAATGCATATACTCCAATAAGTAATTTTCCTATTGGAGCCTGCATAAAAACCCCTGGGGGAGAATTTTATACGGGTTGTAATATCGAAAATATTAGTTTTCCTATGGGGATTTGTGCTGAATCTGCTGCTATAGCTAATATGGTTTCTAATGGAGATCAAGAAATAGAGTCTATTGTTGTTGTTGCAGAACATGTTGAAGAATGTTCTCCTTGTGGAGCTTGCAGGCAAAGAATTTATGAATTTTCCTCTCCTAATACAAAAGTTTATTTATGTTCCAAAGAGGGTAGTCTTTATAAAGAAATAGGAATACAAATGTTATTGTTTGAGCCTTTTAAATTTAAGGCTAAATAAAGAAAATTTCTATTTGCTATTTACTATTTTCTCATCTTTTTCTTGGATTTTTTTTATAAAAATAATTCCGTTTAGGTTACACGAGGTTATGATACTCCATAAAAAAAATTTAAAAAACGGGGCACCCTTTTTATAGAACAATAAAGATCTATACAATAAAGTTATAATATGTAATCATAATTTTCATAATAAATTGCTATATAAGGTGAGGTAGTATGGAAAGAATAAAGCAAGTTTATAATCCACTTTATATAAGATATTCAAAAGTTGTGCTTATTATTCCTTTTCTGATTATGTTATTTTTTTGTATTTTGGCAGTTTTTAATAATGCTTATGCTGCAATTTTTGAGGAATTATATAAAGGAATATTAATTGAGAAGAAGAACCGGACTTTGTTATTACAAGAAATTTACATAGAGAAAGACTTCTAAGTTTGTGGATAGAGAAGGCTACGAAATATACCTCTCTGAAGAGATGTATAAATTTTAATAATTAGTATAGCTGTATTTTATGCTTTCATTATGTATTTAATGAATTGTTGCTACTAGGTTTTGTATTGCCCTAAAAATGATTGTTTCTGAAACAGAAGTTATTTCTACTAAAAATTCATAAAAAATGGCTAGAAATTTATTCTCAGTCCTTGTTGTTTTAATTTTCAAAAGTTGCCCATAAGAAGTTTATAGGGGTGCTTTATAAAAAAAGAAGTAGGAAGAACAACATATAGAAGATCTATATGGAAAACGAATAAAATTCGTGAGTTCTTAAGAAAAAAGGTAGGAAATTCACAGTATGTGTCATGGTTAAAAAACAGTTTTGATAGGTTTTCTAAAAAAGCTATTTTAGTTCTTCTCAAATTTTTTCTTTTGACAGTAAGCTGCTAATTTTATGCTTTTTTCTGTCATTACTTCCACACGTACTTTAGTAACACCCTGTTCTTTAAAACCTAGCTTTTCAGCAGCGGATCTTGATAAGTCAATAATACGATTATCCTTGTGGAATGGTCCTCTGTCATTGACGCGTACCATGAGAGCTTTTCCATTTTGGAGGTTTGTCACTTTAACGACACAGGGAAGTTGCAGTGTTTTATGAGCTGCAGATATACCATTCATGTCGAAAATTTCACCATTAGCTGTTTTTCTTCCATGAAACTTTTTTCCATACCAGGAAGCCAGTCCTACTTCGTTATAAGAAAAATTGGTTTTAGGCTTATATTTTCTGCCTTTAATTTTATAGGTTTTTCCAACTTTATAGTTTCCCAGTTTCATCAAGGCATTTTGTTGATCAAACCCTTTCATTAAATTTTCTTTAATTAGAAGGTTCTCTTCATTTATGATATTATAGAGTTTAGAGTATCCAAGCTGTTGAGAAATACCAAGATCAAAACCTATAGCAATAATAACAATTACTAGATTGATAATTTTTTTTTGCTTTGTGAAAAAAAAGTTCATTTTATATATGCCTCTCAATAACTATCAAATATTTATATAAGTATAGATTTATATATTTAAAGGGCTGTGACCTCTGAGACTTCTGGTATGTAGTATTTCAGCATGTTTTCGATGCCAGATTTTAAGGTTAGAGAAGAGCTGGGGCACCCAGAGCAGGCACCTTTCATGGTAACGTAGACAGTACCTTTTTCAAATTTCTCAAAAGTTATATCCCCGCCATCTTGTGCCACAGCAGGGCGAACGCGAGTTTCTAAAAGTTCTTTTATCTCTCTTGCTATGGGGTCTTCATCTTTTGAGGATGAGGGAACTTTTTCCTCTGCTTTTACCTTGCTAGCTGGGTTTTCTAAGAACAAAGGTTTTTCTGCTACAAAATGTTCCATTATTGCTCCAAGGATGGTTGGTTTTAGAGCATACCAATCTTTTTCTTCTGTTTTAGTAACAGAAATAAAATCGCGACCAAAAAAAATACGCTCCACACCAGAAATTTCCATCAATTTTTTTGCCAATGGGGATGCTTTAGCGTCTTCATGAGTATTAAACTCTCTTGTCCCTGATTCTATTAGCAGTTTGCCGGGAATAAATTTTATGGTTGATGGGTTGGGGGTTTCTTCAGTTTGAATAAACATAAAAATTCCTTAAATATTAGTGATGTGCCATACAGAAACTATTAAGAATTTTCAAGTCAATTGAAAAAATAAAGCTCACTGTTTTATAGGCAATCAAAAATACTAATAAAGCAAAAAAACTCTTAAATAAAGAAAAAAACAAATAAACGCTATATTATTTTTCTAAAACATTTGTTTTCAAATAGATAGATGTAATGTTTGCATTTTAAAATCTTACTCCCTGTTTTGCAAGAGCATACATGCTCATCCAATATTTACCTTAGTAATTGATTTTATAAGAGCATGACACTAAAGTGTTTTTAAATTGGAAACGTATCTAAGGGACTAAAATGGCAAAATTATATTTTTACTATTCAGCAATGAACGCTGGTAAAACAACAACCTTGTTGCAGTCTAGTTATAATTATAATGAGCGTGGCATGGAAACTGTGTTATATCTTCCCGCGTTGGATCATAGAGCGGGTGTTGGTCAAATAGCTTCTCGTATTGGTTTAAATGCTCAGGCTATCCCTTTTGAAAGAGATTTAGATTTTTTAGTAGATGTTAGGGAAAGGTTATCGCAAAAATCCATACAGTGTATTTTGGTTGATGAAGCACATTTTTTAACACAGGGGCAGGTGGAGCAATTATCTGACATTGTTGATAGCTTAGATATTCCTGTTTTAACGTATGGCCTTCGAACAGATTTTTTAGGAGAACCATTTGAGGGAAGCAAGTACCTTTTAGCTCTGGCGGAAAATATTATAGAGATTAAGACGATTTGTCATTGTGGTCGTAAAGCTACCATGAATGTACGTATTAATGATAAAGGTGAGCCCATTAGAGAGGGACAGCAAGTGGAGATAGGTGGTAATGACAGGTATGTTTCTGTTTGTCGTAAGCATTATAAGGATAATGCTGGTACTTCTCACATCAAGCCTGTTCAGCGAGCTGCGGAGAAAAAAGTTTCACTAGAAAAGGCTTTTTAGAGTGTAAAAAGTGTCTTTTCCGGGAAAAGATTAGACTTTCTATTTGGGTGAAGTTTTGCTAGAGTCCCAGTCGAATGATAGATCTATTCTCACGATCTTCCTTATTATTTAACAGAGAGAAACTTGGGCAGTATATTATGCATTTTTCAAAGAAAGCAGATGTAAAAACTCAGAGAAAAGCTATATTTTTTTGGATGTTAGGTGCTTTGTTTTTTGCCTATGAATTTATCTTGCGCGTTTCTCCCAGTACAATGCAAAAAGAGCTGCAGTCTTTTTTTCAGATAGATGCTTTACTTTTGGGTAATTTATCCTCTGCTTTTTACTATGGGTATGCTTTTTTTCAAATTCCAAGTGGGCTTTTAATAGACCGTTATGGGGTTCGTTTGTTTTTATCTATTGGAGCTTTAATGTGTGGTCTGGGCACTATTCTTATGACATCGTCAGATGTTTATCTGATCGCATGGTTGGGGCGATTTTTGATAGGTAGTGGGTCTGCTTTTGCATTTGTTGGAACGTTAAAAATAGCTACAGAGTGGTTTAATTCTGATAGGTACGGACTATTGGTGGGGCTTACATTGACGTTGGGCACGCTAGGTGCTTTGGCAGGTGGCGCTCCTTTGGCTAAGAGTGTTGATATTATAGGGTGGCAGAATACTTTGAACATAGTTGGTATTAGTGGTTGTATTTTTGCTGCAATTATTTATCTGTGTGTTCGAGACAAGAAGAAAGAGGTTCCTGAGAATAAAAAAGAGGCCAGCAGGGTATATAAAGAAATTTTGATTGTTATCAAAAATCCACAAAGTTGGATGGCAGGTATTTTTAGCGGGTCTTTATACATTCCAATTGGTGTTTTTGGTGAACTTTGGGGTACTCCTTATTTAGTTGAGTTGTGTGGTTGTTCCAGGACAGATGCTGCTGCTGCATTATCGGCTATATTTGTCGGGGTAACCGTTGGAGCACCTTTTTATGGATGGCTGTCGGATACATTAAAGCGTCGCAAGTCTGTTGCTTTGTCGGGTTCATTAATAGCGCTTGTGCTTTCTATTTTTATTATTTTAGGACCGATGAAAACATTGATGCCTTTTTTCTTTTTAATGTTTTTTCTTGGTGTTTCTTTGGGAAGTCAGATTTTGATGTTTCCAGTGGCAAGGGAAGCAAACCCCTCACATGTGAGTGGTTTTACTGCTGGTTTTTGTAATACAGTCACGATGTTTGTGGCCTCTACAGCACAGCCGGTAGTGGGTTTCTTCTTAGATATATTCAGCAATAATTCTGATCGTGCTATTGATTGTGTATATTCTTTGGAGAACATACGGTCTAGCTTAATGATTGTTCCATTTGTTTTGGCCTCTGCTTGTATTTTGGCTTTGTTTATAAAAGAAACTTATGCAAAACCATTAAAGTAGAGTTCTTTTTTTAGATACTTTATCTATAAAACGGCTAATTATATAAGAAAAACCACTGAGAAATAGTAAAAGCGCCATGGCAAGATAAAAGCTAGGGGTGGCGTGTGTGTACCAATTTTTTGTGGCTATTAGGGCTACATCAAAGGAAAAAGACCAAAAGTGGCTGCCAATAATAGCAAGATTTATGAGGATAACGCACATCCATAGAAAATAGAAAAGACACTTATAGTAGCCACCCCAAAATCCTTTTGCTTCTTCGTTAATGCTTGGGTGAAACGCCATATTTTTTTCCTTTCTTTTTCTGGTATCTGTCTATTTTACATTTTATGACAGGGCTTCGCTATCTTAATTTTATATGGTACGTAATTGATATTAAGTAAGGAGTTAATATTGTCAAAAGTTGCTGTTATAGGTGTTGGGGCATGGGGTAAGAACCTTGCCCGTAATTTTTATGAACTGGGAGCTTTAAAGAGTATCTGTTCACAAGATTATCTAGAAAGACAGGAGAGCAAGTGGCAAAACATTCCTGTGGAAAGTTTTGAAACGCTAGTGGAAGATGATTCAATTAAAGGGTTTGTTATAGCAACACCGACACCCAGCCATAAGAACCTGGCAGAACAGGCTCTAAAAAGGGGAAAGCATGTTTTTGTGGAAAAGCCATTGGCTGAGACATCTAAAGAGGCATATGATTTATGTTCTGTAGCAAAAGGGCACGACAGGTGCTTAATGGTTGGTCATTTAATGCGTTATCATCCTTGTTTTGAACGACTTCTTGATGAAGTTGCAAAGGGGTCAATAGGTGATATTTTGCATATATCTTTACGCAGGTGTAATTTTGGGAAATTTCGTTCTTATGAATCTATTGTTCGAGATTTTGCGCCTCATGATTTGAGTATGTTATATGCTCTTTTGGGAGCTAACTTAGATTTTAACTTTAAGTCAAGGGTAACAGGCCCGAGGTTAATGCCAAATGCTGATCAGGCATCTGTTTTTCTGCAGGCAGGCAACGTTACAGTAGATTTATTTTTTTCCAGAGTATGGCCAATAAAAGAGCAGTTAGTAGTTGTGCAAGGTTCAAAAGGAATTTTAGTATTTGATGATACAAAGCCTTGGGAAGAGAAGCTAAGTAAGAGTGTATATGAAATTCCACACAGTGGCAGCTGCCAGGAGCCACTTTTAAAGAAAGAGTTGCTTGATGTTTTAAAGGGTGAGCCACTAAAGTTAGAATGTGAACATTTTCTAGCATGCATAAAAGGCACTACTCCATGTAGAACACCGGGAGAAGAAGGTGCGTTGACATTGAAGTGGATGGAAGATATAGGTGTATAATTATTGCAATTTTTTAATTATTCTTGGTTTTGGGTAGAGGTTACATGGTGTTTAATGGAAAAAAAACACAGAAAAAAAAGTCCTTGGCAAGAGGGAAGAAAAAGTCTGCTTCTGTCAAAAAATTAAATAGTTCAAAACACAAGAGAGCTTCAGTTCAGGGAAGAAAAAGAGGCCAATTATTTTTTACAGTATTTTTATGGTCTGCTTTTATCTGTATCATAACTTTTTCTTGGATGTGGTATGACCTACCGGATTTAAATAAGTTAAAAATAGCAACAAGAAGGCCGCACATTGAGTTTTTAGATGCCGGTGGCAACTCTTTAATTTCTTACGGGGATAAACATTTAGAGCCTCTTTCTTTTAATAAAATACCACGCTTTGTTCCTCTGGCTGTTATGGCTATTGAGGATCATAGGTTTTATGAGCATGGGGGTATAGATTTTTTAGGTTTAATTAGAGCTTTTGTTATAAATTTATCTCTTGGTCGTGTGCAGCAGGGGGGAAGTACACTGACACAGCAATTGGCAAAGACTCTTTTTCTTTCTCCCAAGCGTACGGTAAAGAGGAAGCTTCAAGAGCTTATTGTAAGTGTTTGGTTGGAAAAGAATTTTTCAAAAGAGCAAATGTTAACTATTTATTTGAACCGTGTTTATATGGGGCCAGGTTTATATGGATTTTCAGCTGCCTCTCGTCATTATTTTGGAAAAGATTTACGCAAGCTATCTTTATGGCAAGCAGCAGGTCTTGCAGGTATGTTGAAGGGGCCTCATAAGTATAGTCCATTTTATAGCAAAGAGAATTTTAAAAGAAGGGCTGCTTTAGTTTTGCGGCGTATGGGAGAGCTTCATTACATTAAAAAAGAGAAATATAGATTTGCGATGAAAGAGCTTTTAGACTATAGGGTTAGCAAAAAGAGAGCTTCAGGTTCTTCTTCCCGATATTTTACAGACTGGGTCTATAAGCAAATTTACAGGCACATTGGTAATATTAATCAAGATCTTATTATTCTGACTACTTATTCTCCTTTTGCACAAAAATCTTTGGATGCTGCTGTGGAGTTGTTTAATGGTGATTCTTCTCTGTCTAAGTCTCAGGTTGCTATGGTTGCTATGGGGCAGAGAGGAAATGTTGTAGGTATGGTGGGTGGGAGAGACTATTTTTTCTCTTCTTTTAATAGGGCTTTTCAGGCGCGGCGTCAGACAGGGTCCATATTTAAATTATTTGTTTATATGGCGGCACTTATGAAAGGTATGCGCCCTGAGGATAAGATAAAAGATACTCAGTTGCGTTTGGGTAATTGGCGTCCTAGAAATTATGCATGGCGTTCGCGTGGTTACTTAACTATGGCGGACGCTTTTGCTTACTCTGTAAATACAGTCACAGTTCGCATCGCAAAAAAAATAGGAGCAACTGCCTTTTTAAAACTGGCAAAAGAAATGGGTGCGTTGAAAAGCATACCTCAAAAGCCAGATTTAACAATGTCTTTGGGTACATTGGAAAGTTCTCTTTTAGCAACCACGAGTTCTTTTTCGGTAATAGCGAACGATTGTAGATATGTAGAGCCTTATGGTATTAAGAAAATTTCAACAGTAAGTGGCAAGATTCTGTATCAGAGAGGGCAGTACTCTCGTGGAGGATATGTAGCTCCACAGAAAATATGCAACAACATGAAAGGAATGTTGGCGAAAGTGACCAACTATGGTACGGGAAAAAAGGTTAGGAGAGGGGGACATTTTTCCTATGGAAAAACGGGAACTACTCAAAATCATAGAGATGCTTGGTTTGTGGGATTTGAGCATCCGTACGTATTGGGTATTTGGATTGGGAATGATAATAATAGTTCGTTGCCGGGTAAGATGACGGGAGGACAAATGCCAGCCCAGTTGTGGAAAACAGTGATGAGTCACTTAAAAAGATAGTATTTTAGTTTATAATTTTTCTCCAAAAAGAATCCGGTCTATTTTTTTTGTGAGATTTGTATCTGGGGATATTTCCAGATAGGTTCCTGCGAGTGTTCCTGGTCCATCTGCTGTTTCTAGATATTTGGTGGCGTATTTTTTAGATAGTCTTTCTAAAGGCGCTTCTAATTTCATGCCAATGATTGATTTGTAGTCTCCGCACATACCCGTATCTGTTTGCATGCCTGTCCCTTTTGGTAAAATACGTTCATCGGCTGTTGGTGTATGTGTGTGTGTGCCTATCATAGCTGAAATCTTTCCATCAAAGTAATTGGCAAAAGACTGCTTTTCGCTTGTGGTTTCTGCATGAAAATCCACGAATATAGCATCAACATTTTTCCCCAGAACATAGCGTTGCAAGATTTTTTCCATATTAGTTACAGGAGAGTCTAGCTGTGGAGACATGAATATTTGTCCCATCAGGTTAACAATGAGTACTTTTTTATTTGCTACTGTTTCTAGAAGAACAGTCCCTTTTCCAGGTAGGGTATTTGGATAGTTATTAGGTCTGAGTAAGCGATGGTCATCATTGATATATTTAATAATATCTTTATTATCCCATATGTGGTTGCCGGTAGTAATGCAGTCAACACCTGCACTGTAAAGTGTATTGCATATTTTTTTTGTTATTCCCATGCCACGAGCTGCGTTTTCTGCATTTACAATAACCAGGTTGGGGTTGTATTTTTCTCTTAACTCAGGCAGGTGTTTTTCTACGGCTTGTCTGCCAGATTTACCGACTATATCGCCTAAAAAAAGAAGTTTAATCACAGTAGTTCCTTATTGTGTGTGGGATTGTACATAAGAGTAACTCCCAGTGATGGAGTTGCAATGAATCTGAAGCTAGACAGTCTAACAATAAACCATTGCATTCGCAACTGGTGGATTTAGTTTTGGTTGGTTGTTTTATCCTGCCTGGGGCTGTTGCTGAGAGAAGAGGAAGTTTAGAGTGAATAGGCACAAAGCAAGCCCATCTGCTTACAAGAGGGAAAGGCAATATGAAGAAAGTAGTTTTCAGTGGTAGGAAATGGCTCCTCGGGACGGGCTCGAACCGCCGACCCAGTGATTAACAGTCACTTGCTCTACCAACTGAGCTACCGAGGAATACCATGTACGCTTATAGCAGAACAGTATTTTTTTGCATAGAGTATTTTTTATTTTTTTAAAACAAAGGGTGGTTTTTTCTCCTCTATTTTTGGGGAAATTATTTTTTAGTTATTTCTTACTTTGATTTGATCGGTGGAAAGTGCAAAATTACATACTATTTTTATCCTTTTTCTTGACAAATGTACGATAAAAAATCCAGTATACTTGTTTAAGCGTAGAAGGAAGTTCTTATGCATTTTAGATCACCGTTTATGTTAGGTATTGTTCATCGGCTACTTTTTGCTTTTGTCCTTATCGTGCTATTATGGTCACTAGTTTTGTGGGCTTTGTAGTTAATGAAAATAGATAAGGGCTATCAGCCAGTTCATGTGGCTATTAATAATTTGTCTATCAATTATGGTCATCATAAGGCGTTACAGTCTGTGACTGGTGTCTTTGAACCAGGTTCTTTGACAGCGGTGATTGGTGCAAATGGATCAGGTAAAAGCACGCTTTTGAAAGCGATTATGGGCTTGCTTAAAACCAAGAAAGGGTCAATTACGCCTGGATATATTAGATTAAGAAAACAAGTTGCTTATCTTCCACAGCATGCCAATATTGATCGCGGCTTTCCTTTGCGTGTGGAGGATTTTGTTTGCACAGGTCTTTGGAATAAGATAGGGGGGGGAGCTGCTGTTTCTTATCACCAGCATGAGCAAGTGCACAAAATGTTAGAGCACCTGGGTTTAAGTGGCTTTGAAGAGAGGACTTTGGATGCGTTATCTGGGGGGCAGTTTCAGCGGGTTCTATTTGCCAGACTTATGATGCAGGATAAGCCTATTATCCTTTTAGATGAACCTTTTGCCGGTATAGATCAGCAAACAGTAAATGATTTAATAAAGATTCTTTTGGAATGGCACAGGCAGGGTAAGACAGTCATAGTTGTTTTACACGATATAGATTTGGTGAAGAGATACTTTCCAGACTGCATACTTTTGGCTAAAAAACTTTTAGCATGGGATGCCACAGAAAAAGTTTTATCTCATAAAGGTTTGTGGACAGTTTCTGGTTTTACCCATAAATGCAATGAAGGGGATAAGGAATTTCAATAAATGGAAGAATTTTTTTCATGGTTTTTTGAGCCTTTTGATTATACTTTTTTACGGCGTGCATTTGTTGCTTCTTGGTCTCTTTCTCTGAGCGCAGCTCCCTTGGGTGTTATTCTTGTTCTCAGGCGCATGAGTTTAATGGGCGATGCTCTTTCCCACTCAGTTTTACCGGGAGTAGCTGTAGGTTTCTTTATGGCAGGGTTGTCGCTAATAGCTATGACGTTGGGTGGTTTAATTGTTGGCCTATTGGTTGCTATGGCTGCAGGTGCTGTTTCTAGATGGACTAGTTTGGAAGAGGATGCAAGTTTTGCTGGTTTCTTTTTGATATCTCTTTCTGTGGGAGTTATACTTGTATCAATAAAAGGTAGCCATGTGGATTTAATGCATATTCTTTTTGGCTCAGTTTTAGCGATTGATGATTATACTCTTTTATTAGTAGCAAGCACATCTACCATTACTCTTTTGATTATTGCGAGTATTTATAGATCACTTTTATTAGAGTGTGTAGATCCTATTTATTTAAAATCTGTAGGTGGTAAAGGGCATAGGTATCATGCATTATTTTTGGTTTGTGTTGTTGCAAATTTAGTGTCGGCTTTTCAGTCTATGGGCACCTTGATGGCTTTAGGCATGATGATGCTTCCTGCTATTACAGCACGTTTTTGGGCTAAGCAGGTTTGGAGTATAATTGTTGCTGCCTGGGTTGTGGGTATATTATCTAGCTTTTTTGGTTTATTAGCATCGTATCATTTTAATTATCCATCAGGTCCTTCTATTGTGCTTGTTGCTGGAGTCTTTTATATAGGTTCTCTGTTTATTGGTCCTCAGGGAAGCTTTTATCAACATAAAAAAACTTATGGTCAAGGAGCATCATGAAAAAGTATATTTTTTTATTCCTTTCTTTTTTATATTTGGAAGCTTCCTGTGGGCTACAGCTGTCTTCTGAAAAGCCAAAAGTTATAGTAACATTTAGCATTCTGGGAGATTTTGTTTATCAGATAGCAGGAGATTCAGTAGATTTGGAAACATTGGTAGGACCAAATGGAGATGCACATGTTTATGAACCTACACCAGAAGATGCTAAAAATATTATGGCTGCTGATATTATTATAATGAATGGCCTGGGTTTTGAAGGTTGGTTGCCGCGCCTTTTGAAGGCTACAAAAACAAAAGCAAAGATTGTTAGCGTTACAGATGGTATATGTTCTTTACAAACTGAAGAAGAATCAGATGCTCCAGACCCTCATGCATGGCATAATATGAAAAATGCTATGTTGTATGGTGAAGCAATTTTAGCAGCTTTAATAGAGATTTCTCCTCAGAGTAAAGAAAAATTCTCCTACAATTGGGCTATAATGAAAAAGAAATTGGAAAAATTAGATAGAGAATTTAAGGCAAGAATTGCCTCTATACCTCGGCACTGTAGAAAAGTTATTACTTTACATGATGGGTTTCAATATTTAGGTAAGGCTTATGGTATAGAGTTCTTAACACCTCTTGGTATTTCAACTGAGGCGGAGCCATCAGCAAAAGATTTGGTGGGGATTATAAAGGAAGCAAAAAATCATAGTATTCAGGTTGTATTTCTTGAAAATATTTCCAATCCTCGTGTTATGGAGCAAGTTGCAAAAGAATCGGGAGCTAAGGTAGGGGATACGTTATTCTCGGATGCTTTATCAGAAAAAGAGGGGCCTGCGAGCACTTTTGAAAAGATGATGCAGCATAATTTTTCTGTATTCTTAAAGGCTTTCCAGGAAGCTTGTAAAAACCATGATCTTATTCTTTTGCAAGAAGCGTAATTAGATTTTATGCTAAAAAGTATAAAATAAATATTTTTAGTATTATGGGGAGGCCTATATTGTGTAAATACAAAGAAGAAAGCCAAGTGGTTTTTTCAAAATTGACAGATTTTGATTTGAGCACTTTAGAGCAGGAACTTGCTTATTTTTTTTGTGTTCCAGACATAAAAAAAGTTTCAGAGCATTACATTAAGGCACTGGATATTTTAGAGGAGTCCTCTTCTCTTGGCTTGGAGAAGTCTGTTAAAGATGCTATGATTTCACACCTTAATAAAGCTTATGACTCTGTTGCCAGTCAGACAAAACTGGAGTTTGATACCCGAAGAGCTGCAGAGCTTGAGGCTGAGCTGATTATTGCTCAGAGTAAAAAAGAAAATTTTGAAATACTCCAGGACATATTGGTGAGAATATATACTATAGTTTTTGGGTGTAAAAGAGAAGAAGTTGTAAAAGCCTGTATGCTGCGCACATTTCTTTATAAATATAAGGTTTATTTGCTTAATTGCGGAAAACCATTAAATGTAGATGATAGGAACTTTCTTACTCTGGTGGCAAAAGAGAGTGAGAAAATTTTAAATAAAGTCAAAAAGCTATCTGTTTTATAGATAGGGTGTGCAATGCATGCATATGGTGGGTATAATGTCAGAAAGCCCTGATAACACACTGTAAAAGTTTTTAATTTTTTGTTCAGGTATTGAAATAGAATCTGTTCTATTAGCTGCGAGCTATACATAGAAGTGGCTGTAGCAGGTTCGTTTCTGTGGTTTCATGCTTATATTAAAAAAGGTCTTTTCTTATTGTCTGGCCATTTTGGTCTTCTGGCCATGCTTTCAATACTTCTTGCCAGCTTTTGGATGTGGGGTCATCTAGTTGAATGGAGAGTTGGACTAATAAGTCCCCTGGAGCTGGTTGAAGGCGGTGAGCAGGAACGCCTTTTCCTTTTAAGCGCAATGTTTGGCCTGAGTTTGATCCCTTTGGTATGGTCAGAGCTACAGATCCAGAGAGGGTTGGTGTTTTAATTTTACCACCTTCAATGGCTTCTTTTACAGTGATGGGCAGTGTGAGATAGACATCTTTCCCTTGTCTTTTAAAGTAAGGATGGGGGGCGATATGTAGTTCTATAATTGCATCACCTTTTTCTCCTTTTGGATGTGTAGAGGAAGCTCCTTGTTTTTTAAGTCTCAGCTTTTGTTTATCTTTAGAGCCCACAGGAATAGTTATATTTAACTTTTTATTGTCCCCCAGGGCAATTTGCCTCTTACCACCTAATATTGCTTCAGAAAAATCTATGCGAAGAGTGTACAGTATATCTTGTCCTTTTTCAGGTGGAGGACCATAAGATCGTTGTCTTTTTTGCCTATTTCCTCCTTGTCGAAACATAGAAAAAATATCTTCACCACCACCTCCAAAAATATCAGAAAAATCAAAATTTGCAGCTTGTTCAGTATGTGCCCCTCTAAACCCTTGGTGAAAAGGGTTTACTTTTTCTTGGCCAGATTCATCTAAAAGGCCACTATCATATTTTTTTCTTTTTTCGTCGCTTCCCAGTATTTCATATGCTTGAGAAATATCTTTAAATTTTTTCTCGTGGTCTGGGTTGTTTTTGTTAAGGTCTGGGTGATATTTTTTAGCAAGTTTTCGATAGGCTGACTTTATATCAGAAGCAGAAGCTTTAGAGGATACTCCCAAAACTTCATAAGGATTGCGAGCATTTGTCATGTATTTTAGTCCTATCTATTATTATTTTACGATTTTCCAGCTACCATCTGGTTGGCGGCAGGCTTGGCCATAAGCTTCTTGCATTTTTCCACCAATGGAAATAGTTTGTTGATATTCACGGCAATATTCTCCAGAGCGTGTTTGATATGTATCTGTAGGTGTGAAAGTACCACTATAGCCTGTATCTGGATTATGCCAAGTTGTTGTCGTATTGGTAGGGGATCTTTCCAGAGTATTTTGAGCATTTTGCTCTGCTTTTAGCTTGTCTGTTTGATCCATATTTCTTCCTATACTGCTGCCGATTACGCTACCTGCAATAGCACCTAAGGCAACGCCAAAGAGTTTTCCTCGTCCTTTTCCAAAGAGAGATCCCAAAGCTGCTCCTCCGGCTCCGCCAATGATTGTCCCCATAGTCTGATTTTCTTGGCCTTTTTGAACACAGCTGGATAGTATAAGTCCAGATACAAGTACGGGAATAATAAGTTTTTTCATGTGGGCAACTTTCTTATGGTTTATTAAAATATACTGTATATTATAAAAAAAAAAGCCTCAAAGCACAAATAAAAAAGCCCCAGTAATAGGGGCTTTTTTATTTTTTGATATGCTTATTATTAATTTGCCAGGGTTGCCAGTAGAAGAATAGCGACAATATTAATAATTTTAATCATTGGATTAATAGCTGGTCCAGCTGTATCCTTATAAGGATCTCCCACAGTGTCTCCTGTGACAGATGCTTTGTGGGCCTCTGAACCTTTTCCTCCATGGTTTCCATCTTCGATGTATTTCTTGGCATTATCCCAAGCTCCACCACCAGATGTCATGGAAAGAGCAACGAATATACCGGTGATGATAGTACCCAGTAGAGTTGCACCAACAGTTGTAAAGGCTTCCGCTTGGCCAACTGTCCAATTAATTATGCAGTATATCAGTATGGGAGCTAAAATAGGTATAATAGATGGTACGATCATTTCTTTAATGGCAGATCGCGTTAGAAGGTCTACAGCACGGCCATAGTCTGGTTTTTCTTTGCCGCTCATAAGGCCTTTTATTTCTTTAAATTGACGGCGAACTTCTACAACAACACTAGATGCCGCACGTCCCACAGCTTTCATACATATAGCTCCAAAAAGATATGGAAGTAGGCCACCAATAAACAGGCCAACCACGACAAAAGGATCTTGTAGAGAAAAAGAGATGTCTAGACTTGCAAAAAAGTGCTGCAAATCTTCTGTATAAGCTGCAAATAAAACAAGAGAGGCAAGGGCAGCAGAACCAATAGCGTATCCTTTTGTCACAGCTTTTGTTGTATTTCCAACAGCATCAAGCGTGTCCGTTACTTTTCTAACTTCAGCTGGTAGCTCTGCCATTTCTGCTATTCCACCGGCGTTGTCAGTGACGGGCCCATAGGCATCTAAGGCAACAATCATACCTGCCAAGGCAAGCATTGTTGTAGCTGCTATCCCAACACCATAAAGTCCTGCTGAAAGGTAGGTAAAGGCTATTGCTACACAAATAACAATGACTGGTAGAGCTGTTGACTCCATGGATACAGCAAGGCCCTGTATGATATTTGTTGCATGGCCTGTTTCGGAGGCTTTAGCTACGCTTTTAACAGGTCGGTGTTTTGTAGAGGTGTAGTACTCAGTTATCCAAACAAGAGCACCTGTTGTTAGTAAACCAGTTATGGCACAATGTATGAGGCTTTCCACTCTGACGTCACTTGTGGAGATGATAAAGCTATCAACCACAAGGTAATTAGTTCCAACAATTATAAGCAGAGCAGAAATAATGCTACTAATAATAAGGCCTTTGTAAAGGGCTCCCATGACATTTTGACTACTTCCCAGCCGAACAAAAAAGTTTCCAATAACGGTTCCAATGATACATAGAGCACCAAGGAAAAGAGGATAGATCATCATGGAAGTTTGATAGCTGCCAGTAAATGATATGGCACCAATGAGCATAGTAGCTACTATGGTTACAACATATGTTTCAAATAAGTCTGCTGCCATCCCTGCACAGTCACCAACATTATCGCCGACATTATCTGCTATTACAGCTGGATTTCGAGGGTCATCTTCTGGGATACCTGCTTCTATTTTTCCAACAAGATCTGCACCCACATCGGCCCCTTTTGTAAAGATTCCGCCGCCCAAGCGTGCAAAAATTGAGATAAGAGACGCTCCAAAGCTCAAAGCAACCAAAGCTTCTAAAATGGATCGTGTGGATAAGTTTGTGCCTGTGAGGATAATGTAATAGACAGAAATCCCCAGTAGGGCAAAGCCTACGACAAACATACCTGTTATAGCACCTGACTGAAAGGCGATATTGAAAGCTTGGCTAAGTCCCTTACGAGCAGCTTCAGCCGTTCTAACGTTTGCACGAACCGATACGTTCATGCCGATGTAGCCAGCGGCACCTGAAAGAGTTGCACCAATGACAAAACCTATGGCTACATGTATCCCTAACAACCACCAGATAAGGGCTGTTATAAATAACCCTACAAGGGAAATTGTTCTGTACTGGCGGTTTAAGTAAGCACGAGCGCCTTCCTGTATAGCGCTAGATATTTCTTGCATCTTAACTGTTCCAGCGGAGGATGCAAAGACAATTTTAATGGCATAGAGGCCATAAAGTAATGCTAGAAGAGAGCTAGCGATAGTAAAAAGATAAAGTGAAGACATTATGTAGCTCATTCATTATTATGTGTTATACAAAGAACTAGTAATGAATCTGCCAGATTTTTTTTTTCTATGCAACACAAATATAATAAAATTAAGGAGTGTTCCGTTGGTATCTGAACAAGATAGACAAAATGAAAGAGTGAATTATGTGAATAAGCTATATAAGCAAGACCCAATTTTTCAGGAGGTGCAAGATTTTTTAGAGAAGAAAAATTGGGCAATCCAAGTTAATAGTAATCTTGCTCGCTTATTGAGTGTTATTGTTGCTATGACAAGAGCAAAGAAAGTGGTAGAGATAGGCACACTAGTTGGTTATTCAGCTCTTTGGATAGCAAAAAATATGGGCATAGAAGGGACACTGTGGACAATTGAAAAAGATCCTATTCGTTCATCATTGGCAAAAGAGTTTGTAGATAAGTCACCATGGAAAGATAGAGTTATTTGTTTAACCGGTGCAGCTGATGATGTTTTGTCTGATATAGAAGAAGAGGGTTTGTTTGATATGGTTTTTATTGATGCAGACAAAGCAGGGTATCCAGGATATCTAGATTGGGCAGAAGAAAATTTAAGGCCAGGTGGGGTTGTTGTGGCAGATAATATCTTTTTGGGTGGTTCTTTATATGGATTGCCTGTCCGCAAAGTAAGTAGTAATAAGGCAGAAAAAATGGAGATCTTTAACCAACGATTGTCCAGAGGGGATGTGTTTACAAGTGTTTGTTTGCCTCTATTTGATGGATTTTTTGTTGCAGTTAAGAAGTAAGTACATACACAATAAGGCAAAAGCCAAATAAAACTCTATAAACCATTAAAGGTCCCAGGGTTGAGTGTTTTAACCACTTTATAAAAAAATGAATCGTACTTAGGCCAATAATAAAAGAGACGAATATACCAAAAACAAGTGTTAGGTTTAGGTCAAAGGATTTTTCTTTTATTATTTTGAAAGTATTGAGAGTTACAGCACCCAAAACTACGGGCACTGAAAGCCAGTAGGAAAAAATAAGAGCATCAGAACGTTTATATCCCAGCAGCCGTGCACCAAGCAGTGTCATACCTAGTCTGCTTGCACCAGGAATTAGGGCAACGCATTGAAAAAGGCCAATAAATAGCGCATTTCTAGCTGTTAGGCTTGTTAAGGTTAATTTCTGTTTGGCTTTTTTATCGATAGTGTAAAGAGCTAAACCTGCTAAGATGCTCATTATACCTATAAGGCCCAAGGTGTTTTCTATGTTTGGAAAAAAGCTGTGGACAGCAAGGCCAAAAATAATAGAGGGAAGGGTGGCCAGAATAATTTGTCCTAGCCATTTTGTTTCTTGGGTTGCTTGTTTTTTTCCTATTAAAAGAAAAGAATCTGCAACCATTTTCCAAAAGGTTTTAAAAAAATACACAACTACGGCAAGAAGGGTACCAAGGTGCAAGCTAATTTCCAGCGTTCGGTGAGAAGAGGAGATATTTAAGAATATTTCTGCTATGGCCAAGTGCGCAGAAGAGCTAATGGGTAAAAACTCTCCTACTCCTTGAATAAGGCCCAGTAGAAAAGATGTATAAAGTGTTAGCATGAGGAGTTAATATATTGTAGTTATAAGCATAACCTTTTCTTATCAATTTATATTTGCAGGGTAAAGTATCTTTTTGAAAGGAGCTTTTTTAAGGTTTAATAAAACTAGTTCTTGGCATAGGGTAATTATTTTGGGAATTTTTGAGTTTGACGTAAAGCCTCGCTAGAAACAATGCTTGTGGCTATAGCTACATTCAAGGAACGGCAGTGAGAAGTTATGGGAATGCGAACGCTATTTTTTAAGATTGGGTATGTCAGTCCTGAAAATCCATCACCTTCTCTGCCAGCAATTAGAATATCTTGTGGATCAAAAGAAAAGTCTATATGTGTATTATTTCCATTAACATCTAAAAATACAAGTCGTTTACTTTCTTTTTTTGTTCTTTCGTAAAAGGCTTCCCAGTTATCATGATGGAGAGTGGATACTTTTGCTAGGTAGTCCATACCTGCTCGTTTTAAATGCTTGCTATTCCAGGGGAAACCACAGGGTTCTATTATGTGCACTTTTATATCCCAGCAAGAAGCTAGCCGTAGTATTGTGCCAACATTTTGTGGGATTTCAGGTTCAAATAGAGCAAGCTGGATCATTATATCTCCTTAGTGTCATGTATTTGTTCTTTTTTGTAATTTGAAAAAGAACTTGTCAAGTGGATTGGTGCACTATAGTTTGACTCAATAAGGTAAGGAGATTAGGGTGTCCAAATTTTTGTTGGCTTTTTTTATTTTTTGTTTATCGGGTTGTTCATCTGTTTATACGAAAGAAGACTTTCCAGATATCAATACTGTTCCTGATCGCCCGCAATTAAAGGACATAGCTGTTTATGAGCAAGAATACGAGCAATTGAAGTGATTTTAAGTCCTTGTTATAATTGAGAAAACAGAAAAATAAAAATAAAATCCTTTCAAGCACTTGAAAGGATAAAAAGTATACTTACATATACAAGGAACTATAATTTTTTATAACAAAGATAAAAAGGAAAAAGTAGAGAATGACTACAAAATCAAAAGGTAAAGTAATAGGTATAGATCTTGGAACAACCAACTCTTGTGTGGCTATCATGGATGGAAAGTCAGCAAAAGTGATTGAAAATGCAGAGGGTTTTCGCACAACACCATCAATTGTTGCTTTTGCAGAAGATGGTGAGCGTTTAGTGGGTCAGCCGGCTAAACGTCAGGCTGTTACAAACCCAGAAAATACAATATTTGCGGTAAAGCGTCTTATTGGTCGTCGTTATGATGATCCCATTACAAAAGAGGATCAAAAACTTGTACCGTACAAGATTATTGACTCTAAAAATGGAGATGCTTGGGTTGAAGCTAGAAAGAAATCGTATAGCCCGAGTCAGATAAGTGCTTTTATTTTGCAAAAAATGAAAGAAACAGCAGAGTCTTATTTAGGTGAAAAGGTTGAGCAAGCTGTAATAACTGTTCCTGCTTATTTTAATGATGCTCAGCGTCAGGCAACGAAAGATGCAGGAAAGATAGCAGGACTTGAGGTGCTGCGTATTATAAATGAGCCAACAGCGGCGGCTCTTTCCTATGGTTTAGAAAAAAAAGGATCTGGAACGGTTGCTGTTTATGATCTTGGAGGTGGTACCTTTGACGTTTCTATTTTAGAAATGGGAGATGGTGTTTTTGAAGTTAAGTCCACCAATGGTGATACTTTCTTAGGTGGAGAGGATTTTGATAATAAAATAATAGGCTATTTGGCAGATGAGTTTAAAAAAGAGCAAGGGATTGATCTGCGTAGTGATAAACTGGCACTCCAACGTTTGAAAGAGGCTGCTGAAAAAGCAAAGATAGAGCTTTCTAGCACCCAGCAAACTGAGGTAAATCTACCATTCATTACAGCAGATGCATCAGGTCCTAAGCACTTAAATATCAAGCTTACACGTGCAAAACTGGAAAGCCTTGTGGCTGACTTGATCAAGCGAACAGTTGGTCCATGTAAAGCTGCTCTAAAAGATGCAGGTTTGACGGCTGATAAAATTGATGAAGTTATTCTCGTTGGTGGTCAAACGCGTATGCCAAAGATTATAGAAACTGTAAAAGAATTCTTTGGAAAAGAACCGCATAGAGGTGTAAATCCTGATGAAGTTGTGGCCGTTGGTGCTGCTATACAGGGTGGTGTTTTGCAAGGAGATGTTAAAGATGTTCTTCTTTTGGATGTAACACCACTTTCTTTAGGTATTGAAACTTTAGGTGGCGTTTTTACTCGCTTAATTGATCGCAATACAACTGTTCCTACATCAAAAAGCCAGGTTTTTTCTACAGCAGAAGACAATCAGACGGCCGTTACCATACGTGTTTTCCAAGGAGAGAGGGAGATGGCTGCTGATAATAAGGTGTTGGGTCAGTTTGACCTAGTAGGTATTCCTGCTGCTCCAAGGGGTGTTCCACAAATAGAAGTGACATTTGACATAGATGCCAATGGTATTGTTAATGTTTCTGCTAAAGACAAGGGAACAGGAAAAGAGCAAAAAATTAGTATTCAAGCAAGCAGTGGCTTAAGCGAAGCAGAAATTGATAAAATGGTTAAGGATGCTGAGCAAAATGCTGAAGAAGATAAGAAACGAAAGGAAGCTGTTGAGCTCAAAAATCAAGCAGAAACGCTTATTCATACAACTGAAGCAAACTTGAAAGAGCATGGTGACAAGCTAGAGCCGTCAGATAAAGACAGCATAGAGAAAGCTCTAGAGAGTTTGAAGGAAGTATTGAAAGGTGACGATAATGAGGCTTTGCGTAAGTCCTTAGAAGAGTTTTCTCAAAAAACTATGAAATTGGGAGAGGTTATGTATAAGGCTCAGCAAGAAGCACCATCCAGCGATCAGAATAAAGATGAGGCTTCAGCTGAAAAGGCAGAAGAAGCTGAAGTTGTGGATGCTGATTTTGAAGAGGTAGATGAAGATAAAAATAAAAAAGACTAAGTCTTTTTTATCAAAGTGCAAAGCAGGGTCTTCTACTTGGGAGGCCCTGTTTATAAATAGAAATAGGTAAAAATATGTCCAAACGTGATTATTATGAAATACTAAATGTTACAAGAAGTGCATCTGCTGATGAGTTAAAAAAAGCTTATCGGAAGTTGGCTATGAAGTATCATCCAGATCGTAACTCGCAGGATATAGAAAATGCAGAGAAAAAGTTTAAAGAATTAAATGAAGCTTATGAAATTTTAAAAGATGATCAGAAAAGGACAGCCTATGATCAATTTGGCCATGATGCTTTTAGTCAGCAAGGTAGTGCATCTGGCTTTGGTGGATTTTCAGGCGGTTTTGATTTTTCTGATATGTTTAGCTCTATTTTTGAAGAGTTTGGAGCAGAGGGGTATAGAGCAGGAGATACAAATCAACGAGGCTCTATGAAGGTTGCGGGTCAGGATTTGCGTTTTGATTTAGAAATTTCTTTAGAAGATGCTTTTAATGGTGCAAAACCTGAAATCAAGTATACAAGCTATGTAGAATGTAAGGATTGTGAGTCTAGTGGTTTAGGGACCAAGGGTGCTATTCAGGAGTGTTCAGTGTGTCATGGAGCTGGTAAAATACGCCACCAAAAAGGTTTCTTCTTAATGGAGCAACCATGTGCAGCATGTCAGGGAAGGGGACAGAAGATAGAAAACCCTTGCGTAACATGTTCAGGTCAAGGGCGTATTCATAAAGAAAGAACGCTTTCTATAAACGTGCCGGTAGGTGTTGATGATGGGATGCGCATTCGCCTGAAAGGAGAAGGTGAGAAGGGGATCAGAGGCGGAAACTCTGGAGATTTGTATATTTTTATCCACATCCTTCCAAATGAAACTTTTCAGAGGGATAAGGACAATCTTTATATAAGAGCAAAAATCCCTATGACTACAGTTGCTCTTGGTGGAATGGCATACGTTCCCACTATAGAGGGTGAAAAGGAAGAGTTGTCCATTCCTGCAGGAACGCCCCATGGTAAACACTTTTGTGTTAAAAGAAAGGGAATGCCTCCTATAAATGGAAAAAGACGAGGAGACTTATTTGTAGAAGTTCACGTTGATATTCCTCAAAATCTATTGAAAGAGCAAAAAGAGCTTTTAGAAAAATTTGAGGAATTAGAGGCAGAACGTCATTTAAAAGTCGATAAAAATCAGGATAATGATCCGCCAGAAGAGAAGTTGGGTAAGTCTAAGAAAAAAAAGAAGAGCAGCTTATTTGGTAGATCTAAAAAAATTTGGGATGCAGCTCGTGTGAGCATAGATCAAGCAGTGGCATCTATTTATGGCGTTAAAAACCATAGTTAATTTTTATGAATAAACAAACACGTAAAATTTTTTTTGAAAAGTTAAGTGAACACTTTCCATCACCCAAGACAGAATTAGATTTTGTGAATGTTTACACGCTGCTTGTGGCTGTTGTCTTATCGGCACAGTCTACGGATAAGGGTGTGAATAAAGCAACGAAATCCTTATTTCAAATAGTAAGGACTCCAGAGAAAATGGTGTCTTTGGGGGAGGAGAAGTTGCAAGCGTATATAAAAACCATAGGGCTATATAAAACGAAATCAAAAAATATTATAAAGTTATCAAATTTATTAATTAATAAATTTGACTCGAAAGTTCCTTGTTCTAGAGAAAATCTTATGGAACTACCTGGTGTGGGGAGGAAAACTGCAAATGTAGTTTTAAATGTTGCTTTTGACATGCCAACTATGCCTGTTGATACTCATGTTTTTCGTGTTAGCAACAGAACGGGACTGGCAAAAGGCAAAACCCCAGAGGAGGTGGAAAACAAGCTTATAAAGGCTGTTCCACAAGATTTTGCCAAAGATGCACATCATTTACTTATTTTGTTGGGCAGGTATATTTGTATAGCCAGGAAGCCAAAATGCAGTATATGTCCAGTAAATAAGGAGTGTTCTTTTAAGGCTAAAAGAATTTAAGAACCTGCAAGGCAAAGTTATCCTATCAATATTTGTTATAATGGTTCCTCAGGGAGTTCAAATATTTAGGAGCGCGTATTTTTATGACAGATGATATTATGGAAATTCTTTCTAGGTTTTCATATCGTGTTGCTTATGGGAAGCAGGTAGCAGATTTAGTTATTTTGGAGCCTTAAAAAGTAGAGAGGCTGGTAACATGTATGTGCCACAATGACGGAAAATATGCACAAGCTGCAGCTGATGCTTTACAGAGGGTTTCTAGCTTAGATAGTGCTATTGTGGATCCCTATAATGAAGAAATAATAAATAAAGTTACTAATACGAAATATGACTCAACAAGGTGGCATATTTGTATGATGATAGGGCGTATGAAGTTAAAGAGCTCGCAGATTGAGGGAGTTAAAAATATACTATTAACACTGTTTAATAAAGATACGAGCAAAATAGTCAAAGTTGATGCAATGCAAGCCTTGTATGATTTAAGTCTAAAGAATGATAGTTTAGTTGAAGCGGCTGATTGCATTGTTAAAAAAGCACAGGATAGTAGTATTCCATCTTTGCAAGCCAGAGCTAGAATTCTTAGTAAAAAATAGATTTTATTTTAGAAGATATAGATGCTGGGAAAACTTTGGATATGTCATCATAGTCTGTTTTGAAGTTTTGTTTTATAAACGTAGTAATGCAGGCTTTTAGGCATAAAAAAGGCCCTGAAAAAGGGCCTTTTTTGTAGGAATATATTAAAATTTTAGAATGATATTTTTACACCAGTTATGAATATACCACCCCTATTGTTTCCTTTATTCTTTGTACCGTTAGTTATGACGTTGCGGGCTACAGCTGTAGAGTTTGTTCTAAAGTTGGCATAATCAGCTTCAGCATAAATCCCCAAACCAGGTGCTACAGAGTAGTCTCCTGTAAGGGATAGTACATCTGCTTTTCCTTTTGATGTGCCTGTTTGTATATTTGTGACTGTTTTTTGGTATCCAAGGCCAACTTTTGAGGAGCCAAAGTTATACCCCAGGGCTGTACTGTAGGATTTTCCAGCGTCTGCTCCTAATCTTGCGTAAGACTCAGGAACCATTGATGTGCCATTATCTATGTAGCCAACACCAAACATCCAGCGGTTGTAGGTTAAAAGCATACCTGTTGACCAAGAGCGAACATCTCGTATTTTGTTTCCAACAGTAGATGTGTAAGTGTCTGCTCCTCTCTTTGTTCTACCAGCTATCCCTGCCAGAGAGAGGTTTAGCCCAAAAGAATTCCAAGATTTAGCATAGTTAAGGCCTACGGCAATATTTTTAGTTGATCGCATTTGCCCAGAGGTACTGGAGTCTGTCAAACGAGATCCTTTTTCACTGGTTGAAGGTGTGAAAGAAACACCAGCTTTTAGGCCTGCAATTCTGGGGGTGTAGTATGAAACTTTTGTTGAGTAGTCAGAGTCTCCAACCATTAGCGTGCTGGTAAACACTTCTGCAGATGTAGTAAACACCTTTCTATAGTCTCCGCCAATACCGCCTGTTGCACCTAAAACATTCATAGGACCCACAGTGAAGAAGTCTTGAACTCCATCAGTATCACCCGCTTCAATAACACCCCAATTGTCTGAAAAAAGGACATGATTTTCATTTACAGTAGGCTTAAAAGAATCCATGTTTTGTCCAGAGTCTCCACTTAGAGCTAAAACGTAGCCATATTTAAGGCCGCTATCTAGCTGTCCTGAAACATTGAACGCAAGCTCACCTGTTTGAGAAAGAGCATATCCACGGCCTCTGCCAGTAACAGGTACTGAAGCAACTGATTGAGCTGCTGTGACGCCAGGACCATATGTAGGCGTGCTAGAGTTGTGGAATCCGTAAGCTTGAAAACGAGCATATCCACCAATTGTTACTGTCGGTGCAACGTCTATGGCCAAAGCTGATGCGGAGCTTAGTAAAAGAGAGGAGGCGAGGAGGGCTGATTTTTTGAACATTCTAATCCTTACGAGACATAAATTTATTACGAACTGATGGTGTTTTCTAGCATTTAAGCTCCATAGTTACAAGGTGTTTCATCGATTTTTGTATAAGTTTTCAGGATATATGTGGCTCTGATAACACATTTAGAGGCTTTGGGTAGTCAGTCGTTAACTTTTTGATTATTAAAAAATTTTTAGGCAAGAAAACAGGGAAATATGATGCAGAATTTTTTTGTTTTATTCAGTGGTGGATATTGCTTAAAGGAAATTCTTATTTTTCAAATGTTTTTTACCTTAATTCTAGATAAATGGAGTTGGAGAGAGCGCAATTTAAGAAGTTTTGCAACTGGTGATAGCAAATAAAAATCTATAAATATTTTTATTTATTTAAAAATTGTGTATAAAAAAATTTGGAAATAATAACGTGCAGTATAAAAATGGATGAAAAGTTTTTAAAGTTAGTAAAAGGGTATAAAGAATTTAGAGAAAAATATGCCAGTGGTGAGAGCTCTAAAATGGATGAGCTTGCTAAGTATGGACAAAAACCTCCAGTAATGGTTGTTTCTTGTTGTGACTCTCGTGTGGATCCTTCCATAATTTTTCAGTGCGATCCAGGGGATTTATTTGTTGTGCGCAATGTTGCAAATATTGTACCTGCTTTTCATGAAGGGAAAAATGGGGATGCTGTGAATTCTGCGCTGGAATTTGGTATTCGTTTTTTGAAGGTTAAGCATCTTGTTTTGTTGGGGCACAGTCAGTGTGGAGGCATTAGAACACTCTTGTTGGGCAATCCATCAAAAGAAGAAAATGATTTTATCACTGGATGGGTATCGACGGTGAAAGAAGCTAAGCTAGATTCAAAGGATGTAGATAATTGTGCCCAACGTGCTCTTCATGAGTCTTATAAAAACTGTTTTACTTTTCCATGGATTGAGGAAAAAGTAGCATCAGGGGAGCTGTCTTTGCATCGCTGGTTTTTTGATATTGAAAAAGGTCAGATTCTAAGCTACAGGCAATCTGAGGGTAAATACCAGCCGTTGTCGTTAGATTAAGTTTCGTTTTTCTATTGAGAAATATTAAATAAGTATTATTTCAAGTTATCTTTGCTTTTTTTTGAGGCTGAGCTTTTACCTTGGGAAAAAAAATCAATAATTATGCTTATTTTTTTGTATGTGGAGTTCTCTTTAGAGACTTGATCGTTAGTTTATTTTTTTTAACCGAACTCTTTTTTCTTTTTGAGCTGCTCTTTCGTTTAGACATTTCTGAAAAGGATTTTTTAGTGTTTTTCTGGCGGCTGTTTAGTGTTTTTTTCTTTTTTTCAAGAGAGCTGCTCTTATCATCTGCGGTTTCTAGCGTATTTATTTCTTTAGGGGCTATTTTTAATAGATTTTTAAATTTTTTCCATTTTTGTTTATCTTTATTAGTTATAAAAGTAAGGGAAAACCCTTTTTCACCAGCACGCCCTGTTCTACCAATACGGTGAGTATAATCTTCCGGGCATTGAGGTAGGTCATAGTTAATAACATGGTTTATATGAGGGATATCCAGGCCACGTGCAGCCACATCAGTTGCAACAAGAATGCGGAATTTCTTATTGCGGAAAGATTTTATGACACGATCTCTTTTATTTTGACGGAGATCCCCGTGAATAGCTTGTGCGCTATGAGCTGTCTCATTTAGTTTTTTAGCTAAGTTATCAGCAGAGCGTTTTGTTTTTACAAAAATAATAATTGCCTCATCTCTTTTATTCAGTTGATCGAGAAGGTGGTTATATTTTTCTTTATCTGAGATACTGAGAGATTCTTGGTGAATATTTTTTTTAGTACTTGTGTTACCGCTTATATTAATACGTAAAGGGGAGCTTAAATACTGGGCAGCTAGAGATTCAATTCGTTTGGGAAAGGTTGCTGAGAACATAAGTGTTTGGCGTTTTTTTGGCAATTTTTCAATGATTGTCTTTATTTGTACGTCAAACCCCATATCAAGCATCACATCTGTTTCATCAAGGACAAGGTGTTGGGTGGTATGTAGTTTTAGTGTTTTCCTTTTTAAGTGGTCATTAATGCGACCAGGCGTTCCCACAACAATGCGTGGTTTTGCGCGCAGTTGTTTAAATTGTTTTTCAATGAATTCACCGCCAATGAGTAGGGCTGATTTTATAGAGCTCTTGGGAGGGGTAAGTTTTTGAAAAACAGTTACCACTTGAAGAGCTAGCTCTCTTGTTGGAACAAGAACTAGCAAGGACAGGTTGTCATTTTCTAATATTTTTGCAAGTAAGGGGATTGAAAAAGCTCCCGTTTTTCCAGTTCCTGTTGGTGCAGTACCAATAATATCTCTATCTGATAGAACAGCTGGAATTGTTTGTTCTTGTATATCAGTGGGATTTGTAAAATTTATTCTACTTAGATTTTCCAGAAGGTTAGCTGGTAAATTAAATGCATTAAATGTTTTTGTAGGTTGTGTCATAGTTAGTCCATAAAATTCGTTGGGTTTCAAAAAATTTATAAAAATTAAGCGAACATGCAGACACAAAGCCATACTTTCTAGGCTAGAAAAAGGATGATCATTTAGCTGGCATCTCAAGTATTAATTACAGCTCTTTCAACTTTAAGCTCCGGGTAAGAGTGTTAATTAACGAGACGCAATCGATGGGGACTGTACATATTTCAGGTATAAAAAGCAAGCTTAATATTATGAAAGGAGGATAAATAATGGAGAGCAGGCGATTTTATTATCTCGATGTACAAATCTCTTTCTTGAGGGGAGTGTATAGTCTGTTAAGCAGGTGTTGTTATTTTATCAACCTTACGGCGAAAACCTATTCCTTGAGGTGGAGGATATAAGCCTCTAAGCGGGAGTATTTTGTTTTTTGGATATATTTTTAATAGTTGCAAGTTTAATACCCATCTCTTACTGTGTAACAGTTTTTAAAAACTTACGGTGAAAAAAATGGTTAAATCCTTTCCAAAAAAAGTGATGTTTTTTCTCTTCTTTCTTTGTCTAACTTTTGAGTGTATGAGCTCTGTCTTGAATATGCATCCCAAAAATTGGAGTAATGGGAATCTTATAAGGTTGCTTGAAAAAGGAAAGGTTGTATCTATGTTGCCAATGCGCGAATATCTAAAGAAGGTTGGTAAAAAAATAGAAACAGAATGGGGCATGAGTTTTGAGGGGCAGATATATTTCGTTAAGTTAGACAACGGTATAAAAGCGGTGTTTAGACCTGTTTCAGAAGATGATATAGGTGATGCGCATGCAGAGGTAGCCGCTTATAAAGCATCTGTTTTCTTAGGTTTCCCCTATGTGCCACCAACTATTTTTACAAGTATTGATGGTAAAAAAGGATCTCTCCAACTTTTCGTAGAAACAAAGGTAGACCCGTTAGTTCCAGAAGCTTACGAGGCTGCATTGGAATATGTAACACGTGAAGATATGGCTAATCTTAAGATTTTTTATTTTGTGTTTGGCCAATGGGATTCAGGTCCGCACAACCAGCTCATTGTACAAGAATCAGGAAGAACCTATATCATAGCAATTGATAATGAAGGTATTCAAAAGCGCCAGCATGTCAAATATGGCAGCTTACCTTTTGTGAGAATTCGTTACAGTGATAAGTTGGCGACCAATGATGCACAAAAACCTTTTCCATTTTCTCAGGTTAAGGTTATTCATGATCCTACACCTGAAAAATTAAAAAAGGTTTTTGGATCTTCTTTACCAGAGTCTTTTTATAAGTCTTTCAACTTATACTCAAAAACGCTTTACTATGTAGTTTTTCAAAATAGTTTATGGCGGCAGTTTCATGCAACAGATAAAAGTTTTGTGCTTTCACACACAAATTGTTTGCCAGAAAAAACAAAAAAGAAGTTGCAACAACTTACTATCCCTGTTTTGAAAAAGATTTTTTTATCTGCAAAAGATTCAGATTTTGTTACACCGCAGTATCTGAGGGCTATTCTTGAAAGAAGAGATCAGGTTTTAAATTATTTTAAGGAAAAAAGACACGCTAATACTTGTAGTTAGATTATAATGTGGGACAGTGATTAAGCTGGCTTGTTTATATTATGAGAGGACTGATATGAAAAAATACGCCAGAGTGCTACTGGAAAAAACAAAAGAATATGGGAGCTTTTTAACCGTTGCTTTTTTGTTTTTTCTTTTTTCTTCAACTTGTACATTTGCAGTAAAGAAACAAGATGAGGCGTCATCTGCACCAAAAATTCAAAGATTACATAGAAAAAATACGCCAGTTAGGCTGGCTATTATAGGGGATCATGGAGACACGACCCCAGGAGTAAAACAAGTTGCGAGGATTGTTCGCGAAGATGATCCACACCATGTTTTTTCTTTGGGAGATGTTAGGTATGGAAAGAAGACGTTTGATCAGACTGTGGGGCCATATTATAGTGGATATATATATCCATATACTGGTGAATTTGAGGGCTCTAATTGCCCCTACAATAGATTTTGGCCATGCATAGGAAACCATGATTTCTCGGGTAGGAGGAGTAAATCTACACTGGAGCCCTTTTTTAAATACTTTCAAGCACTGGGGAACAAACCATTTTATGATTTGTCCATAGGGTGTGATGGTATGAGAATTGTAGGAGATTCACAACAATATCCACTTTTACATTTATTTGTCCTTTGTAGTGACCCACGTTTTTTGGACTCTAGAAGAGAAGAGCAAGAACAATGGATTATTGAAAAAGCTAGCACCTCTAGAGCTCTTTGGAAAATAGTTATTTATCATCAGCCTTCTTATTCTTCGCGGATGATATCACCTGCAGCGGGACGGTGGCCTGAAGAAGTAAAAGAGAGGAATTGTGAAAGAACAATAGATCCAGAGCTTCTTCATGGTTTAGGCGTTTCTGCTGTATTTGCTGGGCATATGCATGTTTACGAACGGTTTGATCAACAAGGTGTGCCTTTTGTTATCAATGGAGTTGGCGGAGAGTCTTTTTATAAATTTGATGACCCTTCTCCTTGTGCGGAAAGCCGCTGTCGATATGCAGAGGAACATGGTGCTATATTGATGAGATGTAGCCCAACAGATCTAAGTTTTGCATTCTGTAACACTTCTGGTGTTTGCGTGGATAGGGCGCGTCTATCCAAAGAAATACAACTGTACAGGGAAGCTTTTGATGATTCTTTGGGGAGGTAGAGAGAGACATTGAAGTAGATTATATAATGCTTTATCGTTGGGTACAGCAAACATGCTCCTAAAATAGAAGAATAGCACTGTTATTATGGGAAACCTGCTATGGGATATAATTTAGAGAGCTGATGAGGCGTATGTGAAAGTAAAAAAGTTTTTACTGCTTATACTAACTAAATAGCCCTAAACAATAGTATCTTTTTTTCTACTTTTATTTTTTTTACTAGCACAGAAAAAAATATGCAGGAAAGAAAATATACAACAGCAGTAATAGGGTTTGTTTTGTGCAATATAAGCTGAAGATTTTAAGTCATCAGATCATTGTCATGCCGCCATTGACATGCAGTGTTTGGCCAGTCATGTATTCAGCTTCATTGCTAGCTAGATAAACACAAGCTGCAGCAATATCTTCGGGGGTTCCCATTTTCCCAGCTGGGATAGATGAAAGGATTGTATCTTTTTGTTTTTCATTTAGAGCATCTGTCATAGCAGATTTCATAAACCCTGGAGCAATGCAATTAACGGTAATACCTCTTGGTGCAATTTCTTGTGCTAGAGATTTACTCATACCAATGAGGCCGGCTTTCGAGGCACAGTAGTTAGCTTGGCCCGGATTGCCTGCAACACCAACAACGGATGTTATGTTTATGATGCGCCCTGCACGCTTTTTCATCATTCCTCTAAGGCAAGCCTTTGACAATATGAAAGCTGCTTTTAAGTTAACTTGCAAAACAAGATCCCAATCTTCAGGTTTCATTCGTATGGCCAGGTTATCTCTTGTAAGGCCTGCATTGTTTATAAGTATGTCAGGGTCTAGGTTTTTTTCTCCAAGGTCTGGCAAAAGTTTTTCCACAGAAGATGTGTTTGATAGATCACAGGGGGCAACCGTTGCTCTGTTATCACCCAAGGTTTTTGCTAGGTCTTCTAAGACAGAAACTCTTGTTCCCGATAGAATAACATGGGCGCCTTGTTTGTGAAGAAAGGTTGCTATGGAACGTCCCAGACCTCCTGTTGCTCCTGTTACTAAAGCTATTTTTCCATCTAATTTGAACATACTGTCTCCTTTGTTTTATGCTTCTTCATTTAAAAATGTTTCTATGTCTTTTGGTGTGCTAAGACTGTAACGTTTAGCTTCTGGGGAGATGCGGCGAACCAGTCCGCTAAGCACTTGTCCAGAACCCACTTCAATAAAAGTTGTAATGCCTGTTTTTGCCATATATTCCACGCTTTCACGCCAACGTACCATGCCGCAAACTTGTTGGATCAATAAATCTTTTATTTCCGTGCTGGTATCAACGGGAGCAGCTGTTATATTTGATATTAAGGGTATAAGGGGAGCAGAGCAGTCCACTTCACTTAGTGCTTCTTTCATTTTTTCTGCTGCGGGTTTCATTAAAGGGCAGTGAAAAGGGGCACTAACAGGTAGAAGGACACAGCGTTTTGCTCTTTGTTCTTTTGCAAGTTTTATCGCATATTCTACTGCATTTTTGGAGCCGCTTATTACAACCTGACCTTGGCAATTGTCATTAGCTATGACGCAGGTGCCTTTTTCAGATGATTTTTTTACGATGTTGTGAACGGTCTGCAAATCCAATCCCAGTACTGCAGCCATAGAGCCCGGGTTTTCTCCAGCAGCTTCTTGCATGGCTTTGCCTCGAATTCTTAGAAGTTTTGTAGTGTCTGCAAGGGAAAAAGATTTTACAGATGCAAGTGCAGAATATTCTCCCAAAGAGTGGCCTGCCACAAATTTCACTTGCTCTTCAGGCTGCCATTTACCTTCCTTTTTCAGAACTGATAGTACGGCTAAGCTTGTTGCCATTAGAGCGGGTTGTGTGTTTTTTGTAAGTCTTAATTCTTCTTCAGGACCTTCAAACATTAACCTGGAAAGGTTGTAGTTCAAGGTGCTATCTACCTCTTCAAAGATGTGGCGAGCACAAGGGTATGTTTCATATAGTGCTTTTCCCATGCCAACTGTTTGGGAACCTTGTCCGGGGAAAATAATAGCCTTTGCCATCGAAACTCCTATATATTATTTAAGAGCATTGATAAAGCTTATAAGGGGAAAGGTCAAGGATATGTGGACAGCTGTATGTATTTTAGAAAGAGAACACAGTCATAAGGTGCAGGATAAGGTCTTAGAAATATAGCTGTAATTTTTTAGATTGTGGTCAAATCTAAAGACAGAAAAAATGACTAAGGGGTAATAGTTGTAAGGGGGTATACACACAGCAAGGGTAGATTTTCTTCGAAAAACTCTCCAATGCCAGACTTCTTGTTGACAACATTTTGTTGGTAATACATTGGTTGCGGGGGCAGGATTTGAACCTGCGACCTTCAGGTTATGAGCCTGACGAGCTACCGAGCTGCTCTACCCCGCGACAACTGTTGAGGTACTTATAGTCCTTTTAAAACGACTTCGTCAAGTTATTTCCTTTCAATATTATTTTAGTACTGGAAATTTTAGGTATAAAAATGATAGGTTATGGATTCTAGGATTAAGGTATGCAATGGGCAGCAGTGAGAAAATTTTTTTAAAGAAGGACAGTTTAAGGCAAAAAACACCTGAAGTTATTACTTTTGGTTGTAGGTTAAATGCTTTTGAGTCGGAACTAATTAAAGATTTGAGTGCAAAAAATGGTCTTAGAGAAGCTGTTATTTTTAATACTTGTGCTGTTACATCTGAAGCAGAGAGGCAGGCTCGTCAAGCTATTCGAAAAATGCACAGGAAATATCCCGATAAAAAAATTATTATTACGGGGTGTGCTGCGCAAATTAGACCCGAAAGTTTTATGGAAATTGAGGGAGTTAGTCATGTTATAGGTAATCATGACAAGCTGCAGGAAAAAACTTTTCAAGATATAGTGCAAAAAGGGGATGTATCTTCTTCTGTTCAAGTTACTGATATTATGGAAGTAACAAAAACAGCAGATAACGTTGTTACTAGCTTTGATGGAAAAGCCAGGGCATATGTTGAAATTCAAAATGGTTGTAATCATCGTTGTACGTTTTGCACTATACCTTTTGGAAGAGGGAACAACCGATCGGCTCCCATTGCTCAAATTGTAAAACAAATACAGTTGTTTGTGGACAAAGGCTATCAAGAGATTGTTTTGACGGGTGTGGATATTACTGATTATGGTCAAGATTTGCCAGGAGCACCTAGTTTGGGAGATCTGGTGCAGCGGATATTGAATAATGTAACAAAGCTGCAGCGTCTTCGCCTTTCATCCTTAGATCCTGTGGAAATTGACTCTGTGTTATATAACTTGATAGAGCATGAACAACGTTTGATGCCACATTTTCATTTGAGTGTTCAGGCGGGAGACACTCTCATTTTAAAACGTATGAAACGTCGTCATATAAGAGAAGATATATTATCCTGTGCTCAGGAGATTTACAATAGGCGACCAGAGGCAACCTTGGGCGCTGATATTATTGCAGGGTTTCCCACGGAGACAGATGAAATGTTTCAGACAACTGTTGACCTTATTAAAAAAGTAAAGTTTCGTTTTTTGCACGTATTTCCTTATAGTCCCAGACCGGGAACACCAGCAAGCCGTATGCCACAGGTGAAAAGCCAGGTTATAAAAGAGAGAGCAGCTGTTTTAAGGGGGTTGGGTAAAGATCTTAGGAGTGAGTATTATACCCAGTGTGAAGGGTCAATAACGAAAGCTTTAGTTGAGAAACCAAAGCTTGCCAGAACAGATACCTATGGTCAAATAGCTTTGGATGTGGAACAAGAGCCAGGGGAAATTATAAAAGTGAAAGTTGTTGGAAAAAATGGTTCAAAAGAGATGAGAGGAGAGGTTCTGTAGAAAAACTTGCATATTTTTATTTAATGTTCTTTTGTATTATTTTTAAAGTATGATAGAGTTAGTAAAAGTTTCTTGTGAACAAGAATTTCTGGATTATTATGCGCCTACTTTTTTTTATATCTCTTATTTTTTCCATGGCCATGCTTTCGGCTTGCACAACACCTCAGAAAACTGAAAAATGGACTTGGGACAAGCCTTCTCCTAAAACGACAAAAACAAAGGCAAAACCACACTTTAAGGTTGGAAGGTCCTACAAAGTAAAAGGAAAAAGATACTATCCAAAGGAGACTTATAATCACACAGAAGTTGGTATAGCTTCATGGTATGGGCCAGGGTTTCATGGCAGATTAACCGCCAATGGTGAGGTTTTTGACATGAATAAGATATCAGCAGCACACAAAACACTGCAGCTACCATGCATGGTAAAGGTAACAAACTTAAGAAATAATAGGTCTTTGCTGGTTCGTGTGAATGACAGAGGTCCATATCATGCCAATCGTGTTATAGATCTTTCTAAGAGAGCAGCTCACGAACTTGGCATCTTACAAAGAGGGACAGCAAGGGTAAGGGTGGAAGTTTTGCCAGATCATAGCCGTCATTTAACACGTTTGGCCCGCCAAGGACACTTTCCAGAGCAGATAGATAGACGTTATTATAGGCAGGAAACGATGGTTAGGCTTGCACGCAAACCTGACCATATAAGATCTATTGCTGTGCAGAGCCGAAAGTTTGCTTTACAGATAAAGGGTATTTCTTCTCCGGAGAAAGCTTTAGATTATCAAGGTCAACTGGCAAAAATAGGAAAGGTTGGTATTAAAGAATGTTTAGTAAATGGAAAGACAACCTTTAATTTGCATGTGGGGCCCTACCAAAACAAGCAAGAGGCTATAAAAGTGGCGGGTTATTTAGAAGATATGGGCCATGGTGTTGATATTTTAATGTTGAAATAAAAAAGATTTTTAGGGAAAGAGTTATAAAATGAAGAGAAAGCGTTTTTTATACTGTAGTTTGTTTTTTGTCTTTTTAATGGTTGCGGGAAAAGGTTCTCAAGCTTTAGAGCTTAGTGCTAAGCAGGTGTTGCTAATAGACTTGACAACAAATACAGTTTTATATGAAAAAAATGCAGACGAATTAATGACACCATCATCCATGAGTAAAATAATGTTGGTGTATGATGTTTTTTCTAGGTTGAAAGATGGTCGCCTTGACTTAAAAGATACTTTCCGTGTTAGTGCTAATGCTTGGAGAAAAGGTGGTTCCCGCATGTTTGTTGAGCCAGGAACATACGTTAGTTTAGAAGACTTATTAAAAGGTATTATTATTCAGTCAGGCAATGATGCAAGCATTGTTATTGCTGAAGGGATTGCAGGATCTGAGAGTGCTTATGCTTCTTATTTAACGGAGCAAGCTCATGATTTGGGAGCAAAAACAGCCTCTTTCAAGAATGCAACAGGGTGGCCTGATCCAGAACATAAAATGTCTGCTAGAGATTTGGCTATTATTGCTCAAAAAACGATAGAAGATTTTCCAGAGAAGTATAAGATGTATGCTCAAAAAACTTTTACGTATAATAATATAAAGCAGGGGAACAGAAATCCTCTTCTATATGATCATGCAATAAAAGCCGACGGTATGAAAACAGGCGCTTCGGAAGATGGGGGCTTTGGACTGGTTGGGTCTGTTGAGGAAGATGGGCGACGTCTTTTATTTGTTATAAATGGTTGCCCTAGTGTAAAACAAAGAGCTCAAGATGCGCGTGTTTTGGTTAGATGGGGTGTTAGAGAGTTTATCCAGGTTGTGCCTGTGAAAGCTGGTGAAGTAATAGGAAAAGTAGAGATTATCAATGGTAAAAAAAGATTTTTAGACATTGTGGCAGAAGAAGATTTTAAGGCTACTATACCGGTTAGATATAAAGATTCAGTAAAGTTTTCAGTCAAAGAGACACCTATTAATGCTCCTGTTGTTTCAGGTCAGGAAGTTGGTATTGCTGTGCTTGCAAACGCAAAGGGGGATGTTTTGAAGTCTTGGCCATTATATGCTGGTATAGATGTGGAGGAAATGGGCTTCTTGGGAAGATTGTGGCAGAAAGTCCTGCGTTTTTTTCTAGGGTAGGGTAGGCATTATGAAGGCTCCATTTATATCTTTTGAGGGTGGTGAAGGGTGTGGTAAATCTACACAAATTCAGCTTTTAGCAAGTTATTTGCGTGATTGTCATCAGGATGTTATTGTAACGCGTGAACCTGGAGGTACACCTGGGGGAGAGGAACTGCGAGACTTGCTACTAAATGGTTCTCCCGAAAAATGGCACCCATGGGCTGAGTTGCTATTAAATAATGCTTCTCGACAAGATCATGTGATGCGAAAAGTAGCACCTATGTGTGAGAAAGGCACTTGGGTTATATCTGATAGGTATGCTGATTCTAGTCGTGTATATCAGGGGCTAGTAGGTGGTGTTCCACTTGAAGACGTTGACCGTTTGCAGTTTAGAATGCTTAAGCTGCCGAAGCCAGATTTAACTTTTCTTTTAGATTTGCCTGTTGAAAAGGGGCTTCAAAGAGTAGAAAAAAGGCATGTTAAAATAGAAAAAACAAACCTGAAAAAAGAAGATCGTTATGAAAAAAAAGGACTGGCTTTTCATAAAAAAATAAGATCAGCTTTTCTTTATTTGGCGTCTTTAGAGCCAGAGAGGTTTATTGTTTTAGATGCAGCTCAGACAGAGGAAGAGCTGGCAAGTCAAATAAGGGATGAAGTTTATACAAGGTACTTAAAAGAGTTATGATAGATCCGTATAAGTTGCCCAAAAGCCAGAAAAATGTTGTAGGTCATGAGAAGTCCTGGCTATCTTTGCAAAAAGCATACAAAAGTGGCAAGTTGCACCATGCCTTATTGTTTGGTGGCCCTCGGGGTATTGGAAAGGCAACTTTAGCGTGGCAGGTTGCAAAGGCTTTGCTTTGTCAAGATGGAAGAGAGCTTATTGTTCCAGAAGAACATCCTGATTTAGGTTTAATTGAATCTGGCGGTCATCCAGATTTATTTGTTCTTGAGCCAAGCCAGGGTGACAAAATATCTGCACAGGAGGTTAGAAGTTTAAATAGCTTTGTGTCAAAAACACCAATGCACTCAAAAAGAAAAGTTGTTTTAGTGGATAGTTTAGATAATTTAAACCATTTTGGTTTAAATGCTTTATTGAAATCTTTGGAAGAGCCTGTGGGAGAGGTGTACTTTCTTTTGATATGTCATGAGATGGGAGGACTTTTGGCAACTATTCGCTCCAGATGTTGTTTGACGTCTCTCATGCCTTTAGACAAGAGTAGTATGCAGGAGTTTGAAGGTTTTTCTTCTTTAACAATTTCTCAAAAAGGACTTTCGGCGGGAAGACCTGGATTGTTTGTTTCTCTTTTAAAAAAAGAAGAGGCGGATATTGTATGGGGTGAAATTATTCACTTCTTTGAAGCGGGTATTTTAAAGGGAGAAGTATCTGTGGAGAAAATAAAAGCATTAGCTGAGAAAATGAAAGCATCTAGTTGGGCAAGATATACAATGAGCCAGTTTATAGCAGGGGCTGTGCGGGTAACCTCTGGTTTGTCAGCAGATATATTCACAGCAGAAGATATAGATTTAGTGAAAAAAAAGTGTGCTAAATTTTGGCTGAGGGTATGGGAAAATTGGCAGTTTTTAGAAAGAGAAACAGTAAGGTTGTCTCTTGGGTGGAATGAAGCACTCTTGGTTCTATCTAGCCCTTTGCAAAGGGGTTATTGATTTTAGAGTGGTTGGAAGAAGGTACGTATGAGAGGATGTCTATAAATGTCACCGAATAAGAAGAATTTTTATATTACAACACCTATCTATTATGTAAATGATAAGCCGCATATAGGACATGCTTATACAACTGTGGCTTGTGATGTTTTGGCGCGTTTTATGAGTATGGATGGTTATAATGTGAAATTTTTGACCGGAACCGATGAACATGGTCAAAAAGTTGAACAATCAGCATCGTTAAAAGGGAAGACACCGCAAGAATTTACTGATGAAATTTCTCAAACCTTTAGAAAGTTAGCCGCAGATTTAAATATTATAGCTGATGATTTTATTCGTACAACAGAGGAGAGGCATAAGGAAGCTGTAAAGTATTTGTGGACTACTTTGAAGGAAAAGGGTTATATCTATCTTGGAAAATATGCTGGCTGGTATGCCATAAGAGATGAAACTTTCTATAAAGAAGATGAAATTAAGGATGGAAAAGCCCCAACGGGAGCTCCTGTACAGTGGGTAGAAGAGCCTAGTTATTTTTTTAAGCTGTCGGCTTTTGAAGATAGGCTTTTAAGATATTATGAGGAACACCCAGATTTTATAGCGCCTAAATCGCGAATGAATGAGGTTAAACGTTTTGTTCAGGGAGGGCTGGAAGATCTATCTATCTCACGCACAACTTTTTCTTGGGGCGTTCCTGTGCCAGACGACCCTGAACATATTGTTTATGTTTGGTTAGATGCGCTAACCAATTATATTTCAGCTTTGGGTTATCCAGAAGAGACAGAGGACTTTAGGTCTATGTGGCCAGAGGCTCTTCATATCGTTGGAAAAGATATACTACGTTTTCATGCTATTTTTTGGCCTGCATTTTTAATGGCAGCAGATTTGCCTCTACCTAAAAAGGTTTATGCTCATGGGTGGTGGACAAATGAGGGAGAAAAAATATCTAAGTCTTTAGGCAATGTTATTAACCCATATGATATTATAGAGACTTATGGTCTTGATCCTATGCGTTATTTTTTAATAAGAGCTGTTCCTTTTGGTTTGGATGGAGATTTTTCTAAGAAAGGCATGGTTGATCGTTTAAATAGTGATTTGGCAAATGATTTGGGCAATCTAGTACAGAGGGTTCTTAGCTTTGTTTATAAACACTCTGAGGCAAAAGTACCCAATAAGGGTGCATTTCAAGCTTCAGACAAAGAGATTTTAGAGGATGCTTATTCTATTGTTGAAAAAGTAAGACCTTTGATTTCCGAAAATCAAGCCTTACATAAATATGCAGAGGTTGTTTGGCAGTTAATTTCTTCTGCTAATAGATATATTGACAAGCAACAGCCTTGGAACTTGCGAAAAACAGATGTTCATAGAATGGAAACAGTTTTATATACGTTACTGGAAGTTATCCGTTGTTTGGCATTAGTTATTAAGCCTATAATGCCAGGTTCTATGGATAAGTTAATGGATTTATTGCATATCCCAGAGGAAGATCGTTTTTTTAGAGCTTTATGTGAGCAGTATGCGCTACAGGAGGGGGCTCCTTTGTCAAAGCCGGAGGGATTATTTCCCAGGTATGTGGAAGAAAAAGATTAGTTAAAAAGGGTTTTATTATGCTTGTGGATAGTCATTGTCATCTTATTTATCCAGATTTCAAACCAGATTTGGAGGCAGTTTTACAGAGAGCTAAAGAGGCTGGTGTTGAGAAGATGCTTACGATTTGCGCTAGATTAAGTGAGTTTCATGAAGTGCTAGATTTTGTTAATAAGTATAATCAGCTATATGGAACAATTGGTGTTCATCCAAATGATGTTCAGGATCATAAAGACCTATCTATTGCAGATCTTGAGTCTGGTGCTAAAAAAAGTCAGAAGATTGTTGCTTTGGGAGAGTGTGGTTTAGATTACTACTATGAAGGGTATGACGCATCATTACAGCAAAGAATTTTATCTCTCCATATAAAAGCTGGAAAAATACTGGATCTTCCTTTGATTATTCATAGTAGAGAAGGAGAGGATGATATGATGGCTTTATTTGATAGGGAAGATGTTGTTAATAATCGCTTGGGCAAATCTCCGGGTGTTATTCATTGTTTTTCTGGGACGAAAGAGTTTGCCTATAAAGCGTTAGATAGAGGGTTCTACATATCTGTTTCGGGAATTGCTACTTTTAAAAAATCGGAAAATCTTAGAGATATTTTAAAAGACATACCTTTGGAGAGACTTCTGGTAGAGACAGATGCACCATATTTAGCTCCTGTTCCAAAAAGAGGTAAAAGAAATGAACCGTCTTTTGTGGCTTATACCGCCAGAGCTTTGGCAGAGCTAAAAGGTATGTCTTTTGAGAAGGTAGCCCAAGAGACAACAAAAAACTTTTATACTTTATTTGATAAAGTCGTATAAGATTTGAAATTAAAGTATAACTTATACGCCATAATATTTTTTTAAGGTATTGTAGTGAATGTATTTCACACATGGGGTTGACAGAAATTTTTCTATCAAGGTACAATAATAGATACAAAAGTTCTTCTTGAATCTTTTTGTTTTAGGTGGAGAATTTTCTGAAAAACTAATAAAATAAGGACAGGGTTAAATATCATGAAGAAATTAAAAACAGTTTTGGTGGCAAGTGCTATTGTTCTTGCAAGTGCAGGTTTTAGTGGTAAAGCAGAGGCGTTTGACTTTATGTCGCTATTTAATGGTGCAAAAGCAGCTGTTCAAAAAGTTATGAGCATTGTTTCCGGCCACAAATCAGGCACAGATAAGGGTGATGAGGTTGCTGAAGAGGATGAAGAGCTTACAGAAATAGCAAATGATATAAGGGATTTGGCTAAACAGACAAAAGACAAAGACCGTGATAAGGACGCTGGTGAGCTTCTAGATGAAGCTGAGGATGCATTGGACGACGTAGAGCAGACTTCAAAAAATAAAAAGACTCTATCTGCAGCAAAAAGAAAAGTAGATAGAGCAAAAGATAAACCAACATCAGGCAGACTAAAAGGTGCTGCAACTTCTATGGAAAAAGCAGCTGCTGGTTAAATAAAAATTAGAATAGTTTTGAGAAAGATGGCCCTTTTCCTTAAGGAGGCTGTCTTTTTTTATGGAAAGCTAAAGATATAGATTTCTTATTGAAACATGAACTAGATATTTGGGAGATCAATTTATTATTTAAGCATTTCACGGCAGATTCATAAAAAATAGCCTTGGGCCAAAATGCAGCTATATGCACAGTTTAGAGGATGTTTTTAAAATTTTATATTTAATTTAAAATACGCTGGTGTTCTATTTCAGAATAGGGTAGATTTACTCTTGCTAAAAAGGGTATTTTTTTTAATGGCTAATAGTTATAAGTCCACCATTTTTTTACCTAAAACCAGTTTCTCTATGAAGGCAAACTTGCCAGAGCGCGAACCTTTTTTTCTAGAAAGGTGGAAGAAAATGGGTTTGTATCAAAAACTTCGCCATATATCGGCAGGTCGGAAGAAGTTTATTTTACATGATGGACCACCGTACGCCAATGGTCATTTGCATTTGGGGCATGCTTTAAATAAAGTTTTAAAAGATGTTATACTAAAGTCCTACCAGATGAAGGGATATGATACGCCGTTTGTTCCGGGGTGGGATTGCCATGGACTTCCAATTGAATGGCAGATAGAGGAGCTTTTTCGAAAGAAGGGCAAGAGTAAAGAGGACCTTTCTATTTTAGAGTTTCGCAAGGCTTGTCGTGAAGATGCTAAGAAGTGGATAAATATACAAAAAGAAGAATTTTCTCGGCTGGGGATTTTAGGTGATTGGGAAAATCCTTATACAACTTTATCACATGAGGCAGAGGCAACTATTGTGGAGAAGCTTCTGGACTTCCTATTGAAGGGCGATATTTATATTGGTGAGAAGCCAATTATGTGGTCAGTTGTGGAGAAAACGGCTTTGGCTGAAGCCGAGATAGAGTATAAAGATAAAGTTTCTTCTAGTATTTACGTTCGATTTCCCATTTCACTGTCTTCAGAAGCATTCCTCCAGGGAGCAAGTGCAGTTATATGGACTACAACCCCTTGGACACTACCTGGTAATAGAGCTATAGCCTATTCTTCCAGTTCTTTGTATGTTCTTTTAGAAGTTAATTCTTTAAAAGAGCAGGAAAGCAGGGGATTGCAGACGGGTGATAAACTTATTCTTGCTCAGGACCTTGTGGCTTCTTTTATTAAAACCCATGGTATAGATGGTTACAAAATTTTAGAGACCTTCAAGGGAGAAAAGCTTGAGGGAAGCCAAGCTTATCATCCATTCTATAGTCAAGGGTTTGATTTTGAAGTGCCTCTGTTGCCGGGTAAGCATGTTACTTTAGAGCAGGGCACAGGTTTAGTTCATACGGCTCCAGGACATGGTGAGGATGATTTTATTTTGGGCAGAACTTTTAAGTTAGATGTTCCAAAGACAGTGGGACCAGATGGGGTGTATTATGATCATGTACCTCTTTTGAAAGGGTGTCATATTTTCAAGGCAGATCCTCTGGTAATAGAGGCATTGCAAGAGGAGAGAAATTTATTAAGTTTCTCAAAAATAACGCACAGTTATCCTCATTCTTGGCGTTCAAAGGCACCATTGATTTTTAGAACAACGCCTCAGTGGTTTATGCGTATGGATGGCAATAATCTCAGGGACAAGGCGTTGAAGGCGATAGATGATGTTCACTGGGTGCCTGAGAAAAGTAAAAATCGTATATATTCTATGGTAAAGAACAGACCAGACTGGTGTCTGTCACGACAAAGATCTTGGGGTGTACCGCTTCCTTTTTTTGTACAAGAAGAAACGGGAGAAGTGCTGAAAGATCCCTCTGTAAATAATCGTGTTTTAACTGTTATCAGAAAAGAAGGCACAGATGCTTGGTATACTCACTCCGAGGATTATTTTCTGGGTGATGTCCTTAAGAAAAAAGGGTATAAAAAGATATCAGATATTGTGGATGTTTGGTTTGATAGTGGTGCAACCCAAGAGTTTGTTTTAAAGAAAAGACCAGAGTTGGCGTGGCCAGCTGACTTATATGTTGAGGGTTCTGACCAGCACAGAGGATGGTTTCAGTCGTCATTATTGGAAGCTTGTGCTGTGGAGGGACAAGCTCCATACAAGGCAGTTTTAACCCATGGTTTTGTTTTAGACAACAAGGGTTATAAAATGTCTAAATCCTTGGGTAATGTTATAACAGTAGATACAATACTTAAAGAATATGGCGCTGATATTTTGCGGCTTTGGGCGATTAATTCAGATTACCAAGAGGATTTGCGAATAGGGAAGGATATTTTGCGTTCACAGCAAGATATTTATCGGCGATTTCGTAATACTTTTCGTTTTCTCTTGGGAGGCCTCGATGGATTTGATTATGAAGAAATTTTAGATTACAAAGATCTTCCTGATTTGGAGAAGTATATATTGCATAGACTTCAAGAATTGAGCTCTCAATTTGATACATCTTGCCACACCTATAATTTTCAAGAATTTTTATCCTCTCTTCATAATTTTTGTGCTGTTGATTTATCTGCATTTTATTTTGATATTCGAAAGGATTCTTTGTACTGTGATGGTTTGAAATCAAAAAAACGACGGGCTGTTCGCACGGTTATGCATAGCTTGCTTCAATACTTAATGCGATGGTTGGCACCTATTCTTACCTATACATCAGAAGAGGTATATATTGCTTGGTTGGAACAAAGAGGAGAGAATACTCAAGGTAGAAGTATTTTCTTGGAGACAATAGATCCAATGCCTGAAGAGTGGTGTAGTGATCCCCTTGCAGAGCGCTGGAAAAAAATTAGAAGCCTACGCCGTGTTATCACAGGGGCTTTGGAAAAATCCAGAGCAGAGAAAGTAATAGGGTCTAGTTTGCAAGCAAGCATATATATATATGGGAGCCGTGACCAGCTTCAGCACTTAAAGGGATTAGATTTAGCAGAGCTCGCTATTGTATCACAGGGTTCTCTCATTGAGTCAGAAGTGCCCAAGGAAGCATTTGTTTTGCAAGATGCAGAGAATATAGGTATTGTCGTTAACGTGGCGCAGGGGCATAAGTGTATTAGATGCTGGAATGTATCTACAGAAGTGGGGTTAAAAGAAGGCTATGAGGATCTGTGTGGGCGTTGCACAGATGTTGTTGAATCTATGGAGAAAAGTTAATGGGCATATTAAAAAATAAGTTTATTCTAATTATTTTTTTAATTTTTTCTGTTGTTGGTATAGATCAGTTGTCAAAGATTTATGTATTATCTCTTGCACATAGTCACCAATTGCCGTTACATGTGGCACCATTTCTTGCAATTCGACTTGTATGGAATAAAGGTATATCCTTTGGCTTGTTTAACACGCATGGCATAACGCCTTGGTGGCTATATATTATAATTGGATGTGTGATAGGCATAGTTATGGCCTGGATATGGCGTCAGCGTAATTCGACATTGGTTTGGCCGTTATCTGCTGTTTTAGGTGGTGCGGTGGGTAATATTATTGATAGGTTTCAATACGGTGCTGTTGTGGACTTTATAGATTTTTTCTTACCATCTACACCGTGGGGAACTTTGCACTGGCCAGCTTTTAATATAGCGGATGCATGCATTACGTTGGGTGGTATTTGGCTGGCATACAGGTTATATAAGAAATAGGTATTAAAGGAAGAAATTTTTATGAAAAATGATCAATTGTTAATTGTTATTACAGGTATATCTCTTTTTTTAGGTGGTTGTACGAGTTTAAGTCGTTCTCTTGGTTTTGAGAAAAATCCACCAGATGAATTTAAAGTTGTAAAGGGCAATGCTTTAACTATGCCACCAAACTTTTCTCTTAAGCCTCCAAAGAAAAAAGATTTAGCAGCCAAACGAGCAGAGGCTGCACAGTCAGCACACGCTATCATGATAAAAAGTGAAGATGGTATTGACAAACAGCAAGATCAGAGGAACGAAGAAGATGTAAAGGTTAGGGACTTGGATCCTGGCTCTGAAGCACTTGTTTTGGGGGCAAAAAAGAAGCTTTCCAATAATGAAGAGACAAGAGGTATTCGGCAAAAGGTTGATGATGAGGCTGGTGTGTATACAGAGCCGGACAGTGATTCAGTAGCTAATAAAGTTTTGAAATTTTTGAAAAATACAAACAAGCAGGAAGAGACAATTAATCCAGAGGAAGAGAAAAAGCGTTATAGCACAAAGAAAGAGGAAAAAGGTAAAGAGTAACTTTTATGGATTTTTTAAAAAACTTTGGGATTTCTTCCCCCTCATTTTCAAGCTCATTCTATGGTGTGGGGGGTCAGTATATTTGGTTGCCGGAATTTTCTGATGTAGGTGATTCTATTAAGACCTCTGAGGATAAAGTTTTTTCTATATTGAATAAGGCGGCTAAAAAACACTATTGTGATTGGCATTTCATGAGATATGCCATGAACCCAGAGGATATGAGAGGGTGTAAAGAGTTAGTTCTTTCAATGTTTTCATCATTTGATGAAATTGTATTATTGGGGACAGGAGGATCTAGTCTGGGGGCAAAGGCTTTATGTGAACTTCAGTCCTCTGGGGGATTTTCAGAAAAGAAAATTCATTTTTTTGATAATGTAGATCCTGGATCATTTGAAGTTTTTGCAAAAAAGTCATCACTGGATCGTGTGGGGGTTTTAGTCATTACAAAGTCTGGAGGCACGCCTGAGACCTTAGCTCAACTTACATACTTCATAGATCTATGGAAAAAGGTACAGGGAAAAGATGCAATAGCCAAACAGTTTATTTGTATTACAGAACCCAAAGATAGCCCCGTTTCACGTTTGGCGAAACTTTATAAAATTAGATGTTTAGCTCATGACACCTTATTGGGTGGACGATTTTCTGTTGTTTCGAAAGTTGGTCTTCTACCTTTTTTCCTAACAGGTGGAGATAGTGATTTATTTCAACAAGGGTTGGAGCAAGTGGCTAAATATTTATTAGCTCCAGAGAAGCTTCCAGCTGTTTCGTTTGTTGCAGCTCATAACTTTTTAGAAAAAAAGTGTTGCTTGGATGATGTTATTGTTACAGTTTATGGAGATGCTTGGCGCTATGTTCCCACATGGTTTATGCAGCTATGGGCAGAATCTTTGGGTAAGCAAGGAAAGGGAACAATGCCTATAGGATCTTTGGGTACACAAGATCAGCATAGTTTATTACAATTATTTTTAGATGGGCCAAATAATAAATTTTTTACCATTATTATTTCCAAAGATTATGGAAAAACTTCTGTACTACAGCCTGAAGATATGGGATTAGATTACTTAAGAGGAAAAACACTGGGAGATCTTATGGAGGCAGAGGCTTGGGCAACAGTTAGAACGCTTGTTGAAAGAAAAGCTCCAGTACGTGTTTTACATTTAGATGTGCTAAAAGAAAAAGCTCTTGGTGTTGTTATGCTGAACTGGATGTTAGAGACTGCTTTGCAGGCAGGTGTGTGGGGTGTAGATGCTTTTGATCAACCTGCTGTAGAGAAGGGAAAGATTTTAACTAAGGAATATCTTGGGAGATAGATATGAGTATTGTGAGGCTTCCACAAAACCTTATCAATCAAATTGCGGCAGGAGAAGTTGTTGAAAGGCCTGCTTCTGTGGTTAAAGAGTTAGTTGAAAACGCTATTGACGCGGATGCCAAGACAATAAATATTCATTTGCGTCATGGCGGAAAGAGTCTGATTCGTGTTACTGATGATGGAAGGGGGATGAACAAGGAGGATCTCTCTCTCTGTTTAGATCGTCATGCTACTTCTAAATTGCCAGATCAAGAGCTAGATAATATTAACTTTCTAGGGTTTCGTGGAGAAGCACTGCCGGCATTGGGGTCAATTAGTAGGATGCAGATTACGTCTAAAGAAAGAGATGCAGTCAATGGCTGGTCTGTGGAAGTTGCAGGAGGAGAGAAGGGGGATGTAAAGCCTGCTGCTTGCTCACAGGGCACAGTGGTGGAAATGCGAGATTTGTTTTATGCAACACCTGCTCGTTTGAAGTTTTTAAAGAGTGATAGTACAGAGTATCAACATTGTAACGAAATTTTAACACGTCTTGCCATGGCACACCCTCATATTACTTTTGTTTTGAAGCATAATGAGAGAGTATCAGCTCGATGGGAAGGAACTTTAGGAGAAATAAAAGGACAGCTCCAGGAAAGAATAGGTGATATTCTGGGAGAGGAGTTTATTGAAAATGCTTTGTATTACGAAGGTCAGCAAGGGCATTATAAAATACGTTTATTAGCTGGATTGCCTACAATGAATAGATCTCAAGCAACCTATCAGTACATATTTGTTAACAATCGTGCTGTAAAGGATAAAATATTTTATGGAGCTATCCGTCAAGCCTACCAGGATTATTTGTCAAAAGACAGGCATCCAATGATAGTGGCTTATATGGACATTCCAACAGAAGAGGTTGATGTAAATGTTCATCCAGCAAAGACAGAGGTAAGGTTTCGTCAACCACAGGTGATTCGCCAGCTAATCGGAAGAAGTTTGATGGAGGCATTAAAGACTGGTGCTCATAAAGCGTCAACTACAATTGCCCAGTCTATGTATGAGAAATTTCGTGCACCGGATCCATCTCATTCTTTTGTTTCTTCTGATAAAAAATCGGGGATACCTTTTCAAACAAAAAAGACAGATAGACCTTCGGTATCTTCCGCTCTTATGGAACCTTCTTTGGAAAAACCTACGGAGTTATTTTCATCGTCGGAGACTTACTCACTTCGACATATGGAAGAAAGCAATGTATCAGATGAGGGGGTTGAAAACTTAGAAACAGATGACATGCCTCCTTTGGGGTTTGCTGTGGCACAAGTTCATAAAACATATATAGTGGCACAGGCTGAAGATGGCCTTGTTTTAGTAGATCAGCATGCAGCACATGAGCGCATTGTTTATGAAAGATTTAAAGAGCAGTGGAAAAATTCAGCTGTGGAAACACAGGCTTTGCTTTCTCCAGAAGTGGCAGAGCTACCAGAAAGTCATATTAAAATTATTTTTGATAATAAAGATCTTTTGCAGAAACTGGGGATAAAATTTGAGGTGTTTGGCTCTCAAGGTATTCTTATACGAGAGCTGCCCTCTTTATTGGGCGCCAGCATATCTTTTAAAAAACTAGTAGAAGACATTAGTGATGATTTGTCCCAAACACAAGAACCTGGTACACTGCAAGACACGATATTTTATCGGTTAGCTACTCAAGCATGTCATGGAAGTGTTAGGTCGGGAAGAAAATTGAGTATTGAAGAAATGAATGCTTTATTGCGTCAAATTGAGGAGACACCCTTTTCAGGGCAGTGTAATCATGGTCGTCCAACTTATGTGAAGTTACAGCTAAAAGATTTAGAACATCTTTTTGGGAGAGAATAATTAAATAATTAAGAAACTTCTGAAAAAAACACTATATACAGTGGGTGCTGCCTATTTGTTTGGCAGAAGAGGTATGCTTAGAAATCTTCAAGAAGCAGGTGTTTTTATTGAGTTATACCGGTGTAAAACTGATAGTTCTCATCCAATAATACTGTTTGTTGGAGAGCCTTTTACATATGTTATGATCTGAAGCAGGCTAAAATATGGAATAGTGTGTAATTTTTAGGTTGAAAAAAGAAAAATAGTCGTTATATATACCTTGGAATTATTTTTTTTAGACGTTATATAGTCATTTTTTATTAATTTTTTTATGGATTTTTTTATGATGAGAAGATTTATCATTTTTTTCTTTTTACTTTCCTGTTTTTTAGCTAATGAATCACAAAGTCTTCCCCCGTTGGAGGAAGTTTGTCTAAGGCCTTCTGTTGCGTGTAGGTTGTTTCCTGATCTAGATGAAGTGGATGAAGAAGAGTCTGCTTCTGATGCTGCTGCTGAGACTGTTGTGGTAGATGGAAACTCACATGAAGAAGAGTCTGCTTCTGTTGATGAGGATGAACAAGTATATACGGGTAGAGCAACTGAAGTGCCACAATTTCGTTTAGATACTTTAGAAGAAGTTGATACAGAAGCTACAAGGATACCTGTTTGTGCACTGAGAGGTAAGTTTGTTATGCTGAATCTAGATGAGGTGATTAGTGTAGATTTTTTCTCAGACGTCCAGATGCTAGGTGCTAATTTTATAAAAAAAGAAAACATTGCTTATTTTGCAAAAATATTAGAGATAACAGGAAGTTTAAAGCACTTATATATAGGTGGTTTTGATGAACAGAAGACAATGGATGCTGTGCTCGGCATTGTGCAAGATCATGGAGAAGGTTTGACAGGTCTTACAATTTCTGGTTTTTCCCCAAAGGGTTTTTGTACCGTAAAAATGTGGCCTGCAATAGAAAGCTTACAACATCTTTCTATTGAAAAAATAGGTCTTTCAGGGAAGTTGGAAGCACATGAAGTTGCCAATGCATTTCCCGCCTTGAGATCTTTAACCGCTAGAGAAGTAGTTTATAGTGTAGAAAATCGAGAAATGTTTGCTGTACATTTTTCTCGTTTAAGAAATTTAGAGCGACTTGAGGTTATAGACCTCGTGGATTTGTCGATGTTTTCTTTTATAGGTTCTTTAAATAGCATAAAATATATTCTATTAAGTGATATGGAATTCGCTCATGCACCAGGAACAGGTTTTGGAAAAAACGGCATGTTGCCGTTTTTAGAAAAAGCGCCATTTTCCAGCACAAATGTAACGTTGACTATAAGTGATATGATTTCCTTTCCTTGGCTTGAATGTTTGATAAGCAAGATGAGAATTTCTGTTTTGGATACTACAGGAGTATGTTTTGAGGAAGAGTTAAGAGAGGGTTCAACAGAAGCTGTATTACTGGAAAAGTGGTTGAGAGAACTTTGTCAGAGAGATATTAGGCTAATGATGCCAGATACTGTGGAAGATGAATATGATGCCTTCCTGGATAGAATTGTGGATGCAGACTCTTTCATAGAGAATGCCACAGTTGAGTTTTACGAATAAAGATAATTTTTATTAAACATTTATATATATTTTTTGTTTTAAGAGATTTTTGAATGACAAATTTTAAACGCCTTATACTTATAGTCAGTATTTTTTTTCATGTTTTTAGCTATAATATAGCATTTAGTGGCAGGGGCGCAGAAATTCTGGCTGAAGCTGCAGCAAAACATAGAACTGCCTATGTTGGGCGTCCTAAAAATCTGGTAGTTCAAACTAGCAGTGGTCAAAGTTTTTCTTTAATACCGGTTCATAGCCGTCTCGCCTCTACTGTTAGGTGTTTTGCGGAAAAAGATACGTATGGTAGAAATTATTTTGCTATGACAGCTACTATTATTATGCGTGATAGTGAGGGAAGAGAGCAAATGCTTTGTATGCCTTTCTGTCAGTATTCACAAGAAGATGGTGAGCCAGCTTTAAAGGTATTTTCCTCTGGTGCTGAGAGTCGTCATGCTCATACATTGCAAAATTTTGATAAGTATACTCATGAAAGTATGGCACCTCTTTTTAGAGCAGCTATATCCAGAGATGGAGACCATGGATGTGATCATGCTTGCTGTGCTGAAGAGAAGACAAACCCAAGGCCAGATTTTCATGAGTACTTAGGTAGAATGTGTATTCCTGTAGAGTGTAAAAGCTCTATGGAGAAGTTAGAATTGAGAGTAAGGGGTTTGTATGATGCTATAAACCTAAGGCAAGAAGTGGTTGCAGTAGAAAGTCGCGCTTCAGAAATAAAGGAATCTGTTCGTGCTATAGGAAAAAAGAAGGCTGCAGCAAAAAAGGCGCGCAAAAAACAAATTGAGTTACAAGATCATTTGGTTGAAGAGCAGGCAATTGCTTCACAGATTAAGGAAGAAGAAAGAATAGCTTATGAAAAAACAATAAAAGATTTGGATGATATGAGAGCTAACTTATTGTCGGAGAAACAAAAGCTTTATGTAGACGTAGAAGGAATTGCTTTCTTGCAGAAGCGTCAAGCTCTTTCTGGTTTGGACCAGTTATCTATACAGGTGCATGATTTGAATGTAGAGTCTATAGCTTCCATAAAAAGCACTGTTTCTGTTTTTAAGCAATCTATAAAATTCTTAAAAAAATTAATGTTTAAAATGTCAGCAGAACAGCAGGATGAATATAGCAGCATGGTTGATGAAATAGAGGGAATAGAGGCAAGATTTTTAACATCTAGAACTATGGCTTTATACCACAGTGAATCAGCTGCTCTTGAGTATTTGCTAAATCGTGTAGAGGAAGTGCAGTTATATGTGAAAGATAATATTTTTTCAACGGGAAATGAGCTTCTTTCATTTACATTAAATGGACATACATGGCTAGAGATGTGTGCAACATGTACCACTATAGCAGGGGCAAATTTGAATGCAAGGTATCCGCATAGTTTTGTAGAACAGATGAAAACTTTTTTTGCAAGTCATCAGTCCAGCCCATTTTTATTTCAGTATGTTATTACTTTTGGTGACCAAGGAGTTGTTAGATGTGCCCCTACAAGTGGTAATATAAATTTTTCAATGCCCCATTTGCCGGGTGATGACCGAGTATCTATGGAGATGGTTAGCCACTATGGAAAGGCTGTTGGAATAGGAGCAGAGAGGCCAGTTTACCAGGTTTTTCTAGACCAAGACTCAATGGCTGTAGGTGTTGGTGAAGGTTTTTATAAAATGCTACCTTTTATTTCAGAGAAAGAAAGACAAGCTATATTAGAAGCAGCAAGGAAGCTGGAAGAAAGAAGAAGAATTGCTGCTGAGAAAAAAAAGAAGAAGGAACTGAAAAAAAAGAGAAAGCAGGAAAGAAAGGAAAAACATAAAGGAGAAGTGTCAGAGGCTGCCACAACTGAATAATAAATATTGTTTTTCACCGTGCAGGGATAGTCTATTTTTATTAGGGTTGATGAATATCTGAAATATGCTGTCTTAGTTGACGATTCGAAATATCTTTCAAACTAGTAACAATCATAGAAATAAGCAAGTAAATATGATCTGTTTCCTTCTCTTCAGAATATTTTCCTCAAAGTTTTTGTATAGATAGTTCCTCCAAGATAGTCTTCAGGGCTGCTTAGTGCTCTTTGCAAATATATTTAGTAATAAAAGCAAGGCATGCATGGAGAAGAAAAGCGCAATGTTTTACCAGTATTTGATTACCTTGTCCTAATTTGTTAGATTCGTGATAAATAAAGTAATAACGCGCAAAGCAGACAAGTTAATACCAAATACCAGTGAGGATACGCGCTTCTTTTCTATACGAATACTGATGCTAAAAAACAACAGGTGTATAATTTTATTAGTCGTTATAGCTACATCTTCCACTTGACAAAAAAAAACACTTTGGCAGGATGGCGCATAATTTATTTTTAATATTTTATGTAATATAATAAAGAGAGTTTGAGATGGCTATAAAAAAAATAATAATGCCAAGTGTTTGTTTTTGCGTAATTGCTATGAATGTATTTTCTATGGAAAGAAGCGATGAGAGTTGTGATCCTATGGAACGTGATCCTATTGGAGCTGTGTGTTTAACGCCTGGTTCTCATATAGAAAGTGATGTATCTGCAGAGACAGTTTCTAGCCCTTCTGTGAGTTTGGAAGATAGTAATGCAGGTGTAGGTTTTCCATATACAGGTGAACTTACTGATGTGCCCAGATATATGCCAACGGAAGGAGATAGTGGAAGTGATGTTTCTTTACCTTCCAAGGCAGTAATGAAACATATATTTTTTGTTATGGACTTAGCATTAAGGATAGACCCGAAAAGTTTGTCTTCTGTTCAAATGTTAGAGATTCAGTCTATAAAAAGAGGAGATGTTGCGTATTTGACCCAACTATTGAGGGAAGTAAAAGAGCTAAAACATCTTTGCATAACTGGTTTTGATGGACAGAAGACAATGGATGCTGTTTTGGAAGCTGTGGAGGGCAATTGTGTTAGCTTAGTAGGTTTTTCTGTTTTTGGTTTGTGTGGGAAAAGAGTTGGTGTACTTAACAACTGGCCGCATCTTGAGACGCTTCAACACCTTTCTATGGAAAAAGTAGCTTTATCAGGCAAGTTGGGAAGTGAGCAGATATCGGAGGTGCTTCCAGCTTTAAGATCTCTTACAATGAAAGATATAGTTTATGCTATAGAGTATAGAGAGATGTTTGCTGTGCAGTTTTCTCGCTTGAAAAGGTTAGAAAGGTTGGAGATTGCACATTTTAGAGATTTATCATTACTCTCTCTAATGGGGAGCCTGGGTTCCTTAAGATATTTGATTTTAAATAGTATGGAGTTAGTAGAAGGAGCAAGTGGTGGGTTATCAGAACCTATGTTATCACTTGCACCCCGTGCTTCTACACCATTTACAGCCAGAAACGTTATTGTAACAATGGATTCTGTTTGTTCAAATCCTTGGATTCATGAACTGCTTGAAAGGGTAGATATTGCTATGCTAGACTTTAGATCTGTTATTTGGATAGAGGAGCATGAGCAACTATTATTGCAAAGTATGTTGAATGCAGCAGCCATGGGGGCTAATAGACGGAAAGTGAAGGTAGCTGCTCTTGAAAGTATAGAAGATGCCTTTCAGTGGGAAAGAGCAGGTAAGAATCTAGAGGTTTGTTTTGTTGAGTAATTAGAAAAGACATTTTTTAAGGAAAGACAATCAGTTAATTGTACTACTAAATAGTATAACGAATTATTTTCCATAGAATTTATTCTTTGCAGAATGAGTCTAGGATAACTTATTCGGTACTGTTTTTTTAATAGGTTACGGCTTTTTTAAAATAGCAAAAGCATAGACATAAATTTTTTCATAGTCTAGGTTATATAGTGGAGTAAAAAAGTCCATCGTATGTTTTATATCAAAAAACCTCACAGCTTATATTATTTGGCTATTTTTATAAGTATTACATTTGCATCCTCTTTAATAGAAAGTGTCTTTGCTAGTGAAGATAGCTTTTTTGCGCCCATTATTAAGAAGCGTCCGAACTTCGGAGAAAAAAAACAGGGAAGTTCAAAAGTAAAAGAAGCAAAAAAGAAAGATCGTTCGCTTCTGGGTGTTTTTACAGATAGGTTGATGAAGCAGAAAACAGGTCAAGATTTTTACAAGAAAAAGTCTATAGATCAGAAGTGGCAGTGGCCAACAAGAGCAAAGATACTAGAAAAATTTTCTAAAAAAACAAAAGGATTATTATTATTGGTATCGGGAAAGACATGTATATATCCTCTTTCGGAGGGTATAGTAGTGTATGTTGGTTCCATACTTATGGATTACGGAAAAATGGTTGTTATATTGCACAAAAATCAATATATGAGCATATATGGCCACTTAACACAGATATTTGTTAAAGAGGGAGACTTAGTATCTTTGGGCACGGAAATTGGCCGTGTAGGGGCAGTCGAAACAAGTACCTTTTTTGAGCTATATGTTGGTGTTAGAGGTGGGGGTGAATTCTTAGATCTGGAAGTTTTTTTGCAATAACATATTGCTACTAATAGGCAGGGCATACAGTTTTGTTGCTATAAAACTTGAGTTGTTTTAGGTTTTAGGGATGAACAAAAAAGTTTTTTAGTTCTAAGAGAGACTAATTATTATACTCTTTCAGGAGATATCTTCCGGGAAGAGAGACTTCAATTTGGAATTCTTTTATTAGGGAGTTTGACATGGGAGAAAGCAATTTAAATACCACCTTTGCTCCGTTATTTTTACATTTTTCTAGCTGCGTTTTATATTTTTTAAGATCGTCGGTTGATTTTATATCAAAAGCTATATTTTTAATATTGCTCTCGCATAGACTGTCAAGATCTTGAACAGATGAAATGCTAAAGCGGGGGGTATCGCTATTTGCGTCCCATCGCACAGCTATTTCTAGGAACACAGATTTTCCGGGGGATAATATGTCAGATTTTTCTCTTAATACATCTGAAAAAACGGTTGTTTCAAAGACTCCAGTTTGATCTGATAATTGAATAAATGAGAAGCTATTACCTTTGCGAGAGATTTTATCATTGCGACCAATGATAACGCCGATCATGGGAATAGTTACTTCTTCTTGGTTGCTGTTTAAATTTTGAATAACCTCTACATATTTTCTATGCTTTATATGAGGGAGGGCAAGGTTATAGGCATCCAGGGGGTGTGCAGACAGGTATAGTCCCAAGGCAGAGAATTCTTTTTCAAGTTTTTTTAGTAGAGGCCAAGGAGGTTGGTCTTGTATATCCGGGTGTGATGGCAGGTCTTCTTCTTCAAACAAGCTATTTTGAGAGGAAGAAGAGTTCACTCTAGATTCAATACCATAGTTTAAGAAAGTTTCTACGCTTGAGAAGAGGGCATTTCTATTGGGATGTAGTGAATCAAAAGCCCCAGAGGCAATTAAGGCTTCTAACTGTCGCTTATTGATTACTTTATTTGAAAGGCGGGAGGAAAAATCCCATATAGAAGTATAGGGTCCATTGACATTTCTTTCTTCAATGACCTCATTCATGGCACTTTCTCCAACACCTTTTAATGCGGAAAGAGCGTAGCGTACACCTTTTCCTTCAACGCTAAAAACAGACTTTGCCAAGTTAATATCAGGAGGTAGTAAGTTGATCTTTAACCTTTCCATATCTTGGCGAAATGTATTTATTTTATCTGTGTTGTGCATATCTAAAGTCATAGAAGCTGCAAAAAATTGAAGGGGATAATTTGCTTTTAAATAAGCTGTTTGATAGGATAAAAGAGCATAAGGTGCGGCGTGTGCTTTTGGGAAAGCATAGCTGGCAAATTTAGCAATCTTATTAAATATTTCTTCGGCAAGATTTGCTTCTACTCCATTTTTCTTTGCTCCATTTATAAAGTTTTTTCGCTGAAGATCCATCTCGCTTTTTATTTTTTTACCCATTGCACGGCGTAGTAGGTCTGCATCGCCAAGGCTATAGCCTGCAAGCTCGCGGGCAATCCACATGACTTGTTCTTGATAAACCATAACACCGAAAGATTCTTTTAGTATGGGTTCTAAAGAGGGGTGCATATACGTAACAGGTTCTTTTCCATGCCGGCAGGCTATGTATCTTGGGATGTCGTCCATTGGTCCCGGACGATAAAGGGCAACAAGAGCTATAAGCTCATCGAACTTTTCAGGTTGTAATTGTCTTAAGACGTCGCTCATTCCTGCACTTTCCAGCTGAAAAATTCCCACTGTATCTACGCGACATAAAAGTTGAAATGTAGCTTTATCCTGGAGAGAGATTTTGTTAATTAAGAAATTTGGGTCAAGTTTTTCACGCACCATTTGAACAGCTTTTTCAATAACAGTAAGCGTTTTAAGGCCCAGAAAATCAAATTTAACCAAACCGGCTTTTTCTGCAAACTTCATATTGAACTGAGTTACAAGCATGGGTGATTTTGGATCACGATACATAGGAACAAGTTCATCTAAAGGTCTATCACCTATGACAATACCTGCAGCATGGGTAGATGCGTGACGATAGAGCCCCTCTAACTGTAGCCCGATTGATATTAGCTCTTCTACCATTTCATCATTTTTTGATTCAAGGGCTAGCTTAGGCTCTATTTTTAGGGCTTCGGCTAAGGTGACGGGGTTGGCTGGGTTGTTCGGAACCAGTTTGCAAATACGATCCACTTGCGTGTAGGGCATTTGAAGAACACGACCAACATCTCTTAAAACGGCTCTGGCTTGAAGTTTTCCATAAGTGATGATTTGTGCTACACGTTCTTCACCGTACTTATGGCGAACATAGTCTATAACGTCGTCGCGTTTTTCTTGGCAGAAGTCCACATCAAAGTCGGGCATAGAAACACGTTCAGGATTTAAAAATCGTTCAAAAATCAGCTGAAAACGTAAAGGGTCCATATCTGTAATATCAAGGCACCAGGCTGTTAGTGAGCTGGCGCCAGATCCTCTGCCTGGTCCCACGGGTACTGTATGGTTTTTTGCCCATTTTATAAAATCAGAGACAATAAGAAAGTATCCAGAAAAGCCCATAGAGACGATAACATCTAGCTCGTAGGACAAACGCTCTTTATATTGTTTTTCCTTTTCTTTCTTTTCGTCATCACTCATATCTTGTGTGAGTACTTGTTCTTGCAAGCGCTTTTTTAGTCCAACACTTGCTTGTTTTTTTAGTTCTTCTGCTTCATTTAAGTTAGATTTTGTTGTAAAGGGGGGCAATATTGGCTTATGGCTTTTGGGGAAATAATGGCATCGTTTTGCAATATGTATTGTATTTTCAATAGCTTCAGGAAGATCAGAAAATAGATCTACCATTTGTTCTGCTGTTTTAAAGTAATGCTCAGGTGATAGGCGCCTGCGATTGTCCACAGAAATATAGGTGCTTTCTGATACGCATATCAGAGCATCTTGTGCTTTGTAAACATCAGGGGTTTTAAAAAAAACATTGTTGGTAGCAACAATGGGTATTTTGAGTTGTTCGGCTATGTTTAAGGTGTTTGTTTCAACATTTATTTCTTCATCGTAGCCCAGGCGTGTAAGCTCCAGATAAAACCTGTTTGTAAAAAGACTATGGAGAGTTTTTGCAAACTTGGTAGCCGCACTTAGTTTGTTCTCTTTTATTAGGTGTGCAATTGGACCATGAAAACCACCAGAAAGGCATATCAAGCCTTCATTGTAGTGAGACAAGGTTTCAATGGTGGTGTGTGTTGGTTCGTTATTTTTTGATAAGGTATAGGATTGAGAGCTTATTTTAAGAAGATTTTTATATCCTACCTCAGATTGAACAAGAAGGACAATAGGTTGGTGGGAATCTTCGTTTGTATCAGTATTATTTTCTTCAAATGGGTTTTTTAGTAAAATTTGTATCCCAATTATTGGTTGAATTCCAGACTGGGAAAAGAGAGTAGCATATTCTAGCGCACCAAATAAATTATTGGTGTCAGTTAAAGCCAGAGCTGGCATATTATTTTCTTTTGTTACTTTCAACAGCTCTTCTAAGGTGATAGCTCCTTCCAGCAGGGAGTAAGCTGAATGTACGTGCAAGTGGATAAAAGAAGGGGTGTTTTTCTTAGTCATGGACACATACTATAAAAAGACTTTCATAAAAGAAAGGTGTTTTTCATTTTTACGTTAATCCCATTATGTAAAGGTATTAATTTTTAGCACGCAATGGCTGGGGTTATAAGTGGATTTTAGGTAAAAACAGTACTTGCCAACCTATGTAAAAACCGATTACACTTAACGTTGTAGGCGGGGTTTTATATTTGTACAAAAAGGGAGGTTAGCCAAATATATAGAAGAAGAGTACTTTTTGAGCTGTTTAATTTATGCTAGCTAGATTGTTTTAATCTGAGTCAGGGATTTTTCTTTTCATTTTTCTATCGTACATGCTTTAGTTTTGGGAGTATATTTCTGGTAAGTATATGTTAAGTGGTTAGCTTATATTAGAAAGTTTTTTCTTAATTTTTTATAAAAACCAAGAATAAGCTTTTTATCTTGATAACAAAATATGTGAAAAACTGGAAAACAATAAAAAAGGAGATAATAATGTCTAGTTACTTTGGAGAAGGGAACAGTATTTTTTTTAAACTGGGGAGCTCTTTGCATGATATATGGATATACCGCAACCAACTTTTTTGGGTATCATTTTTTTCTGCTTTTCTGCTCTATGTATTAAATTTGGTAAACCCAATCAGTTCTTTAGATCTATTAGTCAGTTCCTATGTGGTGGCTGCTTTTTCAGTTCTTGTTTACCGCTTTTTTCGAGACAAGCAAACAACAGGAAGCCTTTTCTCAGGTTACTTTGATACATTTAGGTCTTTGTTTGTTTGGGCATGGCATATGACAGCCTTTATTTTTTTAATAATGGCTTTTGCCTTAATATCGATGTCCTTGGATTTCTTAACAGACAACTTGGCGACAGGAATTGTAAGTATTATTGCTGCACTGTTGTGTTTTTACATTTCACTGCGCCTTATTTTTGTTAGTTTATGTTTGGCAACAGGCCATGGTGTAGGTTCTTTTCAGAAAAGTTGGCAGGTTACAAAGGGGCGTGGTTTTAGTTTGCTCTCTATGATAGTACCGATTTTTATAATCTTTTTTTCGATTTCTATGCTTAATGATGTTGTTGCTTATATTTTCGAGTTTGTTAACCACCTTTTGCCAAAAGTATTTCAACATGTAATGTATATACTTGAACTGGCTTTCAACGTTATTTCATCTATTGTTGGTTGGATTTGGTTATTATTCTTTTTATCCAAGGTGTGGATTGGTTGGTTAAGCAAGCCTTCTCACTAACAGTCTGACAAAAAGCCATGGATATTAATGGAAATATCTGTGGCTTTTTTTTTAAGATGTAGTAATAGATTTTATGAAAGTAGTTTCGGATCATCAGTACATAGTACATATTATTATTGCCATGGCGGGTATGGGTTTCTGCCTGGGGATAACAGATCCGTTATTAGAAGTTTTTTTGCACAGTGCTCACTTTGATGATTTTTCCATTAGCACTCTTATTTTTATAGAGGCGGTGGGTTTTTTATGTATGGCACCCTTTGTTCCTGGCTTGGTTAAAAAATTCGATCACAATTCGTTATTGCTTGCAGGATTATTTTTGATAGGTATTGTTTTTTTTCTTTTGCCATATAACAAAGATTTTATAGAAATATTTGCCCTGAGGTTTTTTATGGGAATGGGGAAAGCTTTAGTATTTATTGTAGCAGCTACGTTAATTAATTTATTGGCTTCAAAAAATCATAAAGGGGCTCTTATTGGTTTTTTTGCTGCTAGTTTTTTTGCTGCTGATGGTGTTGCTCCCTTATTTTTAAGTGTTCTACCCTATAGGATAGAGACTGTATCTATAATTATTATTCTTTTAATGATACTGTGTGTTATACCATTGGTGCTATACAAATGTAGACTGTTGAAGTTCAGGGGAGAGGTTAGCATTAGTCATGCACAGTTACTATTAGGTCTTCCCAGTATTATTATTATTACTATAACGCAAAGTCTTAATCAGACAGCCTTTCAAGATAGCTTTACTCTTTATGCTTTGGAGATGGGCGTTTCTGAAAGTTTAGCTATGTTATTGAATACGGTTATATTATTGGGAGGGGTTTTTTTATGTGGTTTTGCAAGTATCCTTCTTGATAAATATAGATATGATAAAGTTGCTCTTTTGCTCGTGGGGATCTCTTTTATTGTTTATATTATTTTATATACAGAGCAGCCGCATATTTACAATTCTTGGTTAGGTTTATTTTTTTTGGGTGGGACGACTCTTAGCTTGTATATGGTGGTCATGATTGTATTGGGGAGAACATATAAAGGCATAAAATTAGCTGGTGCATTTGCTGGATTTCTTATTGTTTCAACTGTTTCACAGGCAGTGGGAGAGCTTTTGATGGGTGCTACAATGCAAAAATGGGGAGCAAACATTTTTCCCTTGTTAATGATGGGCATTAATGGTTTTTGTTTTTTTTCTTATGTATTTTTGTTGATTTATAAAAAAATCAGGGAAGCTTAATTTAAAGAGGGAATTTTAAAATTTTTTACTTGTTATAAGAAAATATGATTTGCTTTTTAGGCGGAAACTGTATTAGAAGTAATGCATGTTTATGACAAATAAGCTCTTGGAAGATTACTATATAATTTTAGTCTTTATGGCGGTGGCAGCTCTTGTATCTTTGATTCCTGTTACGCTTTCTTTTTTTCGTGCAAGGCAAAAGCCCAATGATGAAAAAACGTCTCCTTATGAGTGTGGTTTTTCTCCTTTTTCAGATACCCGTAAGTTCTTTGATGTGCGATTTTACCTTGTGGCTATTTTATTTGTAATTTTTGATTTAGAGATAGCTTTCTTATTCCCCTGGGCTATATTTTTTAATAAGATGGCCCCTTTGGGTGTTTTTTCTATGTTAATTTTTTTAGGTGTTTTGGGCGCTGGCTTTGTTTACGAATGGAAAAAAGGTGCTCTGGATTGGGAGTAATTAGATAGAAAGTGGTGTAGAGGCATGCTAAGGAATAATGTAGATCCTGCATCTTTGTCGTCTGATGAGTTGATGTCATATTTTTCTGATCAGGTTCAAAACAAGGGATTTTTTGTTGCAAAATTAGACCAGCTGGCAGGGTGGGCACAGAGTGGCTCTTTATGGCCCATGACTTTTGGTTTGGCTTGCTGTGCTGTGGAAATGATGCATACAGCCGCTAGTCGATATGATTTGGATAGATTTGGTGTTGTTTTTCGTCCAAGTCCAAGACAGTCAGATGTGATGATTGTTGCTGGGACCCTGTGTAATAAAATGGCGCCTGCCTTAAGAAAAGTTTATGATCAAATGGCAGAGCCGCGGTGGGTAATATCTATGGGATCCTGTGCCAATGGAGGGGGGTATTATCATTACTCTTACTCTGTGGTTAGAGGGTGTGATAGGATAGTTCCTGTTGATGTGTATGTTCCAGGTTGTCCTCCAACGGCGGAAGCTTTATTGTATGGTATTCTTCAGTTGCAAAAGAAAATCCAACGGCAAAGCGGTTTTTTTCAAAAACGTACAGGCGCAGTGCGTTCTATATGGAAAAAAAGCTTTAGAAAAGATGAAAGCCATGGTTGATCTAAGCTATATGGGTGCGTATATAAAAAAGTCTTTAGCAGAAGATATTGATAGATGGGAAATAAAAAATAGTGAGCTTACTATTTATGTTAAATCGGCAGTGTTGGTTAAGGTTATTTCTTTTTTAAGAGATGACAATAGATGCTTGTATAACCAGCTTATGGATATTTGTGGTGTGGATTATCCAGAGAGGACTTGTCGTTTCGAGGTTATTTATCATTTATTAAGTTTGCAGTATAACCAAAGAGTTCGAGTTGTTGTCTGTACGGATGAGAGAATGTCTGTGCCAACAGTGATAGGTCTGTTTGATTGTGCAGATTGGTGGGAGCGTGAAGTGTGGGACATGTTTGGCATTACTTTCAAAGATCATCCAGATTTAAGACGAATCTTAACAGATTATAATTTTGAGGGTCACCCTTTGCGAAAAGATTTTCCTGTTATGGGATATCAGGAAGTTAGGTATGATGACCACAAAAAGAAGGTTGTCTACGAGCCTGTAAAATTAGAGCAAGAATTCCGCTCATTTGACTTTATAAGTCCTTGGGAGTCAATGACAACAGAGATAAAGAAGCACTTAAATGATAGTAATTCCAATACATCTTCTGTAATAGAGAGGTTGGATGAGTAAATGAGAAAGGATGAAAAGGAAAAAATAGCATATAGGGATACGGTTCAGAGTACTGGTAATAAGAAGACCTATACAATGAATTTTGGACCGCAGCATCCCGCTGCTCACGGTGTTTTGCGCATGGTTATGGAACTGGATGGAGAAATAGTTGAAAGAGCAGACCCGCATATAGGTTTTTTACATCGTGGCACAGAAAAGTTAATAGAGCAAAAAACCTATTTACAAGCACTGCCTTACTTTGATCGGTTGGATTATGTATCGCCAATGGCTCAAGAGCATGGCTACTCTTTGGCAGTGGAAAAGCTGCTTTCAATAAAAGTTCCTTTAAAAGCTCAGTATATAAGAGTTTTATTTTCTGAAATAACAAGAATATTAAATCACTTGTTAAATATTACAACGTATGCTTTAGACGTTGGAGCTATGACACCTTTTTTATGGGGATTTGAGCAGAGAGAAATACTTATGGGGTTCTATGAAAGAGTTTCTGGGGCTCGATTGCATGCTGCTTATATAAGGCCTGGAGGTGTGTATAGAGAAATGCCGGAGGGGTTAAAGGAAGATATTATAGATTTTTGTGAAAAATTTCCCCGTTTTTTAGATGATGTAGAGGGGCTTCTTACAGAAAATAGGATTTTTAAACAGCGAACTGTGGATATAGGTATTATGCCTAAAGACAAGGCTTTAAGTTATGGTTTTTCTGGTCCGAATTTAAGAGCATCAGGTGTTGCGTGGGATTTGCGCAAATCTCAGCCTTATGAAATTTATGATAAACTTTCTTTTGAACTTCCTGTTGGCAAAAAAGGAGATTGTTATGACCGGTATCTGGTTCGTATGGAAGAAATGCGTCAATCTATAAAGTTGATAGAGCAGGTTTTACAAAGCATGCCTGAACATGGCCCTATAATGGTTGAAAATAATAAAGTATCTCCTCCTTCCAGGACAGATATGAAAAATAGCATGGAAGCTATGATTCATCATTTTAAACTGTATACAGAAGGATACCATGTGCCCGCAGGTCAAGTTTATTCAGCAATTGAGGCACCCAAGGGTGAGTTCGGTGTGTATTTAGTTTCAGATGGAAGTAACAGGCCCTATAGGTGTAAAATAAGGGCACCAGGTTTTGCTGCTCTTCAGGCTATGGATTACTTAACCCAAGGACATTTTTTGGCAGATTCTGTGGCTATTTTAGGGTCGCTGGATATTGTGTTTGGAGAAGTTGATCGATGAAGCATCTTTGCGGTAGAGACCGGAATTCTAAAGAGATATTTAAGTTTACGGTAAAAAATAGAGAAAAAATAAAAAAGGTTATAGCCATATATCCCAAGGGTAGGGAAAAAAGTGCGGTTTTGCCTGTTTTGTATTTAGCTCAGGAACAAAATGGAGGTTTTTTAGATATATCGGCAATGGACTGTGTAGCTAATCTTTTGGGCATGTCTTTCATTAGTGTATATGAGGTTGCAAGTTTTTATACAATGTTTTATCTCCATCCTGTGGGCAAGAATATAGTTAAAGTTTGCACAAGCCCTTCCTGTTTTTTAAGGGGAAGTGACGAGGTGTTATCTTTTTGCAAAAAAAGATTAAAAGATGGAAAAACAAATGAAAAAAATCCTTATACTCTTTTAGAAGTGGGCTGTTTGGGAGCCTGTATTAATGCACCTGTTATTCAGATTAATGATGTTTTTTATGAAAATGTAACTTTAGAACAAGTGAAAGAAATACTTAAAAAAGCCTCTAAGGATGAGGTGTTGCTACCTTTAGGTGATCAGGGTAAAAGTAAGACACTCGAAGAATCAAAAGATCATGGTTAATAGAGCTTTGTGATGTAAGGTAAGAGTTTTTAGAAATGGCATTAAGTGATAAGGATAGAATATTTCTTAATATTAAAAAGAAGCGTTCTTCAGCTTTGTCCGAAGCTATTGCTAGGGGAGGGTGGAGAGATACAAGCTTTCTTATAAAAAAAGGGCGAGATTGGATTGTCAATGAAGTGACTATTTCTGGATTGCGTGGCAGAGGGGGGGCAGGCTTTTTTACGGGAAAAAAATGGTCTTTTATGCCAAAGGATCACTATCTTCCGTCGTATTTAGTCATTAATGCGGATGAGGGAGAACCTGGAACATGTAAAGATAGGGATATCATTCGCTATGAGCCACAAAAACTTGTGGAAGGCGCTTTATTTTCGGGTGTAGCTATAGGCGCAAAAGTAGCATATATTTATATCAGAGGGGAGTTTGTACAAGAGGAAAAAATTCTTCAAGAAGCGATAGATCAAGCGTATAAGGCTGGTTTGTTGGGAAAAAATGCGGCAGGATCAGGGTATGATTTTGATTTGTATTTACACAGAGGAGCTGGAGCTTATATTTGTGGAGAAGAAACAGCTTTGCTGAATAGTCTAGAAGGCAACAAAGGGCTACCTAGGTTAAAGCCACCATTTCCTTCCAGTTATGGTCTGTATGGTTGTCCCACAACGGTTAATAATGTTGAGACAATTGCAGCTGTTCCAGATATTTTGCATCGAGGGGGAGATTGGTTTTCTTCCCTGGGCAGAAAAAATAATACAGGAACAAAGATATTTTGTATATCGGGTCATGTAAATGCTCCGTGCAATGTTGAAGAAGAGCTTGGTATACCACTTAAAGAGCTTGTTGAGAAATATGCGGGAGGTGTACAAGGGGGATGGGAGAATCTTTTAGCTATTATTCCAGGAGGCTCTTCTGTTTCGCTTCTGCCAAAGAGTATATGTGACAGTGTTTTAATGGATTTTGATAGTTTAGCTACCCAAAAATCAGGGCTTGGGACAGCTGGTGTAATTGTTATGAACACTTCAACAAATTTGGTAGAGACTATGGTGCAGTTGGCTAAGTTTTATATGCATGAGAGCTGTGGACAGTGTTCGCCTTGTCGAGAGGGCACAGGGTGGCTTTGGCGCATGCTTGAGAGAATAGCATGTGGAAAGGGAGAAGTATCAGATATTGAGCGCCTTGAAGATATTGCTATGCAAATGGAAGGGACAACAATTTGTGCATTGGGGGATGCGGCATCTTTACCAATACAGGGATTTATTAGGTATTTCAAGCCACTTATCATTAGTAAAATAAAAAGTTAGCAGTATGGATAAAGTAAAAATCATTCTCAATGGTAAGGCTGTTGAAGTGCCTTCAGATATGACGGTGCTTCAGGCTTGCCAAAGGGAAAAAGTAGAAGTTCCTTTTTTTTGCTATCATCCGAAATTGTCTGTTGCAGGCAACTGCCGTATGTGTTTGGTAGAGGTAGATGACTCCAACAAATTAGTAACTTCGTGTTCTTTAAAAGTTAAAGAAGGTATGTCTATTAGGACCAATACAGAAAAGGTAACCAGAGGTAGAAAAGGAGTCTTGGAGTTCTTACTAATAAACCATCCGTTAGACTGTCCGGTTTGCGATCAAGGCGGTGAGTGTGACTTGCAAGACATCAGCTTTTCTTTTGGGTCAGATTTTTCTCGTTATCATATGGAAAAAAGGGCTGTTGCGGATAAGGATCTAGGGCCTCTGATTAAAACTGCTATGACACGGTGTATACATTGCACACGTTGTATTAGGTTCAGTAATGAAATAGCAGGCACACCAGAGATAGGGTCATTGGGAAGAGGCGAGGATACAGAGATAACCACTTATATAGAAAAGGCGTTAACTTCTGAACTTTCTGGAAATATGATAGATATTTGTCCTGTTGGTGCTTTAACATCTAAGCCTGGAGCTTTTAGAAAAAGGTCCTGGGAATTAAAGAAAACGCTTTCTATTGATGTTCACGATGCTGTGGGGTCAAATATATATGTGGAAAGTAGAGGAGAGGCTGTGATGCAAATTCGTCCTCGCCTTAATGAAAGTATTAATGAAGAGTGGATATCTGATAAAGTTCGATTTTCTTATGATGGTCTTGCTTCTCAAAGGCTAGATGCAGCCTATAGAAAAAAAAATGGTCGGTTGGAGCCTTGTGATTGGGAGACGGCTATTAAAGAGGCTAGTTTTCAGTTAGGTAGCTTTAAGAGAGAGGAAATAGCGGCTTTAGTGGGACCTCTTGTGGATTGTGAGAGCATTTTTGCTTTTAAACATTTCCTGCAAAAACTAGGTTGCGTTAATATGGATAGTCGATTGGATGGTGAATATTTAGGGACAGCTATAAGAGAAGGCTACCTTTTTAATACAAAAATTTCTGATATAGAAAAAGTAGATGCGGTTTTGCTGGTTGGAACAAATCCTCGCATAGAGGCACCTTTAATAAATGCGAGGTGGAGAAAGAGGTTCATAAAAGATGGTTTAACAGCAGGTTTGATTGGCAATGCATGTGACTTGACATTTCCTTATGCTTACTTGGGAAATACTGTTCAAGATTTAGAAGATATTTATACAGGCACTTCTTCATTTTCAGAAAAACTGAAAAATGCACAAAACCCTATGATAGTTTTGGGGTTGGGGTGTCTTACAAGGGAGGATAGTAGTGATATTTATGATTTGTGTCTTTCAATAGCTTATAAGTACTCTATATTAACAAAAAACAAAAATAACTTTAATGTTTTGCATACCAGGGCGTCACAAGTTGGAGCGTTGGATCTTTCTTTTGTGCCTGGAAAAGGTGGTTTTAATGCAAAGGAAATTTATAAATCCGTTAAAAAAGGAAAGATAAAAGTTTTATACTTACTGGGAGCAGATGAAATTCCTTTAACACTTGAAGATGTCAAGGATACCTTTGTTATTTACCAGGGACATCATGGTGATAGAGGCGCTCATTTGGCTGATTTAATTCTTCCATCTCCGGCATATACTGAAAAAGATGGAACTTATGTCAATACACAAGGGACAGCACAGAAAACTTTAAAGGCTGTGAGTTCACTTGGAATGGCAAAAGAAGATTGGAGAATTATTGGGGAGATAGCAGGAAATATGAAAAAAGACTTTCCTTATACTACCTTAGAAGAGCTGAGAAAATACATGTATGAGCTGCTTTTAAAAAAAGAAGGAGAAATTTTTTATGAGAGATTTGCTTCCAGGATAGGCAAGAGGAAGGAAAAAAGAAAGACAGGCTTTCTCAAACCAATAAAGTCTTTTATGGAGAATTTCTACATGACAGATGTTATTTCTAGACATTCTAAGGCAATGGCAGTGTGTACAGAGGTTTTTGAAAGGAAGAGGAGAAAAAAGCATGCTTGATATTTTTCTTTCTTATTTTCCTGCAGGGGGTTTAGCAGATTTTTTATTAAAGATACTGTATATTATTATTTTTATAGTGGGTCTTCTTTTGTCTGTTGCCTATTTAACGTATATAGAGAGAAAAATTATAGCTGCAATGCAACTAAGAGTTGGGCCAAATGTTGTGGGACCTTTTGGTTTAATGCAACCCATAGCGGATGCTATAAAGTTGCTTCATAAGGAAATAATTTTTCCATCACAATCTGATAAAAAGTTATTTTTATTAGCGCCTTTATTAACTTTTTTTCTTAGCTTATCTGCTTGGGCTGTCATTCCATTTGATAGACATTTAGTTTTTGCCAGTATTAATGTAGGTGTTTTATATCTACTGGCTATTTCTTCTCTGGGTATTTATGGTGTTATAATCGCCGGATGGGCTAGCAATTCACGATATGCTTTTTTAGGGGCTATGCGTTCTGCAGCGCAAATGATTTCTTATGAAGTATCTCTGGGTGTTATCGTTGCAACTATTGTTCTTACAGCAGGAAGTATGAACTTAGAAGAGATTGTTTTAGCGCAAAGTAGCATATGGTTTATTTTGCCTCATTTCCCAATATTTATTATCTTTTTCATATCTATTTTGGCAGAGACAAATAGAGCTCCATTTGATTTGCCAGAAGCTGAAGCAGAACTGGTTGCGGGATATAATGTGGAATATTCTTCTATGGCATTTGCTTTGTTTTTCCTAGGTGAATATGCCAATATGATTTTAATGAGTGCTATGGCTTCTCTTTTATTTTTGGGAGGATGGTTGCCGCCGTTTAATTTGTCTATATTTTTCTATATTCCAGGGTTCATTTGGTTTGCTATTAAAATTTCTTTTATGCTTTTTCTATTTATTTGGGTTAGAGCGACTTTTCCAAGATATCGTTATGATCAACTTATGCGCCTTGGATGGAAAGTATTTTTGCCTATTACCTTTATATGGATGATTTGCACAGTTATTTTTATTAAACACGATGAATTGTTGCTATATTTTTTCAATTAAAGCTGTAGAAAGAAATAAAAGATGAGAAAAGATATCAAGAAATTGATAAGCAGTTATTCCTTAAAAGAGCTTTTTTATGGCCTTTTCTTAACATTAAAATATTTTTTTAAACGTAAAGTTACCTTAAAATATCCCAACCAAAAAGGTGAGCTAAGTTATTTATTTCGTGGAGAGCATGCGCTTCGGCGTTATGAAAATGGAGAGGAAAGATGTATAGCTTGCAAACTATGTGAAGCTGTTTGTCCAGCGCAAGCTATAACTATTGAGGCTGAGATGTGTGCAGATGGCAGCAGGCGGGCAACAAGGTATGATATTGATATGACAAAGTGTATTTACTGTGGGTTTTGTCAAGAAGCATGTCCAGTGGATGCGATTGTGGAGGGGCCAAACTTTGAGTTCGCAGTGGAAACACACCAGGAGCTGATTTATAACAAAGAGAAGCTATTAAGCAATGGAGATAGGTGGGAGTCAGCCTTAAAAATACGCATTGAAAAAGAAGCTAGAATAAAGTAGAAACAGGGTATTACTTTAGACATTGATAGAGAAAAAGTAAGAAAGAAGTGGCAACTTGAGTGAAGTAATTAGTTTTGTTGGTGGGGGTAATTCGCTTGGCATTATATTTTATGTGCTTAGCACTTTTTTAGTATTATCTGCGACAGTTGCTATTTCGGTTAAGAATCCTATCTATAGTATTTTATTTTTAATACTATCTTTTATTAGCTCTGCAGGACTTTTCATTTTACTTGGTGCAGAGTTTATAGCCATGCTGATGGTTATTGTGTATGTGGGAGCTGTTGCTGTTTTATTTTTATTTGTCATTATGATGATAAATATAGTCCCATCTTCATTATGGCGTTCTAATAAGCCTTTTAAGTATACAGTTTTACTTGTTGCTGTAGCTATTGCTATAGAGACAGTCTTTTTTATTAAAAATAGGGAAGATTTTTTTCAGAAAAAAACTATTCAGTTTAAGGGAAAGGATCAAGCTTTATCTAATGTAGAGCACATAGGAAGTGTTCTTTATACGGAATATTTTTATTTATTTCAAATGGCAGGTTTTATTTTATTGATTGCAATGGTTGGTGCCATTATTTTAACTTTGCGGAAGAAAAGAGGTGTGAAGACGCAAAATATCTCAAAACAGATGAACCGCACGAAGAAAAACTCTCTTAGGCTAATAAACCCAGGTATAAAAAAAGGTATTTAGGTTGGATATAGGTATCACACATTATATTTTCGTTGGAGCCTTGTTATTTTATATTTCGTTGCTTGGATTGATTTTGCATCGAAAGAGTTTAATCCACATACTTGTTTGCTTAGAATTGTTATTACTTTCTATTAATATTAACTTTGTAGCTTTTTCTCAGTTATTTTTGGATATAAAAGGGCAGATATTCACAATTTTTATCCTAACTATTGCTGCTGCTGAGATGTCCATAGGGCTTGCTATAATTATTGTATTTTTTAGAATTAAGGGAAATATTTCTATAGAGAACATTTCTATTTCTAAGGATGAACGGCTAAAAGACAGCAAGGGGAACCACAGTGCTTCTTGAGGTTTTTTTATATTTAGTACTTTTTTTGCCTTTAGTCAGTGCTGTATATACTATAGCCTTTCGTAGCATTTTATCTGGTAGAGTGTTAGCTATTCATGCTTCAATATTAATGCTATTATCTGCTGTTTTGAGTTGGGTTGCAGGTGTAGCATTTTATCGTAGTGTCGATAAAAAGATATATATTCATTTATGTCAGTGGTTAGATATAGAAAACCTCTCTGTTAGCTTTGGTATATATTTTGACATTTTAACGGCCATCATGATGGTTATGATCACAACAATTTCTGTAGTTGTACATATTTATTCCATAGGGTATATGAAAAAAGATGAGGGTATAGCTAAATTTATGAGCTATATAGGGATATTTACTTTTTTCATGCTATTTTTAGTGTTTTCTTCCAATTTAGTTCAACTATTTTTTGGTTGGGAGGGCGTGGGTTTAAGTTCATATCTTTTAATAGGGTACTGGTATCAGAAAGAAGTAGCAAATAAGGCAGCAATGAAAGCCTTTATTATGAATAGGATTGGCGATCTTGGATTAATACTGGGGATTGTCATGTCTTTTTATTTATTTAAATCGGTGGATTATGTAGGGATTCTAGACTCTCTATCGTTTGTTTCAGGGAGTAAAATAGAGATAGTGGGTATGTCTATTTCTATATTTACGGCTGTGAATTTACTTTTCTTTTTTGGAGCTATGGGGAAATCTGCTCAGTTTGGTTTGCATACATGGTTGCCGGATGCTATGGAGGGACCAACCCCAGCATCTGCTTTGATTCATGCAGCAACGATGGTTACAGCGGGTGTTTTTTTAGTTGTTCGCTTATCTCCGCTATATGCTTTATCTTCTTTTTCTTTGGAGGTTGTAGCAGTTGTAGGGCTTATTACATCTATTTTTGCTGGAACCGTTGCTGTTGTACAAACAGATTTGAAAAAAACTATAGCATACTCTACTTGTAGCCAACTGGGGATGATGTTTTTTGCGGTGGGGGTGCAAGCTTACACTATAGCTATTTTTCATTTGGTGGTACATGCGTGTTTTAAGGCACTGCTTTTCTTAGGTGCTGGTGCAATTATACAGTCTACGTCTGGTGAGAAAAACATGCTAAAAATGGGAGGTCTTTATAAATATTTACCAAAAACCTATATGCTAATGTGGATAGGGTCACTTGCTCTTATGGGAGTTCCCTTTTTCTCTGGATATTACTCTAAAGATGCTATTATGGAAGTAGTATGGTCATATGGTGGTTTTTTGGGTAGCAGTATTTACTATGGTGGACTTTTCGCCATATGCCTTACGGCGTTTTATACAGTTCGTATAATGTTGCTCGTGTTCCATGGTAGTACAAATTTGTCTAGTTCTGTTATACAAGAGCCATCTAAATTACTACTAATACCTATGTATTTTTTGGCTTTTTTAGTCATAATAATGGGGCCTATTTTAGAGCCACTATTTACCCATAATATACATATATTGTGGCAAAAAGTTGTTTCTGTAGAGGTAGAGTTAAAGCTTCTTAAAATAGCTAAACATGTACCGTATATTTATATTTTTCTCCCATTATTTATGGTTTGTTTGGGCGTATTTGGGGGGTATATTCTTTTAAGAAAAGGAAAACTGAATTTCATTGTTTTCAAAAAAAGATATCAAGATATTTATGAGTTTTTGTACAAGCAATGGTATATAGATATTTTATATAGTCGCGTTATTTCTCATCTGTATAGAAGGTTGTCATTTGTACTTTGGAAGAAAATTGACAAGGGGGCTATTGATCAGCTGGGTTTGCATGGCATTGTCACAGTGCTTGTGGATATTGGCAGAAAGTCTATACGGCTGCAAACAGGAGATATTTGTCATTACATTTTAGCTGCTGTTGTTGGAATTGGTTGTATTATATGGTTAAACCTAATTTGATGAACTTAGGATTTTATAGAGAAAAATGTTGTGTAGTAGCTTTCCTTGGTTAACAAGTTTGATTTTTTTGCCAATGGCAGGTGCTTTTCTTTTGGCTTTATTACAGTCAAGAAAAGTTTGTAGAAAAAATATCTCTTATGTAGCGGTGGCAACTTCTGGCGTTACTTTTTTATATGCAGTGATTCTTTTTTTTGGTGGAGATTTTTCTTCGGGATCTTTTCAATTTATGGAGAACAGGGTTTGGATACCTAGTTTGAGAATAGATTATAGTATAGGTGTGGATGGTGTTGCTATATTATTTGTTCTTCTATCTACTTTTTTATCTTTTTTAGCTTTGTGCGCTTCTATAAATAAGGTTACTCGTTGGCTAGAAGCATACTGTATATCTTTTTTAGTTCTTGAAACATTTATATTGGGCACTTTTTGTGCTATGGATTTGTTTTTATTTTATATTTTTTTTGAAGGCGTATTAGTGCCAATGTTTTTTATTATAGGGATCTGGGGCGGAAAAAATCGCATCTATGCAAATTGGAAGTTTTTTCTATATACGTTATTTGGTTCATTGATGATGTTAATAGGGATTATTTATTTATACTTAATTTTTGGTACATCTAGTATACAACAGTTATATGAGCAACGTATCGCTTTGGATAAGCAGTGGTGGCTTTGGCTTGCTTTTTTCTTTTCTTTTGCTATTAAACTTCCCATTTTTCCTTTTCATACGTGGTTGCCGGATGCTCATGTTGAAGCACCTATGGCTGGTTCTATTTTATTGGCGGGCATTTTATTAAAGATGGGAGGGTATGGTTTTTTTAGAATTTCTATTCCTATTTTCCCAGAGGCTTCTTTATATTTCTCAACCTTAGTTTTTATATTAAGTTGTTTTTCTGTTATTTATGCTTCTATGGTTGCCTTTGTTCAAAAGGATATAAAAAAATTAATAGCTTATTCATCAGTAGCTCATATGGGTTTTGCATCAGCTGGGCTTTTTACATTTACAACCTATGGTGTTCAAGGAGCTTTATTTCAAATGATTAGCCACGGATTAATTTCTGCAGCAATATTTATGGGCATCGGATTTTTATATGACCGCATGCAGACAAGAGAAATTGATGCATATGGTGGTGTGGCAAAAGTAGTACCAGTATTTTCGGTTTTAATGATGATTTTTATACTTGGGAGTATAGGTTTTCCTGGGACAAGCGGTTTTGTGGGGGAATTTCTTGTATTGTTGGGCGCCTATAAGATTAGTATTTTTCTCTCTTTTGTTTTGGGAGTGGGTATTATTTTAAGTGCTGCATATGGTCTGTTATTTTATAGGAAGATTTTTTTAGGTACTGTTGGAGGGAATTGTCGTTCTTTAAAAAGTTTTACATATACAGAAAAAGTGTTACTTATTACTATCGCGTTCTTTGTAGTTGGTATTGGGATTTTTCCACAAAAAGTATTGGATTTAACAGCTCCATCTGTGGAAAGGATTTTGGATAAAGTTACTAGGAAAACCATAAAAGGTTTTTAGATACTTAAAAAACAAGGATTTTTTTATATGGGAGAGCCCATTTTTGCAGAAACATGCCTCATTATAGCAGCTATTATTTCTTTATGTTTTAGTTTTTGCAAAAAGCGGTTGTTTGTAGCAAAAATCTTAAGCTTTGGTGCTGCTGGTCTGTTGGCGTTTTTATCTATTTTTTTTATAGTTAAATTCTCTAACCTTTCTGGTATGGAGGGCGTATTTTTTACCTCTACGAAGCTTATATTATTTTCTAAAATATTAATTTTAATTAGCTCTATTATCCTTCTTTTTGTTGTAGGTGGATCTATACATTATAAGGACTTTCTTTTTGCAAAAGCAGAGTTTTTGTTCTTATTCCTGTTTATGATAGCAGGTAGCCTTTTAATGATATCTTCTTGTGACTTTGTATCTTTATACATGTCTATGGAAATTCAGACAATTTGTTTATATATCATGCTTGCATTGAGCAAAAAATCGGAATCTAACATACAAGCTGCTATCAAATATTTTGTTTTAAGTTCAGTGGCATCGGGTATATTTTTGTATGGTGTAAGTTTTATATATGGCATTATGGGAAGTATGAATTTTTCTTTCATTTATGAAAGTTTTTCTGTTCAACCTGGTTTGGTAGGATATAACAAGGTATTTAGTTATATAGGTATGGTTCTTATTTTAAGTGGTTTTCTTTTTAAGATTTCTCTTGTGCCTTTTCATATGTGGACACCAGATATTTATCAAAAGTCACCAACAGTAATCGTAATGGTTCTGGCAACGCTTTCAAAGATTGTGGGTGTTACTGTTATTATTAATTTACTTTTAGGGCCATTTTTATTTCTTTCTGATGATTGGAAGGTGTTTTTCTTGATTTTGGGTCTTTTATCCATTGCTTTGGGGTCTTTGGCTGCTTTATCACAGACAAATATTATGCGGCTTTTAGGTTTTAGTTCTATAGCAAGTATGGGTTTTATTTCTTTATCTATAGCCACAGGGGGGCTTATGGGAATGGAGAGAGCCTATATTTACTTAATTATTTATATAGTTATGGTCCTTGGCATTTTTATTTTAATAACTGAGGGGAGATATAGGTTAAAAAGCACCGGCATACCATTGGAAGAACTAGCAGATTTATCGGGCTTTTCTAAAGCTGATCCAGTTTGGTCTTTCATGCTTAGTGTTTTTTTATTTTCACTGGCTGGTATTCCGCCATTATCAGGCTTTTTCTCTAAGTTGTATGTTATTATAGGCTTGGTAAGCCGAGAATTTTTAGTTTATGCAATAGTGGCTATATTATTTAGTCTTTTAGGTGCTTTTTACTATTTGCGACCTATAAAAACCATATATTTTGATACGCCTAATTTTCATATTCCTACCAACTTTTCTCTTGATCGCTGGGCTTTTTTATTTTTTAGGTTGCCTTGTTTGTTTTGTTTAATTGTGACTTTATTTTATGTTGTATGGCCCAATAAACTTGTTAAAATGGTTGCTTTTATATTTGAATAGAAGTCTTTTAGGTGGTATGGTTTTCTCTCATGTTTCAAGTTATAGAATCGTTTAAGTTTCATTACTTCCCATCGTTAGAGAGCACTAATGCTACGGCAAAGTCTTTTTGTGAAAAGTCTGTGGATTTTTGTAAAGAAGGGCTAGTACATACTTTTTATGCTGACAAACAGACATTAGGTTACGGTAAGTCAAACAGAAAATGGCTTATGAAAGAAGGAAATGTTGCTGTTTCCTTTTTATTATCGTCAGCGGGCATGAAGCCTCAAGATATAACACAGCTAACTTTTGTATTTTGCTTAAGTGTTGGCAGAACGCTTGAATATTTTGGTTTAAGAGGGAGCGATATAGAGTATAAGTGGCCAAATGATGTGTTGGTATCGGGTAAAAAAATAGGGGGGATTTTATTGGAGTCAAATTTCTCCTTATGGGGAGGCGAAAAAAAATTATCCTACATTGTAGCAGGCATAGGTGTAAATGTGGTTCACAGGCCAGAAAACAAATCTGTAAGTTTTCCTGTAACGTCAATGAAGGAGGCTGGGGGGAGTGGTCCAAAAGCATTAGAGTTTATAGAAAAGTTATCATTTTATATAAAGCGATATTACAATATTTTTGCCCAAGAAGGCTTTGAGGTAATTCGGTGTTTATGGGAAGAAAAAGCTTGGAGAAAAGAGGGTACATTGCTTGTAAAAGTTAATGATAAAGAGAGAGTAGAAGGCAAATTTTTAGGATTAAAGGAAGATGGTGCTTTGTGTATTCAGTGTGCAGAAAGTGGGAAGGTTTATATGTTTTATTCAGCAGATGTTTTTTAGAATATATATATTGTTTTGTAGAAAGTATTAAATATAAGAGGATAGATTTATATAATGCATGAATTAGATTTCAAAAAAGGGTTTTATTTTGTTCCACTGGGAGGGGCAGAAGAGATAGGTATGAACTTTAATCTATATGGTTATAATGATAGCTGGATAGCTGTAGATTTGGGCATTACTTTTACTAAAAAACTAGGTGTAGATGTTGTTTTACCGGATCCAAGGTTTATAGAAGAGAAAAAAGATAAACTTTTGGGGCTTGTTTTAACTCATGGACATGAGGATCATATAGGAGCTATTCCATATCTATGGAAAAAGCTGCGTTGCCCTATTTACGCAACGCCGTTTACACGAAAGCTAGTGGAAGGAAAGTTAAAAGATGCTGGTCTTTTAAAGCAGGTGAAAATTCATACGCTTCCACTTTCTGGAAATATTCAGTTGGGTCCTTTTGATATTAACTTAATTAACATAACACACTCTATATTGGAGCCAAACTTGCTTTCCATTAAAACCCCCGGCGGTACAGTTGTTCATACGGGAGACTGGAAATTTGATGATGGTCCATGTTTGGGAAATGAGACGGATAAAAAAGCTTTGTCTGCCCTTGGAAAAGGCAATATTTTGGCCATGGTATGTGATTCCACAAATGTTTTTGAGCCAAAGCCGTCTGGTTCAGAAGAGGAAGTTTTCAAGGGGCTGGATAAGATTTTCCAAGCTTATAAAAAAGAAAGGCTTGTTTTTACGTGCTTTGCGTCAAACCTTGCGCGCGTCTCTTCCATTGCCAGGTTGGCAAAGAAGCATGGAAGAAAGTGTGCGTTGGCGGGGAGGTCTTTTAAGCGAATGATAGCTGCGGCTCAGAGCAGTGGTTATATGTGTGATTTGCCGGACTTTATTGAGTTAGAAAAAATTTCATCTATGCCAAAAGGGGAGGTTGTTTATATAACAACAGGATCTCAGGGAGAAGGAAGAGCAGCTTTGAGTCGGATAGCCAATAATACATACAGGGATATTAATCTTGAAAAAGGTGATGTTATTATTTTTTCTTCTCGAAAAATTCCAGGCAATGAAAAGGAGATTTCACATCTTAAGAATTTATTGGTAAATAAAGGATATGAAGTTGTGTTTCCAAATTCTCTACTGAAGGATATTAAGATGCATGTATCAGGACATCCTTCTCAAGAGGAATTAACAAAGATGTATGATTTTATCAAACCAGAGGTTGCTATTCCTGTACATGGAGAGGCTATTCATCTACAGGCGCATAAGGATTTAGCTTATAGTTTGGGTGTAAAAAAAGTTATTGTTCCATATAATGGTGTGGTTATTAAGTTGGCAAAAAACCCTTCAATAGTTGGAGAAGTTTATGCGGGAAAACTTTTACTAGATGGCAAAGATTTGCTTTCAGAAAATAGTAGTGTTTTTAGAGAGAGGCATAAAATGGCTATTTGTGGAGCAGCAGCAGTGACACTTGTCTTTAATGAAGAAGAGGAGCTAGAGCAGGAGCCAATCGTCACACTTTTCGGTTTGATTAGTGAAGAAGATCCAGATAGATCTCATGGTGTTTTAAAAAAAGTAACTCAATCTATTATAAAAATGATAAAGGAAATTCCTTATGCTAAAAGAGAAAGGGATGAATTAGTAGAAGAGCTAGTGGCCGTGGCCGTAAGAAAATCTATAAATACCATGCTTTGCAAAAAACCTATTATAGATGTTCATATTGTACGCCTCTAATACAGTAAAGACAAAGAATCCTTTATAATCAAAGAAAAAAGTACTTATTGAAAGCTTGAAGAAAAAATTATTTTTTTTCAGGTAGCTTTATGTTAGAGACAAGTATTGCAATTTGTAATATTACTATTGGTATTTTTTTATGCTTTTTATTTTAGTTATTTTAATTTTTTTTACGAAAGAAACCTGTGCAGGGGAAGCTGAAGAAAGGGACCATCATCCACAATCGCTACCATGTCCAGCCTCAATGGTAGTTGAAAGAAACTGTGAAAAAGCTGCTGGATTATCTGTGAGCAAGTGGGAAGCAAAAGCTAAAGTGGATATGATTCCTCTTTTTAGAATTGACGGAAAAAACTTGATGCTGGGTACCTGCCATTGTGTGCCGCCGAGTTTTTTCTCTGAAGAGGCTAGAGAACTTTTGGGCTCTTGTGATTTTTTTTTCTCAGAAGCATTTCCCACAGGATCTGAAGAGTCTCTAAAACTTAGTTTTTTTATTAAAAAGGAGTTGACCAAGTTTTTACAGAAATTAAAGGAAAAATTTCCTTACAAAGGTAGGAATTGGTTAGATTTAATAGATAGCAGAGCTTTTAAATTTCCAATAATAGAAGATCTTTTTCCAAAAGAAGGTTTGGATATCTGCCATCCTTTTATTTTTTATGTTCTTCTGCGTCATCATGAAACATTTGATAAAGTACTGATAGAACAGCTTAGAGAAATTGAAGAGGAAGAAGAAAGCAACCATGGTGGAATGGATGAAGTGTTGGAGGGTTTATACCTTAAAAAAGATCCTGAAAAGGTGTTTGGGTTAGAATCTTTCAGGGATTGGTTGTTTGTAAAAGCTTTCTTACCACAAGAACTGCAGTCAATGGAGGCACTCATAACGTGCTATTTATCTTGTGATCCAATGAATTATCCTTATAAAGTTACTTCAAAAATTGTAAGTGATATAAATAGGTTTGTAGCTAACGGTGTAACAAAAGAAGAAAATAGAAGAAAAAAAGCATCAAGAGACCCATTTATTGCAGGTAATATGGATGCTTTTGAAATTTTCTGTCCATTTGTACCGGAGCGTATAGAAGAAGATATTCATAAGGAGGAGGAAGCAGCAGGAGAGGAGCAAGGTGTTGTAGTAGATATGCATGTGCTGCCTGATTCAAAAACTGCCTCTGTATGGATCCCATCATCAGAGGAACTTAAGTATGTGGAAATTTATTGTCAGGATTTTGCTTCATTGAAAAAAAGTATGGGTGAATATCTCCTAAAAGATTCACGGGAGGAAGCTCAAGAACTGGTTTTTAGAAATAATAATATGTTTTGTACTATGGTTTCTGATTTGGCATATGGTGAAATGTTTAGAGGAGCAGGAACGGCTCTTTATACTATGGGAGCCGCGCACCTTTTTGGAGAAACGGGTATGCTAAGGGTGCTAGTTCAAGACTCACATAAATTAGAGATCTATAGTCAAGAGCAGAGAAAGTTTGTTCCTTTTGAAATTTCAAGGTAATTTTGGATTTTGTGAAAGCTACTTTATTTGAAAGGTCTAATTTATCTGGATAGAGAAATCTTTTTTTGTATGTAAAAGATAAAAAAGCGCTTAAAGTTCTTCGAGGGTCATATCATAGTGTGCGAAATTATTTTCTCCAATATAAACTGTACCTATAATGGATCTGTAGGCAAGGGTGGATTCTGATTGGCCTATTTCATCCAGTAGCTGGACGGCAATTTGGAAAGCGGCATAACTAATTAATTCTATAGCAGAGGGAGCGTGGTTCAAATAAGTGTGAAAGTCTTCAGTGAGTTGGTTGGAAATCATTTTTTTAGGAATAATTCTAAAGATTTTTTCTTTATCATTTTTTTGGGAAAGATTTGGTAGAGAATTGATCCAGCTGAAGCCAAAAAAGTTCCGTGATCTATTAAGTAGGCTAAAAATATCATTCTCTTTAAACTTAAGAGGCAGATACAGCATTTGTGAAGGTGTGGGACTTGTTGTATCTAAACTATCTTGAACATGCAAGGGTAGAGTGGTAGAGCTCTTAAATATAGAGTCTAAAGGATTTACTTTAACTCCAGGAGGAAGCAAAATTACAAGGGAGGTGTGTTTTTCAGCTTCTTGCTGGAGAAGTTGAAGTTCATGTATAGGAGAGCTGTCCATGAACCAAATGTTTGGCGGACTTTCACGCAAAGTAAATACTGGGTTTGCATTTAAAACTAGAAAATGAAAATTATATAAGTATGATTTTGATATGAGGCTGAGGACATTTTGTGTTAACAAGGGCCCTATGGCAACCTGAGGGTTGATTTCTTCAAGATTAGATAGTGCTTTTGTAAATTCTTCTTTTGTTGATCCGGTATCAATAGGGTAGAGTGTATATTTTTTATAAAGAGAAACTTTTTGAATAAGGGCAAGTGTAATTGCCTTAAAAATATCATTTGCAAAGTTTCCGTAGATATCGGAGGAAAAAGGCAGAAGAACAGCTATTTTGTATGCAACCTCAGGGGCGTCTAGAAGAGAGTATGATACAGAGAAGTTGTTGGGGTAGGTTTCAAAAACCAAATCTTGTTTAATGTCCTCTTCCTGCTGCAACTCTTTTAAAAGTTGTTGTTTTTTACTGGATAGTTGCGCTTGTGATTTACCTTGATCTTCAGTTTCTAGAGGTTTAGTCTCATGGTGAATTTTGGAGCAACTACTGGCAAAAACTAAAAAAACACATGAAATTACAACCAACAGATGACGTTCAAAAAATATCAATACACCTTGACGTGAACGAAGATCAGACATCATTTTCTCTTCCTTTTCAACCTATTATGCAGGGATTACATATAGTTGCAACCCCTATTGGGAATTTAGCAGACATAACTTTACGTGGCCTTATGGCTTTGAGTTCTGCAGATCTAGTTCTTTGTGAAGATACAAGGCAGACAGGAAAATTGCTTAAAGTTTATAATATAAACAAGACAAAAATATCTTATCATGATCATAGTGATAATCAGAAGCGTATTAGAATTTTAAACTTATTAGCAGAGGGAAAAAGAATTGTTTTGGTAAGTGATGCTGGTTTGCCTCTTATTTCCGATCCTGGTTATAAGCTTGTTCAGGACGTTATAGAAGCTGGTTTTCCTGTATATTGTTTGCCTGGTGCTAATGCAGCTTTAACAGCTATTGTTACTTCTGGCTTGCCCACACCAGCCTTCTTGTTTCTTGGCTTTATTCCATCCAAGAAAAAGGATAGAAACTCATCTTTAGAAAAAATAAGAAAAAGCCAAGCTACCTTAATATTTTACGAGACAGCAAAAAGGATGCCAACATTGCTTTTGGCATGTAAATCTATCTTAGGAAATAGGAAATGTTGCCTTTCACGAGAAATAACAAAACGTTATGAAGAGCATAAAAGAGGGACACTAGAAGAGGTGTTGAAAGGTATAGAGCTAACACCCTTGAAAGGAGAGTGTGTATTGGTTGTTGAGGGGTGTATAGATACTAATATACTTCCAGAGACGGAAAAAAACAAAGATTGGAAAGCAGAGCTGGAGGCAATGGTATTGGAGAAAAAACTCCCTCTCAAGGAAGCTGCAAGAAATATTGCAAAAACATATCATATATCTCGAAAGTTAGTATATCGTTATGGTCTTGATAAAAAGATAGATTAAGTCCTTTTTTAAGAGTGAATTTTTCTCGAAGTGAGGTTCTACTTCCAGCATCAAAAAACTCACAAGGACACCCGCTTTTTATTTTTATCAACCTCACGGCGTAAAACCTCTTCCTTGAGGGAAAGGATATAATCCTCTAAGCAGGAGTATTTTGTTTTTGGATATATTCTTTAATAATAGATAGAGGGGACCACCACAACTTCCCGCAAAATAGCTGGGAGACCAGAGAACGGCACCGTCAAATTAATAAAAAGGGTTAAGGGCACCGTCAAGTTAAGACAAGCAGCGTTTTTGTTAGAGGGGAGAGCATTTTTATAAGAAAGTTTCATACCGCTCCAGAGTAGTAAGTTTAGGAGACAGGAGATAGGGACACACTAACTGGAATAGTTTTTCTTATAAGGGCTAGAGAATTCTTTTTTTTTGAGGAGTTCACTATAAATATCAAAGGTTTTTTTTACTATAGCATTTTCAGAAAATTCACTTTCTGCTCGTGCTCTTCCATGGTTGCCAAAACGTTGCCTCATATTGGGATCAAGAATAAGTTTTTCAATGGCCTTTGCTAGAAGGCTGGCGTTGCGCACAGGCACAACAAAGCCATTTTTATTATTTTTAACAACGTCGCGGCAGCCTGGTACATCTGTTGTAACAATGGGCCTACCTGTGGAGCAGGCCTCCAAAAGAGATTTGGGTAACCCTTCTCGATAGGAAGGGAGAACAGCAATATGAGAGTTTTGGTACAAGTAGGCAATATCTTTTCTTGGACCAAGGCATTCTAGTGCTGTGTTAGAAAGTGTGTTTTCTAAATCCTGCGAAGTTAGAGAGTTAGGATTTTCAGGATCTATATCTCCAGCTATTTGGAAATGTACATCGGGATACGTATTTTTTAGAGTGTTTGCAGCCTTTATGTATTCATCAACACCTTTATCCCATAAGAGACGTGATACCATAAGTATTTTGATGGGGCAGGTAGGTTCAGGTGTATAAGGAAAATCTTTTATATTAATACCGGCACCTGCAATGAGTCGCAATTGAGTTTCTGATAGAATTTTTTTAAAAGAGTTAAAGTCTGTTGGATTTTGTAAAATTAATTTTTGATTCGTGTTTTTTAAAAGCAGTCTCCACAAAATTTTTATAATTCTTTTTAGTATTTTTGCCTTTAATGATGTAGAGATAAACATATAGCCCATGCCACCCAAAGCATTTACTATTTTTTTTACACCAGCTAGTCGTGCTGCAATTGTACCATACAAAACAGGTTTTTGAGCAACTTGGTGCACAAGTGTGGGGTCTAGGTCTCTGTAAAGTTTGTATATTTCATAAATTAGCATTAAGTCACGAAAAGGATTAAAACTACCACGTCGCATATATTTTAGGTGGTGTACATGTATTCCCATTTTTTGTAGTTGGCGAATATTCTTACTGGCATCACAAATTAAATGCACCTGGAATTCTTTTTTTTGTGCTTCTTTTGCCAGATTCAGCCTGTGTGTCAGAAATGCTGTTGCTGTGGTTGTAAAATAAATAATTTTTTTGGTCATGTTTCAGAATTATCTAAGGAAATTTTTTTTGGATCTTTAATTTTTATAGAGTTTCCATTTTTATCAAAAAAATGAATGTTGGCTTTATCAAGTTTGATAGTTACTTGCTCTTTGGTCTTGAAATTTTTAGTTCCGGTTACTCTTACCAGAAGAGAGGTTGATTTTGTTAAAGATACATCTACATATGTTTCACAACCAAGGTGTTCTACTACATGGACTTTTCCTAATAGGTGCATATTTTTTTGAGAGGAGCTAAGAGACATATGTTCGGGTCGTATGCCAATTTCTTTTATGTTATTAAGGTGAGAGGCAGAATCTTTTATAGAAATGGATAAATTATTGTTTAACTGAAGAGAGAATATGTCTCCTTCTTTTTTAATTTTTTTAACAGGCAAAAAATTCATCTGAGGAGAGCCAATAAATTTTGCTACAAATTTATTGGCGGGGGTTTCGTATAATGAAAGAGGAGAGCCGACTTGTTCTATCCAGCCATTATTTAGAACAACAATTTGATCTGCCAGGGTCATGGCTTCCACTTGGTCATGCGTAACATAGATCATAGTTTTTTTCAGATCTACTTTAAATTTTGCAAGTTCCGTTCTCATCTTAACACGGAGCGTTGCGTCAATATTGGACAAAGGTTCATCAAAGAGGTATATTTCAGGGTTTCTAACAAGAGCTCTACCAATGGCTACGCGCTGGCGTTGTCCACCAGAGAGCTGTTTTGGCTTTCTATCCAGAAGGCCATCTATATGGAGGACTTGTGCAACTTGCTGAACTTTATCTTTTATTTCTTCTTTCCTATGTTGAGATAGTCGCAGGCCAAATGCCATATTTTCATAAACTGTCATATGGGGGTACAGAGCATATGATTGAAAAACCATAGCTAGATTTCTTTTAGCGGGGGGAACATTATTTACACATTTATTATCTATGAGTATGGAGCCGTCTGTCGGAGATTCTAGACCTGAGATAAGTCGTAAAAGAGTTGATTTGCCACAGCCAGATGGTCCCACAAAAACTGTTAACTTTTTATCGGGTAGTGTGAGGTTTATGTCATGAAGAACCTCTACGTTACCAAAAAATTTCTTTATATTTTTAAGAACAATTTCTGCCATGTTTATTATCCTATTTAGAGTCTAAATTTTCAGAGCCTATGAAAAAACCGTAGGGCTTCAGTGTTAATAGCTGTGTTTTTTTATTAAAATGAGCTTCTTCTTTGATAAAAGAAGAGACATCTTGAGATGAGACTTTAACATCTTCTGTGTGAATTCCACAGTTAAAAAAACAAAAACGATAATCATTTTTATAAATACGAGTAAAAGAGAGAATATTTTTTGCTGCTGTAATGTTTTGAATAGACCCAAGTTGCAGAGGTATATTTTTTTTATAGAAGTGGCATAATGTTTTATATGTTTGCAAGATGCTATTTGGAATGTTTTCCTGTGCGTCTATGGCAGCAACCAGATGATTTTTGGGTATAGGAAGCCAGGTTCTTGTATTTTTTGCAGCTGTTCCAAAACCTGCGTTCTTTGTGTTTTTAGACCATGGAAGGGGCGTTCTGCAACCATCTCTTCCTTTAAATTCAGGATAAAATGCCCTACCATAGGGGTCTTTTATGTCCTTTAGCTGGAGATTTGCTTCTTCTAATCCAAGCTCTTCTCCTTGATATATAATAGGTGATCCTCTCAAGCTTAGGAGGAGGGCACAAAGCAATTTTGCCATATGCGGTTTTAACTCTTTTGGGGGAGAAAAGCGGGTTATAGCTCTTACTGTATCATGATTGCCAAAGGACCAGCATGGGCACCCATCACCAATTTGCCTCTCTACTTCTTCAATAGTTTCTTTTAAGTGACTGGCAGAGAATTTTTCATGAAGGAGATTAAAATTATAGGCCATATGCAGTTTATTATTATCTTTTACATATTCACAGGCTCTTCCCACAGAGTCATCATCACTAATTTCACCAATTAAAACTGTTTCAGGGTAATCGTTGGCGAGATTTCGAAGTTTTTTAAGAAAGTCTAAGTTCTCTGGTCTTGATTTATCATAGGTGTGATACTGAAAAGCGTAGGGGTTAGATGGAAAAACCCCAACATCTAGGTGTTTTTCAGGAGGCCTGGGAGGGTTGTTTCTTAACTTTTTGTCATGGAAGTACATATTAACAGTGTCTAGTCGGAAGCCATCTACACCTTTATTTAGCCAAAATTTTGTGATATCCAAAACAGATTCTTGCACTTTTGGGTTGTGAAAATTAAGGTCTGCTTGAGAGGAGAGAAAGTTATGCAGATAATATTGCCCTCTATGGGGGTTCCATTTCCAAGCAGATCCTCCAAAAACAGATAACCAGTTATTGGGAGGTGTTCCATCTGTTCTTGCATCTGCCCAAACATACCAATCAGCTTTTGGGTTCTTTTTATTTTTTTTACTTTCTTTAAACCAGGGATGTTCGGTAGATGTGTGGCTTAAAACAAGATCAAGGAGAATTTTAAGACCTTTTTTATGTGCTGCATCTATAAGATTGTCAAAGTTTTTTAAGGATCCAAAGATAGGGTCGATATTTTTATAGTCTGAAATATCGTAGCCAAAATCTTTCATAGGAGAGGGGAAAATTGGAGAAATCCATATTGCCTGGATTCCGAGATCTTTTAAGTAGGAAAGTTTTTGGATAATTCCGTCTATATCTCCAATGCCATCACCATTAGCATCGTAAAAGCTTCTGGGATATATTTGATAAAAAATACTTGTTTTCCACCAGTCTGAAAGTTTTTGACTCATAAGTATGGTACCACGTTAAAACTGTGTAAGAAGGATTATCCTTTTATAGCTCCTGCTGTTAGACCAGCAACGATTTTACGTTGAAATAAAAGAACAAGGCCTATAAGAGGAAGTGTAACAAGCACAGAGGCTGCCATTATATTACCCCATGGTAGTTCATGTTGATCTGCACCACTCATAAGGGCGATAGCAACAGGAACGGTTCGTTCAGATGAGCTAAGTGTGAAGGTAAGGGCAAAGAGGAACTCATTCCAGGCGGCAATAAAAGCTAACAGGCCAGTTGTAACCATTGCAGGTTTTAAAAGAGGCAAGAATATCTTAAAACAAATTGTAAATTTTGATGCTCCTTCTAGTATGGCGGCTTCTTCGATTTCTCTTGGCAAATCTTTCATAAAAGTTGTAAGAACCCATATAGTAAAAGGAAGAGTGAAAATCATATAAACGAATACTAGGGAAAAAACTTTGTTATATAACCCCAAAGATTGAACAAGCTCAAACATACCAGACAAAACAGCTACTTGAGGAAACATAGAAATTGATAGTATGGAGAATAAAAGTGTTTCTCTTCCTCTAAACCGACATCTACCAAAAGCATATGCAGCAAGAACAGATAGAGCAAGGCTTAAAAGAACTGTACTACAGGCAACACAGATAGAGTTTAATATGTTAATACCAAAAGGTTGTTCTTGAAAGAGACCTGTATAGTTTTCCCAGGCTATTTTTTGAGGTATTAATGATGTTGTAAAAAGGTCAGCACCTTTTTTAAAAGAGCTAATAATAGCCCATAAAAAAGGAAAGATACAAACGATTACCACAAAAACAGCAGAGCTGTATAAAAACAGATTGCCTGTCTTTTTCTTGATAAGGTTTTTAGATATCCCCAAAATTTTTTTATCCATGGAACTAGCGATCATTTTTACTTGTCCTGTCGAATTTTTTTCCCGTATATAAATAAATAACAGAAATAAGAGCAATAATAATAAATAAGATGGATGAGGCAGCTGATCCTATGCCGACATTTTGGAAATCAAACAGTTGTTGACGTGCGTAGACGGACATGGACATTGTCTCTGAGCTTCCGCTGGTTAGAACATATATTAAGTCAAAAATCCGAAGAGCATCTAGGGTTCTAAAGATGACAGCTACAATTAAAGCTGGCATGAGGAGAGGCAGAGTTACTTTTGTAAAAAGCTTCATAGGATGAATGCCATCTACTTTTGCCGCTTCATAACATTCTTTTGGGAGCATTTGCAGTCCAGCCAGCAAGAGAAGAGCCATAAAAGGAGTTGTTTTCCAAACATCCACTATTACCACAGAAAAAAAGGCTAAATTGCCATCAGCTGTCCAAGCAAAGGGTGTGCTAATGATATGAAGGTTCAGTAGTAGTGCATTTATGACACCATATATGTCGTGGAGCATCCATCCCCACATTTTTGCAGAAACAACTGTTGGAATGGCCCAAGGAACAAGAACAGCCGTACGAACAATAAAGCGACCTTTAAACTGTTGGTTTAGAAGTAGGGCAATACAAAGACCCAAAAAAGTTTCAAAGCTAACAGAAAGTAGGGCAAAGAGCAGTGTGTTTGTTAAGGACTTTTGCCACTCTGAGTCACTTAAGATGAAGTCATAGTTTTCAGTGCCCACAAAAATGGCATCGGCCATGTTATTCAAGTCTGCATCTGTAAAGCTAAGAGAAATTGTTCTAAAAAGGGGCCATGCTGCGACGCACAACAACACAATAAGAACAGGTAGCAAAAACAACCAGGCTTGGTAGGGCTTTTGGGTTAGGTCGCTATAGTTAGAGGAAGATCTATTGGAAAAAATAGATTTTTTCTTTTGAACCAGTGCGCTGTCTACCTTATTCAAATTTGCCATATCGTTTGTTACACCTCTAGTAAAAAGCTGTTTTTTTTAAAATAAATACCTATTTATTTCTTTTTTTAGGTAGTAACATTTTTATCTTTTTTTCTAGATTATTCAGTATTTTCTCTGGGTTAGCAGTACTTCCCTGGCCCAAGGCTTTGTGAAAAGCATTCCATATGGCAGCTGATATTTGATTATATTTTCGGCCAGTTACACGTGATGGACGTTGAACAAAGTGATCTATCTTGCTTCCAAAAAATTTCAGGTAGGTCGTTTTTCCTGCAACGTCTTTATTTGCATGAAGTGCTTTCATTGTAGGCGTATATCCGCCTACAATGGCTCTCTTCTTTTGTTCATCATAACCTGTTAAGCATTTAACCATTGCGGCTGCTCTTTTTTTATCTGGGGCATATTTTGAGACAGCTAATTGCCAGCCGCCCAATGCTGCTGCATAGTTGCCATTTTCTCCACCCTTAGGAAGAGAAGCAAGACCTACTTTTCCTTTTAACTTACTGCTACCTGCTTGAGAAAGCGAGTAGGCATAAGGCCAATTACGCATAAATACAGCATTCCCAGATTGAAAAGCACCTCGTGCATCTTCTTCAGCGTAATTAAGGATGCCCTTTGGAATTGTCTTTCCAATATTTGAGGCAAATAATTTTAAAGCTTCAACGGCTTGTGGGCTATTAACAGTAATATTTCCTTTAGCATCAAAAAAGTTTGTTCCAAAGCTTTTAAGCCACTCCATGACATTAACAGTAAGTCCCTCGTATGCTTTCCCTTGAAAAACGTAACCCCAGATAGTTTTGTTACCTGCTTTTCTTTCTTCTGTTTGTATATATTCTGCAGTTTTAAAGAGTTCTTCCCATGTTTTTGGAACGGGTTTATTATACTTTTCCAGAAGATCTTTTCTATAGTACAAGATCCCCACATCAATAAACCATGGAAGAGCAAGGACTTTGCCCTTTATAGTGTTATTCTTCATCAGAAGAGGAATATATGCCTCTTGTTCTTTTTTTGTCACGTAGGGGGAAAGGTCTATCAAATGAGATTCTAAAAGGGCAGGCCAAGTAACGTCAATTTGAAAAACAGATATGTCAGGAGATTTTCCAGCAAAAAACTGGGAATAAAGAGAAAATCTGTTATTTGAACCATTAACAGCTGGCAAGGCTTCAGCGGCAAAACCGAGTTTTGCTGAACATGCTTTAACACCAGTTTTGCAAATGGAGAATTCTTTTCCAACACTACCGCACATAATTTTTATTGGTTGTTTTTGTGCCGCTGGTATTTTGGATGCTATTCCATCACTATAAGAAAGCAGTAGAGCTATTGAGAGTATGAGAATATTCTTCATTTGCGGGTCTTTTTTAGTTAACATTTTTGAATCCTAATAGGGTGTAGTATGTTTTGCAAGCTGATAAATGAAAATTGTGGGAAATTTTTTAAGTGATGCAGTTCAATTAATTAAAGCTTTTTTCAGGCAGAAGATATATCAATGCTTTCTTCAAGGGTAGTGTAATATAAATAGATATTGTAGGTCATAACTATTAGAAGAAGTATTTTTAGTTTAGCTGTGGTGTTTCTTCTATGTTTTTAGCATTAGCAGTAGAAAATTTATAGGTTTTAGTTGTATTTTGGCTCTAATGTATGCTACAAGGAATCGGTTATCCGCTTACTTCTCTGAAGAAGAGAAAGAGAGTGTACATGCGGGGGAAAAGCCAAAAACAATCAGGATATGACCATGACTGCTACTTCTATTAGGAACATTGCTATTATTGCGCATGTTGACCATGGAAAAACAACTTTAGTTGATAAATTATTATACCAAAGTGGAGCTTTCCAAGAGCATCAGGATATAGCAGAGCGTATCATGGATTCTAATGCTTTGGAGAAAGAGCGTGGCATTACTATTTCAGCTAAATGTACTTCTTTAAAGTGGGGAGGTGTAAAAATAAATATTGTGGACACACCGGGGCATGCTGATTTTGGAGGAGAAGTTGAGAGAATTTTAGATATGGTAGATGGTGTTCTGCTCTTAGTGGATGCTGCAGAAGGTCCTATGCCTCAGACAAAGTTTGTTTTAGCGAAAGCCTTAAAACTGGGTTTAAAGCCTATTGTTCTAGTTAATAAAGCGGATAAGCCAGATGCTAGAGTAGAAGAAGTGCACAATGAGGTTTTTGATCTTTTTGTGGCTCTTGGTGCAAATGATAGACAGCTTGATTTTCCTATATTATTTAGTTCAGCCAAGGAAGGTTGGGCTGTTAAAGATATGTCCCACAAGCATAAGAGTCTAGAGCCTTTATTTCATTTAATTTTGGATTATGTGCCAGCCCCAGATGTTAATACTGATTCTTCTTTTTCTATGATTGTCTCCTTAATTCATGCAGATCCCTATTTGGGAAGAGTTGTCACAGGTCGCATTGCCAGTGGCGTTGTTAAAGAGAATATGATGCTTAAAGTTCTTTCTTCTAAAGGTGTGGATATTGCACAGGGAAAGGTATCTAAACTATTAACATTTGAAAATGTAAAGATGGAGCCTGTTAAAGAGGCAGTAGCTGGTGATATTGTCTGTATTGCAGGTATAAAAGAGGCAACAGTTTCCAATACTTTGTGTGATTTATCTGTGGAAAACCCTCTAAAAGCTCTTCCTATTGACCCGCCAACCTTGATGATGAGGTTTTCTGTTAATGACTCACCTATGGCAGGAAGAGAGGGAGATAAGCTCACGTCACGTATGATAAGAGATCGTTTGCTGCGAGAAGCGGAGGGTAATATTTCTATTACTGTTAAAGAGCTGGATGAAAAGAGTTCCTTTGAAGTTGCTGGTAGAGGTGAATTGCAGTTGGGTGTTTTGGTGGAAACAATGCGGAGAGAAGGTTTTGAGCTTTCTATTAGTCGGCCAAAAGTTGTTTATAAAAAAGGAGAAAATGGTCAGAGGTTAGAGCCTATTGAAGAGGTTCAAATAGATGTCGATGATGATTTTGCCGGTTCTATTGTGGAGCAGATGGGGATTAGAAAGGGCGAGATGGTAGATATGCGACCATCTGGTGGAGGTAAAACTCGGCTGACTTTTCTGGTGCCAACACGTGGGTTAGTGGGTTATCAGAGTGAGCTTTTGTCACAAACACGCGGTACGGCTATTATGAGTACGATATTTTATGAATATGCTCCGTACAAGGGTGATATTGAGGGTCGAAGAAATGGTGTTTTAATATCAACAGATGCGGGAAGTGCTGTTGCATATGCTCTTTGGAAGCTGGAAGATAGGGGATTTATGTTTATAAATCCAGGTATGCCAGTATATCAGGGAATGATTATTGGAGAAAATAGAAGACCTAATGATCTGGAAGTTAATCCTATTAAAGCAAAGCAACTAACGAATGTGCGTGCGTCTGGAAAGGATGATGCTATTGACTTAACACCGCCAAGAGTGATGACATTAGAGCAGGCAATGTGCTACATTCAAGATGATGAACTAATAGAAGTAACGCCAAAGAGCATTCGTTTGAGGAAAAAATATTTAGATCCTCATGAGCGAAAAAGAAATGCTCGAAAGGCGTTATAACTAGAAGCTTTCTGCTTTGAGGGCTAGAGCAGAAAGTATTACCCATTTTAGCGGTTAATATCATTGAGGCTGAGCCAAAGGTAGTAGAGGTTTTTTTAAGATTTTCTTATACAGCTGGGGCGTTTTTTCAAGGGGCCTTTATGCCTTAAGAAGAGTCCTATTTTTTGAAACCCTTTTTTCACCAGCGCTGCTACTTTTTTATTGCGTGCAACAGACGTGTTTTCTCCCATGACTACTGCGATAATACGGTTGTGCCCTCGCCTTGCACTGGCAGCAAGATTAAATCCTGCTGCACGTGTATACCCTGTTTTTACACCATCTAGACCAATGCATTTACCAAGTAGTTTATTATGATTTATATAGCGGTTACCTCTATGGCGAAAAGACCGAGTGGAAAATAGATTATAGTACTTTCCGTAGCGCAAAATAAGAGCTTGTGTCAGCTTTGCCATATCATGGGCTGTTGTTTTTTGCCATTTGTGTGGCAGTCCGGAGGGATTATAAAAGGTAGAGGCAGTCATTTTAAGCTCTTTGGCCTTTCTATTCATTAGATTTGAGAAACGCCTTTCTGATCCGGCTATTTTTTCTGCCAGGGCAGCTGCGACATTATTGGCCGATTTTGTAATTAGAGACATAATAGCTTGCTTAACTGTAATGCATTCCCCCACTCTTATGTGTATTTTTGAGGGTTCTTTTCTGGAGGCATTTCTAGAAATTTTAACTTTATCCTTCCAGCGGAGCTTCCCTTTTTCAATATGCTCGAAGGTAATGAGAATGGTCATCATTTTTGTTAGAGAGGCAGGGTAGACATGTTTATTTATATTTTTACTAAAAAGGATGCGACCTGTATAAGCATCCATAACAACATATGATTTGGTTCTACCTATCCGTTTTCTTGCGCTATTAACGGGTGTTATAGCACTTATGGAGAATAAGAGCACAAGTAAAAAGGTTATTATAGGTCGCATATAAAAAGTAACTTTTTGCTAATATGGTACAATGAAATAAAATTTATGCAAATACAGATATCAGCTTATGTCATAAAAAGTTTTGAGGGTCAATATCTATAGATATTTTTGTATTTTGTGGTGGTGAAACTTTTGAAATCCATTGAAGGAGAAAATTTTGTCTGGAAAAGTTTTTTGGAGTCTGTATTAGAAAATGCCATCGATACTGGCGCTTTCTTTTGGCTAAAGAAGCCGGTGCAGGACCCAATATTTTTATTTTATTCTCATGAGGGGGGATGCAAGAAAAAAGTTGACGGCAGACTTTTTTAGCATCTTCTTCTTTGGAGGAAGATACCGTAATGCTTGCCATATTGCCAAAAGGTGGCAGATTTGCTTGCTCTCTTTTTCTTTGTTCCAGGGAGTAGAAGCTTTCATCGTCGTAGGATTGAAGGGTCTTCATTACAGGGTGTTGCGGGTCAAAGGTTTGTAGAAAAACTTTGCCTGGTTTTTTTGTGCGACCGGATCTACCGCCTACTTGTTGTAGGAGTTGAAATGTTTTTTCGCTAGCGCGTATGTCTATTGTACTTAATCCTAAATCTGCATCAACAACTACGGTTAATGTTAAGTTAGGGAATGTATGGCCTTTGGCCATAACTTGTGTCCCAATAATGATATCGAATTTTCCATCGTATATATCTTGGAATTTTTTAGCTATATCCTTTTGATTTGCTAAAGTATCACTTGTCATTAAAACGGTGTTTGCTTTTGGAAATAAGCAGGAAATTTCTTCTTCTATGCGTTCTACACCAGGTCCACAGGGTGCTAGTGTTTCTTCTTTTTTACAAGAAGGACATTCTTTTGGATAAACTCTTGTGTAGCCACAGTGGTGACAAGCAAGAGAAGATTTAGCTCTGTGTTCAATAAGCCATGCGGTACAATTGGGGCACTGTAACCTTTCCCCACAAGAACGACACATTGTTAAAGGGGCATACCCACGGCGGTTTAAGAAGACAAGAACTTGTTCTTTTCTTAAGAGGGTTTTTTCTATCTCTTTTCGGGTAGATAAAGCAAGATAAGGTGTTCCTTTGTATTTTTCTTTTAAAAATTTAAGTGCCGACCCTTTGTTTTTCATATCTATTAGTTGAACGGCAGGCATTTGAGAGTTGCCATATCGTTGGTTTATATAAATACCGTTGTATCGTCCTTTTTGGACGTTTACTTGTGTTTCCAGGGATGGGGTTGCAGATACTAGGATTATGGGGCAGTCTTCGCGCTTTGCTTTGACAACAGCCATATCACGAGCATTGTAAAGAACTTGATCTTCTTGCTTATATCCAGTGTCATGTTCTTCATCTACAACAATAAGGTCGAGTTCGGGAAAGGGTAAAAAAAGGGCAGATCTTGCACCTATAACAACTCGTGCCTGTCCATGAAGAATTTGAAGCCATGTCTCTCGTCGTTTTTTAGGTGTTAAGTTTGAGTGCCAGACTAAAGGAGAAAAACCAAAATATTTTTCAAAGCGTTGGACCCAATCGAGAGTTAGGTTAATTTCGGGCTGTAGAACAAGACAAGTTTTTTTTTGTTCTATTATTTTTTCTATTGCTTTGAAGTAAACAGCTGTTTTTCCAGATCCTGTAACCCCTTTTAGCAAAATAGGTTTAAATTTTTTTTGGGATATTAAAGGTGATATAGAGTTCCAGGCTTTATTTTGACAGGGGGATAGTTCTAAGTGATGAATTTCTTCTTTTTTTTGTGGTGTAGGCACATAGCTTAATTGTTTTTCTGTAAACCTAACACTGAGGCTTAATTTTAGGACATTACCGAGGGGTGCCAGGGTATATTTTGCAACCCAGTCAATAAAGGATATAAAAGAAGGTGATAGAGGAGGAAAAGGATAAGCTTTTATAATTTTTCTTACTTTGAAAGAAGGTTTTTCTTTCAAGGAAGAGGAAAGCCAAACAACGCCCATAGCTGTAGATTGGCGAAATGGAACTTCAACAAAAGTTCCTGGTTTCAAAGGGGAAGAGCTTTCATAGGTAAAGGTTATATTTATAGCAATAGGTAGAGCTATTTGTAAAAAGCAGGAAGGTTTTTGAGAAGAACCAGGTGGCCTGGCTTGTAATTGTGACATAATATGAGTAGGATAGAAAATATTTTAGTACATAGTAGAAAAAACAAGCCAATATCTCAACACTTCTTTTTAGTTTTAATGTGTAAAAAATTAAGTAACGGTTGTTTTTTAGGGTAAGTAATAGGTAAAAGTGACCTTACTATAGTTGGTTACAGAATAAAATAAGTTACAATGCTTAATAAGTCAGTGGATCATATTTATGATAAAAAAGACAAAATGGCCATGCTTTTGGGGCAGGTTTCCTTATATTTTGGGCCAAAAGTAGGCAGCATTTTGAAAGAGTATTATTCACATATTAGGATTGAGAAAAATCTAGCCCTGTCAACACTGGAAACATATCACTACGACTTGCTATCTTTTTTTCTTTTTCTAAAAAAGCACTTGGGGAGAAAGGACTGGAGTTCACAGCAGTTGGTTAAGCTTCCCATTGGTAGTTTTCGTGCTTGGTTTACTTGTTTAGCACAGGAGGATAGAGCAAAAGCATCAAGAACGCGTGCTTTATCGGCTGTGAGGGGGTTGTATTCTTTTTTAGATCAAAAAGGTTGTGGACAAAATAAAGCTATTCAAGTGTTGAAAGGGCCAAAATCTCCTACAACGTTACCACGTTATCTTGAGTTGGCTGTTGTGGAAGAGCTATTAAAGGAAATTGAAAGGCAAGGAGAGAAAAACTGGGTTGGTGCAAGAGATAAGACTTTAATGTTGCTTTTATATGGTTGTGGTTTGCGATTAAGTGAGGCCCTTAATTTGAACTGGGAAAATATTTTTGGAGAAAAAGGAGATAAGGCCAGACAATCTTTGCATGTTATAGGAAAAGGGAAAAAAGAAAGATGGGTTCCTCTTTTGCCTTATATAATAAAATCTTTATCTAATTATCGTCAAAAGGTTCCCTATGAGGTGCGTGCCCAGTCTCCTGTTTTTATTGGAATCAAGGGGAAACGTTTAAATCCCAGAGTTGCACAAGGGGTTGTGTTAAAAGCAAGGCGTGTAATGAATTTGCCTGAGTCAACAACGCCACATGTTCTCCGCCATACATTTGCCACACACTTGCTTGAAAATAATACAGATTTACGATCTATACAGGAGTTGCTAGGGCATAGCTCTCTATCTACTACTCAAAAATATGCTCACTCTTCTTTTGGGAGACTGAAAGAAGTCTATAAAAATGCTCATCCTCGTTCAAAAAACAAAAAAGGCTTAAAAAAAAATGATTCTTCTTCCTGAAAAAATTTTAGATTTTTGGTTTAAAGAAACACCATCAACTAAGTGGTTTGATAAAGATCCTAGTTTTGATAAAAAGATAAGAGATTTATTTTTAGAAACTTATGATGCCGCCAAAGCTGGAAATATTTATTCTTGGAAGGAGGGTGTAGATAGTTATTTAGCTTTAGTGATATTATTTGATCAATTTCCCAGAAATATGTTCAGGGGAGATGGAAAAGCTTTTGAGACAGATTCGCTGGCTTTAAAGATTGCTAAAAAAGCTATAAAAAAGGGCCTTGATAAGGAGTTGGGAGCCATAGAAAGAAAATTTTTATATATGCCTTTCATGCATAGTGAAAACTTAGAAGATCAAAGAGAAAGTGTTAAGTTATTTTCTTTAATGGAAGACCAAGAGACGACAAAATATGCTATACAGCATGCAAATATTATTGAAAAATTTTCGCGTTTTCCCCATAGAAATAAAATTTTAAAGAGGCAGAGTTCTAAAGAAGAAGAACTTTTTCTAAAAACACCGGGATCGAGTTTTTAGGTTATTTTTTAAAATAAGTATATTATACCATGTTTAGGACTGGTCGCCAAAACAGATGCCAAGAGCTCGGGCTGTTTTTACAAGGGTTCCCTGGGGATTGACAGATTTATAGTTTTTAATAGCCTCTTCAAGAGAGACAGAAATAACACGACGATTTTGCCATGCTAGCATGGTATCAAATTTATTTTGTGCTATTAGATCAACAGCGTGCACACCAAATACAGTACCGAACAAGCGATCTCTTGAGTTTGGTTGAGCGCCTCTTTGCAGGTGGCCAAGTGTTGTAACGCGTGCTTCAGCGTTTGTTAGCACTTGAAGTTTATCAGCTATATACTGTCCTATACCGCCAAATCGTTTTTTTCCAGTAAGAGGGTCTGATAGGGTCTTTTGCTGCCCACTGGTTGTTTTAACTGATTCAGCAACAATAACTAGTGAGAAAGATTGTCCATTTTTATGGAGCTTGTTTATTTTTTTTGCAAGAATATTTATATCATAATTGATTTCAGGGATTAATATAATATGGGCGCCTCCAGAAATACCTGCGCTAAGTGCAATATGCCCAGCATCTCGTCCCATTACCTCCAATACCATAAGACGGTGGTGGCTAGCAGCTGTGGGTTGAAGCATATCCAGCGCTTGTGTTGCCACTTCTACAGCTGTTAGATAACCAACAGAGTTTTCTGTACACCCAATGTCATTGTCAATGGTTTTTGGTATGCCAACTATATTCAAGTTATGTTTTTGAGCTACTTTTCTCATTATTTTCAGGCTGCCATCTCCACCAATACAAATGATAGCATCCAAGTTTAATTTTTTATAATTTTTTACAAATAGAGCTTCTTTACACGTAGATGGTTCAGCAGTTTGGGAGCATGAAAACGCATCTCCCTTATTTATAGTTCCCAATATAGTCCCACCAAGTCTCAAAAGAACATCGCCATAACCACATAAGTTTTCATCTAGCACGATATAATCAGGGTCTTCTTCCATCAGCCCATTTCCACCATTTTTAATGCCTAGAACTTTCCAGCCATAACCACGTATAGCTCTATAAACAATGGCTCTAATAATAGCATTCAAACCGGCACAATCACCACCGCTTGTTAAGATTCCTATGGTTTTCACTTTAGCTCTTTTTTGGTTAGAGAAAATTTTTTAGTGAAAAAACTTTCTACGTATGTCATTATAGCAAAATAAAAATAATTTGAAACAAAAAGAACATTATACAAATAAATAAATACTTTATATACAGGAGATTAAATGCCTGATTTTCACAATTTAAAATATAAACTTGCCAAGCTAGAGATGGAGCATAAAAAGATAGATGATAGTATTTCCTCTCTTGTTCGTAGTAGTTCTCCAGACCTTCTTTGCATTCAGCGTATGAAAAAGCAAAAACTTAAAGTAAAAGAGCAAATACACAAGGTAGAAAGCCAAATGCTGCCTGATATTATTGCTTAAGACTTCTTGTTTTAGAGGCTGTGGCAGTATTAATGACAATCATCCCATGTGGGGCCAATACCATAGTCTACAGTTAGGGGGACTTTTAGAAAGAGGGCTTGCTCCATAACAGGTTTTATTAAAGAAACAAGTTGGTCTTCTTGCCCTTTTTTCACTTCAAAAAGCAGCTCATCGTGCACTTGTAAGAGCATAGAAGCATCGATATTGGAAGAAGGTAGTTTTTTGTGAATAATGACCATTGCTTTTTTTATAATATCAGCTGCTGTTCCTTGCAAAGGTGCGTTGATAGATTGTCTTTCAGCCATTTGACGAATTTGATAGTTTTTATTATGTATCTCGGGTATATAGCATCGACGCCCCAAAAGGGTTGTAACAAATCCCTGGTCTTTTGCTAAAGAGATCATTTCATGCATATAAGATTGAATGCCTGGATAGGATTTAAAGTAGGCATCTATATAAGCTTGAGCTTCTTTTGGTGGAATATTTAGCTGTTTACCTAGGCCAAAAGCGCTAATGCCGTAGATAATACCAAAATTTATGGCTTTTGCTCGCCTTCGTATGTCTGGGGTAATTTGTTCCAGTGGTAATTTTAGAACTTCAGATGCTGTTTTTGCATGAATATCAGCACCATTTTTGAAAGCTTGAATTAAAGGGGGGATATCTGCCATGTGGGCGAGCAACCGAAGTTCTATCTGGGAGTAGTCAAAGGAAATAAGGGTATACCCAGAAGGGGCGATAAAAGCCTTCCTTATTTGGCGACCTTCTTTTGTTCGAATGGGTATATTTTGTAGGTTTGGGTGAGAAGAGGATAGTCTGCCTGTGGAGGTAGATGCCATGCTATAGGATGTGTGAATACGGTTTGTTTTAGCATTTACTTGGTTTATAAGAGCAGTTGTATACGTGCTTTGCAATTTTATTAATTGCCGCCATAGTAAGATGCTATTTGCAATGGTATATTCTTGGGAGACAAGTTTTTCTAGTACTGCGGCACTTGTGCTATAATAGCCAGATTTACCTTTTTTCCCGATAAAAGGAATAGCTAATTTTTCAAAGAGTACATCGCTTAGCTGTTGAGGAGAGGCAAGATTAAAAGAAAAACCTGCTTCTTCAAAAACCTCTAATTCCAGGTTTTTAATTTTTTCATCTAACTCTTGGTGTATTGTTTTTAAGCGGTGCGTATTTATTAAAATACCTTTAGTCTCCATAGAGAAAAGCACATCAGCAAGTGGTCTTTCTATCGTTTCATAGACAAAGGTTGACTTGTGCCTGGGCAGAAGAGGGAAAAGTTTTTCAAAAAGCTGTGAAACAACAAAAGATTTTTCACTGCAAAAATGAGCAGCTTTTTCTATGGAAACCGCTTCAAACCTTTTCTTTTTTTTACCTGTGGTTTCTGTTACTTCAGATAAAGTACTTATAGCATAGTCACAGTATTGTTTTGCAACATCACTTAAGCTATGGTTATGTACGGAGCTGTTTACTAGATAAGATATCAACATTGTATCTGCAGAGCTAACAATTTTTAGGCCATAGTGATGCAGTATATGTTGTATTTCTTTGATATTGTGGGCTATTTTCAAAATACTAGGATTGCTTAGAATAGTAGAAAGATAAGGTTGGATAATATCCATGGTTAATTGGGTGTGGGGATAGTCTTCCAAAAGATCCACCTTATGAGATATAGGAATATAGGCAGACTTTTTTGTGTAAGGTATAGAGAGAGATATACCGATAAGGCTATTTTCCCTAAAGTTTTCTTCTTGTATGTACAGGGCTACACAGCCGGCATAATGAATATTCTTAACCCAAGATTCTAGCTGATCTTTTGAAGTAATGATATCTGTCTTTAAAGCACTTTGTTTTTCTTGCTCTTTTTTAATTTCTGTAGAGGGGGGGGTAAGTGAAGAGTTGGTTAGGTGTTCTTTATGAGCAACTGGCTTTTCTGCAAAGCCAAACCGTTTGATTAGTGTTGTAAAATTTTGCTTTTCTAGAAAAAGCTGTGCTTGATTTGTTAGTAGTTCTTCAACGGGCAAAATTTTTTCTAAATTTATGGGCAGAGGGGCTGTGCTAGACAGAGTAACAAGCTTTTTAGAAATAAGGGCAGCCTCTTTGCTTGCCATAAGTTTTTCACGGCGTTTTGTTTGAGGAATAGTATCTGCATTATTAAGCAAATTTTCTAAGGTGCCAAACTGTTGAATAAGCAGTGCAGCTGTTTTAATGCCAATGCCGGGCACACCTGGTATATTGTCGGTGCTATCGCCAGCTAATGATTGTACATCTATTACTTTACTGGGAGGTACACCAAATTTTTCAACTACCTCATTATACCCTATGGGTTTACTTTTCATAGGGTCATACATAGAAACTGAATCATTGACTAATTGCATTAAGTCTTTATCTGAGGAGATGATAACTACATTTCTACCTGTTTTACTGTAGGCATTTGCATAACTGGCAATCAAATCATCAGCTTCAAAATTTTTATCTTCCACATAAGGTAGGTTAAAGGCTTTGCAAGCTTCTCGAATAATAGAAAATTGAGGTATCAGATCTTCTGGAGTTTCTCCTCTATTAGCCTTATATTCTGGGTATATATTTTGCCTAAATGTAATGCGTGAGGCATCAAAGACAACGAGAAGAGGGTGATTTTTTATTGTTTTCCATAGCCTAAATAGCATGTTTACAAACCCGTATACAGCTCCCACAGGAGTGCCATCTGGTCTAGATAAAGGGGGAAGGGCATGGTAAGCTCTGAAAATATACCCAGAACCATCAATAAGATAAATTTTTTCTTTTTTAAGGCTCATTGGAAGCTCAATATTATTTAATCAAGTATGTTCTATCATATTTTTATAGGTCTATAAAGACATACTACTTTTTCTTTTTAGATAGGAGGAGGCAAAAGATGAAAGAACTAATAGATTTTAGATTTATATAAAGTTTGTCAAAATACGATATTATTTTTGAAAATAAGATGCCTGGTTAAGTAGATTATATTTAAGGATGGATTTTTTTATGCTTTTATAAACTTCATAGATTCCGTATATTTTATTAAAGCAATCATTGTATTCTCAGAAAATGCAGAATGGGATCCATCGGGAATTACCGTTAGCTTTGCATGGGGCATTGCTTTTTTTAAGTCAAATGCATTTTTTAAAGGACAAAGCATGTCATATCTTCCATGGACAATACAAGTAGGTATATTTTTTAAGCGATAGGCATTTTTCAGAAGTGCATTTTCAGGTAAAAAGATATTGTTTTGAAAGTAATGATTTTCTATTCTGGCCATAGGTAGTGCTACAGATTCTTGTCTGATGTAGTCTAGTATTGTTTGTTCTAAGTGCAATGAAGAGCATTTAGCAATATAAGAGCACCAGGCAAGGGCTGCTGGCATATGAATAAAAGGACTTTTATTGTTTAATCGTTTTCCAAAGGATTTGATACGATTTTTTCTTTCTTCATGTGTTAGGATGGCTTCATATTGTGCGAAATAATCGGGGTAAACAATATAAGATTTTTCAAAAAACCATATGAGTTCTTGCTGTCTACCTAAGAAAATACCTCGCAAGACGAGGCTTAAGCACCTATCTGGGTGTTTTTGTGCGTAGGCAAGGGATAAAGTTGATCCCCAGGAACCTCCAAATAGGTGCCATTTAGGTATATTAAGAGCTTTACGTATTTTTTCTATGTCTCTTATGAGATCTTGTGTTGTATTTTGTTTTATTTGTGCAAGAGGTCTTGATTTGCCGCATCCTCTTTGATGAAAGACAATAACATGGTATGCTTTGGGGTCAAAAAATTGATGGGCTGATTCCAAAGGAGCAATGCCAGGACCACCGTGAACAAAAAGAACCGGAGTACCATTGGGGTTGCCAGATTCTTCATAATAAACTGTGTGTATATTATCTACTTTCAGGTTGGAGGATCTGAAAGGTTTTAAGACAGGAAAAAGTATTTTAGACATAGCTTTTAAGTTATTGAGAGACTTTTTGTTGTATAGACGGTACTATACAAGTTGTCTGGAGAAGAAAAATGTATAGGGTTATTTGTTTTATTTCGTATAAACAAGTATACTGCTTGCAGATGTTTTTAAAAGAATAAAAAAAATTGGTCTGATTTGAAATGGGTCTAAATAATGTAGATAAAGATCTTGAATATTTTCAGGAAGAAATAAACTATATTAACTATATGGCGGGTTTGTTTGCAAAAAAATACCCCAAGGTTGCCCGTCGTTTAGATTTAACAAGTGATAAAGTTACAGATCCTCATGTTGCAAGGCTCATCGAAAGTTTTGCGTATGTTTCTGGAAAGTTAAATCGTGAAATTGAAGATGAATTTCCAAGGATTACAACGTCTCTACTGGGTGTTCTTTATCCACAGTTTGTCTCACCCATTCCTTCCATATCAGTGGCACAGTTTCAAGTAGATCCGGATCTTGCTCGCTCTACAACAACAGTAAAAGAAATACCCAGAGGCACCTCACTTTTTACACAGTCTCAGGAGAGTGCCACTTGTCGTTTTCAAACATGCTATAATTTAGATCTTTGGCCAGTACAGGTGGAAGATGTATCTATTGTACCTGCTAGTAGTTATGCTTTCTCTCAAGATCAAATCCAGAAGGTTTCTACAAAATTTCTTCGTATTCGCTTAAAATCTTTATCCTTGCCATTTGGTAGTATGGATATAAAGAATATGCGTTTTTATATAGAAGGAGATATGGGAAAAAGACATACGCTATTAGAGGCTTTGTTTCGCTCAAGTCAAGTAGTGGCAATGGTTAAAGATGAAACACAGCAGCCTATTTTAACTGACAGTTATTGCAGCATGGTAGGTTTTTCATCTGAAGAGTCTGTTTTACCCAATGCAAAATTATTGGATGATGCGTATAGGGTTTTGCAGGAGTTTTTTACTTTTCCATCCAAATATTTTTTCTTTGATATAAAAAATATAGATTTGAGTTTTTTTCAAAAGGAAGAGCAGATAGAGTTATTGGTGGGGGTTGATGAGAAGAGCTTAACAGAAGATTTCACGGTGGATAAAAGCAATGTTTTGTATGGTTGCACACCTATAGTTAATATATTTAAAAGTATCGCTGAGCCTATTTCTTTAAACCATAGGAAAAGTGAGTATCCTCTGATTAGTAATATTCGCAATGAAGTGACTCAGGAGGTTCATACAATACTATCAGTATATAGTTTTAATGCAGAGACAGGAAAGACTTCTTATCTTGCGCCATACTTCTTTTTTTCAGATGAAGAAGTAGAGAACAACCAGAATATTTTTTGGACGTCTAGGCGGGTAAACTCTAGCTCAGCAAGTGTTCCGGGAACTAGTGTTTCTCTGGGGTTTGTTAATTTAGATCTTACACCGGCTTCTCCAGGAGATGAAACAGTTTATGTTGAAGCTCTTTTTACAAATAGGAGTTTAGCTACACAAATATCGGGGAATACGCTTTTAAATATAGAAGATGGATCTTCTTTGGGGAATGTTGTTTGTTTAGAAGCTCCAACAACGCCTGTTTATCCTTCTAATGAGGGGGAGTATGGCTGGAAATTAATTACACAAATGGCATTGAATAAGTTATCTTTTTCTAGCAATCCAGAGTCTTTGAAAGCTTTAAAAGAAATGCTGCTTGTGCATACAGGGCTTTCTGGATTTGAGATGTCTCCTTATATTGATAGTATGTTATCTATGAAAACTTTTCCTGTTGTAAGGAGGTTTGGGGAGGATGCTTGGCGTGGTTTTGTGAAGGGACAAGGGGTTGAACTTACTGTTGAAGATAATTATTTGGCGGAATACAATCCGTTCTTAATGACAGCTGTATTACAACATTTTTTCAGGTTGTATGTGAATGTAAATTCATTTGTACAGCTTTCTGTAAAAAAACGAGGAATAGATGAGACATGGGTACAGTGGCAAACCCTAGAGGGGTCAGTAGAGGTAACCTAGAGGACCAGTTATTTAAGGAAGTATACAGTTTTGATTTTCATCAAGTTGTAAGGCTAATGGAGTTTTTTACCCCTGGATGTACACCTTTGGGAGAAGGAAGTAATCCAAATAGTGAGGCATTGCGCATATCCAGCCGTATTAGCTTTTCTTTTGCAACAGCAGATTTAAATAACTTATACCCAGCCAAAGCAATAGATCCATTAAAGAAACTTCCACAGCTGTCCATAAACTTTATGGGTTTGGCTGGTATATCGAAGCCAATACCAACACCATATGCCTATAGATTTTATCAACGTACTCGTTGGAAAGATACAGCTACAAAAGATTTCCTGGATATATTCAACCATAGATTTGCCGGTATTCTTTACCGGATTCACAAAAAATTTCGCGTAGAGCTATCTACCGGCTTTCTAGAAACAACTGTTTTTGGAAGTGTATTATCATCTATAGCGGGTATATATCAAAAGTCTGATTTTCTAAAAAATAGGATGAGTGTACCGGATAGATCTATCATAGGGTTTTCTGCCTATTTATGGAAAAGGCCTCCCTCATCATATGGTTTGAAAGAGATAATAGGTTCTTATTTTTCTATTCTCGTAAAAGTAAGGGAATACTACGGTGCTTGGGTAAAAGCAGACTCTTCTCAGTGGAGCCGTTTATCTTCAAAAAAGGAGACTTTTAATGTTTTAGGCAGGACAATGATTATAGGTACTAAGGCTTGGGACCAGCAAGGAGGTATTGTGTTAGAGCTAGGGCCTATTAATTATGAAACCTTTCTTTCTTTACTACCAACGGGGGGAAAATATAATGCTTTTTGTGATTTAGCTTATTTATATTTAGGAGACCTTTATGGCTTGAAGGTTAACTTTACTATTAAGAAAGATACAATTCCAAAAGTACGGCTAGGAACGAATGCAGCCTTAGGATATACTACATGGGCTCATTCTAATTCTTTTCAGAAAGATGATAGTCAAGTGATCATAGACTGTAAACCTTGAGTTAGATTTCTTTAGGGTAAGAGCTATAGTAAGCATTTTAAAATTGGAGACTAGATATATCAGTTCAAAATACCGTTTTAACCACAGAACGTAATGTTTTTATTTCTATGACATCTATTTTAGGAACTGACAAACTGATCATTACTAAAATGGAAGGTTATGAGGGCCTATCAGAACCTTTTGAATTTTTTTTAGAAATGTACGCTCATGATTCTCAATTAGATTTAAATAAGTTAGTAGGAACATCTGTTACAGTTACAATAAAAGTTCAAAAAAAGACACGTTATTTTAATGGTGTTATAGGTCAAATTTCTCAAGGGGATAGCTATACTTTTTTACAGCAAAAATCTTCAGAGAAAAAGAAGACACCAACTGTTTATACGGCTACAATTCATCCTAATTTTTGGAAATTAAAATTTAATAGAGGTTTCCAAATTTACCAAGAAAAAACTATTAATGAAATTGTTTCAGAAGTGCTGGAAGAGGGCAATATTCATATAAATAATAAAAGTAATGAGTGTGGTAAATCTGCCAGGAATTACTGTGTTCAATATGAAGAAAGTTCTTTTAACTTTGTTTCGAGGCTTTTGGAAAGCGCTGGTATTTATTATTTTTTTGAGTTTTCTGAGGGTGTGCATGAGATGGTAGCTGGAGATGATAGGGGAACCTATGCGCAGTGTCAGAATATCAAAAAGGTATCTTTTAGTCCTACAAAATCAGCAACGCCTCTCTATAATGTGGTGTATGAGTGCTCTGTCTCAAAAGCTTTTACATCAAAGAAGGCCGAGTTAAATGACTATGATTTTGAAAACCCCAGAACTGTTTTAAAAGTTCAAAATATGCAAGATACGGGAAATGAGGGTACTGTTTCTAATTATCCTGGTGGCTATAAGAAATATGAAGCTGGTGAGAAAATAGTAAAAATTAGAGGTACAGCTTTGGAGCAGTCTAAGGAGATGATGAAAGGACAGTCTACTGTTTCAGATTTTTCTGCAGGCCATAAGTTTACTTTACAGGATCATCCCAACTCTTCTTTTAATAAGGAGTATGTACTTAAAGAGGTGTATCATTGTATAGAATTGCACCCAGAGGAAGAAGAGTATAGTTACCATAATAAGTTTGAAGCCTTTTCTTCTGAAGTTGTTTATAGGCCGCCACAAAAAACAGTTAAACCAAAGATTTTTGGAGCGCAAACGGCTATTGTTACAGGAAAAGAGGGAGAGGAAATTTGGGTTGATAAATATGGTCGCGTCAAGGTTAGTTTTCACTGGGAACCAAAAGGTCATAAGAATGATAAATCCTCCTGCTGGATTCGTGTGGCACAGGGTTGGGCAGGAAAAAATTGGGGCATGCTTTTTACACCAAGGTGTGGTCAAGAGGTTGTTGTCTCCTTTTTGGATGGAAACCCTGACTGTCCATTAATTACAGGAAGTGTTTACAATGGCGATAATATGCCGCCGTATTTACCAGAAACGCCTACTATGTCTACTATTAAATCTAGTACATCTAAAGGTGGAAAAGGTTTTAATGAGTTGCGGTTTAATGATAAAAAGGATAGTGAGGAGCTTTTTATTCATGCCCAAAAAGATATGAATATAGAAGTTATCAATGCATTTTCTCAAGTTATTGAAAAAGGGGATGAAAGATATACTATTAAAAGTGGTAATAGGACGGTTTTGGTGGACGGCGATCCAGTGGAAGAGAGTGAATCGAGCCAGAGTTCAGGAAATGAGGATCATCCTGGAGATTCTGTAAACTCAACTTCTCAAAGTGAAGTTAAGGCAGAAGAGTCCCTGGAGAAAGATCAACAAAAAGCGGCAAAAAGTGCATTAGATGATGAAAAAGAGCAAAATAAAGCATCAGATTCAGCTGGAAAATCAGGTAGTCACCAGTCTAATGGGAATGATATTCTTGTTATAAAACGTGGTTCACGTTTTATATATTTAAAAGCAGAGGGAGAGGGAACGGGAGATCACAGTATAGAAATAGCAAGAGGCAACAACACTGTTCATATAAAAGAAGGGGATGACTTGTTAGAGATTGCGTCAGGCGATCATAAAATTAAAATAGATAAGGGAAATATTGACATTAAGCTGGAAGATGGCAATGAGCAGAAGCAGATAGAAGGAAAATTAACACATAAGGTTTCAAAGGATTACAGTCTAACGGTTGGAGGAAACTTAACAATTAATGTTGATGGACAAATAAGTATGAAAGCCGGGAAAGGCATTGATATGACGGCAGATAAATCTATTGTCATGAAAGCAGATCAGGATATAGATGCTACAGCACAAGGGGCATGTAAGGTCAAAGTAGATAAAGAATGTGATGTTAATATTGGAAGAGACTTAAGTGTTAGTACAAGTGCAGGAGCTAAGGTTTCAGCGTCTAACAGCATTGATATAAATGCTGGAGGGTCTTTTTCTGTAGATGCAGGTTCATCAATTACAATGAGTGCTAGCAGTAACTTTTCGTTAAAATCTGATATGAGTTTAAGTGCAAAAGCAGGGACAGATCTATCATTAGATGCAACAACTAGCTTAACAGGAAATGGAAGCGCATCTGTATCGATAAAAGCAGGAGGTTCTTGCGATGTTGGTGCCACAGGAACTCTTTCTTTGGATGGTGCTCTTATTTCTATAGGCTAATTTATAAAAATGGATATAAAAAGTGGAATCATTAATAAAAAAGCTCTCTCCAAATTATAATGATAGGGAGTTGAGTGTAACCCCTTCCTTTATTGTCCTTCATGCAACACAAATGGAGAGTGCAAGTGAAGCATTAGAGCGTTTGTGCGATAAAGAATCTCAGGTGAGCGCTCATTATTTTATCCATAAGTCAGGGGATGTATATCAGCTAGTGGATTGCAAAAGAAGGGCATGGCATGCTGGAGAGTCATTATGGAAAGGGAAAGGGGATGTTAATAGTCATTCTATAGGCATAGAAATTGACAATGCTTGGGAGAAATATACCAATGAGCAGCTTATATCACTTGTTGAATTATTAAAGTATCTATGCAATCGTTATAATATTGATGCAGAAAATATATGGGGTCATAGTGATGTAGCTCCTCATAGAAAAGAGGATCCGGGTGCTCATTTTCCTTGGGAATGGCTAGGAGAAAAAGGTTTTGGCTTGAAAAAAAAACCTCAAAAATGGAAAGAGGTTTGTTTATCAGAAAAAGAGGCTAAAGAAATACTAAGCAATATTGGTTATAATAGCCTGGGAAAAAAAGCATACCCTCTGACGAGCATTTTGCTAGCTTTTCAGCATCATTTTCTTCCAGAAAACTGTACAGGGAAGCTAGATAGCTTAACTAAAAGCACGCTTTATGCTTTGAAAGACTATGGGCTTTCTGAGTAAGAAGGACAAAAACCTAATGCATAGATTCTGAAAAAGTTAAACACCTTGAAGATTTTTTTTATAAAGTTATTATCCCCAAATTGTATCTCTAAAGCGTAAAGCTCTAAACTTACTATTTTTAAAGAAGAATAAAGCAAAAAATTGAGATATTTTCTTCAGTATTATTTCTTTCATTGAGATAAAATTTTATTTAAAGGGTTTTTTAAAAAGTCCTCTATAAGAGTAGAAGTTGATGAGTAGTTTGTTTTTGTTTTTAGACTATTTATATAAGTTTCAACAGTTCTGGGGGATAGTTGCAATATAGCAGAAACTTGCTTGACACTTAGACCTTTTGAAAGTAACAAGATGCTTTCTAACTCCCTTTTTGTTACATTTATTTCTGTATGAGAGATATTTATATTATATGCTCTACTATATTTTTTTATATCATGGTTATGGGAAGTGGCATACTTTTTAGGTATAAAAGAACTCTCGTCTAATTTTAAAATAGAGTTAAATCGATTTAAATAAACTCTAGTAGTTTTAAATGCAGATATCCATTCTGCAAACAAATTTGTTTTATTTATATAAAGATCAAGCACCGTATTGTTGGATAGCGTTGAAGCAAACCCCCATATATTTAAATCATTATTGTATTTTTCATAAATACTAAGGCCATTCCATATGTCAAAGTTATATAGGTGGTTGTAAATAAGATCTTCAGTATCTGGTTGGCCTGCCCACAAAAAACATGAAAAATTTTTTTCTAGAAAAAGATGGTATTCTTTCTTGAGGGTGCAAGAAGTCCATGGTAATTTTTCAACTCTATGTAGCAGCCAGTCGTAATTATTAGTTAAATATATAATTCGGCCATCTTGAAGAAATGACCTATAAATAAAGAAGTTTATACTGAAGTCTCTAAAAAAACTATTTAGTAACGTATTTATATCTGACTGACATTGTTTATTATAATTTACTAGTTCTAACATAATAATACCTCCTATGGGTTTATCGATAAGGAGTATACCGTTAGTCTAGACTGAAAGGGCTTTACAGTAAAAAGGTATACACATACTTCTAAGACTAGAAGAAATAACTTTATTATTTCATTATTATACCAATGAGAAACCAATAAGATCTGTGTCCATCGCTCAAAAAATTTTAATAGCACTACTATCATATTAGGATTCCCAGAGACAAACAAAACCGACAAGAAGTTATCAGTTTTGTTTGCTTGTATTTCTCTCTTTTATTTTTTACTAATACAACATGTCATTAAATAGTAGAGTTTTTCTCCAAGTGCTCTGGCTTGTTGACTCAATTTTTTAGCAAGAGTTAGTTTTTTTTGCCTTATTTCTTCTTCAAGAAGCATATGCTCTGAAGAGGTAGGCGGGGATACAGGCTCTTCCAGAGCTGCAAGATCTTCTCTGCTACAAAAATTTCCAGTACTGTGAGTCAATCTACGATCTACTGCTAATTGATAGCTTTCCAGCCAATTTAGAATTACCCTAAACTTTCCTAAAGTTATGCGTGTTGCTAAGTTATGTGTAGAAAAGCCATAAGAGTGTATTCCTATAACATGCTGAGTAGTTTTATCAATTAGAGTTGCACATACGCCACTTCCACTTTGTCCAGGAGCTGTATCTATTTCGTAAACTAATGATTGCTCTGTAATACCTTTTAGATGATGGCTCATAGTCCACATCTCATCACTATTTCCTTTATCTCCTGGATAACCGGTGATATGAACTTTAGTTGTTTTTTTTATATCTGTTTCTTTTGCATGGCAAACTCCGAGCCACCCTGTTATCATTCCGATGGGCTTATCTAGAATTAAGACTCCCATATCATATCTTGCATTATGAGAATCTACCCAGCCGCTTACACTAAGCAAGATGGATCCTGATGCTTGGCCATATGGATTTGTTTCTTTGTTTCTTCCTGGAAAAAATTCTACTCTTTCTGCCCAGCCATATTTTCTGCTAAAAAGACAATGGCCTGCGGTTAGTACAGCACAAGGAGAAATTAAAGTTCCCGAACCCCCACCTAATATTTTATTTCCTTCTTGGTCACTAAAAGTTATTTCTAGTTTTCCATGAACTCTATACTCAGGGGCCTCAGTATCCAAAACAGGAAATCTACCATCATGTCCAGGTATAACTCTTTTCAATACAGTTTCCATGCTAAAGGGTACCTCATAAGAAGGTGTGAAACAGGTGCCACCTCTTATAGTTACAGGGTGCTCTCCTCTTTTAAAATTAGTATGAGAATCCTCTCTTAATTCTTTCATTACAGTTCTTAGTGCTGAAGTAGCTGCTGTATCTCCAGTCTGTGAAGAGTGAGAAGAAGCAGGTTTTTTTCGAGCAGATGGAGCTTCATCGAGCGATATTTTTGAGAAAGTTTTTCCAGCATAAGTTTCTTGAATGTTTGGGTATGCAAGAAAAACACTAATTGTCATTACACAGCTTGTGGCAAGCAATTTCTTATTACTAGTCATAATAACCTCTCTTTATTTTATATCTGAGTAGATTGATATAAGTAATCTACTTTTTTATAGATGATAATTATTTATCACCTAAATATAATAAAAGCATAATATAACCGTATAAAATATAAGTATAAATCACTAAGTGTAAATAACCTAAGGGAAAAGTACTGGAAAAGTTAGGGTTTATATTTGCTATACCAATGAGCAGCAAGTATTAATTAAGGAGAATTTTCTGAGGTTATTCACTTTAAATTATAAAAATTTTTATTAATTTCACATAGGTAGATACTAATATAAATCTTGTATTATAGGCTTTTAGTTAAATCTTCTAAGAAAGCTACTAAAAAGAAGAAAGATATTTTTGTATAGCAGGTGTCCTTTCTAAAAAAGATTGATGCTTACATGGGTAAAAGATATATAAGAGTTTTTATATGGCATAAAGAAGTATTTTTTGGGTATACAGTAAAATTGAACTGTATATTACTTCTTCTTTGCTATAGAAGTGGCTAAATTTCAAGTTACATTCTTTGAGCAGGCGACATATATGAGGCATTAAGAGTGCTTTAAGTAATTAATTTTCTTCTTTTTGTTATAAAGAGTTAATATTATCAAATTAAAAATAGCTGCTATTACCACAAGAGCAGGCGTCCAGGTTAGAACGTGAAACTTACGGGTAAGGGAGGTTGTTATAAAAAGCAAAACAGCTGCTATTGTAAAAGCTATATTATAACTCAACGCTGTACCGGTATACCTTATATTAGTAGGAAATAAAGACACTACCATGCATGGATAGCAGGCAATAAAAATTGCGGAAAGTAGTTTATAAAAAACTACAAATTGTAGAACTGAGTCTACTTCCATAGTGACAAGGAAGAAAGATGATAATAACAAAATGGATATTGTGACAACCAATAAGACAACATATGATGAAATGAAAGATATGAGGTATCCAATAAGAGGTATCATGCCAGTAAAAACTATTGTTCCACATAACATCGAAAAGTAAATTTCTTGACTGCTATAGTTTGTAAATTCTTTTAAATAAGCTGGCAAATAATGTCCAAGTATTATTAATAGAACGGGGAATATTGTAATTCCAATACCAAGCATTAATTTGGAGGCATTATTTTTGATAAGATAGCTTAGTGGTTTTTTTTCTTTTATTTTTAAGTTTGAAAACAAAAGAGACTCAGATGCTTTTAAGCGAAAATAGATTGCAATGATAGATAGGCTTCCACCTATAACAAAAGGTATTCGCCATGCAAAAGCTATTATCTGTGTGTCCGTGAAATATCTTGTTAGGATGTATATAACTAAAGTACTAAGACATCCTCCTATACCTCCTCCAAAAAATACAAAGCTAGAGTGAAAATTTCTTTTTTTTTCTTTACTTGTTTCTATTACATAAACAAGTGCTCCTGGTAGCTCGGCGCCATGTGCTATACCTTGTAGAATTCTAATTATCATTAACAAAATAGGGCTTATTATGCCTGCTGTGTGATAAGATGGAAGAAAGGCAATTAAAAAAGTGCATACCGCCATCAGTTGTAAAGAAAAAGCTAATGTATTTTTTCTGCCGAATCTGTCGCCAAAAGATCCAATAATCATTCCTCCTAATGGACGGCTTAAATAACCAGCAGAAAAAACAATAAAAGTTTCTAAATAGCTTAAATATGAGTCAGAATGAAAAAAAAATACTTTGGTTAAAAAACTTGCAAGCATAGAGTATATGAGAAAATCATATACTTCTAGCATCGTTCCTAGCATGGATAAAACTACAGGATTTTTCATGATTAGTTGCCATATATAAGATTAATTTTATACATAAGCCTACAGTAATTATTTAACGTATAAATATCAAGTAATTAACTTATTATATAGGTATTAATATCTAATAAACTTGTTTTTTATTTGTTTTAATTGTCTGTTAGTATAAAGTTTATTATAGGGTATTTTAAGGTGTATGAATGTCTATAAAATTATTACAAAACATAGAAAGTTTTGAGCTGGATATTCTTGAAAGTAAGATTAAGAAAATTTGCTCTCCTCTTTTCTCAAGCACTAAGCTTACTTTTTTTGAGTATAATAAGTCTTTTTTAGACTATTCACGAATTACTGTTACAACAAATGCTGAGTGGGTTTATACCTACTATAATTCGGGATATTATACAAAAGGAATGCATCACCGTCATGTTAAAACATATAGAAAAGGTTATAATTACTGGAACTCTGCAGGAAGAAATGTTGTTAATAACTTAGCAAAGGATAATTTCAATATTGATAATGGATTTACTATTATCGAACCTTCTTCGGATGTTTGCGAGTTTTATCATTTTGCCTCTATGGCAGAAGAAAAAAACACATTAAATTTTTATTTTAATTACATCAACTTATTATATAGGTTTATTGCATACTTTAAGTGTGAAGCTCAGGATATTATTTCTTATTATTCAAAAAATAGAATCCGCCTTAAAGCAGATACTAGTGAAAATATAATAAATAATAATGCTTATTTAGAAGAGGGGAAATTATTTCCAGTTAAAAAGTTTTATTTTCAATTAAACGACAAATGTCAATACCTTACTAACCGTGAAATAGATATAGCTACTTGGATTTTAAATGGTAAAAGTAGTGAAGAAATAGGCATTATACTAGGTATTTCTAAAAAAACAGTAGATGCACATGTAGATAGTATAAAAGCTAAATTAGATTGTTTTAAACAATCTCAAGTAATAATGAAGTTAATTGATTTGGGGTTTAACAAAATAATAGGGAAACATTAATTAACCATGTCATATTCAAATTATTTTTTAAAAGTGGGTGAGGAAGGTGAAAAACGCTTAAATACTTTAAATGGTATCTACAATAGAACTACTAAGGATTTTATTCTTAAAAACTCAATAAATTTGGGAGTGCGAGCTCTAGAAATTGGAGGTGGAACAGGGAGTATATCATGTTGGATGGCAAAAAAAATAGGAATTTCCGGCTCTGTGAAAGTAATAGATTCTGATCTTTCTCAAGTACACCTTATTAGAAAAAAAATTAGAGAGCAGAATTTGGTTAATATTCAAGTAGAAAACCGTAATGTTGAAAATATTACGCCTGAGTATGGAAAATTTGACTTGATATTTTGTCGCTTCTTATTGATTCACATGAAAAACCCTAGGAATGTCATAAAAAAGATGCTTTCGCTTTTAAATCCTGGAGGAAAATTAATCATAGAAGATTGCATATTTAGTAAAAGCTTTTGTTTTCCAAAATTATATGCTTTTGATAGAAGAGTAGAGATTATACAACAGTTATTTAAATCTTCTCATAAAAACTATGATATAGGAAAGCAGATATATGGTATGCTGTTGGATATAGGTTTGAAAGAAATAAAGGCTAATTTGGTGCAGCCTATTTTGAAGAATAAAACTCAAAAACTAATTTTGCCATTATTTTTGCAAGAAACAAGAGATACTATTTTAAAATTAAATCTTTCTGATAAAAAAGAGCTTGTGGAATTAAACAATTCTTTACTTAAAAATGTTGTAGAAGGGTCTCATTATTTTGTTGCAGGGGCTCAAGTGTGCCAGATTTGTGTAACAAAAGAATAAAAAGGGGAGCCAGAAAATTAGATCCAGAGAAACTTGTAGCATACGTCCGAGAAAATCCTGATTTAAGAATAGAGAAATATGCTGCGTTTTTTGATGTGAGCTATAACACTATATATGAAAATTTAAAAAATTAGGGATAAAAAGAAAGAAAATAAGTAAAGTTCAACAAAATTTTAAAATATAAGAGCGCACGGTCTAACCAAAGAAAATAAAGCATATAGTAGGCTTAGAAATATAAGTGTTTAAGGGGGTGAAGGGGCACTAAAAGTATATGACAAAAAAATATAATATTTTTTAGAAAGGTAGTACAATACAAACAGGAGTTGTAGGAAATGAAGAGAAATATTTTTGTTTTTAGTTTAGCCTTCATATTATTTTCTAGTTTTTTATCAGTAGAAAGTTCTTTCTCCTTTGGAGGTACTTCTTTCCATGGTATAGATGATAATATTGCTCCGACAGAAGAGATGGCTAATAAGAACTCAGAAGAAGAGAAAATAGACCAGGCAGGGGGGGACGATTAGTCATCTGGCAGATTTTTTCGTATAAGATATATTGTTGAGCTTTTTTAAAGAAAATATTTCTTGCAACTTCTTGCTTTAAAATTTAAATATATTTGATCTGTTTTATAGCAGTAGTAATTATTGAAAATAATATACTAAGCAATTATATAGCTTTTAAATAAAACGAAACGTTACTATAGAGCATGTATTATAATAAATAGATTTTATTTTTAGAGTCTTTTGCAAATATGTTGTTAAGCAAGGTATAAACAGAGTATAAGTTATTCTGCTAGCTTGTTGCAAAATGCTGCTTTCTATCTTTTTGATATTATCTTTCTTACACTTAACGGGCAGTAAATATTTAGTCTTTTATATCCTATCCCACCAGATGGGGGATAGGATAATTAGTGCTTTGTAAGTTTTTTATAGAGCAAAAAAGAGGGAAGAATTTCAACGAAGGTTAGTTGAAATTCTGAAGAAGTAGCGCAAGAAGAGGGCTATAATAGCTACACCTGCTAAAGTTGTAAGGTTAGCACCAATACCAATATCTATAGCAAAAATGCTTGTTGTTTGGTAGATAGCAAAAGGCACAGAAAGTACCACACCCATTAATGACTCTCCAGCAATTGCACCTGATGCAAAAAGCATGCCTTGTCTATCAGCTTTTTCTGCATCAAGCGTTGTTATCTTATTGCTTTTTTCTTTTTTGCGGAGAGTTCTTGATACAATTTCTTTTAAAAGGCCTCCAACAAAAAATGCTATTGTTATATCAACAGGAAGGTATAAACCGAGAGCAACGGCAAGGACGGGAAAGTTCCAAGTGCTACCAGAAGATTTGAGAAGAGCATTGAATATAATGATGGCAACACCAATAAGCATGCCGACTAAAATAAAGTTCCAAGGAAGTCCACCAAGAAAAACACCTTTAGCGACAGATGCCATAAGGGTGGCTTGTGGAGCGGAGAGAGCTTGTGCAGGGTCCATACCTTCACGAGGAAATGAGCCACCTATACCATAGGCTTCATAAAGAAGGCTAAGAATAGGGGCAATTGCTACAGCTCCAGCAATGGCTCCTACTATTAACATTGCCTCTTGCTTCCAGGGGGTGGAGCCTACAACGTGACCGGCTTTTAAATCTTGTAGGTTATCACTGCCCACAGCTGCTGCAGTGGCAACTATAGCAGCAATAATAACAGAAATAGCTGCTGCACTTAGTGCATCGTCCGTGTTTACAGAAAAGTCAACCTGGGTACTTAGTAGAGATAAAAGCACAAGAGAAACGGCCAAAATAGCTGCTATGGCAACACCGGATAGGGGATTAGAGGATGACCCAACAATACCTGCCATATAGCCGGCTATTGAAGAGCAAATAAATCCCGCAACAAGAGAAAATAAAGTAACAAATGCAGTAGTAGACCAAAACAAGAAAGAGGTTACAGGCATGTCGTTGGCATCTATAACATAGGAAAATAGTATAGCAATAGGAATAGCTAAAACAATAGTACATCCAATGATCCACGTCATAGGGATATCGTGTTCTGTTCTTAGGATTTTTTCGCTAACGCCATTGCGAGCTGCCTTTAAAGCTTCAAAAGACGTTTTTATACTATCTATTATGGGTTTCATAAGTGAAACAAGCGCCCAAATGCCTCCCACAATCATTGTTCCAACACCTATGTAACGAAGTTTTGTAGACCAAATAGACATTGCAGCAGAACCTATAGAGTCTGCATTGGGTAGACCATATATCCCAGTGACAATTGGCAGAGCAACAATCCATGTTAGGAAAGCACCTATAAAGAGACATATACCGATGCGTACACCCACAATATATCCTGCAGATATAATAACAGGAGAAAGGCCAGTTCCAAAACCAAAGACAGAAGAACCTACTTTAGTCCAATAGGTGATTTCTTCTCCAATTACTTGAAAACCAGATTGTAACATTTTTATGGAAGCAGCAATTACTCCACCGGTCACTAGCAACTTTGCATTTGAGTCAGTTTTTCCGCCTTCTTTGCTTTTCTTTGCTGCATCACCAGCTTTGAGAACTTCAGCTGTTGCCACTCCTTCAGGAAATTTTAGTTGTGCGTCAACAATGAGAGCTCGTCTTAAAGGAATAGAAAAAACAACACCCAGCACGCCACCTATGGCGGCAATTGCTGTAGTTTCTAGGTAGGGAAAACCTTTCCAAAATCCCATTAAAACCAGAGCAGGCAAAGTAAAAATAATACCTGCAGCAATAACCTCACCTGCTGAAGCAATTGTTTGAACAAGGTTGTTTTCTAAAATGTTAGAGTTTTTAAAAAAACGAAGAAGAGACATAGATATTACAGCTGCTGGAATACAGGCAGATACAGTTTGTCCTATTTTTAGGCCCAGATACGCATTGGAGGCTGCTAAAACGACAGCAAGAAATATACCAAGGACTAGTGCTTTAATGGTTATTTCTGGCAAATTCTCATTAGCAGATATATAGGGTTTCTGGGGTGTAAACTGTACTTTTTTCTTTTGTGACATTTCTCTTTTACTCTTTTGTTACGTAAAAACTTATCAGTTAGTTTTTTTCTCTACAATGTTATTTAGGTGTTTGATAGCTGCATCAATTTTGCTCTTATCATTGCCACCACCTTGTGCAAGATCTGGTCTTCCACCGCCACCTGATCCGCCAAGAATAGGAATTATGCTTTTCACGATATCAACAGCGTTAAATTTATGTACTATACTGTTGCTTACACCAATTATACATATTACCTTTTCATTAACCTCGCTAAAAAGACCAATGATAGAGTTTTTCTTTTTTGCTTTTAGTGTATCTATAAAAGCTTTTAGGTCTTTTGTAGAAACTCCTTTCATTTGGTTTACATACAAAGTTACTTCACCAAATCTAGTCTCTTGTAGCATATTATTGGATTCTGATAAAGATTTTAGAGCCATTTTTTTTATTTCTTTGTTTTTTTCTTTTAGGGTGTTTTGCAGTTCTAGGATTTTTTCTGTTAAATTATCGGGATGTGTTTTTAGTATTTGGCTTATTTCTTGTAGATTCTTAAAATGTTTTTGTGTGTACTTGAGGGCTGCATGCCCTGTTACTGCCTCTATACGGCGAATGCCTGCTGAGATAGATGTATCACTAATAATTTTAAAAAAACCAATATTGCCAGTATAGCTAACATGTGTTCCACCACAAAGTTCAATGGAATAAGGGCTAGTACCACTATGTTTTTCTCCAATGGTTACCATACGAACTTGTTTTCCATACTTGTTGTCAAACAATGCTACAGCGCCTGCTTGTTTAGCTTCTTCGGGCGATACAGTTGCTGTAAGCACAGGGTAATTTAAACATATTTGACGATTGATCTCTTCTTCTAGCGCCTCAATATCAATGTCTAGTAAAGCACCATTGTGAGAGAAATCAAAGCGTAGTTTATCCGATTCAACCAGAGATCCTTTTTGCATAATATGCTTTCCCAGACGGCGACGCAGAGCTTCATGCAATAGATGGGTAGCAGAGTGGTTTGCTTTTAGTTTATCCCGACGTTCTTTATTCACCTTTAAAGTGAGGATATCTCCATTTTTTAAAGTGCCTTTTTCTACTTTGATTCGGTGAACAATTAAATTGTCTAGAAATTTTTTTGTATCAATAACAAGAAGGAGAGAGCCATTTTCTGTATTTATAACGCCCGTATCTCCAGATTGTCCTCCAGATTCTCCATAGAAGGGTGTTTGATTTGTTAAAAGCCAACCCTCTTCTCCTTCAAGCAGTGTATCTTGTTGTTTGTTTTCTTTTACGATGGACAGAGCGAGGCCCTCACTTTTAAGTGTCTCATATCCTATAAAATCTGATAGGCCGAACTTTTCCCTTAGCTCATACCAAACTTCGTCAGTTTCCTTCTCTCCAGAACCCCTCCAAGAAGCACGAGCTTGTTTTTTTTGCTTTTCCATAGCTATAGAAAAGGCGCCTTGATCAACTTTTATATTAGATTTTTTAAGAATATCTTGAGTTAAATCTAGAGGAAAACCAAATGTATCATAGAGTTTAAAAGCTGTGGTTCCTGGAAATGTTCCTCCTGTTGGGATTGTTTTTATTTCGCTTTCAAGTAGTTTAAGGCCATTTCCAAGAGTTTTTCTAAAACGTTCCTCTTCCAGCTGCAGTGTTTTTTGTATAAGATCTTGGGTTGCAATTAATTCTGGAAAAGCACTTCCCATTAGTGAAGTAAGTGTAGGAACAAGTTTATACATTAGTATATCTTGTGGCGCCATCTCATGGATATGCCGCATGGCTCTTCGCATAATGCGTCGCAGTACATATCCACGCCCCTCTGAAGATGGAAGAACACCATCTGCAATTAAGAAACACGATGCACGAAGATGATCAGCAATAATACGTAGAGGAATTTTATTCTTGCCACAGGGGTCTATATTGGCAATTTCAGCAGTGTTTTGGATAATGCTTTGAAATAGATCAATATCATAGTTGTTTGATACACCTTGCAAAATAGCAGTTAATCTTTCCAAGCTCATGCCCGTATCAACAGAAGGCCTGGGCAAATCAATGCGGTCACCGGAAGGAAATTTTTCATACTGCATGAAGACAAGGTTCCAAATCTCTACAAACCTATCGCCATCTTCATTGGGTGAGCCAGGGGGGCCACCGGGTATAGTTTCTCCATGATCATAGAAAATTTCAGTGCAAGGTCCACACGGGCCAGATTTTCCCATGGACCAAAAATTATCGGAGGAGGAAATACGAATAATTTTTTCCTCGGGAAGTCCTGCAATTTTTTTCCATAATTCTTCTGTTTTTATATCTTCTGCATAGACGGTTACAAGGAGCCGGTCTTTGTTTATTTCTAGTTCTTTAGTAATGAAGTTCCAAGCTAGCTCTATAGCTAAATCTTTAAAATAGTCACCAAAAGAAAAGTTTCCCAGCATTTCAAAAAAAGTATGGTGTCTGGCTGTGTATCCCACTTGTTCTAAATCGTTATGTTTTCCGCCAGCTCTTATACACTTTTGGCTTGTTGTGGCCCTTTTTAAAGAGGTTGCTTCCTTTCCTGTAAAAATATCTTTGAACTGCACCATGCCAGCTGTTGTAAAGAGGAGGGTAGGGTCATTATGTGGAATAAGTGAGCTAGAGGGTACAATTGTGTGGTTATGTTGAGAAAAGTACTCTAGAAAGGCAGAACGTAAATCAGTTGTTGTTTTATTTTTCATCAGGCAAGCTACGATTTATATAAACTAATATTATCAAAGCTAGACTAGCTTTTGTGTTCTTGTCTAGTAAAAAATACGAGAAACTTTGTTTCTTTTTTTAATTTTACTCAAGAGAGTTTCAACGTAGCTATTTTTGACAATAAACGCTGAAAAAATAATTCTTTCTTACTAAAAATCACCTTATAAAATTATATGGTTTCTGCTACAATCGCATTCCTATGAAAAAAAGAGATAATTTTCCATCTTTACTTCTCTCTTCTGTGGAGAGAAAGACTAACTCTGCCAAGAAAAGGCCTTTTCGCCTTGTTGCTGACTTTAAGCCAACGGGGGATCAACCCCAAGCAATTGAAAAGTTAGAAAGAAGTTTTTTAGAAGGCAAGAAAGACCAAGTTTTATTGGGTGTAACTGGTTCTGGAAAGACATTTACTGTTGCAAATTTAATCCAAAAGCTACAGAAACCAACTATTGTTTTAGCTCCTAACAAAACACTAGCAGCACAGTTATATGCAGAAATGAAAAGTTTTTTTCCCCACAATGCTGTTGGCTATTTCGTTTCTTATTATGATTACTACCAACCGGAAGCTTACATTCCAAGAACCGATACGTTTATTGAAAAGGATGCTTCTATAAACGATCATATTGATCGCATGCGCCATGAGGCTACACGCTTTCTCTTAGAAAGAGAGGACGTTATTATTGTTGCCAGTGTGTCATGCATTTATGGTTTAGGTGATGTGGAAGCTTATAGTGGCATGAAGTTTCAGCTTGAGGTGGGCTGTAGAATCACAATGGAAGAAGTATCAAAGGCTCTTACAAATCTCCAGTACAAGAGGAATGATATATCTTTTATGAGAGGTGCTTTTCGTCGCAAGGGAGATGTTTTAGATATTTTTCCCAGTCATTTTGATGATCGATCGTGGCGGTTGTCTTTTTTTGGAGATGAAATTGAGGATATTTATGAGATGGACCCGCTAACAGGAGAAAGGTTTTCGAGCCTTGATTCTGTTACAATATACCCCAATAGTCATTATGTTGCGCCAAAGCCTACCTTACATCAAGCTGTTAAGCAGATAAAAATTGATCTTAATGATCGTTTAAAAGAGTTTGATGAGCAGGGGAAGTTTTTAGAGGCTTCTAGGTTAAAGCAAAGAACGACATTTGATCTAGAGATGATCTCTTCTACAGGTATGTGTGCTGGTATTGAGAATTATTCCCGATATTTAACAGGGAGGAATCCTGGAGAGCCCCCTCCGACTTTACTTGAGTACTTGCCCAAAGATGCTCTTATGGTTGTGGATGAAAGCCATGTTGCCGTTCCACAACTAGGTGCTATGTATAAAGGAGATGCATCTAGAAAAATAAATCTATCTGAGTATGGATTTCGTTTACCTGCATGTAAAGATAATAGACCTTTAAAATTTGAAGAATGGGAAGGTATAAGGCCCAAAACTTTATTTGTTTCAGCAACGCCTGCAAAATGGGAGTTAGAAAAAACAAAGGGTGAAGTAGTGGAGCAAATAATACGTCCAACGGGCTTGCTCGATCCTAAGTGCACTGTAAAGCCCACTGAAAACCAAATAGATGATATTATCCATGAGGCAAAAATAAGGGCTTCGAAAAACCAGAGAGTTTTGGTAACAACTCTAACAAAGAAAATGTCAGAAGCTTTAACAGACTATTTAGCAGAAGCAGGGCTGAAGGTAAGATACCTACACTCTGATGTTGATACACTGGAACGCTCTCAGATCATTCAGGATTTAAGAAAGGGTGTTTTTGATGTATTGGTGGGAATTAACTTATTACGTGAAGGTTTAGATATTCCAGAGTGCTCTTTAGTTGCAATATTAGATGCGGACAAGCAAGGTTTCTTAAGATCTAAAACGGCCTTGGTTCAGACAATAGGCCGTGCTGCACGAAATGTGGATGGAGAGGTTTTTCTATATGCGGATAAAATGGTACCTCCTTTGGAGGAAGCTTTAAAAGAAACGGAAAGGAGACGTTCTTTACAGAATATTTATAATAAAAAAAATAATATAAAACCGTCTTCTGTTAAAAAGTCTTTAAAACCAATTATGGCTGGCATTTTAGAGGAAAAAGAGGTATCATTAAGGGATGAGTCCGGAGAGGAGTATCTTTCACCGAAAGATTTACTAAGACAAATTCAGTCTTTGGAAAAAAAGATGTTGGATGCGGCTGAAAACTTAGAGTTTGAGAAAGCTTCTTGTTGTCGAGATGAGATAAAATTATTAGAGAAAAAATTACTACAATTTTCTTAATTGGTTAAAGTTAATGTCTATCATTCAGCATGCTTCTATTTTTAAGAGACAAGACACTAATGACAGCCCTGTTTTTGGTTTTGGCTTGAATTTTCTTCTTTGTTTTATGTGTTTTTTTTGTGTTATATGCGTAACTATTGGTATGCCTATTTTGCCAAAATTAGCAAATTATTTTAATGTTAATAAAGATACTGCTCAACAAATAGCTAGTATTTTATTTTTAGGGGGAGGTTTGTCAGGCCTTATTTATGGGCCGTTATCTGATTCTTTTGGAAGGCGGCGTATCCTTCTTGTTACTTTAAGCCTATATTGTCTATTTGCTTTTTTGAGTTCTTTGGCCACGACTATAGAGTTTTTTATGTTGTTTCAGTTTCTTCAGGGGTTACATGCTGGAGCGGGAACGGTGGTGTCACTGGCCATTGCTAAAGATTCACTTCAAGGCTCTGCTGCTGCAAAGCTTATTGCAAATTTTGGGTTGATTATTCCTCTTGCTCCAGCAACAGGACCTTTAATAGGGGGGTACTTAGAATCTCATTATGGCTGGCAAGCTGTATATATCTTTCTTTCCATTATGGCTGGGATAACTATGCTCTTGGTTTTGTTTTTTTTGCCAGAAACCCATAAAAAAGAGAAGAGGTTATCTTTTTCTTATAAGTTACTAGTGTCAACTTTTAAAGAAATTCTTAGAAAAAGAAGCTTTTTAAAGTATGCTATGGTTCTTGGTTTGTCGCACTCCTGCCTTATGATGTATAACGTTACTGCTTCCTTCATGTTTATTCAGCAGTTTGGTATTAAGCTAGAAAACTTTGGTTTTTATCAGATGCTTTCAATGTTGGGTATTATTCTTGGAAATTTTATAGTTAGTAGGTTTGTTATGGAGCATGGTCTTACTAAAATGTTAAAATTTGGAACGAAATTGTGTTTTGGTGGGGCTATTCTTTTTTTAATTATAACAATTGAAGATTTCCGCATACCAGTTCTTTTTTCTTTATGTATGTTTGTTTTCTGTGTAGGTATTGGCTGTATATTTTCTACAGCAATGTCTTTGGGCATGTCTACGGTTCCAGAGGCAAAAGGGTGTACGTCCTCCTTATTACGATTAATGCAACTTACAGCCAGCTCTATATCTGTTGCTGTGATTGCGGAGTTTTATAACCAAACTTTCTGGCCAATGGTAGTAGTTTTTATGACATTTGGTTTAGGTTTATTTATTTTTGGTCAGTATTATTTGTCACAGGGGGAGGAATAGGTGGCTTTTCAATCTAAAAGTAAGGAAGCTCAGCTGTTACCCCTGCTTATAATAGCTGTTTGGGCTACGATGTCAGCTGGTGATTTATATATACCAAGTTTGCCGATAATGACTGAATACTATCAAGCTTCAGATGATTGGTTGAACCTAACAATTACCGTTAATTTGCTATGTTTTCCAGTTGTTGGCATTTTTTATGGCCCCTTATCTGATGCTTATGGCAGACGAAAAATATTCATTATAGGAATGGGCATTTTTCTTTTAGGAAGCCTTATTTGCGCACTTATTCCCAATTTGTTTTTCATGATTGTTGGTCGCTTTATTCAGGGTGCAGGGACTTGTGTTGCTGATATACTTGCTCTTGCTATGATACGAGATGTTTATTCGGGCAACAAGAGCGCAAAAGCTATTACAGTGCTAGAATTATATATTGCTACCTGTCCTGCAGTGGCGCCAATAATTGGCGGATTTATAGCAAAGTATGCAGGTTGGCAATATAATTTTCACCTTATCTTTATTATGAGTTTTCTATCTTTTTCGCTACTTTTATGGCGCTTGCCAGAGACTTTACCGGAGGAGAGGCGGGTACTTTTCTCTTTTAAAGCAATCTATGAAGCGTATAGAGGGATATTAAAGGATAGAACTTTTCTAGGATGTTCTCTTATTTCTGGGTTTGTTTTTTCTGGTCTGTATGTTCTTATTGTTGGTACACCATATCTTTATCAAGATGTATTTGGGTTTGATGTCCTCATGTTTACAATATATTTGCTTGCAGGGGTTATTGCCTATATTTTTGCTGCAGAGATAAATAGAAGAACAGTTGAGTCATTGGGTTCTGGCTATCTTATGTGGCGTGGTATTGTTTTTTTCTTTTCTATGGGGGTTGTAAATGTATTAGTTGCTTATATTTGGCCAATGGATCCGGATATTATAAGAGCTGCAACTGCAGCATATGTATTTTTTATGGGTTTTGCTATATCTAATAGTACAGCTATTGCTCTGGATATATTTCCTGATAAGGCTGGATCTGCTTCTGCAGCATTGATTGCAATTGAAATGTTGTTAAGCTCTATTTTTATAACTTTGGTAGGGTATTTCTATACAGATTCTTTTGAATCTATAGCTTGGCTACTATTTGTGGCATCAACGGCTGCTCTTCTTAGCTGTTACATAATAAAAGATAAAAAATGGAAAGAAAAAGCTCTATGAACTAGAGACGTTCAAAGCCAGTGCATGTATGGCGTGCCTTAACTCTTCTGATAAGGTTTGATATACCATGCGTTGTGATTCTACACGGCTCTTTCCCTTGAAGGCAGGTGAAGAAATTTCAATTGAAAAATGGGAATTTCCAGTTTTTGGTGAACTAGCATGACCATCATGATTTGCTGAGTTGTTGATAATCACTAGCTTTACAGGATTAAAAGCAGCTGTTAATTTTTCACGGATAGTATTTTCTAAAGTCATTTTTTAATCTTTCGTTGTTTTAAGTTTTTCTTGTAGCAGCTCAAGATCGAGCCACTCTTCTTCTAGAAGCCATTTTTGTTTTTTGAAGTTTTCTAACTCTTCTGTGAGTGTAGTGAAGGTCTCAGGGTCTTTACTATAAAGTTCTGTATCGCTTAGCTTCTTTTCTCGCAATACTATTTTTTTCTCAATATTTAGCAGGTCTACAGGTATTTTATTAAGTTTGTAAACCTGATTATAACTAAGTTTTTCTTTTTTTTGTGAAGGTTGTTTTTTTTTCTTGAGGGTTGGTTCAGGTATTGTCGTTACTTGTTTTTTTTCTTTTTTCTTACTTGAAAGCAAGAAGTCACTATACCCTCCTGCATATTCGGTTAGCTTACCGCTTTCTTCGAAGGCAACAATGGATGTAACAGTCTTATCTAGAAAATCTCTATCGTGGCTAACCATTAAAATAGTTCCTGTATAAGCATCTAGCATTTCTTGTAGCATATCTAGTGTATCCATATCCAGATCGTTTGTTGGCTCATCTAAAATAAGAACAGAAGATGGAAGTGATAGGGATTTGGCTAGAAGTAGACGGTTTTTTTCCCCGCCGGATAATGTGCTAACCCTTGAGTTAAGTTGCTCAGGAGAAAAAAGAAATTCTTTCAAGTAGGAAATGACATGCTGACTATTAGCCCCAATTTTTATATGGTCACCGCCATCAGGGCATAATATTTCTTTTATACTTTTTTCCCCTTTAAGTTCATTGCGTTGTTGATCCAAATAAACAATGTCTATTTTTTTTCTAATTTTTATAGATCCTGAATCGGGTTTTATGGATCCTGTAAGCAATCTGAGAAGAGTTGTTTTTCCTGTTCCATTAGCGCCAATAATTCCTATACGATTTCCTTTCATAATACGGATAGAAAAATCATCTATTAAAATTTTTTGGTCAAAGGATTTAGAGATTCTAAAAGCTTCTATTATAACCTTAGATTTAGATACTTCTGTGGGGGGAGACCATACACCATTTTTCTTTTGGCTAATGAGTTCCGCTCGTTCTTGGCGTAGTTGATTTAATTTTTTTATTCGGCCTTGGTTTCTTTTTCTTCGAGCAGTTACACCCCTGTGCAGCCAGTTTTGTTCTTTTTGTATTTGTTTTTCTAAGTGATAGATATTTTGCACTTTTTTTTCTAGTATAGAGTTTTTCCACGTATAAAAATGTTGAAACCCTTTGTTAAGGCAGTAGATATTTCCGCGCTCAAGCCATAGAGTTGTATTGGTGGTGTTCTCTAGAAATCTGCGGTCATGGCTAATTATTACAAATGCTCCACGAAAAGTAGAAAGTTCTTTTTCAAGCCATTGAATGGTAGAAAGGTCTAAGTGATTAGTTGGTTCATCCATCAAAAGAATATCGGGCTCTTTACTAAAGGCTGATATTAAAGAAATATGCCGTCGTTCACCACCAGATAGTGATTTTAGGGGCGAGGTTATATTGGCATTGAGTGCTTGTATGTATTTTTCTGCTTTATAAAATAAGGAAGCATTTTCCAGCTGCAGTTTTAGGAAATCTTCACCTGTTATATCTTCGTGTTCGAAGTAAGGCTCTTGTTCTACGTAAATAATTTTGGAGCCTGGTTCTTTATATTTTTCACCAGAATCAGGCATAATGTCTCCCTTTAAAACTTTTAGGAGTGTGCTTTTTCCAGATCCATTATGCCCGACAAGTGCTATTTTATTGAAACGGCTAATATCAATAGTTAAGTCTTTAAATAAAGTGGTCAAACCAAAAGAAAGTGTTACATTACGCAAGCTTAATACTGGAATATTACGCATTTTCTTTCTTTCTTTTTCCTTTCCATAAAACTAGAGAGAAAGTTTTTTTTAAGCAAAATTTTCACTGACAAGGGATAAAAAAGCAGCCTTTTTAAAATCAAGGCTGCTTTTTCCTAGTAATAAAGAGAATGGATTTAGTATCCTTCACGGTGTAATCGCTTGCGCATTAGCTTTCGTGTGCGACGAATTGCTTCTTCTTTTTCTCTAGCTCTTTTTTCAGAGGGCTTTTCAAAGTGACGACGTTCTTTCATTTCACGAAAAACACCTTCACGTTGCAATTTTTTCTTAAAAGCTCGCAATGCTTGTTCTACATTTCCTTCACGAACATTAACTTGTACCAATCTATTCACCTCCTTTAGCGAGAATATATACCCCCTTTATATAGAGCTCATAGATAGATGTCTAGGCAAAAATTACACAAAGACTTTTTATAAAAAGAAATAGGTATCTTCTTGATGCTTAGGGAATCGTTTCATAAAAAAAGGTGGGTCAAAACGACTTCCCACCTTTAAATTATTATTATTATTAATATAATTAGTAAACCATTTGTAAGAAGTGCTCAAGATCAAAAAAAGAAAGAGAATAGAAAAAAATAAGCAATTTCTGTAAGATAGATTTTTCAAGAAAAAAATGCAAATGTAACTCATTGATTTAAATGAAAAATAATACAAACTTCTTCGTGTTGTCTTGTGGGATATTTTGGCAACAGTTTTGTTGCTTTTTGATTCAAATATCTACTTGCTGGAGTAAAAACCGTGGCCACTATTGAAGATATGAGGTTTCTCATGCCAAAGTTTATCTACCTTTACATGTAAGAACAGGTGCACCTTTTTTTGTAAAAGCTCTGATATTTCTTCTCGTGCCATTTGTCCTATTCTTTTTATTGATTTTCCTGCTTTTCCTAAAACAATAGCTTTTTGGCTATCTCTTTTGACGTAGATTGTTTGATAAATCTTTAGACTATTATCAGGATATTCCTCCCACTCATTTGTATCCACCATAAGTTCATAGGGAAGCTCTTGATTGAGAGTTCTAAAGAGCTTTTCTCGGGTTATTTCAGAAGCCATCAATCTTTGAGGTAAATTTGTTACTTGATCTTCTTCATAAAGCCAGGGTGTTGCGGGAAGTTTTTTTCTAATATAATTAACAAAGTCACTAACACCATCATTGTTTAATGCTGATATCATAAAAATATCTGTTACGATATTTGTATCGTAGAATTTTTGAGCTGAGGCTAACAGTTTTGGTTTTGCAATAAGGTCTATTTTATTCAAAAGAACGACGACTTTTATTTCTCTTTTTTCTAGAGTTTTTATAGCATTTTGCATGCGTGGAGAGAATCCTTCCTGGGCATCAACTAGAAGTGCAACAATCGTACACTCATGAATTGCTTGCCAAGCAGCCTGTAGTATATTTTTCTCAAAAGGTGATTTTGGCTGAAAGAGGCCTGGAGTATCTAGGAAGATAATTTGATCTTGGTCTTCAATATGTACACCAATTACTTGGAATCGAGTTGTTTGAGGCTTGTGGGATACAATGGATACTTTGGTGCCGAGAATAGTATTGAGTAAGGTAGATTTTCCTGCATTTGGAAGACCAATTAGTGCTACGTGTCCACAGTGTTTTTCCATGTTTTTATCTTTTATTTTTAAAGTTGCAAGAGGGGGATAGGGAGCTTATAGCGGTAGCAGCTACAGATTGCTCTGCTTTAGCTTTGCTTGCTCCTGTTGATTTATATATTGTATTGCAGGGCAATGTTAGGGTTGTTTCAAAGACTGGTTTATGGTCTTCTCCGCTAATTCTTGTGGATTTGTAGACAGGAAGTTCTGTGCCTTTTTTTAGAATAATTTCCTGAAGACGGGATTTTGCATCTTTTAATTGATTTTCTGTTTTTAATCCTACTTTTTTTAAGTAAGGAGCCCATACTTTGAGAATGACAGAGGAAGAAACCTTGTATCCAAATGTTTCAAAAATATGTCCAATAAGTACCTCTGTTGTATCTGCAAGAATGCTTTCAGGTGTAGAATCAAGTGTGTTAAAAGCATCAGTTTGTGTGTTAAGACAGGAGAATAAATCTAATTCTTTTGCAATACTTGCTAGGGTTTCTGTTCTAATGAGAAAAGTTAAGCGTTTGGCAAGTTCTCCTTCGGAAGCAGAAGTGTAAGTGTTGTAGATATAGTCTGTAAGGACTAAGGATAAGACGCGGTCGCCTAAGAATTCAAGCCGTTGAAAGTACGACGGTGATTTTTTTCGATTTGTTTTGCAAAAAATACTAGGATGCTCAAAAGCTTTTATTGTTTTTGGGAGAGATGGAAAAGCAATCCCCAGGAGCAATTCTAGTTTTTTTAAAGCTGTTAAGAAATTTTTTTTGTTTGCCATGAAAGGTTATAAAGTCCTTTAAAAATTCGTTCATAGCGAATGCCTTCTATCCACTTAAAAATTTGATACCATTTAGCTGTGGTTGAAAAGAAAACAAATAAAGCTTTTCCAATGAGTTTATCTTCTGGTATATCTCCCATGGTAAAACGGCTTCGACTATCTCCAGAAAAATCACGATTATCTCCCATCATAAAATAGTGTTTGTCTGGCAGGTGGTAGGCTATTGTATTATCATAATGTCCGTGTCCAAAAGCATTAAATTTGATTAGGTAATGTTTAACACCATTTGGTAGTGTTTCTAGAAACTTTTGCATTTCAAATGTCCTACCAGTATTTTCATCTATGTAGGTATAGGAACCTGCAGCTGTTAGGGGTAATTTTTTTTCATTAATATGCAATTGACCGCCTATCATCTGCACTGTATCTCCAGGATTCCCAACAAGGCGTTTGATATAAAACTTATCATCTCCTTTTTTAGGTGCTTTGAAAACGATTATATCGCCCTTTTGAGGCTCTGAGAAAAAGAGTCTACCAGAAAAGGCTGGGTATCCCCAAGGAAAGGACCACCGGCTGTAACCATAGGCATATTTATCAACATAGATATAATCACCAACTAGAAGTGTGGGAACCATAGAGCCAGAGGGAATAGTAAAGGGCTCAAAAACAAATGTGCGAATAATGCCAGCGACCAATAGAGCCCAAAACAAAGCTGATATTAATTCTTTTCCTTCTTTTTTTGCCTTTTCTTGCAAAGTTAGTTTTTTATTGTTTGAGGAGGTGGAGTCAGATTCTTCTAAGGGAGTAGTGGTGTTGGACATGATTTGATACTAAATTTTATTTTTCTATTATAACAAACGCTTGAGCTAGGTGCTTTTCATCTGAAAGGCTTAGGTGAATTTTACACATATCAAGGGGGCCATGGCAAGGCTCAATAATTTTTTTTGCTCGTTCATGGACAATAATAAATGGTTGCCCAAGTTTGGTGCGAGATATTTCTATATCCTTCCACCTCAAACCGTTTCGAAAGCCTGTTCCGATTGCTTTAGAGAATGCTTCTTTTGCAGCAAACCTCTTAGCATAAATGTTAAAAATATTGACAGATTTTTTAGCATATGCTTGTTCATTTTTTGTAAAGATACGATTTAGGAATTGTTCTCCATAAGTTAGGAAGATTTTTTCAAACCTATCTACATAAACAATATCACTTCCTATACCTATAATCATTTATTTTCTTTTTTTATGTTTATCTAGAAAGAAAGTTAGAAGTTTATAGGAAATAAACCATACCAACAAACTCAAGGGTATGCAGCCAATTAGCATGGGCAGGAAAATATCCGATGAGTTGCTTATTAATGAAGACCAACTGAGGGTAGAAATAGCCAGAGGCTGTGCTGGAGAGGGCATAATAAGGGTGCCCAGATAGTAGGTAAAAGACCATATAAATGGGAAAGTCCATGGGTTGCCCAGCGTTGTGCCCAGGGCTGCAGACCAAAGGTTTAAACGAAAAATGAAACAAACAAGGAGCGTTATTACTAGATGAAGGCCGATCAAAGGTGTACAGGAGATAGCAGCCCCCAATGCAAACCCTGCGGCAAGATTTTTGCTAGATGCTGGGTGGTGAACTAGGCGTAACCAATGATAACGTAAGGCTCTTTTTATTCCTATTCTAGGCCATAGTAAGTCGATAGTTTTATGGAATAGGGATTTTGTATGCCGGCGGTCAAACATGGTCTTTAACAAGTTTTCTTTATAGCGACAAAAGAAAAACTTGCTCCCTTAATTTCTCAAAGTACTTCAAGATCCAATTTCTATTTTTTCAGATATATCCTCGAAAACGTCACTATCACTTTGAGAGGCTACACTCTCCTCAGAAATGATATTGAGATGATCATCTTTAATTTCTTGTTTCATTTGAGAGCTTTCAGCATCAGAAACCCATTTTTGTTCTTGTTTCATAAGGTCTGTTATTTCTATATCATCTTCAGAGCCAACTTCGGAAACGAGCTGATGTTTTTTAATAAGGGACTCTCTAAGGTTCGTCAGATCAATGGCATCTTTAGCAATTTCTCGCAGGGCAACAACTGTATTTTTATCATTATCTCTCTCAACTGCGATTTCAGCACCTTGGGAAATTTGTCTAGTGCGGTCTGCAGCCGCTATTACTAAATCAAAACGATTTTTAATACGTTTTATACAATCTTCAACAGTAACACGTGCCATAATTCTAAAAATCCTTTCTTGACCTTATTCGCAATTATTATTATAAGAATTTACTTAACAAAGCAAGCTAAACATGTTTAAGTATTCAGAACCGTGCTAAAGCGTGACTTTTTTATATAATATTAATAATAATTTTTGGAGATACAAATGATTTTTTATAAACAGGAGAGATTGGGTCTTTTTATGGATGGCTCAAACTTACATACAGCAGCAAAAGTTTTGGGGTATGATATAGATTACAAAAAATTGCTGGGTTTTTTTTCAGAAAAGGGAATATTGATTAGAGCTTTTTATTATACGGCTTTGGTTGAAGAGCAAGATTATTCTCCCATAAGACCGCTAGTGGATTGGCTGGACTATAATGGTTATTCAATGGTAACAAAGCCTTTTCGTGAGTACACAGACTCTTCTGGTCGCCGTCGAGTAAAAGGCAATACAGATATTGAGCTAGCTGTGGATGTTATGGAGCTTAGTGATCGTTTGGATCACATTGTTTTATTTTCAGGAGATGGCGATTTTCGTTGTGTTGTGGAAGCAGCTCAAAAGAAGGGTGTACGTGTAACGGTTGTTAGTACAATTAGGACAAACCCACCCATGATAGCTGATGATTTGCGTCGTCAGGCAGATAACTTTATTGATTTAAAGGATATTGGTCCATATATTATGCGTGATGTTTCACAAAGTTCTTCATCAGATAGCGATCAGCCAGCGGCAGAGCTGCAAGAAGATTTTTCTCTGGCAGAAAAAACGGCGGTAAAAGGACGCTTGAAATCAAGTGACGCTAAGGCAGCTTAGTATTTCTTAGAGATTAGTTGATAAAGAAAAAGCCAGGTTTTAGTCCTGGCTTTTTTTGAGAGACTATATTACTTGCACAAGTTGATATTAATGGGTAACCTTTAAGGGTATTTAAGTAATAATGGGAAGAAAATGACATCAAAGCCTCATGTAATCGTACTTGGTAATGAAAAAGGTGGGACAGGAAAGTCCACTGTGGCTATGCATATTATTGCAGGTTTACTACATGAAGGCTATAGTGTTGGCAGTATTGATGTGGATGCAAGGCAAGGGACTTTGACGCGCTATCTTTCTAATAGAGAAAAGTATTCTAAAAGCTGTGGTGTTGAGCTTCCCACAGCAACTCATAGGCCTATTTATCTAAGCGAGAAAGAAAATGCAAAAGAGGCAAACAAAGAAGAAGAAGAGAAATTTCTTAAGGCGATGAAAGAGTTGGAAGAGTGTGACTATGTTGTTATAGACACACCAGGCGGTAATACTTATCTCTCAAGGTTTGCACATTCTTTTGCAGACACGCTTGTGACACCGCTTAATGATAGCTTTATAGATTTAGATTTGTTTGCTCATATTGAAAATGGCAGCTTAAATATTGATCGTTTAAGTATTTATGCAGAAAATGTATGGGAATTTAAAAAGAATAAAGCACTGAGAAACAGGGGAAATATAAACTGGGTTGTTTTACGAAATCGTTTAAGTCAGATAAACGCCAAAAACAAAGAGCAGATGGAAAAAGTCTTAAAGGTTCTTGCCAAGCGAATTGGGTTTAAGCAGGTATCAGGTTTTTCTGAGCGTGTTATTTTTCGAGAATTGTTTATGCAAGGTTTAACCTTGCTAGATTTGACAAAAGTAGGTGAAAAAAAACTTACTTTATCTCATGTTGCCGCTCGGCAGGAGTTAAGATCTCTTCTGGGTTCTTTGGGGATTTTGAGCAGAGAAGACGATAACTAATTTAGTTTTGAATCAAGGCAAGGTATTATTGTGAGTAGTGTTGTGTTACCTAATCCACTCCACCAGTTTCAAGTGAAGGAGATTTTTCACTTGGATTTTTTTGGGGTAGATATATCTTTTACGAATGCTTCTTTTTTTATGTTGCTTACTGCTTTTTTTATTATAGGATTTATGTGGGTAAGTTTGCATAAAACGAAGTTAATACCTGGTCGTTTTCAGTTTGTTTGTGAAGCCTCTTTTCAGTTTATAGAAAAAATGATTCAAGAAAATACAGGGGATAAGGGCAGGTGTTTTATGCCTTTGATTTTTTCTCTTTTTTTCTTTATTTTATTGGGCAATATTTTTGGGATGGTGCCTTATGCTTATACATTTACAAGCCAGATAATAGTTACATTTTCTCTTGCTATAGTAGTTTTTCTGATTGTGACGCTTGTGGGAATATGTAGGCATGGGGTTAAGTTTTTAACTTTATTTGTACCAAAAGGGTTGCCGGTTCTTTTATATCCTTTAGTTATATTCATAGAAGTTCTTTCCTACTTATCACGCCCTGTGACGCTGTCTGTTAGGTTATTTGCCAATATGATGGCAGGGCACACTATTTTAAAAGTTTTTGCTGGTTTTTCTGTTATCTTGGGGGGATACTTTGGTATGGCCCCAGCGGTTTTTACGATATTACTCATGGGCTTTGAATTCTTAGTAGCGATACTGCAAGCGTATGTATTTGCTGTTTTAACGTGTATTTATTTACATGATGCCTTGTATTTACATTAAACATACTTATAATTTAATCATAACAAAGGAGAAAAATATGGATGTTCAAGCTGCAAAAATGATAGGAGCAGGTTTGGCTGTTTTCGGTTTGCTTGGGGTTGGAATAGGAATTGGCAGCATTTTTTCAAGTTTAATTCAAGCTATATCTCGGAATCCAGAGTCTAAATCTCAAGTTTTGCCAATTGGTTTGCTGGGGTTTGCTTTAACAGAGGCTGTTGCTATATTTGCTCTTGTTATAGCTTTTCTGATTTTATTTTTATAAAGTTAGGATTTTTTCTATATGCCTCAATTAGATATAAGTACGTATCCCTCTCTAATTTTTTGGTTGTTTATTAGTTTTGGGTTGGTTTATGTGTCTCTAAGCTATTTTTTTCTTCCAAAGTTGAAAAAAACTTTTCAGGAACGGCAGGAAAAAATAACTTTTCACAAAAGTGAGATAGGTTTTCTTTTAGAAAACATCGATAATGCAGAAAGAAAAGCAGAAAAAAAACTACATGATGCACGCTTAATGTCGGAGAAAATGTTGGAGAAAGAGCAAAAGAATTTACAACAAGCTTTCGATGAAAAGAAAAGAACCTGGAAATTATTGGTTCATAAAAAGCAAGAAGAGATTTCTTTGGCGTTAAAAAAACAGCAGAAAAAATTTCTTGAGGATTTTCAATCAGAAGTACCTGGATTGACTACTCTCGTTGTGGATAAATTAACAGGCGTGACAACTGAAAAGAAGTAATTAGAATAATGTTTGATAATTTTCTTACGGCAGGTTTTTGGATATCTATAGCATTCATAGCGTTTTTTCTTCTTTTTGGTAAAAAAATTTTTTCTACGATATTAAAAAATATAGATGCAAGGATTTCAGAAGTAGAGGGTCTCATTTTTGGTTTGGAAAAGGAGAAGGAAACTTTAAAGCAGGCACTTAAGCAGCGAGAATTAGAACTAGCTTCGACAAATAAGAAATGCAAAGAATTAGAGAGAACGGCTCAAAGTCATATAGAAAATATGATGGATAAACATAAAGAAGAAGTGGAAATGCTGGAAAAAGAAATGAAAGCGTTTATAGAAAAAAGCGAAATACAATTGCAAAAGTATTTTGAGGCAGAATCAAAAAAGCAAGCGCTTGATGTATATGAAAAAGCTGTTATAAAACTCCTAAAAGAGAAAAAAGAAAAAAATACTATGGAAGATGCTATGGAAATAGCTAAAGGCATGCAGCTATACGAAAAAAATCTAAAGGGGTAAGACTATGAAGAAGAAAGCAATTTTTTGGCAGGATGCTCATAGACTTAGAGTTTTTCTTTCCATTGTATATATTTTGCTAATTATTTTAGATATGGTGCCTTTTCTCTCTTTATTTTTTGGTATTTTTATTTTTTTAGCTTCAGCTCATCGGATGCCAGATTTGGAGAAGGCACATTTCATATGGCTAAGAAAAACTTTGCTTATTTACTTTTTATTCACAGGTTTTGCTGCTCTTATTTTTATTTTCTCACCAGCTCAAGGAGCCTCTGTAAGCAGTCTTATTATTTTCTTTATTGGATTCTTATGGGTAGAGTTTAGAGAAATAAAAGGTCTTATTTGTTTATGGAAGAAAAGAGATCCATCTCAGGGTATTAATTTATTTGAGGATAAGAGGTTATAAAGCTTATTAAGTGGCAGGCCTAGAATAGTAGAGTAGGAGCCATTTATATGTTGAACAAAACACGAAGCAAATCCTTGTATACCATATGCTCCTGCTTTTCCTTTCCATTCATTTGTGGAAAGATAGTGATCTAATTCGGCGGGGTGCAGGCGCTTAAATTTTACATGAGTATATTCAGTTCTTTGTTGAAACATCCCTGTTAAGGGGTTGGAGAGAACCATGGAAGTGTAGACACGGTGGCGTCTCCCGCTAAGTAATTTTAAATAATCTTTGGCTTCTTCAATATTTTTTGCTTTTCCCAGTATACGTCGACCCACTGCTACAATTGTATCTGCAGAGAGAATAAAAAAGCCTTCTTTCTTGTTGGCTACAGCTTGGGCTTTTTCCATTGCCATGCGCTGGACAAAGTCTACAGGGAGCTCTTTTTTAAGGGGAATTTCTATAATATCTGCAGGGCAAATTTCTTGTGGTTGAATACCTATCTGATTTAGCAGTGCAATCCTTCTGGGAGAAGAGGATGCAAGTAAAAGATTGTTAATCTTTTTTAGTGGTAGGGTCATGTTTTTTGATAAGCATTACTTTTCCCGAAAAGTAATGCGGCCTTTTGTTAGATCATAGGGAGACATTTCTACTTTTACATGATCTCCAACTAGAACACGAATACGATTTTTTTTCATACGGCCAGATGTATGAGCGATGATAACATGATCGTTGCTTAGAGTTACACGAAAAGTAGCACCTGGTAGTATTTCGGTTACGGTGCCTTCCATTTCAATAGCATCTTCTTTAGACATAGAACCTTTTTCTCTTTTTTATATTTCAACGATACCATAAAAACCATGTTTTAGATATTTAATCAAGTTTTTTATGGGAAAAATTGGCCTCACCTGGTAAAGGGGTGCCCTTATTATCTATAATTAGCTGAGAGATATTTGAAATAGCTCCTTCTAGAGACTCCTTATCTCTTCCTTTGGCAACCAGGGTTGTTCCATGAGTGTTCTTATCTTTATAAAAGGGATAACTGCCTATATCCAGGTGGGGATATTGTTTTTGAATATTATCAAGACCTTCAGCAATAATGCTTTCTGCTAGATAGCAGTGTACAGACTTTAATAAAATGGCAGGACTTTTTTTCAAATGTGGCTCTATCCACATGAACATTTTTTGCATAATTTCAGGAAAACCAGCCAAAACATAAACATTTTCTACTTGAAAAGCGGGGGCTGCTGTAACGCTATTGTGAAGCAAGAGGGAGCCGCGGGGCATATAAGCCATTTTTTGGCGGGATGGAGTAAAATTTTTATCTCCATAAAACTCTAAGAGAATTTCATAAGCTTCCTTATGTTTCTCAAACGGCAGGCCAAAGGCATCTGCAATAGCTTTTGCTGTTATATCATCATGTGTTGGTCCAATTCCCCCAGTTGTAAAAACATAGCTATATTCTTTTCGCAACTCATTTACTTTTTTTATGATAGTATCGTGGTTGTCGGGGATAATAGATGTATATTTTAAGGTGATGCCAAGACTTAAAAGTCTTTTTGCTATAAATTGAACATTTACATCTTGTGTTCTACCGGAAAGTATTTCGTTTCCAATAATAATAATACCAGCAGTTGGAGTTGATAGCATACTTTGACAGTTCCTTTAATTCAATGTATGAATTAACATAAAATATACATAAAAATAAGGCAAGGTTAAGATGCTTCTTCCAACTTCTTTGCAGCGTGCGCATTTAATAAAAAGGTATAAGCGTTTTTTAGCAGATGTAAGACTTGAAACAGGAGAGGTTGTGCAAGCACATTGTCCTAACTCTGGCTCTATGAAAGGTTTATGTGCGCCTGGAGAAGTTATTTGGATAAACTACGTGGATAACCCAAAGCGTAAATTGAAATATTCTTGGGAGCTGGTAGAGGTAGGAGAGACACTAGTTGGCATTAATACTAACAGGCCAAATGTTCTTGTAAAGGAAGCATTGGAAGCTAAAAAGCTTTCTTCTTTTAAAAGCTATGAACATATAAAAGCAGAAGCACAGTATGGACCGGGAACACGCTTGGATTTTTTGTTAACAGGAAGTAACTCAGGAGAAAAGAATGCTTTTGTAGAAGTTAAGAATGTTACATTAAAAGAGGGAGATAAAGCGTTATTTCCAGATGCTGTTACCACAAGAGGAACAAAACACTTAAATACTTTAATGGAAGCTTTAAGTAAAGGGTATAGAAGTGCTATTGTTTTTATTGTTCAAAGGGAAGATGTTCAAAGCTTTTCTCCAGCGAAAGATATAGATCCTGTTTATTTTAAAACTTTAAAACAGGCTCAGGAAGCAGGTGTAGAAATTTATTGTTATACTTGCAACATGCATCTTCAGAGCATTACAATAGGCGCAAAGCTGCCTATACAAATAGTTTAATCACAGGGTTATATAATTTTATGAATAAAGAAAATCAAATAGTTGCAGAGGAAGATATAAATTCTGTTCCAGTATATGGAGAAGAAGGTTTTAAGGGAATGCACCGGGCTGGGGAGCTAGCAGCCAGAACTCTAGATTACATAACGGACTTTGTAAAACCGGGAATAACAACAGAAGAACTTAATACTCTGTGTCATGATTTTATAATAAAAAATAATGCAATACCAGCACCTTTAAATTATCGTGGTTTTCCAAAATCTATATGTACTTCCATCAACCATGTTGTATGCCATGGAATTCCAGGGCCAAGAGTTCTGAGGGGTGGTGAAATTTTAAATATAGATGTTACTGTAATTTTACATGGTTGGTATGGCGATACCAGCCGTATGTTTTATATTGGAAAACCAAGCAAGAAATCTCAGTTGTTGGTGGAAACTACGTATGAGGCAATGATGCGTGGGATAGAGGTGGTAAAACCAGGAGCAACTTTGGGAGATATTGGTTATGCTATCCAAAGTTTTGCAGAAAAGAGGGGTTTTAGTTTAGTCCGTGATTTTTGTGGACATGGTTTGGGCCGTGTTTTTCATGGACCACCGTCTGTTGTACATTTTGGTGAGCCGGGCCAGGGTATGCCTTTGAAAAAGGGTATGTTTTTTACAATTGAACCTATGGTAAATGCTGGAAAATGGCAGGTGAAAATTTTAAGCGATAATTGGACGGCCGTTACCCGAGATAAGTCTTTATCTGCACAGTTTGAGCATAGTATAGGGGTAACAGAAAATGGATATGAGATATTTACACTTTCGTCCAAAGGGTATGCTTGCCCTCCATTTTCATAAGCTACTATACAAAGAATTTATCTAAAAAACCAAATCTATAATTTTTACTTAGTTTTCTTGGGAAAGAGTAGTATTATTTTTCCAGAACCTATTTATACTCTATAAATAGGTTCTGGTATTGGTATTTTTATTCTATATATCACACAAGACCAGCTCTTTCAAAAGCCCTTCTGAAGTTATGCCGCCAAGCAGGCCATGCTTTTTTTAATTGACTTCCATGAGGTTCATCAAAAAATATGATAATAGGCAGGTCATTAACTGGAGACCTAAACCTTATTTGAACGGCAGAGCTTCTTTCTTTTTTAGTCATTCTGAATTCATAGTTTTTTAGAGATTTTTTCAATTCCTGGAATAGTTTTCCATACTTGAGGATAGAAGCTGTTTTGGTTTCCCTTACAAGTTCCAACAATCTTTTAAGAGATGCCTGTCTTTGCTGTAATTCTCTTTCATCAAAGTCACTTTCAGCAGGTAATACAGTATCATTTTCATAGCTAGGTGTTTGTTTTAGAGGGCTGATATAGCCATTACCACCACCACCGCCACTGCCACCATCAGTTACAGCTATATAACCACCTCTAGAAGTTGCTTTATTTCTAAAAGGTATAGGTTTTCCAGCGGCAGCAGCATCTAGATCCCTAGTTTTAGCAGAGGCTGCTGAATTTAGGGAATCTGTTGATGCGTCTTTTGTTTTTTGTACTTCTTCTGTAGTAGTCAAAGGACTCCTATGAGAAACAGAAGTTATTTCATCATGCGCAGCAGCACTTAACTGACTGGAGGAGAGGGTGTCTGTCGGGTCTAAAGGGGTGGATCCTCCTTGTCGTTTTTTCTTATGGTTAGAAGCAGCAGCTATTTTTCTCTCATATAATTCTCTTTTGGACTTATCAAAGTATACTATAGCTTCTTCAAATTGTTTTTGTATTGCTTTCAGCCGCTTCAGGTCTTGCATAAGATCAACATGTCTCTTGGCTGTTGCAAGTATTAGGGTATATAATTTGTGCTTCTGAGAGAGTCTTTTTTGGGAAGAGCGAAGTTTATCAAGAAGAAGAGCAGATGTCCGGTTAAAGCCTTCTTTTTCATTTAATAATGCCGTAAATGCCTTATCTGCTTCTGTCACATAACCTGCAAATACTGGTTGATCCATTCTGGTGAGTTCATGTCCACGTAGTGTTTTTTCTAATAAACGAGCATTAGCTGCAGTAAGTTTCGTCATAGCTCTATCAAAAGGAGAGAAGGATATACCTACGGTTATTGTTCTGTCGTCTGCTTGTCGAGTAACACTGTCAAGTACATCTTTTGCTGAGCTTGAAAGTACAGGTCGGATAACATGGGTCATAGTAGAGACAGCAGGTGTTTCTGATAGTAAAAAACTCCCAGCTTTTCTTTGTTTTTTTGAAAGAGGGGTTTTAGAGTATCTGGCATTAGTTATGAGAAAAAAATATAAATTTTCAACAATTTTTTGTTTTTCTGTAGCTATAGTAGTACTTAAAAGCCCTATGTCTAGGTATTCTTGTATTTCACGCAAAAATGCCAGATCTTCTTGAATTTTATTTCTATGACCTGGAAGAGAAAAAAACCTTAATAATTGAGGATAAGATTTTATAGTAAGGTCCACAGGGCCTTCACGTGGGGGTAAAGAATCAACATCTTGTAGAAAATTCTCATTGTAGGAAAGACGACCTGCAACTATAGCAGCACATTCCTCAAGAGCCTCATCAGTGGGATTTTTAGCTTGAGATGGAGCGGGAGAAAAAACAAGAGGTACCACTATTAAAAGTGTTAAAAAAAATCGAAATATCATAATAAAAAGCCTATTAAATAAATAGAAAAAAGGAATCTTAATAAATATAAGTAGTGTGCTGCAAAACTTCAAGAAAGATTTAAAGAAAATTTTTCATAAGGCAGTCAAGAGGTAATATGCTGATGTTTATGCTCTTAATTAATGGGGCGAACGATGGGACTTGAACCCACGGCCCCCAGAGCCACAATCTGGTGCTCTAACCACCTGAGCTACGCCCGCCACATTACTTAGATGTTTAGCGATTTATGTCATTAAGGTCAAGGAATAACTTGTTAAATCACACCTTTTTCTTTTTTCCATTACTACTTAACGAGGGGTATTTCTTTAAGTTATTTCTATTTTTTCAAGGATTTCGGAGTGGTGTATAGTATACATTTCTCCAGATTTTCTATTTTTTATTTCTATATGGCCTGTACTTGCTTGTTTTCCGATGATAACTTGCCAAGGTAGGCCAATTAGGTCCATATCTGAAAATTTTCGCCCAGCACTTATATTTCTGTCATCGTATAAAACTTCAATATTTCTTTCTTGAAGATGGGCATAGATATTTTCTGCTAGATTCTTAGATATCTCGTTTTTGGATTGAACTAAAATAAGCCCAACCATGTAAGGGGCAAGTTCTTTTGGCCATATAATACCATTTTTATCATGGTTGGCTTCTATAGCAGCTCCCACAAGTCGAGAAACCCCTATTCCATAAGAACCCATTTCCACAGGTACAAGCGACCCCTTGGGGCTATTAACAAGCGCCCCCAGGGCATCACTATATTTTGTTCCAAAATAAAAAATATGGCCAACCTCTATTCCTCTTTTAACAACAAGATCTTTTTCAGAGACAGAGCAAGTAGAAGGGTCATGCATTTCACTGGATGCTGCATAGAGATTTTTAAGGTTTGACAGGGTAGTTTCATCTATTGACTGTTGGCGTAGTTCATCCAGATCTTTATGGTAGTATAGTTCATTCTCTCCGGTATTTGCGATAATATTGAATTCTTGGCTCATGTCTCCACCAATAGCACCAGGATCTGCTTTAACAGGTATGGCCACAAGACCCATACGGTTAAATGTACGCAAATAACATTTATACATATTGTTATAAGATTCGATAGCGGCATCCTTGCTGATATCAAAAGAATAGTTATCTTTCATTAAAAATTCACGGCCACGCATTACGCCAAATCTGGGGCGAATTTCATCACGGAATTTCCATTGAATTTGATAAAGATTTAGGGGCAAGTCTTTATATGTTTTTACGTAGCGGCGAAATATATCTGTGATCATCTCTTCATTAGTTGGAGAGTAACACATCTCTCTATCATGACGATCCGTGAAGGTTAAAAGTTCTTCGCCGTAACAGCCATAACGACCGCTTTCTTTCCAAAGGTCCATGGGCTGAATTGTCGGCATGAGAACTTCTTGTGCACCGGCAGCATTTTGCTCTTCTCGGACAATTTCCTCTACTTTTTTCAAAACACGAAGTCCCAAAGGTAGCCAGGTATATATACCAGATCCAGCTTGAGCTATCATGCCGGCGCGAAGCATTAACTGGTGTGAGGCTATGTTAGCTTCACTGGGAATTTCTTTCGATGTTGGTAGAAAATGGTGACTTAAACGCATAATACCTAAATGAACCTTTTTATGATTTTTTGTAACTCTAATGAAACCTTGTGTTTTCGTCTAGATATTTTATTGTAAACAATAGAAAAAGGGATAAAAAATGTTGAAAAAGTTTCAAGTTATAGCCGTACTTATTATCGTAATAGGGCAAATTTCTGCTGTCCAGAGTGAGGCGTTGGAAAAGACAAATAGTGTAGAAATTGTGGGAGCAGATGCTATAAGTGTACTTAACTGTGGAGCTTTAATGTTTTCTTGTATGAATATTCTGAAAAAAGAAAGTTTTGAAAAAGAAGAGAGTTCTCATTTTTTTTGTGATCATCTAAAGAGCTTGCAAAAGAATTGTTGTAAAAACTTAGCTACAAAAACCTTTCTTAATAAGAGTTTTCTTTCAAAGAAAGGCCTTACAGCAGATACAGTTTGTCGTTTTTCTTCACAAGTTGAGAAGCTTTGTAAAACTTCACCACAGTGTGCAGAGAAGATTTTTAGCGCTTTGATAAGAAAAAAAAATAGATGTTTGCATAAAACACCTGTAGAGAAATGGCCAAAAAATTTGAAAAACAGCTTGAACAGTTGTTGTGGAGATAAAAATTTTAGCTCTATAGATATAGTATTTTTAGAAAGTATTTTGGGAAATAAACAGTCAGTTGCGAGAGAGATTAAAACCTATTGTGTCCAAAAAGGAAAATAAGTATGAACTTTAAAAAACTTAATTTGAATAAAAATCTGTCCTATTATGATGAAAATGCTGAAAGTTTTTATAAAAGAACCATAAATGCAAACCTTTCTCAAGAGTATAAAAAGTTTGGGCAATATATAAAAAAGGGGGGCCATATTTTAGATGCTGGTTGTGGGTCAGGAAGAGATATTAACCACTTTTTAGAGCAGGGGTATAAGGTAACAGCTTTCGATGCTTCTGAGAAAATGTCGTTATTAGCTCAAAAAGAAACAGGCTTAGATATTTTGACTATGACTTTCCAGGATGGCATTTTATAAGAAGTTTGATGCTGTGTGGTCCCAGCTGTCTTTAATACATATTCCTTATGAAGAGACAAGGTCTGTATATACGAAAATACATAGAGCTTTAAAGGATGGAGGAATTTTTTTTGCTTCATATAAATATGGAGATAAAAGTATGTTAACAAGTGATAGAAATTTTTATAACATGGATGAAAAAATTATATTGCCGTATATGAGAGACCTGTTTGATCTGTTAGAAGTATGGAAGGTAGAGGACGCTAGAAGTAAAATTTCTCCCAGCAAAGATGCCTCTTTATTAAACTTTGTTGCAAAGAAGATAATTGGCTAGAGGACAGATTTTTTTGAGGCTCTCTAAAAAGAAATATACAAGGGGATATTTTATAAACTTTTTAGAGTTTGTGTTGTCTTTTTTGAACTATTAATTAAAGAGTTAACAGAATTTACTTGCTTTTGTGCGCTTTGCTGAACACTGGATAGATCATTTATGATATCTTTAGCATCCTGTGTTCTATTGACTTTTTGTTGTGCTGCTGCCAGATCTTTTGCTACATCTTGGGCAGCTTGTGCTCTGTTAACTTTTTGCTGTGCTGCTGCCAGGTCTTTTGCTACATCTTGGGCAGCTTGTGCTCTATTTGCTGCTTGTTGTTGTGCTTTGGGCAGCGAAGTGTTAGAGAAGCCTTTGTTAGAGCTTGGGGCTTTATTGTTTGTATTGGCTGAAGAGCTTTTGTTTGTGCTGGAAGGAGTTGTTTTTCTGGTGGTTTTGGTATTTCCAGATGGGTTTTGTTGGCAAGAAGAGTTGCAGCAGCAACAGCAATTGGAATTGCCACTTTGCTGCGCAGTTGAGGAAAGGCCTGGATGAGTAGTTTTTGGCATGGATAAGAAAAGAGCCTGTATTTCTGTGTTGCTAAGCTCTCTTAAACTCATATCTGTTTTTCCCAGAACAACCTGAAGTCCTGCTTGATTTCCCACACGCTGTCTATGGTCACCAGATGTACTATAGTTTGCATAAAAAAACGCTGCTTGTGGAAGAGGATGAGCTAACTTAACAGCATAGGGGGTTATTTTTTGTCCAGGCACAGCTTCCCAGCTTTTTACTTGCATTTGAATAGGGTAGTCTAGAATTAGTTGCTTTTTTTTCTTAAAATAACTGGAGGCAGACATACCGAGAAAAGTATTGGTTAGGGTTTTATCGTATAAAATGACTAAATCAACAGCCACAGCAGAGTCGTTGTTTGCTTTGTTTTGCACATTAAAACTCACAAGTTCAAGGAAGACTTCAGCTTCTTTTTTTGAGCAATTATCAATAACTGTACTACTTCCACAGGCGCTTAAAAAAGCAAGAGATAGAAGGGTTATAAGTTTTTTTATCTTATTCACAGCAACCATTCAAATTCCTTAACGTGCGTCCATAATTTTTTCTGACATGTCTTTCAAAAGGCTTTCTGACATGGATATATTACCTGCACCAACTTGTTCTTTCATAAATTTTAAAACATTTTCGGCAAAGAGCTTATCCTTATAGGCTCCCATTTGTACTCGGTAATGATTATTATTTTGTTTCGTTGCTGGTTTATATACAACAAACACATTGTATCCTTTTTTTCTGAGTTCTTGAGCTTTTTTTAGTGCTTCACTTTTCACAGGCGTGGAGAAAAGAATTAAGGACTTATAGAGCTTGTGCGTTTGTGGATTTTTAGCAATATTTTTTATAGTTCTAGAAGATGTATTTGCTACATCTTTATGGGCTGAGGTATGTTTTTTTATTTTTTCTTTAGGTTGGTATAACTTTTGTGAATCTCTACTATTTTCAGAGATTTTTTTTTCTTCTTTTTTGTATATTTTCTTTCTTTTCAGTATGGGATCTTTTTTTTCCACAGTTTTTGTTTTGGTTTGCTTTCTATCTAAAACGGCGACTTTTGTTTTAGATATTTTTTTATTTTCAGCTTTCTCTTCTTTTTTCTCAGAAGATGCATCATTTTTACTTTCAGGTTTTTTTTTCTCTAAAATTTGAATGTTTTCTTTTTTAGGTGAGGCCGTTTTTTTCTTTATAGTTGTTGTTTGTACAGGTATGGCTATAGGCGCACTAGTTAAAATAACTTCTGCGTTTTTTCCAGATGAATATAATAGGTCTTTGGATTGTTCTTTCCCACTTTCACCGAGAGGTAGGAGCAAGAGAGCTGATAAGAAGCCACTTACATAAAAGAGCACACCTAGAAGGAAAAGAGCTCCAGATAAGCCAAAAACAGTGAATTTATTTACACAAAAGAAATACTGATTTGAGCTGGAAAGATACTCTTGTACCCAGGCAAAATGTTCATTTGTTAATTTTTCTGTTTCCTCTTTTGAGGCAGAAGGGGCAGAGTTATAGAATCGTTGCCTGTTAGAGCCTAAAGTCTCTTTTGTTGCAGCGTCATTTTCTAAGAATTTTGGCAAAGGGGTGGGGGAAAAAGAATTTTTTTTATTATCACTTGCATTGGTTGCTGAAGAAGCTTTCGTGTTATTAGGTGTTGTTTGGCTTGTCTTTGCAGAGGATGTGCTTGCATTTTGTGGGGCGCCAGTGGAAGAGCCAATAAACGGGTAGGCTGCAGCAGACGTGCTTCTGGAAGCATTTTTTGATTGTGTATTATTTTTATTCTTATCTACCACGAAGTATCCCATTTCTTGATATAAGTACCCCTGTAACTCTACCATATACTTCCAAATAGCTCAATAGTACACAGGAGCATGTAATAGATATAAAGAACTTGAAAAAAATAACTAATAGATGGAGGGGGATCTATTCGTTAAGTATTAATGCTAGAAAGCTATATTTGGTAAGCTTGACAGTTTGTCAAGGAAGTTTTCTGGGTTTTTGTTAGTTTTTTAGTTGCTTAAGGTGTTGAGAATTGTCCATTTTTAGTAACCACTGATCTTGAGCAACATCTTTCAATAAGTCTCTTAGCGGTTCATTTAATATAACTATTTCAAGACTTGCTTGCAAAAAGATATTTTAAGTTTTTTGGTTTTCTTGGTGATTTTAGATGGAGTGTTGTATCTTAGTTTTTTGGCTTCTTGATTTTACTTTTATAATCTTTTAGGGTTGGGTGAAGTTTTCTCACAAAAGGAGCTCTTGCATGACCCAAGCAAGAAAAATACGTAAAGCTGTTTTGCCTGTTGGTGGTTTAGGGACCCGCTTTTTGCCTGCAACAAAGGCAATGCCTAAAGAAATGATGCCTATTTTAGATAAGCCACTTATACACTATGCAGTTGATGAAGCTCTTAAATCAGGTATTGAAGAGTTTATATTCATAACAGGGAGAGGGAAAACGGCAATTGTTGATTATTTTGATAGATCTTATGAGTTGAATCATACGCTGCGTCAAAAAGGCAAAATAACAGAGCTTGGTTTAGTAAATGAGCTGGTTCTTTTGCCAGGTCAGATGACGTTTGTACGTCAGCAGGAACCGCTTGGTTTGGGGCATGCTGTCTGGTGTGCACGTAATTTTGTTGGAAATGAGCCATTTGCTGTTATTTTAGCAGATGATTTAATTCTTTCATCACAACGTCCATGCCTTGAGCAGCTAATAAATGCCTATGATAAAGATTCTTGTAATATTGTGGCTGTAATGGATGTTCCGGAGAGTCAAGTTAGTAAATATGGGATACTGGATATTCAAAAGACAGAAAATCAGACAACGGTTTTTGCCAGAGGTATGGTGGAAAAGCCAACTAGAGAAGCCGCTCCGTCTACGCTTGCTGCTATTGGACGATATATATTAGATCCTTTTATTTTTGATGTTTTGTCAAGACAAGAACAGGGGGCCAGAGGTGAAATTCAATTAACAGATGCTATAGACCTTATGGCAAAAGAAAAACCACTAACAGGTGTAAGATTTGATGGAAAGCGTTATGATTGCGGGGATAAAGCAGGTTTTCTAGAGGCTACTATTCGTATTGCTCTAGAGCATGAAGAAATAGCAAGTCAGGCTAAAGATATTGTAGAACGAGCAGATAGAGGGAATATATAGGTATGAAAATTACAGTTATTGGTACAGGGTATGTTGGCCTTGTCACTGGTACATGTTTTTCTGAATTTGGATTTGATGTTACGTGTGTTGATAAAGATAAGGAAAAAATTAGTTTATTAAGGCGGGGATCCATTCCAATTTATGAGCCTGGTTTACAGGAGTTAGTTGAAAAAAATATAAAGGAAGGTAGTTTAAAATTTACAGTCGACTTAAAAGAGGCTTTATATCAATCAGACGTTATTTTTATTGCAGTGGGAACACCTTCTCGGCGCGGAGATGGGCATGCTGATCTTGTGTATGTTTTTGATGTTATAGACGAGCTTGCACAGCAGTTATCACATGAAGTTGTTATTGTAACAAAATCAACAGTGCCTGTGGGAACAGGCCGAAAGATATATGAGCGGTTAAAAAAGAAAGCTCCTAATTTATGTTTTTATATAGCTTCTAACCCAGAATTTTTACGAGAGGGCGCTGCTATTGAAGACTTTATGAATCCTGATAGAGTTATTGTTGGCACAGAATCTGAAAAAGCAAAAGCAGTAATGGACAAACTTTATGCTCCTTTGAAAAACCAGGGTGTTAAAATTCTAAATACTTCTATAGAAACGGCAGAGTTAATAAAATATGCAGCCAATGGTTTTCTAGCTATGAAAATCTCCTTCATTAATGAGATATCAGATCTTTGTGAAAAATGTGGAGCAAATGTTGAGGAAGTAGCAACGGGTATAGGTCTTGATGAGCGTATTGGCAGAAAATTTTTAAATGTTGGACCTGGTTATGGGGGATCTTGTTTTCCTAAAGACACCAAGGCTCTTTGCTATACAGCAGAGCAATATGGGGAATCTTTAAGTCTAATTGATGCAGTAGTAAAATCCAATGAAATCCGGAAAAAATCCATGGGACCTAGAGTTGAAGAAATTTTAGGTAGCGTACAGGGTAAAAAGATAGGTGTTTTAGGTTTGACTTTTAAATCTAACACTGATGACATGAGGGATAGTGTTAGCTTGGATATTTTACCTTATCTTGAAAAAAAGGGTGCTATACTGCAGGTGTATGATCCCAAGGGGATGGATGAGGCCAAGAAGAGTTTGAAGAATATTACTTTAGACTGGAGGTTTAATACAGAAAGTGTCTTAGATGATGCAGATGCGGTTCTTATTTTAACAGAGTGGGAATGCTTTGGAGATTTAGATTTTAAAAAAGTGAAAGATTTGATGAAGAAACCTATTTTGATAGACTTTAGGAATTTATATTCTTTGAAAGATATGGAGAGGGCTGGTATGTCTTACTACTCTTTGGGAAGAAAAAATATTATCATATAATACTGGGGAAATTATACATGACTAAGTTTACATTGAAGAAACTTCCAGAGACAGTCATGAGAAAATATGATATTCGAGGGGTGTTTGGTAAGGATCTAACAGAGGAAGTTGCTTATAGTTTTGCAAGGCGTTTTGGGGGATTTCTTCAGAACAAGAAAGCAAAATCAGTTGCTGTGGGGTATGATGCTCGTTTGAGCTCTCCAAAATTGCGATCTTCCTTGATAAAGGGGTTAAGAGAGCAGGGGATTAACGTAGTAGATATAGGTCTTTGTCCCACGCCTGTTTTGTCTTTTGCTCATATAGAGTTGCAGACAGATGCCGGAATTATGATCACAGGTTCTCATAATCCTCCAGATCACAACGGTTTTAAAACTACATTTAAAAGGGAGCCCTTTTTCGACCAGGATATTAAAAGCCTTAATAAACTGCAGCCCAAAAGAGTTTCTTTTTCAGAGGAAGGCACATTAAAGGAGAAAAGTGTCAACTCTCTTTATGCAAAACGTGTGTGCAGGGGAGTAGAGAAAATTCCACCTTATAGGATTATATGGGATTGTGGCCATGGTGCAGCAGGGGCTATTTTGCCGCAGGTTTTGAAGCTGCTGCCGGGAGAGCATACAGTTTTGTACGGACAGGTAGACGGCACCTTTCCAGCACATCATCCTGATCCTACGGTAAAAGAAAACTTAGAAGATTTGCAAAGGGTTGTTCTTGAAAAAAAAGCTGATGTTGGTTTTGCTTTTGATGGTGATGCAGATCGCTTAGGTGTGGTTGATAATAACGGCAATATCATATGGGTTGATATTCTTTTAATACTTCTTGGGCAGGATATATTAAAAAGGCATCCTGGGGCTACTATTATTGGTGATATAAAGTCCAGTGACATACTCTTTAATAAAATTAAAGAATATGGAGGGTGCCCGTATGTGGCACCTACAGGGCACTCCATAATCAAGAAATGTTTAAAGGAGTTATCAGCTTTGCTGGCTGGCGAAGTTAGTGGTCACATATTTTTTATAGAAGATTATTATGGTTTTGATGATGGTATTTACTCTGCTATTCGGACTCTTGGAGCAATGAGTGCCTTGCCTGGATCTTTAAATGATTGGTACAACTCTTTGCCTGCAACCTATACAACACCTGAAATTCGTGTAGAGTATAGCAAAGATAAAATTAGTCTAATAGAAGATATTTATAAAAAACTAAAAGATGAAGAAACTTTAGAAATAAAAACTCTAGATGGCCTTAAAGTGAGTTTTAAAGATAAGGGATGGTGGTTGCTAAGAGCTTCTAATACCCAGGATGTTCTTGTTGTTCGCTGTGAAGGTAGGAGCAAAAAAGACTTGCAGGAAGTTGTATATCACTTGAATATGATGTTACAATCACATGATATATCTTTAAAATTTTGAGTATAAGGCAGTAGTACAGATACTGTGTAGGTTAGCTTTAGTAAGGAATAGTTGTTTATTTTTCAACGTTGGAGTTCTATGCATACAAAAAACACAAAGCAATAAGCCTAAGTAGTTAGTAGGTGTATTTTACACTATCTTTAATGAATAAGATTGATATCTAATCTATAACTGCTAATCTTCGTATGCTGGGATATACTTCTCTAATGTATTTTTCAACTCTAGATGCTTTATATTGAGGAAGTTTAAGGGTAAGGTCAGAAACATCAACAAATATTCTTGATCCATTGTGCATAAATCCATCTTGAAAGGAAGATAGCATAACTTGTAGTTGCCTTGGAGATATAGAGGAAATCTGAAGGAACCTCATGCTTTCCTCATGCTCTGTTTGTTCATTAATAGATCTTCTAAAAAATCCTATTATTAACTGTTGAAAATGTTCTTGTGTCATTTCAAGGTCAAGTACGACACCTGTAGCGTCAACATGAGAAATAGTTGGGACGAGATCTTCTGTGGTAGATTCCCTAACAGATCTTGATTTCAACAATCTTTCTTCCCGTACTAGTCTAGTTAACCATTTGCTCCATTTTTCATACCTTGGGCTTCTTATACTGTGGAGATATTTCATAAATCTAAGAATATCATTCGTATTAGGTTGTCTAATGAGGTGCTTTTCAAATTGAGAGACAACAGCTGAAACTTCTGTTTTTGGTAAAGGGACGTGGTTGGGATATTCTTGGTCGTCCAGCAAGAAAAACACGTCGTCTGCAGCATAACTCTTTCTTTTCACTTCACCTAAAGCTCTTTGTGACCAATACTGGGCCAGCCCCGGTAAATATAGTGTTCCATTAAACTCTAGATAGACAAAAGAACGGTCATTGAACTGCCTTGCAACATCCAACATGTGCTCAACGGAAGGGTCATATTCTGCTGCTCTTTCAAGTTGGCAGACGGAAGCAGTTCTTATAAGTGCTGATCTTGTTTTAGCATCCCACAAGTCATTGTCGGGAAGAACTTGAAAGCGCCCACTTAAAGATCGGTAACCTACTGAGCTTGAAGTGCGTTGAGCCTTTCTAAGGTCTTGTCTATTTTTAATCGTATAGTGTCCCCAAACAAGGTTGGCTACATTGCTAGAAATACGATATCTCTGGGCAAAGAACTTCCAGTAAGGAGAGGTAGCTCCCCAGGTATCTCTATCTCTTCTGTAGTGTTGAAAGTTTGAAAAATAGTAAGCACTGGAAAGTTGACCTTCTGGGTCTATGAGAAAGAAAACAAACCCTTGTGGTACGGGCTGTCTTACCTCTGTACCATTTATTGTGACTTTTATTGCAAGGGGTTTTTCTCCATAGATGGCTAGTTCTTTATATGTAAACCCATTTTTTGTGGCGTGTCCTACCAGGTCTTTGCGAATATATCGGTTATAGTAGGCATTTTGAGGCGTGTAATTTCTATGATCCCAGCTAGAGTTTGAACCTCTGTGCGTAATCGTTTTAGCATGATCTATACCGTGTCCTGCATCAAAAAATAGCTCTGTAGCGTCTGATCTTAAAGATCTTCTGTCCGCTCTACTTGAAACCAGTTTTCCACTGCTAATACAATAAACTTGGGTATAGTGGGGTTCTTTTCTGGAAAGTTTTGCAGATCGGACATTAGGATTACAAAAAACTTCATAAGCTGGATGCTCACCCCTTTGAAATCTGAGGTAATTTAGATGATCTGGGCCAACATAAGAAACATCTGTGGAGGTGCTTGCAGATGGTGCATGGTGGGGGCCAGAAGAGAGAAAAACCTCACCCCTTTGAGGCAAGGGGTGCTGTTGCCCTGTAAGTTTAGAAAATGACGCGCTGTATTCTGACGGTGTAACGCCTGCAGCATCTGGATCTAAAGCTAAAGGTTTTTCGTAGCGTTGCTGCCATATTTCAAATTCTTTTGCTGATCTGGGGGAAGGTGCATCAGAAGTGTGAGGAGGTAAGTGAACAGTTGTTACTCTGGGGGATGCTTGCTCAAAGCTGTCGTCTGGATCCGTAGCAACGGCATTATCTGTGTTAAGAAAGTATATTAGAAGAAAGGAAAGAAGAAAAACTTGGTACTTTTTCATGTTAAAACTCCTATAAAGTTCATTTCTTTCCTATTAAATAATAATTATTACATCTATACAATAGACTTTATTTTTCATTTTATGCTTTAGTTAAATTTTCTAAAGAATATTTATTGAGAAAGTATATAGAAGCATAAAAGATATCAGGCAAAATCTAGTATGAAATTAGGTTGCTACAATTAAGATGTGTCCTTATATGAAATGGGGTTCTCTAGAACGGTTTCCAACATTTTCTGAACATTGTTTTTGATAGAAGTAGCTTCCTTAAAAGGCTTTCTGACATCCGTGTTAATTTGCCCATTGAACCAAGAAATGCGATCAATTTTTAGAAGTTCTTTGTAAAAGAGATTAAACTTGCCAGCAGAGCCGGGCAAAGAAATTAGATAAACAGGCTTTGTTGTGAAGCATGCTTCACTTATCATGCTAATGCTATCGCAGGTTAGTATGATAGCATCTCCCCAGGATAGTAAAGCAAAATAAGGATTTTCTCCTGTAAAATTCCACATATAAACCCGGGGTGTTTCTTTAAACACAGAGTGAAAGATTTCTATACATGCCGCAGGTGTGCGACGAGAAAAAGTTATTAATAAGCTTGCTTTGTCTTTTTTCTGTAAAGATTTTAAGTCTTGGGCTATTTTATAGGCAAGTTTTTTACTAAAATGGTAGACTTTGTTAGGGCCTCCAATAAGAATGCTATAGCGAGGTCCTGGGTATTTAGAAAAAATATCTTTAAATTTTTTGTGATGAGCTAGAAGTTTTTCTTCTGTCACACGGTGAGGGGCTCCAATTGTATGGATAACATTTGGGCCTTGGAGTTTATCATGTGCTGGACAAACAATAATATCAAATTTTTTAGGGGATATTTTAGGATTTTGAAGATAAATAATAGGTGTTTGACCTTGTGAAGCTTTCTTTATGTAAAGGCTGGGGAGAATTGATCGGCGGCCACATGCTATAACAAGATCGGGCCAGGGTGGAGTTATAGGAGCGCTTTTTTTTGCAAGGCAATATTTTAGGTTATATTGAAGGTAGGGAGAGAAAAAAAGCCAAGGTTGACGTATATGAACACGTTTTATCAATGTTTGATATCCCAGGGATTCTGATAGCCCCCATGCTTGATTTTCCATTCCTGCGCTTCCATCGGTAATTACCCAGCAACATTTCAAGTTTTTTTTTATCAAAACACCCCCTAATAGACTGTTTTTGTTGGGTGAACTAGTTCTTGGCGATTTCTCCACTCTGTTGTCACATAGTTAATAATAAAAGTTCTTCTTATGCCATCTATGCAGGTGGGTTTAAATCCATGCCATGTTTTATCTGTGGGGAAAAAAATTAACATGGTATTTGGTTGATAGGGTGTTTTTTTACAATGTTTTTCTGCATCATAGTAAATATCAGTGCCCCAATTTTCCATTTCTTTGCCTTTTGACAGGTAAAGGAGTCCTGTAAATTTTTTAACCCCCAAATCAGTATGAGGACTTAGCCAGAAGTTTTTACTATCAATAGTGTGCTCAATTCTAAGCAGGGTATTTTTTAGGGAAATATTTCCTTTTTTTTCTATAAAAGATATAACATCTTTAGATAGAAAAACGTCTGAAATTTTTTTTGCGCAGTCGTTTTTTTCAATAATGTCCGGCGTTAGATACTGACGATATTTATTAAATTCCTCTCTAGATCCATCTGTATAAGCCAAGTTATATATTTTGTAGGGGAGGTTTTCTGTGTCATCGACAAGTGTTTTGGGAAAAGCATCCTTTATAATATAGTGAGGGTATGGAACTGTTTCTACAGGTGTTTTTTTCCAAGCATCCAAAAATGTCTGGGTGTAATACGACATGAACTATACTCCATTATTAAGCAGTACAGGAAAGATGGAGTTTTAGAAAAGATTCGTCAAGGAAAAAGCAGGCAGAGCATAAGGGGGTATGAATACTTTTATTGGAGTCTTTTTGTTGTATAAGAAATATATTCTGTGTATAAGAGTATATTAAAATAAGATGTTTCTCTTCATTAATAAAAAATAATTTTGTATAATGTGGGAAGGCCTGCCTACAGTATTTTCATTATACAACCATAGAGAAAAGATATTAACTATAGGAGCAAACGTACCTTTATGCGATCAACAAATTCTAGTAAGAGTATGGATGTGGAGTCTCAGTGGTTACGTATTCAAGATCATTTGAAACAGAGCTTGGGGGAGGCTGTATATAAAAGTTGGATTGTTCGTTTGCAACTTTCTCGTTTGGAGGGAAATCGTTTGGAGATAAGTACGCCATCACGGTTTACTTGCGACTGGATAAAAACACACTACCAGAGCCATATTCAGGATGTTGCTACACAAATAAATCCAGGTATACGTTGGGTTGATATTATAGTAAAGAAAGCAGATCAAGAGCATATTGAGCAGGAGAAAAAAGGAAACTCAGAAAACGACTCTTCTCTTCAGACGCTTTCCTCTATGAATGAAAAAGAAGCTGCCTTATCACCTAAGGGGGAGGTAGCTTTTCCGTCACACTTAGATCCAAACTATACTTTTGAGAATTTTATTGTGGGAAAGTCCAATGAGCTTGCTTACGCTGCTGCTATGCGTGTTACAGAAAGTAACAAGCCTGCATTTAACCCTTTGTTTTTATATGGAGGTGTTGGCTTGGGAAAAACTCATTTAATGCATGCTATAGCTTGGCGTATTCAAAAACAGCATCCAAAAAGGCGTGTAATTTATCTCAGTGCTGAGAAATTTATGTACCAGTTTATTTGCGCTCTTCGGCAGAAGGATATGATGTCATTTAAAGATCAATTTAGAACAGTGGATGTTCTAATGATTGATGATGTGCAGTTTATTGGTGGTAAAGATTCTACACAAGAGGAATTTTTCCATACTTTCAATGCATTAGTTGACCAAAACAAGCAGATGATTTTATCAGCAGATAAATCTCCATCAAATTTGGATGGACTTGAAGAACGCTTACGTTCGCGTCTGGGGTGGGGGTTAGTTGCGGATATACATCCAACAACTTATGAGCTACGGTTGGGTATTTTACAGTCCAAGGTTGAGCATTTGGGTATTCAGGTGCCTGAAAAAGTCCTTGAGTTTTTAGCTCATAAAGTCACATCTAATATTAGGGAATTAGAAGGGGCATTAAAGCGCATAGCAGCTCATAGTTCATTGGTAGGTAGAGAAATTAACTTAGAGCTGACACAAGAAGTTTTAAGAGATTTGTTGCGTGCCAATGATAGACGTACATCTATTGAAGAGATTAAGAAAAAGATTTGCCAAAGGTATTCTCTTAGAATGTCAGAACTGGAAGGTGCTCGCCGTCAAAGAGCTATAGCGCGCCCCAGGCAAATATCCATGTACTTGTGTAAAAAACTAACAAGTAAGTCTTTGCCAGAGATAGGTCGAGCTTTTGGAGGCAGAGATCATACGACAATCATTCATGCTGTGAGAACTGTGGAAAAATTGATGCAGGAGGATAATTCTATGGCAGAAGATATAGAATTATTAATAAAGACTTTGGGTAATTAAATAAGGGAGAGGTTATGTTAAAGATATTTTTTTTATTATGTGCGGCTGTTTTTGTAACATTTTCTATTGTTAATAGTCAGAAAGTAGCAGTGTCTCTATGGCCTTTTTCCTATGAAGTGCTAGCGCCATTGAGTCTTTTTTTATTTGCTTTATTTGTTGTTGGTTTTTTTGTAGGGTTTTTATCTAAAAGTTTGCATAATTTTTTTACAAAAAAAGCTTCATCAAATAAAGATACTGTGTAACTAGGAAGGATTTTTTATGAATTGGTTAACAGAGTTTGTACGTCCAAAAATAAGAGCTTTTGTAGGCGCAAAGAAAAGCGTACCGGATAACCTTTGGGATAAGTGCTCTAAATGTGATCAAATGATTTTTCACAGAGACTATGTTAAAAATATGTATGTTTGCCACCATTGTGGTAATCATAAGCGCCTGAACGTATCACAAAGGCTTGAGGTGTTATATGGAAAAGGGGCTTACGAGGAGGAACCTCTTGAGAAAGTAATCAAAGATCCTTTAAAGTTTAAGGACTCTAAAAAATATGAAGATCGTTTAAAAGACTATAGAAAGAAAACAAATCGTGACGATGCTATTGCTGTTGCCCATGGTATGATAGGAAAACATCGTGTTGTTACAGCCATTTTTGATTTTAATTTTATGGGTGGATCTATGGGAATGGCTGTTGGAAAAGGAATAGTAAAGGCAGCTAGAGTAGCAAAAAACATGAAGGCTCCTCTGATTATTGTTCCAGCTTCAGGTGGGGCGCGTATGCAGGAAGGTATTTTATCTTTAATGCAAATGCCTGTATCGATTGCCGCTATTAATATGGTTAAAGAAGCAGGGCTGCCATATATAAACTTATTAACAGATCCAACCACAGGTGGTGTAGCAGCGTCTTTTGCTATGTTGGGGGATATTACAGTTGCAGAGCCAGAAGCTTTAATTGGTTTTGCAGGAAGGCGGGTTATTGAAGAAACCCATGGAGAAAAATTACCTGAAAATTTTCAAAGAGCAGAGTATCTTTTGGAAAAAGGCATGGTTGATATGATAGTAGAACGGAAAGATCTTAGGGAAAAGTTAGCCTGTTTAATTGATCTTATTATGCGTCCTAAAAAATAAAGTTTTCTTACTGTTTAATAGCTGCCAGTATTTCTTTTTCAGAGGGAATCTCAGAAAGGTGCACCCCGTTGGGTTCTCTTTTTGTATAGATAATATATGTGGGAACACCTGGGCTGTTTGTTTTGACAAGAAACTCCTCTACTGATTTATTATTTTTTTCCCATACACCTACCATGACAACTAAATCAGATTTAGAAAAAGTATTGATGATTTTTTTGTTTCTAAAGACAGTGTATTCATTGTACTTACAAGTTATGCACCAGGGGGCAGTGGTTATAACAAATACTTTTTTTCCTTGTTCTAAATATTTTTGTATAGCAAGAAGATTGAGTTTTTTTGTTGGGAAATTATATGACTGAGAGAAGTGAGTTGATATGCTTTTTTTCGTTTCAATGGAAGGATGCCAGGAGGTGTATGCTGCATGGCCAAACCAAATCGACATAATTATTAAGATAATGCCTGCAATTTTTTCTATGGAAAAAAGCCACTTTCCTGGGGGTGGTAGTATTTTTACTAGGGAAGGACACAGCGTAATAGAAAGATAGGGGAAGCCATACCCAAGGGCAATGGTATTAAATAATAAAAATAGGTATAAAGGAGATTGTCCTATAGAAAAAGCAAGTGAAGTTGTTAGAAAAGGAGCTGTACAAGGACTTGCCAGTATAGCTGCTAGAAAACCTAGATAAAAGTCGTATAGATGATTGACTTTTAGAAGATGGCTACTAATTTTTTGAATGTTATGAAATAAGTTTATTTTTGTTAAATATACCACTCCTGAAAGTCCCATTACAATACTTAAGAAGAATAGAAAGTAAGTGTTTTGAAAATGAGAGCCCCATAAGAAGGGTTTGCTGGCAGAATGAAGAGCAAGTGCCATAAGGGCGAGAATATTAAAAAAACAGATTATTCCAGAAAAAGTAAGAAGAGATTTTCTTTTTATATTTTCTTTCTTTGTTGCTAACATTCTTAATTTTACTGTTAAGACGGGCCATACACAGGGCATAAAATTCAAAATAATCCCTCCTGTGAATGCCAGAAATAAGTAGAATAAAAATATATGACCTGAAGGGGGAAATTCATGCTTAATAGAAACATCCAAGGAAAAAGGTGTACATATGTGTTTGCATAAGGCACCTTTTAACTTTCCAGATAGGGCATAGGTAGAGGTACTTCTTTCTTTTTTTATACAAAGGGGGATAGAGATAGTATCTTTGTAGGTTTTAGAGTTAATATTTTTATGTTTCCAGCTTTTTGAAGCTGGCCATTTAAAGAGATAAGAAGATATATTATAACTAAATGTTTCTTCAAACGTCAGAGGAAGTCCAAACTTAGTATCAGGAGCATATAAGTGCCAGCCTGCTGGTATTTTAAGAGAAAGAGCGTAACAGGTATTTTCGATTTTTTTTAGATCAAACTGTGGTTTTTCAGAAAAAGCCGGAAGGATAAAAAGGGAAAAATAAATAAAAGAAAAAGTAAACCATTTAGAGATAAAACGTTTATTACACATATGTTTTTTCTTAATGATGGTGTGTTTGTGTTGAAACGAAGTAATTTGATAGTAAAGCAAGGGCGATTTCAAGGCAACAGGAAAGCTAGGATTTTAGAAATAAACCTCTTGAGGGTATTTTAAAATATCTAACAGTTTATTTCTAGGGTTAGTGAGAGGTTCTTTTATAGTTTTAGAGGAAAACTATTTTGGGAGGAGCATTAAATATCTCGCAGAGGTACATCAAAAAAAAGAGCAATGGTAGAGGCATTAAGAGGACCTATATGAGAGTCAATAACTTGGCAGTTTTTTCCAACTTTTACTGTAGTTGGCAGGCCTTTTATTTTAAAGAAGTTCATAGCTTCATTTTTTGGATCAGAGTACATATTAAGATCTGTATGTTTTTTTCTTGATAAAAAATTTTGAGCGGTCTGCATGTCCTGATCTGTGGATATAAAAATGATATTTGCATGTTTGCGTGCCAGGGTTGAAATAGCGTCAATGTCATTGCGGCAAACAGGACACCAAGTTGCCCAAAAGTTAATAAAGAGGGGTTTGCTCGCTGCTTTTTTACATAGAGTTTGAAGAGCTATAGGATTGCCGGATTCTAAGGAGATAACATCTATATTTACAGTTGCTCTTTTAGGAAAAAAGGCATAGCCTAAGACTAAACATAGAATAGAAATAAAAATGAAGATAAGTTTTTTAAACCACATGAAAGAAAAAGGTTCCCTATTTTTGCATGGTATAAGGTTGGTTGCATATGCGGTTTTTATATCAGGTCTTGGTGGTTGTGGCAAGATAGCACCTCTAGATCCACCACCTGGAGGGAAAGAAATAGTTTTTCCAAGAGAGTATCCGAAAGATAAAGAGCTTTCAGACATGACTTGTCCAGTTGTTTTAGAGGTAGAAGATGTATCGGGGGGAGAAAAAATAAAAGTTGAAAAGAAGGGGTGATAATGGTTAGGAAGAATAGTTACTGGTTATTTTTGGGTGTTTTAGTTTTTTTAGGAGGGTGTGCAGACACGGAGCCTTTGAAGGGTGGGTCTATGGATGAGGCTTTAGGATATTGTTCTTTTTTGGGTGATGTTACAGATGCATATTATAATAAACAGCAATACGAAGGTTGTCATGGATATAATATTTCCCGGGCCATAACCTGCTGTAGTATACACGGTGGAACTTGGATTGAAACTTCAGAGTAAATTTTTATATTTTAGAAATAAGTAGCTTGTAAAAAAATATCAGAGGGTATATTAAAGTCCTTATTCATGAGGAACTTTATGGGGTCATAGCTCAGTTGGGAGAGCGCTACAATGGCATTGTAGAGGTCCGGGGTTCGATTCCCCGTGGCTCCACCACTATTTCCGGCTTGTGTTGGCATAGGATAATCAAAAGCTAAGTTCTGATCTTTCTGCAAAAAAGGAAAAATATGTCTTGGTTAAAGCGGTTAAAATCTGGGCTTAGTAAGTCTTCAAAAAAAATATCGGATGGGTTAACAACGGTTCTTCATCATCGAAAACTGAATCAGGAGACATTAGAGGATCTTGAGGATTTATTGATTCAATCTGATGTGGGGGTTAAAACCTCTGGAGAAATTATTGAGAAACTGAGAACAGAAAAGTTTGAAGCGCAGATAGAAATACAAGAGGTAAAAGAATTTCTTGCAAGTGAACTTCAGAAAAAGCTGGAGCCATATGCCAAGCCGCTTATACTGGAAGACCATAGATATCTGCCGGAAGTCATACTGGTTGTTGGCGTTAATGGGTCAGGAAAGACAACGACAATTGCAAAACTTGGATCTATGTGGAAAAGAGAAGGTAAAAGTGTATGTTTTGCAGCAGGTGATACCTTTAGAGCTGCAGCTGTGGAACAACTGAGTATATGGGGAAGTAGATTAAATATACCTGTCATAAAAAAACAAACAGGTGCTGATGCTGCAGCTCTTTCTTACGATGCTGTTAAATTTTCTCAAAAGGAAAAACATGATGTGCTTGCCATAGATACGGCAGGTAGATTACATACAAATTCAAATCTTATGGAAGAATTAAAAAAAGTTAAGCGTACTATTGCCAAGGCTCAAAATAAAGCACCTGATAAAGTAATTTTGGTATTAGATGCGACCATTGGTCAAAATGCTTATGAACAAATTAAGTTTTTTGATGAGACGGTGGGTATTAACGGTTTTATTATGACAAAATTGGATGGTACAGCAAAAGGTGGTGTACTAATAGGTATAGCAGACAAATTCAAAAAACCTATTTATGCAATTGGAGTGGGCGAAATGATAGATGACTTGCAGGCATTTAATGCGCGAGATTTTACACGTTCGCTAATGGGCATAGAGAAGATAAAGTCTGTTTAAAAAGTGGTAAATTTCAGAGTATTATTACTTTCATTAAAAGTAGATATTATTATATGTTTTTAGTTGGATGGTTATTTTCTCTCTAGACCAAACTTTTTAATTTATTTACACTTAAGTTTGATCAAGAGGAATTGTAATGGCTCTACCTAAAACCTTACCAAGCAGCAATATAGCAGAGGATAGTTTATCTAAGTTTTTACAGGATATACGTAAGTTTCCTATTTTAGGCGCGGAAGAAGAATATGAGCTTGCCAATAAGTGGATTGTTAACCAGGATAAAAATGCTGCTAAGCAGTTAATTAACTCTCATTTGCGCCTTGTGGCGAAGATAGCAAATGGTTACAGAGGGTATGGTTTGCCCATAGCAGAGCTTGTATCTGAGGGGACTATGGGGCTTATGAAAGCTGTTAAGCGTTATGATCCTCAAAAAGGTGTTCGCTTGTCTACGTATGCTATGTGGTGGATAAGAGCTTCAATACAAGAGTATGTTTTAAAATCATGGTCTATGGTAAAAATTACTGCCACAAGTGCTCAAAAAAAGCTTTTTTTTAATTTACGTCGCTTAAAAGGAGAGTTGCAAGCTTATGATAATTCAGCCCTTAGCCCTGAAGAGGTAAAGTATATATCTGAGACACTTGAGGTATCGGAGTCTGATGTTAGGTCTATGAATAAACGTATACAAGGTGCAGATTCTTCATTGAATACAACGCCCACTAAGGATGGTGATCAAAAAGAAGAGTGGCAAGATTGGTTAGTAGACGGTACTGTTAGTCAGGAACAAAGTCTAGCTGATACCCAAGAATATAATGTGCGTTGGAATTTGATAAAGGAAGCTATAGGTTCTCTTAATGATCGAGAGCAAGATATTATCAAGTCACGTCATTTAGAAGAGCCACCAAAGACACTAGAGGCTATGTCTGAGAAATATTGTATATCTAAAGAAAGAGTTAGGCAGATTGAAGTGCGTGCCATGCAAAAGCTACAAAAGTCTGTTAGGGATCAGGCAGCATCCATAGGTTATGAGCCCTCTTAGCAGCTAAGAGATAAGTAATTTTGTAGTGTTCAGGTTTATTTATGTTTATCTAATAGTTGCCTGGGCAGATCAAAAAGATGGTGGTTTTCTTTTTAAATGCTCTAATGTTAAATTTTAGATTTTATATTTCTGAGCAGGAAGTTTGGAAGTTAGTTTTCAGTTTTGCAGTATTTTGTTACAAAGGTGTGTGCATAGCTTTTATTTTGAAAAATTCTATCATAGTGTCTTAACTTGTGGCATCCTTCTTTATATTTCCCTTGATAATAAAGAGAAAAGCCTAATAAGTTTAAGGCAACAAAGTTGTCTTTTCTTTTTTTTAGTTCAAAGTGGGCTGTTTTTTCTGCTGTGATAAACTTCCCTTTATCAAGTTCTAGAAAGCCCTTGTTTGCGCAGACACGCCAGTCAAAGGGACTTATCTTGCAAGCCAGAGAAGTAATAGGGTAGTGATTTGGGTAGTTTTTCTCAACATATTTTGCAAATACATAAATTGATACGATAGATGAGTAGGGTATAATTAAGCTTACCAGTAATTTTTTATTTAATGAAAGAGTATAGATATTTTTTGTTTCATAGAAGAACTTGTTTATAAAAAACCCTAGTAAAATGGCAATGACAAAGAAAGGAAAGGGTGTTTGAAGAGGGAATTGGAAAAATTCAGGCATAAAGAAAACTAAAAGAATTGTAGCGTGACAGCCTTTCCTTTGTCGAAAGACATTAAGTAGTTTTTTTCTATGGATAAATAGTAGGTTTATAATAAATAATAACCCCACTAGCGTTGAAGGTATACCATCTTCTGATAGGAAGCGCAGTATTTCATTGTGGGGTGCTTTTTCTATGACATTTTCTCTGGGAGGGTATTGATCTTTTATAGTTTTATAAGGAATGAAAGAAAATTCAAAATATCCTACACCTACACTAAAAGGGTTATTTGCAATCATTGTTCCTGTGTTTTTCCATAGTGCTATTCGATGATTAATAGAACTATATTTTTTCTTTGGAAGTATGGCGCTTCTATAAATAGTTTTTTTTATCACATTGGATAGAGTAACCTTTTTTTCTACAATTACTTTGTTGTCTACATGAGAAATCACATGGTTTTTTACATGAAAGTTTGTCCACTTATCTATAAAATTACGCCTATATAGATGAAGCAGATTTTATTATGGAAGCTCATAGAAAAGGCACATGCTGAACTTATAGTTTTCTCCATGTGGTAAAGTGCATATAAGCAGAAATATTATTAATTTGAGAATAATTTTTGCAACCGGGAAAACTAGATAGATTTACAAAAAATGGAGTAAATATTTTAACGTAACTTGGGCATAAATCTAGGTAATTTTTGCGGCTATGATAATTTTTTTCATAAGTGTGGGCAGTGCATAATTATCAAGTTGGTTAGGATGTATCCATTGAGTTTCAGAAAAAGGTACATCTTCAATTTTTGAACTTGGAGTTTTATAAATACCTATGCGTGATTGTAGGTGAAAATGCGTAAAAGTATGATTAACATAGCTATCTAGCCATACGATATTTCTATAGTTTTTAATAAAAGGGCTATAAAAAGCACAGGGGTCTGGCCAGTCATTTTTCTTCCATTCTGTAGAAATAAATGCCATAAGGCCTGGTAGTAATCCCCTCAATGGACGCTTATACAAAAGAATTTTATTATTATCTTTTCTTTGTATTATTAGAAAATGGGCGTAACGCGTAGTATTTCTTTTGTCTTTTTTTTGTGGAATCTTTTCCACAAGGGCTTTTTGATAAGCCTTGCAGTACCTTTTCAAAGGGCAGATAAGACATTTTGGTTTAGAGGCTGTGCAGATGCTATTGGCAAAGTCCATCATGCTTTGCGCAATATCTCCAGGCCTGTGTTTTAGAGGAAAGTCTTTTAAAATTTCTGAGGCTTTTTTCTTAAGGTGTTTTTTTGGAATTTGCAATGCATAGAGACGAGATATAAGGCGTTCCACATTGCCATCTACAACAGGTATAGGTTTATTGAAAGCAATGGCTGAAATTGCAGCTGCAGTATAGGGGCCTATACCTGGTAGTTTTATAAGTTCATCATAAGATTTAGGAAAGATGTTATTATATTCTTTAGAAAGGAGAATAGAACACTCATGTAATTTATGAGCTCTATTATAGTAACCAAGTCCTTGCCAAGAGTGTAGAACATCATCTCGTTTGGCAGCAGCTAATTCAGAAAGGGTTGGCCACTTTTTTATAAATGTATAAAAATATGGTATAACGGTAGCTACGGTTGTTTGTTGCAACATGATCTCGCTAAGCCACGTGAAATATGGGTTTATATGAGGGTAATTTTTACGCCAGGGAAGAGTGCGTTTGTACTCGTCGTACCAAGCTAGTAGAATCTGTACAATTTTATGTGGCATCTTTTTTCTTAATTGATAGGGTAGGGATGTTTCAAATACTAGTTTATAGTATGCCATACTAGTATAAAAAGAAATGGTTTTTTAAAGCAAGCATAGCATTCAACTGATAAATTTACCCAAGGGATTTTTCCACTTTTTATAAAAAAAGGGTTTTTTCAGTAGAAATATAGAAGAAAATACTTTAGCTAAATTTTTAAGTGATATCTGTAAGTTGTTTATTTTATCTGAGGAGTAAAAATTTGTAATTATGACATTTTTTTTAGTATCAAGGAAAAGCAAGGACAAGGAGTAAATAATGAATAAATTAATAAAAGTAAATAATGAATAAATTAATAAAAGTAAATAATGAATAAATTAATAAAAGTAAATAATGAATAAATTAATAAGAATTGGATTGATAGCTTTTAATTTACCGTTTTTTAGTATAATATTAAGGAAAAGCAAGGAGTAAATAATGAATAAATTAATAAAAGTTGGATTAATAGCTTTTAGTTTACCGTTATTGGGATTGAGTGCGGGGCATGCTAATAAGAATGACAGGCAGATAAAAGAGAAAAGATTGCAGCATGTAATAGGTTTGGAACAGTATAAAATATGTGGTTCAAAAAGCATTCCTGAGAGTTTGAAGTGTTATAAACTTTCTGAGGCTATGATGAGGAACGACTGTAAAGGGAAGGTTTATAGTCAAAATGTTTGCCCAGGAAAGCTAAAAAAATTGAGGAAAAAGCTAAAAAAAGAGCCTGTAGTAACAGTAGTAAAGCACAATGTTACACATATACAACATGTACGTAAAAAGGAAGATAATTTTTAGGGAGTAGGCTGTTTGTTTTTTTATAAAATTAAGGAAAAGTTGCAGTCACAACTATCTCTTGTAGCATAAATTCGTTAGTTGGGTGTTTATGTGGGGATGCGCTTTTAGGCAGGGAAGAGTATGTTTTTGTACTCATCCCTGTACAGTTTTATATGGCATCTTTTTTCTTAAATTGATAGGGTAGGGAAATTTTGAGCATAGGTAATGGTATGTCATATGATTACAAGAAGAAACGATCTTTTAACCAAGGATGGCATTCGATTGATAAAGTTACTCAGGGCATTTTTCGTCCTTTAGTAAAAAAAAAGGGAGCTGCAGCTACCACTTTATTGGTAGATTGGCACTTAATCGTTGGGCAATTTTTAGCAGAGCAAACATACCCAAGTAGTCTATATTTTGATAAGGGGAAAAAATCTCAAGGTTCTCTTAAACTTTTAATTAAAACAAGTTTTTCCCATGAATTCTCTTTTCATAAGCAAACAATCATAGATAAGGTTAATGCATACTTTGGTTATAATGTTGTTAAAAACTTAAGGATCCAGCAAGTATATTATTTGCCTGTAAAAAAAAGAGATGAAAATCCATATGGAAGAAAAGAGGAGTTTTCTCAATTAAGAAAATCTGAGAAATTTCAATCAATTTATAAGGATCTTTCAGATATAGAAGATGATATTCTACGGAAATCTTTGGCGGAGCTGGGTTTTTTTTTACAAGAGACAGAATAAGATTTTTATATTTATCTAGACCAGTTAAAAAGACGCCCTAACCATGAAGATGATGGCTTGGGAACAAGTCCGTCCATTACAGCTCTTGAACCGTAGTGTAAAAGACCTGCACAGACAGAAAAGCTTGCGCCTCCAGAAGCCTCAGTTAAACCTTGGATATCAATGGGAAGACCAAGTCTGACTTGCTGGCCTAATTTTTTTGCTGCATATTTTTTGATATCTGTCATTTGACTGCCGCCGCCTGTCAGTACAAATCTGCGTGCAGCAGATTTTACAGCGGGATAATGATTGAGCTTCTCCAAAAGAAGGTCAAAAATTTCATCTAACCGAGGTTGTATGATTGAGTTTAATTCAAAGCGCGTAATGGACTTTTCCACTTCTTTTTGAGATATACTAATTTGGGGAATCTTGAGGCGTTCTTTTTTATTTAAAGGTGAAAAAAGAGCAGAGCCATAGAGAATTTTAAGTCTTTCAGCCTGCACGATGGGTGTGGACAAAGCATGAGCAATATCATTTGTTATATTGACGCCCCCCAAAGGAACGCTTGCTGAAAAAAGGCAGTTTCCACATTTGAAAATACCTATGGATGTTGTACCACCACCAAAATCTATTACACCTACACCCAAATCCATTTCATCTTCAACAAGTGTACCCAAGCCAGAGGCGTAGGGTGTATAAAGAATATGTTGTGCATCTACTTGAGCACGATCAAGGGTACTTATAAGATTTCTTACGCGACTTTTTGATGTAGTTGTAACATGTACTTTAACACCTAAAGTTTCAGCGTACATATCTAAAGGGTCAAGGACATTTTTATTATCATCTACTGAGTAACAAATAGGAAGACAGTGAAGCGTTTCTTCTTTGTCATTTTTTGTTGCAAGTTGCTGTGCTTGCAAAAGTAAATTTTGTATATCTTCTTCCTCTACAGCTCTGCCACCAAGTTCTTTAATAACTATAGGACGGAGGGATGTAACAGGTCCAGAAAGGTTAACAAATACTTCTTGTATGGATTGACGAGCCATATGCTCAGCAGCATGTATAGCTTTAGAAATAGCAGAGCTAGCTTCTCTGACGTTAACGATTTTTCCATGATTGACACCTTGAGAGATTTGGTGACCAAGGCCAAATATCTGAAGTTCTGAGCTGTTTTCCAGAGGTTGAGCCAGAGCACAGCAAATCTTCGTCGTGCCTATATCTAAGGCGGCAATAAATGGTGGGCGTGAAAAACCTTTCCTCATCTTTCTATTATACCATTTTTTCAAGGGTTTGTAAATTTTTTGTCATCCGGATCGAGGCCTCTTTTTTAAAGAGGGCGAGTTAATAATTTTATATCGTTTAGCTAAATCTGATTTTAGCCGTAATATTATTTGGGGTGGTACTCGCATATCAATAAGTTCTAAATCCTTGTTTAATAAATTAGATTTTTTGTGTAATTCTTCTAGGTTAGTTATTGCTTTTTTCCAACCTTTTTCTGGTAATTGTATAATGCCTCCATTGGACAAATTTAAATTCCAACGCCTATTATAAATAAAGGAAGATGATCTAACTAAATTTTTTAAGTAAGCTGTTTTTTCAAGAACAGCAATAAGGCAGGGTGCATTAGTATTAGCTTTTCTTCCCACAACTAGAGGGAGATCTTTGAAGGCAGTTATATTCTTAAGAGCTATTTTATAGCCAGATGTATCGATGAGAAAGAGCTGATTTTTATCCTGCCACAGAGCCAGAGGCACTTTTTCCTTGAGAAAAACTTTTAAGGTATTGGGAAAGATGCGTTGTATGGAGACAGAATCAGTCCACGGCATATTTTCAATTTTATTTTTTATATTTTCTATATCTAGAGAAAACATAGACGTTTCTTTACACAAAGGGGGAAGTATTTTTTTCAGAGCAGAGGATAGAGTTCTATTATTGCCTGTGATAGAGATATTTTTTACAGTCAAGCCGGAGGCCGTTAGCAGGCTTGCATTAAAAGTTCTTATTTTAGAGTGTAAAGATATACCTGTTGTGCTTTGAAAAAATAAAAACAAACCCAAGGATAAAACTAAGAGGGAGGTTATAAGGAAAAACAATTTCTTTCTTAGTAAAGTTTGATTATTAGTTGGTTGTTTTTTTTGTTTAAAGCTATGATACTTTACACGGCTGTTTCTTTTTGCAGTGCCTTTGTGTGTTTTCTGTCTCATAAAATAAAATCTCTCTTATATTTTGGGATCGCATGTGGCACTACGAACAATCCAATCGATCAACTCATTATAGCTTAGACCATATTTTTTTGCAGCCATAGGAAATAAGGATAAGGGGGTTAATCCAGGTTGTGTGTTGACTTCCAGTAGATAGAGCTGCTTTCCTATGGGAGCTTCAGGATTGTATCGTATATCAGTTCTTGCAATGCCTCGGCATTCTAGGGCATGAAAAGCTTTTAGCGATATCTCTTCGGCTTTATGGCGAATTTCTTCATCTATATTGGCTGGACAGATATATTCGGTAATGCCTTTTGTATATTTTGCACGATAGTCATAAAACTTTACAGAGGGGTTTACTTCAACAATACCCAAAGATTTATCGCCCATTATAGAGACAAAAATTTCACGACCTGGAATATATTCTTCCACAAGGGCTGTTTTGCTAAAGCGCCATTCTTCTAGTTTGGGAGGTTCATCTCCTTTTTCTATTATATATACGCCAAGGCTTGATCCTTCATAATTTGGTTTTACCACATAGGGAGGTTGAATAACGTGTTTTTCTCGAATAGCCTTGATAGGAAAAATACCCCCTTTGGGAGAGAGAATATTATTTTGGGAAAAGATACGTTTGGCCATAGATTTATCCATTGCCAGAGCAGAAGAAAGAAGACCTGAGTGTGTATAAGGTATACCAAGCAAGTTTAAGAGGCCTTGAATATTTCCGTCTTCTGTTCCACGTCCATGGAGAGCATTAAAGATAACATCTGTATTTTGTGGGATGGCAGTTAGTAGTTTGCGGGGGCATCTTGGAGCATCAATAGCTGTAACAGTATAGCTTAATTCTTTAAGAGCTTTGATAACATCTTTCCCAGAAGAGTGTGACACATCAGACTCATCATTCCATCCACCCAGTAGAACTGTGATGTGTTTCTTTTTCTGCTTCATATGCTTACTTTAATTTTATTAAAATAACTGCTATTTTTTCAATCGACCGACTCTTTGAATTTCCCACTTTAGAGTAATGCCACTATCAATGTAAACTTTTTTTTGCACTAGGTTGCCAAGATCTTCAAGATTAGCTGCTGTTGCTAATCCTGTATTAATCAAAAAATTACAGTGATGGGTTGAAATCTGTGCATTTCCTATTTTTAATCCTCTGCATCCTGCTTTATCAATAAGTTGCCAAGCTTTTTCATTGGGAGGGTTTGCAAAAGTACTGCCACTTGTGCGTTCTCTGATAGGTTGGGAGTCTTCTCTTTTATGTTGTATCTCTTTTATTTCTTTCAAAATAGTGTTTTTTTTCTGATATTTTCCTTTAAGGGTCGCTTGAGTAAAAACCCATCCTTGTGGGATTCCACAGTGACGATAAGAAAAGTTCATATCTTGCGGGTGAAGGGTATGCTTATTGCCATCCAAATCAATAGCTGTTGCCTGTACAAGAATATCCTTTATTTCAGATCCATAGGCTCCGGCATTCATGCGAAGAGCTCCACCTATTGTACCTGGTATGCCCGATAGAAAGGACAGGCTGCCTATATTATTTTCTGCAGAAAAAAGGGCAACATTTCTATCTAGAGCACCTGCTCCAACATGTAAAATCAGCGGATCTTTATCATCTATTTTTATTGTGGAAAAATCCCTGCCAAGGCGAATAACAACACCTTCAATACCACCGTCGCGAATGAGAATATTTGATCCTACGCCCAGAGGAAGAATAGGTATAGTTTGGGGTATATTTTTTAAAAAATGTATGAGGTCTTCTGTATCTTTAGGTTTAAAGAGTACATCAGCCGGTCCTCCAACCTGAAACCAGGTTACTTTAGCTAAATTATATAAATAGGAGTAACGACCTCGTACTTTAGGTAATTTTTGTATCCATTTGGGGTGAGATGGTAAATCATTCATTCAGGTTACTTATATGCTTTGACAAAGTTGGCGGCAAAAGATGTAACAGAGCCAGCACCCATAAATACCACGATATCTTCTTCACATAGGTCTTTTGTAATATGTGGAAATATATCTTCTTCGCCTCCCAGGGCGAAAATAGAAGACTGGGGAAAAGATGAGGAAATGGCAGTTGCTAGTGATGTATGGTCGATATTTTCAATAGGATTTTCTCCTGCAGAAAATACAGGTAATATATAAGTTTTATCTGCCAGTCCAAAAGCTTCTGAAAATTCTTTAAATAAGAAAGATAAGCGAGAGTATCTGTGGGGTTGGAAAATAGCAATAATGCGTTTGTTAGGATTTTCTTTTTTTAGGGGGAAAAGAGCTTTCAGGGTTGCTTCAACTTCTTTTGGATGATGGGCATAGTCATCATAAACTCTTGCTTTTTCATTGCAGGAAAGAAGTAATGTAAGTCTTCTTTTTACCCCTTCAAAGCTAGAAAGAGCTTTGCGAATATTACTTTCTGTTACTCCCAATTGTATGCCGATTCCTACAGCAGCAAGGGCATTTTGAATATTATGGTCCCCCAGCATATTTAAATAAATATTTGTGATTTTCTGAAAAGATTCATCGGTGGAATTTTTTATTTGTATATCAAAATACATACCATCGTATTTTGGAGTAATATTATAGGCATATATGTCAGCTTTTGGGTGCTTGCCATATGTAATAACTTTTTTATTTTTTATATGAGGGAGTAAGTTCCGCACATCAGGGTCATCATACCCTAAAAAAGCACAACCAAAGAAAGGAATATTATCTAGAAAGTTTAGGAAAGCATTTTTTAAATCAGTAAAAGAGCCGTAATGATCCATATGTTCTTCGTCAAGATTGGATACAATGCCCAGAGTTGGAAAAAGCTTTGTAAAAGATCCGTCTGATTCATCTGCCTCTGCTATAATCCAATCTCCTGATCCTAGGTGAGCATTTGATTTATAGGTGTTTATAATTCCACCATTAATCACTGTTGGCTGGAGCTGGGCAATCTCTAGCATATGGGCTATAAGGGACGTTATAGTTGTTTTTCCGTGACTTCCTGCCACAGCAATTGACCATTTAAGTCGCAGGATTTGTGCTAGGAGGTCAGATCTGTGAATAGTAGGAATACCAAGTGTTAAACTTTCCTTATATTCAATATTATCTTTTTTTATAGCTGATGAGGTAACGACAATATTTGCTTTGGAGAGGTTTGAAGCTTTTTGCGTGGTAAAAACTTTTATTCCTTTTTTTTCTAATCTTTGTGTATTAACGTTATGTCGGATATCGCTTCCCTGAACGGAGAGGCCTAAGCTATGACAAATTTCTGCCAAAGCGCTCATGCCAATACCTCCAATACCAATGAAATGAATGGTTCCTAAAGAGAAAGGGGAGATTTTCATGAAGCTTTTTCCATCGTTAATAAGTAGGCACAATTACATTGTACTCTGCAATATTTTTTGTACAAATTCCAGAGGATTTTTTCTAAAAACTTTATGATGAAATTCTTCTAAAGCAGTATGAGTGCTTTTTAAAAGAGAAGGGTTGGATAGAAGTTTTTCGATGAGTAATTGTAATGGTTTTATTCCTTCTTTACTATCTTTTAGCATCCAGGCGCTCTTGTGTTTTTTTAAGTATAGAGCATTATAGTACTGATGATTATCAGATGATGAAGAAAAAGGAAAAAATATTGCAGGTCTTTGAGCCGCTAATATTTCCCAAACAGTTGAAGCGCCTGAGCGAGCAATTACAAGATGGGATAGGTTTAATTTATTTGGTATATCGTGAAAAAAAGGTTTTATTTCTCCCTGGATTTTACAGTTTTTATATTTAGGCCATTTTTTCTCTAAATCGGATATATGTTTTTCAGGAGCTTGCAGTGTTAGGTAAATACGTTTTTTAAGATGATCGGGCAGGGACTGTATAGCATCTATGGTTTTTTCAGCAACGCTCCTTGTTCCTTGGCTGCCACCCAAAGCCAGAATATTGAAAGGTTTTTGCTTATTTGGTAGATCATATGTTGTTGTGGTAGTGAAAAATTCTTGTCTTACAAAATTTCCTGTCACGTAAGTTTTCTTTTTATACTTTGGGTCTAGGTATTTTGTTTGTGGGAAAGATAGCATGATACCTTTACTGTAGCCTGAAAAAATTTTATTCACCAAGCCAAGAACAGAGTTTTGTTCATGGATTAGCAGAGGCGTACGAGTTAATTTTGCAGCAATGCAAATAGGAAAGGCTGGATAACCACCAAAGCTTATAACAGCTTTTGGTCTTAATTTCATAAGTAACTTTATTCCTTTAATACAAGAGGGCAGGATGGAAAGAAAACGTTTTATGGTGCTGCCACTTCCCAGGTTTTTTTTTAAAATAATGGAAAAATCAATAGAGGAAGGAAAGTCTTCAATATATTTTTTCCCTCGCATGTCCGTGCTAATATGGGCTTCTATTCCTTTTTTTTTCAAAGACATATAGAGAGAAATTGCAGGAAAAACATGGCCTCCAGTTCCCCCTGTTGCAAGGAGAAAAATATTTTTTTTCTTTGAAAACTTTAAAGGAAAAGACATTTTTAGTTCTCTTTTTTTGTTTTTTCCACACGAGTTGTTCTTGTGAATGCTAATAAAACACCCATGCTGAAAGAGAGAGCGATTAGGGATGAGCCGCCATAGCTTAGAAAAGGAAGTGTCATACCTTTTGTTGGGATAAGACGCAAACTAGAGGCTATGTTGATCATGGCTTGAGTAGAGAACTGAACACATATACCTGCGCCTGCGAGCAGAACAAATAAATTTTCTTTTGTGTATAAGAGCCAAAAAGAACGCAAAAGGATAAAGGTATAAAGCAAAACAATTCCAAGACAAACGATGAAGCCAAATTCTTCTCCAGCCACAGAAAAAATGAAGTCAGCATGTGCATCGGGCAGGTGTGCCTTTATCTTTCCTTCGCCAGGTCCTTGTCCAAACAGGCCACCGCTGGCAAAAGCTTCTAGGGATTTGTTTATTTGATAGCTGTCTCCTGATTGAGGGTCAAAAAACCTGTCTATTCGGCTGCTTACATGAGGCAATAGCATGTAGGCTCCCAGGAGGCCGGTTAGCCCAAGAAAACCGATGATTACGATAAAAATAATAGGAAGGCCTGCTAGAAAAAATTGCACAAACCATATTAAGGAAAGCAGAGCTGTCATTCCCAAGTCTGGTTGCATAAGAAGAAGCATGGCTATCATAAGAAAAATAAAAGTTGATACATAGCGTCCAAGGTTATCATTTGACGATTTTGCATGTGCAAAAAACCAGGCAGAAGTTACAGCAAAGACAGGTTTAATAAATTCTGAGGCTTGGAAAGAAAAACCAAACAGCCTAATCCAACGTCGGGCTCCCTTAATTTCAATGCCAAAAAAAAGTGTTAAAACAAGAAGAAGGATACATATAGCCAGTAGAGAAAAACAGATATTTCGCAAAATGATAGGAGGAATCATTGAGGTTACAACCAAGATAAGCAAGCTGGGAAAAAGGAATAGCAATTGTTTTTGTAAAAGGTGGTAAGGTGTATATCCAAGCTTTTTTGCAATTAAGGGTGTTCCTGCAAAGTTTAGGATAACACCTATCAATATCAATGTAAAAAGAGCAGATAGCGTCCATCTATCCAGTGTCCACCACCACCGTCCTAACTTAATAATATCAAGCTTTTTCATGGGTATGTCTATATTTCATTATTTCTCTGGAGTGAGTGTATCAGATTCTTAAAAAAGTCTCCACGGTGTTCAAAATTTCTAAATTGATCAAAAGAGGCGCATCCAGGGGAAAGCAAGAGAGTAGAAGGAAGGGGCTCTTTTTTCATGTTTTTTATAGCAGAAAGTGTAGCATCTTCTAGTGTGTTAAAAACACTTGCACGACATTTATTTTTTAGAGTTGTTTTTAAAAACTCACCATCTCTGCCAAAAAAGTAGATATGGTTCAGGTTATCGAAGTAGGGGGAGCATTGTAAAATGTCATCATTTTTAGCTATGCCCCCAACAAGCCAATGTATATTTGAGTGGTTGGAAATAGCTTGAGCAGCAGCAGAAAAACTAGTTGCCTTGGAGTCATTTATAATTTTTATATTTTCAGAGGATATGATTTTTTCCTGCCTATGTGGAAGACCGGTAAAGGTTTTAAAAGCTTGAAAAATTTTGTCTTTTGGAAGTTTTAAGTGGGCAGCAGTTAAGTAAACTGCCGTTGCGTTTTCTTTGTTATGTTTTCCTTGCAAGGAGGGGCAGTCTTTCAGGGGAAAAGGAAGCATTTTTTCTGTAAAATGGATAGTATTGGAAAGAAGCGGGAAAGTGGGAGTATAGGCTGTAGATGGTCCAATAAGAGAAAAACTATTTGGTCTGAGGCGTTTAAAAACTTCCCATTTAACAGATGCATAATTTGAGAAAGAGGCATAACGGTCCAGGTGATCAGGGGCTATGTTCAGAAGAATCATAATTTGAGGTTTTAAAGAGGGAGAAAGTTCTATCTGGAAAGATGAAAGTTCAAAAATTAGCCAACTTTTTTCTGGGTTAAATTTCTTTATTTCAGGTAAATCAAAACAAGGTGTTCCAAAGTTTCCTCCAATAAAAGATGACACGTCGCAATAGTCCAGAGTTTTGTGTAAAAGGGCTGTTACTGTAGATTTTCCATTGGTCCCAGTTATACCTATTATTTTAGCTTTTGGGTAGGCTCTAAAAAATAGTTCTATATCTCCTATTATTTCACAGTTATTGGACTTTGCAAGATTGGCAATTTTGTGTGGTTTTGGGTAAGCATGTGGAATGCCTGGACTTAAAATTACAGCATCGGGTTTTTGATTATGGTGATGAGAGAAAGCTTTATTGGGTGTTAGTAGTGGCAATCCAAAGTTTTTTGCTTCTTGTCTTTTTTGTAGGCTGTCATCCCATACACCTAGCAACAGGTTGTTTTTTTTTAACCACTTTGCTGTGCTGAGTCCGGATACGCCCAGTCCAACAACATAGCAAAAAGAAGGAAGAGAGTTTTTCATAAAATTATCTTAGCTTTAAGGTAGAGAGTCCCAGAATAGCCAGCACAACAGATATGATCCAAAATCTCATAACTATAGAGGTTTCTGACCATCCTTTTTTTTCAAAATGGTGGTGGAGGGGAGCCATAAGAAAAATTCTTTTTCCGCCAGTTAACTTGAAGTAAAGAACTTGAAGTATAACAGATAAGGCTTCTATAACAAAAAGCCCACCTACAATAGACCAAATTATTTCATTTTTTGTTATAACACTTAGTGTTCCAAGAGCTCCTCCAATGGAAAGGGATCCTGTATCTCCCATAAAAATAGAGGCAGGGTGGGCATTAAACCATAGAAAACCTAAGCTAGAGCCAATAAGTGCACCACAAAAAACAGCAAGTTCACCACTGCCTGGAACGTAATGCAGGTGCAGGTAGCTAGAAAAATTATAGTTTCCGGTGAAATAGGATACAATTAGAAAAAAGAATGTTCCAATAATAATAGGGCCTATAGCAAGGCCATCAAGGCCATCTGTTAGGTTAACTGCATTGGATGAGCCAACAATAACCAGTATAGAAAAAGGGATAAAGAGCCAGCTAAGGTGAAGTAGTGTATTTTTAAGAAAAGGAAAAGCGAGGGAGGTTGCAAGATTTTCAGGTGAAAAGTAGCAAATAGCGATTACAACGAGAAAACTAATGATGATTTGGGATAAAAGTTTTATTTTTCCGTTTAACCCTTTGCTTGTTTGATGTTGTACTTTTAAGTAATCATCACTAAATCCTAAAAGTCCAAGAGATAAGGTGCACAGTAGACAAATCCAGATATAGGGGTTACTTAAGTTTGACCAAAAAAGAACACTGGTTGTTAGGCTTAACAAAATAATTAGGCCCCCCATAGTTGGAGTTCCTTGTTTTTCTGTTATGTGTGATGTGGGACCATCATCACGAATTGGCTGTCCTTGTCCTTGTACTGATTTAAGCCATTTAATAAGATTAGGGCCAAAGAACAGTGCAATAAGCAAGGACGTCAAGAGGGCTGCACCACTACGTAGGGTAATATATCTAAATAGATTTAAAAAAAGCACATCACTATTAAATAAAAGCAAAATTTTATAAAGCATGTATCAACCACCATTGTGAGAAATTATACTATCGAAAGCAGTATTTGAGATCAAGAGTAGTATACTATATTTTAGAGAAAAGCTTGCAATATTTCACAAAAATTCAAACTATTAGAGGCTTTAGCCATCAATATGTCATTTTCTTCTATGTAAGTTTTTAAGAAGTCTATAGCATGATCATTTGTGTTAAAATGAATACATGTTATGGGTCTATTTTTTATTTCATTATATAGAGCTTTTGAAAATGCTCCAATTGTTATAAGAGTATGTATTTTCTCAGTATCGATAAAATCGGAGAGTTTTGCATGATATTCGAGAGATTCTTTTTCATTGCCAACTTCAGTCATATCCCCAAGTATAGCAATGCGACGACCAGTGGAGCGAGCAGGTATATTTCCTAGAGTTTCCATAGCTATAGCCACAGATTGGGGGTTAGAGTTATATGTTTGATCTACAAAGAGGAATTTTTTAGTTGTTTCACTTGGAACTAAAAGGTGGTAGATTTTTCCACGTCCTTGGGGTTCTGAAAAAGTTGATACAGATTCTAACATATTTTTTATATTAGCGCCTAAAAGGTAGCCAATGGAAAGCGCTGCTGCGATATTATATGCCCAGTGTTTCCCATAGAGAGGAATTTTTTTCTCTAAAGTTAATGAACTATTGGAAAATTTAACTACTAACCCTGCCAAGTCAGGTCTATCTTTTATAATACGCATGTTGGATTTTTCATGATACCCAAAGGTATATATTTCTGAGGCACCATTTTTTATAGCCAAGGATGATAATTCTTTAAAGTTTGGGTGATCTTTAGGTAGGACAATTTTTCCCCCAGGAACTAGTCCTTTTGCAATGGCTACTTTTTCGACTAATAAGTGATTAAAAGAGGGAAAATTTCCCAGATGTGCACTGCCAATGGTTGTAATAAGACAAATGTCAGGTGTTACTTGTTTTGTTAAGGGCTCTATTTCTCCTTCATGATTTGTTCCAATCTCAAATATGCCATACTTTGTATCTGCAGGCATGTTTGCAAGAGTTATAGGAACACCCCATAGATTATTAAAACTACGTTTGTTTGCCCAGGTTAGAGCCTGTGAGCTTAGCATGTGATATAGGAGATCTTTAGTGCTAGTTTTTCCAACGCTTCCTGTTATAGCAATGCGTTGTGCGCTGATATTCTCACGCACATAGATGCCCAGAGACTCCAGTGCTACTTGTGTATTTTTTACAATAAGTGTAGGTATTGTTACAGATTGAAGAAAGGATAAATCGCTTGCAATGACGGTTGAAGCTCCATTTCTTATAGCGGTGTCTATATATTCATGCCCGTTTTTTTCTACGCCTTGAATAGCTATAAAAACATCACCAGGTTTTATATCTCGAGAGTCAAAAGATATGGTGTGTAAAGGAGAATTCATTAAGTTTTCAGCAGGAGAAACAAACCAGTTCCCACCGGTGGCTGTTTCTAATTTTCTATATGTCCAAAAAAGAGAATTTTTATTAAGCATGTGCTAGACTTTCTAAAACCTTTTTAACAGTGCTATGATCTGAGTAGGGAATTTTTTTTGTTCCTATTATTTGCCCTGTTTCATGTCCTTTACCAGCTATAAGGATACTATCTCCCCTTTGGGCGTGTGTCAAAGCATACTGAATAGCTTGGCCTCTATCTTCTATTATAATAGCACCTTCACAGGAATCTGCTATAGCTTCTCTTATGGCATCTGGTTCTTCTGTTCTGGGGTTGTCATCTGTTATGATAGAAATATTTGCTAAGCGTTGTGAAACCTTTCCCATTAAAGGTCGTTTTTGAGCATCACGATCTCCTCCACAACCAAAAACAACCCAAAGATTATTTTTTGTGTGAGCTTGGAGAGAAGAGAGAGCTTTTTCTAGAGCATCAGGTGTATGAGCAAAGTCAACAAAAACAGTGGCACCGTTTGGTGTTGTTCCCAAAAAATCCATCCTACCTGTTGGTGTGCAGAGGGAAGGAATCTTTTTAATTGCATCTTTAAAAGGTACATAGGATACAGATGTGGCAAGGAGCAGTGCACCTGCTAAATTCCATGCTTGGAAGGAGCCAAAAAAGCAAGTTTTTATAGAATAACGGGTGGCATCATGAATAAAGGATATGGAAAGGCCATTTGAAGATGCAGTGCAAGAATTAATAAAAACAGTATTTTTTTTGTTTTTTCCAAAAGTTTTAACTGTGATGTTTTTGGAAAGACATGTTTTAATAAGATTGTCACTTAAGGGGTCATCTGTGTTAATAACAGCCACGGATTTGGGCAGCATATGTTTGGTAAACAATAGTTTTTTTGCTTCAAAGTATGCGTTCTCATTTTTATGAAAGTCCAGGTGTTCTGGGCTTAAGTTTGTAAAACAGCCAGCAGAAAAATATAAACCATCTAAGCGTCCCTGGTATAAACCATGACTTGAAGCTTCTATAAAAACATGGTCAATTTTTTCTTTTTTACAAAAGGATAGAATTTTGTACAGGGAAAAAATATCTGGTGTTGTTAGAGAGGGAATAGGGTTTTTATATTTTTTAATGGGTGAAGAGGTTTCAAAGCCATTGGTTCCTAAGTATGCTGTGGGAATAGAGAATATTTTTAAAATCTGGTAGGCGAAAGATGCAGTTGATGTTTTCCCATTGGTTCCTGTAATTGCTATTATATTTTTGGGCAGAGAAGGGTATGCCTTATTTGCCAAGCTTACAAGGTAGTCACGGGGGTTGTTTTCTAAGGGAATAAAGGTTACGCCAGCATACTGGTTTGAAGTTTGTTTTATTTTGTTATTCCAGGCTGTATTTTTTTGATAAATGATGAGGGAGGCTCCTTTTTTGCAAGCGTCCTTTATAAACGATCGTCCATCAATTTTTGAGCCCTTGACGGCTACAAAGGCACATCCTGGTATAATCTGTGTAGAGTTTAGAACAGGGTTTTGAATTTCTATATCTTGGAGACATTTTGGCAGTTTTTTTTTATACACTTTTTATTATTTCCTTAGAGTTAAGAAAAACGATCCTTTTCCAGGTCAAGATGAAGGAGTTTATAAATATCATTATTGGTTTCTGGTAACATATTAACCAGAGGGATGATACGTCTAATAATTGCCCCTGCTGTTGGGGCGGCATTCCATCCAGCAGCTCTAAATCCATGTGTTTCTTCTGTTCCCTGGGGGTCATCTAATTGTATATAGATAACATATTTTGGTTTATGAATTGGGAAGGCTCCTAAAAAGGAAGTGATATTAGATTTTTTTAGGAACCCTTTTCCGCCGACGTTTCGCTTTTCAGCTGTTCCTGTTTTTCCACCGACAAAGTACCCGGGAACGGAGGCTTTTCGAGCTGTTCCTTTTTGGGTTACAAGATATAGAAGCTTTTGTATTTTTTTTGATGTTTTTTCCGATATAACTTGTGTTTTTACAGAAGTTATCGGATTATTTTTTATAAGTGTAGGTTTTAGAAGGTAGCCTCCATTTATTAGTGCAGCAAAGGCTCGAACAATATGCAAAGGGCTTACGGCTAGTCCATATCCATAAGAAACAGTCATTGTTGTTACATCTCCCCAAAAAGAAGGAGTAATGGGGGTTCCTCTTTCTGGAAGTTCAATTGGCACTTTCTTAAAAAGCCCTAGTTTTTTTAGAAAATTTTTCTGCAAATCAGCTCCAACATCTAGAGCCATCTTTGCAGAGGCTATGTTTGAGGAATATAATATAATTTCAGGGAGAGAAAGCCATCTTTTTTCACCACCGAGATAATCAGAAATAGTAAACTTGCCAACTTTTATAGGCTTTGTTGCATCATAGCCACCTTTAAGAGTTATTTTTCCTGAATCTAAGGCCATAGCTGCTGTGAAAATTTTAAAAATAGATCCCAGATCATAGACGCCCAAAGTGTTTGGAGAAAAAAGGTTTTTCTTTTTTATATTACCGGGCAGGTTGGGGTCATAGCTAGGTAGGCTTGCCATTGCTATAATTTCTCCGGTATTTGCATCCATTATTATTGCATTTGCTCTTTTTGCTTTAAATTTATTTATTGCATGCATTAGCTCATCTTCCAAAGCAGCTTGAATGTGCATATCAAGAGTTAGATGCAGCGGAGTATTGCTACTCAGTAGCTGTTTATTAAAAAAGCGTTCAATACCGGCAAGACCGTTATTGTCAATATTAGTAAAGCCAACAATATGTGCAGCTATTTTTCCATGGGGATATACACGTTTTTCTTCTTTAGAAAATTCAATACCAGGCAATCCCAGTGCTAAGGTTTTTATTTTCTGTGTGGGTGTTATATTTCGGGCTAACCAAACAAAGTTTTTATTTTTTTGTAATTTAGTTTTAATTTCTTGGGAGCTTAAGTTTGTGAGAACAGATGATAATTTTTTAGCAGTATCATTAATGTCTAGTATATCTCTTGGGCTGGAAAAAAGAGAGGACGTAATGAGATTTGTGGCAATAATATTTCCATGGGTATCTAGAATGTCTGCTCGTTTTGTAGAAAAGAGGGGAATGGGCACATATTTAAAATTTTTTTCAGTACCCCAGTGGAAACTAAGCTCAGTAAGTCTAAGTGCAATTAATATGTAGGCAATAAAAAAAATAATGCCAAGAATCATAAGTTTAAAGCGCGCATCATCCAGAGCAGAGCGCTCTGCTCTTTTGGGTCTGTATTTTGTCTGAGATAAATCGCGTATAGGATGTAATTTCATGCCTAATGTTAATGATTTTCTTGATAGGAAGCAAGTCGAATAGGTGAAGCAGACTGGGTGTATGATTTAGAGTCAACAGGTTTTAACTCAAGGGCATGAGCTAGCTTAACGGAAGGGATATACTGTTCTTTTTCAGGATGAGTATATTTCTTATCCAGATGCTTGTTTGCCAATATTGCTAACCGCTTGGGATTAGAAAGGTAGGTGTATTCAGCCGTTAGTGTATGATTATCTTCAGCAAGAATATCGTAATTTTTTTGCATAGCGATATAAGAGCGTTCCAGATCTATTACTTGATATTTTATGTGGTACACAGCCCATGCTAGAGATAAATTAATCATGATAGCAAGAATCCAAAATTGAGAGAAAATACGGGACATTTTTTAAATCTTTCTTTGTAAATTTTTTTTATTAATAATACGCTGGGCTACCCTCAGTTTTGCTGATCGAGAGCGAGGATTTTCGGATAACTCTTCCCTGCTTGCTAAAATAGGTTTTCGTGATATTTCCTTTAGTGTAATAATGTTTTTCTGAAGATCTTTTGGCATTGTGGAAGGTTCATTTCCACTTTGTTTTTTTATAAATTTCTTAACAATACGATCTTCTAAAGAATGAAAAGTGACAACAACTAATCGTCCTTGGTCATTAAGCAAATCAACACTTTGAGATAAAAGGGACTCTAGAGAATCAAGTTCATTATTTACATATATGCGAATAGCTTGAAAGCACCTTGTGGCTGGGTGGATTTTCATTGTGCTAAGCTCTCTGGCAGAAAAAGTATTCTTAATAATATTTGCTAGCTGTATAGTAGAAGTAATTTTTTCTGTATTACGTGCTTTTTCAATGGAGTGTGCTATTTTATAAGATTTTTTTTCTTCACCATATTTCCAGAAGATATCGGCTAGATCTTTTTCTGGCATAGTGTTTATGATATCTTTTGCACTTTTGCCTTCCTGGCTCATTCGCATATCAAGAGGGCCATTTTTATTAAATGAAAAACCTCGTTCCGCTTGATCTAGTTGTGGTGAAGAGACGCCCAGGTCAACCACTATTCCGTCAACATGTGAGATAGACATATTCTCCAGAATATCTTTTAAGTTTTTAAAGTTTCCACCTATAAAAGAGAAAGTAGAGCCATATTTTTTCTTTGTGTTAATAGAGGTTTTTTCTGCAGCTGGATCTTGGTCAATAGCAATTAAGTGGCTAGCACCAGCGTTTAAAATAGCATTACTATAATTACCCGTACCATAGGTTCCATCAACATAGATTCCATTTTTCTTAATATTTAGGGAAGAGATAACTTCATTAAGCATAACGGGATAGTGAGAATAATTTTTGGCTACAACACTCATTATTTCACCTCAATTTTTTGAGGGTTTAGTTTAAATGTTGTTTTATTGGACAGAATTTTTTGACGTGCTTCTTTTTGAAATAATTCAAAGTTTTCAGGGTTCCAGATTTGAAAAGAAGCACCACGTCCTACAAAAGCAGCTTTTGACTCAATATTTGCATAAGAACGAAGATACTCAGGAATCATAATACGTCCTTCGTTATCAAAAGTTAACTGATGTGCATCTGCAAAGATAGTGGAAGAAACTTCATCGTAAGCATCAGAGAATTGATCAAACTGGTCAACACTTTTACTTAGTTGTTCCATACGGTCAATAGTACAAGCTTCTAGAGCTGTATGTTTATAAGAGCGAAAAACAACTACACCGGAAAATTTTTCAGAAGTTAGAGATTGCCTAAAAAGAGAAGGAACGGAAACGCGTCCTTTTTTATCAATTTTATTAATGTACGTTGATAAAAATAAAGCCAACGTCCCGATCCTTTAAATTTTCTTTAATTAAATTTTTATTAGTATTACTCATCTTAACATGGGATCAAATGGGATGCAATGGTATTTTATGGTATTTTTATGTTTTTTTAAGGTGTGTGTTAGCCTTCTGGTTAAAAAGTGCAGACAGGGCTGTTTTCTGTGATGCAAGAAAAACAAAAAGGGGTATAGCATGCTGTTTTTGTGCTATTTTCTTTGCATGTTCACTTAATATCACGAGAACATTATCGTATATGCTGAAAAGATGCTAACTTAGCTTCTCCTTAAGGATATAGCGAACAACCTTAGTAAGGTTCAGAGTTGACTTAAAACAGATCTTTCACGTCTGATGGGATAATCTAAAGTTTTAAAGCACACCCTTACTAAGAAAGCTGAGGCGTAAAAATAAAAGAGTTTAAATTTTATAGATTATAGTATGGGAGTAGATGGGTGCTTATTTTTTTCTCTGAGAGCAGAGAAAAGATCATGGGTAAAACACTAAAAATTAGATGTTAGAAGTAAATAATGAACAAAAAGTGGTACTATCAGTAGAGAAGTTTATGTTTGAATCTTCCAAAAACTGGTAAAAAAACAGAGAAAGGGGAGAGGAAGCTTTCTCTTTTGATTCAATAAAAGCTATGCTTTTGGCTAATAGTATTATTTCATTTTTTTCTTTTTTAATTTCTATGGATTCTCCAGGGCAAGAGTGGCCAACTAAAATATACAATAGAATGCTAAGAGCTTTTAAAAGGGGTTGCTTTTTTTCCATGCTCTCATAGGTTAAAGAGAGTGTAACCACTACTCCATTTGTAGAAGCTAGATTTTTTAGATCATTTAGGGTTGAAAAATCTATAGTTAGGGATTTTGAAAAACCAAAAATTTTACGCCATAGATTTAGTAAAATAGTTAATTTTTGAAGGTTTTTCTTGGTAATGTCAGATATTTCTTTTTCACAAGGAGGTAGATCTATGGAGTCAAAAGCTAGCAGAGCACCTGTTAATGGCGTTGCCATATCATGGCAGCACTTAGAGATAAGCTGGCTGCAGAGCAATTGTTGTTTTTTTTCTTTTATCGTCATGTATATTTATAAACTAGTGCTTATAGCTAGAGCAGTATCAAGCATTCTGTTAGAAAAACCCCATTCGTTATCATACCATGCAAGAACGCGGCAGAAATTTTTATCTACAACATGCGTTTGATTTAAGTCAAAAACAGAACTGGCAGCATTATGGTTAAAATCCACCGATACAAGGGGATCATTATTTACTGTTAAGATATTTTTTAGAGGTTCAGATAAGCTTGCTTTTAAAAGCGCATTATTAATATCATCTTTGGTGCATGCTTTTTTTACTGTAAATGTAAAATCTACCAAGGAAACATTTGGTGTTGGAACCCGTACGGCTGTTCCATCTATCTTTCCTTGAAGTTCTGGCAAAATAAGTCCTAAAGTTTTGGCAGCACCAGTTGAAGTGGGGATCATGGAAATTGCAGCAGCCCTTGACCTGTAGGGGTCTTTATGTAGGGTGTCCAACAGGCGTTGGTCTCCTGTATAAGAATGTATTGTTGTCATGAAACCTTTTTGCAAGTCAAACACCTTATTTAAAACAAAGGCGATTGGGGCTAAACAGTTTGTTGTGCAAGAGGCGTTGGAGATAATTTTATCAGATTTTGTTATTTTATGGTGATTAACGCCGTAAACAACAGTAATATCTGCATCTTTAGAGGGTGCGGATATTAAAACTTTTTTTGCACCGGCTTCCAGATGTTTTTCAGCATCATTTTTATCTGTAAAATGGCCTGAACACTCAAAAACAAGGTCGATATTTTGATCTTTCCACGGTAGTTTTCCGGGGTTTGGTTCACAGGTAACAAATATTTTATGCCCATCTACTATAAGATTATTGCCCTGTATAGTTACTTCCTTGGGGAAAGTTCCGTGGACAGAGTCATGTTTCAATAAAAAAGCATTGTCTTTTACAGAGCCGAGATCATTTATAGCTACAATATCCAAATTTTTGTGAGGATTTTCAATAAAGGCTCTTAGGACAAGGCGACCAATACGTCCAAAACCATTAATAGCGATACGTGTTGTCATATTCTTATATATTTTATTAAGCTTACTTATTTTTATGTAATTTTTCTATTATCTTTGTTGTTATATTTTCAGCTTTAAAACCAAAATGGTCAAATACTTTTTCTCCAGGTCCAGAAAGGCCAAAAGAATCTATTGAGATGCTGAGGCCATTTTCTCCTGTATATTTTTCCCAACCAAGAGTAACACCAGCTTCAAGGCTTACGCGCAAAATATTTTTATCAGATTCCAATAGGCTTTTCTTATAGCGGCAAGATTGTTCACTAAATAGTTCAAGGCAAGGCATAGAAACCACACGTGATGATATTTGTTTAGACTGGAGAATTTTTTGAACATTAAGCGCCAAAGAAACTTCTGATCCTGTTGCTAATAAAATTACTTGAGGTGTAGAGGTTTGGGCTTCGGATATAGTGTATGCCCCGTAGGAAGTTAGATTTTCTTTTTCTTCTTTACACCTTGATAGAGGTAAAGATTGTCGTGTTAAAGCCAAAACAGAGGGCGATTTTTTCAGAGAAAGAGCCGTTTCCCATGCTTCCATTGTTTCTATTGCATCACATGGTCTAAAAACATACAAGTTAGGCATAGCTCTTAAAGAGGATAAGTGTTCTATGGGCTGGTGTGTGGGACCATCTTCACCCAAACCAATAGAGTCATGTGTCATAACATAAATAATTTGTAAGTCACTCAAAGCAGAAAGACGTATAGCTGGACGCATATAATCAGAGAAAACTAAAAAAGTTCCACCATAGGGAATAAAACCACCATACAAAGCCAGTCCATTCATTATAGCTCCCATGGCATGCTCACGGATGCCATAGTTTATATAAGAGCCTGAAAAATCAATAGAGTTGATATCTTTTTGTTGTGTAGCTTTTGTATTATTGGAGGCTGTAAGGTCTGCAGAACCCCCGATTAATTGAGGTATATACTCTATGAGAATATCTAAGCATTTTTGAGAATCTTGGCGTGTTGCTCTTTTTGTGGGGTGTTCTAGTGTGTTTTTAATATAATTTTTTATGGCTGTATGGAGATTTTCAGGGATTTCTTTTTTCAAAAAAGCTGAAATAGTTTCTCTTTCATCGTTACTTTTTTTTGCTAAGGTGTTCTTCCAATTTTCATAAGTTGTTTGACACCTTTTCAAAGATTGTGACCAGTTATTATAAATTTCCTGTGGTATTTCAAAAGGTTTATGGTGCCAGTTTAGGTTATGGCTCAGGGCAGACCGTTCCTCTTCTCCCAATGGCGCTCCATGGACTTTGCTAGATCCTTGCTTGTTAGGTGCGCCAAAGCCAATTATTGTTTTACAGGCTATAAGGCTTGGTTTGTTTTCTTTTTTTGCTTTTATTATAGCTTTTGATATGGCTTCATAGTCATGGCCATCAATGGATTGTGTATCCCAGCCAGATGCACTAAATCGTTGAGTTACATCGTCGCTTGTAGAAATATCGGTCTTTCCATCAATAGTAATTCCATTATCATCAAACAGTACTATTAACTTTTTCAGGTTAAGGTGACCTGCTAAGGAAATTGCTTCTTGGGAGATGCCTTCCATTAGACAGCCATCTCCCACAAGGGCGTAGGTGTAGTGGTTTATTATATCTGTTCCAAAGCGTTGTGCCATAAGGCTTTCACCCAGTGCCATGCCCACGGCATTTGCCAGACCTTGCCCCAGAGGACCTGTTGTTGCTTCAACACCAGGAAGGTGATTTGCTTCTGGATGGCCAGGTGTGCGACTGTGGAGCTGTCGAAAGTCTTTTAAATCATCCAGAGAGACATCCTTGTAGCCTGTAAGGTGCAGTAGACTGTAAAGTAGGGCGGAGCCGTGACCTGCACTCAATACGAAACGGTCTCGGTTAATCCACAGTGGGTCTTCTGGGTTAAAAACAAGGAAGTCCGTGTATAGAACAGAGGCTACATCTGCCATGCCCAATGGCATGCCAGGATGGCCGGAGTTAGCTTTGTTAATGGCATCTACGGATAAAAAACGAATAGCATTAGCCATACGTTGTCTTGTTTTTAATTCTTCTGGGGTCATATGCTTAGTTTTTAATAGTTAGATAATATTGTTAGTTTTAGTCTTTTTTTTTTCAAAAGCCAATATTAATTTTTGAAAAATAGTGTCACGAATAAATATATGATTTTATGGGGAGTTAGGTGTAGATATTAAAATATATTCTATGAAAAAATAGATATATCTTGATATTTTACTTTAAATTTAAGCCATTATAGCTTATATATTTAATTGTGGAAGTTAATTTCCACTATGGCGATAAATTGCATATGAAATAAGCATTATGGACCCGGGGGCGGTACCCGGCATCTCCACCAAAAATTATGGGGATGAAATAGGATCGACATGTGTAGTAAAGATATTGTTTTCGCTCGGCATGGTACCACCGATATCGGACTAGACAATATAAATGTCACAAATAGAAAAAAGCTATTAGCTAAGAAGTTTATCGCAGCTAATGGCGACTTTGCAAATGACAACGACCGCACTAATGCGGTTGCTGCTGCTGCATAAAGTCATTGGGTATATCCCGATGCGCGGTTTGAGGGGGCCGGGCAACAGAAGCCCCTCATAAAGTTTTAAGTATCCTTAATAATTTGAGGCAGCAGTTATGGCTATACAGTATGAAGATATAGTACAAGATTCTTTGCGAGGTGTTGTAAAAACTGTTCTGGAAGAAGTGAAAGAGAATGGTTTTTCAGAAAACCAGCATCTGTATATTACTTTTAAAACTGACTATCCAGGTGTAAAGATGACAGAATATTTGAAAGAGCGTCATCCAGATGAAGTAACAATTGTTCTTCAGTATCAATTTTGGGATTTGGAGGTAAGAGAAACATTTTTTTCAGTTTCTTTAAGTTTTAATGATGTTAAGGAGCATTTAGTTGTTCCTTACGCAGCTGTTACAGGTTTTGTTGATCCATCTGTAAAGTTTGGTTTGCAATTTACTCCTAAAGAGTTAGGTGAGGATATTACCGGTGTTGCTAGGGAAAATAAGATAGATGATTCTTCCCAGGAACAAACTGATGATCAGAGAAAAAAAACTTTGTCAGTGAAAGAAAAGGGGAAAGCTCACACAAAAGTTGTTTCTATGGAAAATTTTAGAAAAAAAAGATGACAATTTGTAGGTAGAGTATGGGGGTGCTTTGCCAAAAAGGTTATAAAGTATTTTTTGGAAGATTTGGTGAATTTTTAGATAAAGTATTACAAGAGATAGCCTGGTGTTACCGCTGGCTATCAATTCTATTTTTGGGAAAGAAGTAATATCATTTTTTGTGGTGAAGAAAATATTTTCTAGTAGCAGAAAGTAAAAGGGCTGCTTTTTAGTGTATTTTTTAAGTTTAGGAGAAATTAGATGCGAGTAGAAAAAGATTCTATGGGAAAGGTAAGTGTACCAGAAGATAAATACTGGGGTGCTCAAACCCAACGTTCTTTACAGAATTTTCAAATTGGTAAGGAAAAAATGCCTATAGAGGTTATACATGCAATTGCGTATATAAAAAAGGCTTCAGCTATTGTAAATGCAAAGATGGGCGTTTTAGACAAAAATTTATCTGAAGCTATTTCAGAGGCTTGTGATGAAATTCTCAAAGGCAAATTGAATGATCATTTTCCTTTAATTGTTTGGCAGACAGGTTCAGGAACACAGACAAATATGAACTTAAATGAAGTTATAGCTAATCGCGGCAATGAGATTTTGGGACATTCTCTTGGCTCAAATTATCCCTTGCATCCTAATGATCATGTGAATAAAAGCCAATCATCTAACGATGTTTTTCCCACAGCTATGCATATTGCTGTAGTTTTGCTCTGTAGAGATTGTTTACTACCAGCATTGGAAAATTTTGAGTTATCATTATTTAAAAAATCTAAAGATTATTCATCCATTATAAAAATTGGTCGTACGCACCTTCAGGATGCAACGCCTTTAACATTGGGGCAAGAGTTTTCAGGTTATTGCCAGCAGATAAAGGCATGCAGAGAGAGAATAAAGGGAGCTCTTGATGAAGTGTTTTTTCTTGCACAAGGTGGAACGGCGGTAGGGACTGGTTTGAATGCACCAAAAGGATTTGATGTTGAAGTTGCTAAAACGTTAGCAGAGCTAACGCAGATGCCCTTTAAAACAGCTGTTAATAAGTTTGAGGCTTTAGCTAGTCGTGATGTGTTGGTGTCTTTTTCCGGGGCTTTGAATACATTGAGTTGTGCTGCTATGAAGATATCTACGGATATCATGTTACTGGCTTCTGGACCGCGATGTGGAATTGGAGAACTGGAGATTCCCGCTAATGAACCGGGCTCATCTATAATGCCAGGCAAGGTAAATCCTACACAATCGGAAGCACTTTGTATGGTATGTACTCAGGTTATGGGGAATCATACAACTGTGACAGTTGCAGGTGCGTCTGGTCGCTTTGAGTTAAATACTTATAAACCAGTTATTATATATAATATACTGCAAAGCATACGGCTTTTATCTGATTCGCTGAATAGTTTTCGAAAAAATTGTTTAGAAGGGCTTTCTCCCAATAAAGAGAAGATATCTGAATATTTACATAATTCCTTGCTTTTAGTTACAGCTTTAACACCACATATTGGCTATGATAAGTCAGCGAAGATTGCTACTAATGCTCATGAAAAAGGTCTAACTCTCAAGGCTTCTGCTTTGGAGTTGGGTTGGGTGTCCGAATCAGAATTTGATGAGTGGGTAAGACCTGAAAAAATGCTCTGATTGTATAAAAGGGGTGATGGGACGCTTTTTTGGGGTTTTAAGGTGAGTTGCTTGCTAAAAGAACTTCGTATACCTTGCATATTCTGCCAACCTGGTGAGCTTTTTTTTCAAATCGTGTCATAGGCCAGTTTAGAGGGCGTTGGTGGGGAGTGAGATTATAGATATTTTTTATGGTAACTAGAGGAGATTCTTCAAAGAGAGATTCTATCCATTGAATATAGTCAGGGTGATCCGTAGAAACAGTGAGAGTTCCTGAAGGTTTTAAGTAATTAGAAAAAACTTTTAACATAGAAGGGTTAATAATACGTCGCTTGTTATGCCTTTTTTTTGGCCAAGGGTCAGGAAACAAAACATAAATATTATCTAGGCTGGCTTTTTCAAGGGAAAGAAGAAGTTCCTGAATTGGTTTAAGAGAAATTAAAAGATTATCAAGAGGTGTCTTTTGAAGTTTTTTTAAAAGTTGAGAGACGCCACTTAAATAAGGTTCACTGCCTATAAAGCCAGTGAAAGGATTAGACTTTGCTTGTGAAAAAAGGTGTGTACCTGTTCCAAATCCAATTTCTAGGGAAAATGAAGAGGCTTTTGGAAAAAGTTTTTTTAAAGGTATACTACTATCTTTGTATAAATCTGGCAGTATTTCATATCTAGGTAGAAGTGTCTCTAGAAGCTGTTTATTTAGAGTATTTAGTGGTTTTCCTACGCGCCGTCCATAAAAATTAAATTTTTTTTGTCTCATTTTATGTCATTTCGAGGTTAGATTATTATTTTTTAGTATCATATAGAAAGTTTATAAAAGCTTTTTATTTTTGAGCTATATGAATAGAAACGATACCACCAGCTAGGTTTTTATAAGTAACGTTGCTAAATCCAGCTTCTTTAAATTCTTCACACAGTTGTTTTTGAGCAGGAAAAGTTTCGATACTTTCGGTAAGATATTTATATGCCTCTTGGTCATTTGCTAGATGACTAGCGAGCTTAGGAATGATACTAGAAGAGTAAAAGTTATATAGCAAATCTAACATAGGCAATGTAGTTTGGCTAAACTCTAGACAGTAAAGTTTTTTGCCAGGAGAAAGGACCCTATGTGCTTCTGTTAGAGCTTTGGAACGGTTGGCAACATTTCTCAAGCCGAAAGAAATAGTGTAGATGTCAAAACTATTATTTGGAAAAGGGATCTTTTCTGCTGAAGATAGGTTATAAGAGAAGGAGGTGAGTAGTCCTTTGTCTATAAATCTATCTTTTGCTAGCTCAAGCATAGATTTGTTGGGATCTAATAGTGTAATGGGGCGTATAGAAATATTTTTTCTTTTTGCTTTTTTATATAATTGGTAGCTAATATCACCACTTCCACAGGAGACGTCAATTATTCGATCTCCTTGAAAAAGGGGGATTATATTAACAAATTTTTTTTTCCAAAGTCTATGTTGGAAGAGGCTCATTGCATCATTCATAATGTCGTATTTTTTAGCTACTCTGCTAAAAATATCATTCACTAGGTGTTCTTTTTCTGAAACAGTCACTTTTTTATGACCAAAAGTTACGCTATCTTTATCAGAAGTTGTCATAAGGCTGTAAATCTTAATTTTTATTAAACCAGTTGTTTTGATTTACTTAACTATATTTGTTTCTTTTTTTCTACCAAAGTTTTATAGCGCTTGAAAAGAGATTTAGCAGCTAAGACCCATATGATGATCATAACCGTAATCAAGCCAGCCAAATAAGGAGCAATAAACATTAAGTCGCTAGCTTGTGTTAGAATAAGTAATGCGCTTACAACATAACCACTGCTGGCCTTGCTAAAGGTATGACCAACAACATCTACAGCAGCTTTCCCTCGCGTTTTTAAGTCTGGATCTAGAGGGATATATGCCATCTCTTTTGTAGGATCAAACATGGAGTACTTTGCACACTTGCTTAGTATCTGTTGTGTTGTACCAATGATAACTGTCATGAAAAGCGGTGTAATCATAAAAATATCCATGGTGGAAAAAACTTGATCTCCAAAGAAAATAAAGAAAAAGAAAAGGCTACCTGTAACGGCAAGAAAAACAGGTGTTACTAATGCTCCTGTGAGCCAGCCAAAACGAAGAACAGTACCTTTAAAGAAATAAATTAATGTTACTGTTACCACACCGAGAATAGATGAAAAATGAGCCATGAACTGGCTGTACTCTATAACAGAAGAGTATTGAAGTTTTAATTGTTTTTTCCAAATAAGACTTAATATGTTATTGGAAAACCCATACCCTAAAACAAGAATAGCGATTAAACCAATGTAGGGAGAGTGCATAACGTGCTTTAAACTTTCTCGCAGGGAGAACTTTGGTTTTTGGTGATCTTTTTTATAGTCACCTAGTTCATCATAGTATTTAGGATTAGTTAGGACTTTAGCATTTAACCAACGATAAACAATTATGATAATAAAGGCTGCTGAAATAACAGTCACGACAATATCATTGAGATACCCTGCACACATTTTTTTTCCTGGCAAGCCAATAGTTTGAAACTTGCACAGGTAGCTCATAATTAACCCTGATGCAATAAGGCCAAAATGACCTAAAAAAGCAAACATAGGGTAGAAGCGTTTAGCTTCAGAGACACGGGTGATTTCATTGGCAAACTGCCAAAAAAGAAGTCCTAAAACAAGGGTTCCCCACAACTCTGAGAAAATGTAGAAAGCGGATGATATCCAGTGAGCATATATGGATATTAAATGTTGTAAGGAAGGGTATGAAGTTTTTAAAGCTATAATGCTTTCAGGAGAGGGTTGTAATAGTTCATGGTTTGGGTAAAGAAAGAGAGCAAAAATTGTAAAAAAAGAAATAAAAAGCCCAATGCCTAGGTAAAAAACAGTTTCAACATTGAAAGCATTTAGGGCCCTTGCGTAAAGAGTTACAAAAAATATGGAGACAGGCATAATAACAACGCCTTTTAAAAATGGAATAATTTCTGGTCCGGCTAGCGTTACAATAAGAGCATCTTTTGTGTTACGCAAAATTGTATAATTGAATAGGACAAAAAACATTATAATTGCCATGGGAAGAAATTTTTTCATTTCGTAACCATGTATGGGCCAAAAGAAGTTTCTTGCTCGGCTAAACGGATTTTTTTTATCCAGTATGTGGTCTCCCATCACATACCATCCCAGATAGATTTGCCAATGAAGAAAAAACAAACTGACTTTGTAAGAGGTATCTCCTGTACAAGAGGTGTCTCTGGGGATCTTTTTTTAAGATCAAAAGTCATTAAATTCACATAAGTTTGTCTTAAGGAAAAACCAGCATATTCATGCCTGAAACATGGATACACAGTTTTTGCAAAAAATGCAAGAAATAAAGATATAAATTTTCTGGTTAAAGTATTATGGCAAGAATATTTTTTGGAAATAGCAAACTAAGATAATGATACTGCACAAGAAGGTGGTACAAAAAATTGTCGTATCTTTAATCATTTTTGTAAAAATACGGAAAGATATCTTGCTATGTTAAGGTGAAGTTGATAGTCTTTAACTTATAATTCAGGGCAATAAAAATAGAGGAAAACCTTATGACTATCAAACTTCCTAAACTTCCTTATGATTTTACTAGTTTAGAACCTCATATTAGCGCAAGAACATTGGAGATTCACTATAGTAAGCATCAGAATGCTTATGTGAACAATCTAAATAAATTAATAGCAGGCACAGACCTTGAAAACAGGAATTTAACAGAGATTATAGAGAAATCTAATGACAGAAATGAACTAGCAGGTGTTTTTAATAATGCAGCACAAGTTTGGAACCATACCTTTTATTGGCACAGCATGCGTCCTAATGGAGGGGGAGAACCGCGGGGTGTGTTGATGAATGCGATACAGGATTCTTTCGGGTCTTTTGATAAATTTCTGGATGCTTTCAAGCAAGCGGCAACTACTCAATTTGGATCAGGTTGGGCGTGGTTAGTTGCTAAGAAAGACGGGAAAGTAACTATTATAAAGACAAGCAACGCAGTTACGCCTTTAACTATGCCTATTTATAAACCACTATTAACATGTGATGTTTGGGAGCATGCCTATTATTTAGATTATCAGAATCGTAGGCCAGATTATGTATCAGTATTTTTAGATAAACTTGTTAACTGGGAGTTTGCAGAGAAAAATTTAAGGCCTGCTTAAATTTTTATCTTTTGACCAAAAACCTACTATTATCAAAAAAGAGCTGCTGGACTGTGTGGGCATTTTATTGCTAAAGAATGAGAGGTTTTAACTTTTTTTAAGATTTTGCAGTAATCTTGAAGACATTTCAAAGCCCTCTTCTTTGGCTTGTTCTATAAAGTGTCCAGGTAAAGGAGCTATGAAATTCCATTTCTGTGCAGGCCAGATGATTTGCCAAGAGTGTAGCATTAAGTTTTTTATATTTTTTGAAGGGTTTTTGTTGTATGTCGTATCACCCATAATAGCACATCCAATGCTTTGGCAGGCAACACGCAGTTGATGAGAGCGACCAGTTATTGGATTTAGTTCTAAGAGGGATGATTGGCTCTTGTTTTTTTTTAAACATTTATAGAAGGTTAGGGCGTATTTCCCTTTCTTATTGCTACAAAGCATAATGCGTTTATGTTTATTTTTTTTATCTTTGGATAGGTATGATTCTATTTTTCCCGAAGATAGAGTAGGGGTTTCTTCACAAAGTGCTAAGTATTTTTTGTATATTTGTTTCTTTTTAAAGGCTTCAGATATTTCTCTGCAAGCCAGAGAAGTTTTTGCAATGATGATAAGACCGGAGGTTTCTTTATCTAAGCGATGAGGTAAATAAAGAGTTTTACCAGCTATAGAAAGTTTTTTAGCAATGAGAGGGAAGAGCATGGTTAAGTGGGTTTTTACTTTGCTGCCACCTTGTACAGGCAGGCCAGGAGGTTTGTTTAAGATTATGTAGTTGTCGTCTTGAAATAGAAGTTCTTCAACAAGCTGGTCAACAACAATTTTATCATTGGAAGAGTAAGAAGAAAAGTTGTTCTCTAAAGAGGTTTTTTCTTGGAAAACAGGAAACCTAATAATATCACCAGCTTTTAATCTATAAGAACTTTTAGCGCGTTTTTTATTAACACGAACTTGCCCAGATCTACAAAGTTTTTGTATATGGGAAAAGGGAATTTGAAGTTCTCTGTGGTGGAGCCATTTATCTAGTCGAAAATTATTTTCTAAAGCTGAGACAGATTTTATAATAATTTTAAGCATAGAGCACCTGTACTGGAGAACAAAAAATATAGCGATCATATGTTAAAAGGCAAGAAAATATTACTATAAATACGCTAGAGTATGTATAGTCCTTTTGAACTGAGTTGCGGCAGGTTTTTTGTACAGATATGGTATATTCATTTATGTTTGAGCCCTTCATCAAGTACTCCATAATTTATATAACCTTGTTTATAAAGGAATGTGTTTGTTTTCTAGATGGTGCTTTGGTATTTAAAGCATCAATAAAGGCGACAATTGCCCATCTTGAATATTCTCTTTTTTCAAAAGTATTATGAAGCCTTATAACGTCGTGCCAACCTGGCTGTAATTGTGTTAAGTTACAAATATTTTTATAGTTTCTAGAGAGCATAAAAGTAGCATATCCGGATTTATAGTTAATAAGCTTAAGGTCCTTTTCACAACTTCCTATTCTAAGCCCTACTTTACTTTCTGCTATAGCTAACGTAGCAGCTCCAGCATCATAATGAGGTTTAGCAAGATGTTTGCCCGGGTTTGCCCAATTATACTTTAAAAAACGCAGCAGTATATGTTCATCTCTACTGTTATTAAATATCTTTTCAAGTTTTTTTAGATTATTTTTTTCAAGATCAGATAAGCAAACCTTAAAAACACGGCGTGCCTCATGCCATATGGGAAGAGCTTTCAATAAAAACTTTTCAAAGACTTTGCTTTTTTTTATGGATTTTGAGTGGCTGGTAAATATTCTAGGGTGGAAGTGAAAAAATTCTTTTTTATCTTCATACAAATGTTTTATTCCTTCCCGTTTTTTATATCCTATATCTCCTCGTCGATGTTCTTTTGAAATAGAAAAATCCACAGAACTTTTTATACTGTCGGGCTCTTCTAAAAATTCAAAAAAAGCATTTGCTGCACCTTCTAGTGTTCCTTTATCTATATTAAAAGGGACAGAGGAATAATGTTGAGTAGCTAGGTTATCCAGAAAATTTTTATTCATTTTTACAAAGATTTCTTATCTGCTATTTTTGGTGATTATTAAGAAAAAAGTAACAAAATAATTAGTGCACTGCTATATTGTTATAAACATGAATGTCTGCAGGGCAACTAATAAAATATAAAAATTAATAGTTTCTATGATAGGATATTTACATAAATTTTATAAAAAAAGGAAACAATATCATAAATTCAAGATATTTTATAAACCGTGTATTGTTTGTAAAATATCTCTGTTATAGTTCTCTGTGAAAAATCTAGAAAAGGTAAGAGTTTTTTGAAAAAAATTATTTTGCATACGGTGAGAAGTGTAAAAGTTTTAGGCATTGGTAGTTTTGTAGCTGTTGCCGTTGTTATTACTGCTTTTTTTTTAAGATTAGTAATAGGTCCAGTGGATTTAACTTGGGCAAAAAAGTATTTAGACACCTACGAATATATAAAAAAAATAGAAAAAATTACACTGTCTTTGGAGGACCATTCTCCTCAATTTAATATTAACTTTCTGCTTTTAACTCCTCAAAAAAAGACATTTCCATTACAGGCAATAGTGATACCATCTTGGAGATATCTTCTTTTGGGAGAACTTCGTTTGAAAAGCATAGATTTGAGAGCGAAAAAGCTTGATTTGAGTTGTTTTCAGGGGAAAGAAGGGGAAAGGAAGGTTGAAAAAAAGCAGTTATTTGAAAAGCAAGGTGGTGATAATTTCTTAGAATATTTCATAACTACTATTACAAAATTATCTGTAACTAACAGCACGCGATTTAGCTTTCATGTATCAGAGTTTTTAGTGGAAAATAAATCTTTTGAAGATAACTCTTTGCATATTGAAGATATTTCTCTGTCTTTTTTTTATAAGAAGAAGACAAAAAAAGGGGTTTATATAAACTTCCAGTTAGACGCGCCACTTCTGCTTAAAAGCCACCATTTGTTTTCTGGCAGGACTATCGCAGCTAATGCACTTAAGGGAGATTTAAGGATTAGAAAAAACATTATAGATATAAAGCTTGATGATTTCTCAGTGGAAAAAATAAAAATAAGTGGTTCTGGATCTGTTCAATTTGACGATCAAAAGATTGATGTTTCATCTGATATAAAGGTCAAAAACAGCCTTGGCTTACATACTTTAAAGCATATTTGGCCTGATAGTGCTGCAAAAGGGGCACTGGATTGGGTAAACAAAAATGTAAAACAGGTTTTTATTGAAGATCTTATGGGAAAAATAAATTTTGTTTTAGATTTTGACGGTTCTGTTTTAGAGACAAAAGTAGAAGGTGCTTTTTCTCTATCAAATGGAAAGATTTCTTATTTGGGAGAGTTACCTTTTATTCATGATATATCTGCTTCAGTATCTTTTTCAGAGAAAGATATGATTTTTTCAATCAAAAAAGGTTTTGTCAACTCGCTTAGGATAGGGGAAGGCGCTGTTCATATTTATGATTTTGATAAAAAGCAGCAAAAAATAAATATAGAAGTTGATTTAAGCGGTCAGGTGAAAAAGGTTCTAGAAGTAATAAATAAAAAGCCTTTGAAATATTTGGAAAAAACAGGATTGAAAATTTCTGAAATAAAAGGAGATATAACAAGCAAGGTTTTATTTCGTTTTCCTTTGCTGAAAAACTTAGCGCTTAAAGATATGACTATAGATAGCAGAGGAAGTATCTCTAACTTGGATATTGCTACTTTGCCCAGGGGGTTGCCTTACAATTTAACAAGTACAAACCTTAACTATGTTGTTACACAGAAAGACTTGAAAATGAAGGGAAGGGGTGTAGCAAGCGGAGAAAAAGTTTCTATTCATTGGTATTCTAATTTTGAAAAATCTAAAGACCTTGAAAACTCATTTACTGTCCAAGGAAAGTCTCCATTGAGTATGGCAAAAAAGTTTGTCAATTTAAGTAGTTTTATATCTAGCAATATACAGACAGATTATGAAGTTAAATACAAGGAGTATAGTAAAAAAAAATCGGTTCTGCAGTTTTTTATAGATGCTACGCCTTTAAAAATAGACCTTCCATGGATCTTTTTTAAAAAAATACCTCATGATACGGCATCTGTAAGTGGGAAGGTTGTATTTTCTGAAAATGGTTCTTTTGTGCTAGAGAATGTGGTTATAAAGGGTGGCAGAGAACCATTTTATTTTAAGGGAGGTGTGAAGTTTGATGGAAAGGAAAAACTAAAGTCTATTAATATAGATAAAAGTTATTATGCAAAAAATAAAATTAAAAGCGCTGTTTTAAATCTTTTAGATGAGGGTGATTGGGATATAAAAATAGATGCTAAAGTTTTTGATTTGCATCCATACTGGGGGAAATATGTGATGGGAGTTAAAGGTGTATCTTCCAGTGATTTTTCTATCTATGTGAATTTTATAAGTGACAAGCTTTTAGTTAATAGCTCTGAATTTCCGCTAGGCAAGAGTGAATTCCAGCTTTCAATAAAGGATAGTAGTTTACTGTTATTTGATTTTCTCTCTAATTTTTCTATTTCAGAGAAAGCTGAAGAAAGTAGACAGCTAAAGGCACACTACCAACTTTTTTCGGAAAAAGAGCAGAGAAGTGAATCTTTTGATTTGAATTTAGAAGAAGTTAAAAAGGAAAAGATGGTTGCATCATTAAAGGCTGAAAGTAAGGGATTTGGCTACTTCCTAAGAGCACTTGATATAATGGATAATATAAGGGGGGGAGAGTTAAAGCTGGACATGCAGTTATCAAAAGAAAAAAGCTGGTATGGAAAGGTAAAATTGGACAGGTTTAGGATTTTGAGAGCTCCAGCAATGGCTCGTTTTTTATCTATAATATCCATTGCTGGTATAGCCAATCTATTTGACAGTGATTCAGGCTTGTTTTTTTCTTCTTTTAAAGGAGATTTTTTGTATGAAAATAAGGTGTTAGATATATCTCGAGCTATTTTTTCTAGTCCATCTATAGGTGTATCTGCAAAGGGAAAAATTAGATTTATGCCTAAAAAAACAATTGATATATCCGGAACATTTTCACCTGTGAATTTCATAAATGGTTTTATTTCATATATTCCTATTATTGGACATATTATTGGAGGTGGAGAAGGAGAGGGTGTTTTTGCTTTTACTTTTGGCGTTAAAGGGGATCTTTATGATCCAGAGGTGAGTGTTAATCCTATATCTATTCTCACGCCTGGCATTTTAAGAAGAATTTTTTCAGAGTAAGTTATTAAGATATAAAAAATACTAGAGTTTAAGTTATGAAAAAAATATTAAATAAAACAAAACTAATTGTTGGCTTTTCCGGTAAATATCCTGAAGATGGAGAAGTTCAACAAATAAGAGATTTTATTTTACAAGGCCAGGTGCAAGGAGTTATTATCTTTTCTCATAATATTGAGGGACCCGGGCAACTAAGGGCGCTCACTCAGTTTTTCAGAAAAGCCAATGAAGATATTATTGTAGCTGTAGATCAAGAAGGAGGAGCTGTTCAAAGGCTGAGAAAAGACAACGGTTTTACTGACTACCCATCAGCAAAAACTGTGTCTTTAACCTTAAATTACAATCAAGCTAAACTTTTGTATAGCAAGATGGCTCAAGAGCTTAAATCTTTTGGTATTAATTTTAATTTTGCACCATGCGTGGATATTAACCCAAGTGATCTCCCACTATCTCCTATTATAGGCGGGCTTGATAGGTCGTATGGTTCTAAATTTTCTACTATTTTGTATGCTACTGCTTTTATAGAGGCTCATAAAGAAAAAGGTGTGGAAACGTGTTTAAAGCATTATCCAGGTCATGGTTCAGCACAAGGTGATACCCATGAGGGATTTGTTGATGTTTCTGGCGTTTGGAGGGAAGAAGAAATAGATGTTTTCAAAGAATTAATTCAAAAAACAGATGTTAGTGGAGTTATGAGTGCTCATATAAGTCACTTAAAATGGGAAAACAAGCCTGCAACGTTTGAAAAAAAAATTATACAAAAATTGAAAAAAGATTATAATTTTACGGGGACGGTATTTTGTGACGATCTTAATATGGGAGCAATACTTGAAAAATATACATTTGAGGAAGCTTTAAGTAACGCTTTTAGCGCTGGGATAGATGGTTTTATTTACTCCTCAAACATAAAGGCAACAGGTGGACATTCTTTTTTAACTTCGTTAGAATTAATACCTAGATTTTGGATTTTGCTAAAAAACAATAAACAACAGAAGATAAAATAATTGGAGGAAAAATGACTATTCGCAAAATGATGGTGTTTTTAGGTGTTATGCTGAGTGCTTTGATAATTCAAAGTACAAATGAAGTAAATGCTTTTTCTTTGGGAAATGTTGTTAGCGGTGCCAAGACTATGTTGGGTGCTAACCAAAAGTGTGAACAAAAAGCTGTAGAAGCAGACCCAAAAGATTGTCTAGACTCAATTCTGCCATGGGCAAAAAAATGGTATGATAGCAATGCTACATGTGATTCTAGCAAATGCCCAAATGATTTAACATGTGCTCGAGTTGCTGCAATAGGTGGTTATAAATGTCCGCCAACAACTGCGAGTTCTAGTAGTGGGAGTTCTAAAAAATCAAGCTCGAGATCTAGTAGGAGAAGCTCTAGTAAGAAAAATTCTGATTCAGGATCTAGTTCAAACAAAAATAGTGCAAGTAATGAAAAGAGCAGTGGAAGCTCTAGTGATGGTTTTTCAGATAAAGAAAACAGTTCAAAAGGCTTTGGTGCTACATTTAGCTCTAGCAGTAGTAATAGCAGCAGCAGTGACGACGACGACGATGATGACGACGACGATGATGACGACGACGACGATGATGACGATGATGACGACGATGACGATGATGATGATGACGACGATGACGAAAAAAAATAATTAATAACCACCTTCTTTTCTTGGCAAGTAAATATAGCGCTTGCCAAGAGGAAAGAAGTAGTATGTAATTATAAAAAACAATAATAAAAAGAATAAAACAGTGAAAATATTAAAAAAACTATTTGCTTTTTCTATTCCAGCTTTTTTAAGTGGTTGTTACCTCGGTACTGTAGAGGACCTTTATTCAACTAGTGCTTTTCCAAAAGGGGGGGAATCACAAGTTGAAAAAATTATAGATAATAAAAACTGTAAGGATTGCAACTTTAGGGGGGCTGCTTTAACTGGTTTGGATATGGAAAACTGGGACTCTGAAGGCATTTCTTTTTTTCAGTCACTGTTGAAAGATGCCAATTTTTCAGGCACTAATTTGGTCTCTGCAAACTTTGTCTATACAGCACTCCAGAGTGTTTCTTTTAAAGGCGCTAGGATTAGTGAGGCTAATTTTTCTTTCTCATCCATGAGGGATGTGATTTTTGAGAGTGTTTGGGGATCAACTCCTAATTTTTCGGGTGCTGTTGGTAGGGGCCTTTCTTTTAAAGGTGCTAACATACCGTATGCTAAGTTTTTTGGTGCTTTTTTCCAAAGTTCTAACTTTCAGCATGTTAATCTATCTCAAGCAACTTTTCAGAATGCGTCTTTAAAGAATTGTGATTTTGAAGAGGCTATTTTGAAAGGAACGAACTTCACAAATACAGAGATGGCAGGATCTAATCTTAGGAAGGCCGAATTGGCTGGAGCTGTGTTTTTGTCTGCAGACTTGTCTGGGGTTGAGTTTAAAAATGCTGATATGACGAATGTGTTTATAGAGGCATGTGACTTGACAGGGGCTACTTTGTTTTCTGCAAGAAATATCAATAGAATGGTTGTTTGTAACTCTGTTATGCCGGATGGATTTTATGTAAATGGTTGTTTCGGTCCAAGTAGTGATGTTAGATTTTTAGAAATTTTAAAAGCATACCGTTCTATGAGTAAAAGGCTACCAGAAAATATAGCTATGGCAGACTCTGAGACGGTTGATAATAAAAAGGCCAGTGTAAAATGATAAATAAAAACACCTTTTCTATATTGTGCAGCGTTCTTTTCTTATCTGTTTCACCTATTGTAGGCGCTTTGCAGATTTCAGTTGAGACACATGATGGTAATAGCTCGTACTTAATTGCACTATTGAAGTTTTGTGATGTTATGGATAAGTTAGGGGCTTCGCAAAATGCTAGCTGTCGTGTGTTTATGGGAAATAAAAGTACTAAAGAAGATGCTAGCCATATATCTCAGGATATTTATAATTTCTCTCTTATAAGTGCCGATAGAGCTTACAAGAACAAATACTCATCTATAGATTCACTAAGTGTGGATATTAATTTTGTAACACAAATTTATAGGAGGAAGGTTTTTCTTCTTGCTGCACCTTCATCCAATATTAAATCAGTTAAAGATCTTAAGGGAAAAAAAGTTTTAGTTACAAATACAGATTTTATGAAGGCATTTGCTAATATTTTAAATGCTCATGGTATACAGTTACACCAAGTTAAAGTTTCTAATAATACCGTGAATGACAATGGTCAAAACCGCTGTATGGGGAAGGATATTGATGCTGTTTTTTATGAAGGGCCTGATAAAGATCCTAAAGTTGCAGATTTTGTTTGGGCTTGTAAATATAAAGTTATTCCTATTATTTTAACTGAAAAATTAAAAGCCATATATCCTTATTATAAGTCAACTACTGTTGTTCGCAAAAAAAACAACGGTAAAGGAGTTCCATCTATCACTGTCCCTGTAGTGGCTTTGTCTAGTACGGATACATCCTATTATAGAGTAGGGTTTTTCTTGGAGACTTTCTTTAATCACGCTATTGCTCTGGATAAGATTTTACAAACTATAGATGGGAAAGCTGTAGATTATATGGAAAATGTAACAAGTTTACCTATGCATCCAGCTGCTTTTGAAATTAAACAGAAACTCAAAGGAAATAATTAAGAATGAAGTCATTTTTAAAATCATCAGTTTTAGCTTTTGCTATGGCTACTTCTTTAGTGGCTTGTGAGACTATTCCCGAGAAAGGGAATAAGCTTTCTATGTCATCTATTGCTTCAAAACACCATATTAATTCGCCTATTATGCAGGAAGGAATCAAGCAACTAAAGGAAGGGAACCTTGAAGCTGCTGCACAGATGTTTAGAGCCCAGTTAAAAATAGTTCCACAACATGCTATGGCTCACTTTTTTAATGCTCTCACTTATGAAAAAATGGCAAAAAATGGTGATGAAAAATATCTGGATATGGCTCATGTTGGTTATTCTTTAGCGGCTAAGTTTGATCCATCTGTTTCTTTGATTCACTATTATAAAGGGCTTTCAGAGTTAAATAGAAGGGATTATAAGCAAGCTCAAGCTAGTTTTTCTTCTGCTTTTATGTTGGACCAAAAGTCTATAAAAGCTTTGTATGGTTTAGCTGTGAGTTCTTACTATTTGTACGATTTAACGACGGCTATAGGCTCTATTGAAAAAGTTATAGAAAAGATGCCGACTAATCCCTTGTATTTGCGTACAGCTGCAATCATTATGGCTGCTGGTAATAAAAAAGATAAATCTCAGCAGTACCTGGCTAAGTTAAACTCACTAGAGGGAGACTACAGAGAACATGTTCAATATGTTCAAGATAGGATTGAAACATGGGGTAATATACATCAGGTTGTTGAAAAGAAAAAAGCAGGAAATGGATTAAATACAGCTTCTGATACTCCCAAGAGTAAAGATTCTAGTCTTACAAGCTCTGTAACTTCTTCTTCAAAATCTAAAAGTCCGACAACGTCTAAAGTTGCTACAGCTGGGGGAAAGTCTTCGGGCCAGTATAAATCTACAAATATAAAAAATCCCTACAATAGCAAAGGATTTATCCAGGCTTCAAACCTTGTGCCTCCAGGGGTAACGAATGAGACGCTTGCCTATGCTTCTCAGGCAAAACCGATACATCTTTCTAGCCAAATGATATTGATAGATCTTGTTATTATGATTGCAGAAGAATCAGCTACAGAAAGTTACGGTGTAAACCTTCTAGATGGATTGAATCTTTCATTGGCTGGTCCAGCGTCAGCTACAGGTCTATTTTCTTGGGGACAAAGCATTAGTAAAGCTAAATCAGCAAATAGAACGATTACTGGAGGCAATGCTTTCTCTATTTCTAACGCGGCAGGATATACATTGAATATTGCAAATGTTAATGGCAATAAAAATGAGGTTATAGCCAGACCTACTTTAACAACATTAAGTGGTAAACAGGCTACTTTTTCTTCTGGGAATGATATAGTTGTGGCTACTTCTGGTAATGGAGATAATAGTATAGCAGGGCCTTATAATTTAGGTCTTAACCTAATTGTGACTCCAACTCTTCTTAAAGGGGGCAGAATTTCTCTAGATATTCAAGCAAATAGGAAAGCTGTCGACTCAGGATCAGCGCCATCTGGTTCAAATTTCAGCCAAAGCCTGTATACAGGACATACTCAAATAACGTCAACTGTAGAGATGAATATAGGTGATACATTAATTTTAGGTGGCTTGTCAGAAAGAACTGACTCTTCTTCTAATGATGCTGTTCCTCTACTTGGAGATATACCAGGGTTGCAATATTTTTTCCGAAGAGAGACCAGTACGCAGTATCGTAAATCTGTTATTTTCTTGGTGACACCTCGTCAACCTGACTATATGTATATAAAAGAAATTGGTGGCCCTCAAGCAGATCCGAACTCTCCTGTTTTGCAAGCACTGTTTGAATTTAAAAATAGGTATACAGATTGGTTTAAACCACAGCCAAATATAGCCGAAGCTTTTAAACATTTCCAAAAAATAGGTGTTTACCGTGAGTTTAGAAATGGAGATGCTTTGACAGAAGAGCAGGAAAATCTGGAGAAAATTTTGCAACAGGTAGGGCAGAAGAGTATGCCTAGTAAGTTTTCAGCAGATCAAAAGGGAAAAAAGCCTAAAGAAGAAGGAAAAAAATGACAGGTATTTCTAAACCAGAAAAAAACGTGAATAATTAGGTTAAGAAAAAAGTAAGGATAGATTAGATGGAAAAATTTTTTGGTGAATTAATTGCCATACGTCTTCTTTTGGGAAGAATTTTAGCAAATCAAGCTTGTTTAACCAAAGATCCGGATGCTTTTATAGATGACCAACTGAAACAGGCTAATGTAGATTTAAAGTCGGTTAATATTGTTGCAAAAGATGAAGGCCAAGAGACATTGATTCGCAAGATGGCAGCAGGTTCATTAAAAGACATAATACAACGTATTAATTTTTCGGAATGAAAACTTTTTAGGTTGTTCAGTGAGTGAGTGCAAAGTGAAAAAATTAAATTCTTCAAAATTTTTTTTAGCAGCTTCTATTACAGCTGCTTTGTCTTCTTGCGGTGAAAGTAGTGTTCCAAGTAAAAAGTCTATGGAAAAATGTTATGGCATAGCTAAAACAGGAAAAAATGATTGTGCTAGCGCTGGAAACTCTAGCTGTGCAGGATCGTCTACAATAGATGGAGATAGGGCTGCGTGGATGGTTGTACCTAAAGGTTTGTGTAAACGTATTCAGGGTGGAAGTCTTATCTCTCAACCTGGTGTAAACAAAATTACAGTACAGGGTGCTACAGAGAAAAAATAAAAAGATGCCGGAAAATAGACCTTTTGTTGGCGTAGGTCTTAAATTTCAACACTTTTCTGAAATATTAAAAAAGAAACCATGTATAGATTTTTTTGAAGTACATGCAGAGAACTGTTTTGGAGAAATTGCTTTAAAGAATTTACAAAAAATAAAGAAAGACTACACGCTGACTATTCATGGGCTTGGACTTTCTTTAGGAAGCGCCCAACCTCCTTGTTTAGAGCATTTAGCTTTTTTAAAATCAATTATAACTGAGCTAGATCCTCTTTTTTTTTCAGAGCATATTAGTTGGAGTCATATCAATGGTATATATATGAATGACTTGTTACCTTTTCCATACACAGACAAGACGTTAAAATTTTTATGTGATAACATTAATAAGGCTCAGGAATTTTTAAACAGGCAGTTAATTTTAGAAAATATTTCGGTATATTTATCTTTTAAAGAAAGTATTTTTTCAGAAACAGAATTTTTAACAGAAGTTTGTAAGAGAACAGGATGTGGATTGCTCTTAGATATAAATAATGTTTTTGTAAGCAGTAAAAATGTTAACTTTAATCCCTATGAGTATATTGATAACTTTCCCGCTTTTTCTGTAAAAGAAGTCCACTTAGCAGGCCATACTTTTATAAATGTTAAAGGACAGGAAATATGTATAGATGATCATGGAGGGCCTATTTCTTCAGAAGTATGGGATTTATATATTTATTCTCTGAAAAAAATAGGAGTTTTACCAACTTTAGTGGAGTGGGATAATAATATACCGCCTTTTTCCACTCTTATTGAGGAAGCTTTGAAAGTTAAAGCTTTAATAAAAGACTTTTAACGTTTTTCATGAAAATATAAGGAAATATGTAGTGGTTAAAAATTTAAGCTTATTAGAGTTACAGGAGGCTATTCAGAATATAGTTTATAATGGTGGGGATATTAAGGATTTTGAGTATAGGATAGCCTCTTATAATAATGGAAAAACAAACACAAGAGAGAGGCTTTGGATTCATCATAATAATACCTATTCAAGCCTATTAAAATATTTACAAGGTTTATTTGAAGGTACCTATAAGTCTATGGGAGCGTGTAATTTTAAGGAGGTGGGAGTCTTGTATATTCAAGAATACCCGTTGAAAAGCCCTATATTATGCAAATATGGAAGTTGTTTTCCTTTGTTTTTAAAAGAACAAAAGGTGTTAGAGCCGATTGTAGAGTTATCTTCCTTTGAATGGAAAGTTGCAAAAACATTTTATATTTTAGATAAAAAAATCATACTTTCACTCGGAGAGGTTTTCAAATATTCTGAAGATAAGTTTTTAGATATGGTTCTAGATTTTCAGCCTCATGTTAGTCTTTTTAAATCTCAATACAATGCTGTCCACTTATGGAAGAAGTTAAAAGATAAGGATAGTTTAAAAGCAGTTAATTTGAGTGGTAATAAAAGAAAAGCTACATATTTTATAATATTTAAATATAAGGATAGCATACAATATAAGAAAGTTAACTTATGTGAGTTCTCTTTTTTAAAGGCTTTAATGGAAAAATCGACCTTTCAAGAAGCTCTTGAAGAAGCTTTTTTACATGATAACTATTTTAATTTTAAAGAGGTTTTATTAACTATTTTTAATCTTGGTCTTGTTTGTGACATGAAACTAAAAAGTGAGAGAAAAAATGAATATTCTTATTAAATGGTATGAAGTTTATAAAAAAGTAACAAAATTGTGGGGTGCTCCATTACTCTTATTAGTAATAAGATTTTATATGGCCAACATATTTTGGAAATCTGGCTTAGTGAAAATAAGTAGCTGGTCTTCAACATTATATTTATTTGCAAATGAGTATAATGTACCAATTTTATCACCAGAAATAGCGGCTTATATGTCTACTGTTATAGAGTTAACAACACCGGTATTTCTTGTGTTAGGATTCTTAACACGCCTTGCTGCTATTCCTATGCTTATGATGGCTATAGTTATAGAGTTTACTTTTTTACATCTTGATATACACTATTTCTGGATGACATCTTTAGCTACTCTTATGGTCTTTGGAAGTGGGTCAGTTTCTTTAGATGGGGGCATCCGTTGGTTTTCTTGTAGAAAAAAGGAATTTCTAAAAACTCATGGGTGATTTGGGCTTAGATATTTTAATTGCTTTTTTATTTGTATGTATTTTTTGCTTTGTTTTTTATATTATTATAATTGTCTATAATCTTCTTTTTTTTCGTTCTCTGCCTGTTATAGCTTGGCTAACAACTAGGCAGGGAAGGTTGATTATTTCCTCTAAGAAAGCTAAAAAAGTTTTAGGAGATATAACCCCTCAATCATTACATAAACATGTCAATAGAAAAGATATTTTTTTAGCAAAATATTTAGAAAAATTTCCCGTTGAAGGGGTCAATAGAGAAGCTAGTGTCACGCTTAAAACGAGTAGTAAATTTCGGATTTTTCAGGCTGTGTATGGGAAAAGGTTTGTTTTGTGGGTATTTCACAAGCGGATTAATTTTAGATCATATGCTCCTATACATAAGAAGGTTTCTCTTTTAAGTAAAAACCCAGAGCATACAATACAAGAAGCGCCAATAGGGATTATGTTAATAGATAAGGAAGCTATTATCTTAGATGATAATTCTACGATTCAAACTTGGTTTAATAAAAAAATATCTTCTAAAGCAGGTATCTATGGAAAAGAAAAAAGTCTATTTAAAAATGCATTTAAGAGAATACACTCAGAAACAATAGATAATTTTTTGAGTGATTTGATGCATAACAGGCTATCTGCATTAAAGGCAAAAAGATATATAGCAACTCTTTCAAATCGAGACGAAACACCTGTTGTATTATGGGGAAGAAAATTGCCTTTAACATATAAAAAGGATTTATATGTAGTGTATTGTCAGGATATATCCTGGGAGAAAAATATAGAAAAGCAATTTACTCACGCGCAAAGAATGCAAGCTTTAGGCCAGTTGTCTGGTAGTATAGCTCATGACTTTAATAATATTTTAACAGGCATAGTTGGTTTTTCAGATATGTTACTGTCAAAATATTCACCAGGACAGCAGGCTTTTTCAGAGGTTATGCAAATAAAGCAAAATGCGTATCGAGGAGCAAACTTGGTAAAGCAGTTAATGTCTTTTTCAAAGCATCAGTCTACAGAAAAAACCTTAGTTAATGTGACAGATTTAATAATGAATCTTAATCCATTATTTAAAAGGTTGCTGGGAAACAATATTGTTCTTAATCTTAATTTAGGTCGCAACTTGGGATTTATTAAAGTAGATCCTAGCCAATTTGAACAGATTTTGATGAATCTTATTGTTAATGCGAGAGATGCTATTTTAGATAGTGGGCTAGTAAATATTGTTACAAAAAATCTGAAAGCTGATGATATATTTTGGCATAAAAATGATAAGGTAGAACCTGGAGCTTATATTCAGCTAGAAGTTCAAGATACAGGATGTGGTATTTCAGAAGAAAAACTTGGGAAAGTTTTTGACCCTTTTTACACCTCTAAAGAGGAAGGCTTAACTGTTGGTTCTGGTGCTGGTCTTGGACTTGCTACTGTCTACAGTATTGTTCAGCAATCACAAGGGTATATTTTTGTAGAGAGTAAAGAGGGAGAAGGAACAAAATTTACAGTTCTATGGCCTCAATCAGAAGAAGAGAAAGATTCTGAGTATACTTCGTCAGATAGTACAAATGAAGAGAATGATAAAGTACATTATCAAGCCTTGCGGGCTTCTTCTTTCTCTATCGATGAAAAAAGTATATTTTTAGTTGAAGATGATGAAATGGTTCGTAATTTTACTGAAAAGGCGCTAAGAAAAAAAGGCTACAATGTGCAGTCATTTTCTGCAGCTGGTGATGTTTTAGATTATTTGAGCAAAAATCCTAAAGTTACGATTGATTTGTTAATAACAGATGTCGTTATGCCCAAGGTTAGTGGAACCGAATTGGCTTGTAATTTATATAAAACTTTTCCTTTAATACAAATTATTTTTATCTCTGGATATTCCGATGTTAGTTTTGATGATTTGCCTATTAATAAAGAGCAGATACTTTTTTTGCAAAAGCCTTATGATTTGACAAGCTTAGTTATAAAGGTGCATGAAAAATTATGTAAAAAACATTAGGAGAACCGCCTTTTTGCTTCATCTTCAAATGCTGTCATTATGTTTATAAAAGCTTGATCAAAAAAACTTTTCATTAGCAGATTTAGCATTGAGGACTTGAATTCAAAATCTAAATCAAAGCAAACTTTTGTTTTATTATCAGTTTTTTCAATAAAAGTCCACGTGTTGCTCAAGTATTGTAAGGGTCCGTCTTTATATTGGATTTCAATCTTGTCAGGATTTTTTAAAAAAACATGAGAGGTGAAAGCCCCTGTTACAGGTCCTTTGCCGACATATAATTTAGCAAGTATATGATTTTTTGTTTCTTCATATATTTCGGCTTTGGAGCACCAAGGTAAAAAAGATGGATAGCTTTTTACATCAGATACTAAGCTAAAAAGTTCATAGGGTGTGTGGGGAAGTATTTTTTCTTCGTAGTGGTTATGCATAAGATAAGGGAGACATAAGTTATAAGTTATCTGTTTTTCTTAGACGTGCTTCTTTAAGGCGTTTAAAGTCGCTTCCTGCATGGTAAGAGGAGCGTGTTAGGGGGGTTGCAGAAACCATCAGAAATCCTTTTCCCCAAGCCATTTTTTCTATTTTTTTAAATTCTTCTGGTGTAATAAATTCAATAACAGGATGGTGTGAAGGTGTTGGTTGAAGGTATTGCCCGATAGTTATAAAATCCACATCAGCGCTGCGCATATCATCCATGACTTGATAGATTTCTTTTTTATCTTCTCCAAGTCCAACCATAAGGCCTGATTTTGTGAAAATATTAGGGTTAAGTTTTTTTACTTGGCTTAGCAGACTCATAGAGTGGAAATATCTTGCTCCTGGCCTTACAGAAGGGTATAGGCGGGGAACTGTTTCCACATTATGATTAAAAACATCGGGGCTAGAAGATACAATTTTTTCTAGAGCGTTTTTTTTTCTTAAAAAATCTGGTGTTAAAATTTCAATAGTAGTTTTTGGACTCAGTAAACGGATTTTTTGAATTACCTGAGAAAAATGTTCGGCACCACCATCTTCTAAGTCATCACGATCTACGGAGGTGATAACTACATGATCTAGGCCTAACTTCATGGTAGCGTTTGCAATATGCTCAGGTTCATGAGGGTCTAAAAGGTCAGGTTTGCCAGTTTTTATATTACAAAAAGCACAGGCGCGCGTACAAACACTACCCAATATCATGAACGTTGCATGCTTTTTTGTCCAGCACTCTCCAATATTAGGGCATGCAGCTTCTTCGCATACTGTATTTAGTTGAAGTTCTCTCATAAGCTTTTTTGTTTTATGATACTCGCCACTGGTGGGTGCTTTCACACGAATCCAATTTGGTTTTCTCCTATGCTGACTTGAGGAATTTTGAGAAGGATCTAAATGAGGTTGTATACTAGTTTTTGACATGAGTGCATAAAATACTTATTTAAATTATGAAAGAAGGATAACTGAATTTTAGGTGAATTAATATTAAATTTTAATCAAACCAAATCGACGTAGAGATTCTTCTTTTCCAAAAACTTCCATTATTTCAAAAATGCTAGGTGATATAGTTTTTCCAGTTAAAGCTATGCGAAGAACCTGTGAGAAATCTCGCATTTTTATTTCTCTTTGTTCGATAAAAGAGCGGGTTATTTGCAAAAGCTGGTCATGGTGCCATTCAATAGAATTACTAGATAAATATAAAATAAATTCCTTAAGATAGTCTATATTAGTTTCTGTTAAAAATCTTTTGGAGGTTTCGTGCAAAGTAAGGGGTAGGGGGGCTATATAAAACCAAGCATTTTCTGATAACTCTACGAGAGTTTTTGCTCGTTCTTTAAGACCTGGCATTCCTCTTTCTAGTACAGCAATATCTTCTGGGGAGAGAGTTTTGTTGTATTTTTTTTCAATTAAGGGTTTTATTTTGTTCACAAGTACATTATTTTTTTCTTGCTTTATATAATAGCTATTTAGATTTAAAAGTTTTTCTATATCAAAACGGGCAGGAGATTTACCAATGGATTTTGTATTAAACCATTTTATTGCTTGCTGTAGGGAAATAATCTCATCATCGCCATGGCTCCACCCAAGGCGAAGGAGGTAATTGACCATAGCATGTGGAAGAATTCCCATATTGATATAGTCTTCTATATTAGTTGCTCCATGCCTTTTTGAAAGTTTTTTTCCATCAGATCCATGAATTAAAGGTAGGTGAGCAAATTTAGGAGCTTTCCAAGCAAGTGCTTGATAAAGCTGAAGTTGTCGAAATGTGTTTGTTATATGATCATCGCCACGAATTATGTGGGTAATACCCATATCATGGTCGTCTACAACAACAGCCAGCATATAAGTAGGAGATCCATCACTGCGTAGTAAAATCATATCGTCCAACTGCTTGTTTTCTATGCTCAGGTCTCCTTGAACCATATCAGAAAACTTTGTACTTCCTTTTTTTTCAGATTTTAAACGAATGGTAGGAGCTCTATCTTTAGGAGCCTCAGAAGAATCGCGGTTGCGCCAATATCCATTATAAACTACAGGCCTGCCTTCTTTTCTTGCTGTTTCGCGCATTTGTTGTATTTCTTCTGGAGAAGAATAGCAATAGTATGCTTTTCCTTCTTTTATTAGTTGTTGCGCTATTTCTTTATGCCGTGATGATCTGCTTGTTTGTGAGAGAGGTTCTTTATCATGCGCTAATCCAAGCCAACTGAGACCAGCCATAATACTTTTTAAAGCTGCGGGCGTAGAACGTTCTAGGTCAGTATCTTCAATACGTAAGAGGTATTCACCATTATAGTGGCGTGCAAAAAGAAAGCTAAAAAGAGCTGTACGTGCAGTTCCCAAGTGTAAATTTCCTGTTGGAGAGGGAGCAAACCGTGTTTTTACGTTTTGAATGATATCAGCCATTATTAAGGGCACCCAAAATTTATTAACTAAAACAAAAGCAACTCTACAAAAGTAAGGGGAAAAATCAAGGGTATTATAATCTTTTTAAATAGAATTTTTTTATTTTGAAAAATATAGAAGGAAAATTTAACATCTTTGCTTGCCAGTGATCAGTAAAAAATACGGCAGGTCAAATCATGATTAAAAATTTTTTTTATTTCTTGCTTACAGCAAAACAAAATAGTTGCATCATAATGTTTTTATATGTAAAAGGTTAATAGTCCTTGCCGGTTTTTCCGGCTTGATAGCGTAGAGAATCTATTTTAGAAGACTCTACTGTTGTATCGATAAGCCATAAGGAGAATTATATGCGTTACTATGAAACAACTTTTATTGCGCGACAAGATTTAGCGCAAAATCAGGTTCAAAACCTGGAAAAACACTTTTCAGAACTTATTAAAAAATTAGGTGGTGAGGTAAAGTTCACAGAGAACTGGGGGCTTCGTCAACTTGCTTACCGTATTAATAAGAATAAAAAAGGACACTATATTTTTATGAGTTTGCGTGCAAAGCCAGATTGTATTCTAGAACTGGAAAGAAGAATGCGCCTTCATGAAGATGTTTTGCGTTATTTAACTGTTTACGTTGAAAAAGCAACAGAGACACCTACGCCGATGCTTAAAGATCGCTTGCGAGATGATCAAAAAGCAAGTTCTTTTGAGGCTGAGAAAAAGTATAAAAACTCAGATGACGACATCAAAGGTAATGAGAAGTTTGTAGATAGAACAGAAGTTAATGGATCTCCTAAGGAGTAGGAATTAAGGAAATTTTGATATGAAAACAGAAATTAAAGAAGAAAAACTGCCAGAAAAAATAAATAGTGAAGAAAATATACCTGCAGAATTTAGTATTGCCCGTTCGGGAGTAAAAAAAGCTTTTTTTCGCAGGGTAAAAACTTGTCCTTTTTCTGGGCCAAAAGCGCAGCCAATTGACTATAAAAATATACGTACTTTACGTCGGTATGTTTCTGAGTCAGGTAAAATGATCCCTAGTCGAATTACAGCTGTTTCAGCTTCAAAGCAAAGAAAACTGTCTCAGGCTATAAAGCGAGCTCGTTACTTAGCATTGATGCCGTATACAGAGAAATAAGACTAGAATGAAGCTCTTTTTTGATATAAAAATTTGTTAGGCTTGTGGCATGATAAAACCTCCGATTGTTTTTAGGGAGTATCTGTCATGGCCTATTTTGCTTGGTTTGATAGCTGGTTTTTTTGAGCTAACTACTTATTTACCTTATCCGGCTTTGTTTGTTTTATCTTCTTTTTCTACTATTTGCTTATACGTATCTTCCTTTCGTTATGGTTGGCGTGTGGGGATGGTTAGTGCTGTTGTGGCTTACACTTTATCTTGTTCTATTTTTTTACTAAAGCCAGGTTTGCTTTCTGATACAGTTGTTTTGTTAAAAGGAGTAGGATTTACAGCTTTTAAGTTTCTACTGCCTGTAGCAATATCTTCTATACTGCATAAAAAGCCTTGTGGAAAAATTTTGGAAAAAGCAGCTAATATATATGGCTATATGAGTGTTCTTCTATTAGTTGTTTTAATATTTTTCTATCAAATAAATATAGGGGTTGACCATATTATATCCACGATATCAGACTTGCAAAATCAAGCTTTAGAGTTAAGCAAGGGTAATGATAAGGGAAAAATCTTAGAGGTATATATTCAAGTACTTCAATTTATTCCAGGGTTGAGTATTTTTGATTTTATTAAAAATCAAGCCTTTCAATTCTTATTAGTATTTTATTATTTTTATATACGTTCTAAGCGCGTATCTCCTGAAGATGTTTTTGGTTTTTTTCATCTAGACCGTTTTTGGCTATATATAATGCTACTTTGCATAGTTGGTACGTTGTTTTCTATCTCCGTTTTTTGGAGCTATATGAGCTTTAATATTTTCATTGTAGTACTCCCTTTGTTTTTATTTAATGGTTTTGATGTTTTGTATCAAAGACTTTCCTGTAAAGGCATAAAAAAGCGTTCAATAGTTTTAATTTTGCTATTTTCTTATATTTTTGGCTGGCCTTTATTATTAATATTATGTATAGGTTTGATAGATCAGTTTTATTCGTTGCGCCTTTTAAAGAGGCAGAACTAGAAGTTATAGTAGGAGAAAAAAATGAAAATAATTTTGTTGGAACGAGTCCAAGGTTTAGGACAGATGGGTGATGTAGTAGAGGTGAGGCCTGGATATGCACGAAATTTTTTGCTTCCTAAAAATAAAGCTCTTAATGCAACTAAAGAAAATTTATCTTATTTTGAGAAGAAGAGAAAAGTTTTAGAAACTGAAAATTTGGAAAAGCGTTCTGAAGCACAGGATGCATCTAAGAAAATAGAAGGATCTATAGTTGTTATGATTCGTCAGGCTGGTGAAAGTGGTCACTTATATGGATCTGTTAGCAGTAAAGATATTGCAACTGCTTTAGAAAAAAAAGGTTTCAAGATTTCTTCTTCTCAGGTGCAACTTGATATGCCTATAAAAGAGCTTGGTGTTTTTTCTGCTAATATAAAACTTCATCCTGAAGTTGAAGTACTAGTTCACATTAATGTTGCTTTGACAGAAGAAGAAGCAGAAACGCAGTACAAGAGTTTTTCTGGATCTACGGAAGAAGAAAAAATTTCCTAATTTTTTTCAGATATAGATATAAATTTTTTTCTGTGAATAATCTCTCTTCACAAACCAGGAATCCTTTGGTATAGGTAGATTTATTACTTTTGTGGGGCGCTTAGCTCAGTTGGTAGAGCAGCTGACTCTTAATCAGCGGGTCATAGGTTCGAATCCTATAGCGCCCACCATCTTTCGTAGTGGGAAATGCTTTTTAATTAAACTTAAAAAATAGCTGTTGTTACTCATTACATATAAAAATTTTTACAGAAGAGCTTTCTTACACTTTTATTTTTTCAGGCTATCTTTTTTATAGCCTTTCCCCTTTTCATGAATGAGAAGGTATTGGTAAGTAATTTACCTATTACTGCTTTTGACCTTTAGCAAGATAAGTAGAGAACTAACTTTTTTTCTTCATACCCAGCCAGCTCATAAACTCTTTTAGATCTACGCTTTGTTCTTGAAGTTCTAGAAAAATATCTTCTAAGGAAAGTGTGCTCCAAGATATTGATTTTTGTAGGAGGTATGATGCAGGACTATGGGGATCTACCTTTAGCAAATAATCACCAATTTTTTTTAGCTGTGTATATGCTTGACCACGATAGTCTGTGGAAGATGTTACTTCTGGTAGAGTTTCTATTGATAAAAAAGATGAAGAGGTTATTTTTTTTTCAGAGAGTTTTTTATCTGATATTTTATCTTTTTTGGTGGTTATAAGATTTGAGGAAGGGATACCTAAAGAATCAGTTTTTTCTTCGTCAGTATCAGTTTTTTCTTTAGTAGGGGCGGTGTTTTGTTTAGTTGAAGATTGAAAGTTGGCAATATAGGGTTGAATAACTGTTTCGTATTTTCTAAATAATTTTTTTATTTTTGAAAAGGAAAAGCTATTGTTTGGTAGTTGCTCATGTAGATAAGCTTCTATTGCTAAAAGGGTTTCTTGAATCTTTTTTAGGTTGTCATTCAAGTCTTTATAATATTCTGGAGAGGCATCTTGTAGACGTTTTTCATAGTCGTCTAGTGTGTATTCTTTTTGGCGCTTATATTTTTCTTTCTCAGAAGTGGGGTTTTGAGATTTTCGAATTTTTTTTTCTATGGTTTGTTCTTGAATGTATGCTGCGAGAGTTAGGGGGATTGAGTGGTTTTTAGTTTTAGGGGCAAGAGGTATATGGAAGCTTATTTTTTCAGGAAGTTTTTCATTTATCCATCGTAGAGGCGCTAATCGCATACTGGGATCAGATGAATCACCTATTTGAGGATATATTGTTGGCCAAAAATCTTTCAGCATTTTTTTTAGCGTAGTAAAGCCTTGTAACAGCCCTTCTGCACCGAAGGAAACAACCCAAGCTTCTATGAGCCAGGCCATTAGCTGTATATCTTTTGATTGTTCGCACAGGGCTTTATAAGAAAGATCTGCTACTTTTTTATAATCAGAAGATTTGACTTTATGTTTCCAGATGCCCTGTGGAAGGGTTGAGTCTTCAGCAGACCGTGCTAGCTTAATTTCATCATATAAGGTTGTATAGCGTAAGTCTTTTCCGCAAGGGTTTTCTTTTGAAATAGGTTTATAAATAGGATCTTGATCATTATGTACTTCATTTAGGGAAGATGTATCTTGTTTGGCCATTTTTGACTTCTTTTTTATATGCTTGGTGCTTTTTCAGGAAAGTAAGGCACTGTGAGAATGTTTGTAGGCTTTCCTTTTTCTATTTCTTTTATAACTATATCGATAAATAGGCGAGATGTCATTGTTTGAGGGGAGCCTGTCACATTGTTAGATTGAATAGGTACAGTAAACATCAAAGAGTTAATATATGATGCTTTGTTTTGCACTCTATAATTAGCCGGTGCAGCATAGGTATCTATGAGTCGTAGAAGTGCCCAAGGGCTATTTTCAGAGAATACGGCATTATTACCGTCTATGACGAGCTTTGTTTGTTTAGGGTCATAAGTAGGAGAGAATGATCCACCATTCGCCCACTGAAGATCAATAGATATAGGTTCTCCATATTGCCATTCAGCTGATGGTTTATGTTTTTTATTTGTTATATCTTTTGTGCCGGATATAAGTGACCAGGTTAGAATTTGGTTTGCATGAGATTCAAATCGACGATTTGTTCGGAAGGTTACATATAACTTATAATTAGGAGATGCATTGGCATGGGGGTTGCTTAAAAATCCAGAGAAAAAATTTCTTACTTCTTTCATAGAGTGCATGAAGTTTTTTATTGAAGTCTTGGAGGTGCTGTTTTTGCTGAGGTAGCTCTCTATATTTTTTTCATATTGATCATATAGAGCGAAAAATGAACGTATTTTATCAGGAGAAGCTTCATCTGCTGATGCACTGGATAGATTTCCAGCAACAAAAGGGTACTTACCAGAAAGATGCTGGTTGAAAAATTCTTTTAGCGATTCATAGCTATTGGAAGCTTTTTTATCTATTAAGTTTTTACATTGCGCATAGAGGAGTTCCTTTAAAATTCGTTCTTTTTGAGAGAACCAATTCATTGTAAAATTATTGCTGTTTACGACAGAAGAAAGTTTGCTCACACAGTTTGAAGAGTCAATTTGATTTATACTGCTTAGCAAATATTTTTCCAATTTTGAAACACTATTAGATGGTTTATGTTTTTCAAAAGATTGGTGTTGCTCAATGATTAGCTGCCATTTTGTAATAAGAGCTGCTTGTGTTGATTCCAAGTGTAAATAAGGCTGTGTTAAAAATTCTATAAGTGGTTTTGCATAAGTAGCAGAAAGGTAGAAAATTCTTTTATGCTGGGCGGTTAAATAAGCTTGCAGGCCAAAATTACTGTCAACGTTATAAGCTTGGAAATTTATATTTTTATCTCCTGTCCACCAAGAGTAGTCTCCTCCTAGAGGTTCATAAAAAGATTCGCTATTAAAGAATGTATCAATTGTTTGCAAAAGGGAGTAAGCTTGCCCAACTAACAAATTTCTCAGTTCTATATAGGTTGTTGACATGCTATGTTTTTCAAGTGTTTTCAAAATTTTTTCAAAAGTCGGTATAGCTAGTTCTAGATTTTTCACTTGAACACGAACGGCATCTTCCAGTGCATTGCTGGTTAGAGAAGCAGGTGCTTTAATAAAGATTTGGGCACGAGATGTATTAGAAAGAATATGTTTATTTAAGTAATCTTGAGAGAGAAGTCTGACATAAGTTTGGAAAGTTTTAGGGTACTTAGTAATATCGGACTTTATAAAAGAATCATAGCTTGCAATAAATGTTGTTATATCATCAAGTAGACCAATATCCCAAATGAGATATTTTCCAGCAGGTATGGTAGTAGAGAGGGATTTTGATGTTTTAGTAGGCGTTCTCATGAAAGGCTGATTCAAAAATAGATGAAGGTTTTTCAACATACTTTCAAAGCCAGATGAGACAGCCGCATTTACATGATTTTTAGAAATTTGGAGAAGAGGTCCAGTTGTGTTTGACCAATAACCAGCTAGTTTATCTTGAAAATTAGGTATATAAGCTGTAGCTTCTCCTGTTAAGTTAGTGCCAAAATTATTTGTATCTCCAAACATATTGGATGTATTTAATGTCTGAACGACGTTATTGTAACTGCTTCCTGGGGCAAAGGTAGACTTATTAATCCAAGAAAAGGAACTAAGAGATACATTACGCAAAAGGAAAACCATAGATTTCTTTATATTTTGCAGTGTACTAAGATCAATAAGGGTGCCGCCTTTAACAGTGAGGTCTTTAGCTGTTTTTTCAAGTAATTCGAGGCCAGCATTTTTGCTGAATATTGTTTTGATAAAGGATTCAAACAGCTCTTGAGCTCTTTCTTTTGCTACATTTGCAAAATCATCAAGGCTGACTTCTGTTTTGGGGTGAGCGTATTTTATAACTTTGCTATAAAAGATTTTATTTTCAATGAAATCTTTAGGTGTGGTAATATTAAAAAGAAAGAGCGTTAGGTCGCCCACATTTTCCATATCAAGTGTTTTATTTAAATTGTAAAATCCAGTTACAGCTTTTTCAAAGTAGTAAGCTGATTCTACATATCCTTGCAGTAGCAAAAACTCGGGTGTTAGTAGAGGAGAAAATAGAGTTAATGTGTTATTGTAAGAAGACAAGTTTTTTGTTGCCGGAACTATTAAATTTCGAATTTTATAAATTAAGCTATAGTAGATTGGAGTAAAAACTAGTCTGTTTACAATGACTCCCACAGTTCGAACAAGAGAGTCGTCCATAGAGCTGATCCAGGAGCTTGGCATAAAGATACTGGAGAAACTTTTTTTGCTTAAGGAACCTAGTATTGTGTAGGAGTGCTGGAGGCTTGTGATACTAAGGACTAGTCCTTGTTCTGAAACAGTTGGTAGGCCCTCTTCTAAAAAAAGAACTTTACTGGTAGCAGGTTGTTTTTTTATAAGTTTATAAGCTTTATCCAGATAGGTGTGTACATTATCAGAGCGTTCATAAAGTTTTTTCTGTGCAAACCACAGCCCACTACTCCAAGTAATAAAGATCACAAGCATTAACAAGCGCGCTATGTTAGTGGATTTGCTAATAGAAAGTAATCGTTTTTGATCAGGATAAGCTATGGTATATTCAGGAAAAATTTTGTCAAAAATTAAGTTTTGAATAAAGGCTATAGGGGTTAATGTTCCTTGATTTTTTTTAGGTAAAATAGAAGAAGCACTTGTTTTAGATGTTAGATACATACCACGGAAGAAAAAAGAGAGTTGGTAGGCATCATTTTTAAATAAAATATTTAAATATGTTTTTAGTGGTTCACGTAGCTCATTGATTTTGTTGGGCAAAAGAAGAATTTTTTCTGCTTTTTCTTTAGATAGGTTTTGAGTGTAAACTTCAAACTGATTATTTAAAGTTTGCGAGTTTATATAGTCAAATCCATCATCCACCCATGTTTGAGAAAAATTTTCACCTAAAGAAAAGGAAGAAGACCAGCCAAAGATATCATTTAACTTTTCATTGGGCAGCATAGTGGAAAACTCTTCAAAGCCATCAATTAAATCACATTTTGTTATTGTAATATAGATTGGCAGAATAAAACCTAGTTTATCTTGAATGGTATTTAATTGGCTCTTTACATATTCTGCTCGGCGAATAAGGCTGTCTGTATCAAGTTTGCTTAAGGTTGTTAATTCATCTGCTGGTATTGTTAGAACAAGACCATCCACGGGTTTTCGTACTCTAAAATGTACAAGAAGAGAAAGGATTTCTTGAAATTTACGTTGATTAGAGTCAATAGCTTCTTCTTTTATGAAAAATTCTCCTGGTATTTCTAAAAAACTTCCTGTGTCATAGAAAAACCATTTTAGGGCTTCTTTTTCATTATCTGTGGTTTCTTTCATGCTTCCCACAAGTCGAGAGTTGAGGCTTTCTAGGAGGGTAGATTTTCCTGAGTTTGATGAGCCAATAAGCAGATAACGAGGAATTTTATAAGCATAGTTTCTTCCACCAATATTTATCTTCAAGAAGTTTGTAGCTTTATAGAAAATTTTTGCCATGCCTTTGTTTGATAAGAAACCAAGGTAAACCATAAAGGAATTGAGTGAACTTTTTACTGTATCTGATATGCTTGTCTGGCTAGAGGCATCTTTATTCGAACTTTGCTGAGATTCTTGTTTTTGAATAACTTGTTTCTTCTTCTTGCTTAGGTATTTTTGTCGAAGAAAGTTTATTACAAGAATTACAATTAAAAGTAGAGCGATAGAAAGGGAAAAAGCGCCTATAGTGGAGGCTTCCAAGTATGGCTTGATAGAAGAAAAAATTGTATGTAAGCTTTTATCTAGAGAGTCCATTTAGCTTCCTGTCGAAATAAGGCCTAGTTTTAGGATGCTTTGCATCGCTTCTTGTGCCCCTTTTGTTGCGTTAATCCATGTTAGGTGAGAGACAATAACAAAGCAGCAAATAAGAACGAAAAGGGCTCCCCACCACCATTTTGGACTTCGTATAGTATGTTGTTCACTTGATGTAACTGTTTGTTGATAGGCTTGAAGATAAAGATGGTAGCTTTTCTTATTTAGTAAAGGGCGGTGTCCAGAAATTATAAAGAATAAACGATCTTTATAGTTCTGAATTGTTTTTTCAGCATTTTTTTGCCCTCTATATTTTCCTTGAAAGCCAAGTGATAAAATGTAGTAATAGACTGTTCCCAGGCCTATAGTTGATTTAGAAGCAGTTGTATTTAGATAAACATCTAGCCTTTCAAAAAATAGATCACCGGCAACATGGGAGTTAAACAATACCATTTCTACAAGTGATTGGTCCCAAGCTTTTTGACCTTGCCAGTCTAAATTTAGGAAAAGTTCGTCAGCATATGCTGCCATAATATATTGAGCTTCAAGGTAGTATTCTCCAGCATATTGACCAAATTCTTGCAAAATAGAATTTTCTTGTTCTTTTAGAAATGCTGCAATTTTTTGAGATATTTGTGCAATACTTGCATCAAATGAAGCTTTTTCTGCTGTTAACTCTGGAGATTGTAGACCTTGCTCTTTAGTTGGAAAAGGAGGTACTGAGTTTTTCTGGTCTTCTGTTAAAGTAACGGAAGAATTATTTGATTGGTCTTCAGCTTTTTGCTGATTTGGTGTGGGCGATAAAGGAGAGGTGGGGAGCACAGGCCAGGTCTTCAAAGCCTCTTCTTTAACGGAAAGAAGGGTTGAGTAAAAGCTTTGAAATTGTTCAAGGAGAGAAAGGGCATCTCCTTGTTCTGATATCATAATATAGTATCCTTATATTTTCTACTGTGAGCTTGATTGATCTGTTGTCTTTTTTTCTTGCTCTTGTGAGTTTATATCTTGCTGGGTATTTTCTGAAGTTTGGTTGCTGTTTTTATTTTGATCGTTTTCTTGGTTTTCTGTGTTTGAGGGGGGCTGGTTGCTAGTTTTGTTGGATGTTTGTGCAGCAGTGCTGTCATCGTTAGTTTGTTGATTTGCTATTTTTTCCTGAAGGTAGAAGATAATAGCTTGTGGGCGATTTTCATCTAAATCAGATATATTAAAAATTGTTAAAGTCTTTCCAGGTGTAATATATTGTGGGTCATTATCAACTTGTAATAGAGTGATCCCCTTTGGAACAGTCAAAGAAGAGTCTGCTGTACTTTGCAGGACTTTTCTTGCTGTGCCAAGTGTACGATTATCTCTAACTGTTTTTACATGATCTTCAGTTGCTATTACTGCTTCATCAAGCCAGGAAAGAGAATCTGTAGATGAAACGGCAGTAGAAAGCTTAACACCAATATAAAAATAACTATCAGGTATCCAGGTTTTCTCTAATGAGAGAGTAAAAAAGCGACCTTTTTGATTAAATACTATATCTTCATAAGATTTTTGTAGCAATGCGAGCATATTATTAATGAAATTAATAGGCTTTATGAAGGTATCATACTGCTGCAAGTGCTTATATTCTCCAAAAAATGGGAGCGCTTCATCTGATTTTAGAGGAGCTAAATTTCCCGCTAGATTGCAAAGTGCCTTATATAGTTCAAATGGCTGGATGGAACCCGCATAGTAAAGAGCTTCTAGTTGTAGCAAGGAAGAAGATAAATACTGCAAAATAGAGGTCAAGTTCTCATTTTCGGAGGATGCAGCATTATAAGAATTTTGATAGGCATTTTGTTTTTGATACAGGAAGTTAATTTTCGAACGCATTTTAGCAATAATAGACTTGGTAAGTATTGCAATATCTTCTTCTTGAGAAAGCGATACAAAAGCTGGAAGAAAGTCATTGGTAAGAACATAAGTGTCTTGGTTCATGTATACTTTGGCAATAGGTATACTGGAATAGCGGGATGGAACATCTCCAACAATTATTACAACATTGCCTCTTAGTCGTGGAAAATCTACAATATCCTCTCCAGTATTTATATCTACTGCTTGACTGCCTGCTTCAGACACAAAGCGTGGATAATCACCTGTAACATTGGAAGCCATGGGAACATAACTTGGTACCCCCACTGATATAAGTTGAGGCTCTTTAGAGAGCGCATCTTTATAAGGTGTAAGATCAATAGATAGATCTGTGGCATCTTCTGAAGAAGTTGCATACAATAATCCATCTTGAAATATAGCTTGCATGTCTGTGATTTGAAAAAGCCCAGAAGTTAATTTCGCATCATCTATTTTTAGGCTTAGAATACCGTAGTAATAGGGAAAAGCATATTGAAGTATAAAGTTCCTGATGCTTTGTTGGTAAAGGTCAGACTGTTGTAAAAGCTGAGGGGTAAGGAGCATGCCCTCATACCATTGCAGTGCATCAAGAGAGGAAGATTTTATAGTCATTTTTCTTTTTATTTCTCCCAAATGTATATTCACCGTAAATGGTACACAAATAAAGTAATTTTGAAAAGAGTTTATATTTTTTCTTGAAAAGTAATTATCAAAGTGTCCTTACGAAGAGGATTGGGGGAAATTTTATATCGTTTGAGATAAAAACCAGATAGGTGATTTAATAGACATGTCTTTCTCAAAAAACCAAGTATCTTCACAAAGTTCAACTTTTTTAGGGTCTCCTTCTACAATTATACTTTTATTATTATAAACGACATTAACCTGCTCAGAGGCAAAACAAACTTGAATGGTGGCTTTTTGTTTTTTGAGGTCCATCTCGAGTATTTTTCCCTCTACACGTACAAGAGAAAACTTCATTGATTGTTTTGCTTTTTTTCTATCACTAAGGCTTTTTTGAAACTCTTTATACATATGTGGTGAAAGTAGTTTTTTTAGTGTGGACAAATCTTCATTGGCATAGGCTGTTAAAATCATATTAAATGCATTTTCTGCGTTTTGCAGAAAGGTTTTTACAGAAAATCCAGGGTATTTTTTTTGCAAAGAAATTACTCCAGATAGAGCTTCTTCTGAGCAAACTTGCAAAAGATTTTTTTCCATTTCCTCAGAATTGTACTGTTTTTTTCGTGATTTAACGTCCAAAACAATTACGTTATCTTCAGAGTCAAGATTTTTTTTGTTTTTATGAAATTCTCTTGCTTTTGGTGCTTGCTTTTCTTGATCATTTTTTTCTCCCAGTATTGAACGTAGGCGCAGTATGAGAAAAACAGTTATTAGGGCAAGAAGTATAATATCAATATAGGCCATGATACTTTAATGATTTTTTGTTAAACTTAGCAACTTAGTTAATACGTATAGCATAGAAAGAGTGCAAATAATAGAGAATGTTATGCTAATACTATCAGGCAGGGGATAAGCAGCTGTTAACTATGATACAGAGGAGTTGCTGGAAATGAAGAGAAGTATTTTTAGCTTAGCCGTGGTGTTTTTTTCAGATTTTTAGTAGTAAAAAGTTCTTACGGTTTTGGAGGTGTTGCTTCCTATGGTGTGAATGATAACTCGTTCCGACAGAAAAGTTGCTTAAGGAAAGAAGGTAAATGTCCGTAGCATATGAAGCATTATCAAGTAAAATATCTTAATAATATTATTGAATAAAATCATGGTAAGATCAAGCGTTTACTCAAATCTGCTCCGGGTTTTAAACCTATGAAAACAGCTTATGCCACCCTCAGAGGATTTGAAATTATACGGATGTTTAAGAAAGGGGAACTGCATGCATGCATGGGTGAATGAAAAGAACGTTATAGGAGAATTACGTTTTATCAATAAAGTTTTCGGCATTTATACCGGTTAAATAAAATTAAACAACAAACCCTTTTTATCCTATTTTATTTTTTGCATAGGTCCTTTAAAAGTTTTAAAGAATTAAATAAGAAAGATAAAAACTAGTGAGCTTCTTGTTTCTTGAAAAGTTGGATATTTTTTTAAACAGCTCATTTTTATTCAGTATCAACGGTTTCTTCATGCGTATCAGTAGGTTCTGCAGGAGCAGAATGTGAATCAGCACTTGTTACACCTACGTCGGCATCAATAGTATCTAGAAAGTATAGCTTGCTCCCATCTCTATCTATAAGGATATTAACCCAATCGTTAGGCTCTCCTGGAGAAGGAAAATTATCTAGTACATGAATACTTTTCCCTTTAGGGCTATCTTTTTCCCAAAGTGTAACATGTATTTGCTCAGCTTGTAATTGTCGAGCTATATCCATTGCTGCTTCTCTTGCATCTGTACCAGTGTTAGGGATATATACTTGACTATAGTTAACTTCAAACTTTCTTGGAGCGTGAGGTCCACCACCCTCTGGAGCAGCAGTAGTTTCAGTATAAGTCATTCCTTTTACTTGAGAAGTGTGCACATCAATACCAGGTTCATTTAGGTCAAGATGGATATGCCCACTATTTAAGGTAGAAAAAATACCGTGAGAAAGATGTCTCCTTCTATGACTGTGGGGCTTGGGTGTAAAGTAACTAACAGGGTGCCTACCTGCTTCTTCCCATAAGCTACCCAAACCTAAAGCACTATCTATGGTTTTTTGGGCTGGGTGGTGATATTTTTGGTGTCTTCCAACGCTAGCAAAAAGAGCTTTAGGTTGAATAGCATCTCTTAAAAGTCTTAAAGGAACGGCACCATTTTCATTACTTCCATGGTGGCTTAAAAGGACATAGTCTGATTTTAGGTTTCTTTCTATACCCATATCATTTAGGAGTTTCTGAAAAGCTTCAATATGACCCCAAGTTGCTTCTTCGGCATCGCCAGTTAATAAGATAGGATGCGCTACGTTTGAAAGTCGTAAAACTATAGAGTTTACATTTTTATCTGCATTAACTATTTGGACAATGGATTTTCCCCCTAAAGTTCTTTCTACATGTCCTGAATTCATGGCAAGTATTTCAAATGCTGGCGGAGCAGTTTCATCTCCTTCAGGGGTCCATTTTAATGCTTGTTCAATTCTTTGTTCTGTTTCTGTTATTTTTTCCATACTAGCTATGACTGAACAATACGAGCGTGCATACCCTCCTGGAGCAGAAGCCATTCCTTCTCTTCCTCCTCTACCTCCATCGGCCATGCCAGTAAAAATAGGCTCACTACCAAAGTTATCCCTGGCCTCATCTAACCAATTTCTAAATGCTTCATTATATTGCCAATAAAACCCTCCAAGAATTATATTGTCTATGCGAAAAATTTGATCTGCTGAAAATATTCTAGGAATTAAATTATAATGATCTTTATCAGGATGTGTAACAACGAGCGTTTTAAGATGGAGAAAAGTTTTCTCTTCATTTAAAATAGCCATACGCATTTGCTCTATGAGCTCTTCTTCATAACTTTTTCTTTGCTTTTCTAGTACAGCGCGTTTGCTTTCAGGCATTTTTTTCTTAGAGGTTGCTGCGTCATCATCAGAAGCAGCAGAATCGTCTGAAGCGGAATTAGGAGCAGAGGTTGTGGCAAAGGATGCGTTATGAGGATCGTCTTCGCTTCTTAAGGTCATTCCTGCAAATTGTGGAATTACAGCAGCTGAAGCAGATCCAGCAGGGAAAAGTTTATACTGAGTAGGGGTTACAGTTGCTTTTGCATGATAAGCTGCAGAATATTTTGCTTCTGTTCTTCCTGCATCTATAAGCATATTTTGATGATGGTGTTTTACTAAAATAGCATTACCTTGACCGCTTGGGAAAATATCAAGGAATGTATGGGAAGCTAAGGCAGATGTTATAGATAAGCTTAAATAAAGAGCAAAAAGACGATACATGTTATGTCCTACGTTTTAGGAATTAAAAAACTTTTTAAATTTTTATATATACCAGCTCCAGTGCCAGGTATTCTGTTTATATCCATCATAGATTTAATATGAGAATAGGCATATGCCTTGGAATTGCCATGCCACGCAGATAAAGATAAATATTCAGCTTGACGCTTTAATGGATGTTTGCTTTTTAATCCTTTACTAGAAGCTCCATTCATTAAATTAGAAACTTTGAAACAAGCAGTAGAATCTCCATGATCAGCAGCAGCTTTGTATAGTGTTATAATTGGATCTACTGTAGAAGAAGACCACGGTGCTCGAAGTTTCTCATACATCATATCTCCTAATAAAATCCTGTAGTGTGGTAGGCCTAATGTCGCCAGTAACTCTAGTTTTTTAGGATTTTGTAGATCACTTTCCTCTCTTAAATCAACAAAAGCTTCAATGCCAGGTACATCAATGTATCTATGCAGCATTTTTTGTCCTTCTTGAGTGTTCAGCCCATGTGTAACCAAGGCATGGTTTTGCCTAAAAAACCGCTCATGGTTACCATCATAAACCCTGAGCGCCTCTGTTAAAAACAATCGAGCAAGAGGATGTTGAAGATGAGAAGCGGCTGCTAGGGCATAAAGAGAAGATCTTCTTCGAAGGTAGGGGTGAGTTTGTATTGTCTCGTGAACAGCAGAGGATACTTCAGCATAAACAGCATCGAAGCCTCCTTTTGAAAAGGACCAACCAAGAAAAGGTCCTAGAACATTACGCAGTAAGCTTTGATGAGGCGCATCAATAGCAGCATCTAGGAAGCACTGTGCGCCTACAGCAATTTTCCAGCAACTTTGAGAAGGCCACATTTGGACAGAATGCCTCTGTGCAACTGCTTCCCAAGCTTTTTCAGGAGCATCTAAAGCACCAAATTTTTTTAAAAGAGCAGGAAATGCATAAGCATCATGTTTTTGAGAGGCTGCATCAACTTTCTTAGAAAACTTCAGATAGGCAGGAGGAGGCTTTGGGGCAGATGCATTAGGTGAAGCCTCATCTGCATCTGTCGTTCCATCAGATTTACCAGCATTGCTATCCTGTAAGAAGATAAATAAACTAAATAAAATAAAAAAATGACGCATAGTATAAAAACCTTTTTTAGGAAATAGATGTTTTCAAATAAATTATAGATAGAACTATACTAGTACAAGATAGTCAAGTTTGTCAAAAAAAAGCACCCCCACAGGGAGGCTATGGGGGAGCTTTGTAAAAAAGTAGAAAGAAGTGTTTAAAGCCTATATTAGAATGTGCTACAATTTCTTATAGACAATACAGGAAGAAGTATCGAAAAACAGGGAAACGACCTTCAAATATCTACAAGACTATTTCAAATAAGCTATTACAATTACTCAAATATTCTACTTTAGCTGTTGTCACAAGGAATGAATTCCTTCTAACAATTTAAATATAGTTATTTACTTCTAAGAAAAGAACTCGTAAAAATCACGTACGGGTAGTATATGCGTAGATATTACGCATGACAATAGCGCGAAACTCTTGATCTGAAATAAGGCCAAGAGCTTGCTTTTTTGCTGTGTAATTCCAGCGAGGATAATGTTCAATAAAAGTGTTGCCAACATTATATATATGGGAGTAAATCAAAGTATTTTAAGATAGGATGTGGATGTAAACTGAAGGGCATAAAAAAATTATTTGGAACTTCATCATCTTAGTATAATAGTTATTCAATATTTTTTAGAGAGAAGTTAATCGTTTTTGAAAAAGGCAGAAGTTTTTTTCTTTGTTTTTAAAATATATTTATTTAATTTAATTTTCATTAAAATACCGCCTATTATTATTAAAATAGCACCTGCAAAGCGCTCTAAGGTAAATATATATCCTTCAAATAAATTTGAAATACTTAAAGATATCAAGGGTGTTATAACCCAAACATAGCTTGCTTTTCCTGCTCCAATACGACTTGTTAAAACAAGGTAAAGAGGCATCATTATAAAAGTAATAATTATTAAATATGCTAAAGATATTAAGTATTCAAAATTGTAGCTAAAATCAATATAACTATTTTTAAAAAAAGAATAGGCAAAAACCATTAGACCACCAAACAACATAGAGTAACCTGCTCCCCAAACTACGTCTATTTCCTTATCTTTCATTTTCTCAGATATATTCATTCCCAGTGAAGATAAAAATGTACTGCCAAAAGCAAAAGTAAACCCAAGAAGAGCATTTTTATTATTTGTTTGAATATCTTGAGCAAAAAGAAAGTAAACTCCCCCTATACCAATTAGGGCTCCCAGCAAATTTTTGAGTTGAGGCGGCCTTTTAAAAAGTAGCCATCTCCATCCCATAGCTGGTAAAATCAAGAGAGAGACTGTTACTGCTATCAATCCTGAAACTGTATAATGGGCTGAGAAATAAACAAGTATATAGTTAAAACCGAATAAAAGTATGCCTTGGCAAAAGCATAAAGAAAGATCTTTTCTTTTTTTTATATTTTTGTTCTTAATAAAAAATCTAGCATAAAAAAGGGTTATTAACCCAGAAAATATGAACCTATAGGCTACAGAAGCTTCTGGTGATATGTATTTAATCTGGTAGGGTGTAGCTATCCATCCAGCACCCCTAAAACGCAGCAAATCAAAAAAACCCAGATATTATTTAATTTGTTCATGTTCTCCTATCTTTCTATCTAAGTTGTTTCTTACTTTATTTTTCTTATTATATATATTCTGCTGGTTAGTTACCTTGGTCATTATCATGAAGTTTTTCAATAGCAAATGAGCAAGATTAACTATATTTAAGGGCAATAGCTTTTGTGGAAGAAGACCTACAAGAAATTATTTTAAAAAGAGCAAAAGCAAAAACTTAGGAAAGTAATCTTAGAAAGTTCCAGCAAGAACAAATGCTAAAAAAAGACGTATTGAAGTGCTTATATATGGATTTAAATTGCCAAAATCTACAGAAAATACTATTTCTTACTACAATCTTAACTATATACTTGGAAGAGGTACAGCTGACTGCAAGGAGAAGGTGTTTGTTAAAAAGGGATGACGACTAATCCATTGAAGAATTTTTCTAAGAAGCTAATTTGCATAGTTAAAGAATCATAGATAAAAAATTCTTCTATTTTTTGTATAAATTAGGGTGGGCTGCAGAGATATTTGAGAGAAAGTTTCTTTGAGTAGTTGTGTATAAGTATAAAGCTGTAATTTGTGTTCTGGAGGTATGTTTTCAAAAGATGAGGGAGCAGTAAGACTTGTTTTAAAGTCAATAATGTAGAGGATGTTTGATAGGCTGTCAAAAGCAAGTCTATCAATACGTCCCCGATAAGGAGTGTTATTATGAAAGCCCACAAGGGTATGCTCGCTATAGTTGTCAAAAGATAGGATTTTAGAAATCTGTTCATTTTTTTGAAGGTTCCATATTTCTTGGACAATTTTATCTTTTTCTACGGGCGAAAAAGAATTAGAGAAAGCAGAAAGGGAAGTAGTTTGGGAGACGTGTTTTTCCAGGTTTTTAAAATCGGAAAAGGGAGAGCTTTCTAAAAGTTTATGAATAAGGGTTCCTCGTTTTTGGAAAAAGCTTTCAGAGCTTTGTAGCTTCTCTAAAGGTGTTAGTTTTTTAGTGTTTGAAGAAGAGCTTGTAATAGCCTTAAAAGGCAAAGGTGCTTCCTCTTCTGAGGGGGGCTCTAGAATAGGATAGTGTGCATTATTTTTGATGGTTGTTTTTTTCGAAATTTTTATGGTTTCTATTGACTCATAAAGTGTTGAAAAGAAATTTTTATTTTCTTTTTCTATATGGGGTGAAGATAAATTATACCAGTTAAAAGTGCTGTCTTTGTGAGGCTCAATACCTGCTAAAAATAGGTGATCTTCTGCTCTTGTAAGAGCTACATAGAGCAGTCGTATATACTCATTTAGTTGTTTTTTATCTGCTTTATGTAAGATGTGCTGCAGATTTTTTGGGAAGAGCAATCGTGCTGGAGAAAAAACAAAGAATGAGTGATTATTTATTTCATGCCATAAAAAAAGTTCTCGTATATTTGGTATATCTGTTGTGTCTGGTAGTACAACAACAGGTGCTTGTCGTCCTTTTGCACCATGGACTGTCATAATCTGAATACAATTTTTGTTTTCTTGAGGGTAGGGGTAGCTTTCATCTTTGTTAGACTCTAGAGTATCTAGAAAGTTCTTTAGAGAGCCAAGTCCAGATGGTGTATACTCTTTTTTGAAGAGCTGCTCTAAGAAAAGGGCAATATATACCTCTACGCTGTTGCCAAAAATACTTATATAAGCTTTCTTTAACTGCTTTTTTTCTAATAGAAAAGTATAAAGGTTATAAGGATTTAAATATTTAGATTTTTGAGAAAGGTTTTCTAAAAATGTAACTATTTTTGAATATTTATTCGTATTTTTTTTCAGAAAATCCCATAGGCTTTGTTCTTTTCTGTTGTGACAAAGAAAAAAAATATCTTCTTCTGGCAAGCGAAACAAGGGTGATTTTAGGATAGCAACAAGGGCAAAATCATCATAGGGTTCTATTAACCATTGCCCCATATAAAAAAGGTCTTGTATAGCTAAATGTTGCCATAATTTTATGCGATCTTCTCCATTAACAGGTATGTTTCTTTCTTTTAGAGCATGGGTTAAATACTCTCCCAACTGAGAACGTTTTCTTAATAAAACCATAATGTCACAGGGTTGTAGGGGTGCACCTGTGGAGGGAAGAATAGGTTTTTTCTTATACCAAGTGGCTATATGCTCTGCCAGAGTTGTTGCTAAATTTTTTTGTGCATGTTCCAGGGGTGTTTCTAAAAAACTTTCTTTTATTTCATCCTTGGAGGGACGAACAGTTAAAGCCTCTATATGGATTTCTCCTTTATGGTGATTTCGAAAAGATTTATGTTTGAGAGGCGTCTGTAATGTATAGTCATTGGGAAGGTTGTTAAAAATATTATCCACGGTCTTTAATATAGTGGGTGTGGATCTATAAGATAAATCGAGACTGATATCTAGCCATGGGCGTTCGATATTTGTATGCAGTTGCTTAAAGGTATTGTGCATTTTTTTGAAAAGGTCATAATCTGCTCCTTGGAAGCTATAGATGGATTGCTTTGCATCACCCACGGCAAAAAATGTCTTTTTTATATCAGAGCTTAAAAGCTCTTGAGATAAAGTATAAATAACTTCCCATTGAATAGGGCTGGTATCCTGCGCTTCATCCATTAAAATATGAGATATTTCCTGGCTTTCTCTATGTAAGATCAATGGACCATAGATAGTATTTTTAAATAGATCTCTAACTTTTAGAATAATATCGTCAAAGTCTAGAATGTTTTTTTCTGTTTTTATCTTATTATAAATAGTTAAGAAGCCATAGGCTAGCTCTAAAACACAGTTGGTTGTAAGGGAGGTAACGAGGGATTTTTCTTTTTCCAGTAATTTTTCCAAAAGGGTAGTGAGTTCTATAAAATTTTTATAAATACAAGGGTGTGAAGTTATAGTTTTTTTGCTTAAGAGTCGTGTTTTTATCGTGTTTTCTTTTGTTAAAAAGTATTTTTTTATTTCTAACCACTTATTGCAGTCTTTGTTATTTTTAATGTTTTTTAAATTTTTAAAAAAGGCTTCTTCCGTGGCAGAGTTTGCTATAAGTGTCTTTATAGACTCTAAAAAGGTATTTATGGGAGTATTGATTTCTTTATATAAATTTTCTTGCAAAGTTTTACTACTTTTGGTTTGTTCATCTGCAAGCTCTTTGCCTAAGATAAAGCTTACATGATCTTTCTGGCAGTCAGAGAGGGTTTCATAAGTGCTGAATAGGTTCGTAAAATAATTTTTATTTGAGATAATGGCATTTAAAAGGTCTTCAAAGGACTTTTCAGATATAAATTCTGATAAAATTTCTAAAGTAGAAGTTAGAGAGGTTCTCTCGTAGACGAGCTGCTTTTTAATAAACTCAACTTCTTTTTTTTCTTGCGTTTCATCCATTAGAAGAAAACCAGGTTTTAAATTAGCTTCTAAGGGGAATTTTTGTAGTAATTTTTGGCAATAGCTATGAAATGTTTGTAGTCCAATGCCTGGAATATTATCTCGCACGTCATAAAGGCAGTTGGCAGCTTTTAATAATTCATTTTTAGATGGCTCTCTTCCAAGAAGGTCAGATAGAAATCTGTGTCTTGTTTCTTCGTCTGATTGTGCCCAGGTAGAAAGTTTTTTATAGAGTCGTTCTGTCATTTCAGCAGCGGCTGCTTTGGTGAAAGTTAGGCATAGAATTTGAGATGGGTCTACGCCCTGTAGTAGAAGTTGCAAAAGACGGTCTGTGAGAACTTTTGTTTTTCCAGATCCTGCAGATGCATTTACCCAGGCGCTAAAATTGGGGTCTGATGCCATTTGTTGTGGGGTGGGAGAACGTTTTTGGTTTAGTGTTTTTTTTTCCATTATTTCTTCCATTCCTGCTGCCGTTCTAGCACTTCATACAAGGGGTCAAGACAGATATTAGGTGCTTCAAAAAGCGTTTCTTGTTCCAGCCAGCAAGCATTTAGTAATTCTATAATTTTATCTGTACTCTTAAGCGCTTTTTCAAGTTGTTCATTTTCAAATAAGATAATTTCAGGATTTTTATAGTGCAATGACCAGTAGGAAACTTTGTCTATAGTGGTTTTTTTAAAAGGAAAGTCCATTGTTTGAAAGTGGTTTTTAGCTAAAATTGCAGACAGAGAAAGTTGAGGGCTAGCCCCCTCTAGAACAGATTTTTTTGTGGGAAGTCTGCCCGTTTTGTAGTCAACAATAGATATTCCATTGGCAGATACATCTATGCGGTCTATTTTACCAAATAATGTTAATTGACGATTTATAGTCATTTCACCCCATAGCTCGGGGAAAATTTTAGTATTATTTTTTTGTACAATTTCCAGCTGTGGAGTTATCCAGTCTACTAGTCTATTTATACGTTTTTTCCAAAATGGATTGTTAAAAACATAGGGAAATTTTTCTGTGAGTTTTTTCTGCAAAATATTAAACAGAGACTTCTTATTAGGAGGGTGGGGCATATTCATTGTGTATTCTTCTAGAGCTGCATGTACAAGAATACCAAAATCTAGTGTGTTTAAAGTATCTTCTGGTTTAATAAAAGGGCTTAGGTTTAAAATTTTTTGGCAGTACAGCAGATAGGGGTCTTTTAAAAACTTTTCTACCTGAGTAATAGACAGTTTGGAGGGTCTATTTTTTGAAGGTATTTTAATACTGGGTCGTTTCAGCGTCGCAGGAGTAGGAGGAGGTGAATTAAGAGCTTCTAAAGCTTCTTTTAAATGCGGAAGCGTTTTAAGGACTAAGTTATTTTTTGCAAAGTACAGTTGAAGGTAATTTAACCATCTGGCGGGGGTGGTTGGACCTTGAGTGTTTTTTATACTTCGTGTGAGAATAACATTGTTAGCAGCGCTTAAGCCAACCCAAAAATCAAATCCATCATAGCCAATTTTTGTTTTATCAGTTGGTAATTCTAGTTCTTTTTGCAGGTGGGTGTATTGCCACATATTTTGCTCAGGAGAAGAAGGCCAAGACCCTTCATTTAGGCCAGAAAGGATAAGCTTATCTACATGCACAAGGCGTGATTCTCTTAGCCCTAAAATAAATAATCTGGGATGATCTCCTTGAGAAGAGCGGAACTTTTGTTGGGAGATATATTCATTTAATAGTTGGAAAAACTGGTGTTTATCAAGTTTTTTTTCTATACATTGCAAGTTTTTGAGGGATTCAATAAAAGAGCATGCTTCTTCCATCTCCCAAAATTTTTCTTCAACAATAGTTTCTAACCAAGAAATATAGAGTGTTATCCAGCCGGAGGGGAGAGATTTTTTTTTCTTCATAAAATTATCTCTTAGTAAAAGGGCTTCCAACCAAGCATCTTTTTTTTGTACTTTTTCCAGCAACAATTCAAGAGAGGTTATTTTGGGACAGTTTCTATACTCTTTTAAAAGGTCAATGCTAAGATGCTGCTTTGTTTTTATAAAAGGTGCGTTTAAGGTATTTAGTAGTGAGAAGAAATCAATATTCTTTTCTAGTAGATTTAATGTTTGTAAGCAAAATTGAGTAAAAGCTTTTTCGTTTAAGGGTGTGCCTGCAGAGCTATCAATAGAAATATTCCACCTTTGCAGGTGAGCTTGAACACGTTTAGCTAGCCCTTTATTGGGTGTAACAAGAGCAGCAGTTTTTGTAGGTTCCAGGAGAGTTTCTCTAAGAGATAAAGCAATAGTTTGAGCTTCTTCTTCTTCTGTTGAGCATTCACATAGAGCTATAGATTGTGCTGCATATTTTTGAATAGGAAGAGGAGGAATATTTTTTTCTTTTGGGAGAAAAGCTGGTAAAAAAACGCTGCTTTTCGTAGCTTTTTTCTCTACTCCTGGATAAACTGGCAAGTATGTGTCTGACAGTTGTAACTGCTTGCAAAGGTTAGTTAGGTAAAAAAAGGGATGAGTTTCTGGCAGGTTTTCCAATATGTTGATTTTAGCTGCAGGTGTGGGGGCTCCATGAATCCATACTTGTGCGGTAGGTACATTGGTGAGCGTTTTAATAAGATTAAGAACGGGAGGGATCCAACCTGCCGAAAGAATGGCAAAAACGGGTATTTTGGGAGGTGTTGTTTGCCAAAAGTTCGCAAGAGCTAGCAGGATTTTATATCGAAAAGATCCCCTGTCTATTAGGCTATGTTCGTTTAAAATTTCCGGCCATTGCTTTAGAAATATTTTCAAAAATTGAATTTGCTGCTGATTGTGTGTGCTAACGGGAAGTATTGTATCCATGTTAATGGTATTTGGAACAATGCCTTGCGTTGTTATTTTTTCGTAGAAATTTAATAAGTCTTGTGCCAGAGAAAAACATTGATGCCAGGGTGCAGAAGAGAAAAGAGGCAAAGATTGTAACAATTCAGTTGCCATTATTTGCTGTTGAATGAGGGATTTTTCATCGGGGATGGTTACTTTTTCTAAAATACTGCTTCTGATGGATAGTGGTATCATGTCAGGAGATGGGTCGCCTATGGGCATAATAGTGGGTAGCAGTGTACTTTTTTTTTCACAGTTCTGAAAAAAGGCTTTTTCAAATAATCGGCAGCTTCGTCGGGTAGGCATAAACACATAGGCTTGATTTATGGAAAAAAGACCGGTGTTTTGGGACTTTTGAATATGTGTAGAAAGTAGTTTAAGAATATCAACTTCGGGAGGGAACAGCCAAAACTTACTCATGGTCTTCCTCTTTTGAATAAGGGGTGAAAAAAGCTTGAGCTTTTTTGAGTTTTTCTATATTTCCCAGATCCCACCAAGTAAGTTTATTGCTATAGACCTGGGCGTAGAGCTTATTGTTTTTTTCTGCAAAGTCAAAAAGTTCTAATAAGCTAAAAGGGTGTGGTGGCATTTTTAAATGTTTGAACAGGTTGGGGTGTAGTATACGAATGCCTGTAAAGATATAGTTATTTTGTTTTTCGGAGCTTTTTTTTGTTATGCGGTGTGGTTTATTATTGCTGGAAAGAATATAGTCTCCAGTGCCTGTATAGTCTAGAAATTGGTTTTGTTGAGCAAGTCCTAAAAGAGCTAGCATATTAGAATTATACTTTGTAGAAAGGCTTTCCAGAGGGTTGCTATCGCCAGACCATATAGTATCACAATTTAGAACAAAGAAAGGGTCACCTTCAAAGTGAGGAAGGGCTTTTTGTATACCACCGCCTGTATCTAGTATGGTATCTTCATGGCTAAAAATAAACTTTATATTCCCACAGTCGTAATTCTTTATATAGTTTTCTACTTGATTTGCTAAATAGTGGGTATTAATAATTATTTTTTCTATACCTTGCTCTCGAAGTTTTTCTATCAGCCATCCAAGGGCTGTAGTATCTGAAATAGGTAGAAGAGGCTTAGGGCATTTTTGGGTAAGAGGGTGTAGCCTATTTCCAAAGCCAGCGCACATAATCATGGCTTGATGTATTGTTTTTTTAGAGGAAAATGGTTTTGAGGGGATTTTTCTTTCGTTTTTAGGTATGTGGGTGTTAATCCATTCTTTTAAAGGAGATAAGCTTGGATGAGAAAGGCTTTTTTCAATAAAGTGCCATGCCAAGGGAATATATTGAAGATATTTAGTTTTTCCGTCTCTATAGGCTAGGCGAGAGAATGTTCCTAGAACTTTTAGGTTTCTTTGAGCAGAAAAAACTAAAAAGGAAGCCGTAAACTTTTCTTTATCTAGATGTGGATTTTTGATTAAGTAAGAATCTATTAAGTTATTTGTTAAGGTGCTGGGTATATAAAATCTTGCATCATGGTACATAGAGGCAAAATCATAGGTTATGGGCCCCCAAAGAGCATCTTGGAAGTCAAGGATAGCACATTTTCTAAGGTCTTTATCAAGAGGTCTATACATAAAATTATCCACAATAGCATCGCGTAAACATAGGGAGTGCGGAATGTCTAGAGCTTTCTTTGTTATGTCCTTATGTATAGACCTTAGTGATTGTTTAGCTTTGTCTGAAAGGCTTGGAATTTTTGTATGAGGAATATACCAGGAAAGAAATAAGCTTTCTATTTCAGACCATAGCAGCTCTTCTGTATATCTATTTAAAATACTGGTAGGTGCGCTATTAAAGCAACCATGTAAGTGAAGCATAACATTATTAAAAAGCGTATAAAGTTCGGGAAGTTTTTTTCTCTCTCTTAAAATTATTTGCCGGTAGGTGTTATAACCTAGGTCTTCCAGTATGAGTAGTCCTGCTTTGGTATCTTGGTAGTATATATGTGGAGGGTGTAGGTTAATGCTTTCCAGCAGTGAGGCTACTTGAATAAAAGGCTCTAGTTTCTCAAGTTTGGGAGGGGCAACCATTGCGATGCGTGAAATAGATGCATCTTTTGGACTTGTTAGGCGCCAGTAAACACGATGAGAGGCTTCAATTGCGCATATTTTTGCATGCCAATTTTCCCATGTTGTTTTTCTAAGCAGTTGTTTTAGGTTTGAAAGGTGTGAGTTTGTGGAGCAGATCATTATATTTATTGTTCCAATTTCCTTTAGGGATAAAAGTTAATGTTCTTGCATTTTTTTCAGTCTTGTCAAATGATAAGTGAATTGCTAGGTGGTTTTTTGGCAAATAAGCATTTAATTTTTCTGGCCATTCTATAATGCTAATTCCTTCACACAAGGCTTCTTCAAAGCCTATTTCATAAATTTCTTCCGGGAACTGTAGCCTGTATAAATCGAAGTGCCAGATGGGAGGAAAGTGGACTGGTGTGTGGATATGGACAAGGTTAAAAGTTGGACTGGTAACGGTATTTTTTTTTATACCCATATATTTTAGCAAATATTGTGTTAACGTTGTTTTTCCAAGTCCGAGATTGCCATATAGTGCTAAGATATCTTTTTTTTCCAAGAATGGAGCAACAACAGAGCACACTTTATCTAAGTTGTTTAAATTTTCTACACATATTGTACAGGAGGGAATAGCTTTCATAAAAGGACTTGCTTAATTATGTATAGTTATGGAATACATAAGTATATAACTTTAAAGAGTAACGGAGTAATTCTATGACAACTTGTGCTTCTAGTCAAAAATTTTTATATGCCCCTTCTGGGGGTATGCACGAAACAGATGTTGTTATTGTAGGTGCTGGTCCTGTTGGTTTATTTTCTATTTTTGAATGTGGCATAATGGATATGAAAGTTCATGTTGTAGATGCTTTGGATGTTGTTGGCGGTCAATGTGCTGTTTTATATCCTGAAAAACCAATTTATGATATACCTGCTTGTCCAGAAGTTTCAGGGCAAGATTTAGTTCATCGTCTGGTTGAGCAAGCTATCCCTTTTTCTCCAAACATCCATTTAAAGCAGAAGGTTACTAGTATTGAAAAAGATGAAGAGAGAAATATTTTCACGGTAGAAACTTCTGGCAATACAAGAATTACTTGCAAAGCTATCATTATTGCAGCTGGTGTCGGAGCTTTTGGCCCTAACAGGCCTCCGCTTGAAGGTTTGGAAGCTTATGAGAGTTTACCTGAAGGTTGTGGTGTTGGATATCTTGTTCGAAAATCTGATGCATATATTGGCAAAAAAATTGTTATTGCTGGTGGTGGAGACTCTGCGGTGGATTGGGCAAATGCGCTAGCTGAGAAGTCAGAAAAAATTTATTTAGTACATCGTCGTTCAAAGTTTAGAGCTGCACCGGAGAGTATTCGTCAGTTGGAAGTTCTAAAATCACAGGGAAAGGTAGAGTTTGTTACACCGTATCAACTTCATGCGTTAGAGGGCAATCCAAAAAAAGGAGAATTGCAGGGTGTGGTGGTTAAAACACTTGAGGGAGAAGAACGTTTATTAGATGCTGATTGTATGTTAGCGTTTTATGGTCTTTCAATGAACCTAGGTCCTATTGCTGAGTGGGGGCTGGGGCTTGAGAAAAGCCATATAAAGGTTGATCCCAGGACTCAACAAACAACAAAGCCAGGAATTTATGCTATAGGTGATATTGCAACCTATGAAGGAAAATTAAAACTTATTTTAACAGGTTTTAGTGAGGCAGCACAGGCAGCCCATCATTGTTATAATTTAGTTTATCCTGGGAAAGCTTATCATTTTGAATATTCCACCACAAAAGGCATACCGGTAAAAAGCTAAATAATGCATAAAAACCCTTCTGGTTCATAATGTTTACACCACAGTTAAATCTTATTTTGCAAAACTTGCCATGGGGCAAAAATGCCAACATAACTGGTATGCTACCTGGTTATGATGCTTACGTTTTGGGAAGAATGTTAAATAAAGCTCAAGAACCGATGGGGGTAATTGTAAAAGATTTTCAGGCATTAACTTTTCTGGAAGATTTTTTCAGGATATTTTACCCGGGGATTACTTGTATTTCTTTTCCTCCATGGGATTGTGTGCCTTATGATCGTATATCTCCAAAGGCTTACATTGGTGCAGCTCGTTCAAATGCGTTATCTCAGCTCAAGAGAATGAGATATCCTTCTCAAGGACCGTGGATTTTTATAACAACAGTGGAAGCTTTCTTACAAAAGGTCCCTGCCCCTGAGTGCTTTTTGGGAGCTATGCTAGATATAAATGTGGGGGATAGCGTTGAAAGATCAGATATTGTTAATTTTTTCGAAGAGAATGGTTATAGGCGAGTTGATACAGTTTATGAACCGGGAGATTATGCTCTTAGAGGGAGTTTAATAGATCTGTATTCACCAGATTATAAAAAACCTTTTAGGGTAGATTTTTTTGACCTTGATGTGGAAAGTATAAAAGAGTTTGATCCTATAACACAACGAAGTGATAAAATACTAGATTCTTTAAGACTGGGAAGTGTAAGTGAGGTGCCTTATACAAAGAAATCTCGTCAAAAATTTAGAGAAAAATATAGAGAAGCTTTTGGTGTTACTGCTTTAAAAGATCATAAATTTCAGTCTATTCTTGCAGGAAGGTCTGTGCTTGGCACAGAGCATTTAATGCCGCTTTTTTATGATAAAATGTGTGGAATTTCCCAATATCTGCCAGCTTCTTTACAATGGCTCATAAAAGGGGAAGATATAGCGGCTACAGCGGAATATTTTTTACAAGAGGTTGAGGAAAATTATCAACGTCGCAAAGATTTATCCTTAGAAAATGAAGAGCCTTACCGGCCTTTAGCCCCTCATAATCTATATTCTTCTGCCAATGAATGGGAGATATGGTGGCAAGATACGCCCAAGTGGTTTTTACAAGAGGGGAACCACCCTACAGATACCAAGAAAGGGTATTATAATACTGGTGGACAGATAGGTTATAATTTTTCCAAAGAGCGTCTATCTTTTTCTGACGTACATTTTGGAGAGAAAAGCGTTGGAAAAAAAACATTATATGACTTTGTTGTTGATTATATAAAAGAGCAGCAATCAAGTGGAAAAAAATGTTTTCTTTCCAGTGGTTACAAAGGTCGTTTATCTAGAGTAGAAGATATCTTAAGTGATATAGATAAAGGGCTAATCTTTACCCCTTTTCAGGGAGAACTTTCCAATGTAGAGGAAGTTTCAACAGTTATTTCCCCACTGGAGAGTGGATTTACTGCCGAGGGAATTTGTATCATTACGGACCAAGATATTTTGGGGGTGATGAAAAAAAATGTTGCACCTTCTAGAAAAAAACTTTCACCAGAGGAGTTGTTAGCAGAGCTTTCTAGTTTTTCAGAGGGAGATTATATTGTACATGAGCAATATGGTATAGGTTTATACAAGGGCTTAAAAACAGTTCTTATTGACAATGTAAAACATGATTTTATAGAGCTTACTTATGCTCAGAATGATAAACTGCTTGTTCCTGTAGAGAACTTGGACATTATAACACGCTATAGTGGTAGTGATAGTATTGTTCCGCTAGATAAAATGAGCAGCCCTGCTTGGCAAGCAAAACGAGCCCGTATTAAAAAGCATTTAATGGGTATTGCGGATAAACTGATAAAAACAGCTGCTGAGAGGCAGCTTAGCAAGGTTGAAACGTGGCTTCCATTGGAAGATGTCTATGATGCATTTTGTGAAGGGTTTCCTTACGAGCTTACGTTGGATCAGCAAAATGCTGAGCAAGATGTTCTTGAAGATTTTTCAAGAGGCATTTTAATGGATCGTTTGATCTGTGGAGATGTAGGATTTGGAAAAACCGAAATAGCTTTAAGAGCTGCTTTTATTGCTGCTACGTATAAGACTCAAGTTTGTATTGTGGTGCCCACAACGTTGCTTTGCCGGCAGCACTACAAGACATTTCATAAACGATTTAAAAGTTTTGGAATAAGAGTTGCTCAGATATCTCGTTTAGTATCACCTAGCTTGGTGAAAAAAATAAAGCAGGATTGCTATGAGGGAAAGATAGATATTCTTATATGCACTCATGCTGCTTTTGGAAAAGGCTTGAAGTTTAAAAATTTGGGACTTGTTATATTAGACGAAGAACAACATTTTGGTGTTGTTCAGAAGGAATCTCTTAAAAAAAATTATTCTAAGTCTCATATTCTAACACTAACAGCTACGCCTATTCCAAGAACTCTTCAGCTATCCTTAGCTGGTATTCGTCCTATGAGTCTTATAGCAACACCTCCTGTGGACAGGCAGGTGGTAAGAACTTTTGTCTTGTCTTATGATTCAATGGTTATTGCTGAAGCGCTAAGACGTGAATTTTATAGAGGAGGTCAGAGTTTTTATGTTTGTCCTAGGTTGAAGGATTTAGTTGTTGTTCGCAGGCAACTGGAAGAAATGGTGCCAGATATGAAGGTAGCTGTGGCACATGGTCAGATGAAATCTGCAGAACTAGAGAAGGTCATGGAGAGTTTTTATGAGGGACAGTATGATATTTTATTATCTACAAATATTGTAGAGTCTGGCATTGATATATCTAATGCCAATACAATGATTATTCACAGAGCTGACATAATGGGACTTGCACAACTTTACCAGCTAAGAGGGCGTGTGGGGAGAGGAAAAACAAGAGGTTATTGTTATCTTACTGTATCTTGTGGAAAAAAATTAACGACAACAGCGAAAAAGCGTTTAAAAGTGATGCAGTCCTTAGACGCGTTGGGAACAGGATTTAGTATAGCTTCTCATGATATGGATATTAGAGGATCGGGTAATCTTGTTGGCGAAGCTCAAGCTGGCCATGTCAAGGAAGTAGGAATAGAACTTTATCAGCAAATGCTTAAAGATGCAGTTCTATTAGTTAAGAATTCAGGTATAGAAAAGACTTCTGATAGAGATGATATTTTTCCTTCTTTTTCTCAAATTAAATTAGGTGTGGATGCCTATATTCCACAGGATTATGTGACAGATTTAGATCTTAGATTACGTCTATATCGTAGGTTGGCGAACTTAAAAGAAGTTCAGGATATTGGTCAGATAGAAGAAGAATTTTATGATCGATTTGGAGAGGTTCCCAGAGAGGTTAGAAACTTATTAGAGTTAATAGAGTTGAAAATATTAGCAAAAAAAGTAAATATAGAGAAACTAGAGGTGGGTGTTAAAGGAGCTGTTTTAACGTTTTATAAGAACATATTTCCCAATCCTTTGGGGCTTATTCAATATATAGAAAAGAAGAAAGGTCTTTTGCGTTTGCGACCAGATCATAAACTAATGTTTTTGAAACCCATGAGAGATGTTACCATAAGATACTCTATGGTTAGAGGGTTGCTTAAAGATTTGCTTGAAATGCTCTAAAGGTTATATTTTTTAGAAAATAGGCTAGGGAGATTTCTTTATTTTAGAAGGTATTATCTGCTAGTGTAAGCGGATACGTATGAAGAAAGAAAGGTGAAAATGGACATAACGATAACAGATAGTGCAGCTAATAAGATAGCTCAGCTTTTGGAAGAAGAGAAAAAAGAAAAAGGAAAAGATGTTTTTCTCAGGTTATCTGTAGCAGGAGGTGGGTGTTCAGGCTTTCAGTATCAATTTTCTTTTGATGACACAAAAAAAGAAGAAGATATTATATTTGAAAATAGGTCTGCGAGAGTTTTAGTAGATGGTGTTTCTTTAGAGTACTTAAAAGGGGCAGAGATTGATTATAAAAAAGAGTTAATAGGATCTGCTCTTGTTGTAAAAAGCAATCCGAATGCTACAGGTTCATGCGGTTGTGGTAGTTCATTTTCAATATTTTAGAGTTTTTTATAGATAAGGAAGGTAGATTAATGATTATCTCTACATGGAATGTTAATTCAATTCGTGCACGCCTGGAAAACATTTTAACATGGCTACAGGAGACTCGACCAGATATTTGCTTACTTCAAGAAACAAAAACCCAAGATGCCATGTTTCCTGTAGAGCCAATAGAAGACCTTGGTTATAATGTGGCTATGTATGGTCAAAAATCTTACAATGGTGTAGCTATTATTTCAAAGATGCCATTTGATGAAGTGCGCAGAGGGTTGCCTGGTGTTGGGTGTACATCTATACCTGAAGATGCCAGATATATAGAGGCAGACATTCAAGGAAAAACTTTTTCAAGTGTTTATATACCAAATGGACGTAGTTTAGAAAGCTCTTTATTTATAGATAAATTGAAGTATATGCAGTTATTAAAAGAGCATTTAAAAAATTTAAGAGATCAAGAGGTATCTTATATTGTGGGGGGGGATTATAATATTGCTTTTGATGCTTTTGATGTTTATGACCCAGAAAAATATAGGAATAGATTATTGTTTAGTGAAAAAGAAAGAGATAGCCTTAGAGCTTTAATCAATGATGGAAACTATGATATTCAGGGAACTTTTTTGCCAGCTTTTGGTGAAAAGAGAGATTTTACTTGGTGGGACTATCGTCGTGGTAGCTGGGAAAGTAATAAAGGGCTGAGAATAGACTATCTTATAGCATCACCAGATATTATGGATTCAGTAACAAGAGTTTGGGTTGATAGTAAGCCAAGAGGGGAAATAAGGCCATCAGATCATGTTCCCGTTTGTTGCAAAATAGGATAATGATTTTATTTTTAATAATTTCTAAGAAGAAACTAGTTCAGCTATAATATCTGAACTTGACCATTGCCCACAAGAGATAAAAGACTTGCAGTTATTATAACAGGCATTCAGGCAGGGACACTCTTGATCACAAATAAGATCTGCAAAGCAGGTTTCCAAGCATTCTTGGTAATTACCATTTTTACAGACTAAAGATTTTTTTTTAACTCCCAAGATGGTCTCTGTGCTTACTTCACTGGAAACAGAAGATTGAGAGGAAGAATAATCAGGACATGCATTTAGTAAAGAGCTAGAGAGGCTGAGGTCCTTTTTTATTTTATCTTTGGCATTGTTGGCATTATTTGATTTTAAACTTTCTTTTTTCTCAGCTACTTGATTTTTGCAAATATTTTCTTTGCTGGATGCCTTAGATGTCGTGCTATCGGAGCTGGAGGATTTCTTTTTATTATCGGTAGAAGGGCTGATTTTATTTGCAACTATTGATGCTATTTCTTCTAAGATGGAGCTTTTAGATACTGATTTAGCTGCATTTGCACTTTTTTTCTCAGAATTAGCACTTCCTTGGTTGTAGACATTAACGCCCAACGTGGCAAGGAATATACCTAAAAATATCAAAATGAGTTTTTTCATTATTTTTCATTATTTTTTGTTAGCAAAAGCTTTTTAAGTGACGCTATAGTTAGTTTTTTTTTCTGTTTCATAGATGTTTTATAGATATCTTCAATTAACTTTCTTAATTGTTTGAGGCCTTGGGGGCCTTTTTCATTTATATACTTCACTATAGACATATCTGGAGAAAGCTGGAAGTCAGAAAAGTATTTTATAATGAATATTTCTTTTTCATCGGTGGATGGGGGGTCAAGCAGAAAAGTAGGAACAGACTTTAAGCGAGAAGAGAGGTCAGGTAGGAAAAAAGATAAAGAGGAAGGTTTTTGGGAAGACGTAATAAGGAGTTTTTTATTTTCCTGGACACAGTGGTTATAGAGATGAAATAAGTTTTCTTCTAGTTGTTGGTTAGAAATCAGAGAATCTAGATTATCTAGAGAAAAAGCAGAATAGATACTTTTTATTAGGGGATAATTGTTAGCAATAAAGTTTTTTTCTTTTAGGCATTTGGGAGATATAGAAAATGCTTTTTCTTTTTCTGACCACAAAGTTAGGAGGGAGGTTTTTCCTGTATATTCAAAACCCACGAGGCAAGTTACGGGGAAATTCCAATCATCTTTCATTATATAGCTGTAGGCTATATGGTTACCTTTATGATGAATGAAGTCACTTAAGTCAAATTTTTTTACTGGCGTTGTAAAGTTAAAAGTAAGTTGTTCACGCATGGGATGTGGTTATTGTTTTTCGGATGCTTTATGGAAAGTGCTCGCGTAGTAAACTTCCAAGCAAAATTTACTTAAAACGCTTATGAGGGAAGCTAAAGGCAAAGCTATTAAAACGCCCCAAAATCCAAAAAGAGCACCGCCACTTAGAATAACAAATATAAGCCAAACAGGGTGAAGTCCTATTCTATTGCCTACTAAATTAGGTGTTAAGAAAACGCCTTCTATAGATTGGCCAATTATAAAAATAATAGTAACAGAAAACCAGAGCCACAAATCTGGAGCTTGATAGATAGATGTTATTGAAGCCACGATAAAACCGGATATTACAGCTATAAAAGGGATAAAGCTAAAAATACCTGTTAAAAAGCCTATCACCCCTCCAGACTCAAGGCCAATGGACCATAGGGTCGTAGAGTAGTAAATTGTAAGTATCAATGAAACCAACGCTTGTCCTTTGAAGTAGCCACGTAGAGAAGCGTTCATAAGTTCGGATTGTTTATGAACAACAGTCCGATAGTTTTCTGGAATAAAGTTATTAATGCCTCTTATCATTTTATCCCAGTCTCTTAGTAAATAAAAGGATAGGATTGGTGTAAAAACAAGCAAGACAAAAAAGTTAGCTAAAACAAGACCATTAGTGATAAAATCTATCAAGCTATGCCCAATCCAAGGTATTATCTCTGCCAGGTAAGAGGTAACACCCAGTTTTATTTTATCCAGATGTTCTTGTGCTAAAAAGTTTGAAAGACTGTCAAAAACGGAAATTATTTGATTTTTTATGACTAAGGTATTACCGGGTAATTTTTTTGCCAGGAAGATTAGCTCTGACTGAATATGTGGAACTACAATAGATAAAAAGGTAACGAGTGTGCCGAAGAAAAGAGCTACAGCTATAATAGATGCAATAGTCCTGGAGAGGAATTTTTTACTCATATAATCGACAAAAGGAGCAAATATGTAGGCAATGATGATACTAAGAGCAAAGGGTAGTAAAATAGATTTAACATGATAGAGAAAGTATAAGACAATGGCTAAATTTACACCCCAAAAGCAGGCTACTTGCCAAGTGCTTTTAGTTATAAAGCTGTTGCTTAAACCATATGTGATATATTTTTTTTTCATTATGTTACTTTATTTATATTTTTCATCCAAGTAATAATATAAGCAAGACCAGATGTACAGGTGCTTATGAACGTTAGAAAATATAGAACAAGAGCTATATCTTGTACAAAGTTATGGTGCCATTTTCCTGCCAAATAAAAAAGTAGTATATAGATAATTAGGAGAATTTGTAGAACAGTATTAATTTTGGAGATGGTAAGAGGTTGAATTTTTAGTGTTTTATTTAGCATCATGCTTGATATTATGACACCGCCTACAATAAGAGCATCTCTGCTTACGACAGCAATAGCTAGCCAGACAGGAATAAACCCTTTGTAGGAAAAAGTTAGATAAAGAGCAATTAAAAGAGCTTTGTCTGCTATGGGATCAAGATAGTGGCCTAAAATAGTTTTACAGTTTAATCGCCGTGCCACAAAACCATCTATGGCATCGGAGATACTAACAGCCAATATAATATAAAAAGCTATTAAAAAATCGTCATTTAAAAGCATCCAAACGATATAAGGAACAAACAAAAGCCTTATTAGGCTTATAAGGTTTGGTATGTTGTATGACTTTTTGGGCAATATAGCACCTGTTTATTTATTCTTGAGAAGGTAGTTTTGCATCTTGGAGAGTCCAACGATCTTTATGAAAAGCTAAGTGTAGACCTAAGCGTCTTAGTTGTCGTTGTACCGTTGATATATCTCCATAGAAAGATAGTATACCACTTACTTCATTGCTAGAAAGCGTTTTTAATTGAAAGTTGGTAATATTAGTTGTTTTTCTAAGTTTCTTGAGGTTCTCTTGCCAAAAAAACCAGTCATAAGAGGAGGGCAGGGGAATGATAACTTCTTTTTTATTAAATTCAATTTTTTTTGTTTTATTTTTTTGTATTAAATCTTTATATAGTCGCCATTGTTCAATGATAAAGCTGTAGGTAAGTTGGACAGCTCTATTATAAAATTCTTGGCTGGTTTCATGTTCTTTTCTTTTTATCGTAAAGCTTGGAAAAATTAGTTCTTTTGGTATGAAACCATGTAAAAGGTAGATTTTAATGCCTGCTAATTTATTTTTTATTGCAGGTGAGTTGCTTTGACTTGGAGGATGACTTTGACTGGTTTCATATATTGGAGCGGCTACTGAAATGAGAACACCCAGGCTGGTATTATATCTTTTTTTTAGGTGTTGAAAGGCTGGGTAAAGGCCTTCTATGGCAGCTTCATTGGGTTGTAAGGTGGAAATATCTTCCATATCACCCAAGGGTAAAGTTACTGGTAAAAAGCTAAAGTTTTTTATTTGGCTACGCCATGCTTTTAGCCAAGGTGAGGGTTCCCAAAGAGTATAAAGCTTTTTATTTTTGCTACTTTCTATTGTCATGGGAATAATTAGTAGTTTCTTTTCAGGAGAGGTTGTTATTTTCCAGTTTTTTCTTTCAAATAATTCTTTTATAGCTGCATCATTAAATTGATATTTAATTTTTGCAATATAACGTGTTGTAGAATTTTTTTCTGTTAATACTTCATAGCCAGTAAAAAAAGGTTTCAAGTCATCTAAAGTGATAGGAGAGGAGGTATGGGAAGGAGATAGGGGAACAAGCGCATGCTGTAAAAAAAAGTAAAGTTGGTTAAGGGCCAGGCCTTCACCCTCTTCAAGAGCTTTCTTTTTTGCTTCCACAGCAGAAGAGGCTACGTTGTCTATATCGATGACTTGGGATAGCGAAGTATTTTCAGGTGCGGCAGATATATAGGAGGAAAAAAAACACAGGAGAAGAGATAGAAAAAAAAGTACAAGCTTTTTAGGGTGTATTTTAGCTCTATCTTTTATCATATAAAAACCTTTTATTATCAGGATTTCATACTCTCATATATTAATTACTTTGACTAGGTAGTTTAAGCAACAATATCTATTTCTGCAAAAAAGAAGCTAATCTCACGAGCCGCATTTTCTAGAGAATCAGACCCATGTACAGAGTTGGCCTCTATAGATTCAGCAAAGTCATGTCTAATAGTTCCTTTTTCTGCATCTTTAGGGTTTGTTGCTCCCATAACTTGACGATTTTTAGATACTGCATCCGCGCCTTCTAGCACCTGTACAACAACAGGTGCAGAAATCATAAAAGTGCACAAATCATTAAAAAAAGGACGATCTGCATGAATATCATAGAAAGCTTCAGCTTGTGCTCTTGTTAATAAAATACGTTTTTGGGCAACGATTTTCAGGCCGGCTTTTTCTAGGTAAGAACTAATAGACCCTGTTAAATTACGACGAGTTGCATCTGGTTTAATGATAGATAGTGTTCTTTCTAGAGACATGCCCGTATATACCTTATTAATAGTTAAAGTTGATAAGAAGGATATACGAAACAATAGCGCAGAAATCAAGTCTTAATTTAGAAGGAGAAACTAGTTTTCCGTTATTGTTTTATATCTTTTTTGTAGTTTTTGAGTTATGGGGCCAATGGGAAATTCTCCAACATGTAAAACTTCTCGTACGGGCAAAATACCATAGGCTGTTCCCGTTAGGAAAATCTCTTCTGCTAACTTAAGTTCATCAGGGTGAACACTTCTTTCTATAACGCATATTTTCTCTTTAACAGCCTCTTCCATAACAACCTGTCTTGTAAATCCATTTAAAGAGCATTCTGGAATAGTCGTGTGCAAGTCTCCATCAATAACGAGGAATATATTGGAGCTAGTGGCTTCGGCTAGATTTCCTTGGTAGTCTAGAAGGAAGGCATCATGATAGCCATTTTGTTCTGCTTCTTGTTTTGCCATAATAGATATGGGGTAGTTTGATGCAGCTTTTGCAATGGTTGGCATAGCATGTGGTGCGGGTTTTTCCCATGAGCTAACCATTACTCTCAATCCATTTGTTTGTCTCATGGCTATTTTAGACACATTGCTTAAAGGTACAGGTAAAATAGCAATATGTGATGAAATATTTTTTGGGTTTATTTCTAAGCTTTCATCACCCAGCCATGCAATGGGTCTAATATAGCCTTCTTTCATTTTATTTTTTTCAAGAATTTCATAAATAGCATTGGATAGTTCATCAAGGGTATAGGGGATTTTAATTTGTAGAATAGCGGCGCTTTCAAACAATCTTTTGATATGTTCTTGTAGCAGAAAAGGTTTTCCATTATAGATTCGTATGCCTTCCAATACAGATGTAGCATAGTGTAGGCCGTGGGAGGCAACATGAATGGTGGCACGTTCCCAGGGAATAATCTTGCCATCTAACCATACAAACCTTTGATAAGTATTTTTATTATTATCTGTAGAATTCATAGAGAGAACAGTTTTTAGTTTATAAGAATATATAGTATTTTTTCAGTGTGAACAAATCTATTTTTTAGCATTGAAAAAAGGAGTAAAAAACTTTTTCACTTTAGAAATTTTCATAACTGATTGAAGTTTTTCTTTAACATAAGGTCTCATATATTCCAGGTCTTCACTATCTTGAGACTTTAGCCACCGTGAGATAGTTAACATATAAGCATAGGCAAGTAAGGTACGTTTTGTATAGAAGTTCCAGTCCATGGACGTATCTCCACATACAAACCAAAGGGTATCTACTATTGAGTAGAGTGTTGTTATGGATATAGATGTGTTTTTTGGATTTTTGTGGAAACTTTGCGCTTTGGATACACAGTTTTTGAAGGGTAGAAGGACTTTCAGGCGTATAAGGATGCTCTCTTCAACTTTTTCATGTACCCTCAAAGGGGCATTTTTTAAATAAGCAGCTTGGTTTAATACTTCATTATTAATCATATCCACAAATATTTTATAGGCACTTTGAGAACCGTTAGGAAAGAGAATAGGTATAAGATCTTCATGGATGTTTGCTTTTTGTGCTCCCAACAACAAAGGTTTCTCGGTCCACCCATAGATTGATATAAATTCAAGAGAGTTTTTTAGGAGTTGTAATTGTTGCTCAGATAAGGACATTTAATTTTTTTATTGAAAGTTTAAGATTGTATAATACTTTTTAAACATTTTTCAGCTGATATGAGAGCTTCATCTACAAGATCTTGCGTTTTTGCTTGAACTGTTATGCGGATTAGGGGCTCTGTTCCTGAAGGGCGAATAATAATATGTGCTTTTTCCTTATAAAGATTTTTAAAGTCGGCAAGAATTTTTCTTGTTTCTGGCGTCTCTAGAATTAGTTTGTCTGCACAGTTTATATTTAACCAACCTTGAGGGAATAGGTTAAATAAGTGGTGAATTGAAGACGCTTGTTTTTTGTTATTAAGAAGGTAGGCTAATAGTTGAAGAGCACTAAGAATGCCATCTCCTGTTGTGGTATAATCTGACATAATAATATGGCCTGATGGTTCGCCGCCAAGGTTAGATTTTTTATCACTCATATACTTTGAAACGTATCTATCGCCAACATTTGATCTATGAAGGGCTATACCAATAGATGAGAGATATTCTTCTAAACCTTTATTGCACATAATAGTTCCAACAACTGAGTTGCTGGCAAGTTTTCCCTCGTCTTTCCAAGCTGAGGCTATAGAACCCATCAAGTGATCTCCATGGATAGTTTTTCCATTTTCATCAACAAAGATAACTCTATCTGCATCACCATCAAGAGCAATGCCAATATTAGCTTTTAGTTCTTTAACTTTTTCTTCCAATTCTTTTGTATTTGTGGCGCCACATTTATTATTAATATTCAAACCATTGGGATTTGCGTTAATAGTTGTTACAGTTGCACCCAGCTCCCAAAAAACAGTAGGAGCAACCTTGTAAGCAGCACCATTGGCGCAATCTAGAACAATATGCAAATTTTCAAGAGTAAGATTTTTAGGGAAAGCATTTTTAAGATACTCAATATAACGTCCTTGAGCATCGTCTAAACGTTGTGCATGACCTAAAAATGCAGGCAAGGTTTTAGGTATTAAATTAGAAGAAAATATATTTTCTATTTCTTTTTCTACACAGTCATCAAGCTTAAGGCCATGAGCATTAAAAAATTTAAGGCCATTATCTTCAAAAGGATTATGGGAAGCTGATATCATAACACCCAAATCTGCTCGAAGAGAACGTGTTAACATTGCAATGGCAGGTGTAGGTAGAGGACCCACAAGAATAACGTCCATCCCCATGGAAATAAATCCTGCTGTCAATGCAGGTTCAATCATATAACCAGAGAGGCGTGTATCTTTTCCAATCACAACTCTATGTTTATGTTCTCCTTGAATAAAATGGCTAGAAACAGCCTGTGCTAGTTTTAAAATATTATTGGGAGAAAGGGCGCCTTTATTTGCTAAGCCTCGCACACCATCTGTTCCAAATATTTTTCTCACACTCATAGTTTTAAACCTTTTTTAGAGCTGTAGATATCATAAAAGAGAGAGTTTAAGTTTAATATCTTAAATTTTACTCTTTTTTTTCTTTCCCTGGAGATTTTTTTTCTTTAGCTTTTTTATTTAGCTGGGTTACGAGGGTGGATTTCTTTTTTTGGGGAGTAAAATCACGGTTGGGTTTTTTTCCCTTTAGGAGATTTTTAATTTCCTCGCCTGACAGAGTTTCAAATTCAAGAAGCCCTTGAGCTAACAGTTCTAACTCATGTTTATTTTTTTGTAAAATCGTTGCAGCTTTTTTATAAGCTTCAGTTACAAGTTTTCGAATCTCTGAATCTATAGATTGTGCTGTTTTTTCAGAAATATTTTTATGTTGTGTAACACTATGACCTAAAAAAACTTCCTGTTCTGGCTCTCCATATGTGAGAGGACCAAGTACATTACTCATGCCCCATTCTGTTACCATGCGTCTGGCAATTTTTGTTGCCATTTGAATATCTGAAGAAGCACCTGTTGTTACTTTGTTTTCACCAAAGATCATTTCTTCAGCTATTCTTCCTCCCATAGCCACTGTCATATCTGCTTTTAACCTTGCTCTTGATTCAGATACTCTATCACCTTCTGGGAGTCTCATCACAAGGCCCAAAGCTCTTCCTCGAGGGATGATTGTAGCTTTGTGAATAGGGTCTGAATCTTTAAGATGTAGCCCTACAATTGCGTGACCAGCTTCATGGTAAGCTGTTAGTTTCTTTTCATCATCTGACATGGCCATGGATCGTCTTTCAGCCCCCATAAGAACTTTATCTCTAGCAGACTCAAAATCGTCCATGGATACTAGTTTCTTATTTTTTCTGGCAGCCAGTAGGGCAGCTTCATTTACGAGATTTTTAAGATCGGCACCAGAAAAACCAGGGGTTCCTCGTGCTATGATTTTTGAGTCTACATCGGGTGCTAGAGGTAGCTTCTTCATATGAACTAGTAAAATTTTATCCCTTCCTAGAATATCTGGGTAGGGTACAACCACTTGCCGATCAAATCGGCCTGGACGAAGAAGGGCAGGGTCTAAAACATCAGGTCTATTTGTAGCTGCTATTAATATAATACTTTCACTAGCTTCAAAGCCGTCCATTTCCACGAGAAGTTGGTTAAGTGTTTGTTCACGCTCATCATTTCCACCGCCAAGGCCAGCTCCACGTTGACGACCAACGGCATCTATTTCATCAATAAATAGCAAACAAGGGGCATTTTTTTTTGCTTGCTCAAACATGTCTCTTACACGGCTGGCTCCAACCCCTACGAACATTTCAACAAAATCAGATCCAGAAATAGAGAAAAAAGGTACTTTTGCTTCCCCTGCAATAGCTTTAGCGAGAAGTGTTTTTCCGGTTCCAGGAGCGCCAACAAGCAAAACTCCCTTTGGTATGCGGCCGCCAAGCTGGAGGAATTTTTTAGGTTTTTGCAAAAACTGGACAATTTCCTCTAGTTCTTGTTTTGCCTCATCTATACCTGCTACATCATCAAAAGTAACAGGTACTTGATTTTCATTTAGAAGCTTTGCTTTAGACTTAGAGAAGTTCATTATTTTTCCACCACCAGCACCAGAGCCCATTTGGCGAAACATCAAAACCATTAGAACAATCCAAAAAAGTATAGGGATCCAAGATAGTAGGGATCCTAAGAGAGAGTGTTTGTCTCTTGGCTCAGAGACAATGCGCACATTGTGTTTTTTAAGATCAGGAATTAGCTCTGCATCATTGGGAGCATAGGTAGAAAATTGTTGACCATTAGAAAGGCTACCCACGATAGTATCACCATTTATATGTACTTGCTGGACACTATCTTGATCAAGGTAAGATATAAAATCACTATAGGGAACCTCTTTTATTTTAGAAGATGAGCCAAAGTTATCGCTTGTTGCAAAATACATAACAACTGTAACAGCGACAATAATAGCCCACAGGATGATGTTTCGCATGGTGCTATCATTATTGTTTTTATTCTTAGGATTTTTTGAATTCCTATTAGGTATTTTAAAGTTCACCTATTTCCTCTCAAATTTTCTATTTATTATATAGTGAGTATTATTACAGGAAAGAAAATAAAATAAACAGATAAAATATTATAAAAAACAAAAAAATTGCTTGATAATATGCAGAGGGTTTTATATTTAGCTTTCAGGAGGGGTATTTATTTTTAGTATCTAAAGAAATTTTCATGCAATACTTTAATCCTGATAAAAAATATACAGTGAGCTAATGGATAAAAGCAGTTATTTAGAGCAATTTTTGGAAATGTTAGTTGGCGAAAGAGGTGTTAGTTTAAATACTTTAGCGGCTTATAAAAGAGATCTTACTCATTTTTTAGAAGTTATAAGCTGCAAAGCTGAAAGAGCTAGGGCTTCCCATATACAACAGTATCTTGCTACATTATATGATCAGGGGTTGAGTTCAAAATCTGTTGCTAGAAAACTCTCATCTTTGAGGCAGTTTTACGCATTTCTTTGTAGCGAAGATGTTTGTAAGGAAAACCCAACACGACAGATTCCTATGCCAAAATTGGGTAGATCTCTTCCCAAAATTTTGGAAGAGCAAGAAATAAATCAGTTGTTAAAAGCTATTGGTTCTTTCAAAAAAGCAGATCAAATAAGACTTTTCCTTATAATAGAGCTTTTGTATGCAACGGGAGCTCGAGTCTCAGAACTCGTTTCTTTGAAACTATCTTCTTTTTCTCAAGATTACAAATCTGTTATTTTAAAAGGAAAAGGCTCAAAAGAAAGACTGGTGCCACTTAATGAAAATGCTACTTCCACTGTACAAGAATATATTAATATTCGTTCTTTTTCTTCTCCAGGAAAAATAAACAAAAAAAGAAATGATTCACTGTGGTTATTTCCTTCAAGCTCTAAGCTGGGTCATATAACAAGGCAGCGTATAGGTCAGCTAATAAAAGAGTTAGCGTGTAGGGCAAATATTGACAAAAAGCATGTTTCACCTCATGTGCTGCGTCATGCTTTTGCTACCCATTTACTTAATCATGGAGCTGATTTATTGGCAGTGCAAGAGCTGCTTGGCCATACAGATGTTAGCACGACACAAATTTATACACACGTACAACATGAAAAGCTAAAGAAAGTTATGGAAGAAAAACATCCCTTTGGAAAAATAAATTAGAAAAATAGATTGTATTAGTTTTTCTTACTATTTTTTCTGATGCTAGGAAGTAGTAGGATAAGAGGGGCTGCTAAAAAAATAGAAGAATAAGTACCAATAGCAACACCGACAATAATGGGCAAGACATAAGCTGCAATTATCTCTCCACCAAAAAAGTATAAAGAAAATAGTGCTAGCAATGTGGTTCCTGATGTTAATATTGTTCTGGAGAGCGTTTCATTAACACTGCGATTAATGAGAACCTTTAAATCAGTTACCTTAAATTTTCTAATATTTTCTCTAATACGATCATATATTACAACGGTGTCGTTGATAGAGTAACCTACAGTAATTAAAATTGCGACAATAGCCGTAATATTAAATTCTATATGGAAAAAGCTATAAAAACCAATAATAGCCAAGGCATCATGGAGCAGAGCAAGAATAGCAGACAGGCCGAATTGCCATTCAAATCTAAACCAAACATATACAAACATAGCCAAAAGAGACCAAAAGACAGCCATGAGTCCATTGTCAATCAGGTGTTTTCCTGCTTTAGGTCCCACAGTTTCCACTCGTCGCAAGATAACATCAGGGCCTAGTTTTTCTTTTACTTTTTTTATAGCTATTTGCTGATTTTCATCAGCTCCCGACTGACGTTCTATACGAATTAAAATATTATCGGGTGAACCAAATTCTTGCAAGGTTATTTCTCCCAATCCGAGAGAGCCAAGTTCTTTGCGCATTTTCTCAATTTTTGCTGGACCATGCGTTTTTATTTCCACAAGAATACCACCTTTGAAGTCAATGCCATAATTTAGTCCTTGCCAAGCAACAGAAAGCAGAGTTCCTATAACAATAAGAGCAGAAAAGATATAAGCAAAAAAACGCTTGCCGACAAAATCAATGGCTACATCTGCTGGAACAAATCTAATACCTTGCATAAAAAGACCTTTTTTATTTTAAATTGATAGTTTTTTTGGTTTTCGCCAGCTAAGCCAAGCAATAGCAATAACTCTTGTTAGCGTAATAGCTGTAAACATAGATATAATAATTCCCAGTGCTAGTGTAACGGCAAATCCACGAACGGGGCCTGTACCAAATTGATACAAGAAAAGAGCACCTATTAATGTTGTGAGGTTTGAGTCTAATATAGTTGTCATAGCTCTTTTATACCCTGCATCAATAGCGAACATATAATTTCTTCCTTTGGCTAGCTCTTCTTTTATACGTTCATAAATTAAGACATTTGCGTCCACCGCCATACCAATTGTTAAAGCTATACCAGCTATGCCTGGTAAAGTTAGGGTTGCTTGAAGCAAAGAAAGGCCAGCTATAAGTAAAATAATATTAAAGATTACAGCAATATCTGCAACCACACCAAAAAATGCATAAGCAAGCAGCATAAACAGGCTAACTAATATAATTGCATATATTGTTGCTTTTTCGCCAGATCTTATAGAGTCGGCTCCCAAGCCGGGACCAACTGTTCTCTCTTCTAGGACCTTTAAAGGTGCCGGAAGAGCACCTGCCCTGAGAAGTAAAGATAAATCTTGAGTTTCTTGAACTGTAAATTTTCCCTGTATGAAACCATCACCATGGGGGATGACACTATTAATTACAGGAGCACTTATAACTTTTTCATCCAAGACAATTGCAAATTGTTTGCCTATATTTTTGCGCGTAGCTTCTGCAAATTTCTTAGCTCCCAAATTATTAAATTTAAACGTAACAATAGGACGGTTATATTGTTGGTCTAGGCCTGGTTGGGAGTCAACAAGCATATCACCTGTTATTGTTGCTGTTTTTCTCACAGCAATTTTAGGCGGTGTTTCCATGCCTGTTTTTTCAATATAGTTTAAAATTTCTGTTCCTCTTGGCACATTGCCTAGCCTTATATCTTCTGGAGAAACAGAATGATCTACCATTTTAAAAGCAAGTTTTGCTGTTTGACCTAAAAGATTTTTTATTGTAGCGGGATCATCAACACCGGGTAGTTGTAGGACAATCCTATCTTCACCTTGCTGTTGTATAGCAGGTTCTTTTGTACCTGTTTCGTCTATACGGCGTCTAACGATTTCAATAGATTGGTTTAATATTGCTTGTTTTGTCTCTTTCAGGTTTTCTGGCGTGAAGGATATTTTTACAAAACCGTTCTTATCAATATTTACGGTTGTTTTTCCATTGTTTAGGTGACCCAATATTTTATAAACTTTATCTTGAATGTCGGGAGTGTTTTTCCTAAGCCTGAAACTTATCTGGGTAGGTGTAGGCCTTAGGGCTTGGTATCCTATTCGGTTTTTACGTAGAGTAGAGCGTGTAAAATCAGCCAAGTCCGTATATTTATCTTTAATAGCTGTGGTTATGTCTACTTCTAGCAATATATGAGATCCTCCTTGAAGGTCTAGTCCCAGGCTTACCTTATCTTTTGGCAGCCAATTTGGCATTTTTTCTAAAGTAGATGTGGAGAGAAAATTAGGAAGGGCAAAAAAAATACCAAACAAGCATACAAAAAAAGTTAGAAAGATTTTCCAAAGAGGTAACTGTTTCATTGAGTAAAGGGTCCTTTACTTAAGATTTTTATTTTCTGCGTGTTACAGCAGGCTTTTCAGATTTAGAGTGCGTTTTTTTTGTTTGTTTTTTTTTAACCGGATCATTTTGTAGGATTTGAGAAACCGATGAGCGTAGCATTTTTACTTTCACGTCTTTAGAGAGCTCTACTTCTATTTCAGCTTCATCTAGAATTTTTGATACTTTGCAAACCATACCACTGGCTGTTAAAATTTTATCACCAGCTTTTAGCGTTTTAAGAAGTTCTTGATGCGCTTTTGCTTTTTTTTGTTGTGGGCGAATAAGCAAGAAATACATAACACCAATAATTAAAATAAATGGTAGAAATCCCATAAAATCAAAAGAGGCAGCAGATGAAGAACTGTTTGCAAAAGCGGGTGTGACTAGATACATGTTATACTCCTATAAATTAAGTTTCCGATACTAGCATAATAACCGTAGATGTACCATACAGATTTAAGGGCAACAATAGTTTTTATTTTATACTCAATAAGATCTATTTTTTATAGGCGAGAAACCGTGGCTATTGATTTAAGGGTATAGAGGTATTTTATGAGATCTTCTAGTTGCTGAAGGGATTGAACATTGATACTAACCTCCAAATCGCAAAAATCGGGACTTCGTGAGAACATATTTAAGCTGGAGATATTTATATTAAAATTTCCTATATAGGTTGCTATATTACCCAAGGCTTTAGGTTCATTTTTTATTTTAATACTTATTCGTGCCAGATAGTATTTTAAATTTTTTGGTTTGATTTCCCAACCTAGCTCTAATTTTTTTGATGGCTGGTTTTTAAACTGATCTAGCATTTTACAAATAGATCTATGTATTACAACGCCTTTTCCGCTAGAAACAGCACCTGTAATAGTATCTCCTGGTACCGGATGACAACATTTTGCAAAGTGGACAGCCATTTTTGTTATGAGTCCATCTATAACAGAAGAATTATTTATTTTGATACCTTTATGGATAGGGGGAGTTTTTTTAGAAAATGAGAGGTTTTTTGTGGATTTAAAGGATTCAGGATAGAGTGTTTTTAGAGTTTTTTTTGCGCACAGAGTAGCTTTTCCAATAGAAGCATAAACTTCACTGCACGAGCTGGCTTCAAAGTTGGAAATATTTTTTTGAAGATCATCTTCTTTAAAAGATATGCTGTGGTTGTAGGACTGTTTTAAAAGCAGAGCAAGCCCTAGGTTTTCATGACTTTCTTTTTCTTTACTTTTTAGAAATCGTTGAATATGAGCTTGGGCTTTTCCGGAAGCAACAAACTTTCCCCAAGATGCTGAGGGAAAAGAGTCAGGAGATGTTATGATTTCTACTTGATCTCCATTTTGAAGGTGGGTGTTAATGGGCATTGTTTTACCATTAATTTTAGCTCCAGCACAGTGGTTGCCAATATCTGAGTGAACTGAATAAGCAAAATCAACAGGACAGGCTTTTTGTGGAAGAGTAATAAGATCGCCACTTGGCGTAAAGCAGAAAACTTGGTCACTAAACATTTCCATTTTTGTATGTTCTAAAAAGTGGTCCGGTTCATCTGCTTGATCTAAGATATCTAAAAGTGAGCGTATCCATTTATACCTGGCTGCATCTTCTTTCTCTACATTTTCTGTTTCCTTATAAACCCAGTGAGCAGCTATTCCCATTTCTGCTTCTTTGTGCATATTATCGGTTCTAATTTGAATTTCTACACGCTGATAGGGTGGAATTAAAACAGTAGTATGAATTGATCGATAGCCATTGGGCTTGGGTAGACTAATATAATCTTTAAAGCGTCCTGATACGACAGAGTAAGCACAGTGTATTATGCCAAGAACTTTATAACAGTCAGAAACACTTGGGACTAAAATGCGAAAAGCTATAATATCAGATAAATTTTCAAAAGGGATATTATACATTTGCATTTTTTGCCATATAGAATAAGGGCTTTTTTGTCTGCCTGATATTTTTTTTGATATATTTGATTTTTTTAATGTTTTTTCTAACAGCTTGATAATGCTAGATATTTCTTTCTCCCCTTGGTTTCTTAGAAAGAAAAGCCGTGCCTCAATGGTTTCGAGAGCTTTAGGATGAAGAAAAGAGAAAGAAAGGTTCTCTAGTTCATTTCTCATGTTTTGCAAGCCTATACGACCTGCTAAAGGTGCAAATATATCTATGGTTTCTTTTGCTATCCTTTTACGTTTTTCTTGGGATTTTATATGATGCAGTGTGCGCATATTATGAAGTCTATCAGCCAATTTTACCAAGAGAACACGTAGATCTTTTGACATAGCTAAAAGAAATTTTCGGAAATTTTCTGCTTGGGTTTTTTTTATGCACTGTTTTTCTATTTTTGAGAGCTTTGTTACACCGTCTACTAACGTTGCAATATCTTTCCCAAATAACTGTTTAATTTCCTCTAAAGTTGCAGGTGTATCTTCCACGGTATCATGTAAAAGTGCTGTAACAATTGTTTTCCAATCAAGCTTTAGGTCTGTTAATATGCCTGCAACTTCAAGGGGGTGAAGAAAGTAAGGGTCACCTGATGCGCGTTTTTGGCTACCATGAGCTTTCATGGAAAAAACATAAGCTTTATTTATAATATCTTCATTGGTGTAAGGGTCGTAAGATTTTACTTTTTCCAGGAGCTCAAATAGCCTGATCATCTGGGTAGCTCTTGTTATTAATATTAAAAATTGTCTATAAGTTTATTGTAGAAACTTATAATTTGGGACACTAAAAACTCCATACTAAAATATTTTATGTATTTTGAGAAGAAGTATTGAAAGAGGAAAAGTGTATTTATTAAGAGGGAGAAGAGATGTGATAATATTTTATGCGGTTAAATGAAAATAACTCTTAAAAAAACAGATATTTTATTTCAGTAAAACCAAGGCTCTTGTCAAATGAAATGCTTCTTAACAGCAGTATAAAAAACTATTGCTCTATTAAAGCTTCTGGAAGCCAAGAAACAAAAGAGCAGACAAACATTATCGTTACCTCCTCTTTTGTTTTATTTTATTATTTTTTTTTAGCTTTTGGATCATACTTAGTTAATTTAAATTCTCCCAAGATAGGCATATGATCGTCCCCATGACCTGTACCAAGTATCATATACGTGCACATGTTGTTTGTAGAGCCTGATCCCTCTATTACCTCGTATTGAGAAGGTTTTGTCCAACGCCTTGTATCAAAATCTCTTGTTACCATTAATCTCCAAGTAAAGTTACCTACTCGAGCAAGTTTGCCTTTTTTTTTGTCAACTTTATCTAATTCTAGGTGTGGTATATCGCTACTTTTTATCTCTGGACAGCTTCCGTGAACAACAGAGGCAGAAGCAATAAGAACTGTTCCCACTAAAAGAGCATTTTTTAAACTAAATTTCATTTTTTCCCTCACTATTTATCTACATGTTCAGCTTAAAAGTTATTAATATTTCTAAGCTACTAAGTGTAATTGTACATGCAATAGGCATAAGGTACAATAGAGGAGTATACTTTAATAGGTTAAAAAGTGAGTTTATATAAATAAATATGCATAATTTTTTTAACTAACCAGCTTTTGTATAATCCTCATTTTTACTATTTTTAAATAACTTTCTTAGAAACTTTAGAGTTGCTGGCAAATTTTCAAAATTATAAGAATTTTCTTCTATTTCGTCTTTTGCCATATAAAAAAGGCGTAAATCTCTATTTATCTCTGCTATTTTAAAAATAGAGTAGCCACTTTGCAGCGTACCATAAATATCTCCACCGCCTCTTAGTTTCAGATCTCTTTCTGCAAGTAAAAATCCATCGTTTGTTTCTTTCATGCTGGACAGGCGAGATTTTGCTGTTTCTGATAGAGGGTGTGCATAAATAAGGAGGCAGTAGCTTTTTTCTTGACTCCTACCAACTCGTCCCCTTAATTGATGAAGCTGCGCCAAACCAAATCTTTCAGCGTGCTCTATAATTATTAAATTTGCATTTGGAACATCTACACCTACTTCTATAACCGTTGTGGCTATGAGGATGGATATTTTTCCACTGGCAAAGTCTTCCATTATTTTTTCTCTATCAGTACTTTTTAACTTTCCATGTATAAGTGCAATATCATTAGGAAATAATTTAGCAAGTTCTTGGTATCTGTTTTCAGCAGCTGTTAAAGTTAGTTTTTCAGATTCTTCTATGAGAGGACATACCCAGTAAACTTGACCTTTCTTTTGTATATGTAATCTTAGACGTTCTACTACTTCGCCCAGTCGAGAATGATCTAAAAGGCTTGTTTGTATTTCTTGTCGCCCCTGTGGCTTTTCCTTTATCAAAGTTGTATCCATATCCGAAAAAATAGTCATTTGTAGAGACCGTGGAATAGGTGTTGCTGTCATAGAGAGCATGTCTATGTTTTTCCCTTTTTCTACAAGTTTAAGTCGTTGGTCGACACCAAACCTGTGCTGCTCATCTACAATGGTTAAGCCTAGCTTCTTAAAAACAACTGATTCTTCTATTAAAGAATGGGTTCCTATAATTAGTTGTATTTTTCCATTTTTTATATTTTCATACAAAAGCTTCCCGGATTTTTTTTGTTTATATCCCCCCAGAAGTAGGTCTATGGTTATGCCTAATTTTAAAGCCAAAGGTTTTAGTTTTGCCATATGTTGACGGGCCAATATTTCCGTGGGAGCTAGGATAGCTACCTGAAAACCAGATTCTATTGCAAAAAGTGCCGCACTAAGAGCTACTATTGTTTTTCCGCTCCCAACGTCTCCTTGCAATAGGCGCCTCATTGGCAAACTTTGATGCATGTTTTTATAAATCTCTTCAATAGCTGATTTTTGGGAGAAGGTTAACTCAAATGGTAAAATATCCTGCAACTTATGAAACAGATTTTTTTTATGGGCTGTTTTTGTTCCAAAGGTGGATTTATTTTTTTGTTTAATACAATGGATATCTAGCTGCCTTGCTAAACATTCGTCATAAATAATTCTTTGATAAGCTTTTGAACTATTGGGATCTAGATCTGTATTGGAGTTTGGATAATGCACAGACAGCAAAGCTTCTTTCCAGCTTGGCCATTGATTTTTTTCCAGTACGTCAGGCCTAATCCATTCAGGTAGATGTGAAACCTCTTCCTTTAGAATTTTTCTAATTAAATAGGTAAGAGTGTTCAGAGATATACCAGCAGAAAGAGGGTACACAGGAAAGCTTCCCACATAGTGGCGAAAAGCTGACTTTGGAGCTACTTGATCTGGATGAGTAAATATGGGCAGGCCATGTGTTAAAGAGCAAGTTCCTGTAATAGTTTTTTGCTGATTTATAGGATATAATTTTTGTATCCAAGAAAGATTCCCATTAAAATAGAGAATCTGTATAGGAGTTCCATCATCGATAAGGCCATGTATGCGAAAGCCTTTTTTTTTAAATTTGGGGCGTTCATAATTAGTAATTGTAACTACTGTGGATATTAATGATTTAGGATTCTTATTTAGAGTTAGCATAATATCATTTAGGGTATAAGCTGCTTCTCTTTTTTCCACACGTGTAGGAAAATGATATAGCAAATCAACAATACGTGTTCCACCCAGGAGTTTTTTATAGGGTTTTATCAACTGCTTTGCCACGGGAATAGGCTTAAACAGAAAATTACCATAGTGTGATATGTCTATAGGCAACAAATTATCAGGGGGATGTATATTTTCTTGTTCCATATTTTGCGAAAGTGCGTTAATTTTACCTTGGTTAGACCTTCATGGAGTTTGTGTGACTATTTATTATCCATATCATAAAGAAGAATTTGTGAAAAGCTTATCTCCTTTGGGTTCTCTTCTTTGTTTTGATGTTGGCACTAAACGTATAGGTATTGCTGTTTCAGATCCTATGCGCTTAGTGGCTTCACCACTTTGTGTTATTCACAAAAGTAAATTCACCCAAGCTGCTGGGGAAATAAAAAAGGTGTTGTTTGAGTATAATCCAGTGGCTATAGTGGTTGGTTACCCGTATGAGATGAATGGACAAGAGGGAGTCTCTTGCCAGAGAGTTAGACATTTTTGTTATAATTTTCTGAATTTTTTAAAAGAGGATAATTTGGAAATCTCTCTTCTTTTATGGGATGAGCGATTAAGTACAAAAGGGGCTGAATCTTCTATGTTGGAAGGGGATTTAAATCGTAAAAATAGAGCAGGGCGCCGTGATAAAATTGCAGCTTGTTTGATTTTACAGGGATTCTTGGATTTTAGTAACTTAACAAGAAAGTAAAAGTAGAAAGAAAAAAAGTGATACTAAGTTTTTTTTGGGTGTGTCCTTTTATTGGAATGTTAATGTCTATAGCCATTCTTCCAATGCTAATGCCAAGGTTATGGCACAAGCATTATGGTAAAGTGTGTATTTTTTGGGCTCTGTGCTTCTTACTTCCATGGATTCGCTATTTTGGTATGGAAAAAGCGGTGCATGATTCTTTGCATGTTTTATTTTTTGACTATATACCCTTTACGTCAATTATTGCTGCTTTGTTTGCTATAACAGGTGGAATACATTTAAAAACACAGTGGCTAGGTACACCTAGAGGTAATACAGCTATATTGGCTTTTGGGGCACTTCTTGCTAGCTGGATAGGAACAACAGGAGCATCTATGTTACTTATTCATCCAGTTATAAAAGCTAATTCTTGGCGGCACTATAATGCACATGTAAAAATATTTTTTATTTTTTTAATTGCAAATATAGGTGGTGCTTTGACACCTTTGGGTGATCCTCCGTTATTTATAGGTTTTATAAATGGTGTTGATTTCTTTTGGACAACTAAAAACCTTATGTTACCGCTGGTAACAGTTATTCTTCCATTGCTGTGCGCATTTTATGGCATAGACAGTTACTATCATAGGAAAGAGGCTATCAATGCGCCTATAATAGATAAGTCTATGACCCGTTTTTCTGTGGAAGGAAGGCATAATTTTATTTATTTAGCAGCTCTTTTGGCTATTGTTCTCCTAAGTGGATGTTTAAAGTTTGATCAAAAAATACATGTAGCTGGCCTGGATATACCACTTTTAAATATAATACGTGATTTTAGTATGTGGATTCTTTGCTGGCTTAGTTTTGCAACGACATCCAAAAAAAATAGGGAAAAAAATAGTTTTTCATGGGAGCCTTTTCTTGAAGTTGCTAAAATTTTTCTTGCTATTTTTCTAACAGCTATCCCGGTTATTATGATTTTAGAGGCTGGTGATCAAGGCGCTTTGGCTCCTCTTGTTAGAATGGTTTCCACAGAAAATGGTTCACCAATTCCATACTTATATTTTTGGGTAACGGGAATTTTAAGTGCTTTTTTAGATAATGCTCCTACATATCTTGTCTACTTTCACACAGCAGGTGGTGAAGCGGCACAGCTTATGGGAGAAAATAGTAAGACCTTAATGGCTATTTCTTCAGGAGCCGTTTTTATGGGAGCGTTAACATATATTGGTAATGCTCCCAATTTTATGGTAAAAGCTATAGCTGAAAAAAAAGGCGTTAAAATGCCGGGTTTCTTTGGATATATGCTGTGGTCAACCGTATTTTTAATACCTCTATTTATCCTTTTAACTTTTCTCTATTATATTGGTTAGAACAATGAAGAAAAAGCCAGAAAAAGTTTTTCGTAAAATTATAGCTCAAAATAAGAAAGCAAGGCATAATTACCATATTGATGATAAGATTGAAGCTGGTATTATTTTAATAGGTTCTGAAGTTAAATCCTTGCGTGCAGGTAATGTTAGCATAGAGGAAGCATGGGCCGGTTTTAAAGACGATAAGCTTTATTTATTTAACATGTATATACAGGAGTACAAGCAAGCCTCCTATCAAAATCATGAATCTAAAAGGCCCAGACAGCTTTTGATGCACAAAAAGGAGATTTCAAAGCTTAGACAGAAAATACAAGCTAAGGGGATTACTGTCGTACCTTTGCTACTTTACTTTAATGTAAAAGGTATAGCTAAGGTGGAAATAGGCTTGGGTAAAGGTAAAAAAATGCATGATAAGCGTGAGTCTGACAAAACACGTGATTGGGATCGTCAAAAGCAGCGTATTATGCGTGAATATAATAAGTAAGAGAAAATTTAAAGAAAAGCTGCAAGTCTAAAGCAAGCAGTTTTTTAAAGCTACAAGGTGTATTGAATAAAAGCTATGCAAAACATTTACATTCTAGAATTAATAGAAACGCCTCGTTTGATTATGAGATTTGTAAAACCAAGTGACGCAGTTCCTATAAATAGAGCTATTAGAAATACGCTTGATTTATTGCAAAGGTGGCAACCTTGGGCAGAAGACTCTAGTTTAGAAGCAACAAAAAGTTTTATAAAAAATGCAGTTTCTACTATCCGGTTAAAATCCACAGGTGATTTTCCTATGTCTATTATACATAAAAAAGATCAAAGAATAATAGGTGTTTGTGACTATAATAATAGAAGTAGCTATAGTGAGGGTTTGTATGAAATTGGATATTGGTGTGATAGAGGCTATCAGGGGAAAGGATATATAACAGAGTGTGTTAATGCATTATCTCGGTATGCTTTTAGTGTTTTAAATGCACAAAATATATTAATTAGGATGGAGGTAGAAAACACAAAGAGTATGGCCGTGGCTCAAAGATTAAATTTTATACGTCAGGGGAAAAAACCTAGTGTATCTCACAAAGGGGCAGAAGATTATATATTTTTATGTTTCAATCCTATAAACTTGCCTGATTTAGATGTTAATTGGCGCCACCTGCAAGGGAAAAATTTAGGAAAATAGAGTTTGTTATTATATATGATTGAAATTAAGTGTATTATCTGCTCGATCATAGTTTGATGCACCTGAAAGTTTTGTTTTCTATACTATATTATCCAAACTTTTGAGCCAAGTTACCTTAGGTTTTCTCCTTTCACAAATCGCTATATATATTCTTAACAAGCACAATAGATAGGCTTTTTTTAGAGCAAGATTATAAAGTAAGCTTAAGAATTTTTCACTATTTAGTAATAATTAGGTAGCTCTATGATTCGTATAGTAAGGGAAACACCTGTTATTTTTTATATTTAAACTCAGATGAAAAACAGTATATGTGGATAAATTTTTTTGTTGTAAATATTCATTAATTTGATAATACTTTGTTTTTTATAATGTTGTAGGAGCTAATGTGCTAAAGCGAACTTTATATTTTTTACAACCTTCTTTTCTAAGTTCTTTTGATGTTAAGGATTGGAAGGGAATAGCCATTAAGCCAGCTTTTATTGTTTTACTTTTTTCTCTTGGGATGTGGATGATTCCTATTCCCCAAGGCTTAGATCCTAAAGCTTGGAATTTGTTCATAATTTTTGCTGCAACTATTTTGGGCGTTGTTTTGAAGCCTTTGCCTCTGGCTTCTTGGACTTTACTTTCTTTATGCGTTTGTTTGTTAACAAATACCTTAACTACAGCTCAGGCTTTGAGTAGTTTTGGTAAGGGTGTTGTTTGGCTGGTTGTATTTGCTTTTTTTATATCAAGAGGTTTTATAAAAACGGGTTTAGGCGCGAGGCTTGCTTATACGTTTGTTAAAATCTTTGGTCGTAGTACTTTGGGTCTTTCTTATGGTCTTGTTTTTACAGACGTATTGCTGGCACCAACTATACCTAGCAATACAGCTCGTCTAGGTGGTATACTTTTTCCTATTCTTTCTTCTTTATCTGATGAGTATGGAAGTACACCAGCAAAGAAAACATCAAGAAAAATAGGAGCTTTCCTTTTAGTGACTATTTTTCAGGTAGACATGGTTGCCTGTGCAATGTTCTTAACAGCTATAGCTTCTAATCCATTGGCTGTGAGTATAGCTTCTTCTTTTGGAATAGAGTTAACGTGGATAGGGTGGCTAAAGGCGTCTTGTGTGCCAGGTGTATTAACTATATTAATTATACCCACGCTTCTTTATTATGTTTTTCCTCCAGAGCTTAAGAAAACGCCTGATGCCCCTAAAATAGCATTACAGAAACTAACCCAGATGGGCAAACTATCGCTTCCTGAAATTGTTATGTTATGTACATTTGCTTTGCTTGTATGTTTGTGGATTTCTGGTGCTGCTATTGGTATATCTGCCAGCACAACAGCTCTTTTGGGAATTGTAATACTTTTGGTAACAGGTGTTTTACAATTTGATGACTTGTTGGCAGAAAAAGGTGCTTGGACGACATTAATATGGTTTGCTATTTTGTTAACACTGGCTTACAACATGGCGGATTTGGGCTTTATGAAGTGGTTGGGGGCGCATATACAATCTTTTGTACAACCTTTCCCTGTTTGGACTGCGGTTGCTGTTATTTCTATAGGTTTTTTCTTTGCTCACTATTTCTTTGCCAGTAGCACGGCTCATATTTCTTCAATGTATGCTATGTTCTTACTTGCTTTACTTGGTGTTGGAGCTCCGCCGCTTTTTTCTGCTTTGGTTCTTTCCTTTGCTTCCTCTCTTTCCAGCGGTCTAACACATTATGGAACGGGTGCAGCACCTATATATTTTGGTGCTAACTATGTTTCAGTGAAAGATTGGTGCAAACTTGGTCTTATATGTGGTCTTGTTTCCCTTGTCATATGGGGTACAGTTGGCATGGCATGGTGGTATGCTATAGGGTTGTTAGATTAGAAACTTTATAAAACTATATCCGCACTATCGGTATTATAAAACTTGCCAATCTCTTCTTTACTTATATCTTCCAGGACATTGGGTTTCCATTTTGGTGAAGAGCTTTTATCGATAATAACGGATCGAATACCTTCGTAAAGATCGTGAGTGTGCAGAAAATTTTGGGCTACGCGGTAGTCATACTTCAAAATTTCTTTCAAAGGCATTCCAAAGGATTGTTGATAGTGATACTGCCAAACAAGAAGACTTGTTGGAGAAAAAGAAAGTATTCTTCTGTAGAGTTCTTGGCAAAGGGGTATATTACTTATTTTAAGCAGCTCTAGAGTAATGCATAAATTTTCCCCTATGAGACATCGTTGTATTTGTGGAATATAAGGAAGTAATTCGGCATCTTCAGGTGGGGAAGACATATATTTGTCTAGGGTTGATTCTAGGGAAGTTGTTTTTTCCAAAGCGCTAGCAAACTCTTTCCACTTTGTAGAGTCTACATAGTGTGTGGCCAAGTTTAGCTGAAAGGCTTGAGAGGCTGTTAATCTCCATCCAGAAAGTCCCAAAAAAAGTCCCATGCTTTTTGCACAATTTTGTAGAAAGTATGCAGCTCCCGCATCTGGAAAAAAACCTATAGCAGCTTCTGGCATAGACATGATAGAACCATCTGTTACCACTTGATATGTAGAGTGCATAGCAATCCCCATACCAGCTCCCATACAAATGCCTTCCACAAGGGAGATAATTGGTTTTTTATATGTGGCTATTAAGTAATCAAGTTGATACTGTTGTGCAAAAAAAGGTGAAACATAATTAATATAACTACTAGTAGTGTCTGCTGTTTTCCAGCTGTTATAGACAGCCTTTAAGTCTCCCCCTGAGGAAAAAGCTTTTGAAGAGGAGCTATCTATAACAATAAAAGTTACCGTATCATCTGTAGCCCATGTTTTTAGAGTAGTAGTTAATAGTAACACCATTTCAGCTGTTAGGGCATTCAATGTAGCAGGGTTATTAATTGTAATATAGCCTGCCTTATTTTTTTTTGTAATAACCAAAAAATTATCTGTTGAGTTTGCCATTCTATTCACTGTTTTTAGAGATGTAAGAAATGTTATTTTTATGGTAGCACATTTTTCAGTAAACTCTAAATATATGATTTATTAAAACATGTGTTATATTTTCAGAAAACCTATTAATACATTGTGCTATAATATATTGAAAATATTGACATATAGATATAGTATATAGGTTATAAAGGGCTAAAAAAACATAAGGAAAGATAGGGGCATGAATATCGATAAGTATACGGACCGTTCTAAGGGATTTATTCAATCAGCACAAACCTTAGCTCAAAGGCTGGACCACCAGCGTGTGTTACCTGAACATATGTTAAAAGTTTTAATGGAAGATACAGAAGGTCTGTGTGCCAACTTAATAAATCAAGCAGGTGGCAGCTCTCAAATAGTCAATAGTTTGCTGGATGACGAACTAAAAAAAGAGACTGTAGTTAAGGGGGGAGCACAAGTTTTTCTTTCTCAAGAAATGGCAAAAGTGTTTGGTATTGCTGAAGACTTAGCAAAAAAAGCCAATGATAAATATGTAACGGTTGAATATTTGCTGCTTGCTTTATCTATGGATACTTCTTCTAAGGCTGGAGAAATATTAAAAAAAGCAGGTGTAACGCCAAAGTCTATAACTGAGGCAATCAATAATTTACGGAAAGGTCGTACGGCTGATTCTGCATCAGCGGAGGACTCATATGATGCTTTGAAAAGATTTTCCCAAGATTTGACAGCATTGGCAAGAGAGGGAAAGCTAGACCCTGTCATTGGCCGTGATGAGGAAATTCGACGCACAGTACAAGTTTTGTCAAGAAGAACAAAAAATAACCCTGTTTTAATAGGGGAGCCAGGTGTAGGAAAAACGGCCATAGCTGAGGGGCTTGCTTTGAGAATTGTTAATGAAGATGTTCCTGAAAGCCTTAAGAATAAGAAACTTTTGTCATTGGATTTAGGAGCTATGCTAGCTGGCGCTAAATACCGTGGAGAATTTGAGGAGCGTCTTAAATCAATTTTGAATGAACTTAAGGCGGCAGCTGGAAATATTATTTTATTCATAGATGAAATGCATACCCTTGTGGGGGCAGGGAAATCTGAAGGTGCTATGGATGCTTCAAACATGTTAAAACCATCTTTAGCAAGAGGAGAGCTTCATTGTGTAGGGGCAACTACTTTAAACGAATATAGACAAAATATTGAAAAAGACGCTGCACTAGCTCGTCGATTTCAGCCTGTATTTGTTTCTGAGCCATCAGAAGAAGAAGCTATTTCTATTCTAAGAGGCATAAAAGAAAAATATGAATTGCATCATGGTGTAAGAATTACAGACAGTGCTCTCGTTTCTGCTGTTACCTTATCCAGCCGTTATATATCGGATCGTTTTTTGCCTGATAAAGCTATTGATTTAATAGATGAGGCATCTTCGAGACTGCGTATGGAAGTAGATTCTAAGCCTGAAGAAATAGATGAGCTAGATAGGCGAATTATACAGTTAAAAATAGAAAAAGAAGCCTTAAAGAAGGAAAAGGATCAAGCCTCTAAGGACAGATTAGAAAAGTTAGAGAAAGAACTATCAGATATAGAGGAAAAATCGGCATCTTTAACAGCTAAATGGCAAGAACATAAGAAAAAGCTAATAGATATCCAAAAAATAAAAGAAGAGCTTGATCAGGCAAGAAATGAGCTAGAGATAGCAAACCGCACGGGGAACCTTTCCAAGGCTGGAGAGCTTACTTATGGGAAGATACCAGATTTAGAGAAGAAGTTAAAAGAGTCAGAAAAAAATGAGACAAGTGCAGAAAATAAAGAAGAAGTGACTGTTCAGGATGTAGCTGCTGTTGTTTCTCGCTGGACAGGCATTCCAGTGGATAAGATGTTAGAAGGTGAGCGAGAAAAACTTTTGAACATGGAAGAACATTTAGGTATGCGTGTCATTGGTCAAAAAGAGGCTGTAGATGCAATAGGAAATGCTATTAGACGTGCACGCTCTGGTCTCCAAGATCCAAGTAAACCTATGGGATCTTTTTTGTTTTTAGGACCTACAGGTGTTGGTAAAACAGAGTTGGCAAAATCTCTGGCAGAATTTTTATTTAATGATGATAGAGCGCTGTTGCGCATTGATATGTCTGAATATATGGAAAAACATGCTGTTTCGCGTTTGATAGGTGCTCCTCCAGGATACGTAGGTTATGAAGAGGGGGGAACTCTTACAGAAGCAGTAAGACGTCGTCCCTATCAGGTAATACTTTTTGATGAAATAGAAAAAGCACATCCAGATGTTTTTAATATTTTACTTCAAGTATTAGATGATGGTCGTTTAACAGATAGTCAAGGTCGTACTGTAGACTTTCGCAATACGATAATTATACTAACTTCTAACTTGGGTAGTGAAGCTTTAGCAAGTGGGGAAAGTGAAGAAATAACAGAGAAGGTCAGAAACCAGGTTATGGAGCATGTGAAGAGTGCTTTCAGACCAGAGTTTCTAAACCGTTTAGATGAAATTCTTATTTTCCATCGCTTAGGTCGTCAACACATGACAGGTATTGTTGAAGTACAGCTTAAAAACCTTCGAAAGCTTTTAGAAAATAAAAAGATTAATTTAGATATATCTGAAAAGGCAATCAACTGGATTGCAGATAAAGGTTATGACCCTGCTTATGGTGCGCGTCCTTTAAAACGTGTTATTCAAAAAGATATACAAAATGTATTATCTTCTAAAATATTGGAAGGTTCTGTGCCTAACAATAGTACAGTGCGTGTTAAGGTAAAAGGTGATGGATTAGATTTTGATATACAGGTACAAGAGAAGTAGTTTTTTTTGTTTTCAAGATGTTTATGATCTCTATTGTCTTTGGCTGTTCACTTTGGTGTTGTTTATTTTTGAGTTGAATCTAAAAGTTAAAATCTAGATTTTTAGTGTTTTGGTATGTATGTGTTCTGGTGTCAATATTTTATTGACACCAGGTTTGGGTGTTTTAAAGTGATACTATGTTAAATAAAAAAATATATATTAGTGCTATTAATTTAAACCAGGTTTTATGGTGGCCCTGGCATTACTAATATTGTTGTGTAGTGATTAAAAAATACTTTTTTGTGTAAAGAAAACACCATGTTAAAAAAAATTTATATTATCTTTACTTGTGTACTGGGAAATGCTTTAGAATTTTATAACTTTGTTATTTATGGAGCATTTTCTGTTGTTATTGGTCAGTTATACTTTCCCAGTTGTGATGCTAACGTATCTCTTTTTGCAACTTTAGGTACTTTTGCTTCTGGTTTTTTAATGCGACCATTTGGAGCTGCTATACTTGGTTCTATTGGAGATAAAGTTGGCAGAAAAAGGGCGCTTTCTTTTTCTATTTTGTTAATGGGGATTCCCTCGATTGTGATAAGTATTTTACCTACCTATAATGTTATCGGTATTTTTGCGCCATTATTAATGATTTTATGCCGTTTAGTGCAAGGTTTTTCTGCTGGGGGAGAATATAATGGCGCTGCTATTTTTGCTTTGGAGCATGTGGGTAAGAACTTTCCTGGTCTTGTGGGTGGTTTTATTAGTGCGTCATGTGTGTTGGGAGCTTTGACGGCTATGATATTGGCAAAAACATCTATTGCTATTGATGAAAATAGTGAATTTCTTTGGAGGATTCCTTTTCTTTTGGGGGGAATGCTGAGCTTTCTTGGTTTATATATGCGAAAAAATCTTTCAGAGTCTGCAGTTTTTACTAAAGGAGGGAAATCTGATTCTAATAAAAAGAAAAAAATAGGGGAGCTGCATTTATTTAAAATTTTTAAGAAACGAAAAAAAATGTTTTTTGTGACCTCATGTATTGGAGCCGTAGATGGCGTGCTTTGCTATACGCTATTTGGATTTTTAAGCATATACCTTTCTCTTTACGTAAAAATGCCTCTTAACCTTGCCTTGGAAGCTAGCAGCTATGGGCTTTTATCTTGTATGTTTGCATCACCAATCATGGGATATATTTTAGACAGAGTAGGGGCTTCATATTTTTTACAAGCTGCAAGTATTATTGTAGGGATATTGGTCTATCCAGTTTTTTTGTTAATGCAATATGGAACATTTTACTCGGTAGTTTTGGCACAAATTTTATTTGGCGCATTTACAGCCAGTATTTCAGGTGCTTTTCATGCCTATGTTCAGAAATTATTCCCAGTAAAAGAAAGATATACAGGTATCTCTTTTAGCTTTAATTTAGGAAGTGCACTTTTTGGTGGAACAGCTCCATTAATATTAACTTTTTTAATTGTAGAGACAGGAAATTTATATATGCCAGCAGTGTATATTTCTTTTTGGATGATTATTTTTTATATGGCTCTTAATACAATAAAAAAAATAGAAATACAGGAAGAATGAGAAAAATTTAATAATTTTTCTCAAACACAAAGGTTTTTTTCTGCAAAAAGAGTTATGTTATAGCAGAGAGAATTAACTTGTTCATGTTTCTCGTACTGTAAATAGCAATGCGTATTTTAAATATCTTTCTAAAAAAGCGGTATTTTAATATATTTTTCTAGCCATAGGACAATTTATTTCGTATAAAATAACCAAACGGAGTAAATATTATGGCAGGAAGTATTAATAAAGTAATCCTTGTTGGAAATTTGGGTGCAGATCCAGAAGTTCGTCAAACCAATGAGGGAATGAAAATTGTAAATTTATCTTTAGCTACAACAGAAAGTTGGAAAGATAGAGCAACGGGAGAGCGTCGTGATAGAACGGAATGGCATCGTGTTGTAATTTTTAATGAAAACCTTGCAGGTATTGCTGAACGGTTTTTAAGAAAAGGGTCAAAGGTTTATATAGAAGGCCAGCTTCAAACGAGAAAGTGGACGGATGCTAATAATATAGATCGGTATTCCACAGAGGTTGTTCTGCCACGTTTTCGTGGTGAGATAACAATGCTAGATAGCCGCAGTCAGGGAGATGATGTCGGTAGATCTTTTAGTGAAGCACCTTCTTTTGGAACGACGAAGCCTCAGATATCAGAACCTTCTTCACAGGAAGGGGCTGAAAATACTGATGTAATGAAAGATTTTAATGACGATATTCCTTTTTAAGGAATTCAAAGTTTATAGTGTGACTTACTCTCTATAATTTTGTAGCATGTAGAATAAGATAGAAATGGTTTTAATATGATAACGCCCACGCTTTTTACGAAAGATATTCATCCAATTTCAATAGAAGATGAGATGAAGCGCTCATATCTAGATTATGCTATGAGTGTTATTGTGTCTCGTGCATTGCCGGATGTTCGAGATGGTTTAAAACCTGTTCATCGTCGTATTCTTTTTGCCATGAAAGAGTCGGGCAACGATTACAATAAACCTTATAAAAAATCTGCAAGAGCTGTGGGTGATGTGATGAGTAAATATCACCCCCATGGAGACCAAGCTATCTATGATACATTAGTTCGTATGGCGCAGCCTTTTTCCATGGGGATTACTTTGATAGATGGTCAAGGAAACTTTGGCTCTATGGATGGCGACAAAGCGGCAGCTATGCGCTATACAGAAGCGCGTTTAAGCCGTATTGCACATTATCTTTTGGAAGACATTGATAAGGATACAGTAGATTTTCAGCCCAATTATGATGAATCTATGAAGGAACCTATCGTCTTGCCTTCTAGGTTTCCCAATGTACTTGTTAATGGTGTTGGTGGTATTGCGGTTGGAATGGCGACAAATATCCCTACGCATAATTTGGGAGAGGTCATAGATGCAAGTTGTGCATTAATAGACAATCCAGAAATTTCTATAGAAGGCTTAATGGAGCATATTTTAGGTCCAGATTTTCCAACAGGCTGCTCTATTCTTGGAAAACAAGGTATTAAGAGTGCTTTGAGTACAGGACGTGGTTCTGTTGTTATGCGGGCGATTTCTCATATTGAAGAGATAAAAAAAGATAAAAAAGCTATTATTTTTACGGAAATACCCTATCAGGTCAATAAAGCAAAGCTGGTGGAAAGAATAGCTGATCTTGTTAATAATAAAGTTATAGAAAGTATTTCTGACTTAAGAGATGAGTCAAATCGTGAAGGCGTAAGGGTTGTAGTTGAGCTAAAACGTGATGCTTGTGAGGAGGTTGTTTTAGCACAACTTTATAAGCATACGCCTTTACAAACTTCTTTTGGTGTTAATATGTTGGCTTTAAACCAAAATAAACCTCAATTAATGAATGTTAAACAAATATTAGAAGCTTTTCTTTTATTTCGTGAGGAAGTGATAATTCGCCGTACACGTTTTTACTTAAATAAAGCTCGTTCTAAGGCACATTTATTAGTAGGTCTTATCATAGCTGTGGCTAATATTGATGAGGTGATAGCTCTTATTCGCAAAGCAGCTACACCAGAGATTGCTAAAAACCAGTTGATGGCAAGAGAGTGGCCTGTGCAAAATATAGGTCCACTTATTACATTGGTTGATGAGCATGATAACAAGGCTTTTGATGAAAAGAATGGTGTTTATAAGCTTACAGAATTACAGGCCAAGGCAATACTTGAGTTGAGGCTTCATAGATTAACAGGTCTTGAACGAGAGAAACTTTCCAAAGATATAGAAGAGCTTGCAGAAGCTATTAGATCTTATCTAGAAATTTTAACATCACGCTCAAAGCGCATGTCTTTAATGAAGGAAGAGTTGCAAGAGGTCAAAACATTATTTAATTATCCACGCCGTACAAAAATCATAGAAGCAGAAATTACCCAAGATATAGAAGATTTGATACAACGAGAAGATATGGTTGTTACAGCCAGTCACGCTGGGTATGTGAAGCGTGTTGCTTTATCGGAATATCGCTCGCAAAAACGTGGTGGAAAAGGTCGTTCTGGAATGGCAATGCGTGAGGAAGATTTTGTAAAGAATGTTTTTGTTGCCTCAACGCATACGCCTATTTTATTTTTTTCTACAACAGGTATTGTATATGCTCTAAAAGTTTACCGTTTGCCGGAAGCTTCTGCTCAGTCTAGAGGTAAGGCTATGGTTAATGTATTTCCAATTTCTAAAGCTGAGAGTATTTCTGCTATCTTACCTTTACAGGAGAGTGCAGAAGAAAGAGCAAATCAATTTATGTTTTTTGTTACATCCAAAGGTAATGTTCGCAGAAATAAAGTTGAAGATTTTTCCAGTATTCGGGCAAATGGTAAAATAGCTATAAAATTGGACGAAGATGAGACTTTAGTATGTGTAGCTCTCTGTGAAGAAGGTGATGATGCTTTTATTGCTACACAGAAAGGACGCGCTATTCGTTTTAATATAACAGACGTACGTGTTTTTGCAGGAAGAGCTTCCAATGGTGTACGTGGCATTAAGTTAGAAAAAGGTGATGAAGTTGTATCGGCCTGTATTTTAAAAGGTATTAAAACCACAGCAGATGAGCGTTATGCTTATTTACGTCAGTCTGGTCAAGAGCGTCGATTAAATGATGGAGATACAGATATAGATCTTATTTCTTCATCAAATGATGTTCTGGAATCTGAATCTATTGTAGAGGCTCAGAGTCTTTCTCCTGAAAGGTACAATATGCTTGCAGCTCATGAACAGTTTATCTTATCTATAACTGAAAATGGTTTTGGAAAGAGGACGTCAAGTTATGCTTATAGGGTTACAGGCAGGGGTGGTAGAGGTGTTATTAATATGGCACTTAGCAGTAAAACTGGAAAATTAATATCCAGTGTGCCTGTCGCGCATGATGATGAAATAATGCTGGTTACAAACAGTGGCCAGTTAATACGCTGTCCTGTAGATGATATTCGTATTTGTGGAAGAGCATCACAGGGAGTTATAACTTTTCGTGTTGGAAAAGGTGAGCAGGTTGTTTCTCTTGCGCGTTTAGATATAAGCTCTGAAGAAAAAGAAGTCTCCAGCGAAGAAGAATAGGTTGTTTTCCATTGATATTTGTATGATGTCGTGCATTGAAGTATGTGATACGAACGGGGGAAGTGTGTAAGAAATACTATTTAAATAGGTTTACAGTATTTCATAAAGGTAGAATAAAACGTAAAGAAAGCTTGAAAGAAACACCTGAAAAATGGGCTTTAGTAGAAGCTTGGAGGGAACTGTGTTAGAAAAATGTGGAATCCATATAAAATATATAAGGTGTAATATAAGAGAAAAATGAACAAGGCTATACAATAAATTTATAGATTTTTATAGGCTAGAAATTTAGAATTAAAATTCCAAGGAAAAGCTAAAAGAAAAATTTTAATCTCTAGGAGAGTTTTTAAAAACTCAAACAGTGGTGGGCACAAGAGGATTTGAACCTCTGACCCCTACGATGTCAACGTAGTGCTCTACCCCTGAGCTATGCGCCCGTTATAGGCATATATATACTGTTATTTATATTTTTTTACAAGTTAGATTTTATTAATTATTTTTTGTATATGTATGTAATAATTTTGTAAGAATCATTGAAATTATTATGATAAAAGTTATTAACAAAATCTGTGGATAAATCTGTGGGTTTATTGTTGAAAAGAGCTTTTTTTTAGGGAAAGACAGGAGAGAAGAGCAAATTGTTTAATTTTTAAGCAAAAAATAGACATGCACTTTAATCGGTTGTATTTAAAGGAAAAAATAATTAACAATGTATTAAGCATTGAAAAGAAATAAAATTTTTCTATAGATATAAAAAATTTATTTTTATCTTGTGGATAATAAAAAAAAAGTCACCTTTAATGCTGCAAAAGTGACTTTTTTTTAAGTAATATAATTGTCGAGATAATTTAAGATATTTTTTTAATTTTTTGAGAGAGTCTAGATATTGTTCGGGATACAGTATTTTTTTTGTAGATACCACGTTGTTTAGCTTTTGTCATCTCCGATTCTGCCAAACGAAGTTTTTCACTGGCTTCTTTTTTTTGCCCACTTTCTATAGCCAGGCGAACATTTTTGAGGAAAGTTCGAACACGGGATTTACGTTGAGTATTTAAAGCAGTTCTCTTTGCAACTTGGCGTAAAGATTTTTTCGCTGCTGAATGATGTGCCATTTATATTTTCCCTTTAATTTCAAACTTATTTAAATTTTATGATATTTTGCACCGTGGCAAATAGATACCATTAGGTCTACCTATTTTATTGATAGATTTCAAGTGTTTTCTTTAATTAAATTTGTGCTACGGTCGATATTATGAAGAAAAGATATAGTATAGATTTTTTTAATAATTTGGAAGGACGTTGGGATTTAAATCGGTGTGTTAATTTTGAAAATTTTTCTTCTATAAAAATGAAAGGAACGGCTACTTTTTTCTTTTTAAAGAAAAATTCTCTAAAGTATGTGGAGAAAGTTTTTACACATCTACCTGGCTTGCTTGAGCCTTTAGAGGGATACAGAGAATATGTTTATGAAATTGAAGAGGATGGCATAAATATCTACTTTTCAGAAACTGGTTTATTATTTCATAAAATATCTTTTAGAGATACATTACTAGGCACTGCGCGTCATTTTTGTAAAAAAGATATTTATGAGGGGAGTTATGATTTTCGGAGAAAAAATAGGGTAAAAATAATCTATATGGTAACGGGGCCTTCTAAAAATTATCAAATAGAAACAAACTTTAAAAAAGCTCTATCTCGCTCTTAAAAAAGAAAGATAGAGCTTTTTAAAATAATTAATGAAACTTTATGTTTTCTATTATTTCGTAGCAGAAGCTTTTTCTAATAGACGTTCAGCTTCAGCTTTGGCTTCTTCTAATAGACGTTCAGCTTTAGCCTCAGCTTCTTCTACTAGAAGTTCAGCTTTAGTTTGAGCTTCTTCTAATAGACGTTCAGCGTCAGTTTGAGCTGAAAGTCTACCTACTAGAGCTCCAGTTTCTTTTGCAGCTGCCTCTGTTAAAGAAACAATAATCATTGTCCTATAATGTGGAGGATAAAATTTCACAAATCCTGGTCTATCTATGCGACAAAACCCTGCTTTTTTAGCAACTTCTACTACAGGGTTGGAAGGATCTAAAAGGGCTATCAATTGATGAGCTCGGGTCCCTTCTAAGGGTAAGCGGTGAGAGTTTGAAAAACGGGCCGCAAGAAATGCTGTAAATTCAAGAGCCTGAGTGTATAATCCTTGAGTAGGCTGGCTGTCCTCATCAAAAGGAAAAAAAGGAACCATAAAGGCAAGCCCTCTTTCGTCAACTCTTTTCAAAGCACCATATTCAAAACTTGGATTTTCTGTATCTGTATGAGTTATAATGCCCAGGTCATAGAAGGTTTCTAAAATAGTTCTATGTTTTCTTGGTGTATAACCTTTGGCAAGAGTTGGCATTCTTCCAAAAGAAATATAGGCAACAGTAATAGAAGGTTCTCCAGGAGAAGAAGAGGTTTTTAAAAGTTTATAGATACCCCAGCTATTTCCGGATGCGTGACGTGTTTGTAAGTTGTCAAACCACTGTTGAAGATTTTCTGCGGATGGAAGTCCTTCAGGGCGGCATCTTGCATGAATAGCTGAAAATTCGTCAAAATCTTGCGGTTTTGCTTTCTGAGCAGTCCATCCAGTCTTTGTGCACCTAATTATTTCTTCTAAATCAAATGTTGCAAATGTATTAAAGGATAAAAAATTCCCTAAAATAAGGGTATAAAGTATGATTTTGAATTTCTTCATAGAGACCACCATGGCTAGTTAGCTAATAAATGGTCTAGACCATAACAAAAAAATGAAATCTTTCCAATAAAAAGTTAAAAACTTCTCTGAAAACTCTTTTTTTTCTTACTAGTTGAGAAAATATTTTTAAAAAATGAGATAATTTTTCTTATTTTTTTTCTTTGTTTTATATAAGATCTTGAATTTAGTTGAAAAATCATATGTAAGCCTCTCTTATTTTTTAAGATTGGAGATTATTCAACTGCCAGTGTATAGAATAATAGCAACAAAAATATCCGTAAAAAATACTTGGAAAATATATAACTTTAGAAAAATATAAAGTTATGTATTTTTTATATTTAATACACTACAGCTAGAAAGCCATCCCACATATTAAATATGAGATGGCTTGATCTTTTTCAGATAAATAAAATATTATTTCTTTTTATTTTCTTTTTTTGACCAAAAATGGAAGTCTTTTAGAGGATGTGGCGTGGAGTTTTTATAATGAACTTTTTTATCCATAGCAATATATAGGTTTGGGTTAAAAAACAAAGGTACTAAATATGCCTCTGCCATAAGAAACCTATCTAAAGCATGGGTTGCTGCCCTCAGTTCTTTTCTAGATTTTGATTTGGGAATTATAGAAATTAGTGAATCTGATATAGGCGAGCAGATACCTGGATAGTTGCGGCTTGCAGAGTTTTCTTTTGCTGCGCATGACCAATAATGACTTAGTTCATTTCCAGGAGAGATAGATGTTGCCCACCAACTTGCTATCATATCATAACTTCTGTCTTGCTTGCGGCGTTCGTATTGTGCTGCATCGATAAGGACTACATTAACTTTTATACCAATACTTAGCATATTCCTTGCAAAAGCTAGGGCCATTTTTTGCTCATCTTGGTTGGAGACTAAAAGCTCAAATTCAAAAGGTTCTCCTGTATAGTCATTAAGCAGCTTACCATTTTTTAAACTCCAGCCAGCTTTCTTTAATAATACCATAGCTTTTTTCTTTTTCTGGCGTGGCGTTAGCTTATAAGCCTCTTTGGCATGGTTTTTTAATTGTAGAGGATTTATTTCAGGAGAAAACTCTTTGAATAAAGCTATTTCGTCCTCTGTGGGTACTGCAGGTGCGGCTAAATCTGTGTTATCAAAATAGCTATCATTAGGCTTAAATCCTGGAAAAACAGACTTAATAATGAAGTTTCGATCAAAAGCAGTAATAATAGCTTGTCGAATGTGCTTATCTTTAAAAATAGGTTTTCTTGTATTAAAAGAAAAGCTTCGAAGTCCCACAGGATTGGTGTTTTTCAGTTCTACCTTTTTAATAAGGCCTTTAGTATAATTATTTCCTTTGTGCAGACGTTTCCAGTTTTGAGGAGAGTTTTCCTTATAGATATCGTGATTGCCTGATTTAAAAGCTTGAAAGGCAGAGTTTCTATCACGAAAATAATCATAACGAATTTCATCAAAATTATATCTTCCCTTATTAACCGGGAGATCTTTCGCCCAATAATTTGGTATACGCTTGTAGATAATATAGCGGCCTGGATCCACTGTTTTTACTGTATAAGGACCACTGGTAAGGGGAGGTGTTAGAGTTGGTTTGTCAAACTCTATAGAATTATCCTCATAGTATTTTTTAGGATAAAGACCCATCATTGCGATAATTAGAGGGAGCTCTCTATTGTACCCATTTTTTTTATGTTTTTTAAAAGAAAACTTAACAGAGTCTTTTCCTGTTTTTTCTACTTTCTTCACTTGAGAGTAAATAGACCGAGCAAAAGGTAGTCCTTTTTCTCTTTGTATATTTAGAGAAAAAATGACATCTTCTACTGTTATGGGCGATCCATCATGCCATTTTGCTTTAGGGTTTAGCCTAAATTCAATCCAAGATCCATCTTTGGCTAAATTTACTTTTTGGGCAACAAGACCATAAAGAGAGAAAGGCTCATCCAGTGCGCGGCTCATAAGGGAATCTCTGGTGAGGTCTAGACCGTCTGCCCTTGTACACTTGTAGGTTTTGTTAATACAATCAAAAGATCCAATAGATACTTTTTTAAGTTTTCCACCTTTATGGGAAGAAGGTAGGGCAAAGTCATAGTGCTCAAAATCAGATTTATATTTTGGCAAATCATGAAAGGATATCCCATGAACAAAGCCAGTGGATTGAACTTGAGTAGTGGACGAAGGGGCTGGTGCGTCAGAATAACCTTTATAAGGAACTAACAAAGTGATAAAGGGCAATAATTTTATCAAAGAGGTTTTTTTCATTTCAAATATTCTCCTGTTTGTTGCAACTAAAATAGTTACAGTGAAATAAATATTTTACGGCCCATTCTACATAAAAAGAGATAAAAATAAAGGTGTATATTTTTTCTTGCATATAACTTATTTTTAAAAGCGTAGCTATTTATGGAGGTATCAATAAAAATTTATAGCGATTTTGCTCGTGGGTGATGGTAGTGTTTCTAAATTCTTTTTACTTGGCTCTTGTTTTTGGCATCGATTTATTACATAAATACATATCTACGCTATAGAGTTATAGCTATAATTTTAATGCGCTATTATTCAGAGGAATGCCATGATTACGATAGAAAAATCATTTTCTGCTCTTGAGAAAACTTCAGCAAGAGAAGTTTTTTTTCAAGGAGGGCAGCTGGATTTTTTAAAAGCAGAAAAGGCTATAAAAAAAGCTCTTGAAAAAACTGATGATGGCGAATTATATCTAGAAAGCAGCCAAACAGAAAGTTTTGTGCTGGAGGATGGAAATATAAAAACCTCCAGCTTTGATACAAGTAAAGGGTTTGGTCTTCGAGGTGTTGTTCAACATCGTCAGGGTTATGCACATAGTTCGGAAATATCAAGTGAAGCACTGGAAAAGGCTGCTAATGTGGTACAAGCTGTGGGGCAAGGCTATGAGGGAAACCAAGCTTTATCACCTGTGACTATATCACGTTCTTTGTATACAACATCTAATCCCATAGATTTCATCTCCCTTGAGAAGAAAGTACAGCTTTTACAGAAGATAGATAAATACGCACGCTCTAAAGACACATGTGTTGAGCAAGTTAGTGTTGTAATGCGTGGGAAATGGCAGGCTGTGGCCATTATGCGGCCTGATGGATATTGGGCAGAGGATATCAGACCTATTTCTATGTTGGTTATTACCATAGTCACCAAAAAAGGAGAGAGGCTTGAATATGGAAGATGTGCCAAGGGGTTACGTGGAACATATGAATCTTTTTTTGAGGAGAAAAATTGGAAAAAATATGTGGATGAAGCATTTAGACAATCTCTTGTAAATCAGGAAGCTATTGCTGCTCCAGCTGGTATAATGCCAGTTATTTTAGGTCCAGGTGAACCAGGAACTCTTTTGCATGAAGCAGTAGGTCATGGACTAGAAGGAGATTTCAATCGGAAGAAGTTATCTATTTTTTCTGATAGAATAGGGGAAAAAGTAGCTTCAGAATGTGTAACTGTTGTGGATGATGGAACAATACAAGGAAAGTGGGGATCTCTTAATATTGATGATGAAGGGACACCAACAGATCGTAATGTATTAATTGAAAATGGTGTATTAAAAGGCTATATGCAAGACCGTATGAATGCACGTTTAATGAATCAAAAACCAACAGGAAATTGTCGCAGAGAGAGTTATGCATGCCTTCCAATGCCACGTATGACAAGTACTTTTATGTTAGAGGGAAGCTATTCGCCTCAAGAAATTATAGCCTCTGTTGATAAGGGGATTTATGCGACTGATTTTTCAGGGGGACAGGTTGATATTGTAAATGGTAATTTTGTGTTTTCCACAACAGAAGCATACCTAATAGAGAATGGAAAAATTACTTCTCCTATAAAGGGAGCAACTTTGGTTGGTAATGGTCCAGATGTTATGACAAAAGTAAAAATGGTTGGCAATGACCTGGAGATAGACACGGGAACTGGTCATTGTGGAAAAAATGGACAGTCTGTTCCTGTGAATGTGGGGCAGCCAACAATTCTTATTGATGGAATGACCGTAGGTGGTACTTCCTCGTAAAAAAATAATATTATTATAAAGGATATTAAAAAATGGCACAGGATAAAAAAGTGCAAAATGACGGACTAAGAGAAAATATTTATAGAAAAACGCGTCTTGAAAAGTGTGAAAAGCTTCGTGCATTGGGGATTGAACCATATCCTTATAAATTTTTGGCAGATCATATGGCAAAAGAGATAAATGAGCAATATGATCATTTGAAAGATGGAGAAGAAACAGAAGATATTGTTCGTTTAGCTGGTAGAATCATGTCTATTCGTAATAGCGGTATGTTTATTGACCTAAAAGATACCAGTGGAAAAATACAGCTGTTCAGCCATAAAAATTATCTAAAAGTTGGTATGGAAGATATTTTAAAATTGCTGGATATAGGTGATATTATAGGCATTGAAGGAAAGGTTAGACGGACGCCAAGAGGTCAGTTAACAGTCAATGTGGAAGAGCTTGTTATTTTAAGCAAGGCACTTTTGCCATTACCGGAAAAATATCATGGTTTAACAGATCAGGAGATCCGTTATAGGCAGAGGTATGTAGACCTTATTATGAATGAAGATTCTCGAAAAAAATTGATTTTACGCTCTAATATTGTGCATAATATACGCCAATTTTTAACAAAAAAGGGGTACTTGGAAGTAGAGACACCTATGCTTCATCCAATTCCGGGAGGTGCCACAGCTAAACCTTTTATTACGCATCATAATACGCTTAACCGTGATCTTTATTTACGGATAGCTCCTGAATTGTATTTAAAGAAGTTAATTGTAGGCGGACTTTCGGATAAAGTTTTTGAAATTAATAGATGTTTTAGAAATGAAGGTATTTCCACACGTCATAACCCAGAATTTACTTCTGTGGAGCTGTATGCAGCTTACAAAGATTATAATGACATGATGGATATTACAGAAGAACTGGTAACCTTTTTAGTTCAGGAGATCGTCGGTGGCATGAAAGTGCTCTATGGAGATAAGGAAGTTGATTTTTCAAGACCATGGCCTCGTAAGTCTATGTGTGAGCTAGTACAAGAGTACACAGGCTTGAATTTTCTAGAAATGAATGCTCAGGAAGCATGTAAAAGTGCTAAAACCTTGGGCATAGATATTGAAAAAGGAACACTTTGGGGCAAAGTAGTTGAAGAGGTTTTTGCTGAGAAAGTAGAGCCTACGATTGTAAATCCTATTCATGTAACAGATATGCCTTTGGATATATCTCCTCTTGCAAAAGTGCATAGACATAATCCTATACTCACAGAACGTTTTGAGACGTTTGTACTGGGTTTTGAGTTGGCTAATGCTTTTTCTGAGTTAAATGATCCTGAAGATCAAAGAGAACGTTTTGAAGCTCAAGTAAAAGCAGGAGAAGCAGGCGATGATGAAGCGCAACATATGGACGAGGATTTTTTGAATGCTTTAGACTATGGAATGCCCCCAACAGGTGGTCTAGGTATTGGTATTGATCGTTTAGTTATGTTGCTTACAGATGCACAAAGCATTCGAGATATTATTGCATTTCCAACACTTCGGCAAAAATAAAGTATTTATATTATTTTGCCGTAGACAATAAAGAAAGCTGTGTAGCTTCTGTAATATTTAAGATTTTATAGCTGCAGAGCAGTTGATTTTTATTTTTTTGTTCCTATATAAAAAGAGTCGATAGGGATATTTTATGAAATTTTTTTTATTTTTATTTACCTTTTTTTTTATAAATTCTGTTGGTTTTTCCTGCAGAGAAGGCGTAATACCCTCTGAAGAACGAGAAGATAGGGATATTGGCGCATCAGCTGCTTCTGCGATAGTAGATGTGATAGAAGAGCATGCCGTACAGCAAAATCCGTTTAAGTATATGTTTATACAACAAGTTGGATGTGCTTGTCATATTATGCCCGCAGTAAATTTTTACTTATTACAAAAAGCCAGAGCCAGAGGGGGAGACATATTAGCTCCGGAGAACTTTATATTTAGAAAAGTAGATGGCATAGCTACAGTTTTTCCTATTGCTAAGGCTTTTTATGATGGAATTGATCGTCTTATGAGAGAAGAAGGTGCTTACTCAGAGTATTTTACCAGTTGCAATAAATCAGCTGCTTTATATGCTTCTTTTGTAGATAAAGATGGGAATTCTTTTCATCAATCTTCTAATCCCCTGGAAGTTTCACAAAAACTTCATCTTTCTCCTTTTCAAGCGATAGACGAAAGATATTATGGTGGTGAGTCTCCAAGGGGCGGTATATATTTGCCAGTGCTATTTAAACATATAGAAGGTGATATAGTATCGGTTTATACACATGAAGCAGGGGGCTATAAGACAGTAGCTTTAGATGAAGAAGCTCCTTTTTCTTGGCAAGCTATATTAGAAAAGAAAGGTTTTTCAGGGTATGATACACTAATTCCTCTTGGTGGAGAGCTTTATTGCCCAATGAAAGCAAGGATTGGCGGAAAAAAGATGCTCTATAATATGGGTATTTTTGAACAGTGGTTATTTTCTATAGGTATTGATGGACAAAATAGAGATATAGATCATGCACATCCCCTTCATGGAGCTTATAGTGAATACAAAATGATGCTAGGGAGTGTACCATATCTTTCTCTTATAAATAGAGATAACTTTTTTGAATATAGAATTGCTAATATTTTGGCAGCCAATCCACTTTTAAGAAAAAGAGCAGAAAAGGCTATAGATTTTTGTTTTAGGCCTTGGAATTATTATAATGAAGCTCATATTATAAAACCTGGTGTAGAAGAACCAGTGCCAGCATCACTAGAAATATTAAGCACTGATTTAGCTTTAGCTTATTATTTTGGTTCAGCAACTCAAAATATTCATGCAGCGTGTGTAGAAACAAAAGCATTTAATGCTGTTTTGGAGATAGAGGATATAGATGGAATAGAGGATCTACAGCATGATGGAATTGTTCCAGATGCAAAAGCTTTTATAAAACTTTCTATGGAGAGAAAGTTTTCAGATGCTACAGGCTCTTTTTCATTTATGGATGTATGGCTTGATATTAAACGCCATTTACTGGGAGAGGCTCCCGTAATGCCTCAGGATTATCTTTCTTTTTCTGGTCATGGTGTTGTATACGTATTTGGCCAAAGAGAATTTATGGAAGCTTCAACATTTGAAAATAGGGAAGTAGCTACTATCTTGGGTTTTAATATTATAGACTCTTATCGTTCTAGCGCTTTAAAACCTTTTTATAGAAGAGAAGGGACACAGGCAGATATACTATAAAAGAAGGATAGAGTGTACTAGTATCTAAAAAATATAAGAGGGTAAAATTGAAAGAGATAGATATTATAGTCAGATATCGTTATTGTAGTAAAGCATGAAAGGTATAGAGTTAAGTAATCAAAAAATAGAGAGTTTCTCTTATTTTTGTAAAAACTCGCTTTATAGCAAGTAGATTAAATAAAATTTTACTTAGCAAGATAGGGACCTACTTTTTATACTGGTTAGTAGCTAGGGGGGAACTTTAAAAATTTAGTGGGATAACTTTAAAGATAAGCCTTCTTGCAAGAAGAACACTTAAGCGTTACTCTCTAGTAAAATTTGTGCTTTATCTTGAAAGTTGTTAGATAAAGGGTGTTGTGTTGCATATTATAAATGTATCTAAATATTTTATAATAATAGAATAAGTTTAAGTGGTTGTTTTGGATATTGTAGACTTGAAATCAGAGGATGCTTCTTTTTTTAAACCTATTGAGGCTTTGAATGATAAGCAAAAAGAGGCAGTTCTGACGACAGAAGGCCCTCTTTTAATGCTTGCTGGTGCCGGAACAGGGAAAACAAGAGCTCTCACAACGCGTCTGGCTTATATTTTGCATATGAAAAAGTCCATTCCTCAGAGAATCCTATCTGTAACATTTACAAATAAGGCAGCTCGAGAAATGAAAGATAGGATACAGAGTCTTTTGGGATTTGAAGCTGAAGGATTTTGGATAGGAACCTTTCATTCACTTTGTGTTCGCATTTTACGTCGTCACGCAGAGAAGATTTTTTATAATTCTGATTTTACAATCTTAGATACAGATGACCAGCTAAGGTTAATTAAGCAGATCATAAAAGCTGAAAATTTAGATGAAAAAGAATTAAAACCACGTCTAGTTGCAGGTTATATTAGCCGTTGGAAAGATCAGGTTAAACTACCTCAAGATGTTAAAGAATCTATAAAAAATTATCAAAAAAAAGAAAAAACAATAGCTAATATCTATGAAATTTATCAAGAAAGATTAAAATCTTTAAATGCTATGGATTTTGGTGATTTGCTTCTTCTTACTTTAACACTTTTTCGCCAAAATTTAGAGGTTTTATCAGAATATCAAAATAGATTTGATTATATATTAGTGGATGAGTATCAAGATACTAATACGGCTCAGTATTTATGGTTACGTTTGCTTGCGCAAAAAAATAAAAATATTTGTTGTGTTGGTGATGATGACCAGTCTATTTATGGATGGCGTGGAGCTGAAGTTAAAAATATTTTGCAGTTTGAAAAAGATTTTCCCGGATCAAAAATTATTCGTTTAGAGCAAAATTATCGATCTACACCTTATATTTTAGATGCTGCTTCCTCTATTATCTCGAATAATGCTTCCAGGCTTGGAAAAAAGTTGTGGACAGATGAGAAAGAGGGAGAGGTTGTTACTATTAATACTCTTTGGAGTGGTGATGAAGAGGCTTCATGGGTTGCGAATGAGATAGAAGCTTGCAAGGGTAATAAAGTGCTATATTCCCAAATGGCTGTTCTTGTACGCGCAGGGTATCAAACCCGAGAATTTGAAGAGCGTTTTTTGGTTATGGGTATTCCCTATAGGGTAATAGGGGGATTGAGGTTTTATGAACGTGCTGAGATTCGTGATGCTATAGCATACTTGCGTATTGTTGCAAGTAGTTTAGATAGTTTAGCTTTAGAAAGGATTATTAATGTTCCCAAACGGGGGATAGGTCCTTCTGCTGTAAATACACTTTATGATATAGCAAGAGGCAGGAATATTTCACTTCTTGAAGCAGCGCATATAGCATGCCGTGAGATGTTTATTAAGGGGAAGACGCGTTTGTCTCTTATGGATCTTTTAAATCAAATTGATCGCTGGCAAAGTTTGTTACCGGAAAAACCTCACCCTGAACTTGCTCAAATTATATTAGAAGAATCTGGATATATTTCCATGTGGCGTGCTGATAAAACAGAGCAAGCACAAGGGCGTTTAGAAAACTTGAAAGAACTTGTTACGGCTTTGCGGGAGTATCCGTCACTTTCTGCTTTTCTGGAGCATGTAAGTTTGGTTGTTGATAGTTTATCCAGTAGTAATGAGGATGTTGTAACGTTAATGACGCTTCATAGTTCTAAAGGACTTGAGTTTGATAGAGTTTTTTTAACAGGTTGGGAAGAGGGGATTTTTCCAAGCCAAAGGACTTTATTAGAAAGTGGGCAATTGGGATTAGAAGAGGAAAGAAGGCTTGCATATGTAGGTATTACAAGAGCTAAAACAAAAGCTTATATCACGTCGGCTAAAAATAGAAAAGTATATGGAAAATGGCAATCCTCTGTACCGTCTCGTTTTATTGCAGAGCTGCCCAGCGAGTGTGTAGAAGACCTAAGTGATATTACAGGCTCTTCTGGCGGTAGTGCTTATGACTATGTAAAGGATATATCAACAGATAAAGTATCGTATTATTATGACAAAAAGCCTAAAAACAAGATAGCCTCATCTTCAAAATTTAAATGTGGTGATAAAGTTATTCACAGTACATATGGTGAAGGTACAGTTCTTTTAGTTGATAATAATCGTTTGGATATTTTTTTCAGCACTTTTGGCCGAAAAAAAATAATGGAAGATTTTGTAGAAAAAATATAAAGATAGAGCTGTGGATATTACCCTAACATTTTCCATGGATATGGAATGTTTTTTTTCTCTAGAGGACTTTTTATCATCAAAAGCAAAAAGCATATCTATATTTGAAGAAAATGAAAATGAATTACAGTGGAAAATTTGCATAATTGTAGATAAAAAAGATGTATTGGCTATTAAAAATTATGTAGTCAGTCATACGGATAAAATATTTGAAAAAGAAATAAATCCCCATGAAAATTGGTTGAAAAAGACATATAAACACTTTCCTCCCATTTATATAGGTTCTTTTTGTATTTATGGATCCCATACAGGTAAAAACGTAAACAAGGCCACTTATAATTTGTGCATAGATGCAGCAACAGCTTTTGGTTCAGGGGAACACTCTACAACACAAGGCTGTTTATTAAGTATGGAAAGATTAAAAGAAAAAAAATCAAATGTTGATAAGGTTTTGGATCTTGGTTGTGGTTCTGGTATTTTGGCTTTTGCAGCTAAACTTTTGTGGAAAGACTCCCAGGTATGGGCTTGTGATAATGATAAAGAAGCTGTTTACGTTGCTCAAAAATACTCAAAAATGAATAAAAATGAGACTTTTATCTTTTTAAGCGACGGCTTTGAATCAAATTTTCTTTATGGTAAAACTTTCGATATTATTATTGCTAATATTTTGGCAAATCCTTTGATATCGTTGGCACAACAAGTTAAAGAACATACAAAAATAGGAGGAAGTCTAATACTTTCTGGTATTCTAGAATCTCAGATAGATGCTATTTACAAAACTTATGTAGATGTAGGTTTTAAACTTGTGGATAAAAAAATTATAAATGGCTGGGCTACTTTGTCTTTTGAACTACCAGAGGGTGAGGGATCGTTTCATCTCCATAATTGATACGATAAATATGAAGATGTTCTAGGACTCGTTGAATATAGTTACGTGTTTCATAAAAAGGTATTGATTCTAGCCAATCTAGCCAATCTATTTCCTCTTTATTTGGGTTGCCAAACACTCTAATCCACTCATCTACATTTTTTTCACCAGCATTATATGCGGCAATAGCAAAGGGATATACACCATTGTAGTAGGAAAGCAGTTTTTTTAAAAGAGCTGTTCCAATTTGAACATTTAGAGGTGGTTTTTCCAGTAGAGAGTTTGCTCTACAAAATTTAATTTTGTGCTCTTTAGCTATTTGTTTTGCTGTTTTTGGCATTAGTTGCATGAGTCCCAGAGCGCCAGCTGTACTTACAGCTTTATAATTAAATCCGCTCTCTCGTCTCATAATTGCCCAAGCAATAGAGGGTTCAATATTATCATTAATATGCTTTCTATACATGGCAGGAAAAGCTTCTTTTATAAATACTTCTCCTTTCATATTCATAACCCGCGCTGCATCTGAGGAAAAATGGGGTGTATACTTGGTAATAAGCTCAAGTGTATGAATTTTTTCAGGCATACTTTTTGCTTGGTTCGCAAAGTTTAAAACAATAGATTTTTGCCATTTATAGGAGCTTGGCACTTTAGAAAACATTTTTATAAGGATAGCAAATGTTTTATTTCCAGTAATTTTCTTTGTTTTTTTATCTGTTATATTTTTTTTAAAAAGGTAGATAGATTTGGGAAGGCCTAATTTTTCAGAAGCTCTTTGGCCATAGAAGGTGGTTTTGAATAGGGCGGCTTTTTTGTAGTATATTTTTGCTTCTTGTGGTTTTTTTTGAGCTTCATAGGCTCGCCCTAACCAATAAGCCATGCGAGATTTGCTGATTGGTGTTGAGACTTTTAGATAGAGAGCTCTAAATTTTTTTTCAGCAATTTTTGGTTTATTAAGGTATCTCAGAGCAATCCATCCGGATAAAAATTCTGCATTGGCAAAATCTGAACTATATGAAAGCCCGTGATTTGATACAAGCTCATACGCGCGTTGATAGTTTTTCTCTTCCAGTGCTCTTCTGGCTAAAATATGTTTTTCTCTCCAAAAAAGCTTACTTTTGACCTTTTGTATAGGAATATTTTTACAAAGGGAAAAAGCCATATCATTTTTTCTTTTTTCTCTATGCCAAACTAGGTGGTCATATAAAAAACCACTATAATTTTTAAAGTGTTTTTTGCAATTTTCTACATGTTTTTTAATATTGCCCTTTTTCTCTTGCAAATAAAGGCGAGTTTGTACAAGGAGTTTATGTTTTTTTGAAAGTTTTGGCAGCATTCTTCTGGCAACAGAATGTTTTTTATCCCACAAGGCTAGATTTGCTCTTTCCCAGTGATCTTTTTCAGTAAGAAAACTGTTATAAAGATTATAAAATTTTCTTTCTGATTTCTGTGAAAATCTGCCTTTATGCCAGGCTTCTTTGATTATTTTTTTCAAAAGGGCTTCATCTTTATAATGCTGTTTTAAGCCTCTCGCATAAATTAATAGTGCATCTCCATGATTTGGTGGAAATTTTAAAAACCATTTAACAAGTTTAATAGGAATTTTTTTACAGTATTTTTTTGCAAATACTGGTGTTAGTTTCTCTATACGGTCTCTTAATTTTTTTTTCTGTGGCCAGGAGGGATTTTTTTCTAAAAAATTAATAATATCAAGAGGGTTTGTGGCGTTATTTTCTTCTGATAAATACGATATATATCTTAGAAACTTAAAAGTCAGGGGACATTGATTAGATTTTCTAAAATTTTTAAAAAAATCTTTTTTATTTTTTTCTTGTAAACGGGAGATATGATCAATACCTCTGGCCATAAGCTTTATACATACTGGCGATGGGGTAATTGTATTGTTTCCACAACATGAGAAAAAGGGGAAAAATGCAAAGATGATTATGTAAAAAAAATTTCTAAAAAACATGTTCATATGTATATTATTTCAGAGCATGAGTAGTATAATATGAAGTAATAAAAAGATAAACAAAACTTTGCACCTTTAAGAAAATAAAATTATTAATGAAAGAGTTGCATAGTTTATTGTTTTTTGTGTAGATTGACTTTAACTAGCTTGTAAAGATGTTATAAGGAGAATCTTAAAAATCATGGATAGTGAAAAGAAAGAATTTACTACAGCACCTATTTTATTGTTAAGAGATATGGTTATTTTTCCATCTATGGTGGTGCCTCTATTTGTAGGAAGAGAAAAGTCTATTTTAGCTGTGGAAAAAGCTATGAAAAAAGATGAACCTATCATTTTTCTAGCTCAAAAAGACTCAAAAATAGATAATCCTAAAAAAAATGATTTTTATCACACTGGTATTCTTGCTAGTATTTTGCAATTTATACGTTTACCTGACGGTACTGTTAAAGTTTTAGTGGAAGGAAAAAAAAGGGTTGCATGCAAAAATATAAAAGATAATCCTTTTTATGAAGCATCCTATGAAAATTTAGTAGATGAGCATATCCTAGAAGAAGATATTGCTCCTTTAATGAAGACTCTTTTAAAAGAGTTTGATCACTATGTAAAATTAAGCAAGAATCTACCTCCAGAGATATTAAGTTCTGTTAAATTAATAGACTCTCCTGTAAGACTTGCAGATACACTTGCTTCTCATTTGCCCATTTCTGTTGCAGATAAGCAAGAGTTGTTAGAAACCTCCAGTATATTAAGGCGGCTTGAGAAGGTTTATTTGTTTATAGGAAGGGAAATAGAGTCTCTTAATACAGAAACACGTGTGCGTAATCGTGTGAAACGCCAAATGGAAAAATCTCAAAGAGAGTATTATTTAAACGAGCAAATGCGAGCTATCCAAAAAGAATTGGGGGAAACAGATGGTGGTAAAAATGAGTTTGATGAACTTGAAGATAAAATAAAAAAGACAAAATTATCAAAAGAGGCACGTAAAAAAGCGGAATCAGAGTTAAAAAAACTTCGTATGATGGCACCTATGTCTGCAGAAGCTACTGTTTTGCGTAATTATCTAGAGTGGCTTTTAGAAATTCCTTGGAGAAAAAAAACGCAGCAAAAAACGAATTTAAAAGAAGCTGAAGATATTCTGGAAGCAGATCATTATGGTTTAGATAAAATTAAAGAACGTATTTTAGAGTATCTTGCTGTTCAAAAACGTGTGGGAAAAGTGCCGGGACAAATTCTTTGTTTTGTAGGACCTCCTGGTGTTGGAAAAACATCTCTTGGAAAATCTATAGCACAAGCTACAAAAAGAAAATTCCACCGCATTGCTTTGGGTGGTGTTCGAGATGAAGCAGAGATAAGGGGACATAGAAGAACCTATATTGGCGCTCAGCCAGGAAAGTTAATGCAAATTATGCGAAAAGCACAAGTTTCAAACCCTCTTATTCTCTTAGACGAGGTAGACAAACTTGGCTCTGATTGGAGAGGAGATCCTTCATCTGCTTTATTAGAAGTTTTAGACCCTGAACAGAATGCAACTTTTGCAGATCATTACTTGGAAGTGGATTATGACCTTTCTAACGTTATGTTTATTACAACAGCCAATACACTAAATATGCCTCAACCGTTACTGGATCGTATGGAAATTATTCGTCTATCTGGTTATACAGAGGAAGAGAAAACATCTATTGCTTTACAGTATTTAATTCCAAAGCAGAAGGAAAAACACGGCCTTGCAGAAAAAGAGCTCTGTATAAGCGAAGAGGCATTGCGTGAAATTATTCATTTTTATACACAAGAAGCAGGTGTTAGAAATCTTGAAAGAGAAGTTGCAAAAATTTGCCGAAAAACAGTTAAAAAGTTAATAGATGCAAAGAAAAAAGCAGTAGCTATTACATTGAATAACCTGAAAGAGTATTTGGGACCCAAAAAGTATCACCATCAACTAAGTGAGAAAGAAGATACTGTAGGTGTATGTACAGGGTTAGCCTGGACGCAGTTTGGTGGAGAAATTTTAACCATAGAGTCCGTAATAGTGCCAGGGAAAGGAGCTATTAAAGCTACAGGTAAATTAGGAGAGGTTATGCAAGAATCTGTGCAAACTGCTTATAGCTTTGTTAAGTCACGCTATCAATCACTTGGGATTAATCCTACTATTTTTGAAAAAAACGATATTCATGTTCATGTTCCAGAGGGTGCTACTCCAAAAGATGGTCCTTCAGCAGGCACAGCTATTTGTACAACGCTAGCCTCCTTGTTAACAGGCGCACCTGTTAAGAAAGGAATAGCTATGACAGGGGAAGTAACATTACGCGGTCATGTATTGCCAATTGGAGGACTGAAAGAAAAAATTTTAGCAGCTCATAGAGCTGGTGTTAAGGAAGTCTTTATTCCCAAGAAAAATAAGAAAGATTTAGAAGATATACCAGAAACAATACGCAAAGAAATTACAATTACTTTAGTGGAAGATGCTACAGAAGTATTAAACAAAGTATTGTTAATGCCTGTTGATATATCTGCTAAAAAAAGAGAAAAAAAAGAAGAATCAGCAACAATCTCTCCAACTGTATCTCATTAAAAAAAGGAGATTTTCTAAAAAAACTAAGGATATTACAGTTTTCTCATTGACTCCCAGGGAAAAATGTCCATAAAATAGATTTATGTGTTGCTGTTGTGCAATTCAATGATTAATTTATAGAAATAAAGGAATTGATATGAATAAAAGTGAACTTGTAGAAAGCGTAGCAGGTGCTACTGGCCTAACAAAGGCAGCCGCAGCGCGTGCTGTAGACTGTACGTTTGAAGCAATACAAGAAGCTATGAAAAAAGGTGATGAAGTTCGCCTTGTTGGTTTTGGAACTTTTGCTGTTGCACATAGAGCTGCTACTCGTGGTCGCAATCCTCGCACAGGTGAAGCAATAGAAATTCCAGCTTCCAAGCAACCTAAATTCCGTCCAGGAAAAGCACTTAAAGATTCTGTACGTGGATAATAAGGATTTTATCTAACAAACAAAAGAAACTGCTATGAATTTAAATAGCAGTTTTTTTTTGTATAAAAATGAAGAAACAGGAGGTTTTCTTATATTGGATCAACAAAAATTTTCACAACCTATTTTTGTGGGAGATATAGGTGCTACAAATGCCAGGTTTACTTATATTGCAGCTGATAGCACGGAAATGGATGTGAAATATTTTTCTTGTGCAGATTATGAAAGCATAGAGTCTCTTCTGCAAGCTTTTTATAAAACCTTATCTTCCTCACAAAAACAGCCTTCTATTGGCGCTTTGGCTGTAGCCTGTCCAGTATTGGGAGATATCGTAAAATTTACTAATTTACCTTGGCAATTTTCTATCCAAAAGGTGAAAAATACTTTTTCACTACAGTCGTTGTTTGTGATTAATGATTATGAAGCTGTGGCTAAAGCCCTTCCATATTTGGGAGAGGAAAGTATTAATTTAGTAGGAAGTGTGCAAAGCACAGAAAAAACAGCACAGGCTGCCAAAGTTGTATTGGGCCCAGGCAGCGGTTTTGGTAGTGCAAGTTTAATACCATATACATGGAATAATGCAGTGCATTGGGTTCCGGTATCAGGGGAAGCGGGTCATATGTCTTTATCTTCCCAAAATACGAAAACTGAAAGTATTTTATCCAGTCTGCGTAAAAAATTGGGGTATGTTTCTATAGAAGATGTTTTATCAGGTACTGGTATTGTTAATTTATACGATATTCTTTTTGCCTGGGCAGAGTCAGCAAATGAGCAACTTTTTGAAAAAGAGGCAGAAAGTGTTAGAACTCTCTCTGTTTCACCAAATAAGCAAGCATATTCAACAAGGAGTAAATTTTCAAAATTTGAAGGTATATCAACTATTTATATAGATGAAAAATTACCAAAAAGAAAACCTGGTATTGTGACAGCTATAAAACCTGTAGCGGGAATAGATGACTCTATTGAAAGTAACAAGTTTTCTGAATTTCAGAAAATGACAGCACCACAAATTGTTTTAATGGCACTGCAATCAAAGAATATGAATCCAACGCCTTTGCTTCAAAAAAATTTACCAACATTGCCAACAACACCCCCCAAACAAATACTGGAAATAGCTTGGGAAAGTTTAAATTACTTTTTCCAATTTTTAGGAAGTGTTGCTGGTGATTTAGCTCTTTCAGTTAATGCTTTGGGCGGTGTTTATTTATCAGGCGGTATTTTGCCTCAAATAGAAAACCTTTTAAATGATTCTAGCTTTAGAGAGTTCTTCCAACAAAAAGGAAGTTTTGAAGCCTATCTTTCCACAATTCCTACATACTTAATTGTTCATCCAGCACCAGCTCTTATAGGTTTGGCTCGCATAGTATGGGAGAGTTTAAACAATCAGTAAAAATTCTTTCTTTTTAAGTAACTCCTGCAAGAAGTTTTTCTGTATCTTGAAAAAGAAGGAGACTTTTTTCTTTTACAATTTCTTCTCTCTCTTCTTTTTTTCTTCTAACTTCATAAGGTTCTTTTTGTTTTGTTTTCTCAAGTCTTTCCAGTTCAAAGGTAAGCTTTCTTTCTGTTTCTTCCATGCGCATCATATCTTGCGTTATGCGCTGTATTGCAATTTCAATTTCTTGTCTTATATGCACGGTAATAAACTGAAAGAAAAGAATATCTTTTTGAAGATCTTGGAAAATACTGTCAGCAGTTTTTATGGTGACAAGTCTATCGGTGCTACTTTCTAACTCTTCTAAACGGTGGATGTTTTCCAGAGTGGTTAAAAACTTAGATAGAAAAGTGGCTTTATCTAATTTTAACCTATGCAGAAAACCTGCCAAATAGTAGGGGCTAAGAACAACTGAATGTAAATCCTCTTTGATGGAATTCATAGCTTCAGCTATATTTTGTAGGTTTTCTACAACTTTTATAAAAGAGAGATCTTTATTTGTCGGATGACTTATTAATTTTTTTCCACTTAATAAATTTCTGGCCATAGCAAAGAATGCAGGTGCTTTTGAAACTGCACTTACTTGTCTATAAGTTTCAAAATGATGATCCAATTTTTTAAGATCTTCAAATATTTTTTGAATACCCATTTGTAATCTTAAAGTTACGTTTCTGTGATTATGGACATCTCTTTCTAAATATAATTTTTCTACTCTTATTTTATCCAGCTCTGCAATATTTTTCAGTGTTCTAATATAGTTGTGTTCAGCCAATCTTTGTAAAGCTTCTTCTTGTCTTTTTAATTCTTCTTTTTCTTGTTCGTGAAGCTTGAAAGTTCTTTGTGCTTCTTGGAAATCTTCTTCAACTTTCTGTCTTAATTTTGTAAAAAAAATTTCTACCTTTCTTTCTATGTTTCTCTCAATATCTTCTACTATGCTTTGTAAAAATTGCAAATCCCTGTTTGCTAGCACTAACAACCCCCTTATGGTTTCTATATTTTCTTGACTGTCTTCTTCTGATATTAGATCCAGCGTTTGGACGTAAGCTAAAACATCGGCAAGATTTAGTAGAATACATTTTTTTGAAAACTTAATAGTGGTATCAGAGAGAATTGCTTCTAGTGCCTGCTTTACTACTATTAATGCTTTTGTTGTATCTTTGACAGAGTGCAAAATATCTGTGTAAGATACTTTTAGAACAATAGGTGCTGAAGCTTCTTTGGTTTGAAGTAATTGAGTTAATTTTCTTGCAGCACTCATTGATGGAGTTACTCTACTTGCAGATTTGTAGGCTTGTATAGCAGATGAAAGACCTTGGAGAGTTGTACTATGCTGTTTTAGATCTAATTGTGCTTGTAAGAGAGTGCTATGCGTTCGGAATAGTTTTTCCCCTAATTCTTCTGTATAAACGGCAAGATCTTGGCTATCTGGTGGTTCTCTTTTTAGAGCGGCACTTGCAGCAGTAGAAGGCTTACCTTCAGTAGGATCCAACACATCTTCTGGAAGTGGGGGAGCGCTTCCAGTTTTTTTTCCTGCACATGACAAGGAAGAAAAAAAAAACATAAAATTTAGAAAGAAAAAAATCTTTTTTAGCATTTTTAGATCACTAGATTTATCTATATATAAGTTTTTAAATACTGTTTTAAACCTATTAATATTCAATTTTTGTTAAGTAGAGTCCACTTGCTGGAGCCGTTGGACCCGCAGCTCTTCTATCTTTGGCTTCCAGTGCTTCTTTTACATCTTTGGACGACCACTTTTCTTCTCCCACTAATTTAAGCGTACCAACTATATTGCGCACTTGATGATGTAAGAAGGATTGAGAAACTGCCTCTATTGTAATAAGATCATTTGTTTTATAAACAGAAAGTTTATCTAGTGTTTTTGTAGGGTTTGAAGACTGACATTCAACTGACCTAAAAGAAGTAAAGTCATGGTGTCCTTCTAAAATTTTAGCAGCCTTATTCATCGAATCTGTATTTAAAGTAGGATAAACATGCCAAGCTTTATTTATATTTAAAGGAGAAGGGGAATGCCTATTAATTATTTTATATATATAAAATCTTTTTTTTGCACTAAATCTTGCATGAAATTCTTTTTCAACATGCTGCGCTTTAATTACTGATATAGTTTGCGGTCTTAAATTTTTTCTAAGCTGTTGGTTAACAGCTTGCATTACATTAAAATCTTCATAATTTGTTTCCAAATCAACGTGTGCTACTTGTGCTGTTGCATGAACGCCCGCATCTGTTCGGCCTGCAACATATATTTTTGGTAATTTTTTATTATTAAGGACAGAAAGGGCTTTTTCTAGCTCTCCTTGAACACTTGACAGCCCTATTTGATATTGAAAACCATGAAAAGGGGTACCATCATACTCTATAATTAATTTATAGCGATAAGTAGTCATAGAAGGAAAGTTCCTTTATTAATAGGCGTACCTCTTAAAAATTCCTCACAGGTCATAGCTTTTTTTCCAGGCTGTTGAACAATTGTACATTTTATTGCAGTTCCTTTTGCACATTGAAATATAAGTTCTTTTTCACATAAGGAAGTTCCTGGTTTGGCATTTGGACTGGGGGATGGTATGGCTATAGCTTGAAGAACTTTTATGTTAATACCTTTATACTCAAAATAAACACCAGGCCAAGGAGATAAAGCGTGGAGCTGGCGAATGGCAAAATCTGCTGATTTATCCCATTGTAATTTTCCATCTATTTTTTTTATTTTAGGAGCATAAGTTACACCTTTTAATGGTTGTTTTTTAGAGTTAATCTTTTTTTCCAAGTATAGTGGTAGAGTTTTTTCTAGAACATCAGCGCTTAGGGAAGATAGTGTGGAGAGAAGCTCGGTAAAAGTTGTGTGGTGCTTTATTGTTACTTCTTCTTTATAGAGCATGGGTCCTGTATCTAATCCTTCTTCCATTTCCATTAATGTTACTCCCGTTTTTTCGTCACCTTGCATTAAAGCATATTGAAGGGGAGATGAGCCTCTCCATCTGGGCAATAACGATGCATGAAGATTAAGACATTTATATATGGGAATAGCTAAAACAGATAAGGGTAAAATTAAGCCGTATGCAATACTGATAATCAAATCTGGGTTTAGGTTTTTAAGGGTGGATAGAGCACTGGGGTCTTTTTGAAAAGATTTTGGTGTAAAAATAGGTAAATTATGCTTTTCAGCACAAAGTTGTACGGGGGTGGGTTGTATTTTATACCCTCGCCCAACAGGCTTTGGTGGCTGTGTATAAACACCTATAACATTATATTTCTTTTGTATAAGTCGCTCCAGGGTAGGGGTAGAGAAGGAGGGGCTTCCCATAAAAACAATGCGTTGAGGATACTGCATATACACTTTTACTTTTTATTTCAAAAAATGGCTATTTAGGTTTTCATTTATTATTTAAAACAAATTTATTATATTTTTTCATGACCATATTTCTTTTCAAAGGAGAAAGATGGTCTATATAAAGTATACCATTCAAATGGTCTACTTCATGTTGAATGCAGCGTGACATCTTACCTTTGAAATGTCCTGTCCTTAATTCATTATTATAGTCTAAATAACTCACTTTTATTTCAGCATTTCGTTTTACAGTATGTCTAACACCTGGAACTGATAGACACCCTTCTTCAGAATTTATTATTTCATTTGAACGCCAAGTAATGCTTGGGTTGGCCATATAATAACACATATCTGGATTTTCATTATCACACATAACAACAATTACAGAGTGGGAGCTTCCCACTTGAGTTGCTGCAAGTCCTGCTCCTTCTTCAAAGTCACAAGTTTCCTTTAAGTCATCCATTAATTTGCGTATGGTATTATCTACTTTTTGTACAGATTTCGTTTTATTGCGCAAAAGCGGATTGGGGATTTGCAGTACTTTTAGAACAGACATAAAAATTACTCACTTTTAAGTTAATATGATATAATCTATAATAAATAGCATCCCATGACTAGTTATTAAAAATTTAGTATATTTCTTAGAAGCTTATATTCTAAAGTAAAGTTTATCTCATTGATATTATGATACTCATTGCTAGTAAACAGGGTAAAGCAGCTGTATTATTTTTAAAAAGCTTCTTTGCTTTTTTTTATTTTTCGTCTATGGTTGGCGCAGATCATAGCAAGACATAAAAGTTTTTTGATTCCCTAACAAACATATAGCTGAGAAAGGTATAAATGTTGTTAAAAAATGAAAATACAGAAAACAACGATTTAGATTTATTTAAGGCATACAAAGATATGCTTCTTATTCGTCGTTTTGAAGAAAAAGCCGGCCAATTATACGGCATGGGATTAATTGCTGGTTTTTGCCACCTTTATATAGGACAAGAAGCTGTAGTTGTTGCTTTACAAGCTTTATCGAATCCAAAAGATAGTATTATTACTGCTTATCGTGACCATGGCCATATGCTAGCCTGTGGTATGGATCCAAGAGGTGTAATGGCAGAGCTTACAGGTAGAGAGGGAGGACTATCTAGAGGAAAAGGTGGTTCCATGCATATGTTTAGCCGTGAAAAAAATTTTTATGGAGGTCATGGTATTGTTGGAGCTCAAGTACCACTGGGCACCGGTATAGCTTTTTCCCATAAGTATAAAAATGATGGGGCTATTTGTTTTACGTATATGGGAGATGGTGCAGCCAATCAAGGACAAGTTTATGAATCTTATAATATGGCGGCTTTATGGAAACTGCCTGTTTTATATGTTATAGAAAATAATAAGTACAGTATGGGCACGTCTGAAGAGAGGCATAGTGCTAGCGATTCATTATTCCAGCGTGGAAAACCATGGGATATACCTGGAAAAGCTGTGGATGGTATGGATGTTATGGAGGTTTATAAAGGAGCAAAAGAAGCTGTAGACTATGTTAGATGTGGGAAAGGACCCTTTATTTTAGAAGTTGATACTTATCGTTATCGTGGTCATTCTATGTCTGATCCTGCAACGTATAGAGACAAAAAAGAAGTAACAGAAATAAAGGAGCAACGAGACCCTCTCCAAACCCTTAAAAATACTTTAATAAAGCTTCATAACACAGAACAAGAAATATTGAAAAATATTGAAAAAGAAGTTAAATCTATAGTTACCGATGCAGCTAAATTCTCTCAGGAAAGTCCTGAGCCGGCTGTTTCAGAGCTATACACAGATATTTATAAAAAATCTTAATACCTTAAAGAATAGAGTGAATGTAGTTATATGGATAAAAGAAAAAAAATTACTGTTCGAGAAGCTCTTTGCCTTGGCATGTCTCAAGAAATGCGTAAAGATTCAAATGTCTTTCTTATGGGTGAAGAGGTTGGGCAGTACAACGGAGCATATAAAGTAAGCCAGGGAATGCTGGATGAGTTTGGTCCAAAGCGTGTCATAGATACTCCAATTACAGAAGAAGGTTTTACGGGTCTTGCTGTTGGAGCTGCTTTTAATGGGCTACGACCTATTGTAGAATTTATGACATTTAACTTTTCTATGCAGGCAATAGATCAAATCGTTAACTCAGCTGCAAAAACACTCTATATGTCTGGTGGTCAAATGGGTTGTCCAATTGTTTTTAGAGGGCCAAATGGTGCAGCTTCTCGTGTTGGAGCACAGCATTCGCAATGTTTTGCCAGTTGGTACGCTCATATACCAGGTTTAAAAGTTGTTTCTCCCTATAGTTCTGAAGATGCTTTTGGACTGATAAAGTCGGCTATAACAGATCCAGATCCAGTAGTTATTCTTGAAAATGAGCTTATGTATGGTATTTCTTTTGATACTTGCGTAGACGAAGATTTTTATATTCCCATAGGAAAAGCTTATATTGAAAGAGAAGGAGCAGATGTTACGCTCATTAGCTTCTCTCGTTCTGTAGGACTTTGTCTAGAGGCTGCAGACGCGTTAGAAAAACAAAATATTTTTGCAGAAGTTATAAATTTACGCTCTTTGCGACCATTGGACACACAGACAATCCTTGATTCATTGGCAAAAACGAATCGCGTTGTAATTGTGGAAGAAGGCTGGCCATTTTCCAGTATTGGTTCTGCTATCTCTAAAATCATTATGGAAAAAGGGTTTGACGACCTGGATGCACCGGTTCTCTGTGTAACAGGTGAAGATATTCCCATGCCTTATGCAGGTAATTTAGAAAAACTTGCTTTACCAAATACTTCTAAAGTCATTGAAGCTGTTAAGAAAGTAACGTATAAATAGTAATATAACGTACCATTTTAAAGGGATAATAAGGGGTTTTACCATGACTATAGAAATTCTTATGCCAGCGCTGTCTCCAACCATGACAGAAGGGAACCTTGTAAAATGGCATAAAAAAGAAGGAGATACTGTAGAGTCTGGCGACCTACTTGCTGAAATAGAGACAGATAAAGCTACTATGGAGGTGGAAGCGGTTGATGAGGGAACTCTTGGAAAAATATTTGTTTTGGAAGGAACACAAGAAGTACCTGTAAATGAGGTAATTGCTGTTTTGTTAGAAGAAGGGGAAGAGACTACTGTGCTGGAAAATTACGCACCAACTTCTCTTGAAAAGGAAACACCTAAAGAAATAGAAGAAAACAAAAACCGAGAATCAACGATAGAAACTAAAGCAGAGTTACCTCCTGCAAGTGAATCAAATTCTTTCACTACGCTTGAAGATCGCATCCTTTCTAGTCCTCTTGCTCGCCGACTTGCAAAAGAAAACAATATAGATTTAATGCAAATACAAGGAACAGGACCCAGAGGGCGTATTATAAAAAATGATGTTAATACCTTCATAACCTCCCAGGAAAATTCTTCGGGAGCATATTTTTCCGGAAGTTTTCCTAATAATAAGTTAAAAACCTCTTATCGGGATGAACCTTTATCGCAGGTAAGAAAAATTATTTCTCAAAGATTATCCAAATCGAAGCAAGAAATACCTCATTTTTATGTAAGTATGGACTGTTTTATGGATGATTTATTGAGAGTAAGAAAAACTCTTAACGAAATTTTGGGCAATGAACAAAAGCTTTCTGTTAATGATTTTGTTATTAAGGCTTGTGCAATGGCCCTTAAAGATACCCCAAAAGCCAATGCCATATGGAAGGGAGACTCTATCCGTTACTACGATAATGTAGATATTTCTGTGGCTGTGTCTATTAATGATGGATTAATTACGCCTATTATTAAATGTGCAGAACAAAAAGCTCTAACTCAAATTTCTAAAGAAGCTAAAGAACTTATAAAAAAGGCTAGAGAAAATAAGTTATTGCCAGAAGAGTTCCAAGGTGGTTCTTTTTCCATATCTAATATGGGAATGTATGGTGTTAAGCAGTTTAATGCTATAATTAACCAGCCACAAGCTTGTATTATTGCTATCGGTGCGGCTGAAAAAAGAGCTATTGCAATAGAAGACAAAATAGAGTTACGAACACAAATGACAGCCACTCTTTCTGTGGATCACCGCATAGTAGATGGTTCAGTTGCCGCTGAGCTTCTTTCTGCTTTTAAAAAATATATAGAAAATCCTCTTTTACTAGTACTAAATTAAGGAAATATACCTAAATGGAACAAAAAAAGTATGATCTTATTGTTATAGGTGGGGGACCTGCCGGTTATGTTGCAAGTATCAGGGCAAGTCAACTTGGATTGAGGGTCTGTTTAGTAGAAAAAGAAAATTTAGGTGGTGTTTGTTTAAATTGGGGCTGTATTCCCACTAAAGCACTTTTACGATCTTCAGAAGTTGCCAGTATACTAAAAGAAGCAGACACATTTGGGTTTGAAATACCAAAAATTCCAAGTATTAACTTAAAAAAAACGGTCCAACGGTCTCGTAATATCTCTAAGAAGCTATCTAAAGGTATTTCCTATTTATTAAAAAAAAATAAAGTAGATATTATTAATGGAACAGCTACTTTAGAAGGTAATGGTCAAGTAAAAGTTTCTTGCGAAAAAAATGATAACCCAGATATTTTTTTTGCTAAGAATATTATTTTAGCTACAGGAGCTCGCGCTCGTTCTCTGCCAGGCGTAAAAGTTGATGGAAAGCATATTTGGACATCAAAAGAAGCACTGGTACCAGAAAAATTACCTAAATCCTTATTAGTTATAGGATCTGGAGCTATTGGTATAGAGTTTGCTAGCTTTTATAAAGGTATTGGTGTTGAGGAAGTTACTGTTGTAGAAATGCAAGATCAAATATTACCTGCAGAAGATAAAGAAATATCATATTTTGCAAGAAAAAGCTTTGAGAAAAAAGGTATAAAATTTTACACAAGAGCCACTATTGAAAATCTAGAAGTCATAAAAGGTGGTGTATCTTTTGATGTTTTATCCAATGGAAAAAAAGAGCATAAAAAAACTGATGTTGCGCTTATTGCCATAGGGATTGAAGGTAATATAGAAAACATAGGTCTTAGTAAGACACGTGTAAAAACAAAAAAAGGACATATTATCACCAAAAGTTTTGGTGCCACAGATGAGCCAGGTATTTATGCTATTGGAGATGTTGCAGGTCCTCCATGGCTTGCACATAAAGGGAGTCACGAGGGGATTGTTTGTGTTAATCATATAGCAAAACAGTCAAATGTTCACGATATAGATACCACTAAAATACCAGGATGTACTTACTCTAATCCACAAATTGCCAGTGTTGGATATACGGAGGAAAAAGCTAAAAATGAAGGTTTCGAAGTTGCTATTGGACGATTTAATTTTCAAGCAAATGGCAAAGCTCTAGCATTAGGGGAACCAGAAGGACTAGCTAAAGTCATTTTTGATGCAAAAACAGGTGAACTTCTAGGCGCTCATATGGTAGGAGCAGAAGTAACAGAAATGATACAGGGATTCGTAATTGCAAGATCTATGGAAGCCACAGAGGCAGATTTAATGCAAGTTGTTTTCCCACACCCAACAATATCTGAAGTTATGCATGAAGCTATTCTAGACGCTTTTAACCAAGGTATTCACCAATAAATAGATAAAAAGAGGCCTAGATGAAAAATTATGCTGATATTTTACAAGATTTAATAAAAAAATCCTGTGAGAAAGGTGCGACATCAGCTGATGCTATGTATGTAGAAGATGAAGGAATTAGTATAACAATTCATGATAAAAAATTAGAAAATTTAGAACGTCATGATGGACATGATTTGGGACTACGTATTATTGTTGACGGAAAACAAGCTATAGGATCTACATCAGATTTGAGTAAAGAAAGTTTAGATACTTTAGTAGATCAAACTATATCTATGGCTAGGCATTTACCGGCAGACCCTTACTGTGGGTTAGCCAACCCTGATCAACTGGTAAAAGATATGCCCAATATTGATAGTTTTGATAAAACAGAATTACAAGCAGAAGACTTAATAGATATGGCTATAGAATGTGAGGCAGGAGCTCTTTCTGTAGATGGGGTTTCTACAACAGAAGAAATTCAAGCCTCCTGGAGTAGGACTAAGTCTGTTCTAGCTTCTAGCAATGGTTTTTTTGGAGAAAAAAAGAGTTCATCAACAGGAATTGTAGCTGTTTCAATTGCTGGGAAGCTTCCAGATATGCAAACAGATTATGATTATGATTCGTCAATATATGTAGAAGATTTAAAATCCCCATCTTTAGTGGGAAAAATATCTGGAGAAAGGGCTGTTCGACGCTTAAATCCTCGGAAAATAGAAACAGGTCGTTTTCCTATTATTCTTGATCCACGAATAGGTAGCAGCCTTTTAGGCAACTTTGCACAAGCGATTAATGGTATAAGTGTAGCAAGAGGAACAAGCTTTTTAAAAAGCTCTTTAGGAAAAAAAGTATTTAATAACAGCATAACCATTATAGATAATCCACTACTGCTACGAGGTAAAAGATCAAGAGCTTTTGATGCAGAAGGCTTGCCCACAAAGATGAGAGAAGTTGTGAAAGATGGTGTTTTAACAACCTGGATTATGAATCTTTCAGCTGCTAGACAAATGAATACTACCTCTACAGGCAGTGCTGTTCGCGCGCCGGGCAGTTCGTCTGTTCCTTCAGTTTCAAATTTTTATATGCAACCGGGGAGCATTTCACCTAAAGACCTTATAAAGTCTATTAAAAAAGGATTTTTTGTAACAGAAGTAATGGGAAATGGCATTAATGCTATTACAGGAGATTACAGCATGGGGGCTTCAGGTTTTTGGATTGAAAATGGAGAAATTGTTTATCCTATTAGTGAAGCAAGCATAGCAGGGAATTTAAAAGATATGTTCTTAAATTTAACAGCCTGTACAGACCTAACGTTCCATAATGGGATCGACGTTCCAACTTTGTTAATTGAAGGAATGACTACCGCTAGTCAATAAAATTTTCACCCTTAGAGCCAAGCTTTATTGTTTCTTCTTCTATTTGTGATTTTTTTTCTATCTTTTCAAAATATCTAACACCCCATAAGAATCCTAATGCCACAGGTATTAAGATAAAATAAAGTCCCCAAGTTCCCATAAAATCAGTTAGATAAACAAGGCCAAAAGAAGAGAGGATGTGTGTGATAGCTCGAGAAAGTGCATACATAAAACTAGCATAGGTAAATCTTTTAAAAACTGGAAAATGCCTCATTAAACAGGCAACAGCTGGAACAGGGGATAGGGTAAAGCAAACACTTATAGTTTGAATAATAAATATTTGCCAGGAGCTACTGGTAGAATTTATGATAAACGGAACAGATACAATAAATGGGATAAAAAGAATAGCTTTACTTTTAATAATTTTTAAAGGATGTATTTTATAGCTTAATAAAACGCAAGTAAGCATTCCCAAGAACTCAATAATTGAAATCAAAAAATTTTGGGTAATTATTGTTTGACTTGTATAGCCAATAGTTTTTAAAAAAACTGAAAAATAGATATAACTAAAATACAAACAAGCTGGCGGTCCTGCATAAATTAAAAAAAAAGCTAAGAGAGTTTTCCAGCTAGCTTTAGATTGATAAGAAGGATATATTTTTTCTAGAAGATGTGAAGAGGTTGCATCACTTATTGTCTGCAAGGCAGGAATTTTTTTCTTTAAATGTTTTTTCATATCCACAAAGTCAGGTGTTTCTCGTAATCTTGTCCTTGCAACAGAGCCTACAACAGCAATTGCAGCCCCAATCCAAAAAGCATTTCTCCACTCAAAATTATGCAAGGTTACCAGGGTAGCCACACCCAATGCAGCCATAGTACCCAATCGAGAAGCACACCCTATAAGACCAACAACGGGATAACTCACAGGTGGTTTTGTTATTTCTGTCAAATAAATTTCAGCACCAATAATTTCTCCCATAGAAGAAAGGCCCTGTATTATGCGGCATAATGTAACTAGCCAAGCAGCAGCAATACCAATCTGTGCATATGTGGGAAGAGTGGCCATTATAATACAAGAAATAGCCATCATCATTGTTGTTATAATAACAGTTGTTTTTCTACCTATATTATCACCAATATAGCCAAAAATGAGAGCTCCAAAAGGTCTTAGTACATATGTGGAGCAAAAAGCAAAAGCAGCGAGCAAGGAAGCTGTTTTTGCATCTGCTATAGGAAAGAACAGTTCATTTAAAAGAACCGCCATATGCACATAGAGCATTAAATCAAAATACTCAAGAAACGTGCCTACCTGCAGGAGGCCTACAGCTTCTTTTTGGTCTTGGTTTAAGGAAGATAAAAAAGACATACGTAGAATGCTTTACTATATTTTAGAATCCATCTATTTCACAATGCTAGGTAATTAAAAATATAGTGTCAATGCTTTATTATTTTTATAAATAATATTAAAAAAAAAGCCTCCAAAAGGAGGCTTTTTAAAAAGTTTTAAAGATAACTTAAGCTTTTTTATCTTTTGCTATTTTATCTTTAGCTTCAACAAGTTTTTTATATTCCTTGTTAAGTCCAAAAACCGCAAAGATCCAAGCCATAACAATTACAGCCATAATTACAGAAACATATGGTGCGATTGTAATTTGTGTACTACCTATAATACTAATTAGTAGAACTTGTTGTATCAAGGCTCCCCCGGACTTACCAAGGCGTCCACCAACACCATCAACGGCTGCTTTACCTCGTACTTTTAGATTTTCATCCAAAGGAATATAGGCCATTTCTTTTGTTGGATCAAATAGAGAGTACTTTGTAGATTTACTTGCAACGTTCTGTGCTAATCCTAACCAAATAGAGAGAACAACAGGAGTCATACTAAAAGCTGCCATCATACCTCCCAAGCTATCACGGAAGATAACGAAAGTGAAGAAAGCAACACCTGTAACAAGTAGCATAACAGGAGTAATAATAGCACCAGTAAACCAAGAGAATCTGCGTAAAATATTGTTACCAACAATCATTAAGAATATTGTAACCGCTCCAACAATCATAGAAAACTGCCCCATAAACCCTGTGTAGTCGTTAGGATTTGTATATTGAAGTTTAATTTGACCTTTCCAAGTGATTTCAACAAGGTTAATAGCCATACCATATCCAAGAACTAAGATAGCTATGTACCCTATATATTTAGAATGGAAAACTACCTTCATACTTTCCCAAAAGGTTAGTTTTTCTTTTTTCTTTTTAATTTTTTTCTCAGAAGGATCATACAAACGAGAATCTGTTAGAACATTTTTATTTATCCAGCTGTAGATGTACATAATAAATATACCAGCAATAATGACAGCACCCACAATCCATTTTAGGTTAATAACCCAACGAAGATCATCTGAAAGGTGTGTATTCATAGTAGTAAATTGCTTAAGTATTCCACCTGAAAACATTAGACCTACATTACCTATCATACCAAACAAAGGATAGAAGCGCTTTGCTTCACTGCTTTTAGTTGTTTGGTTAGCAAAAGTCCAGAAAAGAACGGAAAGAGCAAAAGTTCCCCAAATTTCAGAAAACACGTAGAATAATGAAAATGTCCAGTTAGCAAATAATGGCATTAGCCATCTAAAGCGAGGAAACTCAGATTGTAAGTTTACCAAAGTTTCATGGCTCATGTTAAAAAATTCTTTGTTTGGGTAGAAAACGAAAGCAAACAAAGCAAAAAAAGTGAGCATAAAAGTTATAGTTGTATAGAAAAGAGTTTGTTTTCTTAATAATGTACTTAATTTTCCATAAAAAGCAGTCATTAAGATTGCAAAAGGTAACGTTCCATATACCTTCAAAAAACTTAAAGACTCTGCACCAGATCCTGGTGCTGTAACGATTATGGCATCTTTTACATCACGAAGAATCGTATAGTTAAATAAGATAAAAAACATCATTAGAGCCATAGGAATAACTTTTTTATTTTCAAAAGTTTCCACTGGCCAAAAAATATTTTTTAGCGCTTCTATTTTACTGCCTGAAACTGTAGTAGACATAATTTTCCTCAATTGAGTTGAACACAAATAAAAAATAGAAAAAGTCGCAGATTTTAGCGACTTCATCTCTCATAAAAAAACTTATAGAGTGTTTATATAAAAAAAGCTATAAAAAAATAATGGTTATTTTATATATCAAGAGTGAAAATTGCTATAAAAACTATTGCAATAACGATATAGCTAGTGTAATAGGAATAATCATCGGGGTGTAGCGCAGCCTGGTAGCGCATCTGGTTTGGGACCAGAGGGTCGGGGGTTCGAATCCCTCCACCCCGACCATTAAGGTTAAGATAGTTATTTAAATTTAGCTAAAAAAAAACCTTTCCAGGCTTAATCCAGGTTAAAAGAGCCTTTTCTGCTTGTTATTTCTAATATTTTTTCTCCCGTTTTAAAATTGATATTGTTCAATGTTTTTATAGTTAGCTAAAATTTCTGCCAGAAGGTTAGGGGAAACGGCTCTTTCTGAAGAAGTTTTTTGACTTTTTATATATTTTTTAGCTAAAGTTAAGTTAAATTCATCTATCTGATGAAAACAAATACAATGCTGATAAAATTAGTACTTTTGGGAAAATTTGAAACGTAATTTTTCTCTTTTTTATTCAACATATTATTATGGGTGTATTTTCAGAACAATACGTTTAATATATAAAGCAAGTTTTTTCCCCTTGATTAGATAGAAAATTCGTTACATAATAATACCTGCATACTGAGTTTAAAGGGAGAAGATAATGCAAGAACAAGAAAAAGCCTTAAGGCATTTTTTCCGTCATTTAGTTTCATTTTTGGCAACGAGTGCTGTCTGTGTTATTATTTGGCTATTTGGTGGATTAGGTTATTTTTGGCCAATTTGGGTTATAATATTTATGGGTATTCCGCTGTTTATAGAGGCCTATAGACTTCGTGTTTTACCAAAAAAATGCCAAGAAAGAGCAGAGCAAGCTTTTAGAGCTTTTCCAGAGCTAACAGCTGAATATGAGAATACTTTTGTGAAAAACCAAGAGGAAAAAGCAGCTGATTCTTCTAAAAAAGGAACAGCCAAAAAAACGGCAGCAAAAAAGAGCACAGCTTCAACAGCAAAAAAGAAGTCAACAACAACGAAAAAAACAGCTACAAAAAAAACGACAACGACTAAAACAACTAAATCCTAAGCTTTAAGTTTTTTTGTTGCTATATTTAACGAAGAGGATGCTTATTGGGCATTCTCTTTTTTTGTTGTTCATGTACATAAGCAGGGCGCAAATATAGAGGGGAAAGATTATTAAGAAGCCTATTATTTTTTTCTAAATATTTTCTAGCTAAGAGAATTCTTGAAGCTGTAGCATGAGAAAAACTATCAAGAACAGTTAGGCTAGGATACTTTTGAAAAATGTTCATAGAAAGAAAACAAGTATGGTTTAAGCCATGTCCTGTTAAAACCCAATTATTTTTAGATTTTATAAGCACTTCTAACTCTTCTTTTGAAAGACATTTTGGAGCAAAAAGAGGGGTGCGTAACATTTGATCAGCATCATAAGCTGAAAAAGGTTGAACAAAAAAATCATCTCTTTTTGTATCTAGTATAATTAATAGCGGAAATGATGAATATTTTTTTCTCGTTTCTAAATCCAAAGCATAAGCTATGGCATCAAAGGCAGAAAGAGATTTTATCTCTATTTTTTTATCATGAGAGGAATCTATATTTGATGCTGCTTTAAATCCCATAGCCACAGCCAAGCCAAGTCTAATTCCAGTAAAAGATCCTGGTCCTTTTACTACATATATAGCATCTAGGTCACTAAAAGTTTTTTTTGATTTGCTCATAACTTTTTGCAGTAAAGGAATTAAAATCTTAGCCTGAGCATATAAATTTGTATTTTTTTCTTTGGCCAATATTAAACCATCACCATTACTAATAGCAACTGTGGTATAAGCAGTAGAAGTATCAAAAGCTAAATAACTCATAAATATAGGTTATACCGAGAGATATAAAAAAATCTATATTATTTTTAATAATAAAGATATAACCTTACTATAATTATGGACCTCAGGAGATTAATGAATCCCAAGATGCTAAACAACGAGCTCTCTCTGCTCTACGTAGTTCAAGCAAAGATTCTAAACCGGCTCTAAGATCCCTTATACGCTTAAATATTTCAGAAAACTTAGCTGCAAGAAGTTTTTTCTGATAGAAAATTGTTCTTTCACAAAGAGTCCACATTAGAAAACGTCCAGCCTCAGGGCTTATAGTAATAGGAGGTACCCCGGAGCATACAACAACAAAGGGACAAATCGACGGCCCTTCATCTCTGCGGTTTAATATTAGAAGTTTCTCCCAATCTTCGGGGCTGTCTTTGCCAGGGGCAGAAGATTTCATCAGCGCCGTAGAGGCTCTAGAAGAAGAGTCTTGACGTTCTTCATCTCTATCTCCAGCAATACAGGTTGAGGTTAATAAAATAGCACATAAAAAAAATGAAATAGTTTTCATAGTTATAAACTCCAAAATATTTTGTATTATACACTTTATACTCGTAAAAATATAATTCAAATGCAAAAAAATATTCCTTAGGCCTTATTAGGAAACGCAATATATATATTATGGAAAATATTAGAGTTATAATAACTAAGGATTATCTAGTTGCAGATGAACAAGAAATAACTGAGACTCAAGGATTGCCTGATATATCTACCGGTATACTGCATCCTGAAGACGAATTTATATCAGAAGCGGTAGATAATTATATAGGACACCTGCCGCAACCTCTTGGTGATGAAACTGAAACAGAATTATGCACTGCTGTACGCTCTGCATACTACAACCATGCAAGCATGTTATTTTTGCAGAGGTTTAATGCAAGAGTATCTGATTTAGTAGGTAGTAATTGCCAGGGAAATAAAAACAGAAACCATGGATATTTTCAAATCCATCTAGTGCAGCTTGCTAGCACAATAATTTCTATAAACAATATTCTTGCTGCAATGCAGGAAGAAGTAGCAGCTGCTCCAGCAGCAGAAAATGTTCAAGCAGTAGTTGATCTAGAAGAAGATCCGATAACGGGTTAAGTGTGTAGCTAATAACTTTGTTTTAAACATGGGACTGTTTTTCAAACAGTTTCACTCTGTACTAGGGCTAAAGAAAAATCGAGAGATAAATTTGTTGTGGTAATAGTAGGTTATCTATATTAAATATTTTATATTTTTTACAGAAAAGCTACTATATTCCTAATTATTTAGGTTTTCTCTCATCTTCTCATTAATGCTAGCTATATCAATCTCTAGAACAATTGGATATTTATAAGAGTGCGTATCATCAATCGTTTTTTTTAATAAATCTACCTTAGATTTAAATGCCTTTAGCATTACTTTAGCTTCAGGTTTTTCTTTTTCTATACCATCTTCTTCATATATGGACAAAACACCTGGTGTTATATTAGAACAAATAATTAATTTATCCTTCAACAAAGCTTTAGATACTTGCGTTGCTTCCTTGAGATTTGGAAAAAGAACATATAAAAGGACAATTTCATCTTTATCACTGACCACAACCACCTCCCCTATTTTTTCATCATACCTTAATTTTAATAAATTTTTTTATAGTTGACCAGAACATTATCTTTTATAGAAGCTAAATTTATTTTTTCCTAACGTAATATATTGTAAAAACTATCAAGAAATTATTAAAGTACCATCATAGAAGGAGTTTTTTTTATTTTTGCTTTACGTAGGTTCTATTGTTCCAGCAGGTACAAACACAGAAGCTTCTGCATCTGCAATAGCCTCGCCCTCTTGTTGAGCTGTAAATTCTTCAATGGTAGCTTTATTTTTCCCAATAACTTCTCTAAAATAAGCATATATTCCTTCTATAGAAGGAAATATTTGTTCCTTCTTGTCCATAACAGATGAATATTCTGCATCAGCACTTATTTTAAGAACAAAAGAAATAGATACTGATGGCAATGGTAAACCTAGCCAAAATTCCATGAGCTTTTCTGATGCACCCCCACTATCAGAGCCTGTTTTAATTGTTCCCGAGAATTCTCTTAAAGTTAGTAAAAGCTTTCTTAAGCTTTTTAACTTAGAATATGCTGTTGTCGGAGCTTCTGGTTCACTAGCATAAACAAAAAGTACAGCTAATGAAATGTTCATGTTGTCAAGATCAAGAGGATTTCCGAGTAGTACCATTTTGTTACTTGGCAAAAAGCAACTACCCTGCCGTAAATGGATACACATAGATGGAATATTATTAAGAGATACAATACTAACTATACTTTGAAATGGTGCAGAACCAACTACTACTTTTTTTCTCTCCATTTCCTCTACATAATCATATAAGCTGGTATATTTTCCGTTTTCTAGCTGTAATTGTAAAATTGGAGAATGCTTAACGTACCTAGAAAAATATAAGCAAGTTTCTTTTTTCATAAGTGTGCCATATCCCTGACCTCTATGTTTTAAAAAAACATAAATTTCCAACTCTAAAAAAGGATCCGTATCTGCTAGCATACTATTATGTCCTACAGAAGTTACACCTATGATTTCATCTGTCCCTTCTCTTGAAAAAACAAGTCGTATACCAAAATCTAGCCAATTTCTTTTCATGGGATAAAACTCATCATAAATACATTGAGCAGCTTCTATATGATCATCTTTCTTAGATAAGAATTCTTCTTTTTCCCCTTCTGTTTCTAATTCTGACAATTGTGTTGCTAAAAACGAAACATTTACCCAACTATGTTGATCCCTTTCTGATTCTTCAAAGCATAAAACTTCATGGTTTTTGGGACAGTATGGACGAGCACAGATACGCTCCCCTGTTTCTTTTTCACACTCAAAAACAATATCGGATAAACCTGGCTCTCCAGAAAGGCAAGAGGTAATTCCAAAACTAAAAATAATAATAATAAAATAAAAAAAATTATATAACATCTGACAATATCCAACCTATAAAATTAGATAAATATATAAGTATCATAGCTAGATATTTCAACAAGAAATTACTATTCTTTTGTAAAAAAGATATTTTTACATACCAAAAGAAACCATCCTGCAAGCGCAAAATGTACATTTATCAATGCAATAATAATTGATATTATTGCAGCAACTGGGATTATGAGAAGAGAATAAATAAAATTTTTACTAAATTTAGTGTTATCCTTAGTATTATCTGTGGATGTCTCTTTATTTTCTGCATTAAACAGAGATTTAGCTATAAGAAATAAACAGAACGATGGTGTAGCTATACTTACATTAAACATAATAATGCTTAATTGTGTATAATTTGTTCCAAGCAAACCACTTGGCAAGGGAAGAAAAGAGATTAGTAGTAAAAAAATAATATTTAACCATAATATATAGGCATTCATGTCTTGTTTTTTATCAAAAATAATGGCATGCAGTTGCCAATATTTAGCAACTATTAAGAAGGTTAAAATATACGCAATAAATAAGGGATACATGTCTATTAAATGTCGCCACAATTGCAGGTCATTGAAATTAGAGGGTGTTTTTAACTTTAAGTCCAAGACTAAAAGTGTCAAAACAATAGCAAAAACAGCATCACTTAAACCTGTTAGTCTATCTGCTGTTATATACTGTTTTATTCTGTTCATAGCATTTTTTCCAAAACTTATTTAACTCAACCTCCCAAAAGATAATCTGACAGTGATTTATTTATACTATCAACCCTAATCTCTATGATAGCAGGTACTTCATAAGAATGCATGTGTTCTATCTTTTTTTTTAAAGAAAATATTTGTTCTTTTTTTGTTTTAAAAAGAACAATAACTTCTGAAGACTCTTGTTCTGTTCTATTATAGGTATAAATAGATACAACATTTTGTATTATATTTGCACAAACAATAAGTTTTGCTTTTAGTAATATTTTCGCAGCTTTTCTAGCCTCTTTCATGTCTGGAAAAGGAACATACAAAAGTGCTATATTTGCCTTTTTAACCTCTTTTTTACTCATAAAAAGACTCTTGTTTATGCGCGGCATAGTAAAATTAATTAATTTTATCTATAGCTAGCTAAAATTCTTTCTATCATTATATTGTTTGAAACAACCGGGTGCTCTTTTTTAAGATCGGTAAATATTGCGTGTAAGAAAGCTCCTGTTAAGGCTCCTTTCAGGCCCTTTCTAATAGCTTCTAAGTTTTCTTTATGCCTGGCTTTAGAAACAGGCGTTATTCTGCCCAATTTAATAACACGTCCCACATATCCTTTTTTATCAGAAATTAGACCAAAATAAGTTTTTAATGGCTGCTTTAATACTTTTTCTACAACATCCAGCGTTAATGCAGGAGGAACATCTTTAGTTGCTCTTATATCGGTAAATGTTTTGACTCTAAGACCTGACTTCTTTGCTAAAGTAGCCAAATCTATAGAACCTTTTGTCAATATTTCTACAAACTTTTGAATATTCTTTTTCAAAGCTTCTCTTCTCAACTCTAGTAAATAATCTGCCCTTACAGCTTTTTTTACGTCCTTAAAAGCTGGTATTCTTGTTTTTTTTATATCCGTAACTTTTATAATATAGGAACGACCATCAGTTAAGGAACGTGTATCACTTTCAAGCTCCATATCCAATTCAAAAGCTGTATTTATCATATCTGTTGTTAAAAAAGAATTGTCTCTACCTGCTCTTTTTTGACTAGCTGCATTTCCTTCCAAATCTATATTTTTAGCTGTATATATAGGTAGCTTATATTTTTTAGAGATTTCATTAAAAGTCATACCTGCCGCTAGTTGATCTTCTATCTCTTGTGTTAGTTTATGAGTCCGTTCTATGGAGGATTGTTGCACCTCTGAATCAGTAAACCCTTTATTTTCTTTTTTTATTTTCTTTTCAAAAATTTCTGGAGAGAAAATAAAGGCTTGAACAGAACGCATTTCAGGAAGCGCATATTTAGGTTTATGTATAGCATAAAAATCTTTTAAATCACTTTCTTTTATTTTATCATCAACATATACGTTTTTTTCAGTGAATATAACTACTTGGTATGTGCGTGGTGTATAGTAGTCTTTATGAATTGTTTGGACAAAAGAGTCAGGAACAAATATAGACGGAAAAATAGCACCTGCGATAAAGGCTCTTTCCATGTCTTTTTTTATAATCTCAACAAATTGTTTTTCAGAATATCCTGATCTATTTAACATAAGCTTAAACCTTTTAAAGTCAAACTTTTCATCGTTTTGTAGATACTGTTTTAGAATAACATCTTTAATTATGTTGTTAGAAATATTTAGTTTCATATCATCAGCCAGTGCATTTAATAGCTTTTGTTGAACAAGCTGTGTATATACTTGAGACTGAATCATAGGAAGTAACGTAGAAATAGGTACTTTTCCCTTTACCATTTCACGTGCTTTTTCAACCTGCATACGAAGAGCTCTATCGTACTCTATGGCAGATATAGAATTGCTTCCTACAGTAGCCACTTCTGTACCCAAGCCTTTGCCACGCAAAGCGTCTATTCCCCAAACACCAAAACTGGCTATTAAGATAACAAAAAATATCTTAAACGGTAAAGTGTTTGTAGATTTACGTAGTAGTCCTAGCATAAAGCAACTCCTATTGGCTGATTTTATTTTTTAGAATATCGTTAATGAGATTTGGGTTTGCCTTCCCTTGGGTTTTTTTCATAGCTTGCCCTACAAAAAAACCAAAAAGTTTTTCTTTACCCTCTTTATATTGTTGTACCTTATCTTGATGTTGATTTAAAACTTCCTCTATAATTGTCTCCAACATAGAGAGATCTGTTATCTGAACAAGCCCCTTTTCTTCAACTATTTCTTTTGGATTTTTCCCACAAACCCACATTTCTTGAAAAACTTCCTTGGCTATGCGGCCTGAAATAACTTCATCTGTTATCAGATTAATTAAGGTACTTAAAGATTCACAAGATATGGGTGAGTCATCTATCTTCAAATTATTTTTATTCAGAGCAGCAAAAAAATCACCAAGCACCCAAGCAGCAAGAAGTTTAGGTCCTTCCAAAGAGTTTTTTATATATTGTATGCATTTTTCATAAAAATTAGCCACACTTGCTTCAGCAACCAGTGTTGAAGCTATATAAGAACTTAACTTATATAGCTTCATAAAACGAGCTTTTTTTGCATCTGGCAGCTCCGGCAAGCTTTTTTTCAGGCCTTCAATATAACTATCTTTTATTGCAATCGGAAGCAAGTCTGGATCTGGGAAATATCTATAATCTTGCGCATCTTCTTTTGAACGCATTGTTCGAGTTTTTCCACTATTTGGGTCAAAAAGCCGAGTTTCTTGAACTACAGCCCCCCCCTCTTCAAGGAGCTCAACCTGCCGTTTTACTTCATACATGACAGCTTGACCTATAAAACGTATGGAGTTTATATTTTTTAGTTCTGTTCTCGTACCCAATGGTTCCCCCAAAAGACGTACAGAAACATTTACATCAGCTCTTAAACTTCCCTCATCCATATTTCCATCGTTTGTTCCCAAATACCTTAGTATCGTCCTTAGCTTTTTTACATAATTCATGGCCTCTTCTGCAGAGCGTATATCTGGTTTTGAAACAATTTCCATCAACGCTATACCTGATCTATTAAGATCAATATATGATTTTTTAGGATGGTAATCGTGAATGCTTTTGCCTGCATCTTGCTCAAGATGAAGTCGTTCAATGCCTATTCTTTTTGATTTATTATTTTCAAGGTCTATATCAATATATCCGCCACTTACTATAGGATGATAAAATTGAGATATCTGATATCCTTGTGGCAAATCTGCATAAAAATAATTTTTACGATCAAAAGCAGAAAACTCATTTATTTTAGCATTAATTCCCAATCCTGTAAGTACAGCTTGCTCTATGCAGTACTTGTTTAAAACAGGAAGCATGCCAGGAAAACCGGCATCTATAAGTGATACCTGCTCATTTGGATCCGATAAAAAAGCTGTTGAAGCTCCAGAGAAGAGTTTAGATTTAGAAGATATTTGTGCGTGTACTTCTATCCCTATAACAACTTCCCACTGCTCTTTCCTTCCTTGATATAAAAGAGAATCTGACATATAGACCTTAGTTTATTATTTTTAATCTCAAAAAAAATCCTGCGTGATTATTTTTAGCATAATTTGCTCTTTTGTAAATACAAAGCGTAAATTTCTAACTAGAAACAGAATTAGCTAGCACTACTCATATTGCTTTTTTAGTTTACTGTTTTAGCATATCTGTCTTTCTATATAGTTTCTATTTTTATATAAAAGCAACTACTATCTATCTGTTTTTCTAATTATGATTTTACCAGTTTTTTCACTCCTATTAGCATACAAGAAGGAGTATATTTTTCTACTATACATTAGTTCTCTTTTCTAGAACTGACAACTCATATCTCTTGGCGCTACATCTTCTAGGATATAGCAACCCTACTATCGCATGAATTTCTCTTAATTAAATAGATAAATCTTTAGACTATTGTAAAATAAATATAAAAATTTTTCCCTACTCCTATAGACATATTCATATAATTATTTTATAGGTTATTCAGCTATTGTTTATGCCCAGATAGCTCAGTTGGTAGAGCAACGGACTGAAAATCCGTGTGTCGGCGGTTCAAGTCCGCCTCTGGGCACCACTGACGTGATAGTCTGCTGTCTGTGTAGGGAATTTAGTCTGTAAGAGATAGTTTCTCTACTATATTATTATAAAGTACTGGAGAGGTGGCCGAGTGGTTTAAGGCGCACGCTTGGAAAGCGTGTATACGTTAATCCGTATCAAGGGTTCGAATCCCTTTCTCTCCTCCACTTTTTATTTCTCAAAAAGTTTTTGTTGGATTTTTTGGATTAGCGGAGATGCCGCAAAATCCCATCTTTCATAAGCTTTATAGAGTTTCAGTTGCGCAACACATGCATACCTAGAGAATAGAAAAATCATTAAATTTACTCCAAAATTTCCCTTTTTAGTCTCCGTTTTCTCCGTTACATGCGAACGTCGGTTGTGAAGGTGTGCATTTATCAACCTCTTGATTTTACTGGATTTTTGCAATTTCGGCATTTTGAGGTTGGTTTTTCAAAAGTGGGTGGCGCTACACCTCCTCAGCGAGAATTTTATGCTGAATAGCACTTAATTTGGTGTACTTAAAGATCGATAAATCCAATAATTTCAGTAGGTTACTCAAATGAATATATAGACAGTTTAGCACAATTAGAACTTTGTTATGGACGATCTAAAAGACAATATAAAGCAACTATTTGCATTTAGTAATTTACAGGTAGATATAGTTTCTGATGATAAAGAAATAATGCTAACATCACCTGAACTTTCCTTTGGGTAAAAAGGAATCAGCAACGCTAATTGCTGCATTATTGATGAGAACATCAACATGCCCGCAATGTTTTATAGCATAATCAAATAATGCTTTGATATTACTTTCATCTCTGAGATCGCAGTTGAAGCTAAGAATATCAGATCCAATTTGTTTTGCTGTAACTTCTGGTAGTTGTTTATTGCGTTGCATTCCCAATTCTTTTGGTATTACTTTAGCTGAATCTTCTGGATTAGCATATCCATGTAATAGTACTTTAAATCCACTGTTATGAAATGATTTTGCAATTTCATCACCTATGCCTTCAAGATTATTTGCGCCTGTTATAAGTACAGTTTTTTGTTCTCTTGTATATGAGTCATTTTAATTATCCAATAATTCTTTGTATTTGCTGGCCAAGCTGTATTTTCTTGATTTGAAGCTCGAATCTGCAATTTCTAAAAAACCAGCTTCTACCCATTTTTTGCAAAGAGCAGCATTGGTTCTGGGTTGAAAACCAAATAAATCACCAACTTGCTTGCTGGTAACAACATCATACTCTCTAAATAATTCTAGTGATTTGCGTTGCTTTGGATTGAGCTTTCGCATAAGTTCAGAAGTGTCTTTTTCACCTTTTTCATTGCTTTCTATCATTTGGCCAACAACTTTTTCAAACGCAAAAGCCATACCTTCTGTGAAATATTCGACCCACTCGGTGATATCACTCTCGGCGCGGCCAAAATAATAATTGTGGGAAGGGCCAATGCTAATTGCTCGATAGTATCCCAGAAGATTTTTAGCATAATATTCTTCTAAAGAATACAGACCTTTTAAATCATAGCCGCCAAGATGTAAGATTAATGTTGTTAGCAATCTAGCTGTTCTTCCGTTGCCATCATAGTAGGGGTGAATTATTGCGAACTGATAATGGGCAATACCAGCAACAATGGGACATGGTAACTCCTCATTTTCTTTGATCCAAAAAACAAGATTACGCATAAGACCAGAAACATCTTTGGATTCTGGGGGCATGTAAACTATTGTTCTTGTTCCACTATCTTTAATAACGTTTTGTCCATCACGATATGGTGTAGGTTTAACACGCGTTTTACCATCACTCATAACAAGCGCATGTAGTGTTTGGATTATTTTTTCAGTAACAGAAATACCTTGGGCTGCGTATTGTTCTAGTTGGGCCAGTGCTGCGTAATAACCTTTTACTTCGTGCTCATCTCGTTCTTTACCGGGGAAATGCCCTTTGAGTTGAATAACTTCCTGTATTTCTTCGGGTTTTAGTTGATTTCCTTCTATCATCGTAGAATAATGCGTCGTATACAATTTTGCCGTCTCACGCAAAGATGCAAGCACAGTAGTATTTACAGGCAGCATTGCTACTTTTTCTTTGGCAGCTTCGATTCTCATCAGATACTTAGCGATAACCGCGTTGATTGTATATACAGGTTTAAAGTTTGTCGGCACAATATAAGATCAATATTAGTTTGTGATATATTTATAATTATGCCGATAATATTCGTTTAAATCAAGCATAAGATGCCGATAAAGTGCAGCTAAGGCGTTTGGCGACTATCTTATTATCGGAAAAGCATAAAATCGATAATAACGCCGATCCTCATCACCACCTTTGGAGGCTTGATGTTTGTTGTTATCGAAAATCATCACAATCGATAACAATGGTGCTGTATCCTGTGTCCTAAAAGTGGCAAATATCGTTACTAAAAGGACATGGCATATCCTTTCGGTTTTAATATTCGTAACCTAGAGGACAAGATAGGCGCAATTGAGAAGTGAATGAGGTAGCCAGTTTAGAGAGCATTATATTAATGGATGCTAACCTCCTCCACTTTTTATTTCTCAAAAAGTTTTTGTTGGTTTTTTTGGATTAGCGGAAACGCCTCAAAACCCCATTTTTCATAGGATTTAGCGAGTTTAAGTTACGTGACACATGCATACCTAAAGAATCGCAAAATCATTAAATTTACCCCAAAATCTTCTTTTTTGTTTTCCAATTCTCCTTGCCATGTATCTTCTGTTATCATAATTTTGATCATGAAGTTGCAAAAACAGAGCTTCTAACTGAAATTTAGGTACTGCTTAAGTAATATATATTTTTGCCCCATATCCTATTTATAGCATTTATTGACATTTTTAGGACATGATATATATAAGCTTATTTCATATTTTCTACCCAGTTTGGAGAGCTTTATACTGATGGATGGCTACCCTCCCCTATTGACTAAAAACGAACTTTTATATGCCCTAGATGATAGACTCAGCATTTGCGGACTTTTTACTGTTTGCAATTAACTTGCTCTCTATAAAATCCCCCGTTTTTCTCTAATTTTTCTCCTATATATATACTTTTCCCGAAAAACACCTTACTTAGAAAAATGAAGTGCGGAGCTTTCCATCATGAGAAATCAAGAATTTAGCAATTGACCAGCTGAATGAGTATGCTCAAGCGTGTGCCTGACCATATTGCTGCCTTCAACAAAATAGTTGCTCAATCGGTATGCAGTGAATACCTGGCTTAATCACCGCATATTTTGCGATATTTTATATTGATTTTTCGGTGAACAACCCCTACAATCACCTTAAATAATACGGTGATTAATATGTGGATTCATGAACATCAAGACTGGCCAAACTTTACATGGGATGCCAAAACCCTTGTATCCAAGCTGGCCGATATACGCTATCGTCAAGGTCGTTTGCTAGGATGCATGGAGAGACTTGGTTTTGAGCTGAAACGTGAAGCTTCTCTTCGCACACTCACCAATGATGTCGTTAAATCATCTGCCATTGAGGGTGAGAATCTGAATCCAGAGGAAGTGCGCTCATCCATTGCCCGTAGGCTTAGAATTGATATTGCTGGGCTTATTCCAGCAAGCCGCGATGTTGAAGGTATCGTTGAGATAATGCTAGATGCCACACAACAGTTTTCTAAGCTACTAACCAAAGATCGGCTGTTTGATTGGCATGCTGCTTTGTTTCCAACGGGGCGCAGTGGCATGCACAAAATCACTGTTGGAGGTTGGCGGACTATTGAGGCTGGCCCCATGCAGGTTGTTTCCGGTCCTATAGGTAAAGAAAAGGTACATTTTGAGGCTCCCGCTGCAGAGCGTTTAGATAAAGAAATGGAAGCATTTCTTGCGTGGCTGGCAGAGAAAGATGATACCGACCCTGTCATCAAAGCAGGTATTGCTAATTTGTGGTTTGTGACGATCCACCCGTTTGAAGATGGCAATGGACGCATTGCCAGAGCTATTGGTGATATGGCGCTCACTAGAGCTGATGGCATGCCAGATCGTTTTTATAGTCTGTCATCACAAATTGAAGCAGAGCGCAAACAATATTACGATCAACTTGAAGCACAACAACGTGCAACACCCGATATAACAGATTGGCTGTCATGGTTTTTGGCTTGTCTTGGCCGGGCTATCAGCAATGCGGAAACCACGCTTGGTAATGTACTTTTCAAAGCGCAGCTCTGGGATGTTATAAATCAAAAGCCTATCAATGACCGCCAGCGATTGATTATAAACCGTATGCTTGAAGATGATTTTGAAGGCTTTATGAGCACCTCCAAATACGCCAAGCTAGCTAAGTGTTCGAATGATACGGCTTTGCGTGATATTCAAGAACTCAAGGAACGTGGTATCTTTATGCAAAACCTCGGTGGTGGTCGTAGCACTAGTTACAGACTGACAGATCGAGAACAATGATGCGTTTCTAATGAATCCTAAACAGGGAGTCGAACTCGCTATTGGTATGGTAATTTTATCCTTATCATGGAAACCATTCCAAGAGCAAAAATTAAAAAAGCATAAGGTGTTGCAACATAAAACTTACTTTCTATTATTTACTTGTTGCACCACTATGGTGAATATAGAGGGTTCAAACTCAAAGGAGTGTGATACACCTGCATTTTTTTCTTTATGCTTCTCAGTTATATACGAACATCGGTCGTGAAAATGTACACCTACCAAATCATTGATTTTATTTGAGATTTGTTTTTGAAAAATGACATGCAGTGCACTTAGAGTAAGAGAAATTTCTTGACTTCAACACCCAACATTAGTAAACTCGCATATAATATTAATGAAATGATTAATTTTTAATGTAGGTAGCTTATGTGGATTAGAGAACATAGTAAATTTTATCCCAATGTATCCCCTGAGGTGATTTGGAAGTTATGGGTAGACGTCAACAACTGGACCAGCTGGCATGGAGATTTGGATTACTGCAAGCTTGATGGCGACTTTAAAGTGGGTAATCACTTTATGTTGAAACCTAAAGATGCACCAGCAGTTAAGATTATGCTGACTGAAGTTAATGAGATGAAGAACTTTACTGACTGCACAAAATTTTTCGGTGCTAAAATGCATGATACCCATAGCATGGAAGTGAAAGATGGAGGTATTCTGCTTTCCAATAAATTAGTAGTTACAGGGCCCTTAAAATGGCTTTGGATTAGGCTTGTAGCAAAACATGTTGCAAACTCCGTTCCAGATGAAATGGACACTTTAGTTACCCTTTCCAGAAATAAATGCTCAAAGATATGACAAACCCACCATTTGGCTTTAATGCACCTGAAGAGAGCCCTGGTTTTTTATTGTGGCAGACAACCATTTCTTGGCAGCGCATGATTAAAAAAGCATTGGAGCCACATGGCATCTCCCATGCTCAGTTTGTTATTATGGCTATATTGCTTTGGTGGCACGGCAAGAAAAAAGATGTGACTCAAGTTGATATTGTCACAATGTCTAAACTAGATAAGATGACTGTTTCAAAATCATTAAAGAAATTAGCTGGGATGGATTTAGTAAAACGATATGAAAACCAAGAAGATACAAGGGCTAAATCCGTTCAATTAACAAAACCGGGGGTAGATTTAACCGGTAGGCTAGTACCTATTGTAGAAGGCATAGATGAAAATTTCTTTGCCAGGCTTCCGAAAAAACAAGAAAAAGATTTGATTTTAATTTTACAGAAATTAACGGTAATGGATAGTATTTCTGTGGCGTAATAAACTTTATCACGCTTTCCATTATTAACTTGGTTGCATTTATGCAAGAGCTGCCAGCACTGCTTTGTAGGTTTATAGATTCGCCGATAAACAATGGCAATAGATTGCAGGTGACGATTTATCTCTAAAGGCGCCAGCAAAGACAACTAGTGAAACTAAGTCTCGGGTTCGTCTAGTAAAACTAAACTCAATATAGTCAAAAGCAAATGGATGAGTGACGCTTAAAAAGTATTTTTGATTATTTTTACTATAGCGGAATCTATTAATTTACTACTTACAACACTGACACCAGCATCTTTTGCAAAATTAGACCATTTAGATACAGATGATTTTACATCATCAATAATTTTAAGCGCATCAGATTGTTTTATATTGCTGATTTTAGCCAGCTCTAACAGTTGATTGATACCAGGGTTTTTTCCTTCGCCCATTACCATTGAGCAATGCTCCGCGCTTGGACCTGAAGAAAATGTTAAATCGTAAGAAGGAGAAACCCGCCAAACACCATTTGTATCCATTAAAAAAGAGAAGTTTTTAGAATGATCATCTCGATTATGGCTTAAGACATTGAACACGCAGCCTCTATACTGTTTTTCGCATTCTTTCATATCCTTAGTTAAATGCATGGTTGCCTTCATGATCATTTCATAGTCAAGGCTTGGAGTTCTATGATCGGCATGTAGGAGTCCACTTATTGTATGCATATGGACTCTACAATTATCTGTTTTATCAAACCGTTTACTAGCAAAAAAACCAAGTCCTTTACGCGCTGGAAATAACTTAGATTTCGGCAAATCAAGACCTGCATCTTGTGCCATCAGATGATAAGCATATTCAACCTGGCCAATATCTTTTGAATCTAAATGAGAGGGAAACTTAATTAGCCAATGCTCATCATCAATACGCATTAAAACTTTTGGCCGAGCACCTGCTGAAGAGCCGCAAAGGCTCAATAAATCGTCAACATATTTATCGTTATCATGCTCTTGAAATTCAGCAATTTCTTCAGCAATTTCATCTAAAGATTCATGTAGAATATTTGGCGCGTGGTCTGCCTCTGGTTCGTAAACCAAAGCTCCCATACCGTTCGCACCTACAAAACAAAGTCGATCAAGAATAGACAGGCTACCAGGATTGATATTGTGTTTGATGAGTGCACGATCTAGCAGTAATCGCCCCCAACCATCTGGTAGAGAATCATTAAAAACGCCAAACAAACCATCAAAAGTAAAATCATCTCCTGCTATTACGCCGGATTTAAGGGGTAATTTGAATGGAGATAAATTGAGACCAGTTTCTATAAAGCTCCTATCATATTCAAAAAAAAGCTTTCGGTTATTAAGAGCCAATCGACCAACGAAAATTTTATCATCCATAGGTTTGTAGTAAACATGGACGACTTTTACAGGATTAAACTTCATTTGCGTCCTCTTTTTCGCGAGCGTTCATCTAAAAGTTCATCAAGAGATGCTGGTAGTGCGTCATCTTCTTTGGTAAAGAGATGATTGAATTTATCCATCTCACCAAGTACTAGAGCAATCTTGAGCAATGACTCCAATGATATTTTCCCCTTTTGCTCAAACTTCTTCAATGTGCCGTAACTCACCCCTGATTTTTCAGACAAAGTTTGCTGACTCATATTGAGTTTCAAACGTTTCTCTTGAGCTTTTTTAGCAATTTCTTTAGTCACGTCAAAAGGCGATTTAATTGATATCATAATAACCTTTATATGTTTTTTATTTATATAGTGACTACTATAGCATCTTCTTACTAGTGAGTAAATTAAATATCAATATTGCTTAGCGAACGCTTTATAGCCAGTTTCTGAATACCTACCCTAAGAAGCATGGAATTTTAGGAAATTTGAGAGTAGGTAATGTATAACATTGCCGATTTAGCGCAAAACTGCAAAGCGGTAAGCAGATGGTATAGCTTGCTTGTGGCGATCGTACAGTTAAATATACTGAAGTTGATTTTCAAGAATTAATCAGTTTGCGAAATAAAATCAGATCTGAACTTAAAACTACCAGCAATAGTAGTAAGCGGCGTATTACCAAGCTTCCAAAAAAGCAAGAAAAAGATTTGATTGTAATTTTACAGAAATTAACGGTAACAGAAAGTGATAGATATTATTTCTATCCATAAGGTGACTCCAACCTTTTTGGCATTTTTAATATCTTATCCATACTCTATTTTTTCTAAAATATTAACATACTGATAGTACCTGTTAATAATAAGGTCGCATTTAATAGGCAGCATTATGCACAAACTTGGCATCTAAAAATGGAATTCCAAAATCTTCAGCAGCTTTTTTATCATGCCATGTGTCTCCAATATATACAGAATTTTCAATTATATTAATGCCAAATTCTGACACTGCAATATCGCTTATTACTTGAAACATACCTACGTCAGGCTTTTTAAATTTTCCTATGTATAATTTATATCTTGGATCTTCATGAGCTTTTACGACAAAATTTTTATCATTTTTCTTAACAACTACAAAACATTCTATTCCTCCAATTGTCGGAGAAAATGCTGCTGCATTAACAGGTAGCTCTTCCATTATTTGTATAAACTTTTCTTCTACCCCCTTTGGGTCAAAATTTTTTGACTCACTTTCAATGGATTTAAAACCAGAAATTACAAAATTAAACTTTGCCGCAAGCATAGTTTTCTTTACATTAGGCAATATTACCTTGGCTTTTGAAGTTTTATCATCTGGATCTTTAGCCCCACATATTGTGCCGTCATTATCCCAAAGAATTGTTTTGCTACTTAAATTAAAGCCATTTGCAGTGAACTCTACTTCTTTCATCTTCATCCCTTATCTTTTTTATTTTTTAACAACCACTGTGGGAAACATGCCTTGAGAATCATAAATAAAGCTTACTATTTTAAAACCTACCCTCTCCAACAGTTCTTTTTCTTGTTTTTCCGTACGAAAAGTCTGAAATTTTGCACCAATAATATCCATTAATAATGCTTTTTGTTTAATAACATCATCAGGATTATAGTTTTTCCAAGTTGAGTTTTTAGATAGCGCTGGCGGAGGTGTTGCAAAACTGGTAATTAAAATTCCATTTGATTTCAAGCTTTGGTAGAATTTTCTGTATAAATCTTCAACCTTTTGATCATTTGGCTCGTAAATATTTAAACCATTGCTAGCAATGATATCAAATTGAGAATTCAAACTTAACTTCCAAGCATCTTCGCAGTAAAAATTAGCAGAAATCTTTCCAAGAAGTTTGCTATTTTTTTTTCGCAATTTTAATTGATTCATTGTCATAATCAATACCTACGTATTTTATATTCTCAAAAGAACCTGTGTTTAAATGAATCAAATCATCCATAACACCACATGGTATAGAAGCAATTGTAATATCATTTCTTAAGTTTTCTTGTAAAATCTCTTGAAAAATATAGTACCTTTCCCTAGTTGCTAGAGCTAATGGTGCCGCTTCTAAAATCCATCTTTCCAGAGGGGTAAGATTATTTTTTTGAGGTCTGTTTAAAATTAAATATGAAGTCCAATAACCATTCAGTCCTTTATTTGAGAGCAAGAATTTTCCAAATTCAAATTCACTCATTTCTTGCAACATCTCTAGTTCTTGCTTAAGTGGTAAAACTAAAGTATCTGCATTTTTTAATCTTTTTTTAATTTCAGATAAATTTACACTACTACTGGGTTTATCTTTATGTGTAATTAGAGCACTTTTTTCACTCTTTAGCTTTCCATCTGAAGGCATAATAACTGTCCTAAATTTTCATAAAGATATAGATTTTCCTTTATATCTTTCTATTAGAAGATTTTTCCTAAACGTTGAAGATTTGTATAATCAAAACTTCTTTTTCTAGGTTAATCGATATATTTTTGAGCATCACTCTGACACAGAAATATACTTCATGCAACTTAAGGAACATTCTACAATGATATATTATGGTTTAGGCAATTACCAAAGATTCTATTTTTCCAGTGGATATAAACGTTCCCTATAAGACTGAAAACCACCTCTAATTTCTTTAACAGGATATCCCAGCGATGCAAATTTCTTGGCAGCTTTTTGGCTTAAATTACAAAGAAGTGAATAGCAATACACGTAATTAATTTTGTCTTTTGATAATCCTGGAAAAGTTTCCTCTCTACCTTCAAAATCATTATATTTATCAAAAGGCAAGTTTACTGCACCCGGTAAATGCCCTCTATTAAAGTCTTCTCTTTTTCTTAAATCAACAATAACTCCCTCAAGCTCACCCTCTGATACTCTTCTTGCAGTTTTAGGTCCTGTAGTGAACTTTAGCTCGTTTGAAAAATAATCGAATGCAGCTTTAGTATCTTGTAGATCTTTCATAAAAGGATTTCCTCTCTTTTGACCACTTAATGATACCTTACAAAAAATGAAGGGACAAGATAGAAAGAAGCTTCTGTTATAGTTTCTATCTGTTATGTTTCCATAAGTTAATTAGTTTTTTAACTAAAACCACACGCATTGTTTTACTAGTAATTATGAATTTTATTAAGAAGCTTTTTTCAAAAAAGAAAACTTTAGGTATAGCAATCATCTACCTATATGAAGCACCTACTGATATACTAAACTTATATCTTATAATCCTTGTAGTCGTAACTTTTACTAAACAATTTCTTTTTTTCTGAGCAATCTGTATATCCCTCTGTCTTTATCCATTTTTCAAGAAGAGACCTAAATTCTTTTTCATAAGAAGGTTTACCCTGTTTCTTTTCGGTAATAAGAATTTTTATAAACACCTTCCTTTCACTCAAAAAATGCAGATGTGCGTAGCCAATAATATGGATACCTTTATATAAAATGAAGTGACTATGATTTTTATGATTATAGATATAAGGTTCCTCTGTTATGTCTTTTTTTAAAAAATATTGCCGACGATATTTTTTTACAGCATCCCACTCTTTATTCGTTAAGGCTAACACAATCCTTAATCCTTCAAACCCTAAAGCGTCATCTATTTTATTAATAAACGCCTCTTTTCCTAAACAGTAAGAAAAAATATCGTAAGGGTATTTCTTTGCCAGATTGGTCTTAAGTTCTTTGTATTCCTCTCTGCTGCTGGGATTTTTAACAAGCCAATCTCTAAATTTTAAATGACGCTGTATTTCACAAGCTCCTTCTTGATATACATGAACATTAAAACCTTCTTTTTTAAAAAAGCGACGAAATAGAATACCCGACTCTCCCCTTGTTTTATATCCTAGTTTTTCCATGGCTTTATTGCAAATATCTACATTTTTTATATTAGATACAACTGGCATGATGTCGATAATAGGTTTAGCAGAAAGACCAGGAACAGCGGTAGATCCAATGTGATAAACACTTAAACAATTATCCCCCAGAGCTTCTTTGATAAGTTTTTTTTCTTTTTCAAAAATTTGGACCCACTTAGGATCATAGTCTGTAACTTCTACGTTATTTTGGACTTGTCGTTCTTTAAGAACAAAAAATAAACCATCTGCTTTTATTGGTGAACCTTTTTCAAACCATTTTTTGGGATAAAGAAGAATTTTTCCTGAAACAGGTGTGCATATAGATTTTTTATTAAGAAAAGCGATAACTTGCCCTTTTTCAACACTCTCAAAATTTTTAAATGCCTTAGAAAATATAACTTCTCCCTGTGAATAAGGTTGAAAATACTTTATTTCGTAGGTTTGAGTGGGTGTCTTACAGGAAGAAGCATCTATTTTATTCTTAAGATTCCATGCAAAATTTAAAAAATTTTCTATAGTATTGAAGCCAAAGTTTAATTGTTTACTATCAAACCCAAAGTCCCCAACTTCAAAGGTTACACTTTTTTTACCAGCTAAAAATCCATATGTTGATAAAGTTGTAGCCTTGCTTATATTGTCCTTAATGATAATAGGAATACCTGGTGCTACTGTAGTTATCCACGCATACGCTGCCTCAGAAAATGGTAAAATAAAAAAAGGATGTAGCGTCTCCTCGATGCATTGATGAATATCAATAATATAGTCGCAAGCGTTCAAAGCCTGTTTTATAACCTTCGCTCTTTTTTCTTCCAAAAGATGGCCTGTATTTTGACCATATGATCTATTTAAATCAGTTTCTACATATCTTTGATTTTGAAGATAAGCACCTCTATTACCTAAAACTAAAATTAACTCTCCATCTAATTTTAGTTTTCTAGACGCTAACTTTTCCAATAGCTTTATAAATATATGCAAGCCAATAACTTCATCACCATGCGTTAGAGCAACTAGACCAATTTTTTTCGTAGCATTTAAGTTATCTGACGATATACAGTAAATATCTTGATATAGCTTTTTTACCTTTAGATCCGCAGGCAAATTTTTTAGTAAATTTAAATAACTATCTAAAAATACTTTATTATTAGTTGGCATTCTATTTCTCTCCAATATATGGTTACACTACTAATAAGCTTTATATATATATAAGCTTAATTTCCAAACTCAATTTTAAAATATACCTGCTAGCCCCTATTTTCTTATTAAAAAAAGCTCTTCTATTTCATATTTCTTTTCAAATTATTTAAACATTTAGATAACAAGTCTTCTAAAAGGCTTTTTTGATTTTGATCTATAGTATCTGTCATTTTACCTTCAATATCAGAGATTAAGTGGTGAGCTTTTTGAACCGCTTCTATCCCCTGTTTTGTAATTTTATTATATAGAATTCGACCATGATCTAATGATTTTTCTCTTTTTAAAAGACTTCTTTTTTCCAAATTTAATATTATGCCATGCATTGTTTGTGGGGTAATAAAGGACTTTCTAGCAAGCTCTGCATTGGATACCCCCTTTTCTAGTTCTAACTGTGCTAGAACAGCATATTGTGGTGTTGTTAAATTAATAGTTTTCAGAGATTCATCCATATAAGTCCTCAGAGCATGTTGTGTTTTTTTTATTTTATACCCCAATAAATCTTTTATATTTATTTTTTGAGACCTTGACATATCAGCGTCCTTATATTAAAAGTGATCAGCACCCTGATACTATAATGGAGGTTACACATGAGTGCAAGCAATTATGAAAATGAAAAAAATCTACAAATCGTTGAAAAATACTATAGCTCTATGGTTGCTAAAGATTTTAACAGCATGGAAAATTTTCTGCATGAGAGCGTTCACTTTATGGGCCCTCTTTCTAAAATGCATGGAAAAGAAGATGTTGTGAGGGCTGCTAAAAATCTATGTCAGATATTGGATAAAATAGAAATACGATCTCGATTTTCAAGAGGAAACCAAGTAATGCTAGCTTATGATCTTTTTTTTGAAAAGCTAAACCTGATCTTGCCAGCAGCTGTACTTATGACTATTGAAAAGAGTAAAATCATAAAAATTGAACTGTTTTACGATGGCAGACCTTTTGAGAAAGAGAAGGATAAAATTTTCGAAAAATAAAACAATTATTAGTTATTTTTTGTGTAATGAATCATGTCATGAAATAAAGCTGGTTCATTGGAAAGATTACGATAACCATGGGGGATATTAGCTGAAAAACGCAATCCCTCATGTTGTTGTACAAAGTGCCAACTCCCGTTTACTAAAACTTCTATTGTATTACTAACTGGAACTATATGTTCTATAACTCCCTCTTGATGCGGTGGTGATAAGTGTATGCACCCTGGTAGAAGCTCTATTATAAAAACCTCAAATCCTAATTTTTCGTCAAAAGGAAAGATAGTCATAACATTAATTTTGTTATCTTTTTTATGGAGCTGTTTTAAATCTGGATTTCTATGAATTATTGTAGATTTACTAGTGTCTATATCTTCTACAAAAGATGAAAAAGAAACCTCAAAGCCACTTGCTATTTTCCAAAGAACAGCAATAGTTGGGCTAGATTCCCCTCTTTCAATTTGCCCAAGCATTGCTTTACTAACACCTGTTTTCCTTGACGTTACATCTAAACTCCATCCTTTTTGGGAGCGAAGCTTTTTCAGCCCTGACGATATTTTATTTGATAAATTATTCAATTTTTCCTCATAAAAAGACTTGTGCGTTATAGCGCACAATGATAGATTGTTTTTATTGTGCGTTATAGCGCACCTTTTGTAAACTTTAAACTTCAATCCATGAGGAAACAATGACTTTAAATCTTAGCAATCATGCCAAATCCATTCAAGAAATATTGGAAAAATGTAAGCTTACATGTAAAGTTGTAGAGCTACCTCACAGTACTAGAACAGCATATGATGCTGCAAAAACTATTGGCTGCTCTATTTCCCATATTGTTAAATCTCTCATATTTAAAACAAGCATATCCCATAAACCAATTCTTATTTTGGTATCTGGATCCAACCAAGTTAATGAGGAGAAAATAGAATCTCTTTTGAATGAAAAGCTAGTAAAAGCACCAGCAAGTTTTGTAAAAGAAGTTACAGGTTTTTCAATTGGAGGCATTCCTCCAATTGGTCATAAAAATCCCATTGATACTATTTATATAGACCAAGATCTCTTAAAGCTTGATGAAGTTTGGGCAGCAGCAGGAACCTCCCATGCCGTTTTTTCTATCAGTGTGAAAAAACTGCTTACAATAGTAAATGGAAAAACTATAGATCTATCCCAAAAAAAAGGATAAAAAATGACTGTCAAAATTTTCTGGGAAACCCCCTATTTAAGTAAACTCACCACAGTGGTAGAAAGTGTCTGCGGTAATCAAGTTACTTTATATGATACTATTTTCTATGCTTTTTCAGGGGGACAAGAAAGCGATATGGGCACTATTAATGATTACCCTGTTCTTTGTGCAACAAAAAACAAATCAGATATTTATTACACTCTCCCTGAAAATCATAAAATTAGAAAAAATGATACTGTTTGTATCTCTATTGACTGGAACAGAAGATATAAATTGATGCGACTGCATTCTGCTGCAGAAATTATTTTACTACTTTTGTGCAAAAAATTACCTAGTCTAAAAAAATAGGCGCACATATTTCTCAAAATAAAGCACGTATTGATTTTGAATATAATACAAACCTATCTATTTTTTTAAATGAAATCCAAAACAATGCACAAAAAATTATAAATTCAAACAACTCCATTATAAATGACTTTAGTAATAGAAAAAAAGAAGAAAGATTTTGGAAAACTAAAGGATTTCCACTTGTTGCTTGCGGAGGAACACATCCTAAATATACCGGTGAAGTAGGAGATATTAAATTAAAAAGGAGAAATATTGGCAAAGAAAAAGAAAGAATTGAGATATTCGTATAATTTTAAATAGTAATAGGAGAAAAGATGAATTTTAAAAATAAACTAGTGGTTATCATAAATAAAAATATTGAAATAGGTGTTGCTATGAATGCTCTTGCCCATATTTCTTTTGCTATGGGAGCACTAAGTGGTTCAAATAAAGCATTTTTGCAATCTAATATTGATGCAAGTGGCAATGAGTGGAGAATTTCAGGTATGCCCTATATTGTTTTACGTGGAAAATCCAATGAAATAAAAAAAGCTATTCTTGCCGCAAAAAAAGAAAAAATACAGCAAATTGCCTTTGTTGACAGTATGACAGGAGGCACATATTTAGAGCAAATTAATAATATAGCTGAAAAAAATGAAGAAGAGCATATATACTATGCAGGTGTTATATTTGGAAATTATACGTCTGTTTCAAAAATAACGAAAAAATTTTCTCTTTATAAATAATAAGCCATCTGTAAACTCATATAAAAAATATATATTCAACTGAGTACGTTAACTTGATAGAGATCATTCTTCCCTTGATGTTTTCTTTATTAAAACGTACTTTTCAGAAATTATTTAGGATAGCATTAGTATGAATAAACTCTCGACTCTCTTTCTTGCTTCTTTTTTGTGCCTACTAACTTTATATAGCAATGCTGGTGGCAACCTCTCAAAAGAGGATAGTGATAATAAGGTTCAGCGTGCAGCTCTTAAAAAGTTTAAGAAAACCATGGAAAATGAAGTATGGTTTATGTAGATGAAGCCAGCTTTTAACGACCTTAGTATGGCAGCATATTCAAACACAAAGTACACAGCCAATGAGTTAGTAAGAATATTCGTAGAAGGGCAAGGAAAAGTAGGTATTGTTTTAAAAAGCACTCAAGACCTTAGTGTACTTGAGAATGCGGCCGCTTCTTTTTCCTACACATATGAACTTACACCAGAGGGCCTTTTTCATATATATTGTAAAGAAAAAAGGGCTACCTTTACCACTCATCTAACAAATAAAGATTATTTGGATAGATTTACAATAGGTGAAGAAGATTATTCATGGCTCCTTGCAGCAGTTTGAACACTTACACGAAAACGGTAGTCAGCATTAATTCACTCTGGGTGAAGAAGAGAAAATTTTCTTCACCCATTTTTTCAAAAACACCTTATGTTTTTTATTCTTTTTTAAAATAAAAATAGTTTGCAAATTTTGTGCTGTACAAGCCATATCTTGTAGAGAAAACACTGTTTTTATAGAAAAAATAGCACAGGGTATTACTTAGTTTTATAAGGTTTATATGAGTCATAGGAAGATCCTTTTCTGTGCTAAGATAAAACACTGTTATCTTCCATCAATTTAAGGCCAGCAACTCACTATGTATAATATAAACTAATAGTTTAACAGACATTGAAATCCCCTATTCTCTTCCTATATATATAATGTCGACACATAATTTTATTAGAATATTATATAGAATAATTATATTTAAGAAGCTCTCTAGCATCATTTATGTTATGAGGGCTTTCTTGGTATTTCTTAAATATTTTTATACCCTTCTAGTTTTCTCCATTTTTTTATTAATTCAATAAATTTTTCCCTGTAGTTTTCAGATTTATATTTTTTATCTGTTGTAATAATTTTTATAATAGCTCTACTTTTTTTATCCACTTCAATATGAGCATAACCCACCACATCTATTCCCTGATATAAAATAAAATGCTTATGGTCTTGATGGTGGTATGTCCACGTATCGGGATCGTTTTTACCATACAAATCAAGAAAATATTTTTCACGAAAGGCTTTAGCAGCTTTCCACTCATTATAATGAGTACAAATAACAAGTCTTAACTGATTAAAGCCTGACTTTTTTAAGATATCTTGTATTAAAGCATTTTTCCCCAAGGTGTAGCCTTTAAGTATAGACCCCTCTTTTTTATGAGAGAAGTCATCTTCTAACAACTTATATTTTAAAGAGGCATATTCATCTCGAATATCAGAATTTCGTCGCAAGTAATTGCGAAAAATCAAATTTAATGCAATTTCTGGATCTTCTTTTTCAAATATATGCAAATTAACATTTAATTTATCTGATCTAAGCGTAAAACTCCTTCTAAATGGTAAATTAAATCCACCTCTATATTTATAATTTAAGCTTAAAAGATTTTTATAATTAAAAGAGAGGCTTTTTACCTCTGCAATAATATCTATTTTTGGTTTTGCAGCTAAACCTGGAACAGATGTAGATCCAACATGATAAATATTAATAATACTATCACTAAGTGCATGCCTAATTTTTTTTGCTTCCTCCTTAAAGGTTAAAGGCCACTTTGAGTTATAAGGAACAACCTGTATGTTTCTCAATGAACAAAGCATATAATTAATAAGTTCTTTTATATCCTTAGTTTGATTTGGAACGTTTTGAAGTTTAGAGCGAGATAAACATTCCAAAAGAGATAAAATATTTAATAGATACATCGTAATTTTCCAGGAATCAGGAAGTTTATAATATTTTGTTAGCCCCTTTATAAAAGATTCACTGTAAGTTTTTGGACATTTATGAGAATATCTAAGCATATTAGCAACATCAAAAAGCGTAGATCCTGAGAAGGCAAACTCCCAGTCCATAATACCTGAAATTTCTAATTGACCATTTATTTCTTTCACTAATATATTAGAAGGGTCAAAGTCACCATGCACTAAATTTTTTTCACTATTGTCCGGTAGCAAAGTTTCATACTCATAAAAAAGATTTTTTATTTCCTTTATTTTCTCTAGTGGCAGTATAGCCTTAACATTTTCTTCTTCTAGTATCCTGCAACAAAAATGATAAATACTACCTTTTTCTATACTTTCATTAATCTCAAAATTTTTATCAAAGAAGCCAGAAACTTTAAACTTAACTCTAGATATAGCGCCTAAAGTTTCTCCTACTTTAAGCATGATTTTTCCAATATCAGCCCTTCTATTACTTAGCAATATTTCACGCAAAGAAGTGCCTTCTAAATATTTAACTATTGCAAAAGTATATCCGAACTTTTCTGTAATATGATAAATTTCTGGAATAGGAATTTTTCCACACAAAATTTCTGAAATTTTCTTCTCTTTATAAGCACTATTTTTATCTCTTAAATAAATTCTTAAAACAACTAGTTTATTAGAATTATTTAACTCTACAAGCACATTAATATTTGCACACCCACCTTCTACTTTAGATATATTTTTAATATCACTTTTGGGATAATAAGCTTGCAGCATCTTCAATATAAGGTCTTGTGATATATGCACTTTTTCCTGAGTTTTTTCCCAGTTTTCCTTAAAGATCATTGTATTTACCTTACAAGTTTATCCTTTATTACACCTTTTCATACAATAATAAAGAGGTAGATGTAGTTCTAAAAAATATGCAGCCTCTACAACCACACTCTAGTACTTATAAATTCTACCACCAGGATAGAAAAGATAAAATACCTGCCCATAGGTTTTCGCTTTTCTTTTAATGCTTTACTGTTGCTAGTAAATTATTGATACAAAAATCTATATATTTATTTAAATCCTCTTCATCAGAAAAAAGTATATTTTTGTCAAAGATAATGCCACTGCAAACTGAGAGGATAAGATTAATAATATAATGGGGGTTAAAATTACTGCCAATACAATCTTTATTTTGATAAATTTCTATGGAACTCACCAGTTTTGTATATTCTAGAGATTTTCCAGCTTTAAGATTTGACTGTGGCACCTCTTCAAGACGTTGCCAAGCTATTATTCTTTGGATATCAGGATTATCCTTATAAAATTGAATATATAAGCCTATAAGCTGTTTTACAAATTCTGAAAAAGGCAATTTTGTTTCTGGAATCATTTCTTTAAGTTTCCCATGTTCTTTAACAATTTGCCTCTTTACTTTGTTCCATAAGTTTTTTTTATCATCAAAATGATGAAATAAAAGGCTATGAGTAACCTTTGCTTCTTTTGCTATGCTGCCCATTGATGTTCCAGAAAATCCTTTTTGAGCAAACAGTCTTTGAGCTGTTTTCAAAATTATAGATCGTGTTCTCTCTGATTTTTCTTTTATTTTAGTAACATTTTTTTCTTGCATACTGCACTTCAAATATTATATTGACTGATTAGTCAATCAATAACATATTGAGATAATGATTGCAATTTAAGAGAGGCAATTTAATGAATAAAAGTTTTATATTATTTTTGATTATTGTAATAGTTGGATGCCTTCCTGGTGTATCTTCTGATATTTACGCACCACTACTGCTGATTATATCACAAGACTTAAATACAAACCTGTATTATGTACAGTGGAGTATGGCTATCTTTATGCTTGGACTTTCTGTTTCTCAGCTCATATATGGACCTCTTTCTGAAGCTTTTGGAAGAAAATTTGTTCTAATTATAGGGCTTAGTATAAGCATTATGGGAAGTATTATGTGTATTATTGCTCCAAGCATAAAAATACTTATAGCTGGAAGGTTTCTACAAGGCATTGGCCTGGGAGCATGTGCCTCCATGTGGCGATCTATATTCAGGGATCAATTTGAAGGAGTAGATATGGCAAAATATGCATCATACCTTTCTGTTTTTATGATAATAGTTGTTCCTGCTGCACCAACGCTTGGAGGATATCTACAGGAATATTTCGGATGGCGCAGTAGTTTTATGTTTATTTTTTCCTATGGATGCCTTGCCTTGCTATCTGTTTTTTTCTTTTACAAAGAAACAAACAAACACCATCATAAAAGCAAATTAAAATTATCCTTTATCATAAAAACTTATAAGGAAGTACTTTCTAACAGAGCCTTTATGGGATTCTCTCTCTGTACATTTTTAAGCTATGGGGCTTTCTTTTCATGGTACAATACAGGCCCTATATTACTCATAAAAGGCTCAAATTTGACACCTGTTGAATTTGGATGGTTTACATTTTTTGCTGGAGGCGTTTCTATGGCCATTGCCAGTTTTTTAAACGCTCACTTTGTCAAAAAGTTAGGTATTTCCTTTATGATTAGGATTGGCTGGAGCCTTATGATAGGAGCTGGTATTTTATTGTTTTCACTTTATTTCATGATGGGTGTAAAGTTCATAGCTATAGCTATTCCTTTCATTTTATTTTATTTTGGTTCTACTTTTATTTGGCCTTGCTGTTTTAGCGGTGCTTTTCAATCTCTGGATAAAGTTGCAGGATATGCTGGGTGTATTTATGGCAGCATGCAAATAGGGGGAGCTGCCTTGATTGGATCACTCGTATCTTACCTACCCAACAGCAATCAAATCCCTCTATCTATGGTCTTCATTAGTTGTTCATCTCTTGCGTGGATAGTTTTTGAGCTAGTAATAAAAAAGAGGATTGAGCTATAAAGTAACATCTTATTTTAACCAGATGCTATTTATACCCGTTATAAAGAAAAGTGATTTTAAGGTTTTTATTTAAGTTATAGACTTTAATTATTTTAAAAATATATATACTCTAAAATACACACCTACTATCGTTGAGATAAAGCAACTATATTGTAAATGGTAATGCATAAAATTAATTTTGAAAAAGCAAAACTTATCCATAAGAGTGTTATGTTTTCTTGGTTAAAAAAACCATATATTCAAGAATTTTGGGATAACACTCAAGAACACAAAGACGATATTATAAATTTTATGAATGGCCGATCACAACCTTCGAACTATTGTAACGGCGAGTATATTTATTGGATTGCCTCTATTAACAGTATACCCTTTGGAATGATTATGAGCATTCAGGAAACAGGAGAGGAGAATATCGGAGACCTTAAATTATATCATTTATCTAAAACTGGTCATACATATAGTTTAGATTATCTGATTGGCAATAATGAATACCTTGGTAAAGGTTATGGTTCTAGAACTTTGGTTGAATTTATTAAGTTTTTTACAAGTAACGTTGATAAAAAAGCTCATACTTTTTTCATTGATCCAGATGCTAATAATTTACGAGCAATACAAGCCTATGAAAAAGCTGGTTTTTCATATGTAGGTGATTTTATTATGGGAGAAGGTTATAGTGGCTCCAGTAAAAAGCACTACTTATTCACCAAGAAGGTTTCAAACAAATTATGAATAAGATTCTATCTAACTTGCCAGAGACAATAACAACAAAAAGACTTATTTTGCAAATGCCAAGAGCAGGCTTTGGTAAGCTTCTCAATGAAGCAATAACTGACGGTTATGAGGACTATGTGGAGTGGCTAAATTGGCCAAGTGTTATGCCTACAGAAGAAGAAACAGAAATAGAGTGTCGAAAACACCATGCAGAATTTATAACAAGAGAGTTTATTAGGTACCTTATCATAGAAAAAAAGTCTCAGAAGGTAGTGGGACGATGTGCTTTTCCAAGCTTCCAAGCTAATTGGCTAATACCTCAATTTAGCATATCCTATTTTGTTTCAAGAAAATATAGAGCCAGAGGTTATGCAACTGAAGCTACACGCGTCATGGTAATTTTGGCATTTGAAGAGCTACAGGCTAAAAAGGTTGAAATTTTTTGTGATGATCAAAATATAGCCTCTTGCTATGTAGCTCAAAAGCTAGGATTTTCCCTAGAGTACTCAGCTAAGGGAGGGCGGCCTAGAAAAGATGGAACTCTAGCAGAGCTCCAGTGCTATAGCTTGTTCTCTAGAAGTCGATTGAAATGTTTATGACAAGATCCTTTGATATAAATGCACAGCTTGCACATAAGCTAATAAAGGATCAATTTCCCCAATATGGCCATTTAGCTGTGTCTCCTGTTCAAAAGCAAGGTCATGATAATAGGACATACAGACTAGGTGCTAAGCTGCTTATCCGTATGCCAACATCAGATACTTATGCTCTTAAAGTTCCCATTGAACAAGATGTTCTACCAAAATTAGCCAAATATTTAACACTACCTATTTCAAGGCCTATAGCTATGGGATCCCCTTCTCCTGATTATCCATATCCTTTTTCTATCTATGCTTGGCTTGAAGGCAGTAGTGCTAATACTGTGAAAATTAGTGAAAAAGAACAATCAATTATAGCATATCAGCTAGCAGATTTTTTAGCAGAATTGCATAGCATAAAAAATATACCAGGACCAAAGCCTGGAAAACATAACTTTTGGCGTGGAGAACATTTAAGTTTTTATGATAAAGATGCCAGGGAACAAATTATAAAACTTAGAGATGTGATCGATAGCGAGAAAGCTATAGAGTTATGGAGTAGTGCTTGCTCACAAAGCTGGAAAAAAGCGCCTGTTTGGATACATGGTGATTTGTCTACAGGAAATATACTTACTACAAATGGGAAGTTGTCAGGCATTATTGATTTTGGAGGCATGGCCCTTGGAGATCCCGCCTGTGATCTGGTAATTGCTTGGACATATTTATCGAAGAAAGCCCGCAGTATATTCATAAATGAGATAAAATTAGATGCAAACACTTGGGTGCGTGCCCGTGGTTGGGCTTTGTGGAAAGCTACATTTGAGCTTTGTAAGATACAGGATAAAACTGTTAATAATGCAACTCGTCAAAAAAGAATTATCAACAATATTATTCATGGTAAGTAGGCAAAATAACTTATTAAATACTATTTTCTATTCCTATACTTTCACATTAGAATAAACTTTAAAAAAAAATTGTATTATCAGTTTGTAGTAATATACTGCATAAAATAATTTTCATTACAAGGATAAAGATTTTCTGTTTTAATAAGGTTAATTATAATGAGACAAGTATCCATTTGCTGGTTTCGTCAAGATTTACGTCTAGCTGATAACCCAGCTTTGATAAAAGCCTCCAAACACAACTATGTACTTCCCATTTATATACTTGATAATATTAATGCTCAAGAGTATGCATTGGGTAGTGCCAGTTGCTGGTGGCTACATTATTCTTTAATATCTCTTAATAATTCACTTGGTGGAAATTTATCTATTTATAAAGAAGACCCTATAAAAATTTTTAACTCTCTTATACGTCGTTTTGATATTGCTGCCATTTACTGGAATAGATGTTATGAACCGTGGCAAACAAAACGTGATGCCGCTATCAAAAAAGCATTACAATCCAAAGGATTACATATTGAGAGCAGCAATGGATCTTTGTTGTGGGAGCCATGGACTATTAGTAAAAACAATGGAAAACCTTATAAAGTTTTTACTCCTTTTTATAAAAAAGGCTGCTTGCAATCACAAGAACCAAGTAACCCTGTAAAAAAGCCGTCAGGTGTTAAATATATTCATGATACTAAAGGCTCTCTTGAAGTTACTAAACTGGAACTCCTTCCAAAGAAAAAATGGTATAAAAAGTTTGAAAATCATTGGCTTGTAGGAGAAAAAAATGCAAAAAAACGTTTAGACACCTTTGTTAAAGAAGTGCTTAACAACTACAAAGATGGTCGTAATATACCATCAAAACCTTATGTATCTCGCCTATCACCTCATCTTCACTTTGGAGAAATATCACCCAATCAAATATGGCATACTGTAAGAAAAACAAAAAAAGATGAAAATGTGGATCATTTTTGCAGTGAGCTTGGATGGCGCGAGTTTTCCTATAGTCAATTATACTACAACTCTGAACTGCCAACCAAAAACTTACAGCCAAAATTTGATACTTTTTCTTGGATTGAAAATAAAAAAACACTAGAAGCTTGGCAAAAAGGAAAAACGGGTATTCCCATGGTTGACGCCGGTATGCGAGAGCTGTGGCAAACAGGTTATATGAACAACAGGGTTCGTATGATTGCCGGTTCATTTCTTGTTAAAAACCTCAGGTTAAACTGGCGCCATGGAGAAAGATGGTTTTGGGATACTCTTTTAGATGCAGACCTTGCTAATAATAGTGTTAGTTGGCAGTGGATAGCTGGCTGTGGACTCGATGCTGCTCCATATTTTCGTATTTTCAATCCTATAACACAGGGACAAAAATTTGACCCCCATGGCATATATATTCGAAAGTTCATACCTGAAATCTCTTCTCTGCCGGATAGATACTTATTTAGTCCTTGGGAAGCTCCAGAAGCTATATTAAAAAAATCTAGCATTATTTTAGGAAAAACGTACCCACTTCCTATTGTTGATTTAAAAAAATCTCGAAAATATGCTCTAGAAGCTTTTCAACGCTTAAAAGAAGAACAACATGAATAACATATCTATTATTCTTAAAAGTAATTATTCATTTTATTGGAATTCTTCATAATAAATATATTTCATCAGGTATCTCTAAAAAGATTTAGAAATACTAAAAATTTATCTTTCTTACTTTTTCAAACATTCTAATCACAGAACGTTCTTTGGATGGAAGACTTGTAGAGTTTATATCTATCCATCTCAATTCTTTAGACTCATGATTTTTTTGAAACTTACTACTGTCATGCACATATAGTAAAAACCTTATATCAAAGTGACAGTGTTCTCCCTCTTCTTTTCTGGGAGGTATTAAGTGTATATCAAGGTCAAAAATTTCCAAGCTAACAGGCTTTATCGAGTGGATACCAGACTCTTCCCTTGCCTCTTTTATAGCAACATTTAACAAATCCGCATCTCCATCACAGTGACCTCCAAGCTGCATCCACTTATCTAGCTTTGTATGATGCATTAAGAGTGCATGACTTTTTTCTTTATTTAAAAGAAAGGCAGATGCTGTAAAGTGTCCCGCTCTGCAACTTCGAAGAAAGCAGTCTTCATAGCTGGACATAAATTCCAGCATTTTTTTCTTATAAACTAGCTCTTCTGAATATGATGGTTTGTACCTTTCCAGCAAACTACGAGCTAGCTTTTCTGATGACTTCATAAAATCCCTTTTGTATAAATCACCTTTCTCTAATGCTTAGTTTTAAAACTATAGGCTTTATACACCTAGATACCTTTCCCAAAGTAAATACTACAAGAAAAGCTCTACTATACCTTAAAAAAGAAATACGTTTATTTCAACATTGAATTCAGCATCCAATGATTTTTTTTATGGGTGCTCATACGGCCAATTAATGCATCAATAACAACTTCATCACCTTCTTCCTGCGCAATTTCAAGGGCCTTTGAAAGTGTGTTTACAATGAGTTCCTGATCCTTTGACAAGTGATTTATCATTGTCTTTGCATCAGCATTTTCATTACCATTTTCAATTCTTGTAATTGCTTCATAAGCCTTCCAAGTTCCTGGGGCTTTTGCTCCCAAAGTACGTATTAACTCAGCTATATCATCAATAGCTACAGCTAGATCCATATATTGTTCTTCCAATAATTTATGAATACTTCTAAAGTGTGGACCTTCTACATTCCAGTGATAGTTTTGTGTTTTAAGATAAAGTGCATAACTATCGGCTAAAACCTGCTTTAATACTTTTACAACTGGGTTATCCATTGGGTGTTATCTCCTGTAGTTTTTATATAAACACGGTATGTCTGTCTTAAGGATATCAGTAATTGAAAAAATAGAGAATAACTTTATCTTGGATAATTTAAAATTATATTTAGGCTCCTCTACTATGGAAATTTAGTCACTTTCTCTTTTTAGAAGATAATTGAGAAAATCTACATAACTTTTATTATTTAGCAAATATGATCAAGAATAAAAAAAAGAAGCATTGTACGATTGAGTAAATAAAAAGATTGATATTAAAGCTATGAACTACAAAAAACGTATTGATAAAGTTATTGATTTTATAGGCAGAAACCTTGATGAAGATCTTAAGCTTGATGACCTGTGCAAAATAGCTTGTTTTTCAAAATATCATTTTCATCGCCTTTTTACTGTGCACAGTGGCATGTCCTTAAAAGCCTATGTTAAATGGCTCCGACTTAAACGGGCAGCTTATCAGTTGTCTGTCAATAAGCAAGATTCTATTCTCACGATTGCTCTCAATGCAGGATTTGAATCTCATGAATCATTTAGTCGAGCTTTTAAAAAAATATGCGGACAGTCTCCTAGCAACTTTAAAAGCAATCCAAGTTGGTGTGCATGGAGAAATGATCATCATGCATTAAAAATAAAAGGAGAAAAAATTATGGAAATAACTGTTAAAAACCTTCCAACAAAAAGACTTGCTGTTATGGAACACCGTGGTGACCCAATGAAGCTGGGAATTACTTTAGATAAGCTAATATCCTGGTCAAAAGCACAGCCTATTGATTTAAAACCCAAGCCAGGAAAGTCTTTTGGTCTTGGATATAGCGATCCCAGAGATACGCCGCCTGAAGATTTTCGTTTTGACTTGGCTCTTTGTATTCCAGAAGCTTATAAACTTAACGATAAAGTTAAAGAAAAAAATATACCTTCAGGAAAATATGTCATTGCAACACATAAAGGCTCACGAGATAACTTGGGTGACACTATTTATAGCTTATATCGCAACTGGCTACCAAAAGCAGGTGAAGAACTTGGTGATTTCCCTTGCATATTTTGTTACTATAACTTTGATCATGAAGTAGCCGAATCAGAGCTGTTAACTGAAGTTTGGTTACTGCTTAAGTAAAGGACTTTCCCCTTTACTAATCTGGTAGTTGCACTTTAAAAGGAGTAGCTTCTTTTAGAAGTTACTCTTCATCCTCTGAAAAATTTCTATGACTTTCTGGTGTATAGTTTTCCCTTATTAGAGAAAAACGCTCATGGTCTTTCCATTGATCATTAATCTTTAAATATTTGGAACTAAATCCTTCATGTTAGAAATTTTTACTTTTTATCAGTTGGATAGATTCTTTATTCTGTGGCTGTATATTTGCCTCTAGTCTATGGAACTTTAATTGATAAAACCAAAAATATAAAACTAACGATAGACCTTGGGATATAAAGCCCTGTTTATGAGATTTTTCAAAGGCATAAAACCCCAGATAGCCACTTTGAAACCCTTTTTTTACAATTTCACTAATATTTATAACTCCAGCAAGCCTATTCTCCTTTGTGGTTTTTATAAAAAAACTAATGTGGGAAACACAATCTATATGGCCAACATACCTATTGTACTCTTGTATATTGCTGAGAGGATATACCCAAGGATAGTGTAGTTTTCTACTACACTCAACTTCCCTTAAAAAATTTTTTCTATCACTAAGTTCAGGAAGAGATAGATAAACATGATTATTTTTTGGCAACATCTGTAAGAATCTTAAAATCTTATCCTTCATTTTCCCTCTACAAAAACACTTATCATTCTACAAAACACGAAGTTAATTTTTATATTTAAAACAGCAAGTTAAATGATCATTCACCATTCCTATAGCTTGCATATAAGCATATATAATCGTGGACCCTACAAAGTTCATACCTCGTTTTTTCAGATCTTTTGATAGTCTATCACTTTCTCTTGTTTTTGTAGGAACATCTTCAAATCTTTTCCAGGAATTTTTTATTGGTGTTCCATTTACAAAAGACCAAACATATTTATCAAACGATCCAAACTCTTTTTGTATTTTAGAGAAAACTAAAGCATTAGTGCGTGCTGAATAAATTTTTAAACGATTACGAATAATACTTTCATCTTTTCTTAAAGACTCCAGCTCAAAATCTGTCATCTTTGCTACTTTCATAACATCAAAGTTATGGAAAACTTTTCTATAACCATTGCGTTTTTTTAAAACTATCTCCCAACTTAACCCAGCTTGAGCTCCTTCCAATATCAGCATTTCAAAAAGCATCCTATCATCATGTATAGGAACTCCCCACTCATGATCATGGTATGTTGCATAAAATTCTTGACCTGTCTTGTTTCCAAAACAACGAAGAACAGTAGTGTTTTCAGTCATATAAACCTCTTCATATCGCTATTAATTTTTTTTAAAAGTATAGTCTGTAACTCTTTTACATATACAGTGTTTTATAAGTTAAAAATAATTCGAAAAATAAAGATTCATTGTATAGCCTTTCAGAAAAAATTTTTCATTTATCTATTATTGTTTAAATGAAAGTTTATTTTTTTCAATTTATTATCTGCATATTTAACAGAACAAAAAAATATACTATAATATAATTGGTTATATTTAAGTTGAAAAAGAAAATCTTAAGAATACTCTTAAAGTGTAAAAAATTAGAGCATAAATCCAATAATAAAGAGAAGATCTGTCATGAATTATGAAAAATGTGATCACTCCCATAGAAGAAAAAAAATCAGCCATCATCAACCTACAACCGCAGGCCCATATATCTGCCCTATGCACCCTGAAATTAAAGAAGATTTACCAGGAGAATGCCCTATTTGTGGAATGGCACTAGAACCAGAAATTATCTCACCTGATGAGCAAGAGAACGTAGAGTTAATTGACTTGAGAAAACGTTTTTGGGTAGGATTTCTTTTTTGCTTACCTATTGTATTGCTTGAAATGATAGGGCATTTTACAAACATAGAAAACATAATTACCCACCATACAAATTTATATATTCAATTTTTCTTTTCTATTTTTGTAATCTTTTGGGCAGGAGCTCCATTTTTTATAAAGGCATATAAGTCTCTTTTAAACAAAACTCTTAATATGTTTTCACTAGTTAGCCTTGGTACTGTTTCAACCTTTTTGTACAGTAGTTGTGTTATTTTATTTCCCAGCATTTTCCCCTCTTCTTTTAAAGATTTATATGGCACTATTCCTGTTTATTTTGAATCAGCTTCAGTTATTGTGGTTCTGGTATTACTTGGGCAGATTTTAGAATTAAAAGCACGGGAAAAAACCGGTGGAGCTATTAAGTCTCTTCTTAATTTAACTCCCAAAAATGCAATGCTTGTTACAAAAAGTGGTGATAAAGACATATCAATTAACCACATTGCAGTTGGAAATATTTTACGTATTCGCCCGGGAGAAAAAATCCCAGTAGATGGTATTGTCACCTCTGGTGAAACTTATATAGATGAGTCTATGATAACTGGAGAGACTCTACCAGCTTCTAAAAAAATAAATGATGTTGTAATTGGCGGAACAATAAATACAAGTGGAGCTATCACTATTAAAGCAACTAAAGTTGGTTCTGATACTATGCTTGCCAACATTATTAAGCTGGTTTTACAAGCACAACGATCTAGAGCAAAAATTCAAAGTTTAGTAGATGTTATTGCAAACTGGTTTGTACCTATCGTTATACTTGTTGCACTTACAGCTTTTATTTCATGGCTTCTTTTGGCTAAAGATCAAGGACTTAGCTACGGGCTTATTGCAGCTGTTAGTGTCTTAATAATTGCTTGCCCTTGTGCTCTTGGCCTTGCCACACCGATGTCACTTATTGTTGGAATAGGAAAAGGAGCTAAAAATGGAATTTTAGTAAAAGATGCAGAAAGCTTAGAGACTCTAGAGAAAGTAGATACCATCATTTTTGATAAAACAGGCACACTAACTGAGGGAAAACCTAAAATTAGCCATATACACCCGGTGAATGATTCTATATCAAAAGGGGAGCTGTTACAGCTAGCAGCAAGCTTAGAAGCTCACTCTGAACACCCTTTAGCTCTTGCTATTACAAAAGCAGCAAAAGAAGAGAAAATAAAGCTTTTAGAAGTAAGAAATTTTAAAGCTATTATTGGGGAAGGTATAGCAGGAAAAGTTAAGGAAGAAAATATTTTGTGTGGAAATGATTTGTTAATGAAAAATCTTAACTTATTAGATAAATCATTTCTAAAAATGGTAGATGAACTCAGATCACAGGGAGAAACTGTCACGTTTTTATCAAGAGAAGAGTCAGTTATAGGGTTTATAGCTATTAATGACCCTATTAAGAAATCTTCCTTTACGGCTATACAGCAACTCAAAAAAATGAACGTAAAAGTTATTATGCTAACAGGAGACAGCTTACTTACGGCTAAATCTGTAGCCAAAAAATTAGGAATAAAGAATTATAAAGCACAAGTTAAGCCAGAAGATAAAGCAAAAGTAGTTCTAGAATACAAAGAAAAAGGACATATTGTTGCAATGATTGGTGATGGTATTAATGATGCCCCCGCTCTGAGTACGTCAGACATTGGTATTGCAATGGGAAGTGGAACAGATGTTGCTATAGAAAATGCAGGTATAACTCTATTAAAAGGTAATATGTTAAAGCTATATGGTGCTATTCATTTATCCCGTGCTGTCATGAGAAATATAAAAGAAAATTTATTTTTAGCTTTTGTCTACAATGCGTGCGGTATACCTTTAGCAGCGGGCGTACTATATCCTTTTTTTGGTATACTATTGTCCCCTATCTTTGCAGCAGTTGCTATGTCTCTTAGTTCTGTTAGCGTTATTGGTAATGCTCTTCGTTTAAATTTGAAAAAAATTTTTTAAGCCTATTGTAGCTACTGTTATTTAAAAATACAATGAGTTGAACTTTTAGTTAACGCTTTTAAAAACAACTAATGAAACAAGTGTTAACAAAACATAAAAAAGCCATACACAGAGAGTAAGATCAATTTCAGAAAAGTGATTTTTTTCAACAGCTAAAATAAAAAAGAACTAGAAAAAACCCTTTATGAAGAGCGTTCTGAAAGCATATTACTAATAACTTTAATAACTACTGCTTGAAAGCCTACTCCATCTGCACTAAAAACTATAGATTTACACTGCTGCTCAAACTCTTCTAAATTAAAGTTCACAAGAACATCATCCGTAAGAAGACCTACATCTCTTAGCGCTAGCATTTGTTTTCTTAGCTCTGGTAGTTTTTGCAAAAGTTCTCGCGCCCCTAAATCTACATCTCCAGCACGAGTTCTAATTTCTTGAGCAGCACTTAGCTTCTTCCTCGTGGTTGATCAGCTGAGAAGGCGCACCAACTCCTGTATTTCTTCTTTCTTCATTATTGTCATTTGCTCCTATCGCAAGACTCATTGTGGCAACAAATAACAAAATAGCCACTGCCTGGAAAAAAATTTATTCTTCATAATAACTACTTATATAATTTTACTTATTTTAATTTTTTTATATTTACAATAGTAAAATCAACCAGAGATTTGCAGTATGTTTCTTTGATAAGAAATATTGCTATAATACATGTGGCAATGGCAGGTATTACTAAAGACATATCAAAAACAAATAGGTATTCATCCAGCGTTGGCACTTGATTTTTCTTTGTAGTGTCCAGAAGAAAACCTATTGCAGGTGCATTAATAGCAGAAAAGAAGCTAATCATACCATTATTTAAACCAAAACCTATGGCTATAAAATTTTTCTTAAACTGCTCTGCCATAGCTGCAAAACCAATACTTTGGCCACTGGCAGATATACCTAAAAGAAAAAAAGCTACTTGTAGAAAAAGTTCTCCCGAAAGATAAAAAACCATCAAAATTGAAATCAACCCAAGAATAGCTGAAAGCGCCATAATTATTTTTCTGCGTTCAAGGATATCAGAAAGAAATCCAAGTGACGGAGCACCAATAGCATACCCTATCCAAGAAATAGTTAACATATAAGAGGCACTAGTAATATTAATACCTTTTAGCAATAAGAAAGATCTTCCTTCGTTTGCAGACAAATACTCCACTGAAAAATACAGACCCGCTGATAAAAAAGCAATATACCAAGGCTGTATTCTAGAAAAAAGCCGGACAAAGGAAGTTATTATTTTTTCTGGTTTATTTAAAATAGTATAATCACCCTTTGTTACTGTACGATTTTCCACAAATAAAAAAATTAGAATTACCAAAACAACCCCAAATAAGCCCAGAGAAAAAAATAAAGATCGCCAGCTTGCTCCCAGTTCTTTTGAGATACTGTTTAAAGGTCCAGCAGAAAACATAGGTCCTAATGTGCCAATAAACTGAGATAAACCAATAAATAAAGCATTGTATTTATTGGGCATCCAATCACATACAGAAACTAGCACGCAAATGAAGCCAAAAGATGCCCCAACCCCCATAAACATCCTAGAAATCATAGCCATTATATAGGTAGTCGAGTAGGAAAAAATTATGGAAGATATAGCACAAAATATCGCTCCAATAATTAATGATTTTTTTAATCCTATATTATCAATAATAATACCAACTGGCACTTGCATAAAGCCATATATCAGGGAAAATATTGTTGTGCTTAATAGAGAAAACTCAAATGACGTTAACTTTAAATCTTGCATAAGTGAATGCTGATAAGAACCAATAACTGTACGCATAAAAAATTCATATAAAAAAAACAAGCAGCACAAGCCCCAAATTAAAAATCCTTTTGCTTGAAATTTATTATCTGCCATAACTTAATTTATATAGCTATCTGGTTGCTTTTTATCCCACTCTTCAATAACTGTTTCAGCTTTGTCATAATCTAAAAAGGCAGCTATTTTAAAAATTTCAAGTCCTTCATAGATAAGAGGAGCAGTATTAACACCTACAACAATACCCTTTTGAGATGACTTAACAGGTTCTAGAATATCAGGACCAAATGGATCTTTTATCGTACCAATTATACTATTTTTTTCAATTGTCTGCCCAAGCATAACACTTGTGTGCAAAACACCTGATTTATGGGCCGTTATCCACCCTTCTTCTTTCGAAAAAATGGGTTTAACTTCTTGTATAGGCTCTTTTTTCAACATATCTATCGCACGCATAACATTTTTTACACCATTTACACCAAGTTCTATAGCATTTTCATCAAAACGCATGGCTTCTCCTGCCTGGTAGATCAGCAATGGAATTTCCATTTTCTCTGCTGTTTTCCAGAGGCTGCTTCCTGACAAATCAAGGTTTGTTATCACAGGAGACCTAAATACCTTTGCTAGACTTTTTGCGTGGCTATTGCGGAAATTGCAATAAACTTGTGGTAAAATATTATGATTTAAATCTCCAGTTTGAAGTTCTATACAATAGTTTGCTTTTTTTAGTATTTCTTGAGTTACTAAATAAGCCACTCTCTCACCATAGGTGCCCTCTTCATAACCAGGAAAGCACGTAGATAAATCCTTTCCTGCAGTTAAAACTGACGGATAGTGCGTCAACCCATAAATATTCATTACAGGTATAGCAATAATAGTGCCTGCTATCTTTGACGGAAGCATTGTTTCTACAATTCTGTTTACAATCTCCAATCCATTTAGTTCTGTTCCTTTTAATACAGAGTATAGAACTAAGCATGGGCCAGCTTTTTCACCATGTATAACTTTAATGGGCATATACTGCGGCGAACAAGAGTACTGCTCAGGCAAAGGAAGAGCAAGATTTGCAACTTCTCCTGGATGAACATTTGTATCACAAATTGTTATTTTTTTATTTTTCATATACATGCTCTTTTTAACAGAGAAATTAACAATGGCTTTTCAAAGGCTTTTCAAAAACTGATTAAACAAACAAAAACCGTAGATAAAGTCCATACGGTAAATAGCCTCCAGGAGACATTTTATATCTTATTACACATATGTAAAGTTTATAGTTAAAAAATATATAAGGTATTACTTTCAATAATTAGAGCCTACTTTAAATCCCTATAAAACATCTGATCAAAAATACTAATTGAATAAAATTTTTATCTATTCATAATTAACAATGTCAAGTAATTAACTTCTTGCATTTGCAAACTAATATTGCTATAAGCGTTCTATCCTTTTGGGCTTATAGGGTATGCCTAAAGGAGAAGAAAATGTTCTACAACCAATCTAAAAGATGGAGTTTAAAATGCCCAAGATGAAAACTAAAAGCAGTGCTAAAAAACGCTTTAAGATACTTTCCTCAGGTAAAATTGGATTTTTCAAAGCTTTTCGACGCCATGGATTGAGAAAACGTTCTCAAAAAATGAAGAGGCAATCCAGAGGAGGTCACATCATGTTTCCTTCTGATGCCGCAGTTGTTAGCAAACATTACTTACCAAACGGTTAATTTAAAAGAGGATTTTACTTATGGCTAGAGTTAAAGGTGGGGTTTCTTCCAGAGCACGCCACAAAAAAATTATCAAATTGGCAAAAGGCTACAGAGGTCGTTCAAAAAACTGTTTTCGAGTTGCCGTTCAACGTGTAGAAAAAGCTTTACAGTATGCTTACAGAGATAGACGTGTCAAGAAAAGAAATTTCCGTTCTCTGTGGATACAGCGTATCAATGCAGCTGCTCGCCTGCAAGGTCTTACGTATTCTCAGTTTATGAATGGTCTAAAAAAGTCATCTATTCATTTAGACCGAAAAGTTCTAGCACACTTGGCTGTTCATGAAGAGAAAGCTTTTATTTCTCTTGTAGATTCAGCAAAAAAAGCTTTATAAAGTTTTAAAAAGAGTTATTAAAGTGCATAAAACAAAGATTTTGTGCACTTTTTTTCTAGTTTTTTTCACTTTTCCTCCTCGTTTTTCTTTCATTTTACGTTATCTCGCCATTCTCTCTAACGTTTTATATTTAGCTTGCAATTTAGCATGTTCAGCTTGATCTTTAGCAGGCTTAGCTCCCAATTCATCACGTACAGCTTGCAAGTCTTTATGCCTGTTTTTCAAGTCTGCAATATGTCAAAGAGCCCCCAGCAAAAATGTCAGCAGATATATATTCATCCCTAGCTGATGCCGTAGCCGCAATACTCAGAGGAGCTCATTTACATCTTTTTCCTTAACAGCAAACAGAATTAACGCTAAATTACCCTATCGCTTGCTCTCTTTCCACAGCAAGACAAAATAAAAAATATAATCATATGTTAATTTCATGTTTATTTATTTAATTTTATCTAAAAGTTATAATAACTCTGTAAATTTCCTCTTGCTTTTCAAATTTTTTAAAGCATAAAGGCTATTTAAAAAATCATTTTTTTTCTTTTTCTATCTCAGTCATGGAAATGATATCTTTTGCTCGTTGAATTTTTTTAGAATCACCCTGTTTGCTTTTTTTTAAAAAATGCAAAGCTCTTTTTGCTTGGTTTTTTGCTTCATCCCAATTGTGTAACAAAATATTTTTTTCACCCAGAGCCAAGGCAACTAGCCCTAAGTTACCTTTTCTCCCTTCAACTACAGCAACCATATGCCAAGCCATTGGAGATGGATATTCTTGTATAGCTTTCTTCAGATAAAAACGTATTTTCTCGTCAATAAGCGGACTTGGTGCTTTGCCGATATATAATTGAGCAATTGCTAAGTAATACAAGGGCTCCTTTGGCAAGAATTTTAGAGCTGTTTTATAAGCAAAAATTGCCTTATCTATTTTCTTTTGCTCAGTAAGTATAACAGCCCTAAAATCATGAAAAAAAGGGTCTTCTGGATATTGCTTTATTAAACTATCAATTTGATTTAAGGCATTCTTTAAGTTCCCTTTTCGATATGCAAGTATCGCTTGGGCATATTGAGCAGGTATAGACTTATCTTCTTTTGGGTAAAGCCTGTTTATATTACTATATGATGCTGTATAAGCATATACTTTTGCTTTTAGCCTATCAAAGTATAACGTAAACACTTTAGGCAGTGGCTTTCCTTTATAAGCGGATTTTTTAATATGTAGTGCTATATAATTCATACGTTCTTGAGACAGTGGGTGCGAGCGCAAAAACTGTGACTGTCGTGAAGCAGGTAAAAGTGCTTGTTTTTTCAGTTTATCAAAAAAGTTGTATAAACCTTGTGAACTCCACTGTAATTTATCCAAAAATTCCATGGCAGCCTGATCAGCAGATGCTTCTTGACCTCGTGTAAAACTCATAGCACTTTTTTGTGCTACATCCATACCACCCATTAGTCCAGCCATGCCTGCATCAGCACCACCTGCTAACATGCCAAATAACAAACCAAGCCCTCCCATTAATATTCCTTTTTCCTGAAGATCTTTATAGGCCTGTATTCTTCTAGAAAAATGGTGCCGTGCAATATGCCCCGTCTCATGGGCCAACACTCCCAATAAATCCAAAGCCGTATCAGCCTCAAACAATAGCCCCGTATGAACAAAAACAGCAGGCCCTGGTACGGCAAAAGCATTGAGAGAAGAGTCTACTATTACATAAACCTCAATTTCTTTTGTAGGTAATCCTGCCACTGAGTATATTGGACGCAAAAATTGCTTCATAATCCAAGATACTTCAGCATCTAGAATAATGCTACCTTTCTCAAGGTTAGGAGCTGCATATAATCTTTGCGGTAAAATACAAGAAAAAAGAAGAAAAAAAATAAGGCTAAAAAAAAGAATTTTATTTTTTATATTCATTATTTTAGCTTTTTTTTTCATAATTTTACACCTCTAAAAGTCTTTGAAGCCAGCCCTTTTTTTTCTCTTCTACTTCCTTAATTTTATCATTTTTTTCAGAGGGTTTACTCTGATTTTCAACTTCTTTTTCAGATGGTTTTTCTTTATCATTAGGTTGATGGTTCTGACCTTTTTTACGTCTGTTAAGATATCTCCCTTTCTGTTTGTTTCTACCTTCTTTTTTTTCGGTGGGAGCAGTTTCTGACATCTGATTTTTCTCCAATGAGACTGATGTACCATTTCCTTCAACATCATGCACAATAAAAGGATCTTTTTTAGCAATTTCCTGTGGTTCTGAGGACGTTTTTTGATCTAGAGGCCTCTTCTTAAAATTTTTATTATCTCTCGTTCTTTTATTTCTGGAACTTTTGCCTGAAGGCTTTAAACCTTCTTTTTCTGCTTGTTGCTTGCCTTTACCTTCTGTGTTCTTATCTCCTCTAGATCCACGTTTGTATTTTCCAGCTATTCTTCCAGAATTTCTTTTCGTTGTTTTAACTGGACGCATTAAATTCATGGCTTTTTCAATGCTATCCATTTTTGTTTTTAAAGCCTTTGTTTCTTGGTGTTCTTTAGCAACAGACTCTTGATTTGTCAGCAATCTGTAATGATAGGACAGTAGATCCTTGTCTTCCTGAATTTCTATAATTAAGTTATGTTTTTCTTCAAGATATGCAACTTCCCTGCGTTTTTGGTTTAAAATATAGTAGGCTACACTTTGAGGCAAATATAGAACTACCTTAGCCTGTGTTTCTCCATTAGATGGCTCTACTGTGGCCCCCTGAGAATCAATAGCCCTCAAAGCTTGCAGCGCCGATGATTCAATAGATCGAACCATACCTGTACCTTCACAAAAACTACATTTATGACTGGCAGTTTCTACTAAGCTTGGTCTTAATCTTTGTCGGGATAGCTCTAATAAACCAAACATACTAATATGCCCAACTTGTATCCGCGCTCTATCTTTTTTAATAAACTCTCGAAATTTACTTTCAACTGCTGTAATATTCTTATTTTCACTCATGTCAATAAAATCTACAACAACAATTCCTGCCATATCTCTCAAACGCAACTGACGAGCGACTTCTTCAGCTGCTTCCATATTTGTTCTGTATGCTGTTTCTTCGATATTGCGTTCTCTCGTAGACTTTCCAGAGTTTACATCAATAGCTACCAGAGCCTCTGTTATGTTCATGATTAAATATCCACCTGAAGGCAGAGGAACAATAGAATCAATCATTGTATCTATTTGAGCATGTATATTAAACTGCTGAAATGGAGACTGTTCTCCTTTTTTAACCTGCTGTACTCTTTTAGAGTGAGAAGGTATGAGTTGCTTCATTAAGTTTTTAGCATCTTTATATGCCTCTTTTCCTTCAATTAAAACTTCCTCCATTTCATGGGTATATATATCTCTTAATGCTCTTTGTATGAGATTTCCTTCTTCATAAATCAACTGTGGAGCAACTGATGTTAGTGTTTTCTCTCTTATGGAACTCCAAAGCTTTAGAAGATATGTTAAATCTCTTTTTATTTCTTGCTTTTTACGCTCAACACCTGCAGTGCGAATAATAGCTCCCATTGTTTCGGGTAAATCAAACTCTTCTATGAGACCTTTTAGTCTCCTTCTATCTGAAATATTAGTAATTTTTCTAGAAATACCTGCTGCTCTGATAGCATTTGGCATTAAAACACAATACCTTCCAGGCAGAGATAAGAAAGTTGTCAAAGCAGCCCCTTTTCCCCCTCGTTCTTCTTTGACAACTTGAACAAGAACAACTTGCCCTTTATTGATAACTTCTTGTATTTTATAAGCCTTATGTAAAGCTCTAGGCTTCATCTGAGACTTTTCATCAATATTATCTAGCTCATCTTCTTCTCTTGCAGCATCCCCAGATTCTTCAAAAGTGTCGTCACTCTCGCTTTCAGCTTTTTCTCTTTCCTCTTGCAAAATTTTTTCCCTATCACTAATGGGAATGCGAAAATAATCAGGATGAATTTCAGAAAAAGGAAGGAAACCATGCCGGTTACCACCATATTCCACAAAAGCTGCTTGCAAAGATGGCTCAACTCGTACTATTTTTGCAAGATATACATTTCCTTTTAATGTTCGTTTTGATAGGCTTTCTCCTTCATACTCTAAAAGCTTTGTATCTTCTACAATTGCAACTCGAGTTTCTTCTGGATGCGTAGCATCAATAAGCATGCGTTTAACCATAATATACTAAAATCCTTTAATTCTTCTATTGTTAAATCATTAAAAACTATAAATCTCTTAATAAAAGCTTAGAGGGAAAATGGTTTCATCTCACCCAGGACAACCTAAGTTTTAGTATATAAAAAACAAATGATATAACTATTATTATCCACTCGCTTTAGATTTATAAGCTTTAAGTAGGGCCCCTAAATCTTTCAACACATAGCCTGTTCAATGGCACCTGAAAAATTAGAAACAAAAACTCACAGACAAAATACATTTTATTAACAGGAACTGCAAGAAACAATTTTTATAAAAACGCCTTTAATGAAACCTTTTATTTTGTTAGATATACTCTTGTCCTAGTTGCCTTTTTACCGTAAATTAATAATAATGTTATAAACGAAGGGTTTCTTTTTATGTTTGATGCTTTTGCTAGAAAAATATTTGGCTCAGCGAATGATCGCTTGCTAAAAAAATACCAAAAAAAGGTACAAGCAATAAATGCGCTAGAACCTAAGTTTTTGAAGATGACAGATTCTGAGCTGAAAACTCAAACAAATGAATTTCGCCAACGTTTAAAAGCCGGAGAAACTTTAGACGATCTTCTGCCTGAAGCTTTTGCTGTTGTTCGCGAAGCAGCTAAACGAGTTCTTGGCATGCGTCCTTTTGATGTACAGCTTATCGGTGGTATAGTTTTGCATGAAGGAAAAATTTCCGAAATGCGTACAGGAGAAGGAAAAACACTTGTAACAACGCTCCCCTGTTATTTGAATGCTTTAACAGGCGATGGTGTCCATGTGGTAACAGTAAATGATTATCTTGTGGAGAGGGACTCGGCTTGGATGGGGGCTGTTCACGAGTTTTTAGGTTTGACTGTTTCCTGCATTATTCATGACTTGGATGATGACGAGAGAAAGAGAGCTTATGCCTCTGATATTGTTTATGCAACAAACCACGAGCTTGGATTTGATTATTTGCGGGACAATATGAAGTTTCGGTTAGAAGATCGTGTTTTAAGAAAACTAAATTATGCTATAGTGGATGAAGTTGACAGCATATTAGTGGATGAAGCAAGAACACCTTTGATAATATCTGGCCCAGCTGAGGATTCATCTGACCTTTATATTTCTGTAAACAAAGTTATGCATCATGTAAAACCTGAAGATTATGAAAAAGATGAAAAACGCAAGAGCGTCACGCTAACAGAAATAGGAACAGGTAATCTGGAAAAATATTTGAAAGAAGCTGGCTTGATAAAATCTGGTTCTCTTTATGACCTTGAAAATACCATCCTTGTTCATCATTGCAACCAAGCCTTAAGAGCTCACACCCTTTTTCAGTTAGATACAGATTATATTGTTCAAAACTCTGAGGTAAAACTTATTGATGAATTTACAGGAAGGGTAATGGAGGGACGTCGTTTCTCCGATGGCTTGCACCAAGCTCTAGAAGCTAAAGAAGGTGTGCCAGTACAGCTGGAAAACCAGACTCTTGCCTCTATCACCTATCAAAATTTTTTCCGCCTTTACAAGAAGCTTTCTGGCATGACAGGAACTGCAGCAACAGAGGCAGCTGAGTTCGAAGAAATATACAATTTGCAAACTATTATTGTCCCAACTAATGTACCTATTGCTCGACAGGATCATGAAGATGAAATTTATCGAACTCTTGAAGAAAAAGATCAAGCTATTTTAGAGCTCATAAAAAAATGTCATGAAAAAAAGCAACCTGTCTTAGTAGGTACTACTAGCATTGAAAAATCAGAGCTTTTAGCTAAAAAATTGAAAAAAAATAAAATACCTCATGAAGTTCTGAACGCAAGATTTCATGATAAAGAAGCTCAAATTGTAGCAGAGGCTGGCAGCCCAGGTGCTATTACAATATCCACTAATATGGCCGGTCGCGGAACAGATATTAAGCTTGGCGGCAACATTGATAGCCGATTGAAGTTAGCTTTAGAAAAAGAACCAAATGAAGAAAAACTAAAAAAAATCACACAAGAACTAATAGACCAGCATAAAAAAGATGAAGAGACAGTTCGCAAGTCTGGGGGATTATACGTCATTGGAACAGAACGCCATGAAAGCAGGCGAATTGACAACCAGCTAAGAGGTAGATCAGGAAGACAAGGAGATCCAGGTTCTTCAAAATTTTTTCTCTCTTTAGAAGATGATCTCATGCGTATATTTGGATCTGAAAAACTGGATACAATGCTAAAACGCCTGGGATTAAAACAAGGAGAGGCTATCACGCATCCTTGGATTTCAAAAGCCTTAGAAAAAGCTCAAAAACGTGTTGAGGCTAGAAACTTTGACATTAGAAAACATCTTTTAAAATATGATGATGTTATGAACAGTCAGCGTAAAGCAATATATGGACAACGTTTAGAGGTCATGCAAGAAAATGACATTTCAGAAACTATTCATAACCTTATTGATACGACTATTGATTCTATTGTGCACAATGGTATTCCCAAGGGTGCCTATCCTGAAAATTGGGATATAGAAAGCATTCATATGAGCTGCCGAGAAACTTTTGGCATTGATTTCCCTGTGAAAGATTGGGCAAAGGAAGATGGTATAGCTGAAGAAGAAATTAAATCCAGAATTTACAATGCTGTTTACGCCCTTATTAAGAAAAAAGAAGAAGAGTATGGCAGTGATATTATTCGTGTAGCTGAGAGAACTCTCTTCTTGCGTATTCTTGATCAGCTATGGAAAGATCACCTACTTAGTATGGACCACATGAGAGAAAGTATAAATTTACGAGCATATGCCCAACGTGATCCACTAAATGAATACAAGCATGAAGCCTTCACTTTATTTGAGCTTATGCTGGATAACCTAAAAACTGATATTGTTCGTTCTTTATGCCATCTTGAGCTAAACAACCCCACAGAAGAATCAGTTTCTATAAAAAAAGAAGAAGGCTCCCCTGGGAAATCATCAAGAAATCTATTTTCTGGAAATGGCTATCAAGAGAAAAATTCTTCTTTATCTAAGGCGCCCTCTGCCATAGACCCTCAATCTCCTGAAACATGGACAAAATCACGAAGAAATGCGCCTTGCCCTTGCGGCTCTGGGAAAAAATATAAGCAATGCCATGGTGCTGTATCTTAAAGCCTTTCTCATAATTTTTTGTATAAAAATTATATTTAGAAACGCTATAGTATAAGCTGAAGACACTTTTATTTTATATGCCCCCTTTGTTGATAAAATAAAGTTTCCTATGACATTTTATTTTACTAGCTATTTAATAATTTCTGCCACTGTCTCTACGGCCCCATAAATAGCGTTCTTTTCTTTAGCTTGATAAGCCCAGTATTTATCCCCATATGACCAGTGCCAATATTCTGTTGGATAATTAATAAAGCCTACTTCGCAAAGAATATCACCCATAATTTTTCTATTCTTTATTGCTTCATCTGATATTAAATTGGAATCGGTTTGTGAGAGAAGTCCCTGCTCATCTTTCATCCAATCTTTTGTTAAAATGCCCATATCCAACACTTTTCCCTTATCAGAAATAAGGTACATATCCACTGCGCCTCCAGTTGAGTGGGGTGGTATATTAGGCGAACCATCTTTATTAGTTACCGGAGATACAAGCTTAACTGTTTCATTAAATATTTGATCTCTGGGCCACTTTGGATATAACCCCTTTATCTTCCTAAACCTCTCCTCAAAAAGCCTATTCTGCAACTCAAGGCTTCTGTACCCCTCGTATAAACACAGTTTAATTCCTCTAGGAAGCAGTTTTTGAGCTTGCATCAATTTTTCATAAACTGTTTTACGTATTTTTGTATAGTCTGTATTATTTTCAATTTCAGGAGAGGGACCAAATGCAATTATATCTTGATTTTTAAGATCAATAAAAGGCTCCTTCTTCTCCTTAATAGAAATTTTAAGAACATCAGGATCATTTATAAGAGTTATCTTGCTCAGAGGTGAAGCATTTAACATTTTAATACTCCTTAATTTCTATGCTAATTATACAGCGCATCTTCATTATAACTAAATTTATTTTTAGTTCTACAGCATAAATCCGAAAAAATAGAAAAAGTTATTTTCTGAGAAAAAATTCTGAATACGTACTTTAGGCATTCAAAATTGGGTATAAATTGGCTACTTAATCCTTGTATTTTTTCTTAAACTATGTACTCTGCCAGATATTAATTTCAAGGAAAACAGATGTCTAAAATTATAGACTCAAAAGCCTATTTTCGAAAAAATGCTAAGAGATGTCCTATTTGTGGAAAAACCACTCTCTCTTCTCCAGGATCTCCTTTTTGCTCTGCTCGCTGTCGTGATATAGACTTAAGCCATTGGATGACAGAAAGTTACTATACTTCCACAGATTATATTGATGAAAGTATTACTCATGCAAACGATGATACTGACAGTGAACAATAATCACTATTATTCTTTTAGCAGTATAAGTTTTTCATCTTTTCTCTAAACTTTTCTTAGCGGCTTGATAAATATTATTTTTTTCTTAAGTAGGCAGGAATATCATAATTATTTTCATTTTCCATGGATGCCTGCTCACTATTTTTCATATCATCCTCATACATAGGAGGTTGCTGCATCTTAAATTTGGGAGCTACCTTTTTATTTTTTTCCAGAGAATTATGTTTTGTATCTTTCTTAAAAGACAAACCTAACCTTGAAAGAAAAGAAGGCTTTTTATTAGTTTCTAAAGAATGAATACTTTCGCTGTTTATCTGATCTTCTTCATGTATTTCTTCTTTATTTTCAGTATTTATATATGTGCCACCATCATTATCATCTGAAAATAATGAGTTTTGAGATGCTGCCTCTGAATCTTTTATATCTTCTTCATCAAAAATAGATTCATCCTCTGTTCCCTTTAAAATGTCCAAGCCATTTTCTTCATTGGAAAAAAAGTCTTCTGGCACCTGAGATTCTGGCTCTTTTACTTTTGGAAGTTCATGAGCGTCAATCCCTGTTGCTACAACAGAAACTCTTATTTGTCCATTTAGCTCAGGGTTAAATGTTGATCCAAAAATAATATTTGCATCAGCATCCACTTCTTCTCGAACTCTATTAGCCGCCTCATCAACCTCATAAAGCGTTAGATCTTCACCACCTGTGATACTAATAAGGACACCTTTTGCCCCTCGCATAGAGACATCATCTAGTAGTGGATTGGATATAGCAGCTTCCGCAGCATCTATAGCCCTGTTTTCCCCTGTTGCCTCTCCCGTACCCATCATAGCTTTTCCCATTTCACTCATGACGGTACGAACATCTGCAAAATCAAGGTTAATAAGCCCGGGCATCATCATTAAGTCAGTAACACCTCGCACACCGGCGTGCAAAACATCATCAGCCATTTTGAAAGCATCAGAAAATGTTGTGCGTTCATTTGCAACACGAAAAAGATTTTGGTTGGGAATCACTAAAAGCGTATCAACATGCTTTTGCATTTCTTCAATACCCTTTTCAGCTGACCGCATACGGTGAACACCTTCAAAATGAAAAGGCTTTGTTACAACACCAACAGTAAGGATACCCTTTTCTCTGGCAGCTTGAGCAACAACTGGTGCAGCACCTGTTCCTGTTCCACCTCCCATGCCTGCAGTAATGAAAACCATATTAACTTCATCTAAATGATCAGATAGATCACCTATGATTTCTTCAGCTGCAGCACGCCCTACTTCTGGTTTAGATCCAGCACCAAGACCTTGGGTAATATTTGGTCCTAGCTGTATTTTACAAGGGGCTTCTGCCTCCCTTAAAGCTTGTGCATCTGTATTGCATGCAAAAAATTCCACACCTTGCAGTTGAGACTGGATCATATTGTTAACAGCATTACCACCTGCACCACCAACACCAAATACAACAATCTTTGGAGAGGCATCCTCTAAATTTTTTGATTCTTGTCTCTTGCTCTTTATACCACTGGAAATAGCCATAATAATTTTGCCTTTATAACTGAATATTAGATTACTGAACTCTTAATAACCGAACTATACTCTTTAGCCAAAGATTTCTCAATATTTTTATATCTTTTTATACTTTTTATTACCCCACAGCATAAAATATCTTCCTTGGGTTAGTAATATGATCCATTAATTAGATCCAATATATAGCAAGAAATAATCCGCAAAGCATAAAGAGACTAAAGACCGAAATTAAGATAGAGTTATTGGCCAAATTAGTTGCGGAAAATCACTATCGCTTGACCAAAAAGCTGGCAAGGAAAAAAGAGCAGGCCCCGGCATTTTATTTTTTTTCCCTCTTTTTAAAAGATCTTTTTCCTCTTTTCTTAGCTTTTGCCAACCTTTTTCTGTCAAAGGTCCAATAGTACCATTTTTCCCATGAAAATCCTTAACATCAATAATAAATCTTTTATCCCAAATATAATTATTTAATAAATTATTACTTTTTAAATCTATATGTTGGCAAAAAGCAATTTCTCTAAAGATATAAAGACTGCCTTTCTTAGGCAAGAAATAAAGCTCTCTAAAGGTAATAGCCTCCCCTTGCCCCAGTTTTAAATAATTATGGCGATATTCTCTGCCCCTTGGAGGATAAGATTCTACTGGTTCATATAAGTAAGATACCTGCTTTATAATGCGTTTAAATAGCTCAAAATCTAAGGACCATAAGGGATAGTGAAGTTTCCACCAACCATACTTTTCTCTGATAAGATATTTTTTTAGAAATTTTTCCACAGAACTATCAAGGCGCTCATTAGCCTGTTTTAAATTTTTTATTCTATCCAAAATAGTCTGTATATTTACACCCTGTTTTTCCAAAATACTAACTCTTTTTCTCCAACGATTTCGTTGGTAAACATCACTTTTGTTACTAGGATCTTCTACCCACTTAACACCTGATAATTTTAAAGTTTCCACTAGAGCTTTTTTCTGAATATTTAGCAAAGGCCTTATAATATAGCCAAAACTTGAGGATCTTACTTCAGGTATCCCAGAGAGCCCTTTAACACCAGATTTTTGCTGCGCCCTCATTAAAAATGTTTCTATCTGATCATCCCCATGATGTGCTGTAAAAAGGTAGGAAATCTTTTTTTTTCTGCAATATTCTGATAAAAGCTGATATCTAGCATTTCTGGCTTTTTCTTGTATGCAGGTTGTAATTTTAGTTGTTTTCCAAACAAGAATTTCTCCAGTTATATTAAAATAATCCTGTAGAATCTGTATTACCTGTTGTGCTTCCTCCGAGGCATTTTTTCTAAGTTGATGGTTAACAATTACTGGATGTATATTTTCTTTACCCCATCCCTTTTTTTCGAACCAATGCAATAAGAGTAAAGTAAGGCACATACTATCAGCACCTCCAGAAACTGCTACAGCCACTGGAGATGGAAAACAAAATTTTACAGATAAGTGCTCCATTTTTTTTTCAAATTTTTTCTGCAAATCCATAACTTATTTAAATCTATATAATTTTTACAAAAAACACCCTGGTCATATTGCTTTTCATTCCGTATAACAGTTACAAATACAAGGTGTAAATATAAAAAGGACATATTATGAATATTAATTTTTTAGACAAAACTTACCCTACAGATGGATGTGTTATTCTAACCTCTGACCAAGATGGTAATTTGTCCTTTGCTGCAAAGCATTATGATAATTTATGTGGAAATATTATAAAAAAAGCGCTTAAGAACTCCAATTTTTCTGGAAAAGAGGGAGAGGTGCTTTTTTTTACGCCAACACAAACAGATATCTCCTGTTTTATACTTTTAGGGGTAGGCACCTCTCTTGAAACTTTTAACACTCAAACCTGGGTGAATTTAGGAGGATCAGCTTTTGCTGCTACTGAAAAAATATCTGCAAAAAAAGTATACTTTATAGAGCCTGAGGAAAGTAAGAATTCAGCTGCTGTATCTTATTTTGCTGAAGGATTTTTGCTTAGGTCTTACAAATTTCATAAGTATAAAACATCCAAAGAAAATATCTCTAATGATAACATAGACTCATTGTCCATTATTTCTAAAAACCCCTCCTTGGCAAAAGATGTTTTTCATACGCTATCTGAACGTGTTGCAAGTATAGAGCTAACAAGAGACTTAGTTTCAGAAGCACCAAATGTTTTGTACCCAGAATCAATGGCTAATAAAATAAAAGAACTAGAATCAACTGGCTTGAAAATAAAAATATTAAAACCAAAAGACTTAAAAGAGCTAGGTATGGAAGCACTGCTTGCTGTTGGACAAGGCAGCAGCAAAGAAGCAAGAGTAGTAACACTAGAGTGGCATGGCGCCAGCAAGGATAAAGCACCTCTAGCCTTTGTGGGAAAAGGTGTAACTTTTGATACCGGTGGCATATCCTTAAAGGCAGGCCTTAATATGCATGAAATGAAAACTGACATGGGTGGTGCTGCCACTGTTATAGGTTTGCTAGCAACCTTGGCAAAAAGAAAAGCAAAGATAAATGCTGTTGGTGTTGTTGGACTCGTGGAAAACATGCCTGGAAGTAATGCTTATAGGCCAGGAGACGTTATAAAATCGATGTCAGGCAAGACAATTGAAGTCCTTAATACTGATGCAGAAGGTCGTGTTGTCCTTTCTGATGTTCTTTGGTATACACAAGAAAAATTCAAACCCAAGCTGCTTATCGATTTAGCAACTTTAACGGGTGCTATTCTCATTGCACTTGGAGAAGAGATAGCAGGCCTTTTCGCCAATAATAACAAACTAGCCCAACAACTCCATGAGATAGGCGAGGCAACCGATGAAAAGGTTTGGCAAATGCCTATGCATAAACTTTTTAATTCTCATGTGATTTCTGATATTGCAGACATTAAAAATATAGGAAAAAAAGGATTAGCTGGTAGCGTTTCAGCCGCTAAATTCCTAGAATTTTTTATCCAAGATGGCCTTCCTTGGGCTCATCTTGACGTAGCTGGAGTAGCTTGGTCTGATAAACCAAGCTATATGTTTGATAAGGGTGCAACAGGCTTTGGTGTAAGATTATTAGATGAGTTTGTTAAAAAACATCACGAAAAAGCGTAGGGCTAATCATGAAAAAGGAGGGAGATACTTTAGAAAAAAATATAAGCTTAATGGCTTATATTTTTCACGCCCTCCCTATAGAAAAGGCTCTTCCTAAACTCTTGGAAAAAATCCTTGAACAAAGAAAGAAGGCGCTTATTAAGTTTGATTCAACAGAGGAACTTGAGCATTTCAATACGGTTTTATGGACATATCATCCTAAAAGCTTTTTGCCTCATGGAACAGACTTGGGCAATAAACCAGAAAAACAGCCTGTCTTACTAACATCTTCCCAAGAAACACTAAAGAATCCGCCCAATAGTCCATCAATAATCATATTTTTTTCCTTGGAAGAACTCTCTTCATTCCTAGAATTTTCCAGCTCTTTTGAAAAAATTATATTTATTAGCACATCTCTCTCTGAAAAAAATAAAAACCTTTTAAATACACTATCAAAGAAATTACCACTTTTCTTGCACATACAGGATAAAGATGGAAAATGGATAAAAAACACACCCCAAGCTTAAATATCCTCTATTTCTTTATAAAAAAATGTGTCATAAATCTTTATAAATAATAAGAGAGAAATCTATGATTTACTGGCCTGAATTCTTACTCCTCTTCACTGCAAACTTTGTCAATTTAATAAGCCCCGGAGCAGGTTTTACTATTACTGCACGTAATGCTTTTCTCTATGGCAAAAAAATTGGTCTTCTTACAGGTGTTGGTATTGTATGTAGTTCTATAATTCATAAAACCTATTCTCTTCTTGGTTTTTCATGGATTCTAACTATGTACCCTTCTTTATTTAATGTATTAAAATATGCTGGTGCTTTTTATATAACTTATCTTGGTATACAGTGTTTTATAAATGGTAGGTCTATTCGCTATAAAACACCAAAAGAATCAGAAAAAAAAGAAGTAGAAAAAAAACATAAAATGCTTACTAATTGGCAAGCATTTAGAATAGGATTTATCACAGATTTACTCAACCCTATGGCTTCAATTACTTTCTTAAGCCTTGTCTCCAGTACTATTAGCCCAGAAACGCCTCTAGCAAGCCTAATTCTTTATGTTGTAATACTTATCTGCACCTCCATTTGGTGGTATTCCACCTTGGCTATCGTATTTTCAAACTCGAAATTAGGCTTTTGGTTAAACCAGTATAAATCTCCTATAGAATACCTGAACGGTAGTATTCTTATTTGGTTAGGTTTAAGGATTATTTTTTAACCATTCTTTATTTATTTTATTTTTTCTCTTGGCAGATATCTAAAAGATTGATACCTATAGAATGTCCTTGCGCCTCTAGCTCAGTTGGATAGAGCATCGGCCTTCTAAGCCGAGGGTCGTAGGTTCGAATCCTACGGGGCGCGCCACTTCATGCTTTATAAATTTGTCACTGACAAAAAGATAGCTCAGAGTTTTATTATAAAACAAGAGTGACTTGTTATAAAAAAAACATTATAATCAAAACTGGGTACAAAAAGAGGTAATAATATTATGAAGCTATATCTAGCACTTTTTTCAACTCTAGCCATATCTTTTTCCTCTCTAGTGGAAGGAAAGCTGTCGCTAAAAGCCACAGATCAAGTGAAGATAAGAATTGCTAATGAGGCAGCTGAAGAGCAAGCAAGTACAGAAGCAGTTAGGGCATCCAGTGTAAAAGAACTATTACAAAAAGCAAATGATGATCTGGATAAGAAGACTACCTCAAAAAAAAAATAGATAGTTCTAAAAAAGGGTAACTCTTCACTAAAGCTGGATGAAAAGCTGCTGTTATATAACTTATTACCTATTATAGATCTAAATCTTAATTCATAAAGATGCTTCTTCAATGACATTTTTTATTCATCTATGCAGGTAATTGGCCTTTTTCGATGTATGTATTTTTTACGTCCCTTAAGGCTCTTTTCGTGGATTAAAACCCATGAGTTGATCTTATTAAATGATTGAACTTTCCAGTAGTATTATTCAATAATACTACTGGAATATTTCATTTAGTGCTACTTCATAGGCTCTGGATATCTGCCTTCGTTCTTCAATTTAAATAAACTCTTTAGCTTGTAAAAAACCTTATATCCCCTAAAAGATGAGGTATGTATTGCATTATTTATCGAAACATTTTTTGTGGGTTGAATACCAACCTAAAGTTTTTCCACAGCGAATATTTTTCTTTGGGCAACCTAAGGGGCGTGCAAGCAGGATGTTTTAAAGCTCTCAAGGCTGCTTCTGCTGCTATCTTATAGGTATGATCTCTTAGCATACGTTCTTTATCTACAATTTTAGCAGACTCTATATAAGCATCTGGACCAAGAGAAAGATCTATCTCTACAACAATCTCTTCTGCATTTTTTACACCAGATGGTGGCGTCCAGCATTTAGACAGCTGTTGTCTTAGAGCATCAATATCGCTAATTGTCAGATGTTCTGCTTCCTCATTAGCTTTATTTAAAATAACTTTTTTAGCTTTTTTATCTTTTTCTAGATCTAAGTCTTTTTCTCTCATATCTGAAACGGCTTTCAAGACATTATCAAAGTCATCCTTTACTTTCTTTTGAACCTTTTTATTTTTTTGATCAAAAATTGGTTTTTGTTTGGATTTAATTTTTTCCTCTATCTTTTGTTTTTTTTGTTTATTTTCTTTTTTTAAAATAGGTCTTCGCTTTGGTACAATTTTTCCCTGAAATATATTTTCTACTTTTTTTTCTTTAGATATTTTTTTTGTTTGTTTTACAGGAGTTTTTATCTGTTTTTTTTCTTTCTTGATAACTTTTGATTTAGTTTTTTCTTCTAGATTTTTTTTCTTTTGAACATTTTTTTTAATACTAGATTTAAAAATTTTTGATTTACCTTTCTCAGGTTTTTTTACCTTATTTTGTCTTTTTAATCGTGTTTTATCTGAAATATCAACGATTTGAATACTTATAGACTCTGGATTTAACACCATGGCTTTTTTATTCCAGGAAAACCCAAAAGCTATAAGACAAAGAGCAAAAAGATGAATAAGAAGAGATAAAACATATCCAAAAGCCACAGCCTGGTTTCCTATATTTACTTGCGACGCTTAATTTTCTTTACAGTATTTCTCGACTTTTCAGACTCTGTAATGAAGGAAAAATTTTTAAATTCATTAGCAGATAAAGTCCCTATTATCCGCATAACAGTCCCGTAATTCAGATTTTTATCAGCTCTAACATAAATTTTTACATCAGGGTTATTTTTAGTTACAGCTTTTAATTGCACTACAAGTTTTTTTTCATCTATCTGCTTTTCCTGTACAAAAATAGATCCATTCTTTTTTATTGTAATAATGAGAGGCTCTTTTTGGTCTGAAAGTGCTTTTGCTTTTGTTTCTGGCAAGTTCACCTTTATACCCACTGTTAGCATTGGTGCTGCCACCATAAAAACAATCAGTAATACCAACATAACATCTACCATGGGAGTTACATTAATTTCTGACATAGGTTGAGCATAAGTCCTATTTCTATGACTGCTATTTTTTCTCTTATTAGACATTTTATTAGATGAAAAGTTAAAAGACATAACCCCCCCCTTAGTTTAGGTTTTGGTATTTATTCTATCCATTTGGCGAGAAATAATATTGATAAATTCATCTATAAAGGCTTCAAGGTTAGATGTGTATTGCCCAATATTTTGTGAAAAAATATTATAAAATATAACAGCTGGTATAGCAGCGAACAAACCAAGAGCTGTTGTAAACAAAGCCTCTGCTATGCCAGGTGCAACTACAGATAAGTTTGTGTTTTGATGTATAGCTATAGACTGAAAGCTGCTCATTATTCCCCATACAGTACCCAGTAAACCAATAAAAGGCGCAGAACTGGCCAAAGTAGCTAAAAATATTAACCCTTTTCTTAATTCTGCAATTTTCTTTTCTATAGAAAGGTGCATAGCTTTCTCAACCCTTTCTTGTAATAATGGCATGCTGCTTTGTGCTTCAACTTTATTATTACTTATAGAGCTCATCCCCTCTTTCCACTCACTCATACCAATACAAAAAACACTTTCATAAGGATCTTGTGGGTGATTAGATACTCTGTCATAAAAATTTTCCAAAGTTCTTTCATGCCAAAAACTTTTATTAAATTTTACTGCATGACTGTTTAACTTTTTTATCTGCAATGCCTTATTAATAATAATAGCCCAAGATATAATAGACCCAACTAATAAGATAAGCATAACAAGTTGTACAACAAAATCAGCGTGGGTAATCAGTCCCCACAAAGACATATCTAAATTCTGCACCGATTTTCCAATAGATTTTTCAGCAATTTCAACAGATTCTGGAACGGCAACAGCTGTTAGCATTTTTTTCTCCTTCTATACCTTTTATCAAACATCTTGTTTAATCTAAGTATGAACTTTTAAACAATCTTGTTCAACATTACAAATTCTTTTTGGTTTTTTTGTTTTTAAATCTATAAAGGCCAACTCAACTTTTGCTTCAAAGATAATATTTTCTTTTTTATAGATCACCTGCTTTAAGGTAAGTCTTGCGCCTTTTAAACACAAAATTGTCGTATAAACATTAAGAACGTCATCCAAACAGGCCGTAGATTTAAAATTAGCGTCACATCTTGATACGACAAATCCTATTTTTTTATCTTTTATAGAGGCTGCATGGTTAAATCCTACATCTCTTAGATATTCAGTTCTAGCACGTTCTATAAACTTGAGATAATTAACGTGATAGACGATACCGGCTGTATCTGTATCTTCAAAATATATACGCAATGAAAAAATATGAGGTTCCATTTTTACCAGGTTTTATTTGGACTTTTTCTAATCTAAAAGACTTATATAGTCATCTCGGCTCTTTGGTATTTCAATATTTAAATGCTTATAAGCTAAAGAAGTTAATTGACGGCCACGAGGCGTTCTTTGCAAAAAACCTTGCTGCAGTAAATATGGTTCAACAACATCTTCCAATACATCTCTCGGTTCAGAAAGAGCTGCTGCAATTGTCTCTATTCCCACAGGACCTCCACCATAGGCTGTTGCTATTTGTGTCAAATAGTTCTTATCAGAAACATCCAGCCCTTTATTGTCCACTTCTAAACGCTGAAGAGCTCTATCGGCAATTTCTCTGGTAATTGGCAGTGTATTCTCCACAAGGGCGTAGTCGCCAACTCTCCTTAATAGCCTGCCTGAAATTCTTGGAGTTCCTCTGGATCTCTTGGCTATTTCTTCTGCTCCCTCAGTAGTAAGATCGATAGAAAGTTTTTTTGCTTGGGCTAGGATAATTTTTTTTAATTCTTGTGGTGTGTAGAACTGTAGGCGCAGAGGTATTCCAAACCTTTCTCTCAAAGGCCTGGTCATAAGACCAGATCTTGTTGTTGCCCCAATTAATGTAAACTGTGATAAATCAATCCTTAAAGATCTTGCAGAAGGGCCTTCCCCTATGACTAGATCCAAGTGATAATCTTCCATAGCTGGATATAGTGACTCTTCCACAATGGGGTTTAGCCTATGTATTTCATCTATAAAAAGTACATCTCTTGGCTGTAAGTTTGTAAGCAAAGCAGCCAAGTCTCCAGATTTTGAAAGAATAGGACCAGATGTTGCATGAAAGTTAACGCCAAGCTCTTTAGCTACAATATTTGCAAGCGTTGTTTTCCCAAGTCCTGGCGGTCCGTGGAAAAGTATATGATCCATGGCTTGCTCTCTTTGTTTTGATGCCTCAATGAAAATTTTTAAATTTTCCTTTGCAGAGCTTTGCCCTAAAAAGTCATCTAGTTTTGTAGGACGCACTGTATGAATAGCCTTATCTTCCTCTGTATTTTCAGGAGAGACTAAACGTTCTGTATTAGTTTTCTTATCCATCATTGGACCCTCTTGATGCGACAACTGGGGATAATTTTTTTAAAGCTAACTTTATTACTTCTTGGGTTGAAGCGAAAGCAACATCATCTTGTTCTTGGTATACTTCATGTATTGCTGAAAAGATATGATTTTTTTCATAACCTAGCGCTTCTAATGCAAGCGTTGCTTCTTGGTAAAATAAATCAGCTTGTATATCCGCTTTCCCTGATGTTTCTTCACTACTATTTTCTTTTTTCTTTTGTTTTTTAGAAAAAGAAGGAGGGATATCTATCTCTTCGCTTGTACTTTCTAGAGAAATAGCTGTTAATTTTTCTAACTTATCTTTTAATTCATTTAACAAGCGACTAGCTAATTTAGGGCCTATTCCCTCAATCATTGTAAGTGCTTTTTTATCATCTGACTTAAATATCCATAACAACTTGGATGGACTATAGCTACCCAGCATAGCAAGACCTACTCTTGGCCCAACACCTTGAACTGTAAGCAAAATCTCAAAAATTTCCTTTTCTTTTTTTGACAAAAAACCAAATAATTGTGGTTGTTCCTGCCTAAAAAGGAAGAGTGTTTCAATTTTAATAAGATTGCCTATATGTGGAAGACGAGATTTTGTTTGGGGTGCTACATGCACCTCAAATCCTATACCTTGAACATTTATAATAATACCATTTAATGTCTCACCTTCAAAAACGCCCTGCAACTGTGCTAGCATAAAACTCTACTCCTTTGCTTACAAACATTCTAACATTCCCTTTCTATCTAGGGAAATGTTTTCCAAATATAGTATATTGACATCCTTTCCTACCTAAAAGGAAGGAGAGGATGTCAAACAGCTACTTACTCAGAATTTAGAGAAGTATCCTATTATTGTTTCAAGGAGTTTCGTTTTTTCTTTTTTGCTAAAAATCCATATATAGGGGTACTTGCGAAAAAGAAAAGAGCAACTATTCCCATTAAACTTCCTGCTCCATACATAGCATATAAAACATAGATAAAAGCCAGCGGCGCTAGAATTCTATCCGTCCAAGAAAGATCTTTAGGCTCTATTTCTTTAGTTTGTATCATTAATAACTGTGCGGCTACAGCAAACAAGTAACAGATCAAAATAGCCAGTGTAGCCAGGGAGATAATAAATTCAAAAAGGCTGATAAAGCCTCCTTGAATACCAAACAATAAAAGCAATGATATTAAACCACTGGAAACAATAACTCCCACATAGGGAACATCTGTTTTATTTGTTTTTTTAAAAATCTTAGGAAATAAACCTGTTTCAGCAGCAGCTAACGGCATTTGTCCTTGAATAAGTATCCAACCATTTAAAGCACCCAAAGAAGAAATAATGGCACCTACGGCAATAAGCCAGAAAAAAAATACGCCCCAACTAGAGCCAAAAATATATTGTGCAGCAATTGCGTATGGTGCTGTGGATGAGGCTAATTCTCCTTGTGGCATAACCCCCATGACAACAACCATACTTAAAAGGTAAACAACTGCTGTTAGCCCTGTACCTACGAGAGTTGCAAGAGGGATTGTTTTTTTTGGGTTAGCTATAGAACCTGCAGGTACACCCGCTGTTTCCACACCAATAAAAGACCACATTGTTAATAAAACTACTTTGTTCATAATATCCCATGAAGATGTGCTTGTATCCATTGGTGCAACTGTAATATTTGGAAGATCAATATAAAAAATTCCCACAGCTACAATGAGTAAGATAGGCATTAATTTCAAAACAGTGGTTATAGTTTGCACTATACCTGCCATACGCAAACTGATAAGGTTAATACCGGTTATACCCCAAAGGATCCCCTGAGAAATGCATATAGCAAGCACTTTATTACTAATTAACGCCGGCCAAACTGATGCCAGGTACGCCATAATAGTGACAACGATCGCAGCATTGCCAATCCAAGTTTGAATCCAATATCCCCAAGCTACTTGAAAACCTATATAATCACCAAATGCATGGCGGCTAAATGCAAATATACCACCCTGAAGAGGAATATGAAAACTTAACCGTGCAAAGACAAAAGCAAGCAACATAGCACCTACAGCAGAAACTGCCCAGCCTGCCAGGGCAAAATGTCCATATGGAGCCAATGTGGCAGGCAGCAAAAAAACGCCTGATCCAATCATATTCCCCATGACAAGGGCTGTTAGCATTATAAAGCTCAGCTGCTTTGCTTTTTTCATTTTCTATACCTAACTTTTCGGATTTTCCCTAAATTAATGTGACCGATTATAGAAACTCTTGGGAAAAAAGCAATATTGGAGTACAGAAAAATACAATCTATTACTAAACTTAGGCGCAAGCCCAGGTGCTTTTTAAGTAAAGAATTGAAAAACTGTAAAATCTTTATCTTGCCAGAAATAATACCCTTCTCGAGTTTACGGAAAGCAAAGCGTACTAAAATCTAAGTAAGCATAAAAATTCTATCTGCTATTTTTTAAGAAACAAGCCATTTTTATCTTTAAACTTCTCACAAATAATAAAGATAAAATCAATCCATGACCAGATAGTGAATCCCCCAAAAGTTAGCAACATCAAAATACCTGTTCCTACTTTTCCAACATAAAAACGATGAAGACCAAACACACCAAAGAAAAAAGCCAGCAATGCAGCTGTTAATAGCTTTTTTTCGCTTACTTGTTCATCTTCTGCCATTATAAACCCCCTATTATATTTTTTAATACATACCCCGTAGTATATACCAAAAAGAAAAGTAGTACAAACACTATGAAAATCAGACCAAAGGCCTATCCTCCAGCACTGTACTCATACCTGTCGTATTGAAGTAAATACACCGATGATGAAAGGGCTTAAGTGTACTTCTATGAGCTATGCTTACAATAGTAATTCCCTTTATTTCCTGAGTTATTAACTTATATAACTCTTTTTCTGCCAGCTCATCCAGAGAAGAAGTTGCTTCATCTAAGAAAACCCATTTTGGCTTATGCAACAAAATACGACAAAAACTTATTTTTTGTTGTTCCCCCAAAGAAAGTCGCTTAGACCACTCACAATTTTTATCTAATTCTTCTATAAAATCAGAAAGGCCTACTTTTATCATAAGCTCCTTAAGATGATTATCTTGTCTCTTTTTTCTAGCACGTTGAGAAGAATGGCTTGGATAAAGCAAAATATCTCTTAATGTACCCAGAGGAATATATGGACGTTGCGGCACAAAAAGAATATCTTTGAAATCTGGCATTTGGACAGCACCTTGACCAAAGGGCCAAATACCTGATAACACACGTAAAAAAGTACTTTTTCCACTTCCTGAAGGTCCAGCGAGAAGAATAGATTCACCTTGAGAGAACGTTATATCCACATTTCCTACTAAAACTTTGTCTGTTGGAAGGAGAACAGATTTTAGTTTTGCATGCACTATATTTGTTTGGGGCTTAATTATATGCTTAATATGAGACGTGGATAAGTCTTTTTTTTGTATGCACTCAAGGTCATTAATAAATCCAACTAAACGTTTATTAGAGGCTCTCAAATCTGCCAGAGTAGGCAAAATTTGCATAAAATGTAAAATGCTATTTTGTACATGGCTAATAGCATTTGCAATTTGTATCACGCCACCAAATAATATTTTTTTTGAAAAGTAAAAAGGTGCAGCAAGAAGAAAAGGAACCTGGCTAGATATATTAAGTATGAAACTTGTCCAAAGAAAATAGCGAATATTCCAGTACATTGTTTTGTACATATTTTTTATAATACTTTGATAAAAAGACATGGATGCTTTTTTTTCTGCTCTTTCTCCTTGGTATAGAGCTATACTTTCAGTGTTTTCTCTAATACGCATGAGGCTGTAACGAAAGTTTGCTTCAAATTTTTCTTTATTAAACATCAAACTAACAATTGTCTTTCCAAATCGAAAAGAAATATATGTATTTAGCAAAGAATAAGAAATTGTTATCCAAAATAATAACCCAGGTATAACCTTACCCCCTACTACTGGTATACATTCAGGAATAGAAAAAGTGCTTGATAAACTCCACAAAAGAACGCTAAACGTGATCAATGTTAAAAATTTATCTATAGAATTTATAAAAACAGTCTCTGTTAAAGTAACAAATTCTCCCACATCCTGACTAAGTCGTTGGTCGGGGTTGTCACTGGTGCAATCATATAAAGACATCTTATAGTAAGCTTTTTTTTCCAACCATTTGCTTAAAAGAGAGTTTGTCATCCAACGACGCCAAGCAATAATCAGCTTATTTTTAAAATAAACCTGAAGCATAAAAACCAGTAGAAAGCCTATTAAATATAGAGCAAATAATTTCCACTGAGAGATAAATAGTTTTGTATTATAATTTTGAAAAGCATCAAAAGTAACCCTGGACCATTCATTTAGTAAGACTTGAAAATAAATACCTGTAATAACTGTTACTATAACGCCACTCAACAGCCCCCAAGCTTTCTTTCTTTCTTCTGATCTCCAGTATGGTGCCATGAGACGCCACGAATCTAAAAAAACTTCCTTCATGCTTTACTAACCTTTTAAAAATTTAAACACTTCACTGTATCCACAACTATTTTTCAGGTCAATATTTCAGAGAAAGAAAGAAGCATCTATTTGATATTACAAACCTTATTTATTTGGGAAAACGTAAATATTATCCTCTATTAACCCTTAATGTAAGTAATCTTTATGAGGTTTATCGGTAAAATTATATTTTTTCTCCAATTTGAAGCATCCAAAGATCTTTATATATTCCTTTTGTTTTAAGCAATGCATTATGCTTCCCTTCTTCAATAACAGAGCCATTTTTGATAACATATATGTAATCAGCATGACGTACAGTTGAAAGGCGATGGGCAATTATAATTGTCGTTCTATCTTTGGATATATTCCTAAGAGATTTTTGGATAGCACGCTCAGTTTCATTATCAACGGCAGATGTAGCTTCATCTAGGACTAAAATTGGAGCATGTGTCAAAACAGCTCTAGCAAAAGCAATTCGCTGACGCTGTCCTCCAGAAAGGCGGTGCCCTCTTTCTCCAACAATTGTGTCATACTTGTTTTCAAGACTCATAATAAACTCATGAGCTTCTGCTTTTTTACAAGCAGAGATAATCTGCTCATGAGAAGCTTCAGGATAACCATAGGCTACATTCTCTGCTATCGTACCATGAAACAAAAACACATCTTGAGAAACAAAACCGATACTTCTTCTTAGCGATTGAATATCTATATCTTCTATATTTTGCCCATCTAGTAAAATCCTTCCTCTTGTTGGCTGATAAAAATGCATTAAAAGTTTGATAAGCGTACTTTTTCCCGAACCACTTTCCCCCACTAAACCAACAGTTTTTCCTGCTGGCATATTGAGTGAAATTCCCTTAAGTGCTTTAAGGTTACCATAGTCAAAATATACATCTTTAAACATAATATTTCCCTTAACATCTTCTGGTTTGATAACCACCGTTCCACCACGAATTTGAATAGGTATACTCAACAAATCTAAAACTCGCTTTGTAGAAGCCATTGATCTTTGATACAGGACTGTCAACTCTGCTAAATCGCGCATAGGCCATAGAAGTCGTTGTGTTAAAAAAATAAGGATACTAAAAATACCCACTTCCATAGTACCATGCAACGTTTTCAACCCGCCAAGTACAAGGGTAAATAAAAAACTAGCTAAAACAGCAATACGTATTACAGGTGTCACAAGAGAGCTAAGAATGATAGCTTTTTCATTGGCCTTTCTATAAGATTCACTATCTTTTTCTATCTTACTTTTTTCAACATCCTCGTTCGAGAAACTTTTTATTGTCATAATACTTGATAAATTATTGGAAAGCCTGGCACCAAGTAATCCTGCTTTTTCACGAACACCTAAAAACTTTTCTGCAAGCCTGCCCTGAAAGAAAAAAGTTCCAAAGAAAATTAAAGGAATAGGTAGTATTGCAATCAGAGCTATACCGGGAGCAAAAATAAAAAATATACAACCAATAACGACTGTAGATACTATAATCTGAATAATTTTACTTACACCATCCTCTAAAAATCGTTCTATCTGATTTACATCATCATTTAAAATAGAGAGAAGTGTCCCTGTTCTTTTTTTTTCAATTGTTTTCATATCTAAACGCTGAACATGATCATATGTCTCTACACGCAGCTTATGTTGTACAATTTGAGATAAGTTTCTCCACTTTATAGAATAAAGATATTGAGTAACAGACTCCAAAACCCAGATGATAAGTGTAAGTAAAGCAAGTACGGTTAGCTGCTCTGTGGGTTTTGTGAAACCAAAATCTCCTAAAAGTGAATTTTCCTGCCTAACAACCGTATCAACAGCAACACCAATTAAAATTTCTGGAGCAATATCCATAAGCTTACACAACGTAGAGTAGATTGTTCCCAGAATATAATCTTTTCTATACGGTCGCATATAAGATAATAAGCGTAAAAAAGGTGAACTATTTTTTGTTTTCATATTTATAAATAGCCTTTCTTTTTTTAACTATTGCCTAGTGAAATGCTTATACTTTCTTTCCTACTTTGTCTAGCAGATGATATGGTTTTCTCAGATAAAAATTTATAAACAGAGGTTGCTTTTCTGAGGTAAAAATGAAATAGTTAAACTCATTTTTAGCAGCGTATCCCTATACGCTACTCACATTGCTGCTGAACAAAAAATATAGTTAAATCTATATATTTAGAAAATTATAGAATGGCTGGGGTGGCAGGATTCGAACCTGCGCATGGCGGCACCAAAAGCCGCTGCCTTACCGCTTGGCCACACCCCAGTGAGTAATACAAGGTAGCTATTTTTACCAACTCTTGCAAGAAAAAATTTATGATTGACCTACAGCATCATACTTTATAGATTAACCGCTGAACGATAACTTTACTGTATGGCTCTAAATTATGAATACTTCTCCTATTTTAGTTACTGGTGCTGCTGGGTTTATAGGCTCTCATTTAGTGCGCTTTCTCTTAAAAAAGAACCTTCGTGTTGTTGGCGTTGATAATTTGTCCCCCTACTATAGTGTAAAACTAAAAAAAGATAGAATTGCTCAAATTAGCACCTCTTCTCTATTTACTTTTTATGAAGCAGATATTTCTGATAAAAAAGTTATGAAAAATCTATGGAAAAAATACAGCTTTACAAAAGTTGTAAACTTAGCTGCACAAGCTGGCGTACGGTATTCGTTAGTAAACCCTTTTGAATATATAACAACTAATGTAACAGGTTTTCTTGTTTTATTGGAGCAAGCACGCTCTCAAAAAGGTTTTGAGCATCTTGTTTATGCAAGTTCTTCTTCAGTTTATGGAAAAAATACCAAACATCCTTTTTCTGTAGAGGATCGTGTTGACTCTCCTATTTCTGTATATGCTGCCACAAAACGCATGGATGAGCTGCTAGCTCACACCTATACACATCTTTATAAAATACCAACAACTGGCCTTCGCTTTTTTACTGTCTATGGACCTTGGGGACGCCCTGATCAAGCTGCTTTTCTTTTTGCTGATAAAATGCGAGAAGGACATCCTATACAAATATTTAATAACGGAAAAATGCAACGTGATTTTACTTATATTGATGATGTAATAGAGGGAATTTATGCCTCTCTTATTCGGAAAAATTTACCTGAAAAACCTTGTCAATATTACAACCTAGGAAATAACCGTACTATTGGCCTTATGGATTATGTAACTCTCATAGAAACGTATCTTGGTATTAAAGCAAAAAAAGAATTTATGCCTATGCAAATGGGAGATGTAAAAGCAACATGTGCAGATATTGAGACAAGCATTCAAGAGCTGAACTATAAACCGAAAATACCAGTTGAGGAAGGTCTGAAGAAATTTATTAGCTGGTATAAAAAATATTATAACCTTGAAAATAATTCTGCCAGCTAAATATGATGCACATACGGCAAGATGTTATCAAAACTCTATGATTTTTGCTTAATAGCGACCCTGGACTTATGGGCATGATTATAAGAGCCCTTTTCATAAAAAAAACCATCTTTTGAATAAAAGTTCAAAAAATGGCTTTAGCAGATTATTTTTTCCTAGGTTGCCTTTTCACACGCCCTCTTCATGGGGTAGGATGTAGCTTTGCATTTACCTTTTAACGTTTATGTCGCTTGTTGAACCAAGGCGCCATCAGCTTTACAAGGCACCCACGACTTGTTTGCTTTTCCTGCGGCTTTGTCACAAGCAGCACCAGATATTTTCTTCTTGCAAAGATGGTTTATCTTACTTGGATAGCACATCTTTCTTCCTTTTACGCTAGTTTTACACAGGTACTTTCCTCCTACATAAACTGATGGAGTTTTTCCTGCGTTCGCACTGCTAAATTTGCCTGCACTTTCAGCTAATTCTCTGAAAGTGCAGTAATGAAACCTTTTAAATCTGAGTAGCGGTTTCTTTTTATTCTCTCTGCCTTTACTATAGACTTAATAGCATCCAGAGAATTTTCAAGAATGTCATTAATTACTATATAATCATATTCTGCCCAATGACTAATTTCTGAGGAAGCTTTACTCATTCTGTACAAAACTTCCTCCTCGCTATCTTGTGCCCTTTTCTTTAGCCTCTCCTCCAATATTTTTTTTGAGGGAGGCAAAAGAAATATACTAACTAAATCTGAACCTGATTTTTGAGATAGCTGTTGTGTTCCTTGCCAATCAATATCAAATAATTGATCTTCTCCATTTTCTAAATTTTTTACTATCTCTTTCTTTAAAGTCCCATATAAATGCCCAAACACCTCGGCGTGTTCTAAAAACTCTCCTTTTTCTATTTTTTCAAGGAAAGATTCTCTTGTTATGAAAAAATAATCCTCCCCTTCTTTTTCCCCTGGCCTTGGATCTCTAGTGGTTGCTGATATAGATAGTTTTATATTTTTATCTTCTTTTAGCAAAGCTCTACAAAGCGTTGTCTTTCCAGCACCTGATGGAGAAGACAAAACCAGCATGAAACCTCTTTTTTTTAATTTATGATTCATTAACCTTTGCCCTATTTTGTTTTTTATATTGACGCCATTTTTTATGGTGTAGAATATGATTTTTTAAAGATTTACTGAAGATATGCCCCCCTGTACTATCTGCAACAAAGTAGAGATACGCCTCTTTAGATGGTGATATAACTGCTTCTAAAGCTGCTTTTCCAGGATGTGAAATTGGAGAAGGTGGAAGGCCTTTCATTTTATAGGTATTATATAAATTTTTGCTACTCTTGGCACACAAATCTTCTTTTGAAAGTGCTCCTTTTAGCTTTTTACCCTGCGCTACTCTTTCCTTATTAATACCATATAAAACTGTCGGATCTGCTTGAAGTGGCATACCCTTTTTTAAGCGATTTAAAAAAACAGCTGCTACCAGGGGTCGCTCTTCAGGCTTAGATGTTTCTTTTTCAACGATAGAAGCTAGAATCACAAGCTCTTCGGGTGTTTTTAGTGGTGTTTCAGACAAACGATACTTCCAAAGTTGCTCTACTTCTTTTTTCATTTCTCTATGGCAACGCATAAGTAAAGCTTTTTTACTTTCTCCCCAAAGGTAGGCATAGGTATTAGGCAAAATAGCCCCCTCTTTCAAGTCATAGGGACAAGCTCCCGTCAATCCTGGCATTTTATCTAAAATTTTACAAGTATCCCATGCTGTAATCCCCTCTGGAAATGTTATAAACCTTTGGTGAACTTTCCCTTTCGTCACTATAAAAATAATATCCCACAACGACGCCCCTGCAGGTAGCAAATATTCTCCCTGTTTAAGTTTTACGTTAAACACAGATAGAGCTACCCGTACTAAAAAGCTATTATCCACAATCTTTCTGCTTGATAATAGTTCTGAAAAAGACCTGTGTGTACTGCCTTTTCTCACATAAATAAAAATAGGCTCTTTAGATAAAAGCACTTCTTTATAAAACAAGAAAAAACTTCCTATTAATAGAATAAAAAAACCAATAAAAAAGGCGGCTCTTTGCCCCCTTTTTTTGTATCTCTCATATATTTTTTTCAAATATTTCTGCATTTATTTTGCATCAAAATCCTTAAAAATAACAGAGGCATTAGTACCTCCAAACCCAAAAGAGTTGGACATAGCATAGGTTATTTTTTTCTTTTTTGATTCATTGGGCACAAGATCAAAACCCTCTGCTTCAGATGTTGGTTCATTTAAGTTTAAAGTAGCTGGAACTATTTGATCATTTATAGCTTTGATTGTAAAAATTGCTTCAACACCACCCGCAGCACCTAGCAGGTGGCCTACAGAAGACTTAGTAGAGCTCATTGAAACTTTATCCAATCTATTGTTTAAGAGCTTACGCACTCCCCTAAGCTCTATTTCATCCCCTTTAGGTGTAGATGTTCCATGTGCATTGATATAATCGATTTCATATGGGTCAATATTTGCTTTTCTAGCAGCAGCTTTCATAGATCTATATGCTCCATCTCCATCTTCTGCTGGTGCTGTAATATGATGAGCATCTCCTGAAAGGCCATATCCTACCACTTCTGCATATATTTTGGCTCCTCTCTTTTTAGCATGTTCCAATTCCTCAAGAATTAGAATACCTGCCCCTTCTGCTATAACAAAACCATCACGGCCCATATCCCATGGACGAGAAGACTCTTTTGGCTTTTCATTATAAGACGTTGACAGTGCCTTCATAGCAGAAAACCCACCGACACCCAGGCGACATACAGATGCTTCTGCTCCGCCAGCAACCATTACATCTGCATCATCATCTTTTATTAAACGAACCGCATCTCCTATAGCATGTGTTCCACTAGCACAAGCCGTAACAACAGAGTGGTTTGGCCCCTTCAACTCATTTCTTATAGATACATGACCTGACGCTAAGTTGATCAAGCAAGATGGTATAAAAAAAGGAGATATACGTCGGGGTCCACGTTCATTTAATACAATTGCATTTTCAGAAATACCAGACAGTCCCCCTATGCCTGACCCTATTAAAACTCCTGTACGCTCTTTCTCTTCATCAGAAGAAGGCTTCCATCCTGAATCTAGTAAAGCTTCCTCTGATGCAGCTATGGCATATATGATAAAATCATCCATTTTACGCTTTTCTTTAGAAGTTACGTAGTTTTCAAAAACAAAAGCTCCTTCTCCTTCAAGAGGAACTTCACCTGCAACTTTAGAAACCATATCTTCAGAGTTAAATTTTGTGATATTAGAAAGACCAGATTCATTATTAATTAATCTTTTCCAGACATAATCAGCACCTACACCCAACGGAGAAACAACTCCCATACCAGTAACAACAACACGACGTTCCATAATGACCACATAACTCCTACAAAAGCGAAAGAGAGGCTAAACCTCTCTTTCTTGTTAAAATAATATAAAATTAAGTGAAAGTATTTTACCCTGCATTGGCATCTATGTATTCTATAGCGCTTTTAACCGTAAGAATTTTCTCAGCAGCATCGTCAGGAATTTCACAACCAAATTCCTCCTCAAAAGCCATAACAAGCTCAACAGTATCGAGACTGTCAGCTCCCAAGTCATCTATAAAACTAGCATTTTCAGTTACTTTATCAGCGTCGACACCTAATTGTTCAACAACAATTTTTGTTACACGTTCTGCAGTTTCACTCATCTTGTTACCTTTTTGTTCTTTAAACTTAAATTACGATTCTGATCTCTCACTTATGACTCTATCACTATACTTTGTAAAGAAAAAAATTTTACAAGCAAAAGGTTCCTTAAAATATTTTACCCTATATCAGCCATGATTCCTCTTTGCAGGGCTGTTTTGGCTAAAATATCCACCCTTTCATTTTCTTTATGCCCGCTATGACCTTTTACCCAATACCAACTTATATTTTTATTTTTCACCATATTGTCAATAGTCTCCCAAAGGTCTTTATTTTTAATTTCTTGTCCTTTTGCATTTTTCCACGCTTTCTTTTTCCAAGAAGGTAACCATAAGGTAATACCATCTTTTAGGTACTTGCTATCTGTATATATCTCAATACCATGACTAAAAGATTTTAGAGCTTTAAGGGCTTTAATAGCTGCCATCATTTCCATACGGTTATTTGTGGTATCTGCTTCATAACCACTTAACTCTTTTTCTTCTGTACCATAACGCAGCAGTACTCCCCAACCTCCAGCACCGGGATTTCCACTGCATGCACCATCAATATAGATTTCAATTACTTTCTTCATAAAATTTTTAATTTCTCACTTGAGTTTTAATATAAAATTGCTAATTTATTCTCTAGCAAACAATCCTTCTCAAAACAAGAAGTATCATGTCTAAACAAAGCACGAAAAAAGAAAAAGTTATTAAAAAGGTAGAAGCTGGAAAAACCTATTTTTTTTGCACCTGTAGCCTTAGCAAAAAGTATCCTTTATGCGACGGAACACACAGAGGCCGATCTCCAGAAAAACCTATCTTGTTCAAGGCAGAAAGATCAGAAAGTGTATCCTTTTGCAATGGTCAAATTTCCAAAATATTATCTGCTGCCGAGTAATGTATGAAAACAGTCACACACCAGATAAAACTTACACTCACCTTATTTTTTTTCTTCTTTTTATCCTCCTGCTTTAATGGAAAAAATGTAGAAGAAAACTCCTGCAAAATAAAAAATATTTCTTCATTAAATCAACAAGCAATCTACTATAAAGGCAACAAATCCTACACAGCCTACATTGAAAGAACAAGCTGCTCTTCCAAAAAATATGGAAGTAACTATCTCAATGATTTTTATATACTTTTTAATTTTAAAAAAGAAAAAAAGCTAAGTTCTTCGTTTGTAGAAGCACGTTTTTTTATAGCTGTTTTAAATAAATACACAAAAGAAATTTACCATAAGGATATTTATACCCTACACTATGACACACAGCATAAAATTTTTTCTAGCATATGGAAAAAAACTAGATTAGAATTCTCCTTACCAAAAGAAGTTACTTTAGAAGACGTTTTCTTCTTAATCGGCTTTCAAGCTGAATCTTCTTCCAGTAAAAAAAAGGAGTAGAATTTTCATTTATTCTGAACAACCCAACAAATCTGCATTGAAAGAAAAGCACCCTGAAGTACCTTTAGATACAAAAACAACAGAGCTTTATTCACTCCATAAAGAGTACGGAGGAAAGCTCGTTTCTTTTTCTGGCTACTATTTACCACTTTATTATAAAGCAGGAATGGTTAAAGAACATATACATACAAGGCAATTGGCTGGTCTTTTTGATGTGAGTCATATGGGACAGATACTTGTTACCTCACCTAAGGGTAGCCAGTATACGCTTTCTCTTTTAGAGAAGCTAACTCCCTCTCCTCTTAGTTCTCTTGACGTAGGATCCTGCCAATATACTGTTTTAACAGGTAAAAATGGAGGATGTCTAGATGACTTTCTCGTAGAGCACTTAGATACAGATAAAGTACTTGCTGTTGTTAATGCTTCTAGAAAAGATTTTGATCTAAGTTATCTAAAAAAGCACCTGCCAGAGCTTACTTTCAACCTTTTAGATTCCTTCTCTCTCTTAGCTTTACAGGGCCCCAAAGCTGCAGCTCTTCTAAATTCCTTAATACCTGGCGTTATAGAACTTAAATTTATGCAAGGAAGCTACTTTTCATGGCAGGGTAATACAGTATGGATAACTCGCTCTGGGTATACTGGTGAAGATGGTTTTGAAATATCTCTTTCTAATAATGTAGCAGAAGAATTCTCTAAATCTTTGCTTTCTTTTGATGAAATTTGTTTAATTGGATTAGGTGCTCGAGATTCTTTACGACTGGAAGCAGGATTGCCCCTTTATGGCCATGAACTTGATGTGGATACTTCATTTATAGAAGCATCCATGAAATGGCTTGTCGGCAAACCCACACCCAAAAAACTAGTCTGCCCAGGAAATCTTTTCCTAAATAGACAGCTCAAAGATCCTCTTTCTATAGGCAAGCGACGTGTTGGTATTATAGTAGAAGAAAAATCTATTCCCAGAGAAGGCTACGAAATATTAAGTGAGGAAAAACTTCCCATTGGCACAGTAACCAGTGGTGCTTATAGCCCTTCTTTGAAGAAACCATTGGGGCAAGCATATGTGAAATCCCCCTTTGCTAAAGCCGGCACAAAGGTGTATGTTGTTATAAGAGGAAAATGTGTGGGTGCTGAAGTTGTAAAACTGCCATTTTTAAAACCGCGGTATATCCGCTAGCCATAGGATTAACTAAAACAAGTAAAAAGAAAATGACAAAGTACTACTCTCGCGAACATGAATGGATAGATATACAAGATAACAATGAGGCCTTAATTGGTATAACTTCTTTTGCTATCGAGCAACTTGGTGATATCGTTTTTGTTGAACTACCCAAAGAGGGGGCTACAATTGAGGCTGGCAAAGATTGTGCTGTTATTGAGTCTGTAAAAGCTGCTAGCGAAATATATGCACCTATGAGTGGTTCTGTGCTCACAGCAAATGAAGAGATAGAAACTTCTCCTGAAAAAATTCAAAGTGATGGATCTGCCTGGTTTTTAAGGGTGCAACTTTCTAATATGGAAGAGGCAAAGGCCCTTATGGATGAAACAACCTATGAAAATTATGTTGCATCCCTTTAAGGTTAAAAATTGAAAAACGATTAGGGCTTAGATTATGCGCTACTTACCTTTACACGATAAAGACCGTGAAGAGATGCTGAAAGCTATTGGCAAAACTTCACAGAAGGAACTTTTTGAGCACTTGCCAAAAAAAGCTCTTGATCAAGCTATTTTCAATCTTCCTTCCCATAAGCCTGAGTGGGAAGTAGAGGCATATATGGAAAACCTTTCCAAAAAGAACATGACAGCTTTAGATGGGCCATCTTTTCTTGGAGCAGGATCTTACCGTCATCATATTCCCTCCAGCGTTGATTATATGATTCAGCGTGGTGAATTTCTCACTTCTTACACACCTTATCAACCTGAAATATCTCAGGGCACTTTGCAATATCTCTTTGAATTTCAGACTCAAGTGGCAACACTAACTGGTATGGATGTAGCAAATGCTAGCCTTTATGATGGTGCCACAGCTACTGTAGAGGCTGTTTTAATGGCAAAGCGCATTACAGGCCGATCCAAGGTACTACTATCGGGACACTTGCATCCTCATTATATTGAGGTTGTACAGACATATGCTTCTATGATGGGTATGATTGTTGAGACACTACCACCTGTTATAAATACTGAAGGCTCTGAAAACATAATAGAATATATAGATGATTCTATTGCTTGTGTAGTGACACAGTGCCCTGGATTTTTAGGACATGTTTATGACTATAAGCCTGTTATTGAGAAAGCTCATAAACTTAAAGCTTTGCATATTGGTGTTATTACTGAAATAGTCTCTCTTGGGTTGCTCAATGCACCTGGCTTTTATAATGCAGATATTGTGGTAGCTGAAGGACAGTCTTTAGGCAACTCTCTTAACTATGGAGGCCCTTATCTTGGCCTATTTGCCACGAGAGACTTATACAAGAGATCTATGCCGGGTAGACTGGTGGGTGAATCAATAGATGCAGATGGAAAACGAGGTTTTATTATGACACTAGTGGCTCGTGAACAGCATATTAGGAGAGCAAAAGCCACCAGCAACATTTGTACTAATTCTGGTTTATGCTCCTTAGCTTTTACTATGCATTTATCCTTATTAGGTGGTTCAGGCCTTAGCAAATTAGCACAATTAAACCATGTAAAAGCCTACCAACTGGCAAAGAAAATAGAAGATAGCAATTTGGGCATTAAAATTCTTCCAAAACAATACTTTAATGAGTTCGTTGTCGACCTTCCTTGCTCTGCAGAGAACATGGTAGAAAGACTGGTAGAAAATAAAATTCTAGCAGGAGTTCCCGTATCAAGGCTTTATCCTGGAAGAAAAAATCTTGATAACTTACTTCTTATTGCTTGTACAGAGCTTACTTGTGATCAAGATATGGATCTACTTATTGCTGCTTTAAAGGGGAAACTTTTATGAAACAAGACACCTTTACTAAAAATGCAGGCTTAACTATAGAAGAACCTCTTATCTTTGAAAGAAAAAACTGGACAGCCTCTGGTGTTGATATTCCAACCCCTTCAAAAATAGATTCTCCACTTACAGCTTTTACGCGCAAAGAGCCTCCAAAACTGCCAGGATTAAGTGAACCTGAAGCTGTACGTCATTTTACAAGATTGAGTCAAAAAAACTTTGGTATTGATACAGGAATGTTTCCACTGGGATCTTGTACAATGAAACACAATCCCCGTTTAAATGAGAAAATAGCAAGATTTTCAGGCTTTTCTCAATCCCATCCCCTACAGCCAGTATCTTCTGTTCAGGGCTCTCTGTCTGTTCTTTGGCACCTAACTCAATGGTTAAAAGAATTAACTGGCATGGCAGCTGTAGACCTGACACCTGCAGCTGGAGCACAAGGTGAGTTATGTGGTTTATTCTTAATAAAAAAAGCTCTTTTAAAACGTGGAGAGCTGGAACAACGCACAACAATATTGGTACCTGACTCTGCCCATGGCACCAATCCCGCTACAGCTGCTCAATGTGGATTCCAAATCCAATCTATTCCCTCAACAAAAGATGGTATTCTTGATATAGAAGCATTAAAATGTGCTTTGAGTGGAAAAACAGCCGCGCTTATGTTAACAAACCCTAACACCTGTGGTCTTTTTGAGAAGGAATCACTAAAAATAGCTGAATTGCTGCATAAAAATGGTTCTTACTATTACTGTGATGGAGCGAACTTTAATGCCTTACTTGGGCAGGCAAAACCCCGAGATCTGGGGATTGACGTTATGCATATTAACCTACATAAAACCTTTTCAACACCCCATGGGGGAGGAGGACCAGGAAGCGGACCTGTTGTTATGACAGAAGAGCTCTCTCCTTTTGCCACTACCCCTTTCGTTGAAAAGAATGATAATAATTCTTTTGACTTAGTTGAAAATAATAAAAATTCTCTTGGCAGGATAAAAGCTTTTCATGGCCAAATGGGCATGTTTATTAGAGCTTTATCTTACATGTTAAGCCATGGTATTGATGGACTTAAGCAAGTATCTGCAGATGCTGTACTTAATGCAAACTATATTCAACATCAACTAAAGGATATTTTAGGCCTTCCTTTCTCTGAACCTTGCATGCATGAAGCTCTTTTTGATGACAGGAGCCTGCGTGATAGCCATCTGGAAACACTAGATTTAGCTAAAATTTTAGAAGATGAGGGATTCCACCCTATGACAACTTATTTTCCATTAGTGGTTCATGGCGCTATGCTAATAGAACCCACAGAAACAGAAAATAAAAGCCAGATAGATGAATTTATAAATACTATAAAATATTGGATAGAACGTTCTAAAACTCAAAAAGGACAAGAGCGCTTTAAGCAAGCACCTCTCTATACCCCCCGTCGCCGCTTTGATGAAACTTCCACGGCAAGAAACCCTAAACTACGCTGGAAAGATTAAATTTTTCAATTCATCCCTACACAAGTAATAATCTATATGCAAGACATATGCTGCTCTCTATAAAGAAAAGCATAAAGCAACAAGTGATAATTGGGAGAAAAGTAAAACTTTATTCCGGATCTATTTTTTAGCAATAGCAGGACTAATAATCATGAGCATATTTCGTCCTTCTCGCTTGGGCTCATAGTCTATTTTGCCCAGCTCTTCTTCCAGTACAATATCTCTAATACGAAAGATAACCTTTTTACCTAAATCTACGTGAGCTAGCTCGCGACCACGAAACCTTAATGTAACCTTAACTTTGTTTCCACTCTCTAAGAAACGGCGAACATTTCTCAGCTTAACTTGGAAGTCATTTTCATCAATATTTGGCCTCAGTATGACTTCCTTCAGTTCAACTACTTTTTGGTTTTTTCTAGCCTGGGCTACCCTTTTTTGTTGCTGATAACGGTATTTTCCATAATCGAGAATTTTACAAACGGGAGGGTTAGAATCTGGAGCTACTACGACTAAGTCAAGATTAGATTCTTCCGCTTTTTTCAGAGCCTCCTCTAAAGGGATTACACCCAAGGCCTCTCCTTCTTGATCTATAACACGCACATTTGGCGACTTAATTTCCTCATTAATGAGAGCTTGCTTTCCTTTAGCAAGCCTGTCAGATCCTCTTTTTATTCTATCCTCCGTTATATAGTAGAAATATTATGTAAACCTTTTTAATCCTAAATACTTAAAAAGACAAGGTAAAACTCCACTGTTATCTATTCTTAATTGCTTCATGTGGCTGAACAGCCATAGATTTCAATTTCCCAACAGCTTCTTCTAGACCTACTGTTTCTTGTTTGTCCGATCCAAGTGTTCTAATACAAACCTGTCTTTTTTCTTCTTCACGTCCTCCTACAACAAAGATAAATGGTGTTTTTTTTAGGCTATGCTGTCGAATTTTATATGATATTTTTTCATTACGTGTATCTAGGTCGCATCGCAGCCCCTCTTTTTCCAAAGCAGACACTACCTCTTGCGCATAAGCATTAAATTTATCAGTTACAGGAGCTACAACAACTTGCTGTGGCATTAACCACAATGGTAATTTTCCGGCATAGCTCTCTATTAAAACACCTATAAAACGCTCAAAAGAACCAAAAATAGCACGGTGGAGCATAACAGGTATGTGTTTTTCTCCATCTTCACCCACATAGCTAGCTCCCAAGCGCTCGGGCAGAACAAAATCCACTTGCAGCGTGCCAAGCTGCCAGTCGCGCCCTATGGCATCTTTAAGAACAAATTCTAATTTTGGCCCATAAAAAGCTCCTTCTCCGGGATTAATAGTATAAGGCAACCCTGCTTTTTCTATAGAATCTTTAAGTGCTTTTTCTGCCTTATCCCAAGTTTTATCATCTCCTGCTCTAATGGCAGGCCTGTCAGAAAATTTCACGCACACATCTTGAAAGCCAAAATCTTTATATACTTTCAAAAGTAAATCACAAAACTCTAGGCTTTCACTCATTATTTGCTCTTCTCGACAAAAAATGTGACCATCGTCCTGTGTAAACGCACGCACACGCATCAAGCCATGCAAAGCACCTGACGGCTCATATCTTTGACAAGAGCCAAATTCTGCAAGCCTTAACGGAAGATCTCTATAGCTTTTCATCCCCTGATTAAAAATCTGAACATGGCATGGACAATTCATAGGTTTTAAAGCATAAAATTTTTCATCTGCCTCGAGAATAAACATATTTTCTCTAAATTTTTCCCAATGACCAGATGCTTCCCAAAGTTTTCTGTCAACCAAACTCGGCGTATTGACCTCCTTATAGTTATGGCTACTTAAAACATCTCTCATATAGTTTTGAATGGCAATATAAATCATCCAACCTTTTGGGTGCCAAAAAACACTCCCTGGTGCTTCTTCCTGAAAATGAAAGAGGTCCATAGATTGCGCAAGTCTTCTATGGTCTCTTTTTTCAGCCTCTTCCAGTTGTATTATATAATCTTTTAGTTCTTTTTCTGTTGCCCATGCTGTTCCATACATACGTTGTAGCATCGGCTTGGATGCATCACCCCTCCAGTAAGCACCAGCCAGCTTCATTAATTTAAAATGCTTGCCCAGTCGTCCGGTGGATTGTAGGTGAGGACCTCTGCATAAATCTGTAAAGTTCCCTTGTGTATACATAGAAACTTCTTCTGTCTCTGGGATAGCTTCTACCAGCTCAACTTTAAAGTTCTCTGCTTTGTCCTTAAAATATTTTATTGCTTTATCACGGGTCCATATCTCTCGTATAATCAGGTCGTTTCTATCAATAATTTTTTTCATATGATTTTCGATAATAACAAAATCTTCTGAAGAAAATGGTTTTTCCCTATAAAAATCATAATAAAAACCATTTTCAATAGATGGCCCTATTGTAACTTGTGTATCTGGAAAAAGCTCCTGCACAGCCTGCGCCAGGAGGTGCGCTGTATCATGCCGAATAAGATCAAGACCTTCTGGAGATTTCCTAGTGATTATTTCAACGACGGCATTTGTTTCTATAGGACGATTTAAATCCCAAAATTCATCATTCACTTTAATAGCAACAGCTTCTTTAGCTAAATTTTTACTAATACTTTTAGCTACTTGCTCGCCTGTTGTACCAGACAAAACCTCCCGGTTTCTCCCATCAGGCATTGTTAAAGTTATCATTTTCTCGCTTTCATTCACATAAGTTTAATATTATTAATACGCTTTATATCTTAGACATACTCTAATGCCAAGAAAAATGGCGATCCCGAGAGGATTTGAACCTCTGGCCTACTGCTTAGGAGGCAGTCGCTCTATCCAGCTGAGCTACGGGATCACATAAAAGCATCCTATAAATATTTACTATATTTGCCAAGAAGGAAAGATAAAAAAATAAATTATACAAAGATATACGGCAGAAATTCTGAGAATATCTTTTTATTCTAATATATATATTTTTTTGCAAAGTTTCTTGACAATTTACTTATGAAATTTCATTGTAGTACCATTAACCGATACAAAGAGGCTTGATGGACTATAAGTCTAAACCAAAATGGTTTAATCTACCCAATATTTTGACGCTTAGTAGAATTGCTCTAATACCTGTTATGGTAGCGCTATTTTACTGGCCATCTAAGGAGGCAAACTGGATTTTAGTCACCTTGTTTCTTTATGCTTCAATTACTGATTTTCTAGACGGCTTTATAGCACGGCAACGCTCCCAAATTAGCACTTTGGGTCGTTTTTTAGACCCACTGGCAGATAAACTGCTTGTTTCTGCTGTTTTATTAATGCTTGTTGGAGAAAACCGTATTATAGGAATTAATCTTATACCTGCTGTCATTATACTCTGCAGAGAGATTCTTGTCTCTGGCCTGCGTGAATTTCTGGCAAATTTCCAGCAAAAAATACCAGTCTCTTATTTAGCAAAGTGGAAAACTGTTTTTCAAATGGTAGCTCTTTTAGCTTTATTAAGTGGTGTTTCTCCTATTATGCACGTTGGCATTGCAACTCTTTGGATAGCTGCCTTACTAACATTAATATCTGGATATGACTACCTCCGCCACAGCATGAGACACATCTAACGTTCTAAATTCCACAAACCTGCATCATATAAGCTAGGGAAGCTTGCCTTATCTTCTATATATTGAGCAACATTCAATAAGAACGCTTCATCAAAAGCAGGTGCTATTAATTGCATACCCAAAGGCAAACCTTTGGCTGTTAGTCCGGCCGGTATTGAAATACTTGGCAATCCAGCAAGGTTAGCTGTAACTGTGTACACATCATTCAAATACATTTGCATAGGGTCTGTCGGAGCATTTTCCTGGGAAAATGCTGCTGTTGTAGTAGATGGCGTAAGAATTACATCTACTTTTTTAAAAGCCTCTTCAAAGTCTTTGTAGATTAATCGCCGAACTTTTAAGGCTTGTACATAATATTCATCATACTCACCTGCAGATAGAACATGGGTTCCTATGAGAATACGACGCTTTACTTCCTCTCCAAAACACTCCCCCCTTGTATACTCATAAAGGTCATCTAGCGACTTTCCCTCTATCCTTTCTCCATAGCGAACACCATCATATCGAGCTAAGTTAGAAGATGCTTCTGCTGGGGCTATAATATAGTACACTGGCAAAGCATAAGACGTGTGCGGAAGAGAAATTTCCTCTACAATAGCACCTTCTTCTTCTAGCCATTTTTGTGTTTTTTTCCATAATGACTGAATTTCCAAATCTAACTGTGGCAAATTATACTCGTGGGGAATACCCACACGTTTTCCCTTTATACTTTTTCCTATGGAGGCTAAGTAATCTGGGACAGGTATATTAACTGATGTAGACTCCTTGGGATCAAATCCTGCCATATTTTGTAGCATCATAGCAGCATCTTTTACTGTACGTGTAATAGGGCCGGGCTGATCTAAAGAGGATGCAAATGCTATAATACCAAAGCGCGAGCAACGACCATAGGTTGGCTTCAAGCCAACCAATCCACAAAAGGATGCTGGTTGACGAACAGATCCCCCAGTATCCGTGCCCGTGGCAGCCAACGCTGCTAAAGATGAAACAGCAGAGGTAGAGCCTCCTGATGACCCTCCTGGAACTAATTTCTTTTCCCCCACTTTATATCCCCATGGGTTATAGCAGGGTTTATAATAGCTTGTTAAATTTGCAGACCCCATGGCAAATTCATCCATATTGACTTTCCCCAACATAGAGACACCAGCATCTTTCAACTTTTGAGAAACAGTAGATTCATAGGGCGGAATAAAATTATCTAAAATACGTGAGCCACAAGTTGTACGAACTCCCTTTGTACAAAAAATATCCTTGTGGGCAATAGGAAGACCTTCTAAAGCTCTTGCTGTTCCATTCATGTATTTCTGCTCACTCTCTCTTGCTGCTTTTCTTGCAAGATCGTCACAAACCTCAAGATATGAATTTAGTTCAGCCATATCTTTTGCTTGTTTTAGATATGCATCCGTTAGCTCTGTGGGGCTTATCTGCTTAGAATTTAAGGCTTCTTTTGCCTCACTTAGGGTAAACTTTAATAATTCTTTTGACATTCTTTACTCAATAACTTTAGGTACAACAAACATATTATGAGCTTTCTCCGGTGCATTTGATAAAATATCATTTACAATTCCACCATCTGTAACCTCATCTTCTCGTACAGGTGTGTTTTTTTCAAATAATTGAGAAGGATTCACTAAAGGTTCAACACCTTGCACATCTACAGCCTTTAGTTCATGAACCCAATCTAAAATAGAAGAAAGTTCTTTTTGTAACTTTTCTTGACTTTCTTTGCTTGTTGGAATCTTAATGCGTGCCAGTTTTGAAACTTTTTTAACAGTTTTTAGAGAAATAGACATATATAACCCACTTTTTCTTATCAGTAGAAAACTACACAATACCTATTAAGTAAGCAAGAGTGATTTATAATATTTTAGACCAGAAAGAAATAAGAGCATCATAAAAGATATGAAAAACTCTCATATCTTTTGTTCCTCATATATGTAGTATTTTTTCTTATAGCATTATCTAGACATCCTGTTTAGCAACTAAATTATTTATATCTAGAAACAAAGAAGTATCTAATCTATACTTCCTGATATGAAAGAATTTGATGATAAAAATACCTTTACAAAACGTCTCAGTCGTTATGCCAAAGTTAACTTAACAGCCAGCAGTTTAGCAACTCGTTATATAGTAGAAAAACTAACATCTACTTCAGACAGCTCTCAACAAGCAGACTTACTATATCAAGCACTGGGCACTCTGCGTGGCCCTCTTATGAAAATACCACAGCTCCTGGCTACAATTCCGGATTTTCTTCCTCCCACCTACCAAGATAAATTTATGAAACTGCAAGCTAATATACCCCCTATGGGTGTATTATTTGTAAAACGCCGCATGCGTTCTGAGCTGGGAAATAGCTGGCAAAAAAACTTTCAAAACTTTACTCTTAAAGCAAGTTTTGCAGCTTCCTTGGGCCAAGTTCACAAAGCAGTGCTTGCCAATGGACATGTCGTTGCCTGTAAGTTGCAGTATCCTAACATGCCTTCTTCTGTAGAGGCAGATCTTAATCAGCTTAGAGTTCTCATTTCTCTGTATAAATCTGTGAATACAGCTCTAGATCCCGAAGATGTTCTTAATGAAATAAATGAATATATAACCCATGAGTTAGATTATATTCATGAATCTAAAAATATGGCTATTTACGCCTCTATTTTTCAAGATAATCCTAGCATTATGGTTCCCAAGCCTTATAAATATTTATGCACCCAGAGACTTTTAACTATGGATTGGATGGAGGGCACCTCTATCCTAGAACACCTTAATGGCCCTCTGGTCTCTCGTAATGACCTGGCAAGAAAAATGTTTCATGCTTGGTATCAACCGTTATATAGCTATGGCATTTTGCATGGAGATCCACATATGGGAAACTATACCATTGGAAAAAACAACCTTATAAATTTATTAGATTTTGGCTGTATACGCCTTTTTTCTCAGGATATTGTCAAAGGAATTATTGAGCTCTATAGAGGACTTTTAGCCAATGACCAAGACCGTATATATCATGCCTATGAACTTTGGGGATTTAAAAAATTACCCAAAGAAACTTTACCGATTTTAAACAGGTGGGCTACTTTTTTGTACGGCCCTCTTCTTCAAGATCGTGTAGTAAGTATTTCTGATGAGTTTTCCAGCAAGGCTGGCCAAAAGGTTGCAGCTGAAGTTCTAAAGAGTCTTAGCAAGCACGGTGGAATAAAGCCTCCTCGCAGTTTTGTATTTATGGATAGAGCTGCTGTTGGCATTGGATCTATCTTTCTACGCCTAAAAGCTCAACTTAACTGGCATCAACTATATGAAAGTTATTTAGAAAACTGCTATCCTGAAAAAATAGAAGAGAAAAGAGGATATTTGCTAAAGAATATCACAGATTAAGCTTGTTTATTTTTCTAAAAAATTAAACAATGTAATATTAGCACATTATCTGCAACTCAAGAGAAACAGCTTTATCGTAATTTTTTAGGAAAAAAGCACACTAGCTTAAACAGATATTTGTTATACTCTACTCATGGGCTGGCATATAATTTGTTGGCCAGCTCTCATCGTGGTCTCCCAGAAATATTTCTATTTTTTCCACTGTTAAAACTATTGTTTTTTCCTCAGAAAAACTAATACGTAATTGTTTCTCATTTACTACTTCAATAGCCAGAAGATTCAGCTCTGTATGGTGAGCCTTTGTTTGGGCAAAATTGTGCTTATGAACACTTAGAATATTATTAAATACAACTGTAGAAAAAATTCTTTGCTCTCCCTCTGGAGTATCTTCTTCTCTGTGGTGATCTTCCCACTTAAATCGCATTGGTTGCATAAAAAAAGTTCTCTCTTCTGGAGAATAAACCATGCTCACATATGGCACTAGAGCATCTTGCAACAAAGCAGATATAGCCTGAACACTTTCTTTATCTACAGCTTTTAAGCGCAAACCTCCTAATACCTGATCATCTTCTAAAGACTTTTCTACCATTTGTTAACCTTTTTATTAACTATTGAGACATACTACCCTAAATTAGGAGCCTTTTAAACGATCAATTTTAGCTCCAAGTGTCCTTATTTTTGACTCTATACGTTCATAGCCCCTATCTAGGTGATAAATGCGATTAATAAGTGTTTCTTCTTTATCTGCTGATAATGCAGCAAGAACTAAACTAACAGACGCCCTTAGATCTGTAGCCATAACTTCTGCTCCATGAAGCTTACCCCCCTCTATACTGGCTGTATGGTTATCAAGAGATATTTTAGCTCCCATGCGTATAAGTTCTGGCACATGCATAAATCTATTTTCAAAAATATTTTCTCTAATTGATGATTTTCCTGTCACAGTACATAGCAATGACATCGTTTGTGCCTGTAAATCTGTTGGAAAACCAGGATACGGCGCTGTAGTTATATCAACACAACGAAGCTCCTTTTTATTAGCGCTCACATAAACCTTATCTTCTTTCTCTTTTATAATCACACCTATCTCTCTTAGTTTATCCACAAAAAAAGATAGATGCTCTAAACAGGTATTTTCTAGAATTATTGACCCTCTGGTTATAGCCCCTGCGATCAAATATGTGCCTGTCTCTATTCTATCGGGAATAATTCTATGGGTTGCTGAAGAAAGACTCTCCACACCATCTATTATAAGTTCGGAGGTGCCTACACCTTCAATTTTTGCTCCCATTGTATTTAAGCAGTTGGCTAAATCCTCAATTTCTGGCTCACATGCAGCATTTATTAAACGTGTACGCCCCTCTGCTAAAACAGCTGCCATTAAAGCATTTTCTGTTCCTCCTACAGTTACTATTGGAAAATTTATATCTGCTCCCACCAACCCATTGGGAGCCTTGGCAGAAACATATCCTTTATCTATTTCTATTTCTGCCCCCAGTTTTTCCATAGCTTTAAGGTGTAAATCCACAGGTCTTGCACCAATAGCACATCCTCCAGGCAAAGAAACCTTTGCATAGCCTGTCCGTGCAAGAAGAGGTCCTAGAACAAGAATAGAGGCACGCATTTTTCTAACAAGATCATAGGGTGCTACTACTGAATTTAGAGATGATGCATCAAAGGTAATAACTTTACCTTGGGCATTCTCACCCTCTCCGCAGCCTTCCATAGTTAATTTAACACCCAAAGTAGCCAGCAGATTAGCCATAGATAATATATCCGCCACATGTGGCAAGTTCTTAAGCGTTAGGGGGTTGTCTGATAGTATGCTAGCCGCCATGATCGGTAGCGATGCATTTTTTGCTCCACTAATGCTTACTCTACCACTGAGAGTTGTTCCTCCAACAATACGCAACTTATCCATTTACAACCTTCTAATACGAGCAAAAACTCTTTATACAACAGGTTTTGAGACTTGCAACAGGGTTAATATAAAATAAATAAACCATCTCCATGCTTTGCATTTATATTATGTGCAACTCAAAAGCATCTACAGTATTAAAGAATGTCATGATATTTTGCAATAAACATAATTTTTTCTTTAGCTTTTATTATAACTCAAGAATTTTCTCTATTTATAAGCCCTAAAATTGGAAAAAGAACTTTAACTTGGCGGGGAGAGCAGAACACTTTTCTGGATGCTGAAAAAAAAAAGCGTTTTATATAAGGTATATTACTCTAAATAACCCAAGGAAGAAGAGGCACCTTTTCTTCTCCCTCAGGTTTTATCCTTACCTTTATACAGATTGCTTTTTATGCCAGTTCCCCCATACTCTAGAGATAAATGATAGCATCCATATCCACATAAAAAAAAGAAGGAAGACATCAACGGCTGACTGCATAAAGTATATTAAACAATCTGGCAAAAAATGATTCATAAAATTAAAGAAATACTCCGAAACACCTTGCAGCAATAAGCTTAACTTTACGATTATAAAGAGAGACAATGGCACTAGTAATAAACTAAGAAGGTGACCTCTTGTTAAACACCAGCTTTCTTTCAAAGAAGAGAAACAATTTCCGTTAGCCAAATAGACGGGCACAAAAATAAATCGAAAACCAAGATAATACGGTACAAGAGAGGCAACAAGTATACAAATCCCCCAAAATGTCTGGTGCCCACCAAAAGCCACAACAATGATAAGAACTGTGTAGGCAAAAAGCAAAGCTGACAACCATACCCCATACCATAGCAACACTGCCAAAGGCTGGAAGCTATCTAAATACCCCACAAATAAACTAGATGACTGTTCTTTTTTTAAGAGAAACCTAAAAATTACAACAGATAAAACAGATATAATATAAAAGCTAAAAAGAGCACTTAAGCCGTTTATTATTTCTTGCTGTCCAAAATGCAGGCTGAATAGTGGCGTTACAACGTAACTATATAAACCCACCGATACCATAGAAAACAAGCTCATAAAATCCACGTTTTCTCCGCCTTGCATAAAAAAAGGTAAAACGATAAACACACAATAAAAGAGAAAAACAGAAAAAAATGATAGAAAAAAAACTTTTCTCCTGTGGGCCCACATATCTCCAAGGCCTCTGCCTGCCTGTGCTAAAACGCTACAAGTATCCTCTAATTGTTCTAACATATTACACCTCCCTTATTATTATTTACTAAATTGTAAATCTATTTTTCATGATCTTGCAACATATTTTTATTATCAAAGTAAATAATAAGTAAAAAAGCAATTAACGAGTCAGAAAATATATAAAAAATAAATATTTACCTTTCTTTCACACATTAAACCTAAAATGCATGATATCTCCATCTTTTACTATATATTCCTTTCCTTCAAGACGCATCTTTCCTTTTTCTTTTGCTGCAAGCTCTCCCTGACATTCTAAATAATCCTTATAGGATATTACTTCTGCCCGAATAAAACCTTTTTCAAAGTCTGTATGTATACGACCAGCAGCTTCAGGCGATGTGGCATTCTTTTTTACAGTCCAAGCATGAGCTTCATTTGGACCAATTGTAAAAAACGTTTGTAAATCAAGCAAGTTATACCCCTGTCGAATAACTTTTGATAATCCCGTTTCCTTGAGATTTAGGGCATGCAAATATTCTTTCTGCTCTTCTTTATCAAGCTGAGAGACTTCTGCTTCAATAGCTGCAGAAACAACAACACTTTTAGCACCATTTTTCTTAGCAAACTCTTCTATTTTATTTGACAAAAGATTTCCACAAGAAACCTCTTCTTCAGATACATTACATGCATATAAAATTGGCTTGGTAGTTAATAGTTGAGCCTCTTGAAGAATTTTTTTCTCTTCCTCATTTTGAGGACTATAAAAACGAGCAGGCTTTCCTTCTTCAAGCAGCTTAATCAGCTTTTCAAAAAGAGTCATTAAACTTTTAGCTTCTTTTCCCTCAGCAGAAACGGCTTTTACTTTCTTTCTTAAGTTAACAACTCGCTTACTAAGGCTTTCTAGATCTGCAAGCATTAATTCAGTCTCTATAACTTCTACATCTCGCAAAGGATCAATAGAACCTTCCACGTGTGTTATATCATCGTTATGAAAACATCTAATCACGTGAACAATTGCATCTACTTGTCTAATATGGCTTAAAAATTGGTTCCCTAACCCTTCTCCTTTTGAAGCTCCACGAACAAGACCTGCTATATCCACAAATTCCAAATACGTTGGTTTAAGCTCCTTAGAACCAGCTAAACTTGCTAACTTTTCCAGCCTATCATCGGGAACAAGAACACGGCCAACATTAGGCTCTATAGTACAAAAAGGGAAATTTTCTGCTTGAGCTGTAGCTGTTGATGTTAAGGCGTTAAACAAGGTAGATTTCCCCACATTGGGCAAACCAACAATACCGCATTGAAAACCCATTTTTTATACCTCCTTAATTAACTTCATTTGTACCCTCTTGTTCTTGAAGAGTTTTTTTTATATTTTCAATAAATAGACTTTTTTTATCTTGTAGTAGTAACGGCATATTTTTAGCCACTAGACTATTTAAAGATTCATATCTTTGCAATTCTGCCTTTGTAATTGGAGATAGCACATATCCAGTTACCTGATCACGATGTCCAGGATGACCTATACCCACTCTTATACGAACAAAGTGCTCAGGTAAATTCTGCAACAAACTCTTAATACCATTGTGCCCACCTGCACCACCTTTATTACGAACCTTTAAATCTCCTATATTAAGATCTAGGTCATCATATACAACGAATAGATCCTCTGATGGTATTTTATAAAAGTGCACTAAGTCTCTTACTGCATGACCAGATAAATTCATATATGTTTGAGGTTTGAAAAGTAAAACTTTCTGTCCCATGATGCTGCACTCTGACAACTCACCTTGAAACTTTTTTCGCCATTCTGTTTTCCCGTAACACTCATATAGGGCATCTATTAACATAAAGCCTATATTATGGCGGGTGTTTTCATATTTTTTACCTGGATTTCCAAGCCCTACTATAACAAACATAACCCTATCCTCTATTCACTTTCTTGTTAATACAAGCTGCAATGAAAGTGACCATAACACAAACAAAAAAGAGTACAATGGCTGCATTATACTCTTTTTTTATGAAACTATGAGAGAACAACTATTCTTTTTCAGAAGCTTTCTCATCCTCAGCATTTTCATTTTCCTCTGAAGAGTCTTCACCTGCTCCCTGAGCGCTTTTTGTAGCAGATGGTGTGACTATTGTGGCTATAGTAATATTGCTATCAGAGTGAAGAGCAACAGCCCCGTCTGGAAATTTTATATCTCCCAGGTGAATGGTGTCACCCAAATTTAATCCCTCTAGATCAACAGTTATAGAATCTGGAATGTTAACAGCTGGGCAACTCAAAGGAATTTCATGCATAATAATATTTAAAACACCACCTTGTTTCATTCCTAAAGATTTAGCTTCATTGATAAAACGTACAGGTATTGCCATATCAACTTTTGAATTTTTATCTATTCGATAAAAATCCACGTGCATGGGACGATCTGTAACAGGGTGATACTGCACATCTCTAATAATGACTTGCTCCTTATCACTGCCTATCTTTACAGTATATAACTTTGTTAAGTAAGAAGGTGTTTTAAGCTCCAGCTCAAGCGTTTTTCTATCAACTGAAATAGCTGCATTATCTTTATTCAAGCCATATACAATAGCTGGCAATTCTTCCTTATTACGAATATCTCTTGCTGATCCTGTGCCAACTTTTTCTCTTTTTTGAGCGGTAAATTCTGTAACATTCATTCCTAACTTCTCCTAACCCTTAAATTAAAAAACTATATTATATTAAACAAGCTTGAGACAGATCTTTCCTCTGAAATACGCTGAATTGCCTCAGCTAACAATGGTGCTATACTTATTTGCCTTATTTTTTCAGACTTTGCAACTTTTTCTGTCATTAAAATACTATTTGTTATAACAACTTCTTTCAAAGGAGCTTCCTCAAGCCTATCAACAGATAATTCTGATAGAATACCATGAGTTGCATAAGCCCTAATATCCAAGGCACCTTGTTCCCTTAGGGCATAACTAGCATTGCAAATTGACCCACCTGAATCAATCATATCATCTAAAAGAATACAATTTCTCCCCCTTACGTCTCCTATAATATTCATAACCTTAGAAACACCTGGTCTTTCTCTTCTCTTATCCACCACAGCAAGGTCTGTATTTAAGTTTTTTGCCAGCTCTCTTGCGGATATAACAGCTCCTACATCTGGAGCGACCACAATAAAGTCTTCCCCTTCATTCTTAAGATTATTAATATCTTTATAAAAGACTGGCCTGGCCAACAAGTTATCCACAGGTATATCAAAAAAACCATGAATTTGAGCAGAGTGCAAATCCATCGTTAAAATACGGCTTGCCCCAGAAGTTGTAATTAAGTTGGCCATCAATTTTGCTGATATTGGGGTTCTTGGTCCCGTTTTTCTATCTTGACGAGCATAACCATAGTACGGGATAACAGCCGTGATTTGTTTTGCAGATCCTCTCTTAAGAGCATCTATCATAATCAACAACTCCATAATATTATCATTTGCTGGATAGGACATTGGTTGAATAATAAAAACGTCTTCACCTCGAACCGTTTCATGAATTTCTACAAATATCTCTTTATCCGGAAAACGTTGAATCTGGGCACTCATGAGAGAAACACCCAGTGAACTGGCTATTTCATTGGAAAGAGAAATATTGGAATTGCCCGAAATAATTTTCATAGTTGCATTTTCTTACAGGCATGAATCCTAGCAAAATGAAAGAAAAATGCAACACCTATTTCTTACAAAAGGGAAAGAATTGTTGGCACTAATGCGACTAGGTAAGTTTGCAAGTGAGGGGCAATATCCTTTAGACTAGGATAGCTATGAAAAAGAAGTAGGTATCTTATCTTCTTATTTAAAATGGCTACTGCAAAATCTATCCTATACAAGAAACATGTTGATAGTACTAGTAAGCAAGAAAGAATTTTAATTTATAGGATCAACAAGAAAAAGCATACCTTCATCTCCCACAATCTTTACTTTTGCTCCCACCGGCAAATATTTTTCTGATGCTTTCACCCTCCATGGCATATCATCTAAATAAATTTCCCCATAATTATCTACTACTTCCTTTGTAATAGGCGTTACTCTTCCGTGATATGTTGCTAGACGATTATTTAAAAGATCTTTTTTTTGCCCTCTTTTAGCCCCCATAAAGAGCTTACGGTATATTTTTGCTCCATACATTATACCAACAGATAAAAAAGAAAAAGTGATAAGGCTTTGCCATAGGTATAGTTTTGGAAATGCCCATGTGATAACGCCCGTTAGAAATCCTGCCAAACTTAGCCATAGGAAAAAATAAGTAGGCATCAAAATTTCTAATATAGCAAGAGCAACACCGATACTAATCCACCACCAAGAAGATATAGTTTCTATCAATATAGCTTATCCTTTAAATTAAAGTTTTTATTTTTTTAAAGAGCTTGATTTTTTTCTGCTTTTTTCTGCAAAAGCATCTTTAAAAATTTCTGTAATCCCTGCAACTGATCCAATAGCATTTTGAGCATCAAGAGGCATCATAATCAATTTTGAGTTCTTAGCAGAACCAATATTCCCCAGAGCCTTTACATACTCTTGGGCAACAAAGTAATTAACGGCCTGGATATTACCGCTGGAAATAGCCTCTGATACTACTTGAGTAGACTTAGCTTCTGCCTGAGCCTGACGTTCCCGAGCTTCTGCTTCACGATAAACAGCTTCTTTTTTTCCTTCTGCTTCCAATATCACCGCTTCTTTTTCACCTTCAGCTTGTAAAATAGCCGCCTGGCGAAAACCTTCAGATTCTAAAATGCGAGCTCTTTTATCTCTCTCTGCTTTCATTTGACGGCCCATTGCATCAAGCAAGTCTTGTGGCGGACGGATATCTTTAATTTCCACTCTCGTTACCTTAACTCCCCATGGCTCTGTTGCCACGTCCATAACCTCCAAAAGCCTTGCATTAATTTGCTCACGATGAGATAACAGCTCATCCAAATCCATTGCACCCATGACTGTACGAATATTTGTCATCGCAAGGTTTTTTAAAGCACGAGTTAAATCTGTTACTTCATAAGCCGCCCTTTCAGCCCTTAGTACTTGATAGTAAACAACGCCATCTACATGTACAGAGGCATTATCTTTTGTAATAGCATCTTGAGAGGGAATATCTAGCACGGTCTCCATAACATTTACCTTAGTGCCAACCCGTTCAAAAAAAGGGATTATAATATGAAGCCCAGGTTTTAATACTTTGGTATATTTTCCAAAGTATTCAAGCGTGTAGATGTACCCTTGAGGAACAATCACCACCGCAGAAAAAACAATAACAACACCCAAAAAAAATAAGGCAACAGATAATATAGAAAACATGTAAAATCCCCATTACTTATACCGGTTATTCTGCCACAATAAAGCCAGCTAATCAACAAATGTCAAATATCTAAAAATACTCCGCAGAACATTATTCCTAGTCAAAAGTCTATTTTTTTTCTCTGCAAAGAGTCTCTGACTTGGCAAAAGCTAGCAATTCTTTTCCCCTTTTTAAAAAATACATATCGTAAAACTCTACTATTTGGGAGAGAGAACCTAAAGAAATTTCTGCTTCTTCCTGACTATCTGCCACTTCCATTAATTGTATAAAACTTGCAGATAGTTCATCATCATAACATTGTTCTAGCACATCTATATATGGGCTATTTTCTGGCACTTTATTTTCAAGGGCATCTATCCAACCAACAAGCTCTTCATAGGGCTCAGGGCAAACACTTTCTATTATATCATATACTAATTCTTGGCAGAAATTTTCCTCATAAATAGAAACACCGCTTGCCTCTTTTTCTTGTAAACTTTTCAAAGCTTCATGGGCATAGCGACTTCTTTCCTCCAACAAAGCGATTTTTTTATCGCATTCTTCTACAGTATTTTTATCTATGGAAAAAGATTTTTTTGGTGCTTGCAACATAGCTATTACCCTATTTTTTTGAACTTTATAATCATCTCTTCTGGTTGTCAAACATTTCTCGCAAGCCCTTTGAAAAAGACCGCGGTCTTATGCCTAGTTTTTTTTTCATATGACTTATATCGATAGCTTTGTCTTCATAAAGACGTTTTATCTCACCCTTTGTAACAGAGGGAACTTTTTCAAAACCTCTAGAAAAAGCGGAAAGCATATATAGCATCTTGTCTGGAACTGGAATAATATATCCCTTTAGGTTAGCGCACTGAAAAATTTCCTCTAGAAACTGCTTATACGTCATAGGTTTTGGTCCACCCAAATCAATTTCTACATTTGTTAAATTGTTATCTATTGCCTTGATAATAGATAACACGACATCTTCTATATATATTGGTTGAATGCGTGCTCTAAGTCCTATAGGTAAAGGAACCACACGAAGAAACTTTGCCAATTTAACCACTCGTTGCACATTATTTTCACCACTGGACCCATAAATCATTGTTGGGTGAAGTATAACGTAATTGTGATTTGTTTGTTTTATAAGCTGTACTGACTTTCTTACACTATTATCCTCTGGATTATTGAGCTTAGAATATTTTCTAGTAGATCCTACGAGAATAAATTTATGATATCTTGCCTGACACAAAGATAAAATCTTTTCAGTATAGCAAGAGTGAGCAGCATTAATAACTATATCTTCTTTCTCTAGGTTAAAAGGAAGATGTTTATTATTGTGGTTAAAATCTAGTATATATTTTTTGCAATTAAAGTTTTTAATTTTTTTTAAATTTCGCCCCACGGCTAAAACGTCGCGGTCATCTTCTAAAAGATATCGAAGCAACTGTTTACCAAGCTTGCCTGTGGCACCAAAAATAATGCATCGTTGTTTTTTCATAACTAATGAAATAACAAAAAAGGCTGCCTATGGACAGCCTTTTTAAATCCAAAAGAATTATTTAGCGTTTTGAGAACTGGAAGCTACGGCGTGCTTTACGACGACCATACTTTTTACGCTCTACAACACGGCTATCTCTTGTAAGAAAGCCTTCTGCTTTTAGTATTGGTCTGAGATCTGGCTCACGCAAATTCAGAGCCTTACTAATACCATGACGAACAGCTCCTGCCTGCCCTGAAAGCCCACCACCTATTACCGTACAGGTTATGTCATATTGCCCCAGACGGCTTGTCAACTCAAATGGTTGCTTTAACAACATCTGCAAAACTGGTCGCGCAAAATACTGAGAAAAATCCTTTCCATTAACAGTAAATTTTCCCTTCCCTGGTTTTAGCCATACACGGGCAACAGCATCTTTACGCTTACCTGTTGCATATGTTCTTCCCAGAGAATCCACTTGGGGTTCCGCCTTTTTAGCCTCCTCTTGTGAAACCTCAGCTCCAGATAATATCTTTGATTTTAATGATTCTAAACCACTCATGCTGAGCTCCTTTTATTCTTAGGGTTCATAGCCGCTACATCTAAAATTTCTGGCTTTTGTGCCATGTGCTTATGATTTTCTCCTGCATAAACATACAAATTTGACATCTGCTGCCGTCCCAGAGGGTTACTGGTAATCATTCGCTCAACAGCCTTACGCACAACACGTTCAGGATATTTTCCTTCTAGCACTTTCTCTACAGTCTTTTCCTTAATACCTCCTGGATAACCTGTATGCCAGTAGTACTTTCGATCTGTTAGTTTCTTACCTGTAAGACTAATTTTTTCTGCATTAATAATAATAATATTATCACCACAATCCATGTGTGGAGTGAATGTTGGCTTATGTTTTCCACGTAGCAACTTTGCAACAATGGATGCCAAACGACCAACCACCAAGTCCGTAGCATCAATGACATACCACTTCTTACTTATCTCAGAAGCTTTTAGCGAGTGTGTTTTCATGTTGTACCTATTCTTTTAACTGGAAACCTTGTACGATATTTAAACCTCAACCGTCAAGCTAAAATATAGGGTGTCCAGATACCTCTTCTTGCAAAGCATACAGTAGAAGCTAACTTTTTCCTGCACACCAAGCATAAAAACATACAGCTGCAGCATTGGAAACATTTAAAGTACTAAAGGTAGAGCCGCCAGGTATATGAACAATATAGTCACACGACTCTTTCACTAAACTTCTAAGTCCTTTCCCTTCACTTCCCATAATTAGAAGGGTTTTCTCAGGCCACTGAAAGCTTGTAATCCTATCAGACCCCTCTTCTGCCAGACCAACCACCCAAAAACCTGCTTTTTTGAAATCATCAATTGTTCTTTGTAAGTTTGTTACATAGCATCTGGGAACAATATCTATAGATCCAGAAGCTGTTTTGGCCATTATACCTGTCTCTCTGGGAGCATTATTTTTAGGTAACAGCATTCCTCTTAAACCAAAGACAGCTGCTGAACGCAAAATTGCTCCAACATTATGAGGGTCTGTTACTTGATCTAGGGCAACCCAACACTGCCTACCAGGCACAGAAATAAAATCTTCCCAACAGGCTTCATTGTAAGAGCTTATCTGAACCGCTACACCTTGGTGAACAGTTTGCGATCCTAAAAGAGCATCCAGCTCCTTCACCTCAACAACCTTATGCACAGGCAGCTTGCTCCCTCCCCACAATTTCAAAGCCTTTGATGTTATAAAGAAATTTAAAATATTTCGCCTACCTTCTGAAACCAGCGACTCTACGGTGTGCTTCCCCCAAACCCAATAACTATTACCTACCGTTTTTGTACGAACAATACTCTGCCCATGGGGGGTAACTTTTTTTTTCTTATTTGCTGAAAAACGCCTGGCCATTTTTTTCCTCTAAAATTTTTAAGGTGGCAGGAGCGGAGGGACTTGAACCCACAACCCCCGGTTTTGGAGACCGGTGCTCTACCAATTGAGCTACACTCCTAAGGCTACTAATACCCCTACACAATTTCATGACATTTGGCTAGAGTGCTTTTTCTTTTTATATTCTTTTGCAATCAGTTTGCTCGTGATCTATTCACTTCTGGGCCAAGCCCTATAGAAAAAAATCATTTATTTTTGGTCTACTTTTAGCTCAAGGCGATTATTTTGCCTGTGAGCTTCCATTGAACTATCTTTATTAATCTGATGATACGACCCGTATCCCCCAGCTGACATGTTTTCTCCTTGCATACCTTGGCTGCATAAAAAATCCATAACAACAGCAGCTCTACTGGCAGAAAGGTGCAAATTGGAGGAATAATCTTTACTTTTAAATGGTCTAGCATCTGTATAGCTGCTAATGCGCAAAATCCACGGATAGCTTTTTGGAAAACTTTCCATCGTTTCTTTTAGGGCTCTGACATATAATGATAGGTATTTTTTCCCCTGTGGAGCAAGCCTGCTTGTATCTTTTACAAAAATATTTTTGGATTCGAGAATTAATCGATCATCATTTATGGCAACACCTCGTATTAAATAAAAAACGTCACGTAATTTTGAAAACAACTTTGCACTTACCTCTCTGGCTGGCGTGGCTTTTTTTGCAAGGGCTGTATTAATAATAACATCTAAGGATGGCTCCCCCATTTTCTTGGCCAAGAGCTGTTCTTTTTTCTTTAATTGGGAATTCACATTTTGAAATCTTTGTTTGATAAAAGAAAATTTTTTCTTTAAAGAATATATTTCTTTTTCTTTTTTATGCTTAGAAAACTGCTCCAACTCTGCTTCTGAATGAACTAAGGATAAAACTTCTTGCAGCTTTAGAATTTCCTGTTTTGAGGTCTTTAACTCTTTTTGCAACCTCCCATTCTCCTCAGTCAATATTTTTTTCTCTTCTGCAGCCAGCTCTTTCTGTGATGCATACATCATTGCTGCCAGTTTATATGGTTTTTTCTTGTCGCAGCTCAGAAAAGGTATATAAAAATTTATACTGTTCCTTGACTCAGCGGAAGATATACTTTTCTGTTTTCTGCTCCCCTTATCTCTCCCTTGTTCCTCTATCACGTGGTTAACTGTTACCATAAGGACCATGGTATAAAAAACACCTCCTATACCTATAGCCAAAAAAGCACCTACAACAACTGCAGGAAAAAAATTTATAATGCTACTTGTTTGTTTTTTTTTATTAAAATAGCTCATGTTATATATTCACCAACGTACAAAAAAAAGATACTATTCGAAAGAAAAAAGCTTTTTTCATGACAGCAAATTATAAAGTTTTACTTTCTTTTTTTGTGGCTATTGTCCTTAAATTTTTTATTAAAAAATGTAGTTCTTTCTTTATATCTTTTGTTAGGTTTCCTGAAGAAATAGTTTTTGCCATTTGCTGAACAGCTCTATTTATTGCTTTAATATCTTCTTTAACACTGTTATCTTCCTTTGCCGTGATTTTTTCTAAGGCTTTTTGTAGTGCTATTTGCCCCTCTGCCAACTTCATCATTAAACGCTGCTCCACATGCATTTGATCTGCCAAAGAAGAAATTCGACCTAATATTTGAGTAGACATTTCTCTGAAATCTTTTTTATAATTTTTGTCTTCAAGCATAGTATTCTTTATAGACTCCAGAGTTTCTACAGTAGAGGTTAACGCTTGATGATATGGTTTTTCTTGGCCAAAAGACGAAGGCATAGTATAGACTTCTATCTTTTTACTATTACTGCCCAGCCAACTTTCAAACAATATGCAAAAAGAACTTCTTGCACTTTCCGTTACTAATTCTATGGCTCCCAATAGTAAAAACCCAAAAAAACCAAACCCAGTTGCCATGAAATCTTCTTTTACCCCAGCTGAAAGATTTTTTATAATTTCTGCTATTACTGTAGGATCTTTCCAGTTGGTTACTGCCGAAGAGGAAAGCGATTGCACCAACTCATCGACACTTATAAAAACTTGGTAAAATGTGCTGGAAACACCAAAAAAAAGAATCAAGCCCATTAGATACCTTATTGTATTTTTATTACTTTCTAATCGCCCATCAGCCTCACCACGCAGCTGTTGCACTTGAGACGTTGAAATATAAAAATTATTTTTAACCACTGTGTGCCACTGCTTTAATGATTTCAAAAAACTTGGCATCTTATTCTTATTAAGTTGCAGTTTTTCTATATCCTCATGATTTTGCATCCAGCGAATAGATCTTTGCAAGCAACCCCTCTGTGACAGAGAGAAAAAAAGACCTATGAGTATACATACCGCCATAATAGAATTTATATAAATATTCTGAAAGAAAAAGTATACAACTTGCTGATAAAACAGAAAAAAACTTCCAAAAATACCCAAAAACAACACACTTAAAATAAATCTTGCTTGTATTACTGACATTTTTCCCCTGACTGTATAGTACTGAAAAAAGTCTATCTAGCAAAAGGTAAGTTGTACAGCAATTTCTTGGCATTATCTTAACTTTAACAGATGAGCTTACATCAAAATTTTTCACCTAAAGTTCACTTGTAGCCCTTTTCAACCATCTTAAAACTATGGCTTCTTCCCTGTTTATCAAGGTTGGTTCCAGTACTTTTAAAATCTTTTTATGGTACCTGTTAATCCACTGAACCTCTTCCTTATTTAGAAGGGATTTTTTTATTAATCTTTTATCGAACGGAACCATTGTTATTGTTGAAAAATGAAAAAATTCCTTTTTTTTCGCCTTCTCTACAGTAAGTAAATTTTCTATTCTAATTCCATAGTGCCCTTCTTTATAGTACCCGGGTTCATTAGAAACAATCATCCCCTCTTGGAACGGTATGAAGCTTTTCCTTGAAATGCTAGGCGGATTCTCGTGCACACTTAAAAAACAACCCACACCATGACCGGTAGAGTGCGGATAGTCACAGCCTATCTCCCACAAATATTTTCTACCTAGAATATCCATCTCAGCTCCTGATGTATGTTTGGGGAAAACTTGTGCGGCTATCGCTATATGCCCTTTCAAAACCCGTGTATATAACTCTTTTTTTTTCTCTGTTGCTTTTCTACCAAACAAAACTGTTCTAGTTATATCTGTTGTCCCATCTAAGTACTGCCCTCCTGAGTCCACCAAATAAATATCACCAGGCTCCAAATTTTTTGCTGTCTTTTTTTCTACACAATAATGCACGATAGCACCATTTGCTCCTGTTGCAGAAATAGTAGAAAAACTTGTCTCAACAAATAGATCCTGAGACGCACGTATCTTATCAATTTTTCTTGCTGCCTCATACTCCGTAACTTTTGCCTTTTTTAGAAACTGTTGGTCCAGCCAAAATAAAAATTTTACCACAGCTACTGCATCTCTTATATGACATGATTTCATCCCTTTTTGTTCAACAACATTTTTACATGCCTTAAGTAACAAGCAGGGATTCTTTTCCTCTATCCTACTTTCTCTATCAACAAGAGAAGCTATTTTAATTGATACCTGCTCTGGATCTAAAGATACTAATTTTCCCTTAATACCTGATAGAACAACTTTTATATCAGTTAATGAGTGGAAATATGTGGACACCACTTCATCTTGTATTTCTTTCACTCTTTCTTCTGGCTTTTCTATAAAAACATCGCAATGACCACCTTTATATAGAAGAGCATATCCTAAAAAAATAGGCGTTCCAGGTATATCTCTACTCCTTAAATTCAATAACCACGCTATTGAACAAGGATCTGCAATTAGCAGGCACTGAGCTTGTGTTTTTTCCATAACTGCTAGGCGTTTTTCTAAAGAACATAGGCCTGTATATTGCTTTGGGTGTAAAAACAACTTCTCTTTGGGAATGACAGTATCTCCACAAATTTTATCTACAGGATTTACAACAATTGGCACAACTTCTATTTTTCCACTTTTTAACCCTGCTTTTAATCTGTGAATTTGACTCACAGTAAAAAGAGCCGGATCATACCCTACCTTACTTCCTGGCTTTAAAGCTTTTAATAGGCATGAGATATACGGAGATTGCGCAACATCTAAGACTACATAACCATAGTCTTTTTGCTGCTGGGCTTGTAAAATATATCGCCCATCTGTAAAAAAAAGAGCCTTCCCTTTTAATATTATAGCAAAGCCAGCAGAACCTTTAAATCCTGTTAGTTTGTATACTCTGTCCAAACCATCAGATAAATACTCGCTTTGGAATTCATCTGCATGGGGCACAATATAAGCTTCTAGTTTCTCAGAATTTAACCAGTTTTGAAACTTAGTTAAATTTTCCTTATACTGTCTCACAGCACCTCTCACAAAATTTCACAGGCTTTTTTTAGTCGAGAGCAAGCTTCTTTTATATTTTCAAAGCTGGTTGCATAGGAAGCTCTAAAATACGGACCCAAGCCAAAAGCACTCCCTGGAACAACTGCCACCCTTGCTGATTCTAGAAAATACTTACAAACATCTTGATCGTTTTCTAAGAGTTTATTTTCAGGAGTCCTTTTCCCTATAACTCCTTCACAAGAAGCATATACATAAAAAGTTCCTTGAGATTTAGAGCAGGTTATGCCCGGGCATTCGTTCAGTTGATCTACTATAAAATCTCTTCGCTTAGAAAAAGTTTTGATCCACTTTGGCAAGTAGTCCTTTTTCTCAACAAGAGAAGCTAACGCCGCATACTGCGAGGGTGTGCAAGCATTGGATGTACTTTGCGACTGAACCTTTTTCATAGCCGCTATCAAAGACTGAGGTCCACATCCCCATCCAATTCGCCAGCCAGTCATAGAACATCCCTTGGAAACACCATTCACAATTAAGGCTCTTTTCTTCAAAAAAGGAGCAACTTCTGCTAGAGTATGAAAAATATGATTATCATATACAAGATATTCATAAACATCATCTGACATAGCCATAACGTGAGGATGCCTTTCCAGAACCTTACCAATTTCAACCAATTCTTTTTTAGAGTATACACTTCCTGTTGGATTACTGGGTGAGTTAATAATAAGCCATCTGGTTTTTGGTGTTATAGCTGCCTCCAGTGCATCTGGAATTAATTTAAAATCATTATCCTGGCTACAAGTAACAACCACTGGCTTTCCTTGGGCTAAAAAAACCATATCAGGATAAGACACCCAATAAGGGGCTGGTATAATAACCTCATCTTCAGGATTTACTGTTGCCAGCAAAGCATTGAATAAAACCTGCTTAGCTCCTGTACTAATAATAATCTCTGATGTTTTATACTCTAAATTATTTTCCTTTTTTGTTTTATCTGCGATAGCTTCTTTTAGAGATACAATGCCATCCACAGGAGTATATTTTGTTTCCCCTTTTTTTATAGCTTCCACAGCCTTCTTTTTTATGTAATCGGGAGTATCAAAATCAGGCTCACCAGATCCTAGCCCTATAACATCTATCCCCTCCTTCTTCATCTCTTTAGCTTTTGCTGTAATTTCTAGTGTAGCTGAAGGTTTTATATTCTCCAGTCTTTGAGCTAGCTGTATACTCATACATATTCCTCTTGATATTAATATTCTCTTATTTGTTATGAAAATAACCTATAGGAAAAAGCCTTATTTGTTAAGAATCAAAGAACAGAAAATATTCCCCCATGCAAAATCATGTTCTCTCAATTAGCATTTAAAAAACAAAAGGGACTAGCCAGCAAAAAAAAAACGTCCATCTTCAAGAGATGCTCATACAGATGATTTTTTTTAGAAAAATTCTTTAGTTAACAGTTTATCTAGTATATAAACCCTAATAATATTGCAAAAATTTAAATTAAACAGAGTTTAAGAGATTTTCATTTTTAAAAGCCTATACTTTTTTCTAAGCTGGAGACTAGTCTCTTCTCCTTAATATAACAAGCTTTTGGCTTTCCCCACAACAGATTTCTACCACTTTTACTCTTGCATAATCAAACAAAAAGGTAAGGCATTTTTGAAAGAAAAACAATCTTCTGTTTATCCTTTTTTGGAATTTTTCTTTTTTTATTGTTTTTTTAAAGAAAACCTTTTTACTATAAAGATCTATTCATGATTTGACACTTATTATACAAACAGATACTATAAATGAATATGGGGTCTATATTACTGAAAGGAACTATTATGCTAGTTACAGCTAAAGTATCAAAAGGTGGAAAGATATCTCTGCCTTCTATTTGTAGAAAGACTCTTAACATATCTGATGGTGATGAACTTCTTTTTGATGTCCATGATAACCAGGTTGTTATATCACCTGTAAAAATCACCTTACAAAAAGTTAGAAAGCTTTTAAAAGATAATAACCCTTCTGGAAAAAGTCTAGTTGATGAGTTATTAAAAGAAAGGAAACAGGAAATACAAAGTGAGTAAAGTTGTTTTAGATGCTTCGGCATTGCTAGCCCTTATTAATAATGAAAAAGGCGCTGAAAAAGTTGAACCATTGATCGGAAATATCATTATGTCTAGCGTGAATGTTTCGGAAGTTGCTGGTAAAATTTATGATCTTTTGGGCAGTAATACTGAAGAACAATGTAAACTATCTATTGAACCTTTTATTCACTCGATTATAGATTTTGATCAAGATTTATGCTACTCCGCAGCCGCTTTAAAATCTTATACACAACATAAAGGGTTATCCCTAGGGGATAGAGCTTGTATTGCCACAGGGTTATACTTAGGTCTTCCTGTTTATACTGCTGATAAAATATGGGGCGAACTTAATATAAAAACCCTTCAGCTAGAATTAATCAGGTAAAGTAGATTATCCTGAAATTCATGTTGAAGACCACTTACAGCCAAACTCATCCATTCCACAAGAAAACCCTGCTGTGGTACACAACAATAGTATAGCAAAGAAAAAGGAGCAAACTATATATCTTATTGCCACTTAAGCTTCCCCAAAAGACCAGAATCTGCTACTCGCAAAGAAAAAACCCTAATCCATTTAATATGAGCTATAGAGTTACCTCTAATATCTACTCTTTCTATTTCAAGATTTTTAAGTAATTTTAATAAAGCAGTTTAGAAAGGTAATTCGTCATCATCATCTCTTTCTATTTCTTCTATTCTATTTAAAGATAAATCCAAAGTTTTTAACTTTGGAAGAGTTCTTGCAAATTCTAAAATTTTTACCGCACCATCATATTGTAAAATATTGTGACTAAAATCTAAATCTGTACATTCTTCATATTTAGGAAGCTTCTTAACTTCCCCTTCTATAGTCGCAGTAACAGATTTCAGTCCTAGTTTTTAGAACTAACAGCCATAGCATCACCTGCTATAATTTTCTCACACAAATCTATTATATTGCCTATAGCACTGTATTGAGATAGCAAAAACAAGCCTACAAAAATTACAACAAAAAATTGGTAAATTAACTATCACTGAAAAAACAGACCTCCCTGTTACTCACAGAAGTCCTACTTTAATCTTGTTAAGTAAAAGCTAGAAAGCTCTCTTAATTTTCGCTCTATAGGCTACAGCATAAGATATAGTATTGCTTATTTATCAAAGAAAAAAGCTTGTTTATTAAAACATCTCAATCACTGATTCATCGGTTTCAGGTATTGTACATAGGAAACTTTTTACTTTTTTTCTTTCTTCCGTTTTATCTTTTTAAGAAGTTGCTGTTGCCTATGTTTAGGTGTTAAAAAACCTCTTACAGCTTTAAAAATACTACTCTTAGTTCCAAGTATACTTTATTTCTCTAGTATATTTATAATATAAGCATATCGAAAAGACTCCTTATTCCCATGCCATGCTGCTAAAAACATGTACTGTGACTGTTTTCTTAAAGGCTGTGTGCTTTTTATCTTTAAACAAGCCCCCCCTCATTAAATTAGAGACTCGTCTCTTCTCCTTAATATAACAAGCTTTGATTTTCCCCAAATGTTCCTGCTAGCCTATCTGCTACAGTTTTTACTTCCGCTGCTAACTCTTCAGCAGAAACCTCGCGATATTTACCGAGAACAAAAACAGCATCATCTGTTCCAAAATCGTGTTCTTAATTGTTTGTTCTCTTTATCTAATTTTAGGAATAAAAATATCCTAATCGGACAGGTGTACACTTCAAGTTTATCTCAAAATTCATAATATCTTTTTATCACTAATTTTTTTAAATTTTTATATGTAGCGTTATAGCTCACATCAAAAAATGCGTCATATTCTTTGTAAGTTAGTTGAGGGTTTTCTCGGACATGTACTGAAAATTTCTCTGGATCTACTTTTCCAAAAGTTTTTCTAGCAATCTCTAATATTTAAGATCCAAATTCTTTAGATATAATTTTATAGTTAACTCCAAAATACAACCCATGTTTATCATGGAAGTGCAGGCTCAATGAAAATACGAATAGATTGATCAGGCTGTACATTATATAACTAATGATTATTAAAGTCCAATAGCGGATAAACTGAATACAAAGCCAATAAAAACGCTAAATTGTAATTCACCTAATAGTGTTTTTTAGATATTTTTACGATATCATAACAAAAGTGGAATAAAACAACTTAAGGAGAGAATATGAATGTATTCCTTTATGTATTAAATACATTATCTGACTGGGAAATCGGTTATTTGACCTCTGAAATTAATAGCGGAAGATATTTCAATAACATCAATCAAAAAATTAATATCATCAAAGTTAGCTCTACTACTGATAGCATATATACCATGGGAGGTATTGAAATAACTCCAGACAACTCAATTGCTGATATTACATTCAAAAGTGGTAACATTTTGATTTTACCTGGTGGGGATACGTGGCTAGATAAATGTAATGAAGATATTGTTAATATGGTGCCAGGGCTCTTAAAAGAAAATGTGCTCGTAGCAGCAATTTGTGGTGCAACAGTGGCATTAGCGCATCGCGGTATTCTTAACAACAAAAAACATACTAGCAATGACAAAGCATATCTCAAGGCAACCTGTCCTTGCTATACAGGCGAAGGTTTGTATATCAATGCTCCAGCTGTAGTGGATAATAATTTAATTACAGCTACTGGGCTTGCACCAATAGACTTTTCATATGAAGTCTTTAAAAAAATGAATGCTATGAAAGTTAACACATTAGAAGCATGGTATCACTTATATAAAACAAAAGAATCAAAGTATTATTATGCACTTGCTGATTCTTTAAAGTAATTAAGAAGCTATTACACTTATGATTTGAATCCAGGCATCCACTTAAAGTGCCCCAGGCTTTACAGAAATATAACAATAGTGTGACTATTGTTAAAAAAAACGTGCTCCTATATGCTTATCCCCTTTTGATTTTGCCTTTTTCTCTTGAAGATGACGTTGTCGGGCTTTCTCTTTTTGCAAACTTGTTCGCTCGTGAGAGCATTTTGGGCAACAAACACCCTCTTCATAAAGAAAAGATTTTTTATCATGTTCGTTAATAGGACGCCTGCAACCATAGCACATACTGTAATCTGTAAGCTTCAAGCCTGTATCTAGAGCCATGCGCTTATCAAAAACAAAGCAAGAACCTTCCCACAGACTTTCTTCTTTGGGCACTTCTTCCAAATATTTTAAAATACCACCTTCTAGGTGATACACTTCTTCAAAACCTTGGCTTAACATATAGGCTGTGGATTTCTCACACCGTATCCCCCCTGTACAGCACATAGCAACTTTTTTATGACGTTTTGGATCCATGTTATTTGAAACAAATTTTGGAAAATCACGAAAAGATTTCGTTTTTGGATTAATAGCTCCCTTAAATGTTCCTATCTCAACTTCAAAATCATTTCTAGTATCAATTAACAGAACCTCAGGATCTGATATAAGATCATTCCAGTCTTTTGGTTTTATATAGGTTCCCACCTCTTTTAGAGGATCTATAGACTCCTTACCTAAAGTAACTATTTCCTTTTTTAAACGCACTTTTAGCCTATTAAAGGGTATTTCTTTTGATGAGGAATCTTTGAAGGAGATATCTGAAAATCCTGGAATATTTTTTAAAAAGCTTTTGTAAGTTTCTATTGCCTCAGGAGAACCTGCAACCGTACAATTAATTCCCTCGCTTGCTAAAAGAACCAAACCTTTTATGCTGTTTTTCTCACAAAAGTTTCGAATAATTAACTGATAGTCCTTATATTCTAGCCAAGAAGTAAATTTATAACCTGCAGTTACAATAACTCTTCCCATAGATATATCCTCTCTAGATTATTATTGCTGTAAATTAAGCATTTATAATATTAATGGCAAGAAAAATATGAAATATAGCATTGACCAACCACTTTATATGTAACATTATTCTATCACAGTAATTTTAGGAGTAAAAATGCAAAACACTTTAAAAATAATAGCAATAGCTGCGTCTGTTGCTCTCTCTTTGAATGGTTTAAATGAAGCTTATGCTAAAGAAACAGGAAAAAAAATAAGCAAAAAAAAGGATGTTAATCCTATTGTTATTAAGGCAGGTGAAAAGATAGTTCGCCTTAATGACTTGAAAAAAATGCAGTCAGAAGATGCACAGCTAAGAAACGCTCCTTTTGAGATGATTTTCACTCTCTTACGATCTGGAACTTTAGCTGAAATCCTTATTGATGATGCTGTGAAAAAGGATAAAACCTTAAAATCTGATCCTGAAGTGAAAAAACTTCAGAAAAAATGTATGACGCAGGTTAAACGTGATGTGTATATGAAAAAGCAAATAGAAAAGCGTTTGAAGGATTCAGATGTTAAAAAGGAATATACAAAATTTGCGTCGGAGTATAAAAAACAAAAGGCTTTAGATCTAAAGCATATTCTTGTTCCAACAAAGGAAGAAGCTGCCAAACTTATTGGTAAGATAAAAAAAGGTGAAGACTTCGACAAATTAGCGAAGAAACACTCTAAAGACCCAAACTCTAAAGCAGGAAAATCTCTAGGCTTCTTAACAAAAGCTGAGCTGCCTCCTTCTTTTTCTGAAGTTGCTTATAGACTAAAGGTAGGTCAAGTTGCTGATGTTCCGGTAAAATCAGAGTTTGGCTTTCATGTCATTAAGCTAATGGGAAAGAAAGCTGCAACGCCTCCAACTTATAAAACAATAGAAAAAGACATTAGAAACTCTCTTGCTCAGCTGCGAGCTCAAGAAATTTTAAAAGACTTAGTAGCCAATAATAAAGTAGAAATATTTGAAATTGATGGCACACCAGCTAATTTGCAAGTAAAAACTAAGTAAACTGGTTTTACCCCTCTATTACACCAAAATCTATTACTAGAAAATGGTTGTGATAGGGGGGGTTTTTGCCTTAAAAACTATTTACAAAAAGCATTTCCTCTTTATGTCTTCATTCAGCCCACAATTATCAAAAAGAAAAATTATTTTAAAGCCTTCCACTTATTAATTCTCTTACCTCAATAATTTTTATATAAAGAAAAATTACAACTTCTTGACAATAAAATAAAATAAACGATAAGTTTAATGCAAATAAAAATTGACATATTATTTGTAAACAGTAAGACTGATCCTTAAATCTTTAATTTTCTAATATCTAGTATAATTTCTAATACTGTGTAATAATGCTGCAGTGTTTATATAAACAACTATTGTAATGAGGGCTACGTAGAAAAAATGGACGAGTTTGGATATTTCTTTGATGTTCTTGCTTTGCTTATAGCTGCTGTTGTAGTTGTTTCTGTTCTAAAATCTCTTAAAATCAGTCCTATTATAGGGTTTCTTTTAGCTGGCCTTATTATTGGCCCTTCTGGACTCAGCTTTATTGGTAGTGTTGAACAAGTCAAGCACTTAGCAGAATTTGGTGTTGTTTTCTTACTTTTTATTATCGGACTAGAGCTACCTTGGGAACGTCTTATGACCTTGAAAAGGTATGTCTTTGGGTTAGGAGGTTTACAAGTATCCTTAACTATGCTGCTTTTTAGCTTCCTGGGATATTTTTTCTTCCATCTAACTATCTCTGTGGCTGTTTTAGTAGGTGGAGCCCTGGCCCTATCTTCAACAGCTATTGTCATGCAACTCTTGGCAGAAAGAGAAGATATGGCTGCGCGCTATGGAAGAATTGGATTTTCTGTCCTTTTATTTCAAGATCTTAGTGTTGTTGGTTTTCTAATCCTTTTAAATATTATGGTTGTCCACAAAGGTGCTGAACACGCTACACTTCTTTCATCTTTGATGATTTCTTTATTAAAAGTGGTAGGCGTATTGTTTATGATAGCTCTTATAGGCCGTTATCTTTTACGTCCTATTTACAAATGGGTAGCCAGCGTAAAAAACTCAGAGCTTTTCGTAGCACTATCTTTTTTAATTATATTAACAACAAGTTATTCTACTCATGCAGCCGGTTTATCTATGGAACTTGGTGCTTTTCTTGCTGGAGTTCTTCTTGCTGAAACAGAATACAAACACCAAGTTGAAGCTGATATTCAGCCTTTTAAAGCTCTTCTTCTTGGTCTCTTTTTTATGACAGTGGGTATGGATTTAAAGCTAGCGATACTCCTTGCGCATCCAGTGTATATTATATCCGTTGTCTTAGCTCTTATCATATTAAAATCAATAGTTATGTTAATAGCCTGTCGCATTATGTCTATCGGTTGGTCAACAACAATACGCCTTATGTTAATGCTAGCAGCGGGTGGAGAGTTTGCTTTTGTTATATTCCTGCCAATGCAACAAAGTGGTCTACTGAGCTTCGAACTTCAACAGACTCTTCTTTTATCTGTTTCATTGAGCATGGCTCTTACACCTCTTTTAGCCTTTTTAGGTCGAAAATTAAGCTCAAAGCTTATTAAAATTTCAGGCAAAGAATTAACAGAAGTTGAGAGCAGAGAAACAGCTAGCATGCAAGACCATATAATTCTTGTTGGTTTTGGTCGAGTTGGACAAACGGTAGCAAAGATACTATCTCAACATCTTATACCTTACGTGGCCATTGATTTAAATATGAAAGAAGTTAATATCGGAAGGAAGCAAGGTTTATCAGTATTCTTTGGAGATGCTCGTCGTTCAGATATATTTAAGACTTTGGGTGCGGATAGAGCAAGCTCTATTGTTCTTACACTGGATAAACAAAGTACTATTTCCCGCTGTGTAATGATGTTAAGAAGGCAATTTCCCAATGCTTCTCTATTTGTGCGTGCCCAAGATGTGGAGCAAGCAAAAAAGCTAGAAAAAGCGGGGGCAAATGTTATTGTGCCAGAATTACTAGAACCCAGCTTACAGCTTGCAGGATCTGTTATGTCCTTTAAAGGAATTTCCGCAGATGAAATTACAAGCACGCTTACAAAATTAAAAAATACTATATTGAGTGAAATCACAGCTAAAGATGGTATTCTTAGTGAAAAAGATGAAAATAAAAACTAAGTATTTTTTATTATACTTCCCAGAGCTATTTTAAATACACTGTACTTTTGTGATGGCACAGAGCATGGCCATTGTAAAAAATTCTAAATAAATATAGATACTTCCTTGAACTTTAGCTAGAATGGTGAAATAAAAAAATAGATAGGTATAAAGTATTATGAAGCAAGCACGTATTTTTTTAGTATCAATTTTAACTATACTTTTTGTTGCTTCTAGTTTTTTTGCAGTGGCAAAAAAAGCTGCTCCTTTTAATAAGTGTCCATCACCTGTAGAGATTGTCTGGGGTGACCCTTCTGCTCCTGTGGTTATTATTGAGTACTCCTCTATTACCTGTGGGCATTGTGCTAGTTTTGCTAAATATAACTTTCCCAAACTTAGTGAAGAGTATATTAAAAAAGGGCAAGTTTTCTACATTATTCGTGAGTTCCCTCTGGATGTGGTGTCTCTAAATCTTGCACAAATTATATTTAACCAAGATATAAAACTTTGTAAAAAGCTTAGGGAAACTCTTTTATTAAACCAGGAAAAATGGCTCTTAAGCAAAGACCCTAAAAAAAGTGCCCTGAATATACTGCGACCTGCTGGTATTACTTCAGAAGTTGTTGCTCAGTCAGAAGGAAATGCTACACTAAAGAAAAACCTACTACTGCAAAGGGTTAACTGCTCAAAAATGGATGTTGACTCAACCCCTACTTTTTTTATCTATCGGCGAGGAGGTTCTATGAAAACAGCTGAACAGATTGATGGTTTTGTTGAGTATGCTAAGTTCCAAAGATCTATTGAAAAATTCTTAAAAAGACATGACAAATAAAAGAACCTCTCAGCCTTCTGCCTTGAGAAAAAGTTCCTGGCAATTTGGATCTGAATTTCTGGGCGGCATCCTTACAGGAGTCCTTCTGGGGTATTTTGCCGACAAAATTTTTAACTTATTCCCTTGGGGTATAATAGTTGGTATTTCTTTGGGAGTACTTACGGGATTTTGGAATATCTATCGCTTATATAGATCTATTATAAGCTCTAATTTTCTGGACAAAAAGAAATTTCTATAATTCTTACTCGCCCATAGGTTCTTTCATCTTCTATCTTAAACTCTTTGGGGAGGGATATTTCTTCTGTTTTATCTACCTCTGCCAATAAGACTGTTTCTTTTTTAATCCAACCTTTATTCCTTAACGCTTTTAAACTTGGAAAAAGAAGGTCTTGAAAATAGGGTGGGTCTACAAAAATTAAATCCATAGCTCTTGGAGCACTGGTAACACTTAAAGCATTTTGATTTAAAATCTTTACAGAAAGAGCGCTATCTAATTTTTTTATATTGTTCTGTAAAATATTAATAACCATAGGGTTATTTTCAAGCATATAAACACGTTCTGCTCCTCTAGAAAAAGCCTCCAATCCCATAGATCCACTGCCAGCAAAAACATCTAAAACCCAAGAACCTGGTAATAAATTCTCTCCTTTAGCTTTCTTGCGAAAAGAAAGTCTATTAAATATAGCTTCTCTTACTTTATCTTTTGCTGGTCTTGTTATTTCTAAGGAAGGAATGTTTAATTTTTTTCCTCTAAACTGTCCTCCAACTATTCGAAAAAACAACTTTCGATTATTTTTTTCTAAAGACAAATTTTTTCTCTCTGTTGCTTTTAATATTCCTTATAGTTCTATAAGGAGGCATACTCTTTTCCAAGTTGGTCTTTAAGAACTCTTTGAGGTATTTCTTCTATTGCTCCTTTGGGCAAACTACCCAATTGAAAAGGCCCAAAGGCTGTACGTATGAGCCGATTTACGCGCAACCCAAAATACTCAAAAATTTTTCGGATTTCTCTATTTTTACCCTCTTTAAGTGTTACGAGATACCAAGCATTTGCTCCCTGCCTAGACTCAAGTGAAATATGAATACTACGATATTGTTCACCATCAATTTTAAGACCTTTTGCAGCTTTTTCTATAAACGTCTCTGGCATATTTCCATAAGCTCTGACACTATATCTTCTTGTCCAGTTATTAGAAGGCATCTCTAACTTATGACTTAAACTTCCTGCATTTGTCAAAAGCAGCAGCCCTTCAGAGTTAATATCCAATCTACCTATGGACACAAGCCTTGGCAAACTTGGATCTTGGCCACTAACTGCCTTAAAAACAGTTAACCTTCTTTCAGGATCACTATGTGTTGTAACTTGCCCCACTGGCTTGTGGTAGCGCCATAAACGCACCTTACCGGGGGATCCTATTTTTTCTCCGTCCACTTTGACTATATCTTTTTGACCAACAAAGCATACAGGGTTTTCTATAAAGATATTATTCACACTCACCCTACCTTGCTGTATCAATAAGTCTGATTCCCTTCTTGATCCAACACCACAGCGAGCTAAAAATTTATTAAGTCTTTCTTTCGAGTTTTCCATATTATTTACACGCTTTTACAAATGCATTCATAATTTTAGAGTCTGCCTGTGTTATTAAAAATTCTGGATGCCACTGAATCCCTAGACAGAACTTATAATTTGTGGCTTCTATCCCCTCAACTACATTGTCCGTTGCTATAGCATTTTTCACAACTCCTTTTCCCACCTTTTTTACAGCTTGGTGGTGCGCACTATTAACGAAAATCCTTGTTTCTTTTACAATATCTTTAAGTAGTGTATTTTGAGCAATGTCTACCTCGTGAGAAACTTCATTGCGTGGATTTATTTGTTCATGGTTAATTGGAGAGTCATAACTATCTGAAATATGCTGCACCAGCGTACCACCAAGAACAACATTTAAAATTTGTTGTCCGCCACAAATACCCAGTATTGGCATATCTTTCTGCAAGGCTTTTTTGATAATTAAAAATTCAAAATCTGTTCGCTGAGTGTTCTCACTCACAGCCTGACTTGTTATTTCTTCTCCATATAAAGATGGAGAAACATCAAAATCTCCACCTGTTATCAATAGCCCATCTATCATAGAAATATACTCTTCCAAAAGGCTTATATCTGGAATTAAAGCTACAGGAATTGCACCTTGTTTATAGATAGATGTTGCATAATTTTTTCTAAGTGCATACCAGGGATACTTAGAGTATGTTTTTTCTTCCTGGTAGTCCATCGTAATACCAATTTTTGGTTGATTCATTGCATTTACCTATCTAAACTATGCTTATTATACCATAAGTAATCCTATGCCTTTTAACACACTCCAGCAACTAATGCAAAATGCAATAGAGGTAGCAAAGACTGCTACTGATAAGAATGAGGTTCCCGTTGGTGCTATTGTTATCCATAACGATACAAAGAAAATTCTAGCACAAAGTCATAATTTAGTAGAAACCTTAAAAGACCCAACTGCTCATGCTGAAATCCTTTCTATTAAACAAGCTTGTAAAAAACTAAACTCTACCAACCTTTCCAACTGTACTTTATTTGTAACACTGGAACCTTGCGCCATGTGTGCTCAAGCCCTGGCTTGGGCAAAAATTAACAAAATTGTCTATGGAGCTTATGATAAAAAAAATGGCGGAATAGATCATGGTTTCCAAGTATATAATAAACCAACCTGTACACATAAGCCTATTATTATTGGGGGTATTCTGGAAAAGCCTTGTGGAAAAATAATACAAGATTTTTTTAAAAGAAAAAGATAAGTACCTATATAAAGTAATCTATAGGCTTATATTTTCCTATTTGATAAGATGAGAAGGCTTAGTTGAGGAAGCGTATTCTTTGTAATGCTTTTTAACATACTCATTTAGTGCTTCCTTCAAAAGCCAAGCTTTAGACTTTTTTGTTACTTTAGATAGTAGTTGTAGTGTTTGATCTATATCTGGATCCACTTGATAAATAGTCATTTAAAATAACCTTTTCTCTTAATCATCTAACTCAAACTAAGCTTCTATTAAAATATTTCAAGCATCTTATTGTCTTCTGAAAAACAAAAAAATAGAGTGTTGCAAGTCTGCCAGAAATTATGAAAACCTCTAACTAACCTATTATTAAAGAATATATTTAAAAACAGAATTCCCCTAGCAGGTTATATTTTCTCCTTCAAGGAAGAGGTTTCACCCCGTGGGATGATAAAAATAAACTTGGGAAAAGAACGCTCGCTAACAGGAACAAAAATATGAAAATTTCTATATTTTACGCCTGCCTGTTCTATCAACTTTCTACGAAAACTAATTGTATCATATCTATATGATTTATTAAAACACTTTATTTTTAAGACTTTTCTGCGTAAAATAATATTTTACTAATTGCAACACATACAACCCTTTGAAGATTTATTGTCGAAAGGTATATAACTTTTCTAACTCTATGTTTTTATAACAAAAAATATTATATAGGGTATAGTATTTTTATTTAAACTTTTATAAGCAATATAGAAAGAGATACACTGTGCCTACCTCCTCTAAAAGAACTCCTCTTCCACAGCGATTCCGACCAAAATCGCTAAAAGATATTGTAGGACAAGCAGAAATACTCAAAAAACTATCCATATGGATAGAAAGAAAATATTTGCCTTCCCTTATTCTTTGGGGACCTCCTGGTTGTGGGAAAACAACAATTGCTCCCTTAGTAGCAAAAGAAATTGGTTATCCTTACATATCTGCTTGTGCTGTTTTTTCAAGTATAGCAGAACTAAAAAAAATATTTTCAGCGGCTCAAAATACTTATAACATCACAGGAGAACCCACCATTCTCTTTTTAGATGAGGTGCACCGATTCAATAAAGCACAGCAAGATATTTTTCTCCCTGTTATTGAGGAGGGGTCTATTTTGCTAATAGGTGCCACAACTGAAAATCCTTCTTTTAATCTAAATAATGCCCTTCTTTCCCGTTGTCAAATTTTAGCTCTAGACTCCTTAGGTGAAAAAGAACTAGTTACTCTTGCCAACAGAGTTTTAAACTCTTCTGAGTTGAATTACACACTGGAAGAAGAGGCCTTATTACATATAATAGGACATTCTCAAGGAGATGGCCGCTATTTATTAACCCTTCTCGAAACCATCTATTTTAGTGCGCCTACTTCAAAGAAACCACTTTCTCTTGAAAGTATAAAAAATATACTCACACAACGCTTGGCTCTATATGATAAGAGAGACGATCAACATTTTAATCTTATAAGTGCTTTACATAAATCGATTCGTGCATCTGATGTGGATGCCTCTTTATATTGGCTAATGCGCATGCTATCTGGCGGAGAAGATCCACGTTATATTTTGCGTCGACTTGTTCGCATCTCCATGGAAGATATAGGTCTGGCCTCTCCACAGGCACTTAATATTTCCCTGGATGCTTGTTCAGTCTATGAAAGATTGGGAAGTCCTGAGGGCGATATTGCTTTAACACAGTGTGTAACCTATTTGGCTTCTTCGCCAAAATCTAACAGCTTAGAAGTTGCTCATAACACAGCGTTAGAACTTGCTAAAAAAACTTCACACTTCCCACCACCTACAAATATTCTTAATGCACCAACAAAAATGATGAAAGACCTAGGTTTTGGCAAAGACTATATTTATGACCCAGATACGCCATTGGGTGTTAGTAATCAACCTTTGTGGCCTAGCAAGATGGGCAAGCAAAAAATATACAAACCAGGAACTTGGGGGTTTGAAACAACTATTGCTGAACGTTTAAAAACAATTGAAAAAAAGAGAAAATAACCAAAAAGCTATAGCCTGGAAATAAAATTTTTTCTCTGTAGCTTAGTGCTTCTAATCTAGATTTCTTTCTTATTTTGTTGTTTTTTCTTCTTTCATTTTTGAAGAAATATTTTTTTGAGCTATTTTCACTAGAACTTCTACGTATTGCCTAATTATATTCTTTTTTTCTTCAAAGTTCTCTTTTTTATTTGCATCAAAGAAATTTAGCTCTTCACTTAGTTGTCTATTTGCTTCAAACTCTTGCATTAAGCTATCTGTTACTTTCTTCTTATAATCAATGATTGTCCAGCTTCCTCTTGCCTCTTTTCCTACTGTAACAAATGATTCTGCAACAGTAGTAAGAAAAAAACCTATACTTTGCATTTTTTCCGTTAAGTTAGCCAATTGATGGCTCTCACTATGTTCTTTATATGCCAAAACAGCATTCCATGTAATAGATAGAATATTAGAGGCTTCTTTAGTAAGTTGTTGATAGAAAAAACGTGTGTTTTTTGCTTTTTTTTCACGATCAGACAATACATTCTCGTATTTCATTTTGCTTAGCTTTTTTATAATATGGTTAGCGGTTTCTTTTTGTTTGGGGCTTTGACAGCCCGGCAAAAAAACAAGCGCTATTGCTACTATAAAAAATCCATTTTTAAACATTTTATTCCTTCCTAAACATTACAAAAAAAATTGTCTCATTCTTTAAACTTAACATGATTCCTGAGCTCTCACCATGGCTCTTTTTATTTTCTATTTTTTCTTTAAACCCCATCATGAAAAGTTTTTCTTTCATAGTAAAATAGCTTTTTCTGCTCTTCGGGTATTGAACCCTACTTATCTGTAGAGTTTTTTGCTCTCTTTGCCAATGTCGTTTCCAAAAACATATCCAAATCGCCATCTAAGACAGCACTGGTATTAGAGGTCTCCACACCTGTACGCAGATCTTTAACCATCTGATATGGTTGCAAAACATAAGATCTAATTTGATGCCCCCAACCTATCTCTGTCTTGTCTGCATTTTCTTTACTAGCGCTTTCTTCTCTCTCTTGAAGCTCTTTTTCATAGAGGCGAGATTTTAGCATTTGCAAAGCTTCAGCTTTGTTTCTGTGCTGTGATCTATCACTTTGACACTGAACAACAATTTTGGAAGGGATATGGGTAATTCTTACAGCACTATCTGTTGTGTTAACATGCTGCCCTCCAGCACCCGAAGCTCTATATGTGTCTATGCGAAGATCCGAAGGATCTATATTAATCTCAATTTTATCATCCACAACGGGAAAAACACCCACAGAAGCAAAGCTTGTATGGCGCTTTGCATTTGCATCAAATGGAGAGATACGAACTAGCCTGTGAATACCACTTTCTGTTTTCAGCCAACCGTACGCTTTTTCTCCATATATACGAAGCGTTGCTGATTTAGTACCAGCCTCTTCACCTGGACTTTCTTGCAAATAGTCAATTTTATATCCATGAGCTTCTGCCCATCTTGCGTACATTCTTATTATCATCTGTGCCCAGTCTTGAGCTTCTGTTCCTCCTGCTCCTGCATGCACTTCTAAAAAGCAATCTTTATCATCTGCTTCTCCTGACAACAAACTTTCTAGGTAAGATCTTTTTGTTTTTTTCAACAAACAATCAAGAGACCCCTCTGCTTCATGAAGCAATTCTGGATCATTTTCTTCTGAACCTAGTTGAAATAAAGCTTCCATTTCTTCGTAATCTTTTTCTAAAGATGAAAAAATATCCTGTTTTCTTTCCAGCGCACTTTTCTTTTTCAAAAGTTCTTTAGCTTTTTCAGGTTCATTCCACAGTGTCGGATCTGCACTTTTTCTCTCTAGTTCTGTTATTTGGTTTTTTATTTTAGGAAGATCAAACATACCCCCTTAGAACAATCAACAACCGTTGAACTTCTTTTTTCTTAGCTAGCAGTTCTTGTGACAGCATTTTTTCCTCTGCATTTTAAAACTATGCTTTTTTTATCATTAACTCTTATTTACAGCAAGACAAAGATTCCATTTGCACCCTTTATCAATTCAACTTATACTCACCCTATTACAAATAAACTTAAGTAACATATACGGTACGCTGCCCTTGACAGTCTACCAAATTGCTTTGTTATAAAGCTATATTTCTTGAGTAAGCTTAAAGAATGATTAAAAAGTGTAGTTAGTGTAAGGGTGTATACAAATGCTTAGAGAAAAAATAACAGCAGAATTAAAAAAATCTTTAAAGGCACAAGATAAAGAACGTGTAGCTGCTATTCGGCTGATCATTTCTTCACTGAAATCAAAAGATATCGATGCACGGGGTGGAAAGCCTGTTACTGATACAGATATTTTATCTCTTTTGCAAAACATGATAAAACAACGCCGTGAGAGCATTGACATGTATGTGAAAGGCAATAGACCAGAACTTGCCGATGGTGAAAAAAAAGAAATAGAAATTATTAAATTTTTTCTTCCTGAACCATTGAATGTGGAAGAAGCAAATAGAGCTATAGAGCAGGCAATTAACAATGTAACGGCTACAAGCCTGAAAGATATGGGCAGGGTAATGAATTGTTTAAAAGAACAATTCGCGGGTCGGCTAGATTTTTCTACAATTGCACCAAAGATTAAAGAAAAATTGGGGAACTAGATTTAAGGTGAAGTCTTCATACGATACTTCTTTAATAGAACTTATCCGAAACCGCCTTTCCCTCTCTGAGGTAATTGGGAAAAGAGTTATACTCAAACGTCGTGGATCCTCTATCATGGGTCTTTGCCCTTTTCATAAAGAAAAAACACCCTCTTTTCATGTGCGAGAAGACAAAGGTTTCTACCACTGCTTTGGCTGTGGTGCCCATGGTAGTGTTTTTGATTTTCTAATGGCTACAGAAAGCCTGAACTTTCCACAAGCTCTTCAGCGTGCTGCCTTACTAGCAGGTGTTAACTTGCCTGATATAGAGAAAACTGCAGAAAAAAGAACAGTTAAAGAGGCAAAAAATGCTCCCCTTTATAAAGCTATTGAGAAAACTGCAGAGCTTTACATTTCTAACCTATCAAGTAATAGTGCCTTAAAGGTATACCTTAGTAATCGCGGTATCAAAGAAGTATCTACTAAACTATTTTCACTTGGATATGCAAGTTCTCAAAAAGAAGATATCCTCCAAATTTCCAAAGCAAATGCTTTATCTCTATCAAGTTTTACTCAAGCTGGTATTTTGGGAAAAGGAAACAATAATCAGGACTTCTACCCTCGTTTTAGGGATAGGTTAATGTTTCCTATTCATGACTTAAAAGGTCGAATAGTTGGTTTTGGTGGCAGAACACTTTCTGAAAAAAAGCAACCTAAGTACTTAAACTCACCTGACTCGGAAGTATTCCACAAGGGAACTTTGCTATACGGTCTCTACCAGCTAAAAAATTCTTTGCCAGCATCTCCTGTTTTGCCATATTCATCCAGCAACCTTTCTAAAGAACTGCTCATTGTGGAAGGTTATATGGATGTGATAGCTCTTCAACAATCAGGCTTTCCTGCTGTAGCACCTCTTGGAACTGCTTTAACAGAAGATCAATTGCATTTAGCTTGGCGTTATACCTCTACACCAACACTATGTTTTGATGGAGATTTAGCGGGAAAACAGGCAACTTTCAGAGCATTAGAAAAAGCTCTTCCTTTGCTACGGCCTGGATATAGCTTGAAGTTTATAACATTGCCAAAAGGAGAAGACCCCGATAGTCTATTGTCACGCAACCAAGGGCAATTTTTTCAAGAACTTTTAAATATGGCAAAACCCCTTGTTGATGTTTGGTGGGAAAAACTTTGTGAAAAAGCTATATTGTCCACACCAGAAAACAAAGCTCTTTTTAAAAATTACGTACACAGACAGCTAGATTGCATTAAAAACGATGCTGTTCGAGAAATTTATTTTCAGGAGTATAAACAACGTCTTTATACTCTTCTAAGACCTGACTTTCAAAAAAGAACTCAGTTTCCTAAAAAGGAAGCTTCACCTTTAAAAAACCTATCTTCTGTACCAAAAGACACCCAAGCTCTTCTCATTTTAGCCACCCTCCTAAACCACCCAACATTAATAGAAAAAGTAGAGCACGAAGCTGTTCATCTTCCTATAAGTGGACAATTAAAAGAATTTCACACAGTCCTTCTTGAGGAAATTTTTCATGCTTCCCATCTAGAAAATTATGATTTGCATAGTAGAATTCGAAATAAAGGGTTTGACAAGTTATTGAAAAAACTGTCAAATTCGGGAGTTTATGAGCTTGCGCCATTTTCCAGACCAGAGGCCTCCCTGGAAGAAGCTTTAGTTGGATGGAAAAGCTTGTGGAAAATTTTTGCTGAAGAAAAAGGACTAGATCAAGAAATAGCAGCGTTGGCCAATGAACTAAAAAAAAATCCATCAGCAAAAACGTGGGAAAAATTAAGGGAATTGAATAAAATAAAGTACTCATATAAAATATCTTCTGGCAATGATAAAAATGAGTTTTAAATAAAAATAAGTGGAACCTCTATGACAGACAATAATGAAGCAAGCAAACCTTTTGAAAATACGGCTATATCGAAACGTGATATCCTAACTGTTAACTTTAAAAAACTCATACAACTGGGAAAAAGTCGCGGTTACATTACATATGACGAGCTTAATATTGTTTTTCCTGCTAGCAAAACTTCTATAGAAGCAATAGAAGGAGCTTTGGCTATAATATCTGATGAAGGAATTAATCTTCTAGAAGAAGAAGTAGATGATGAGGATCTTAATAAAGATAATTCTGAAGAGGCTAAGAAAACTGAAGATGAGAGTGCTTCGGATGCGCCACTAGCTGAAGCCAGCAGGTCAGATGATCCCGTACGTATGTACCTAAAAGAAATGGGAACCGTTCATCTTCTTTCACGCGAAGGAGAAATAGAGATAGCAAAGCGTATTGAAAGTGGCAATCAAGGAATGATGACGGCCATAACAGAGTGCCCTTTGTTTATTGATCTAACGCGCACATGGCACGAGGACATAAAAAATGATAATATTATTTTACGTCAATTGCTTGCTCTTAACATTAATGCCTCTGAAGACTCTATTGGAGTAAATGGTGAGCTTGAAATTTCTGAAAGTGGTGAAGTAAAAACACAAGAACCTTCTGTGAGTGAAAACTATCCAGAAAAAGAGGACGGTGCCTCTAATAAAGAGGCAAAAAAAGAGGAAAAACAAGAACCATCTTTACCAGAGGGCTATGAAGATGATGGGGAAGATGAGGAAGATAGCTCTGCCCCTAACACTTTAACAGAGCTGGAAGCCACTATGCTTCCAACTGTGCTGGAAATATTTGAAACTGTTGAAAAGAATTATGACAAACTAGATAAATTACGCCAAGAGCGCTTAGATCTCGCCAAAAAGGGAAAGTCTATACCGGAAAAAACGGAAAAATCTTATAAAGATTTAAAGCAAAAGATCGGCAAGCGTCTCTGTGAATTAAATTATCACCCCAACCGCATCCAAGAGTTTTCTGATCAAACCTCAGCTTTGAATAAAAAGCTTTTAGAGCTCGAAGGCTCCCTGCTTCGCATAGCCCTTGAGTGTAAAGTCAAACGTGAAGATTTTCTCAAAACTTACTTTGGCTCAGAAATACATGCCAAATGGCTAGAAAATCTAGCAGAAAAAAAAGAAAAAGGATGGAAAGCCTTTTCTGATAGGGAGAGAGAAATATCTCCTATTCTAGAGAGAATTCAAGGCATCTCATCAGAAGCAAGAATGCATATTTCAGAATTGAGAGATAGCATTAGTGCCATCCAAAAAAATGAACGCCATGCATCAAAAGCAAAAAAAGAGATGATTGAGGCAAACTTGCGTCTTGTAATCTCTATTGCTAAAAAATATACAAACCGCGGCCTACAATTTTTAGACCTTATACAAGAAGGTAATATTGGGCTTATGAAAGCTGTGGATAAATTTGAATACCGCCGAGGGTATAAATTCTCCACTTATGCCACCTGGTGGATTCGACAAGCAATCACACGCTCCATAGCTGATCAAGCACGCACTATTCGTATACCTGTCCATATGATTGAAACAATCAATAAGATTATACGCACATCTCGTCAAATGATGCATGAATATGGAAGAGAACCCACACCTGAAGAGCTAGCTGAAAAACTCTTAATGCCTGTAGATAAAGTACGTAAAGTTCTTAAAATTTCAAAAGAACCGATAAGTCTTGAAACACCTGTTGGTGATGAAGAAGATAGCCATTTAGGTGATTTTATTGAAGATAAAAATGCTATTCTCCCTGCAGATGCAGCTATTCATTCAAACTTACGTGAAACAACTACAAAAATTTTATCAACCCTTACACCACGAGAAGAGCGTGTTCTTCGCATGCGTTTTGGAATAGGAATGAATACGGACCATACACTAGAAGAAGTTGGCCAGCAGTTTTCAGTCACACGTGAGCGCATTAGGCAGATAGAAGCAAAAGCCCTACGCAAACTAAAACACCCTAGCCGCTCTAAAAAACTAAAAAGCTTCACAGACTAGAATTCTTCTATACTCTTGCCTTAGAGTTTATTTTTTATCCTTAGAGAGATTGCAATCGTTATTGCTCAGGCTACCGCTGTACAGATCTTTAATGAGCTCGTATAGACTGAATATTATATGTATTGTTATCTCTCTATTGCTATATAACACCCTATATCTACTTTCTTTTTATAATTTTAGTGAAATTAATTAGAAATTTTTTTTAATAATTGCTATAATGGTATGAAATAATAAAAAATACAGGGTGCGCTATGGTTTGTGAAAAAACACCAAGTTTGCAAGATGCTTTCTTAAATTATATCCGCAAGGAAAAGCTATCTATTACAATATTCCTAGTTAATGGTATTAAGCTACAAGGGATTGTAACAAGTTTCGATAATTTTTCTATGCAACTACGTCGAGATGGTCATATTCAACTTGTTTACAAGCATGCTATTTCAACGATTATGCCCATTGATCCGGTTAAGATTCCTGAAGCTGAATCTTATGTGGAAAAACAAAAAAAGTAAACTTTAATCTCTTATTATATAATAAAAAAGTGAAAGTTTTAAGCTCATAGAGGATAATATTAACTTTTCTGAAGAACGTCTGTCTTTCTTGAAAAAAGATCGTATTTTTTCAGCTAGCGTTCTTCATCCTTTTTTCTCAAAAAAAGGCACCTCTACGGCAAATGAAGACCTAGAAGAAGCTATAAACTTAACTAAAGCCTTAAATATAGATGTTCTCTGGGCAGAAAAAATAAAAATCCACCATACTGTTCCTTCTTCTATTTTTGGTATGGGTAACATCCAACGATTAAAAAATATTATACACGAAAAGAACATAAATCTTGTCATTATAAACACAGCAGTAACAGCATCTCAACAACGCAACTTAGAAAGAATATGGAAGTGCAAGGTTTTTGATAGAACAGGCTTAATACTATCTATTTTCGCGGCACGTGCACGAACAAAAGAAGGTATTATTCAAGTAGAGTTAGCAGCTTTAACATATCAAAAAAGTAGACTTGTAAAATCCTGGACACATTTAGAGCGCCAAAGAGGCGGACTTAGTTTTGTTGGTGGCCCAGGAGAATCACAATTAGAACTTGATCGCCGTCTTTTAGAAACTCGAATAAAAAAGCTAAAAAAACAGCTAGAAAAAGTGGATGAAACTAGAGGTTTACAAAGACGTTCACGACAAAAAGTTCCCTACCCTATTATTTCTCTTGTTGGTTATACAAATGCAGGAAAATCTACTTTATTTAATAGACTAACAGGGTCAACTGTTTACGTGAAAGATCAACTTTTTTCAACTCTGGACCCAACAATGAGACTAATTAGACTACCCAGTGGAAGAAAAGCTATTTTATCAGATACAGTGGGATTTATTTCAAATATCCCAACACAGCTAATAGCTTCTTTTAAATCCACACTTCAAGATGTATCTGAATCTTCCATACTATTGCACTTAATTGATGTAACAGCAACAAACTCTGAAAAACAATATCAGGATGTACAGAAAATACTAGCAGATATTAACATAAATCCAAAAGACACATGCATTATAGATGTTTATAATAAAGTTGATACACATGGAGAGAAATACTCTACTTCTAGTAAAGATCAGGTTTTAATTTCGGCAGTCACAGGCTATGGGTGCTTAAAGCTTCTTAATCTTATAGATACGGCTCTTGAGAAAATGGAGGAAACATTTTCAGTTACACTACCTTCTTTTTCTAGTAAACCCGCCGCATGGCTACATGAAAATGCAACTGTCTCTCATTGCAAAACTACCAATACAACACTTTCTCTTCAAGGTTATATTTCAAAAAAGAACAAAGGGCTTTTTAGAAAATTTTTTTTTGGAATCAAGATATTATAATTTTATTTCGTATTTCTCTTTTTATTTTATAATTATTTTTATAAGTTGTGATACAATATAAACATGGGGAGAAGAAATTGATCTATACGTAAGGCGAAATATTACCCTTATCGTTAGAGAGGTTTATGGGAGGCTCTCCCGCTACTTAGCATGCACTTTTCGTGTTAAGTTTTAGATGGTATTATCAATAGCTTTTTGGGGTAAACATTGATAAGATCATATATTGAAGACCTTTTGTTATAAGGTCGGAACTTCCCAAAAATCTGAATAATAATAATAATGTTATAGTATGATAAAAATGATCTTAGCTGATAGAGCTAGATAGCTTTTTCAAGGATTTTTTATTCCTTAAAGCTATTAGTATGAGGTATTTCTTGTTTTGATATGCCTTTATAAGCACACGATGGGGGGGACAACTATGGCAATTTATTTCCAAAAATTACCTTTTTTAATATTTATTTTTTATATACTTCTTTTTATTCCTGTAACATCACTGGCAGGAAAATATTCTGACGCCGATGGTGCAGAAAATAAAGCTCCACGTGCAACCAGTCAAGGAACGTCATCTCGCTCTCCTTGGAAAGTGTCATTTTATGGCTGTGAGGCATTACATGCAAAAAAAATATTTAGTGCAACAACTAGGATTTTACGAGGTATTCGTGCAGATATGCCTGCTGTTTCAGCAGCAAGGTCCACTCGCTTCAATTTTACAAGTGTTATAAAGATTCAATCCAGATTCCGATCTTATTCAGATACTAAAAAATTTAGAAGTATAAGACAGGCTATTATAGCTTTCCAGAGCAACTTGCGTGGTAAAATTGCTCGCATGAAGATTAATAGCTTGAGAAAAATAAAAGAAAAAAAGAGAAAATCCATATTTTCTGTAGCCTCTTGGATGTGTGACCTACCTCAAAGGAGGCATGACAAGTTCCAAGAAGGCTCTAGTTTTTATCAACTAGTTCTTGGAGGGAAAAAACCATCTATTCTCCTTTGTGTAGCAAAATGGAAAGCTGCATCAGAAGCGTCCATAAGAGTTCCTATAGCAGTCCTTAATGCTAACATGAAAAGAGTTAAAAAACTCTTAGCAGCGACTCTGGCGGAGAAAGACCATGCTCCTGCTGCCTATTTACAAAAATTAGAGCAGTTAAAACAAGCAAAAATGTACAATAGGAGATATAGTTCTTCTCTGGGTGTAACTCTTTATGACGAGCAAAGGCGTCTTCTTTCTGTAAGGAAAAGTCTAAAAAGGCAGTTAAAAACTATTAAAAACCAAGATAAAGCTGCAAGATTTAGAAATAAAAAACTGTTTATGGAAGAACTTAAGAAAAGAGGTGACCTCATTGTTATGGATACAATGGGTAAAAGTGATAAACAATCTGTTGCCTCAACAAACTGGCATATACTTTCCTTAAAAGCAAGACACAGAGCTATATTAAAGGAAGAAATACATCCCTATTATCATGCAATAGGAGACCTTAAGGAACAGATCGAGGCTGTATCGTACGATATTAAAATGGCAGCCCGCAAATTAAAACTTCTCACACCTTATATGGCAGCAGCCACTACTGCAGATGATGCCCTTTACTTGGGGGGTAAAGTTACTCCCATGATGAGTGATAACTTGAGAAAAGCAAGAAAAAGAAAAATAAAATCGACACTTTCTTTAGCATCTTGGATGTGTGACCTACCTAAAAAAATGCATGAAAAGCTCCAAAAAGACTCTAGGTTTCATCAATTAGTTCTTGGAGAGGAACATCCACCTGTTCTTCTTTGTGTAGCAAAATGGAAAACTGCATCAGAAGCGTCCATAAGAGTTCCTATAGCAGTCCTTAATGCTAACATGAAAAAAGTTAAAAAACTGCTAGCAGCAGCTCTGGCAGAAAAAGATCGTACTTCTGCCACCTATTTGCAAAAATTAGAGCAGCTAAAACAAGCAAAAATATACAATAGGAAACGCAGTTTTTCTCTGGCTAGATATCTTTATGCCAGGCACCACTACCTTGTCACTATAAGAAAAAACCTAAGTGAGAAGTTGCAGCATTTTGAAACCCCAGAAAAAACAGAAAAGCCCTACTCTTTTCATGTAATAGCAGGTCTTAGGGAACAGATCGAGGCTGTATCGTACGATATTAAGATGGTATCCTGGAAGTTAAAACTTCTCACACCTTATATGATAACAGGCATTACAGCAGATGATGCACTTCATCTGGGGCGATAGATAGTAAGTTTTCTCCCGCTGAATAACATAGAACTTCTGCATATAGAAGATAATGCTTCAAGAAAAGGATTTTACTCATAAAATATTTTCCTATTCATTAAGGTACAAACAAGTACTTTTTTAGCCAGCTTAGATACATTAAGTTTCTATAATGAATTGATATTTTAGGTTGATAGAAGGTTATCTAGTGCTTATCTGCACAGCTAACTCTATTGTTCTATAATACTGCTTTTAAAAAGATTGCTCACATCTACTGTATGATAAAATATATAAATATTATTTATATAAGGAAAAGCAACTTTTCTTCTCTATATTTCACCATCCCACAACGTAAAACCTTTCCATCAAGGTGGAGTATCTAATCCACTAAGTGGAAGAGTTTTGTTTTTTGAATATATTATTTGATAACAGATAGAAACGCCCCTGCACAACTTCTAGCAAAATAGCTAGCAGACTGGAGTGTGCTTTCCAGCAATGTTAATGGATGTCACGGAGATGCTGTCTTATTCGGCAGCTTGTAAAACACCTTTCAAACGATTAATAAACTTAGAAACGGCTACTTTAGATAGATAGTTAATTAGCAAATGTACATGCTCTACCTCTTTCCATTTCAACCAGATGCACCTCAAGGTCTTTACATACCTTCTCAAAAACAATTCTCGTAGTTTTTAGATGATCTTTGGTAAATATATCTCGTCACAAAAATAAGATGAGCATAGAGAAAAAAATATAATAGTAATAATACTATAGGTTTAGGTGTTTCTAAGTCCGTGACAACAGTCTCTAGAGAAACAACAGAGCCATATGCCCCTAAAAATACTGCCTATCGTGGTCTTTAGTAAAAACTTAAGAAACGGTAGAGGAAAGTAAAAAACAAGGATAGATACTCAGAAAACAGTAAGAAATAAATAAGAAAGTTCCAGAAAATTCATCAGAAAATAACCAGTAGCTAAAGTGATTTCTTACATAAGCTAAGCACAGAATTTAGCAAGGACCATGCAATTATTGTCATGAAATATCAAAAGCAAAAGAGCCTTTAAAAAAATTTTTATAGCTTAGTTCCTAAGCGTAATAATTTTATATTTGTGTAACTCATCATCTAAGAACCAAAAAATTATATTTTGAGTATATATAAAAACTTTTTCTAAGGATAACTATAAAGTCTTTTTAATATAAGAGATGAGAGCTCTAATTTTCTGTATTTCTCTCCTTGCTACCTCTATAGAGTGCTTGTGCTCTCTAGAATCATCCCTGAAATGTTGCCTAGTTTGCTGTAGATAACCACTTTCCGTTTCAGGAAATATGCTTCGTCCTGCAAACATTAATTTTTGCCTAAGGTGTTGTCCAAACATTTCAACGCTTTTATATTTATTTGTAACCTCCAAAACCAATCTTTCCACATGGCCTACCCCCTTCTCTTCTAATTTGTCAAGAACAGAAAGGGTCATAGTGAGTGACCTTAGTTTTGTCCTTAGCCTTTGAGCATAGGTAGCTTGCACATCTCTTTTTCTGGTTAACATACCTCTTACATTTTTTTGCAGCTTAACCACCGCACGTACTGTTGGTATTCTCGTTCTTTTTTCCTTTAAAAACCTTTGTATCGTATTTGCCGCAGCAATATATGGGTCAGCAAAATTCCAACGAAGTAAATCTTGCGGCCTTAAAGCTAGCTTGTTCTTTTCATGAAGACCCCATAAACCCTTCATATAGTCACTGTCTCTTGCATTTCCCGTGATTTGGGCATTTCTTAAAGCTTGTACAAAAGATCTTTCTGCTTTCCTATGTTCCCCATGAAAGAATAGCACTCTTTTTTCATATAGAGAGTTTGTTTTTTTCTGTTGTTCCCTTAATAATGCTTCAGATATTTCCACTTTTTTCAATTGTGCACGAAGTTCTTTCTCGTATTGTTCATAATACTCTTCTGCTTTAAGTTTTCTATCAATAGCTTGCCGCAATCTTATCTTTTTTTCCAAAAATCCTCTTGCAAACTTTTGAATCCTTATAGCGTGTTTTTCTTTCTTTTTTCTAATACTGTACAAAAGATTATGAGCTTTTTCTCTAGCTATCACTTTTTGAGATTTTAGAGCACTTTTGGCATTTCTTACCCATACAACATGCTGGCGCACTAGGCTGTCCATTCTCTGTATTTCAGAACCAATCTCCATTGCTCTAATCTTCTCCTGAACTACTTCTTGATGACGTACGGCAATATCTTGTTCTACTGCCATATGTTCCTCATTTTCTAATTTTGGATCTGAGAGAATATCCACAGAGTGCTTCCTTGCTATTCTTAACTCTAACTCATTAAGCTCTATAGTTTTCTGTAAAGAGCTGTGCTCCACTCGCTGTTCTGCTATTTTTTCCCTTAGAAAATCTTGGTGTTGTAGTTTAGCTCTTATTTGTTCTTCTATAGAGGCAGCCTTTAGTGTGGCATAAAACATTTCTACCATGGCATCTGCAATCTGATTGACATAGGTTACTTTTGACCACCATTTTTTAATAACCTTAACCGCCTCTATTTTTTTAGCCTTTCTTTCTCTTTTTTTCGCAACCATAGACTTGAGAGCCTCTAGAGCCTCTTTTCTCTCAGGTGTACCTTGTGTTTGTCCTTCTTTGGGAGTATCGTCCACGGATTTGCCTCTAACAGCCACCTTCTTTTTTTCTTTCCCTCTCGGACCTTTAGCATTTAGCAATATCTGCCGTAAGGCCTGTTTTGTTCTTATGTTATGCTTTTCCGCTCTATCTTTTTCTTTTTGTTTATCCCTTAATAGCCCTCTCAATCGATCTAGTTCACTCTCTAATTCTTTTTTAGTTTTTCCTACGGGGCTTTCTGCATCATCCTGATATATGTCTGTAGCTAACAGAGTAGGTATTAGTGGTAAAACACCATGCGGCATCATCCCTCCACCTATATCACTTCTCGCCATCTTAACTCTTGGTTGCTTTTCTCTTTGTTGAGCTAGCCTCCGCTCCTCTTCTCTTTGTTGAGCTAGCCTCCGCTCTTCTTCTCTTTGTTGAGCCAGCCTCCGCTCCTCTTCTCTTTGTTGAGCTAGCCTCCGCTCTTCTTCTCTTTGTTGAGCCAGCCTCTGCTGCTCTGCTCTTTGTTGAGCCAACCTCTGCTGTTGATGATCTACTGCTGCTGGAGGAGATTTTCTATGCTTAAAAACTGCATATGAATCATCTATACAAAATACTGAAATCAAAGAAAATACAATGATAGAACTGAATTTTTTCCTAAATATCATTTTGTACTCCTCCCCTTGTATTTTTAAACTACTTAAAATTAACTATCCCTTAGAACGGAAATCTAAACCTAAGGCTTAAATTTGTTGACGCAGCCCTATACTTTGACTGCCATCTATCTCCATCACTATCTGTGTAGTTCATTTTCTTTTTCAAATATAAATTTTGCTTTATCGTGCATCCAATAGCCCAAGTTTTAAATTTTTTTTCCACACCAGTCCCTATAACAAAACCTAGATTATAGTATGTTTGTTTTCGTCTCATAGCCGATGCAGAAGCAGATTTTTCTACACCTTCAAACTTAAACTGTCCAATATTTATACCAGCAATTCCCTGTATATCATAAGTATCTGCTATAGGATATGCAGCTATCAAGCTAGCTGATAGGTTGATTGGCCGTTTATGTATTGTAGCAAGTGCCTCACCATCATTAAATTCCTGTTTATGGTATCCATCATCCATTTTTAAATCCAATTCTGGAGATAACGTCCAAAATCCAGACTTAAAAGCCCACCCTAAAAACAAACTGGCCCCATATCCATCTTTTGCCTTAGATTTATTAAGATCAAAGGTGCCAGCCGAAGATTTTTGATGAGCTTTAAAACGTGAAAAGTTATATACAGCATCAATGGAGGCTCCTCCATATAGCCCCTTATCTTCGAAACCATGCACTGGCGCAAAAGCACCACCCACTAAAAATCCTGCACATATGCACACTACCCTGTTTAACATAATAAAGTCCCCCCCGTATGCTTTCATTATAATAAAAAGCAAGCATGAAATCAAGTTAACCAAATACTCTTGAGAAAGGAAAAAAGCATACGACCCCTAGAAAACAAAAGATTTTTTCTAATAAAATATTTTTTATTTTTTTACTCACCTTATTGGCTATCTAAAATAAAAAATATAAATCTCCATTTCTAATCATAGAAAAAAAATTGATTTATACTTAAAAAACAAACAGAAGGAAGACTTTTCTCATATTAAGATACAAAACTGTGAATTTAGAAAAAAGCTCCATGAAAAATTTTTATAACAATTACAAGAAAATGGAGCGGGTGATGGGAATCGAACCCACACTACCAGCTTGGAAGGCTGGGACTCTACCGTTGAGTTACACCCGCTCATATGGTGGAGAGGGCAGGATTCGAACCTGCGTAGACTACGTCGTCAGATTTACAGTCTGATGCCTTTAACCACTCGGCCACCTCTCCAGAGACGCTTAAGGGGTTGATAGTTTTTTTTTACGACTTTGTCAATGGCAACTAAAAACTTTTATAATATTAAATTCGGTGGCGAAAACAATATTCTATCCACCTAAAATGGAGGCCGGGACCGGAATCGAACCGACATCCAAGGATTTGCAGTCCTCTGCATAACCATTCTGCCACCCGGCCTTAAAAAAATATACATTATGTATAGAATGTCTTCCCTATGTGGTCAAGGGCTTAGTGGACCTTGTTAAATAAAATTTTTATATTGAAAATTATACTGTTTTGTGGGTTATTAAGCAGTAAACCTTTTTATAATAGCTTACAGGGTTTCTCTTGATACAACGTGTTTATACTTGGTTTTTAAAAAAAGCAGCACACCCTATGGCTGGCTTTTATCTTTTTTTTGTTTCTTTTATTGAGAGTTTTATCTCTCCTTTTCCTCCTGACCCCTTGATGATACCTATGGTTTTAGCCAAGCCTTATAAAGCTTGGTATTATGCCTTTATCTGCACACTAGCTTCCGTTTTAGGTGGTCTCATTGGTTATTATATAGGTTATGCGCTCTTAGATACCATTGGCCATCAAATTATAGATCTTTATAACTTAAATAGTGCTTTTTCTAAGTTGAAAAACTTTTTTCAGCAATATGGTTTTTGGATTATTTTGGTAAAGGGCTTTACGCCTATTCCATTTAAGGTTGTTACTATAACCTGTGGTGCGACACATACGAACCTGGGTATATTTATCTTAGCAAGTTTCATCTCCCGAGGTATGCGTTTTTATCTAGAAGCTTATTTATTTTGGAGATGGGGACCTTCTATACAAGCAAAGCTGGAAAAGAATTTACGCTTGACTATGCTTATAGCTACCTGTTTACTAGTTTTAGGATATATCTCAATAAAGTATATTTTTTAAGGCGTACAAACAGGATGGAAGGTATTATTTCTTATGAAAGACTTGCTTCGCATAATAACAACCCATAAACCTTATAGATTATTCATTCTTTTTGCTGCATGCTTGCTCCCTCTATCTTTTTCTTTTTTCTCCCAGTATATTTTAGATATTATGCCTTGCCATATGTGTGTTTTGGAGCGCTGGCCCTATATATTTATTTTGTTTTTCACTCTTATTCTTTCTATAAAACCTCATCTTTCCAAACCTATGCTTAAGTTAATGATCCTTAGTATATTAGCTAGCCTTCTCCTTTCTTTTTATCATATGGGAATTGAGTATGCCTGGTGGGCTGGTTCTGAAAAGTGCTCTGGTGGCACCTTTGTAGGATCAACAGCTGAGGAACTTGCCGCATTTTTGGAAACAGTGCCAGTACGGCGTTGTGATCAATCCTCAAAAATTTTGGGGATTATCCCATTTTCCTCTTTAAATGCCCTTTATAGTTTACTTATTTTATTCTACTACTTCATAAACTTAAGAAATTTAGATGATAGAAACTAATAGCAACGATACGTCTTTTACACCATCTTGGGATATACATGCTATGTTGCGTGTTAATCAAGCAGGTGAATATGGTGCTAAGTGTATTTATCAGGGACAGTTGTCTGCTCTTAAATCTTCCTCACTCTTACCTATTATTCAACATATGGCCAATCAAGAAGAAAAACATTTAGCGACCTTCAATGAACTTTGTCTACAAAGACGCGTTCGGCCCACTATTCTTAGCCCGTTTTGGCATATTTTTGGTTATAGCCTTGGCTACGTATCTGGCAAACTGGGAGAAAAAACAGCTATGGCCTGTACTGTAGCCGTTGAAGAGGTTATTGACAAACATTATCAGGAACAACTATCTTACCTAGAAGAACACTACCCCTGTACCGAGCAAGTATTGAAAAAAACAGTGGAACAATTTCGTGAAGAGGAGTTAGAACATCGAGATATAGGTATAGAGAATGAAGCCCACAGTATGCCTGGACATATCTTTTTTTCTGTTGCTGTAAAAACTGTTACTCGTCTTGCCATATCGCTATCAAAGCGTTTTTAGAGCTAACCTTTTAGTTGATATAATAAGTCTAAAGCCTGCCTGGGAGAGATGTTATTTAAATCTAAACCTTCCAGCTTTTCGTAAATCTTTAGAGCTTTCTTTTGCTCAAGAGCAGAAATATCTTCTTCTTGAAACAATGGCATATCCCTATCATCTGGCTTAAGAGAACTTTTTTTATTTTCTTTTTCAAGTTTTTTCAAAAGAATTTTGGCACGATCTATTACGGACTTTGGTATACCTGCTAGCTCTGCAACATGTATACCATACGATCGCCCTGCTCTTCCTTTTATAATTTTATAAAGAAAAACTATTTTTTTCTCCCACTCTTCCACCTTCACTGTATAGGCAGCCAGACGATCCAAGTAGTTTTCCTGTTCTGCTAGCTCGTGATAGTGTGTTGCAAACAGACAGCGAGATTTATTCTGCCTATGTATGTACTCTAAACACGACCAAGCTATGGATAACCCATCGTAGGTAGCGGTTCCTCTTCCTACTTCATCTAAAATGACAAAAGACTTTTCTGTTGCTTGATTTAAAATCAAAGCTGTTTCCAGCATTTCCACCATAAAGGTAGATTGACCTCTTGCAAGATCATCTGATGCACCCACACGGCTAAATATACGATCAACCAGCCCTATTTTTGCTTTCTTAGCAGGTATAAAAGATCCCATCTGCGCCATTAAAACAATTAACGCATTTTGTCGTAAAAAAGTGCTTTTTCCAGCCATATTAGGACCTGTTATTACCCAAATATTCTTCTCAGATGTTAAAAAACAATCATTTGAAATAAAAGAGGTTCCCTCTATTTTTGAAGATTCAACCACAGGGTGACGCCCCTCTTCTATCTCAACTACTTCACTATTCTCTATGTCAGCACGTACATACCCACGTTGTTTTGCAATAAGAGCAAAACTTATGAGCAGATCTAATTCGGCCAATGACCTGGATGCTTTAATGAGCTCTTCTGTTTTTTTTAAAATAGCCTCTATAATTTCAGAGAAAATTTTCAGCTCTATATGCAAAGTTTTTTCCTGCATCTGAGAAAGGTTTTGTTCTAATTCCACCAGTTCTTTTGTAGAAAACCGCATATTATTTGCAAGTGTTTGGCGATGAATAAAGTCGTTGTTCTCCTGGAGTTTTGCGGCATTTATACTTGTTACCTCTATATAATAACCCAGCATATTATTGTGTTTTATTTTAAGGTTGCTAACGCCTGTACAACTACTATACATCTTCTGCATATTTTTAATTTTTTGGAAAGATGTATTTTTAAGATTTCTTAATTCTCCAAGCTCCTGATCATAACTTGATTTAATGAATCCTCCATCCCGAGCCAAAAGAGGCAACTCATCTTGCAAAGAATCATCCAAAAGCTTCCACAGACTGTCAAACCCTTGTAAAGCTTCCACAAGCTTACCTTGAAAAGTTCCAGATTGTTCTTCTCTGTGAGCACCCTCCAATATTTTATCTATTTCTCCAAAGGAAAGCAGGGTATCCCTCAGCCCTCCCAAGTCTCTGGGCCCTGCTCTACCAAGAGAGATTCTGGAAATAACACGTTGAACATCAACTGTTTTTCCCAAAAGTTCTCTTAGTTTTTCTACGCTTTTAAAACTATTGATCATGTAGTTAACAACGTCTAAACGCGCTTCAATATCTTTTTTTTCTCTAAAAGGAAGACTTATTCTAGAAGCTAAAAGTCTGGCTCCTGAAGCTGTTACTGTCTTATTTAGACAATGAAACAAACTTCCCTTGCGCTGACCCTGTTGTGTTTGAAGCAACTCTAAACTGCGAAAAGTTGCTGAATCCATTTGTACAAAATTGCCTGTATTTATAATTTTTGGAGACTCTAGTCGCGGTGCTCGCCCTTGTTGCGTTAAGTGTACATAATCAAGTAATGCACCCACAGCTTGAATACGTGTTTCAGAGAAGTCTCCAAGACCGTAGATGCTTGCCACATTAAAGGCTTTTAACATCTGATTTTCGCCACTTTGTTTGTTGAAACGAACGTCTGGCAATATTTTTATTTTCTTACTCCAGTATTGCCATATTTCTCTTATTTCTTCAGATCCATATACACTTTCTGAAATGAGTATTTCTTTGGGTTGCATGCGTGTTAAAATAGAAAGAAGACCTTTTTTATTTGCATCTTCTATAAAAAACTGTCCTGTTGATATATCAACATATGCCACGGATAAATTATTGTTTTTTATAAGGCTTATACTTGCTAGATAATTATTTTGTCCTGCTTCTAGCAAAGTATCTTCTGTTAGGGTGCCCGGCGTAACAATTCGCACAACATCCCGTTTTACGATAGATCCTGCGCCTCTTTTTTTGGCATCTTCTGGCTTTTCCACCTGATCCACAATAGCCACACTGTACCCTTGCCTTATTAAGCGTGCTAAATAAGCTTCATAGGCATGTACTGGGACACCGCACATGGGAATATCTTTTCCTTCACCCGATTTTCCACGCTTGGTTAAGGTAATATCCAGTGCTTTAGAAGTTTCTATAGCATCTTGGAAAAAAAGTTCATAAAAATCTCCCAATCTAAAGAATAATAAGCAATCTGGATTTTTTTCCTTAATACTAAAATATTGTCGCATCATGGGCGTTGTATTTGATGCCTCTATATTTTTCATATTTACCCTTTTTTTTAGTGCTTGACTCGTTAATGAACATCATAGTATCTAAGATACCTAGACCTTATTTTCATATTTATTACCCCTTTTTATCTATATTGCAATAACAGAACGATAAAGTACTTTAAAAGGAAGCTCATCAATGTCAAATAATAGAAAAGTAACTGATCAAGAAGCTTTGGAGATGCATGCATCTGGAAAGCCTGGAAAACTAGAAGTTATTGCAACAAAACCTCTGACAACACAAAGAGATCTCTCCTTAGCTTACTCTCCAGGGGTTGCCGCACCTTGTAAAGAAATAAAAAAAGATCCTCATACCGCTTATGATTATACAGCCAAAGGCAATTTGGTTGCTGTTATATCAAATGGTACAGCTGTTTTAGGTCTTGGCAACTTAGGAGCCTTGGCATCTAAACCAGTCATGGAAGGCAAGTGTGTATTGTTTAAAAGATTTGCTGACATTGATAGTATAGATCTGGAGATAAACACAGAAAATGTTGAAGATTTTGTAAAGACAGTTTCTTTACTGGAACCTTCTTTTGGCGGCATTAATTTGGAAGATATTAAAGCTCCTGAATGTTTCCTTATTGAAGATGCTTTGAAGAAAAAGCTGCAGATACCAGTATTTCATGATGATCAGCATGGAACTGCTATTATTACTTTGGCTGCATTTATTAATGCCCTACACTTAACAGGGCGAAAAATTCAAAATACAAAACTTGTCGTTAATGGAGCAGGCGCTGGAGCCATTGCATGCGTGGAACTGCTTAAAAACTACGGTGTTCGTGATGAAAATGTCATACTTTGTGATCGTAACGGTGTTATTTATAAAGGCAGAGAAAACCTAAATCCTTGGAAAGAGAAGCATGCAGTAGAGACAGAGAGTCGTTCTCTCGAGGATGCGATAAAAGGAGCAGATGTTTTTTTAGGACTTTCTACAAAAGAGACAGTAACACAAGATATGGTTTTATCCATGGCAGATGAGCCTATTATTTTCGCCATGGCAAACCCAACACCAGAGATTCTCCCTGAAGAAGTAAAAGCTGTTAGGTCAGATGCTATTATAGCAACAGGACGATCAGATTATCCTAACCAAGTGAATAATGTGCTAGGCTTTCCATATCTTTTTAGAGGTGCTCTTGACAGTCATGCTTCTAAAATAACAGAAGAAATGAAAATCGCTGCAGCGGAAGCAATCTCTCAACTGGCAAGAGAGGATGTCCCAGATGAAGTTGCCAATGCCTATCAAGGTCATAGGTTTAGATATAGCAAAGAATATATTATACCTGTTCCCTTAGATCCACGCCTTATAACTCGCATTCCTGTTGCTGTTGCAAAAGCTGCTGAGAAATGTGGTGTAGCCCTTAAACCTATTAAAGATTATGAATTATATGAACACCAGTTACTGGATCGACTTGACCCTATAGCTGGAACTTTCCAATTAATTAATAATGAGGTAAGAAGAGACCCTCAAACGATTGTGTTTGCTGAAGGCGAAGAAGAAAAAATGATTCGTTCTGCTTTATCTTACGTTAATAATGACTATGGTACTGCCATTTTAATTGGCAATGAACATCATATACAAAAAAAACTAGATGATCTTGGTCTTGAAAAACCTGCAGAAGTTCTTATTCATAATGCTGCACTGAGTGAACATAACACCCTTTATAGAGATTATTTATATAAACGTCTTCAACGAAAAGGTTTCTTGCTTCGTGATATCCAGCGTATGGTTCACCATGACAGACATGTTTTTGCTGCTTGCATGGTTCATTTTGGCCACGCTGATGCCATGATTACAGGATTAACAAGAAGCTATAATGATGTACTAGATGATATCCAATACGTTATGAACCCTAAAGAAAATAGTGTACCTGTTGCTGTATCCCTCTATATTCAACGAGGTAAAATTCTTTTCATTGCAGATGATAGCACCTACGAGTTACCAAGTGCAGAAGAGTTAGCTAAAATAGCTATACAAACAGCTTTAGCGGCTAAAAAAATGGGTCATGAACCTCGTGTGGCCTTTCTTTCTTACTCTAACTTTGGCAATCCAAAAGCTGCGACAAACCAACCAATTCGTGATGCTATAAAGCTTTTAGAGAGCATGCCAGACGTAGACTTTGAATTTGATGGTGAAATGACTGTAGATGTGGCATTAAATGATCATATGAGGCAGCTCTATCCTTTTTGCAAACTAACAGGTCCAGCTAATATTCTTATTGTACCTAATCTACATGCAGCGAGCATTTCATCTGAACTTCTCAGAAACTTAAGTCAAGATGCTGTTATTGGCCCTCTTTTGTTTGGTTTTGAAAAACCTGTTCAAATCGTTCCAAGAGATGCTACCGTCTCTCAAATTATTACAATGGCAATGTTGGCGGCTCATGAATCTTGCTGTAGAAAAAAATAAAACTTTTTTTTTAAAAATTATTGTTTGCGTCTTTTTTCTTTTCCTGGGCGTCTTTTGTTTTTCTTATTTTTCTAAAAATGAAGCAAGAGCGGATACTCATGTTCGAATTATTGGCTCTTCAACGGCTTTTCCTTTCATGGCATTATTAACAGAACGCTTGGATCATGATACTAACCTACCGCCTGCCGTGGTAGAGTCTACAGGTACTGGAGCAGGTATAAAAATTCTCTGCACACCACAAGAAAAAGAAATTTATATAGCAACAGCCTCTCGGCCAATTACAAGTGAAGAGAAAAAAATTTGTCAAACAAAATTAAACCAAAAAGTTTTTCAATACATACTGGGGTTAGATGGGCTGGTTGTGGTTCTACCTCTGGCTTCAACTACTTTTTCTCTAACAAAGAAAGAGCTTCAGCTAGCTTTAAGTGCTTACATACTTACCCAATCTACTAATAAAAAGAGAAAAGCAAAGCCTAATCCTTATAAACTCTGGTCTGATATAAATTCAACTCTACCGAAAGAAGCTATAAAAATATATGGGCCACCTAGAAACTCTGGACTCTATGAAGCTATTATTGATTTGTTACTAAAACCTGCTTGCACTTCTTTTAATAAAAAAGAAAAAAAACTTTGCCATAAAGTTCGAAAAGATGGGCCTTATATAGAAATGCCTGAAAACTCTATGCTAATGATTAAAAAGCTACAGCAGGAAAATCATGCTATTGGTATTGTTAGTTACCGCCTTTTTGATCAAAATAGAAAGTCTCTACAAGCTCTTCCCATAGGAGGAATCAGGCCCTCTGCTAAAACTATTCGATCGAATTTGTATCCATTGGTTCGAAAATTGTATATTTATATAAAGCAAAAAGATAAAGATAATCCTTATATAAAATTATTTCTCAACTACCTTAAGCGGACAGATATTGTAGGCAGCAAGGGAGATTTTGAAAACTTAGGATTAATTACTAATGAGTAAAATAAAGGTTTTACCCCAATGAATCAGTCATTCAGAATAATAATACTGATATTATTGCTACCTTTTCTTCATACGACTATTTCTTTTTCTTCATCTACTGGCAAGCTACCAGGTGACCTATCTTCTGATGAAAGGAAGCCTTGCATCTCTGCTTTTCCTGGAAAAAGAGAAGCAGATCAAAAAGCACTACACCCGCCTTCTAGAGATATAGAAGAAGAAATTTCAGCTCCCGCAGCTTTTTCTTCTACCATGGAAACAATATTGCCTCTTTTCCCACCAGACCGACAAAAGTCTGCTATCTTTTTTTTTAAAAGAATTAGAGAACAACGCAGAATAACAGGTAGCAGCAACTATGGTTTTCGGTACCCTGTTTCTTTAAGTTATTTAAGACTACTCTTGCTAGAAGCAGAAGGAAAACATGCGGCAATAGCAGCTGGTGCTAGCTGTGAAGTTGGGCACCTACTATTATTAGCAAATGCTGCAACAGTAGTTGTGAATGACATGTCTGCAGAAGAATTAAGTGTAGCAAAATCACTTTTAGATCATCTTCCTTCTAAATTGAGAGGTAAAATGATTTTTGCTCCAGGAAATGCTTTAGAAGTATTCTGCCCCGGGTCAAAATATGTAGAGAAATCTTTTGGTATTTTTGTGGCCTGCAATTTTATTCATTTTTTAACGGCAAGACAACGTTGTGAAGTTTTTTACCCTATGATTGACGATATAACCTCTTCAAAATCTTTAGTTTATCTAAATTGTAATGGCCAGGAGAATAATCAAGATCCAAGAAAAGTAGCTCAAGATATTCATGAGACCAGCTTTCAACGATGGACACTCTTTATTCAAAATGCCTTTGGAGAAATTGGTATTCTGGCTCAAGGACCTTTGTTGGTAGATGCTGAGGACCCAACATTTACAACAGGAGCATGCCCACAGAGAACCCTTTTTAGTCAATGGCGTGTTGCACCTGATATAACAAAGGAAGAAAAAGAGGCTCTTGACAGTACAGGGATTCTTAAAAAGCTAGCGCCTGCTGAAGGCATAGTACAAACTCAAACTGTATTCCCTTCTCCGGAAATATACTTTGTACTATGCAAACCAAAGCTACTTCAACCTGATAATATTATATTTCATATGAAAAAACATGGCTTTCACACCATATTATCAGGACGAACAAAAGCTGAGACTGGAGAGTTAGTAGATGATGGAGAGCCTGGTGGAGATTCATCAAAAACAAATGTATTAATGAGAAAATTATAAGCACTAAATTAAAAAAGACTTAAAACTATTCTTTTTTATCCGTTAAAGCTATAAATTTAATCTGCTTTCTTTTCATTAGCACGTTATATATACACTAACTTAATCTTTTGCCTTTAAAGCTGCTAAAAAGGCACTCTGGGGAATATCAACCTTACCAAACTGACGCATGCGTTTTTTTCCTTTTTTCTGTTTATCCAGAAGCTTTCTTTTTCTACTTACATCTCCCCCATAACATTTTGCCGTTACATCTTTTCTCATAGCAGAAACAGTTTCTCTTGCTATAATTTTTCCACCAAGCGCGGCTTGAATTGCAATTTTAAATAACTGTCTTGGAATTAATTCTTTAAGCTTTTCACACAAGAGGCTACCTCGGCTATGTGCTTTGTCTTTATGTACGATACAAGATAACGCATCCACAGGCTCACTGTTTACCAAAATTGCCATTTTCACCAGACTACCCTCCCTATAACTATCAATTTGATAATCAAAACTAGCGTAGCCTCTAGAAATTGATTTTAGTTTATCATAAAAATCAAAAACAATTTCATTAAGAGGTAGACGATAAACGAGCATAGCACGATTTCCTACGTATGTAAGATCTACTTGCTCTCCACGTCTTTCTGTGCAAAGAGCAAGAACAGCTCCTAAGTATTCATCTGGCACTAGAATAGTTGCCTTAATCCATGGCTCTTCAATATAGTCAATTTGCATGACATCTGGCATATCAGCAGGATTGTGTAATTTTAAGCAAGTACCATCTTTTAGATACACATGATAAATAACACTTGGTGCTGTGGTTATCAAATCTAGATCAAATTCCCTTTCCAAACGTTCCTGTATGATTTCCAGGTGAAGGAGACCTAAAAAACCACACCTAAAACCAAAGCCAAGTGCTGCGGAAGTCTCGGCTTCAAAGCTAAAAGAGGCATCATTTAGGCGAAGTTTTTCCAGGCTTTCTCTTAGTTTTGTATAGTCATCCGCTTCTATGGGAAACAAACCACAAAACACAACGGGTATACTGGGTTTAAATCCTTTTAAAGATTCCTCCGTGGGGTTTTTTATATCAGTAAGAGTGTCACCTATTTGACAATCTTCCACAGTTTTTATACCTGCTGTAATAAAGCCTATCTCTCCTGGACCAAGGTAATCTACGTGCAAAACCTTGGGAGTAAAAACCCCAACTTTATCCACTTGATGGTCAACTTGTGCATTCATCATTCTTATTTTTTGGCCTGCTTTTAAAGAGCCTTCATAAATACGCACTAAAATAATAACACCAAGGTAGGTATCATACCAGCTATCTACCAGTAAAGCCTTCAGAGGCTTATTGATATCTCCTTTTGGAGGAGGTAGTTTTTTGACAATTTCTTCTAAAACGTCCCCTATACCCAAACCTGTTTTTGCTGAAATAAGAACGGCATCCTGGGCTTCTATACCAATAACATCTTCTATTTGCGCCTTTATGTTGTCAGGCTCAGCTGCTGGCAAGTCTACTTTGTTCAGTATGGGTAAAATCTCTAAGTTATTATCCAAAGCAAGATAGACATTAGCCAGTGTTTGAGCTTCCACACCTTGTGTTGCATCCACCACTAAAAGAGCGCCTTCACAAGCAGCCAGAGATCTGCTTACCTCATAAGAAAAGTCAACATGACCAGGCGTATCCATTAGATTTAATGTATATGTAAATCCATCCTTTGCTTTATAAAGAAGACGCACTGTTTGTGCTTTAATTGTAATGCCTCGTTCTCTCTCTATATCCATAGAGTCAAGAATTTGACTTTCCATCTCTCTCTCTGTCAAAGCATCACATGCTTGAATCAAGCGATCTGCTAAGGTAGATTTACCATGATCTATATGTGCAACAATGGAAAAATTTCGAATATACTTTAAATCTTTTTCCAAATTTTTTTGACTCATATCCCAAGCCCTTCATAAGTCATATTTTCTTAACTAGCGCAAAGTAGCACCAACTTTTTCTTCTAAAATTTTTACCGCTTGCTCATTGTACACCCTTATATCTTCATCCCTTAAGGTTTTATCATGGGATTGAAGACGAATACGAAAAGCTACAGATTTTTTTCCATCTTCCACACCTTTTCCTTGATAAACATCAAAAACATCCACCCACTGTACAAGTTCTGGATTTACTTTTATCAATAATTTTCGCAAACCTTCAACAGGAATGTGTTCGTCTACAATAACAGCAATATCTCTCTCAACAGCTTGAAAGGCTGATAATTTTAAGAAATCTTTTTTTCGTTTTTTAGGATCTGGCAAGCGGTTAAGATAAATCTCAAAACACAAGATATCTTCTTTTATATCTAAGTCTTTTAAAACACTTGGATGTAATTTTCCAAAATACCCAAGCAATCGTTTTGGTCCCTGACAAATAAAAGCCGTTTTACCTGGATGCATATATTCTGGTATAAATTCTCTATCTTGTGATATCTGATACTTATCTTGATCCAGTCCGTATGCCTCTAAAACAGCCTGGATATCAGATTTAACTTTTTGAAGATCCATAGGCCTGGAGACTTTAGACCAATGTTCACGCTCTGTAAGACCACAATAAGCAGCTCCCAAAGTTATTTCTTGGTAATTTTCTAGGTTTTTACCAAAGCACGCACCTTCTTCAAAAAACTTAAGGTCCGTAATATTTCTAGCTAGATTTTTTCTTATAGCCTCAACCAAACCCGGGATAAGAGTAGAACGCATGTATTTTAGGTCTTCAGAAATTGGATTTTCAATATTTATACCACTGGGTACAAATAAATTTTCCAATTCTTTAGAAATAAAGGTATATGTAATGGCTTCTTTAAGACCTCTATTTGCCAAAAGCCTTTTCACATACTCTAAACGAGATCTTTTTTTATCTAATATTTTCAAAGAACTATTCAATGATGGCAGAGGACTTAAGGGTATATGATCGTATCCTATTACTCTGATAACTTCTTCTACTAAATCCTCTTTTATTTTTATATCGTGACGCCATGACGGTGGTATCACCTGCAAATAATCTTCTTTCAATTCTTTTACTTGACAACCAAGTGAAAGAAGAATTTCCCTGCATTTTTCTGTACTAACTTTTTCCCCTGTTAATGCCTGAACGTCTTTTGAATAAAACTCACTTTCTATTGGGCTATAGGGATTTGATCCTGCCTCCACAAGGTCTGACACCTCTCCTCCACACAAATCCAAAATCATCTGTGTGGCATCATCTAGCCCCGGCAATGTACTGTTTGGATCTATACCTCTTTCAAAACGTGTCCGTGCATCACTCACAATTTTAAGTTTCTGACCTGTTTTTGCTATGCTTTTTGGAGAAAAGTAGGCTGACTCCAAAAACACATTAGTTGTTTCAAACGAGCATCCAGAATCAAGACCGCCCATAATACCAGCTAAGCTAACGACTTCCTTTTCATCAAAAATAGCTAGCATTCCCTCATCTAAAATATAAGTTTCTTCATCCAGTGCTTTTAGAGTATCTCCCTTTTTCGACAAACTTATTTTTAGATTTCCTTGAAGTTTATCTGCATCAAAAACATGAAGTGGACGCCCCCTATCATGGCAAAAATAGTTCGTAATATCTACTAAAGCTGAAATAGATTTCAGCCCTACAGATTTCAGCTTATCTTGCAGCCATTTAGGACTTGGCCCATTTTTTACACCTCTGATGTATCTTCCGGAAAAATGAGGACATCCCCCCTGTGCCTGTTCCTCTATGGAAACTTTTAATGGGGCAGAAAAAGCACCTTTTATGTTATGAGATATGATAGGCTCTAGTGTTCCTATGGAGGTGCTAGCTAAGTCTCTTGCAAGACCATATACAGAAAAACAATCTGCACGATTGGGTGTTAATCCTATATCAAAAATAATTTCTCCATTTTCTGCAATGCTGGAGAAAGGCTCTCCTACCTTATCTTCCAACTGTGCACCAAGATCTATAATCCCCAAAAAGTCATTATCCATACCCAATTCTCTTGGAGAACATAACATTCCAGCACTTTCAACACCCCTTATTTTTGCTTTTCGTAATTTTTTACCAAGAATCGGAATATAGGTGCCCTCACAAGCATAAACAGTTACTAAACCTGGCCTTGCATTTTTTGCAGCGCATACGACCTTTATTGTTTCTTTCTCTCCATATTCTATCTCACATATTTGAAGTTTATCTGCATTAGGGTGAGGCTCTACTTCTAAAATTTTTGCTACTTTGAAGTCTTTTAATGCTTCTTGTGTATCTTCTATTTCTTCAACTTCATGACCCAGCTGAATAAGCTCCTTAGAGATATCTATGGGAGAACTTGTTGTTTCCAAATGATTTTTCAACCAAGAGAGTGTTATCTTCATGCTATTCCTTCCATCACAGAACTTGGAATATCAAGCCCCTGAAATCCATAATGCTCCAACCACCTTTTATCTGTCTCAAAGAAACTACGCAAATCTGGTATGCCGTATTTTAGCATAGCCAAACGATCTATCCCACAACCAAAGGCAAAACCCTGCACTTCCTCAGGATCTATCCCACAATTTTTTAAGACATTTGGATGAACCATGCCACACCCCAGTATTTCAAGCCATTCATCGTATTCACCAATTAATAATTTTTCTTTTGTTCTTTTACACCCTATATCTACTTCTGCAGATGGCTCTGTAAAGGGGAAATAGCTTGGCCGCATCCTTAGGTTTACTTTGTCCACCTCAAAAAATTCACTTAAAAATTTTTGCAAACACCATTTCATATGAGCCATAGTTATATCTGGCCCAAGAACTAATCCTTCTATCTGATGAAACATCGGTGTATGTGTTGCATCATAGTCTGCTCTATAGCATTTGCCCATAGCTATCATACGTAATGCTTTTTTATCTTTCATCATTGTACGAATTTGAACAGTAGACATATGTGTCCTTAGTAAAAGAGGCAGACGATTCTTATCTTTTTGATTTATATAGAAAGTATCATGGGACTGTCTTGCTGGATGAGCTTCATTAATATTTAGCGCTGTAAAGTTATTAAAATCAGTTTCTATCTCAGGTCCATCCTCTAAGGTAAATTCCATTTTAGAAAATATATCAATAAGCTCATCTTTTACCTGGGTAATAGGATGGACACACCCTCTCTCTTCTACAACGACTGGTAAGGATAAATCTTCAAACTCTTTTGAAATCTTCTCAGAGAGATCTCTCTTTTGAAAAAGTTCTTTCTTTTCAGTCAAAGATTCAGCAATAAAGGAACGTAGTATGTTAAGATCTTTACTAAAGCTTTTTCGCACTTCTATCGATTGAGAACCAAGTGATTTTAAAGAAAGTGTCACTTTTCCTTTTTTCCCCAGAAAAGCTAGGCGGATTTTTTCAAGATCTTCAAGTGTCTCGCTTAAGCTTAACTGCTGCTTGAATGCATTTTGCAAATCTTCAGATGTTTCTTCCAACATAAAAACTACTCTTATTGATTTTTCTATAAGCTATATATGTATCAGAAAACACCCAATATTAAAAGGAAAGAGTAGCACTGCGCGCACCTATAATACTTTTGTAACATAACGCGTTTCATTTATAAGTGTGTCTTTTTTTGCGCCTTTTGAATAAATCACAAATAAGACCTAGAAATTCTTGCATAGCTAGATCAAATATTGTACAAAAACGTAATTGTTATTTATACATGGTAGGAATTATGAAAAAAGATATTCACCCGGATTATCACGAAATTACAGTTGTCATGACTGATGGCACAGAATTCAAAACAAAATCCACTTGGGGAAAACCAGGGGATAAAATGCGCCTTGAAGTTGACGCTAAATCACACCCAGCTTGGACAGGTGTTCAACGTCTTTTGGATACAGGAGGTCAAGTTGGAAAATTCAAAAAACGCTTCAGTGGCCTGGGCTCTTAAGCGTAAAGTTTTTTGCCCTTGCACCTCAATTGTTTATTTTAAAAACATCTGCAATGACAGGCAGCCAAGAAGTCTTGTGGAAATATATTCGTAGAGACTTTACGGAGAAGAAGGGAGGAGAAGATAGTCTCCTCCCTTCTTATTTTGACTAAAGATTCACTCATAGAGTCACTTTTATCCCATTTAAGTATAAATCTTCTAATCCTGCCAAGTATTTACAACTATAGTAGAGACAATTCTTAACAAAGAGCCCTCGCTTTTTTTAAAGCAAGGGTTCTTTATATCTATCTTTTACAAATAGCAGTGCAATAAAAGAAACAATAGCCCCTGTCATCAAGTAGTAAGCAGGCACATGATTCCAACCTGTAATATCAATGAAATAGCTAACAATTACAGGGGCTGTTCCTCCAAATAAAGCAGCTGTCACATTAAGAGAAACAGCTAGCCCTGTATAACGTGTGCTTGTTGGAAATTTTTCAACTAAAACAGTTGCCATAGTACCAAAATACATAGCTACACCTATAGCTAAAACAGATTGTCCCAAAAGAGGCTGCCAAAAACCACCCGTATCAATCAAGTAAAAAACAGGGATAGCAGAAAAAAAGAAAAGAATACAAGCAGCTATCATAACAGGTTTCCTGCCTACATGATCTGAAATCCACCCCATAATTGGAGCAACTAAAATAATAACAATCATATTAATTGTATTGATTAACATGGCCATGTCCAAAGGTATTTTAACAATCATGGTCATGTAGGTTGCTAGATAAATAAAGCTTACGTAAAAACCTATATCGTTGAGCACAAGCATAAAAATAGAGCGAACAAGCTTTTTCTTATTCGTTTTAAAAAGTTCTTTTATGGGAGATTTATGCTTGTTTTCTTCGACTTTTTCTTCTTTTTCTTTAAATCTTGGCGTTTCCGGTATTTTCTTTCTAACATAAAAAGCCAGCAAACCTATAAGAGCCCCTGCAAAAAATGGCAGACGCCAACCCCAAGCTTCTAAATTCTCCTGCCCCATTATATAACTTAAAAAAGCCACAACACCTGATCCTAAAAGAATTCCCTTAATGGCACTCATTACGGATAAACTTCCAACGAACCCTCTTCTGTGAGATGGTGCATACTCGATCATGAACGTAAATATACCACTGGCATTTCCTCCTATAGAAAGCCCCTGAACTAAACGAATTATAACAAGAAGAATCGGAGCAACAACGCCTATTTGCTGATATGTTGGCAAACATCCCAAAGCAACAGTTGGAAAAGTCATCATAAGCATCGAAATAAATAGTGCTTTTTTGCGGCCATATTTGTCACCAATATGCCCAAAAAACAAGGCACCTATTGGCCTAATAGCAAATCCTGCAGCAAAAACACCAAATGCAGCTATAACAGAAACCAGTGGGTCACTTGCTGGGAAAAAAAGTTTACCTAGTGTAGCTGCTAGATAGCCATACAGCGCAAAATCGTACCACTCAAACACACTGCCAAGCATGCAAGCAACAATAGCTTTATACATTTAAAACCTCTATACACCTTAATATGGGCCAGATCATACGCACAAGCTCTAGATTCGTCAAGAAAATAACCCGAACTCAGCCTAAAGATAATCGCTATATTTAATATAAGTTACTTTTCCATTTGCCAATAAAAATATCACACAGTGCTATGGCTAAAGCATCTGACTCATCACTTGTTTTGAATACTGACTTTGGAAGTAGTTGCTTTACCATCATCTGCACTTGTTTTTTATCGGCATGACCATGACCAGTAACTGCCTTTTTTATAGTATTTGGTGCATAAAAACTCACCTGGTCTACGCCTTTGGAACCAGCTGCAGCAATAAGAGCTCCACGTGCCAGTCCTAGCTTTAAAGCTGAAGCAGGGTTAGAATTTACAAAAGTATCTTCAAAAGCAATTCTTTGGGGGGAATATGCCTCAATTATTTTAGAAAATTCTTCATAGAGGTAGGAAAGCCTATAGCACATATCATCTTGTTTCCTTGGAGAAATAGCTCCTACAGAGATGAATTTTAATTTATTATCAATAGTCTCAACTACACCCCAACCAGCCCTTGTTAAGCCTGGGTCTAAACCTAAAGCAATCACGTTATTATCTTTTCCAGTTCAGGGGAGAAAGAGAAATTAGCATAAACATTTTGAACATCATCATTATCTTCCAAAGCATCAATCAACCTCAGTATAGCTTTTGCTTTTTCTTCGTCTTTTATAATTTCAATTGTTTTTGGTTTCCATATAAGTGCTGAAGACTCTAAGTTTTCTAGAGATTTCTCCAGATCTTCCCTAACGCTTGTAAATTTTTCTCGAGAACAATAAATATTGTGTCCTTCCGCATTTGACTCTATATCCTCTGCCCCTGCATCAAGAGCTTTATCAAACACCTCATCATGGCTGCCGGAGGCAAAGGGAAAGTGAAAATGCCCCATATGATCAAACATAAAAGACACACTGCCTGTTTCTCCCATATTACCATTGAGCTTTGTAAAAATGGTTCGGATTTCAGAAGCTGTACGGTTACGATTTTCCGTCAGAGCCTCCACAATAATAGCTATGCCTGAAGGGCCATATCCTTCATAACGCATGGACTCATAATTATTATCACCACCACCTCCAAGACCACGCTTTATCGCTCTTTCCATATTATCTTTTGGCATATTTTTAGAACGTGCATTTATGATAGCTGTACGCAACCTAGGGTTAGAATCAGGATCATCTCCCCCTTCTTTAGCTGCAACCGTTAGTTCTCGACCAAGCTTCGTAAATAACTTTGCTCGTTTTGCATCTTGCGCTCCCTTACGATGCATAATATTTTTAAATTGGGAATGTCCAGCCATGGATCACCTTGCTTTGTAGTTATTTCTAACCTGTCTTATAGCAAATCCTTGCATGCAAAAAAAGGTGATTTTGCAACTTATGAAATTATTTTTCACCAACCTTTGCACCAAGACCAAACCCCTTGGCCAAAGCACTACGCTTTTTAGAGTAGTTAGGAGCAACCATAGGGTAACTAGCATCGAGAGACCAGCGTTTTCGATACTGTTCTGGTGTTAGGTTATAAGCTCTTTTAATATAGCGCTTAAGCATCTTTAATTTTCGACCATCTTCCAAGCAAACAATATAATCTGGATGAATAGAATCTTTCACCTGAACTGCAGGATTTATCGTTTTAAAGGAATGAGATTCTTTGTTAGTTATATTAGTTAAAGAAAGATGAACTAAATCAATTAAGCTAGATAGATTCTCCACCTCAACTTTATTATTAGAAATATAGCTCTCCACAACTCTCACTGTTAAAGATACTATTTCTTTTTTTTCTATATCTTCAGTCAAAAGAAAACTCCTCTAGTAATCCTTGGTATGGACTATAATAACAAACTGTACAAAAATCAATCCGTATAAAATACTTAATGTTATTATATTCTTTTTTACTAGATACCTTTTCTTTTTCTTCCTTTAGTTTCCTACCCCCATCTAATTTTTATTTCCAAGAAGAGAGACACAAAATAAAAATGTAATAAACTGGTTGCTTTTGAGCAAAATGAAACGTTAGTGCCAGGAATATATTATTTCTATGGTTATGGACGCTTTTTATTTAGCTTTATTGCATGCTATGGTGAGATATTTTTCTGAGAATATAAATTAAGAAAATATACTAAGGACTGAATTTAAATGGAAGCACTACCAAGGAGAAATTATCCATAACAATACTTCTTTAATTTAACTGTTTATAAACTCTTTTCACCAGATTTCTCTATTTTTTACAATAGCAATCATGAAAATTACAAAGCTTTTGAATGTTGTTCATAAAGCTTTCCTCTTGGTTGTCCCCTTTGCCCTTGATCTGGTTCATAGGTACGAACACGCCGCGGTTCTTCAACTTTATCAGTGTTTTTTCTTCCATATCCTATAAATGCTTCCCTTCCATATCTATCAATATAGGAAAAAGGAAGAGTGCAAAGGCCTTTATTTCTTTTTGGTCCCCAGCTATTCTTTGCAAAAAACCGCTGTGTTGACTCTCTATAGCCATACAAAAGGATAGCATGATAAGTTTTTTTTGCCCCCTCAGGAACAGTATCATCCCCTTGTACGTAGTATCTTACCGGTAAGTCTTCATGATCCCTCCCTTTATATTTTCTAAAAGGAGAGAAATCAATATAACTTTGCTTTCCTTTAGGGTCCTTATATCCACTATGAACATCTATAACTAACGGTTGATTGTATCTCCTTAAGAACCACTTATAAAGAGATGATCTATAATTCCTAGGCGTTGCTGAAACACAAAGAAATCTCTCCCCTCCACGTGTATTTCTTGAAGGAAAACTTCCAGCAAAAGATCCGTTGTGTTCAATAGCTATAACTCTACTGAACATATATTTTGTTCCAGATGGCCATGGTAACCCACTTCCGTGTCTTACTTTTTGCCCAGCAGGCAAAGCCATAATACCATATTTTTGAACAAATTGCATAGCATCTTTGATATGCATACCTTCACTATATCCTCCTGTTACAGCCTTGTGTAGATATGAGGCCAACAAATCTGATCTTCCATGACAATATTCTAAAGCCCCAACTACCGCATGGCTACAACACATTCCTGCAGTAGAAATTTTGCAACCCTTCCTAGCTGATTCTTCTGCCGATCCTTGTCTTGGTATAGCTTTTTCCCAAGTAGTAACAACATTTTCCTCCCCCTGTGTTCGTACCTGTACTTCTCGAGTAGCATATCTAATTTTAAACACATCCCTTGGCGTAAGCCCCATATAAGCTTCATGAACATTCTTAGCTATATACTCGAAGGGAAGTGTAAAAAGATTATCTGACTTGTTGCTCCCCCAAGGATCTTTAACAAGGAAAGCCTGCGCACTCTCTCTAAATCCATATATTAAAACGGCATAATTTAAAGTCTCTGCACTATCCAGTAAAGACGCTTCGCCCATGTTCATTACATACCTACGAAAAGAAGAGGTATGCCTATAACCTTCTTTATCTAATAAAATACTTACCACTATAGGGTGTTCAAATTCTTCTAAATAGTACATATAAGCTTGAATCTTTCTTTCCAAGGGATCATCAACCCAATCACAAAAAGATTCATCCAAAAACCTATTGTGCACTAATTCTCCATATTCTAAAATAGTAATCACCTGAGAAAAATTGTATAATCGGCCACGCGGCCATGGCAGACCACTTCCAGGCTTGACAACCTTCCCAGGAGGCAAACCCATAACACCGTAGCTTCTAATAAAATCCATAGCATCTTTGAGTCTTCGAGGATAGTCATGCAGAAATTTATATACGTAATAAGACAGTAAACCAACATTTTCATGACAATATCCTAGAGCACAAACAGCAGCATGGCTTGAGGATATGCCCGTAAACCCCTCATGTACACCTTCCATTTTATAAGGATCATGAACAGATCTCTCCCACGTGACCCATATATCATCACCTCGAGCACCAACTACTTCATCTGCTCTGTAAATCTTAAAAACGTCTTGAGCAGCTTCAGACTCAGAAAAAAAAGGTTTATATCGAAAATACCTTCTCGCTACATTTTCTGTGTTTATTCCTAGACCCATAAAAGCTTCTCTGGCAAAAAAATCAATATAACCAAAGGGAAGAAATCCATTTTTATACCTACCATCAGAGCATCTTCTAAGAAATCTTGTACAAAAACCCTGTCTTTTTACATCAAACCCATAAATTATCGCCGGAAAATAATGGGCTTCTCCACTTGAAAATTTTAAGAGACTTTCAGGAGATGCACTATTCCCTAGTTGGTAGTATTCTCTGAAAACGCTTAATGGATCATCTCCCCACCCTCCTATTATATCAACTACTATGGGATGTTTATATTTCCCAAGGGCAGCTACACACGCCTCAGATAAAGTGCGCTTGCCCCTAAAGTTTCTAGTCAACCCCTCAAACCAGGGAAGATTAAGTTCAGTTCCTAGATCAATAACTCTAGTAAACTTAAACTTTTCTCCAGCAGGCCAACAGTCAGAAAATTCAGGCCTGAAAATCTTCATTATTTTTTCTCCTGGCGTAAAAATCCTTTCCATTACACCCCAATTTTGACAGAACATCATAGCTTCTCCAAGCTTTAAAGGCTTGTCATACCCTCCAGTCACAGATTTAAGCACATACGAGTGAAGCAACCTGAAATTTGCATGAACAAATCCCAAAGCAGAGACAACAATACGACTCATTCTTTCCCCTTCAGGATGAATATCAAAATCATTTTCAGGGTTATGTCTATTTGTCCTTATTTGATCCGAAATTCCACTCTTCCAAACCCAAGAATGTGGGATTTCATAAGCATCTACATCTTCAGGGTCCATAGAAAAAGCTCTTAAATGTATAAAAAATCCTAATATAACAAACAACTGAATATAGATAAGTATTTTATTTTTCATTTTATTCTCTCATAATCCATCAAGTAAAAAAACATATAGGAACGTGGAAAACAATTACCCTATTTATACAGTAGCTTTTCTTCTTTTATTTATAAATATTAAATTTGCTTTTATAGAACTCTCTATCCCTACTCTTTAACAGAACCATCTTCATTAAAGTAATAATACAGCGTTGTGACACCAAGCCTCTTAGCTACACCTCTTGCCACAGTATTTCTATCACTCGCGTCATGCATAGCCCTCTTTCTTGAGGGGAGTAATTTCTTCTTGCTCTTACTGCTATGAACTATCAAGTTTAAAGATTTTAGAAATTCAATACTTCTCCTGGGTAGGTATTCCAACTTTTTTTATACAACATCTTGCTTTTACCCTTGAATAAGTATTCCTTGCACTAAAATTTTAGTTGATTTATCCTAAGTTTTGCAAACTCGCCTATGTACTTCAAACTTAACTTAGAGAAACTATGACACATTCTACAATCCGGTTTTTTTTATCAGCAATTGTTGCCTTTAACTTTACCGCATCGTGTGCCTTTGGCGAAACAGCAGATCAACCAGACGATATGGCTGCTTCTCTGAAGCGTATTGAAGAGCAAATCATGCGTCTTTCTCAACAAGGAAAAGTACCTCCACAAGCCTCCCCAAAAAGCTTATCTTCTGAAAGCCGCGAATTATCGAAAAAAAATTCTCCTCTAGACTACCGTGTGAAGCTTTTAGAAAAGCATATTCAGGCTTTAGAGGCAGAAGTACACAGGCTTTCTTCCATAGTAGAACGAACACAACATTTTATTAAGCAAAAGCACACAACAAAGCCCTCCACGCCTCTCCAGGATCAAAACACTGCAAAACGAAATACCCCTCCACTAGATAGCAAACAAAAACTGGAGCAACCACCTTCACCTCTCCCTTCCCATCAAAAAGGAACTAATGTTACCTCTACTGAGGCTAAAACAACTAATACCTCACAAAAAGCTGAAGCACCCTTGGGAAAAAAAGAAAAAATTACAAATAAAGCAGAAGAAGGGGCAACAACGACTAATAACACATCAGATGAGGTTTTGTTTTCGCCAAAAGATGATGTGGAAGGCTACAATCTTATCCAGAGAACAATACGAGAAAACAAGCTTTCTATAGCCGCTGAACAGATTGAAAACTTTTTACAAAAATTTCCCAACAGCTCCTTGAAGCCAAATCTTCTTTACTGGGCAGGTGAAATATCAAGAAATCAAAATAAGCATGAAAAAGCGGCTTCTTATTTCCTTAGTGTTTATACCCAGCACCCAAAACACGCCAAAGCACCAGAATCTCTTTTAAAACTGGCATATAGTTTAAACGATTTAGGAAAAATCACAGAGGCAAAATCCACACTAACGCGTCTAGCCAATGAATACCCACATATAGATAACAATCTCTTAATTCTTATGAAAAACTTGCAAGATCAGCTAGGCAATTAAAAAACTTTAACTCTTTCTTTATTAGAGAGTATTTTTCTCACTACCTGAGGCGCACGTAGTTCTTATCATTGTACTTTCATGCAACAGTTACACAGGGAAAAAAAAATTATATCTAAATAAACCATCTTCTTCTTGTTTTGAAAAAAAAGCTCAGGTATAAGGTATCTGTTAGTTTATATATCATGAAAAAGGATAAAATTTATGGCAAAAGAAAAATTTGAACGCAATAAGCCGCATTGTAATATAGGAACAATAGGACATGTGGATCATGGGAAGACGACGTTAACAGCAGCGATCACAAAAGTTTTGGGAGAAGCAGGCGGAGC